>JAABUO010000031.1_pt1 | contig 406469 bp, 341 predicted proteins | sample 5559291 | NCBI WGS metagenome assembly JAABUO01 (sample SAMN10711878, study PRJNA513372) | rock metagenome | isolation source: Antarctica rocks | place: Antarctica: Victoria Land, Finger Mt sud
TACTTTTAAAACCCCCCCCCCCCCCCCCCCCCCTCCTTGCCATCTTCTTCAGCTTAGTAGCAACGACTCCACCTCAGAAGATAGCGCCAAGCTCCTGATAACGCTTCAGGCTATATTTCTCCTTAGCTCTCTGGTGTCGCTGCCCCCTATTCCCTTGCCGTTTATCGCGCTGAAGATCTCGCTTCACAATTATTTTCTATGACATCGATGCGGGCTGATGGTACATTCGATCCCAATGCCTTAGATGAAAGACACTAAGAAAACGAAAAGGGCGTAAAATCATCAAAAAGTAGGTGAACGCATCCACGACCTATCCCAAGGGGTGCACCTTCTCAGGGATTTGTCGAGATAGGTAGATATTCTGCTTCATTCTTGAAGGGTTTTCAGGGGGTTTGTTTGTTGGGGGTTCGCTGGTTGGGATGGGCAAAGGGGATCGTGTTGTTGGGGGTTTTGATGGGTTTTAGGGAAGGAGTGGTGTTTCTTGTTGGTGTACGGCCCTTTCGGTATAAGTGTTGGTTAGTGGGTTTTGATGGTAGTGGCGCGTTGCAGATTCTTGTGGGGCGTGTGGGGAATGGAGGGTCCCGTGGAGTCGAGTCCAAGGGAGTAGCTGGCAGCGCCGTAGAGTGTTGATACTGCTTGTGACTACATTTATAGTGAGGGGGCCTACTTGAAGTATCTCCTTCTTTTGTGCTAGTTGGATTTCCTTACTCACGGTATCTTGGTAATGAAACCTTCATGAGTTCTTCCAGGGTTAACAGATATCTCTCACGGGCGGACAAGATGACTGTGGATATTACCGCAATGCTTTCGATGTCACTCACGGCGCCATCGTTGCAATCGACAATGCTGCCCCTACATATTGCATTGCCCTCGGCGTAGACCCACCGCTCAAGGGAGCACCATCAATGGGGGCAGTCCCTCTTCTGAGCCGATGGTCGGACGTTGTCTGGACGCTGTGGTCAGACCTCGCCGCGGGCAAGGCTTATCTCTGCGGTACATCTTCCGCGACAACGTTGTGGACAAGGACAGCAAGCATGTCATGGATGTACCCAATGATTCCCTCAAGACCGGTACGCTTGACGCTCCGTGGCCTGGGAAGACATTCAGCATCGTAGAAGGCGACCTGGAAGGGTTTGCGCTCCTTGGGACTCCGCATGGGAACGGAATCAGCTGGTTCTTGATAGATAGACCACCAGGAGGTTCTGGGCAAGAAGAGTGATATTCGCATTACTTGTTATACCGGTCGAGGCAAGTAGATCCCCAACATCTCTTACCTTTTTGAGGCCATAGCGACATTTCAATCATGTATTCGCAGCAGTTGCGCCGGAGAACTATTCATGTCATATATCTCTTGGTCTGCATCAATCGAAGCTATATTCAATGTCTATTCAGATCCCGACAATCCTAAAATACAATGCTTCTTGCTGTACGTAATGACGTAAGAGCTAGGAGATTGGCATCGATTGTCGTCCGTTGTGGAATGCTTGCGGGGTGGGTAGGGATCGAGTGAAAGCATTTCATTCTACACCGATGAACGAGATTAGCATGCTCTGATTTTCAGAGTGACTAGGCGAATCCCATCAACCTAGAACCATGTGATTGGTGTCGTAGACCGGTTCACATCTGCAACGTTCTGACTGAATCCTGACTCTAATAGTACCTGGCTAATGACAGAGACTTGCTGATTCCTAGGTATGACGCCCTGACCAGGTTCTGAGTCTGAGGAATTTGGTCGATGACAGAGACTGAATTCATACCTTAGCTATGGTGTTCTGACTGGCCCTTAAGTCTGGCTATATGGAGTAGCAGGCTCACTCCTCCCAATGCATGTTTTCCCTTATAGAACCTGTACCAAATATTAAAAGCAGTATTGTTACATCCATTCCGCGCCATACCTACCTACTACAGTTAGCACGTACCATACACGCTTCAACTTACGGGACTTCTCGAACGATACTGCGAAGATGGTCAGATGTTGGTGGTGCCACGTTTGCGGATATTCCAACGTCTTTAGAGTAGTGCACTGCAGAGCAGGGGCGAGGAACGGCAGGCCCTGCAGACACCGCAAATGTTACGAGTGTAGGATGGATACATGTGAGCGCCCGGTGGCTGCTCCGAATGAGAGATCGCGCAGGAGAAGCAGAACATCCATATCACCGATGGGACTGGGCATCACTCAAACGATCAGAATTCGACGCTGCCCGAGTGACTCACTTCGAAGAAGTATGCGTTTACAGAGCGGCTTGTGGCGTCAAACGGTGGAGCCTAGACCAGTTCATGCGTCTTATCCTGAATGCGTGTTGAGCACCGATTCTGTTGCAGATCAGTAAACGCCTGAGCATCCCTTGCATTTTCTGAGGGCTTCGAGGATTTTGGTACTAGTCTGGGCAGCATCCGCTCTTGAGACATATCTCATAGCTCCAATGCCCAACCTTTAAGAGAGAAAGCTGACCTCGAAATGTACTCAGTCTCAGCAACCCAGCCACGCAATACTCCCTGCTGTTCGAGAGGCGATGAGCATTGAGGAGTTTGATACCTTGATTGAGCATGCACTGGGATATCCGAAAGGATTAGAAGTTCCGTGGCCCTGGAGGTTCGCGCGACAGCGGAGGGCGATCAACGTACTGGATGCATTTTCCCTCAGACTTACTGGTGGATATCAGCAGGCTCTTCTATTGGGACTGGCTAAACCGAAGCCCATTTGCTCGCAGCCAAATGGCAATTTGTGCTTTGGAGGACCGTACTGTGCTTGCGCTTGCGGCTCTCGGTATGTATAACCTAGTGCGGCCGAATGGATATCACCCTACCATCCATGGCAGGTTCATCCTCTCCCGGTTTACCATTGTGTAATGAGGGCACATGAGGCGGACAATCTTCTTCGAGCAGCCAGCCAAGGTTCTCACAGCGTCCGTGGCAAGGGCCGGTGCACCCTTGTTTTGGTGCTCTATGGAAAGAAGAAATGACGAGTTAACGGTGCACCGATCGACACATGAACATCTATAGCTCTATGGATAAAGCGAATAAAAATACATCTAGTTGAATTGATCAGTATCAGCAACCCATCGAAGATCGATTTGTTGCACGTACTAAAGCGCTGTATGATCATCAACGACTCGAGGCAAGCTCAGGCGCTTGGCCAAGACTGATCGCCTGAAGTATTGGTTCGTCAAAAGTGCCTGAAAAGCAGAAAGTGTGCTGTGTGTACAGAAGGTCAATGGCTTCAGAATAACTACCTCATCATCAGCAGCCCTCTAGCATGTATCACAGGAAACAGTCTCCCACGTACGCTCTCCTGCACGTCATAAGTAATGATAGCAGATCGTCTCGGTCCCTGTCAGTATTCCCAGCTACATCCCACGCGTCGGTGACGGTATGATCAAAGCCCCAGGACAGTCCCGGCGGACACATCACGCCATACATATTGTCACAACGACAATGGCCCAGGCGGTTATCTGTTCGCCTATAGATATACAGATATTCGGAGCCCGCGAAGTAATGTTTGTATATTATTTCGCGGATTTCCAATGGCAATCTTCCGAAGAGCGTCGATTGTGACTGGTCACTAGTTGCTTTTCGGCGCTTGAGGAACGATGCACTCACACAAACATTTGGTATCGTGAGAGACCTTTTCCGCCACTTAGGCAAAGGTTTAGGACGTTCATGCTTCACTCCTCTCTTTAGAATCCTCTGTCGCTCCCAACGTTGGACGGCGACATGATGACCAGTTCCATAATAGCCTGAGACTGGTTTTCCATCGCCCCATTTCGCTCGCATCACCTTCAAACCGCAACCGCAGACAATGTATGTGCAGGCAAAGGGAAAGATAAGTATGGTAAACATAATTTTGAGAGGCGTGGGAACTCTAAAGAGCCTTGAATACTGGGGTTCTTCATCCTCCATGGTCTAACTTCTTACCACATTAATTATGCGAACACAGGTCAAACGGCACAAGAATCGTGGGGTGAGTGTTTGCGAGCATAAAGCGATGAGGCGGCTGGGTAATGTATGGTATTGCTGCCTTGCACGGGAAGGCTGCGCATAAAGCATTGCGAGATGTCTTTGGCGTATTCATAATGCTTGCGACTTTCGGCAAAATCAATTCCTCTTGTTACACATAACTTTTGCGACAGAGCAAAATTGAATTACTTATATTATTATTAACATATCAAAAAAATGTTTTCTTGCAAGATTATAGTAATCGTAATAGTCAAAATAATAACTTTCAATATTAATTTTTTTTGTTTAGACTAATCGCGTCGGTTCGAGAAATCGAGTTCGATTCGGAAAATCGAATCAAATCGAAAGTCTTAACAATTCGATTTCTAAAATTGAAATCGACAATTTGATTCGATTTTAAACTTGAAATCGAAAATTAAATCGAAAAATCGACTTGAATTGTTAAAACATTAGTTCTATTATAAATTATAATTAATTTGTTTAAAATCTTAGTTATATATTTTAGATTTAATAATATAATATAGTAATGCAATATAATAATACAATATAATAATATATTACAATATTAATCTATAATAGTAAGCTCTTTAAGCTAAGTATATAAAGTTGTTAGTTTAAAATCTTAATAATCTTGTTTGCTATATTATTATTTTAAATAATTTAATTCGAGTTGCTTTTAATTTTATTATTATTCTTATTATTGCAATCTTAATTTTTATTGCTTATATTCTTCTCTTTGCTATTATTATTGTTATTAGTAATTTTATAGTAATTATAACTTAACATTTTAGTATCTTCTTAAACTATATATCGAATTTTTTGATTATTATTATTCTTTTTAACAATATTGTTAGAATTCTCTATCTTAATATCGATAGAATTAGAAATTTCTCTCTCTTTTGCGTTTTTCGATAATGCAAATTTCTTAACAAAGTTGTTATTAGTTCTTTTCAAGTTATTTAAATTATTATAGTAAATAACTTGTTGTTAAATAATCTTTATAATTAATTTTATAAATATTAAGAAACTTTTATTAATATTAAACTTATTGTCGATACTTAATTGCAATATTAATTAGCTTAAATATAGAAAACAAATAATATATTTAGATAATATATATATTTTAAGAGAAAAATATTATTATTATATCTATATTCTTATATATTGCTTGTATTTTTTAAATAATTCTAAGTTGCTTTGTCTTCTTAATTGTAAACTTTTTTTTTGCTTTTTGTTTAAACTAATTTTTAAAATATTGTACTATTAAGTTATTAATATTATGTATTTTATTATATTACTTAAATATATTATTATAAATATCTTAATTAATTTGATACTTGTTAATTTTATTTTTAATTTTAATCTTTATAATTTTATAATTCGACTAAAAGACTTTTATTTAAATAGATATTTTACGCAATTTCTTAATACAAATCGAGATAATCTTGTAATTGTTATTTTATTTTCGATATAACTTCTTCTTCTTATTATTTTATTCTTGTGCGCAATTGCAACTTACAATACTTTTTTAGTTAAATTAATAGTAATTTTATTATCTGTACAATTTCTTAGCTTAATTTACTAGTAATATATATAGATAATACGATTATATACTAGATTATAAATATATATTAATATTTGATAGAATATTATATGACTTAGAATATAAAAGAATTTTAAAGATCTATAAGATTATAAATAAGATATTAAGAAATAATTTTACAAATTAAAGTAAAAATTATATATATTAGAATTAAAGTTATCTTTTACTTCTACTTTTACTTACTTTAAACTTTTTACTTAATACAATTATTATTTCTTTATATTAATATTTCTTTAATTTTATCGATAAATAATGCAAGTTTATTTATGTTAACTTCTTTATTGTTCATTTTATATAATTTTATTATTAATTGTTAATTTAAGCTTCTATTCTTATACAAATTTTAAATCGATTTTCGACACGTTTCTATTAATAAAAGTTCTAAAAATTATTGCGCTATTCTTTATAACTTTTTATATATATATTAATCTATTTTAGTTAATATTATTATCTTCGATAATTTGTACAAAGCGAACAAATAATATATGCAAGTAATACAATATATCTTGTTTATAACTAATAAACTCAATATGCTAATTTAAAACTTTGTTTCGAAACTCTCTCGCAATAGAATAATTTTCTATAATTAGTCTAAACAAAACAAAATAAACAATAATAAAGACAAGAATATTGAAGACAAAAGTATTAAAGAAAAGAGTATTTATAGTACTAACGTAAGCAAAGTAATAAAAATAGATAATATATTTCTAACTAATATACTAATATTTTGCGATAAAGAAAGCAAAAATAAAAGTCTAAAACTATTGCTTTTCGAGAGATTAAAAAATATTAGAAATCGACTAATTTTTTTATTTTTAAATACTTATTTTAATATCTAATTTGCGAAATACTATATAACAAGACTTAGAATTACAACTATTAGAAAATCATATACTATATTTAGAATTTAGTTTTAAATATACTTTAAGAAATTGCAAAAACATTTATATATATTTTCTTCTCTAGTAAATATATTATCTTGTTGTATTATTATTGTAACTATAGAATTTAATTAATATTTTACTCTATATAAACTTAAATCTTGTAGCAATTTATTTCAAATATATAATAATTTAGCTTAAGAATTGTTAGTTTATTAAATATTTAATAAAGCAATTCGATCTTTTTTAGTAATAGAAATTCTAAAGTAGTTTTATATTTTTTTCTTAAACAATTATAATATATCCTTGGTATTAATTGTAAGTCGAATTTTCGAAATTTAGTTATTAATAGCTTTCTTCTAACAATCAAAATTATGAAATATATTATCTTTTTGTATTATTACTAATAAAACTTATTTGTTTATATTGTAATTATAGATACAATATCTTCAATAATATAATATATCTATTAATAAATCTAATGTAAAACAATCTCGAACTCTATTCGAAAAAAATTCTCTTCTTTGTTTATTGCTTAATTATTATTTTTTTCTTTGCAATATATATTTTACAATTTAACATCAATCTTTTCTAAATCTAAATTTATAATGCAATTATAATATTTAATTATTATAATTTGCTTAATTGTTTGCAAACTTATTTGAGATTAATTTTATTAATATACTTTTTAAGTAAAACTAAAAGTTTATTTAATATTTATCGATAATATTAAATATAAAAGTATATCTCGAGTTATTTGTATTAACTTAAGAAAGTTCGAAGTATTATCTCTTTAATACTTTTAAATTAATTATTTATTTTCTATAATATTAGTTCGAAAATATTAATTGTTTTTATCTTAAATCAAACAAAAATATTAAAACTGTTAAAATAAGAATTTTGCAACAATTGCAACAAATTACAAAAGTATTAACAAAAGATTATATATATTACTATATTGTATTATTTTTTTAACAATATTTGCTCTTTATGTTTTTGCTCTTAAACTAGTAGTTAAATTATAATAATATTGAAAATAAATTTTAAAATAAATTTTGTATTTTGTTTTGTAGTTAATAGCATTATTATTATTATTATTATTATTTTAAATTTTGTAAAGACTTAATTTCTATATAACATTTAAAATATTAACAAGATTGTATAATATATTATTAAGTTTTTCTATTTTTAAATAATATTTTGCAAGGTTTGTTAAAGTTTTATTGCAAGCTCTTGTTACAATTTTTATCAAAAAATAAATATTAATTTTAATTAATTTCTTTAGATATTCGAGATAATTAAATATTGTATTAAATATTCGAAATTTTAAATAAATATTTATATTAATTGTTTGTAAAACTATAAGAGTATATTTGTAGAAAAAATTTAATATATTGTTAACAAATAAAATTAATTATTATTTGTTTTTTTCTAGTTTAATTTGTTGTATTTTTTAATTTTAAGAGTATTTCTTTATTTAAAAACTAATAAAATTGCGTAATTAATATATATAACAAAGTATTAGATAAATAGAGTTTTAATAAATATAAATATTTTGTACTAGTTTTTGTAATTTTTTTTCGATTTATTTCTAAAAGACTTTGAAGCAAAACAAATATTAAGCTAAGCTATTAATAGCAACTATAAAAGCGCAAATTTAAATAAAATTTAGTTTTTTTTTTGTATTATTACAATTTTTTTTTAATTATAATAGACAAATTTGTATTTCTTGTAATATTCTAAACTTGTATACTCTTTGATTGTATAACAATATTGTTAATTATTGTTTTTAATTCTAAAGTTATAATAAAATTCTAAGTTATTAGATTAATAATATAAGTTAAACAAGAAATAAGGTTCTATTGTTTGTTTTATTAAAATCCTTGTTAATTTAGAGCTTTTTCGAGTTTGTCTTTTAGAATATTGTTATTGCTTATATTATTAGTAACAATATTAAGAAGTCTGTTTTTAATCTTAAAAAACTTTAAAATTTTTATAAGCTTTAATATTAATTAACAACTTGTATACTCGATATTAAAAGAAGTAAGTTTAACGAAATACTTGCGAAATTAAAATACAATATTAATTCAATATATTAATATTTCTAAGTAGACAACTTTTTAAAAACTAGATTATATATTTAAAGCAATAAAGATATACTAAATATCTTTAAAATCTATTTTAATTTTCTTACAAATTTGATCGAAGTTTAAGAAAATTATCTTCGATAATTTTGTGCAATCTAGAAGTACTAACTCTAATTAAAGTATTTTTAATAATTTTCGAAAGTAAGAATTATCGATAATTCGAAAGAATAGATTTAAATTAACAAAAGTCTTGCATAATTAATTTTTTTAATTATTTTAAACAAAAAAGAATAATAGATCGATATAATTTTTCTTCTAATAATATATTAGTTTTGTATTATTTATTGTAATTTACGCAATTAAAGATTAGATTAATTGTAATTTGCAATCTAGATCTTTTTTGTTTTAAGTAAAAAATAAATTAAAGATATTTCTTTATATTTGTTGTACTTAAATAATTGTAGATAGTAGAATAATTTAAAAACTTATAACAATTTTTGCAAACAATCTTAGAAAAACTCTTTATAGTCGAAGTTATTTAAACAAATTTGTTTCAAAGTTTAGATTGTACTTTTATATTAATCTTTTTTGCTTAATATAAATTAACAAGTCTTAATTAAGTTTTGTTTAAAATAGGTTTATTAATTGTAATTTGTAATTATTATTTTTGAAATTAAATATTTGTATTTAAATTTTACTTAATATATTTATCTTTCTCTCTTAATATAGGTAACAAAAAATTGTTCCTAATTTTGTTTAATACTTTGTAAAAAATTCTTTTTCTATTGTCGAAAATAGAATTAAGAAAATTTTAATCAAATTAATTTGCAAATTAATTAGAATATAAACTACTAGATAATAAACTACGCAAAATAGATTTGCAAAAATTACCTTTAATTAAAGATAATAATTAACTTAAAACTTTTAAAGAATTAGATATATTGCAAATAAAAGTAATAGAAATAATTTTTTTAAATAATATATAAAGAATCTCTTCGAAATAAAAGAGTAATACAAAATAATAATGCAAGTAACAATTAAATTAGACAAATTATTATAAAATAAAATATAGTAATAAACTCAAAAACATTAAGAGAATCTCTCTAAAATAAAAGAGTAATGCAAAATAATAATACAAGCAACAATTAATTCAAGTAGATTATTATATAATAATATAAATAAGTCTAATTGTAATCTCGAAATATATTAAACTATATTCTAGTCAAAATTTTAAAGTTATAATAATAAAAGTCTAAAAATAGTAACTCTTAATATAATAACGTAATTTTCGATTTCTTAATAATTCGATTCGATTTTAATTTTTAAAATCGAAAATTATCTTAATTTAATTTAATTTAATTTCAAAATAATTAAAATTAAAATAATATTTAATTCGATTTCTAAAGTTAAATTGTCGATTCGAATCAATTTTAGAAGTTAGAATCGAAAATCGAATTAACAATTAATCTATTTTTGTTTATATTAATATTATAATAATTAAGAAGATGTTAATATTTTATATTAAATTGTAAAGTTTTTAGAGTTTCTATTAAGACTTAACAAACAATTATTAAAAAAATTTAAATTTAAATTTTTTTTACAATATTTTAAGCAAATTGTTTATAATTAAAATATATTAGTTTTTAAGACTTTATTATTAGATAAAATCTTAATTTATTAAAAATAATATTAAAATATAAGATTAAAAAAAGCTTGCAAAAATCGATATTATACTATTTCATTATACAAGAAGAGACGAGAGAGAAGATCTTACTAACAATAATGCTCACAATTAGTGTAATCGTTAGGTCGAGTCGAACACTTTTTTCTTAACTCAACTCACTCTCTTGGGCCTCGTAGGGTTGAGGCAAGGTCAAGGCGCGAACTCGACCCTAGGGTCGAGTTTTGTTGGGTCAATGCCAAGAACCCAAGCTAACTTCATCGCGTTAGCATTCGCTTATCTTATCTTATCTTATCTATACGTTAACTCGATTGTGCTAGCGCAGGATCCATGCTAATCGCATGTGGTTAGCGCGTCACGTGACGTCACGTAATCGAGCAGATTGGATTGAACGCTTGGCGCGCCCCATGCGTTCGACCCACTCGATTGGGCTAGAACTTTTGCCCGACCCCATGATTAGGGTTGAACGAGTCAACTCGTTCGGGTTGAAACCCAACCCGTCGATCACGCTACTCACAATTTATTTCGATTGTCAAAATTAAGTAAACGTAATCGACGTAACGTCAACGAGTAATTAAGATATATTTAGTGCGTCTTAACGCGAATTAATACAAATTGCGACAAACATAAAAACGAAAGTAATAAATATCAAAAAACTCTATAAATCTAAGAAGAAAAACGCGTTCGAAATAATTTTAATAACAACATTAACAAAATAATGTTTTTTAATCAAGAAGTTGACACGACGTCTTAGCGAAATTCTCGCAAAAAACAAACGAATCAACTTGATCTTAATATTAAAGAAACTAAAAAAAACAATTAATTAAATAAAAAAAATCGAAGAAATAAAGAAAGATATGCAATTAACAAGCACATAAGCGACAATAACAAAAGATCTATTAGTAACAAAGCAAATAAATAATCGAGAGAGTGTTAAATAGATATTCTTAGTGCGACAAGCAATTAGAAAGATAAAATTAATAGCGTAAATTAAAGAGAAACAAGAAATAAAAAGAATTTACAAGATAAGTGTTGCAAAAATAATAATATTAACGCGCGATTTCGATATTGTCGAAACATTAATAGCGCAAAAGAATATACAAAAAATAAAACGTTTTAAGAAAATAATTATTTTTCGAGTAAACAACAAGAGTAACAAGACAATATTAAAATCGAACAATTTTTAAATTAAAAAAATGTTAAAGACAACAATTATATATCAAGAGTGCGCAAAAATAATAATGCATAATATTAGAGTCAAAAATATGTCGAAAAATATAAAGAAAAAAAGCAAAAACAATAAAAAAATTATATAAGATAATATATTAGAGTTTAAAGATTAAAGAAATAATCCAATTTATAAAAAAGAGCGACAAAAAAAATACGTCTTGATTGTAATATAAATTGATTGTGCAAAGACAACAAATAGATTAATACAATTAAACATAATTTACAAATTAAATATAAAAATTACAAAATATTATAATAAAAAATGCAAAACAAAAAAATTATAAAATTTTTATATATAAATGCAAGAATAAATAGCGATGCGCATATTGCGCGCAAAATTATTGCTTCAATTAATATTTTTATTAAAAAAATGTCTTTAAGTAAAAATGTAACGTTTGCAAAAAAGCTTACAAGATATTCGATTTTAAATATTCTAAAAAATAAAGAAAAAAAAATAAGAATTAAGAAGACAACGAAGATAAAGTTTTTATATTACGTTGTTAAAACAATTGAAGCAAACAAAGCGACAATTTCAATTTCGATAATATTGAAAAGTGCAATCTTATTTGTTCAAATTATAAACAAGAGAACAAAGCGAAAGACAATAGAAGTAGTAATAAGTTGTTCGATATAAACGAGTCGCATGCAAAGCATTCTTGTAACAAAAAAAACATTATTTAACAATAAATAAAAAAAAAGCGTTTTAACAAGTTAACAAAGAGTTAATTTACTTTAATAGAGTAAATTAATAATAAAGTAACGTTGTTGTCGCTACAAAGTATGTCTCTTATATAAGAGATAAAAGATTTAATACATATAAAGACAAATATAAAAGAGAAATTATAATAAAGATACGAAATAAACTTCGAATATTATAGTACAATATTTATAAGTTAAGAAGCAAGATAATAATAACGTTGTTTCCCCAAAAAAATAAGAAAATACAATATATTAGTAATACAAGAGTTGTAACAATTTTACGTTGAGACAAAAGTATACAATTCGAAATGCGCAAATTTTACACTCGTAAATAATAACAAACGTATATATTTTTATATTAATAAACGTATCGACGACAACAATTAACACAACACATAATACTTCGAAAATATAAGAACAATAACAATGCAATTACGTTTCGAAAACAATATTATCGAACAAAATCTCGTTAACATTTATAACGTTTACAATTTATTTTTCGATAATTATAATAATATAATTAATAAAGATAGTCTTAACGCAATGAAGCAAACATTACGCATACAAAACAAGAACGTTATAATAAAAAACTTTAATTTGCATTATTTTTTATAAGCGAGCTTCTTATATTTTAGACAACATTTATTGTTTAATAATTTGCTAAATATAATATGTTTTGTCGATATTATATTAACGCTTTTACGTAATATTATAACAAGAAATTATTAAAAAATACAAATTACAATCAATTTATTATTTGTTACAAGAAAAATAACAAATCGATTAATATATTGCGACATAAACAAGAAGATAAAAAGCTTGTCGAATTATTTGTTAATTAAAATAATGCTAAATTTTAAAATGCAAACAAAGTCTATATATCGTTTTAAACGAAATTGAAAAGTTATAAATACAAAGAAATTTAACAATATATTAAAAAAATTATTACTCGAATTATTATTAGACGTTACAATAGAATAAGAGAGCATTAATAAATATACAATTGCGCTACTAAGAATTTTAAAGAAAAAATATTAAAGACTTTATTTTGTAAGCGAGATTGCACAAAAAATTTAATTTAAATAAACGCAAAAATATACTAATATAATTAAGAAAATCAGAAGATTGCAACGTTAATATTATATTTCTTATAATTAAAAGACGTACGTTCGAATATATAACAAAAAAGACAAGATTCTTAAGAGATATAAAAGAGACGAATTTTGCAATTAGATATAGACTTTGAAAAGCATTGCAAAGAATTTGTTTAAAATAACAAAATAAATTAGAAACGCAATAATAAATATATCTTCTAAGCTTACGATTTTATTATTAAGAACAAGCATCAAAATAACAACAATTGCGAAAGACAAAATCGAAGCAATATTTTAAGCTTATTTTTTTAAACTTACGATTTTAATTGACAATATAGAGAGATTCTTTTATTTATCTTTAATAGAGAACGACAAAATTGTATTGAAGCGCAAGATAATAAAAACAACACATAAAACAACTTTAAACAAGATATTCGAAATCAACAAAATAATTAATTGAACGCTAATTAATTATTAAAAACTACACAATAAAGAAGCGAGAAGTAAACGTCAATATATCGTAGATTTTTATTTTATTTTCGATATTATATTTGTTTTATAATGCAAATCTTTTAAAACAATGCAACAACATTAGATTGCAAGTTAGCGTTACAAACTTTATAAACACAATATTAATATATTAACATATAAAGAGTCGATTAAACGCAATTATAGAATGTTAACTTAGATATACGACAAATGTAAGCAATAAACACGCACTTATAATTTTAAATTCGCCAAAAAGAAGCACAAATTAATTTACTTCTTACGCACTTTAAAAAGATTCAATATAAGCGTCGACATAACATTAATAAAATATAAGATAATTGTCAAGTTCAATATTAGAGTTCTAGAAATTTAACTTAATTTAAAACTTAAATAAAAAGTTTATTTGCAACAAGTAAAGACAAAGTTAATTATTAAATATAAAGAGATTTCGATAATAAAGAATTTAGTTTTTGACATGTTCTTAAATGTCGAAAAACACAAATACATCGCGATAGAGAAGCTTGTAATAGCACATAATGTTATTACTAGACTAATCGTTAAATTAGGAATCGATATCAACTTTCTAACTTAACTTGAATACTTAATATTAACATCGTAATTTAATTCGAATTCTCGATATTAATATTGTGACTCAACTTAATACTAACTTGATTTCTAACTTAATTTAAGTCATCGACTCGAATTGCTAAGCAATCGAAAATGTCGTCATAATGTCAAGAATTTCTATTTTTGAATTTATTACGTTACGACTTTCGAGAAATCTATGCGCTAAAAACGAAACAATTTTTTTCTTTATTTTTTTTCTTGTTATTTACATTATTTTATTGCATTATTTTATTGCATTATTTTATTGCATTATTTTATTGCATTATTTTATTACATTATTAGTGTTTATTTTTAAATAATTTATTGTTGTTATTAAAATTGTTGTTTTTTGCAAAATATATTGCAAAATGTTTAATTCTAACGATGTATACAATTTATTAATATTTTTAATTAAGAAAGAATTTAGTTTTTTGATGTTGCACAATTTAATTTTAAGTAATCTTTATTTTAATTAATTCGCAAATCAAGACTTATAAAATATTAATTAAATTTTTTTTTTAAAAAAAAAACTTTTTAAAAAACGATCGATAAAATTTGTCAAAATAGTTTTCTTTTAAAATTAAAGAAGAAAAACGAATACATTAAGTAAAGTCTTAATACTAATGCTCAATTTTAACAATAATAATTACAAATATTTATTAGCGAAAGTGTTACAAACAGGATTAAAAAAATATTAAATTTACTTTGAACTAAAAAGACTAAAGCAAATAAACAATTCAATGTTTAAAATATATTTATTTAAATAATTTTAACATTAAAAAAATATTCTAAGATAATATGCAAGAATTGTCTCAAAATTTTAAATTATTCTATAACTATAAGTAACTTTAATACGATCAATATGTTTAAACATCGCAAAATAGTTACTTGCAAAAAACGAAAACGATTTAAATTTTTTTTATAATTTAAGTTAGCTTTTAATCGTATAAGTTTAATTTAATAATGCAAATAAATAATGCAAAGTTAATAAATTAATAAAAAAAAATTATATCAACTTAACGTCTCAATTTAATTAACAAAATTAAAAACAAATATTGTGCAAAATCTTTGTTATCTTAAATCTATCTTTTTGAATCATTAAAAATAAGCATTTTTGACAATTATTGTAAATGCTTCGCTTAAATCTTACTTTTGTGCATCGCATTAAATTGTGATTTATGATTTTCTTAAAATATAATAACATTTGTATTAAGATAAAGCAAGATCTAAAAAAATTACGACGTACATTTATTACGTTAGACGCATAATCTAGTTTTTAAAAAATTGTCTATCTAAAAGTATTAATATATTAAATAAATATTGCATTTTAATATCGTAAACATCTTATTAAATTTACGTTTCTTTAAGTTAAACATATTAATTATTATTTAACGCAAAAGCTTTTTAAAATCTTAAATATATATAATATTAAAAATAAGTTTTTTAATGTTATTATAAACAATGCAAGCAATAATAACACTTTAAAAAAGCTTAAAAAGACGTTTAATCGACGCGACATTTTATGAAATAAAGCATAGAATTTAATTTTTTGTATAATTTATATTATTAATCTTGTAACTTAAAAGTTTATTAAAGTCATTAAATTAAAGACTTTAAACGACAACATTATGTTATTATTAAAAGATAATTAAGTTAAAAATGTAATTACAAGCAATAATTTATGCATTGTTATTAAAAAGATATTTTTTAAGTAAGTAATGCAAAGAGATAATGCATATGCTAATAAATAAATCAAGTTTACACTTTTATAATTGTTATTAATAATTTTTCTTAATAAAAGCTTTGCTTTTAAAAGTTTTAAATTGAAGCTAAAACAAAGTTTCGAACATTAATATAAAACATTCGCATTCGTTAAAATTCTATCTACTTAATGCTTCGACGTACATATTAATTGCGCAATATAATTAATATATAAGTTAACGAAGTCTTAGAAAACTTAAAGATTCAAGCTATTTAATTAAAAAATAACGAATAATTACTTGTATTGTTTGTTAATAATATACTATGTTCTTTTTATAAATTAATCTTAATTGTGTTTAGAACAATTAATGTTAATATACATTTAAAATTTCGATTATTTAATGCTCTTTTTAATTATTTTAATGCTATTGAAAGAATTATACGCAACAATGCGTATTTTTTAAAAACACTTGTTATTAAAGTTTGCGAATTAATTTTTACAAAACTCGCGAAATACTATTCTAAAATTAAGAACAAAAACGAATTAATATATAATTTTGTTATAATTTTAAATTTCACTTAAAAGTTAAACTTGTATTAAAATTAAAACATAAAAAATGTTAAAAAATAAAACTTTAATAAAATTAATTATTTTTATTATAACAAATACAAGAAAGAGTTTAAGAATTATTTTAGTTGTTATTATAAAAAAAGAATTACGATTTTAAGAGTCGAAACGCAACAAACTAGCAAAATTGACAAAATAATGCAAATTAATAATGCAATCGTTTATTTGTTAATAATTATATAGTTTGTTGCGATAATTATACGAACTCTTCTTTGACGAAATTTTCGTCAATCTTTATTTTTAAGCGAGAACGATTAATATCTTCGCATTGACGCCATTGTCGAAGAGACTTTAACATAAGAGTTTTAAAAAAATAACGTTTTAAATTTCTTAAAATTAACTTAAATAAATAAAGACGTTCTTTTGTATTTAATATTCTTTGTAAACATCACAAAAACATTTAGTTTTACTAAAAGAGTTTGTTAATAAAATTGATCACAAATAACTTTAAAATTGATCGAACAAATAATGTTTTTTAAGTATTATAATTATATTATAAACTTAAATTTTAAAAAAATTATTATTAAAGCGTAAAACATTTATCGAAGAAAAAAAAACAATAGTTTAACGATTAAAAAATTTAATATTTTTTTTAGAATAGATTTGCAAGATGTTTTGCGTTTAATTAGTATTTAGAGATTTAATGTCATTATATTTGTTAAAGATTTTGCATTGTTAATATATGTTTCAAGATAATATAATTAGAAAATAATACAATTTAGTAATGCAATTTAGTAATGCATTTAAATTACTTATATTGTATTAAATTAATATATTTAACTTTTTAAAAATTATGCTAAATATTTAGAAATATTAGATTTTTATATATTTGTAAATATAATATTCTTAAATATTAAAATCTTAATAACTTAATAATAGCGCATTTAACTTGCAATAACAATGACACATTATTTACGATATAATTTACGAGAGCATTATTGTGCTATCTAAGATTATATCGTAGATTGTGTGTTATTGTTATCGCGAATTAAAAAATTAATTTTTTTTTTTTTAAAATACAATGAATTTTTTTTTTGCAATCTTTAATAAGGTTATATAAAACAAGATTGTCGAATTCTTTTACTAAAAAAGTCAAGTTAATAATTTAATTATAATTTTTTGAATAATTTAAATGCATTATTATAATGCATTTTTTAATTAATATATTTAATAAAAAAGTGCATGATATAATTGACATATTTGTTAAAAAAAAATTATAAATAATGCATCTTTTAATTAATATATTTAATAAAAAGAGTGCATAATGTGATTAACATATTTGTTAAAAAAAATGTATAAATAGTGCACTTTTTAATAAATATATTTGATAAAAAAAATGTATAAACAATGCATATAGTAAGACAATGCGCTTAATAAATAATGCAACAAGATAATGTAATTGATAAAATACATAACTAGATAACTTAAATTCTTGTTAATTATTTTTAATTTTAATTATTTTAACTAACTAGTCTAAGATCGTTATAATCTTATGTTTAACTTACTTCTTATTATTATTATCTTCGTCTTTATACTTCGACAATTCATACTTGTTCTCTATTATTTTTGCATTATTTTTGACTTTTTCGTACTTAATTTTAATCTTATTATTATTTATTTTAATTAAATTCTTCAATTCGTTATTAATTAAATTAAGAGAATTAAATATTTTATAATTTGCGACATTTTTGTCGTTAAAAAATGTGTTTACAAATTTGTTAAATTCATTAATTACGTTTAAATCTTAAGTTGCTTTTAGCTTATCTAGTTCTTCATAATTCAAAATACGTTGCTAAATGATTTAAATAATTAGAATTATATATTTCGACATATTAATATTAAATTCGTCGTAATTCGTAGTAGTTTAATACGTATATTAGTTTTATTTTTTACATTAAACACAATACATACTTGATTAATAAAAGTAGACTTTGCTACGTTTAAATGTTAACTTTTAAATGCTATTTTCATAGTTATCGCATTAATGATTGCTTGCTTCGTAGCATTTTTCTTCTTAATCTTCTTTATTAATTTTGTTTTAAAACATTTAACTATTATATAATTAGCTTTTTGAACATATATGCATTACTTAAATGCATTATTATGAAAATTCTTTTTAACTTGCTTATTAGTAATTAAGTTTTAAATATTGTTCTTTATATTTATTTGCTTATCTTTGAACGCTTTTTAATAAACACTTGTAGCTCTAAGCTTTATTAATCGTTTGTAAAAAGCTATTCGATCTACGTTTTATTTAATATACAATAATTTTTAATTTACGTTTTACATTATGACACGATTTCGATTAGCAATTAATTAAGAAAAGTAAAAAAAATTAACATTTTGCGCTTTCGATTAGTTTTTATAATAATGTATACAAGTAATACAAATTAATATTCTTATTTAATTATATAAGTCTATGTAATAAGTAATTAGAGATTGTGTTAATTAGTGTTTAATTTGTGCAAAAGAAGAATGTCGCAATTATAAAACAAATTTTCGCGTTTAAGATTAAGATTAAGGTTAAGAATCTTATCTTTATCTAATATTATTACAATTAAAAATTATCACAACTATCACATTATTGCTTTTAATTAATAAAATTTTTTTATTTTATATTGCGACATAATTAAGCACTTATTTTAATTATTTAATCGCATTATTGTTTATTAACTTAATTATCTTTGAGTTAATACAATTTTTTCAAATAATTAACGTAAATAACTTCTTATTTACGATTTTATAATGACGCGTATTAAACAAACTATTAATGCATTTAAGTAATGCATTCTTTGTTGCGAATTACTAACATACCTGATGCAAAACATAAAAAAATCGAAAGATCAACTTATAATAATATGACATTACGAAATTGCAACAATGAAGAAACTAATAAAAACAAGAATAAGACTTTATCTAGAAGTACGACGTCTAAAATTTAAAAAATAATGTAAACAAATAATATAACAAGCTACTATTAATTAAGTTTTTGTAATAAAAGAAACGTAAATTTAAGTCTAAAACTATAACTTTAAGAGAAATTCGTTAATATTAAAAGTCTACGAATCTATTAATTTTTAAAAGATTTTCGAAAGACTAGTGCGAGAAATTCTTTAAAATGAAGCTTTTAACAATAGATTTAAGAACGAATTAAGTAGTGAAAATTACAAAATTTAAACTTCAACATTAAAAATACTTTAGAAAACTACTAAAGCGTTTTTAACTAAATTCTTTTTTAGTAAATGCATTACTTATTTGCATTATCGTTAAATTTTTACGACATTTATTAATGTTTTACTTTATGTATATAGACAATAATCTACTTGCTATTTACGCAAAGCGTAAAATTATTTAGCAAAAAAATATGCGATTAATGAAGCAATTAATAATTAATCTAGAAATCCACTATAGTAATAATGAAAAATAAACATTTGTCGTAATACTCGAAATTTTAAAATCAAAATGTTTTCGTTATATTTAGATAATTAAAATTAAGAATAAATAGCAAGAATACAAGTTATTTAGTTATATAATTCATCAATTGCATTACTTTGTTGCATTATTTACTAAACGTATTGTCTTACTACATACATTAATTATACACTTTTTCGACCAAGTGTGTCAACGAAATTGTTGTTTAATTATACAATTTTTTTAACAGATGTGTTAACTAAATTGTTGTTTAAATATGCACTTTTTTTAATAACAATGAAGCTAATTAAGAGATTACAATAATCTTAAACTAGTTATTACACAAACATCAAAAAAATTAAATGCATTATTTAATTGCATTACTATGCAACATTTTAAAAAAAAATTATAAGATTCAACACACAATTTATGTTTACAAATTCTACTACTAAATCGCTTTATATCTCGGCGAATTGAGTCGAAAATTCGAATTAATACTTGATATTAACATCGTAACTCTACTTAAATACTCGATATTAACATCGTAACTCGAATTGACTTTTCGATATTAAAATCTTAACTTAATTTAGATCTTAACGAGCTAGAAACTTAACTCGAACTCGATGACTTAATCTAACGCGATTAGTCTAGTTATTACGTAATATATTTTGTTTGCTATTAAGAACGCAAGAAAAGAAGTTGTTACAAAGTTACAATTTATACAAAAACAAACGCTTCGTTATATTATTAATATTTATAAAACGACTTTTACGAAAGTTTTACAAATCGAGATTAACGTATTCTCTATTAAAATTTATTTAGAGAAATTAATATAGAGATCAATAATTATTATAAATGCACAAAAATTCGAAAAAATTATTAATATAATAATGCTATATATATGCAACGATTTAATGTCGAAAAAAGAACAAAAGTTAAAGTTAAAAATAATATTTTTGCAACTTAAGAAAAGATAAATACAAATAGCATTAAAATCAACGACAATTTTGCGATAGCAATTATATATCGCAATCTTGTAAATAAAATCTTCTAAAACAATTATTGTCTATAATAAGAAAGTTGTTAAAAGAAAACATAACGCAAATTGTTTAAATTTATATTGACGAATCTATTTTAACAAGAGCGATCGCAACAAAAACGTTATTGCAATCTTAATTAAAGCAAATTGAAATATCGAAAAACGTCTTAAAAGCGTTGACGTAACATTAATTTATTATAACGAACTTAAGAAACTTATAAAAGCGACAAAAAAATTGACAAAGCATTGCGAGATTGTTACTAATTCGAAAGAACAAATTTACAAGATATACTTAAACAATCAAGTCTTAATTAAGATTATAAAAAAGATAAAATTAATATTAGATTAAATGTAATTAAGACGCACATAAAGCGTATGCAAAATAATTCAATATCGCAAAACAATACTAAAATTATATTAAATATTAAGACATAAGAACATAAAAAATAATAAAATCGCGAACAAAATTGTTAATAAGACGCACAAATAACTTCTTTCTTTTGTTAATTAAATAACGAACAAACTTGCTATTAAAAAAGCACTTATTTAAAACAAGACTTGAAAAGAGTAACAACGCAAATAATTAAAAAATAAAAATATCGCAAAATATCGCAAAATTATATTAGAGATTACACATAAATATATGTAATTGCACTTCAATTGTCTCAAATTATATAGTTTACTTCTTGTTTAACTAAGAATAAACAAAATTGACTTCAATTAATTTTTATGCAAACGTCGCATTTTTGATATTACAACAAACACGTGCGAATATAATTAAGAACGCATAATTGTTAAACACGTTCTTCTAATATATTTGATATAATAATAAAAAAGAACTTAAATGCAATAAAAGACTAATATTATAAATCTAAAACAATTACTAGGCGAAGCAAGATCTATTATCGCAACGATATAAATAATTTTGTTTACTAATTTATTAAAACAGTTTTAGACAACAACATTATTAACGATGTTCGAATTTCTCGTAGATTTATAAAGTTCTCGTTTAAAGAATTTTCTTGTATTACAAATATTACGATATAGAAGACGAAGACGCAATATTGTTATAAAAAAATATTACAAACGAAATTGCGATTGCAAATTCTAGTCAATTATAATTAGATAAGTAGACGCTAGTGCTACTTGTCTATTTGTAATTGATTAGATTTAAAAATCGCAAAAGTATATAAATCTCGCATAGATTCTTAGAAGTGTTAAATCAAGTATAAATTAAAAAAATTTAGACAATGTATTGTGTTTTTACTGTTATTTTGCATATATATATACGTAGATAATATAATTATATTTAGCAAGACTCTTAAGAATTACGTTTAGTATCTTTATATTATATTTAAATTGCTAAATTCGAAGAGTATTACTTTATTATCCAAAAAGTTGTTTATCAAATATTTTATTATTATTGTTTTTAATTAAAAGATAAATATTTTCGATTTTATTATTGTTACAAACAAGATTAATATTATTGAATATCTTAATTTTTTCTTTATTTTAATCGATTTAGAATTTTATCTTAATTTAATTAAATAACTTCGCAATTATATATTATATTATGTATGAAAATTCGAAGTTTTGCAACAAAGAAAAATAATCTTTCTTCAATTATTATTGTTAAATAAGAATTAAATGCAAAAACTATATAATTAAAAAACAAATAAATAATTTTAAAATTCTTAATTAATAAAAAATTAAATATTTATTGTTAATTACAAGAATTGTTTTTTTGTATTAATTTTTTGATTTATTTTAATTGCAATCGAATATTTTATATTAATATAAATACTTTTAAGAAGCGCAAGTTTAAAGCAATAATATATTATTTAAAGAAAAATATCAATTTGAAAAAGTTAATTCGAAAAAATATAAAATCGATTTTGTTTTTTAATTGTTTACTTAATAACGCAAAATTCTATTATTAATTTACAAAGCTTAAGATAATCGAATTAGTATAAATAATAAAAAGAAGAAAATATATAAACAAAATTGCATTTAAAATTACGATTATCTTTACTAATTATATTGTTAATTTCTTAATTGTACAACAAATTATATTAATTTTTAATAGTATTAACAAACTTAATTTGCAATTAATTCGAGTCTCTATTTACTTGTTGCAATTTTAGTTAAATATAAAATATTATTTTAACAAACAATATATTATTTCAAACTTAATTTTTAAATTATTAATTGCGAAATTTGCTATAAAAGCAAAGAATAACAATATTAAAATAATATCGAGAATTTTAAGATATTAAATTAGATATATATTTATTAAAGTACAATTATTATTATATTAACAAAATTCAAAAAGAAGATTTTTAATAAATATGCTAAAAAAAATTATAACAAGAAATTATTTTTATATTAAAAGAATTACAAAATTATATAGAAGCAAAGCGCTTAAATATTTTAATCTTAAATAAGAATTTTTAAAATAAGAATTTTGTTTTTGAAAACTTTATATCGATCGCAATTTTTGTTATTGCAATATTTATTTTTGCAATTGCAATTTTATTTTGTTGCAACAATTATTTTTGTTGCTAATTTTTTATATAATTATTGTTATAGCTTATAATCTTTATAACTTATTAACAAGAGCGTTAATCTTATTTCTCTTTTAATAAAATACTATTATAATATAATTAATATTTTTGCAATAAACTAGCATTTTTATTTTAATAAGAATTTTTTTATTAAATAAAGAAGTTGCGTCTTAACGCAATTTTATATATTTAAATAGATTTTTTATCTAGTTAGAAAATTAATCATTTTACATCTTATTATTAATTAAATTGATAATTTTTTTTCGAAAAAAAGAAATAGAGACAATTTTATAGTTTTTTTAACAACAATTTATTTATATTAACAACAAGTATTAGAAAACGTATTTAATTTATTTTTGTAAATAAAAATTAAATAGAAATAAATCTTTTTCTATTTAATTCTTTGTTCGAATTTATCGAATTTATAAATAAATCTCTAATTATAAATCTATTAGATTCTAAGATTTTTATTAATATAAAGAATATTAATTCTAATTAATCAAATAATAGATTGTTAATTTTGAAAATATTTATTAATTAAAGAAATTAAGCAATTTTTGTCTTTTTAGTATTAATAGTGTTGACAAAGCTAGACAATTAATAATATTTTAGTTAGATATCTTATTTTACAACAAAATTTATCGAATATATACAAAAGAAGTTTAAAAAGCAATTAAGAATAAAATTGCAAAAACAAAGAATTGTACTTGTAAAAAAGAAGACAAAAACAAAACAAATAACAAAAAAAGCAAAGAATATATTGCAATTAATAAACAATTTTAAAAGACTATTATTATTATTGATATAACTAATAGTTGTATCTTTAATTTTTTTGCTTTTGTATTTTGCTATACTTAATTTATTATTAGATTTTCTTGCTAAAGATGCTAAATTATATCAAAAATATTACAATAAATTAATTGTTTAATATTATTACAAAATTAACAAGACTTACTAATACTAACAAAGCTAAAAGCGTAAATATAGAAAATCGAAAAATAGTTAATATTAAAGTAGACAAAATAATTTCGATAATTTAAGTTAATTAATTAAATATCGCGATATTTAAAGTTTACAACTAGTATTCAAATAATATTGTAATTACTATTTTCGAAATTAATAATAATATTAACTATATTAAATTGCATATTAATAATATATATTGTTACAATTTTTTGTATAATTTTCTTTATAGAGATTAGCGTAATTGTTGGATCGAATTTCAATTCAATTAAACTAATTCGCTCAACTTTGATCTTGAAGTTAGACAAATTTCCTAGCTTAACAGAGTAAGACGAACGAAGAATGCGCGTCGAATGTTTAACTCGACTTATTCAATTACGTAACATTACGTAACGCGCTAATTATATGCGATTAACGTAAGTCCTGCGCTAGTTCAATCAAGTTAACGCATAGATAAGATAAGATAAGATAAGATAAACGAATGTTAACGCGACAAAGTTAGCTTAAGTTCTTGACATTAATTCGACAAAATTCAACTCTAAAATCGAGTTTATGTCTTAATTCTAACTTAATTCTACAAGATTCAAAAGAATAAATCGAATTAAGAAAAAAGTGTTTAACTCAACTTAACGATTACACTAATAGAGATCTTTTTTGTCTTAGATAGAAATTCTAATTAGAACTAGTCTTTTATATATAAAGAGAAGATTTCTCTTCTAGATAAAGAATCAATTCTTTTTACTATATTAGATTCTTTTTTATAATGCGAGAATTGCATTATTTGATAGTTTTAACTATATTTAGTAATTAATTTCTACATTAATTACAATTAGAAAAAAATATTTTATTAGAAAAGAATTATCTTATTATTATTTTTGCTTTTTAGAAGTTTGCTTTTTATTATTATAAAGTTTGCTTTTTTATTAAAAAATTAATTATTAAAAAGAGAATATCTTATTAATATTTTGTCTTAATAGAAGTTTACTTTATAAACAAATATTACAACTTTTTTTGCTAACAATTTTAATATTGTTGTTAAAATTGTTAAATAAAACAATTAAGCTTGCATAAAAATTAAACAATTTTTTAATAAAAATTAACAAATTATTGTTAAAATGATTTAAAAAATCTTTGTCTATTTTGCAAAATATATTAAACAATATATTTAAATTAATAATTGTTTATATAGTAATTCAAAATAGTAAACATTAAAAATTAATTAAGTTGTTTTACTATTTATTAAATTAAATTGTAAATCGATCGACTTTTACAAAAGTTATAAAGACTTTTATAATAAGTATAAAATCTATTAATAAACGTTAATTTACTTTAACTTTTTCTTTTCTTTGCAAACAAAAAAGTTAAAAAATTTAATTAAGAAAAATATTTTGCAAAGTTTAAAATCTTCGACTCTATATATTACTATACAATTTTAAGAAATTAATAATATTTTCATGTTAAAAAGAAATTAACATTTATTTAATTTTTTTATATTAACTTTATTAATTTAATTTAATTTATTTGTTTAAAAAGACTTTTTTTAACTTTTGAAACAAGTTTATACTTTTTGTTACTTAAATGTCTTTCAAATTAAGCTTTTTTAAAGTTTGTTTTAATCAATGTTTTTTAAAAAAAAACAAGAAACAAATAAAATATTCAAAAAAAATAAAAAAAAATTAATTTTATTTATTTGCGTAAATATATTACAAACAACAATGTTAATTATAATAGAAATCGAAGACTTAGTAAAAAATCTTGCAATATAGAAGTTAATTAATTAAACAATAATTAAAGCATTAACAAATTATAATATTTAATTAAGTAAATTGTTTTTGCTTATCGAGCTTTTAAACTTAATAAATTTTATTAATTAACAAAACTTTTTAAAATAATAGATATTTATTAAGAAATATATATTTTTTGTTGCAAAAGTTAACAACTATATTACTATTATTTGAAAAAAAAAATTAGAAATTAGAAATTTATATATTTTCGAAAAAACGCATTATATTAATAATTAAATAATTTTACTTAAAATAAGAAAAATACAATAATTATCTTACTTAATAAATTAGAATGTATTTTTTGTTATTTAAAAAAGCAATTTAAAATCTTTATATTAGCAACTTAAAATAAATTAAATTAAGAATTTTTTTTTGTAAAGAATTTGCAAAACAAAAAAAATTTATATATATATATGCAAAATATAGAGCTATATATTATATAAGCAAATTTAAGTAAAAATTTAATTAAAACAATTTAAATTTAAAATTACTTATTGTTAGAGTTTTAAATAATTATATTATTGTTAATAGCAAATATTTTAGTCTAGAAATTCGACAAATTAATAATAGATTAAAAGAAAATATAGCAACGTATTATTTTATAGCTTAATTCTTAAGTTGAGCTATAAGTTCGACAAGTTTGCTCGATTCAATTTAAAGAATTAAAATTATAAGTTTGTCTATTTAACTAATCGAATTGAGGTAGAGAGTTTTTTCGATTATTTAATTCAATTTGTTCAATTTTATTAATAAGATAGATATAAGATTTAATATCTAATAAGATCTTACTTGTGCAAATATAAAATTTGCATAATATAATTTACGTAGCAAATATTACAACAATCAATATAATATTGTAGTAGAAATAGAAATCTAGATCTTGTTTGCAATTGCAATTGCAAGACAAAACAATTATTTTATTATTTTAGTTTAATACGTCTATCAAAAATACAAGATATATATACTTTATATATTAATTTATTAATTTTACTTGTAGAATAATACGTTAATAATCGATAGTATAGTTTATATTAATTAACAACAATATTAAGTAACTTGTTAAAAGCTAAATTCTTTGTTAACTTAACTTTATATATATATTTTTTGTTGTTTAACTAATATCTTGCAAGATTTGCTTTTTCTCTAGAAGACGCTACTATTTAGACTAGTTTGTTAACAACTTTTTGCGAAAACAAAAATAATAACTTAAGAAATTAAACAATCTCGACAACTCTTATTACTTAAGATAGATAATAGAAAGTCTTAATTTATTTTTGTAGATACAAGAGATAATTAACGTTAGAAGCTGACTTGTGCAATTGTCTCTATTGTTAATAAGACAAGTAATACTTCTTTTATTATCGAGACTTGCTTAAGTTTAAACAAGAAGAAAACTTAAAAATTCTTTAATCTATTTTAAATTAACGTTTGATTATAACTTCTAGTGCTATTTTCTATTATTAGATTGTTATTATTTAGTTCTCTTGTATTGATATTAATTTTGTTTGAGAGAGACTTTAAGACTCCCAACTTATTATTTTTATTATCTTAATTATTGTTTGTATTATTAGAGTCGATTACGAATATTATAGTAAATAGAAGCTTATTATTTTCGAATTCTTTTATATTAATAACTCTAAGATTCTTTGCTATTATTAATAGTATAATTTTTGTATTCTCTATTGTGTTACTAGCAGACTAGTAAATTTGTTTAAAAATTATAATGTTTTTAACAATATTGTTGCGAAGTCGATTACAACAATAGATAATTATATCTTGCACTATTAAGAAGAGTCTTTTTATTTTAATATTAAAGACTAGAATTGCAAATATATCTTTAACTATATATATTAATATTAGAAAATATAATTTTAGACAATATTATATCGCAAGAATATTGCTATTTTTAATTAATTTTATTAGTTTAACAAGATAAAGTATTGTCTTGTTAACTTTTGCATATAAAGTTAAATTATCTTGTTATTTATTAATATTTTGTTATTAATTAATTGTATTTTAACAAGTAATTAATACAATTGTTGCAAAACTTTGTTACTTATTTGTTTGCATAATATAATGCAACTTGTATTTAAATTGTTAAAAGCTAGTGTAATTGTTAAGTTAAATTAAATACTTTTTTCTTAACTCGACTTATTCTCTTAAGTCTTGTAGAATTAAATTAGAGTTAAGACGTAAACTCGATCTTAAAATTGTGTTTTGTTAAATTAATATCAAGAACTTAAGTTAACTTCGTCGCGTTAGCATTTGCTTATTTTATTTTATCTTATATATGCGCTAACTTAATTGAGCTAGCGCAAGATTTACGCTAATTGCATATAATTAGCGCATTACGTAATATTACGTAATTGAGCAAGATAAATTAAACGTTCGACACGTCTTATGCGTTCGACTTACTCGATTAAGTTAGAACTTTTGCTCAATCTTAGAATTAAAATTGAGCGAGTCAACTTGTTCGAGTTAAAATTTAATTCGTCGATTACGCTATTAAAAGCGCAAGTAGAAGTTATTGTAATATTTTTTAAACTTCTTTATATAATTTTTCTTTTTATTTTAATTCTACGTATTAAGCTATATAAAGAAATTAACTTCAATAACAATAGTTTAATGCAAAAAAATAAAAATAACTTATATTAAAAACGTTTTGCTTTTTAAAAGAGTTAAGTAAAACTTTTAAATTTAAAATATATACTCTTTTTGTTATATATTATTCTATAGTAGTCTTTTAACTTTTTCTAATTATTTCGATTATATTATAAAGAGCTTAAGTTTAATATACTTTTAAATATAGTTTAACAATCTTGCATTGTTGCAACTCTATATATTCGAAAATTGCATTGTATGTTTCTTAAGTTTTAGAAATTATATAACTATAAATTGTATCTAATACTCTAGTAAGCACGAAGTTACGAGTTCAAGTTCGCGAAAAAGAAGCACGAACTAATTCATTTTTCGCGAACTTTAAAGAGATTCGATATAAGCGTTAGTATAACGTTGATAGAACATAAGATAATTGTCAAATCAAATATTAAAGCATTAAGAGTTCAACTAAATTTAAAGCTAAAATAAAAGATTTATTTGCGTTAAGTAAAAATTAAGTTAATAATTAAATACAAGAGCACTTCAATAATAGAAAGTTCGATATTTGATATTTCGTGTTACGATTCTAGCTCGTTACAGCCGATATGTATTCTGCGAAAGAATATGTAGCACAGAGCACAGCTACCTGCATGCTCGACGACTTGACAGGCGAGTAGTGCTCGACGCACTAGTGAGCGAGCTCGACATGCTCGATAGCGAGCATAACGAACAAGAGAGAATCTCATTAGTATATAGATCTTCGAACACGACTCTCTTATGAATCGTGTTCAATTTATTTTAAGTTTTGACTTATTGTTACGACTACTAAAGCTGCAACTTTTTGTTATTAAGTGATTGCTTGCATTGCCTGAAGACGTCTACAAATCTCTTCAAAGCATAATTCTCTCTAATATTCTAAATCGTTAGATAGCAGCGTAACACTTTGAACACTTTAAGAATGTTTATATCAGATCAACGCGTTCTTATCTCGAGCACTAGCTCATTAGCATCACGCCAACTCTCTGTTGATGAAGACGACAAAATTAGAATCAATAAACCCGACGTCTATTATAAAGATTAAATCGGTCTGAAGAACTAACTTATGCAGATAAATATCTACTTCATCTTCTATTTTGTTTTAGCGAACAAGAAGACAATTTTTGCATTCACATTTCTTAGAGAAAGAGCTTAGCATTAACTCAAGTTAAACTTACGCAAGTATCTGGAAAATTACGATGAAAACTCTTGAATAATGTTCACGAACTTCGACAACTTCAAGAGAGAGCTTCGAAGAATCTTTGAAACATTTAACGAGAAACAAATCGCGAAAAGAGTAATTTAGCATTTAATTTAACGAATCTTTGCAACAGAGTACGCAGCAAGATTTCAAAAGTACGTTAATTTTATCAAGTGAAACAATGTCGCACTTATGACAATGTTTCGACGAGATTTTAAGAACAATCTCAAGAACGAAATTATGCGCGATGACAAAAGCATCAGCGATATGTTTGATCTCATCGAAGTAGTCATCGATCTCGACGACAAGTTGTATGAAAAAGCTATGAAAAAAAGATACGATCAATCTCAAGAAAGAGCAGAAATCTTCTTTGAATCAACGATTAAATATCATTTGAGAGAATCTCGTTCTAGTTAAAAGTACAGTAACTTAGACTATCGTGGGCTTGCATCTATGAAACTAAACTTTATTCAGCAACGTAAAGAAAAGAATTCTAGAGAAAAGCAAGATAACAAATCTTAGAAAACGTGCTATTCATGTAACAAATCGAGTCACTTCGCAAGAGATTGTCGTTCAAAGAATTTAATAATTCCACGACAAATCAATGCTATGTTAAGAGAGATACTTAATAGTTAGAACGACATCAAGAAGCAAATCGACACAAAGACGAATATTCTCGAGACTAAATTAAACGACGACTATTATCTAATAAGAGATCTAGATTAGTTACAGAAAGTTCTAGATAAAACATCATCAAGCACGGCATTCGCATCTACGTAGAAAGTTAATTAAGCACTCAAGAAAACTATTAAATCTCGCAGCTCAATCATCGACTCAGACGAAAAGTATGACTGAAAGAACTTTCACGAATGCATAGAAGACATCACGAATCATCTCGAGACTTTAGCTAATTTATCGAAGAAAAAACAAATTAATCAAATCGTGAACAAATGCGAGAAAGCGCTAGAAAGCGACGCCACTATAAAAAGAGATATTCTCGACGAAATCGAACAACAATTAAACAGTGTTAGTTTGTCTAAACAACAGATAAAGAAAGCAAAGAAACACGAGACACTTAGTTGAATCGTTTGCTACGATGACTCATGCTAAACTTATCTAAAAGAAAAGAAAGAAGTTAATTAATTCTTTAGAAAGTCAAAGTTAGCAATTTAGCAACGAAAGAAAGCTTAGCGTAGACAGACGCTTAAAGCAGAAGTCGCAGCACAAAAAAAGAAAAAAGTTCAAATTTCTTAATAAAGAACATATCAGAGAAATGCAATATGTTAGTTCAACAGCAACAATTAAACTTAACAGCACACGCACGATGTTTTATCACATCAGTTAAGATCAATGATTGTTGATTCATCGCAATGATCGATTCTGATGCGATAGATAATTTTATGATCAAAGCTCTTGTTAAGAAGAAAGATTATTTTATTCAAAAGAAGTCTAACGCTTACAATTTAGTAATTGTAGATGAAAACTCATTATCTGACGAGAATGAAAGAGTGAACAGAGAAACGAAATCACTATCGATAGCTATTTAGCAACATCATGAGAAATTAATCTTTAATATAGTGAGAATAGCTACTCATGATATCGTTTTAAGAATGTCTTGATTGAAGCAGCACAATTCAGAAGTTAACTAAAATACACGAGTACTTAGATTTGAGCGATGTAATCACGCAATTCACATTCAATCTACGCATCAATAGCGTTCGATAATAGATAAAAGATAGAGTCGAAACTTGATCGCAAGACGCGAACTTGCATTCTTGAAAAAAAACGATTAACACATTAAGTTCGACTCGACAGACATTAGCAAAGATTAGCTGAGTTAAAACGTCAAAGTACATGAAGAAATCTGCGAATCTTTTAAGAACCTTGAAATATCTAATAAAGCGAGAAAATCGCTAAAACACATATCACGAATATATAACAGATGAGAGCATCTGTTTCAGAAAGAGAAAACGACAAAGATTCTATCTAAACATCAATTGTGAGACCACGAGATCAAACTTGAATCAGGCAAGAAATTCACGTTTGAATCTATTTACGCTTTATCGAAGAAAGAATTGTTAATACTTTGCAAATACCTGACAGAAAATGAAAAGAAAAAATTTATCAAAAAATCTTAATCACGAGCAGAATACTTGATTCTCTTTACACTTAAGAAGAACGAAGAACTTCGCTTATGTATCGATTATCAAAAGCTAAACGACATAACGATCAAAAATCGATATTCATTATCGAACATCAGCAAGCTTTAGAATCGACTATTCGAAGTTAAGTACTTTATCAAACTAAATTTACGAGAAGCGTACAATCAAATTAGAATGAAGACAGAAGAGAAGTGAAAGACAGCTTTTCGTACACGATATAAACTTTACGAATACATGATAATGTCGTTTGAGCTCATCAACGCCTCGACAACATGTCAGAAAATGATCAACGATGCGCTACGACAATATTTGAATATATTTGTCATAGCATATCTGAACGACATCATGATAAACTTAATCACGTTGAAGAAACATGTGCAGCATGTTTCTCAAGTATTAAAATGCTTAAATCAAAGAAATCTACGTCTCAAATCAAAAAAATGCGAATTTCATCAAGAGAGAGTTGACTTTCTAAAATTCGTTGTAGAACGACACGAAATTCGAATGAACTTAAAGAAAGTTAAGGCAGTTAAGAAATAATTAACATCGATCGATGTTAAGAACATTTAAATCTTTATAGAATTTGTTCAGTACAATAAAAAGTTCATCAAGAATTTCTTGAGAAGATCGATATCACTAACAAATCTAACAAAGAAAGACACGCCTTAAAAATGAGAATTTAGTGAAAAAACAACATTTTAAAAGTTGAAAGAAGAGTGCTTGAAGAAATTAGTACTCAAGATGTTCGATCTCAAGAAATTAGAACGAATAGAAATCGACGCATTAAATCTAGTTATCGATGCATGTTTTAATTAGTTATATGAAGGCATGTAACACTTAGTAACATATTACTTTAGAAAACTCTTGTTAGCGAAACAAAATTATAACATTCATAACAAGAAACTACTTGCAATAGTAGCAGCCCTTAAAGCATGAAGAGTATATATAGAAGAAGCATCAAAACTCACAATTCTAACAGATCATAAGAACTTATTACACTTTATCACGATTAAAGAACTCAACAAAAGACAAGTGCGATAATTCAAGAAGTTAGAATAATACAAGTTCAAGATACTGTATATCTTAAAGAAGAAAAATGGCAAAGCAGACGCACTTAGCAGGCGAAGTAATCATATAAAAACGAAGAAATCGTTTAATCATAGTATACTTAAGATCAACAACGACGAATCACTATTAATTAATAAGCATGAGCTAAACACAATCTTACGAATTCTAAGAGACAAGTCAGAAGAGTTTTCGATCAAGAAAAAAAAACTTCAGATATTTATCAACAAGATCGACGAATGTATAAAAGAGCATCATGACGAATCACTGCAAGAACATCTAGAAGTGATCAAGACATTTTAGCTTTTGCGTCAGCATTGTTAGTTTCTTAACATGAGACAAGCTGTCGAGACATACGTTAAACGATGTCTTAGCTGTTAGCAGAACAAACATGATACACATGCGCAATATGGCGAGATTTAGTATTAGAATTTATCTGAATCGTCATGAAACGAAGTCACGATAAACTTCATTATTAAGTTGTCTAGATCGACGAACTTAGCAATTGAAGAAAAATATGATTCGATACTAATAATGATTGACAAACTTATTAAGTACTCACATATTATCGCATGCAAAGAGAAATTTACAGCAGAACAACTAGAATACATCGTATTAAATCGATTGATTAGATATTATAATATACTTAAAGAACTAATTAGTGACAGAGACAAGCTCTTCACGTCTAATTATTGAAAAACACTTATATCGATATTAGATACGAGGCTTCGCATATCAACTGTCTACTATTCGATCACGAATAATTAGACAAAGCGAACAAACCAAAGCCTTAAGTAGTATCTGAGGCACTACATCAACAATATTTAGAACAACTGAATATTACTTTTATCTATAACACAGCTAGCTCTAAACGCGAAGATTTTAGATATCACGAAGATAACATCTTTCTTTGTCAACTTTAACAAGAAATCAAATCTCTTTAATCAAGAAAAAAAACATTTGATAGCTTAATTAGTCATCGAAAGAATAGCGATACTCAAAAAAGTACGCGATAACATCGCATCGATGCAAATCAGATCAGCCAAGTATTAAAACAAAAAACGAAAAATGACATTTTAACTAAAGAAGAGAAATAGAGTGTATTTTCTAACAAAGAATCTAAAGATTAGAAAGAAAAGCAAGAAGCTTAATCATGTTAAAATTGAATCATTTTTCATTAAAGCAATCAAGAGATCAGTCAATTACGAACTCGACTTACTTAAGGACGCCAGAGTATTTTTAGTATTTCATATATCATTATTGAAACCAGTCGACCCCAGTACGCCTATACAGAAAACTTTTCATTATCACTTATAGAAAGAGAATCGATTTAAGGTTGAGAGAATTCTAGAGAAGAAGAATCAACGATATCTTGTCAAGTGAAAGAAATATTCTACAACAGAGAACACATGAGAATCTATTAGCAATCTCGACGATTGTGACGCTCTTATTTAGAGATTTCATCAACGTTCGAGAAATCATTCAGCATAACAAACGAAAATCAGATGACAGAAGATGCTTCAATCAAAGCATTCGCAACAGAACAGTTAGAAGACTCTGCGACGTTTAACTTCTTCATTTCGAACAAGAGACATTGTGTCTTTCGCTTTGCTTTCGCATTAACTTTCTTTAACATCTTTTTATTTCGAAGCAGTCGCGTGATCACGATTGTTAACACAGCTTCATTTTTAATAATCTTTGAGAACAGATCTTTCCTAATGCGATTCAACGAAATCCACGACATGTTAACACACGCTTTACTCGCGCGAACACATTTCGAACACTTTAGATGAGACAGCGAGTCTTTCATTGCGATACAAGATTTATTAAAACAGAAGCAACGCTCACAGACAAAGTCGACTAATATATCGTAGCGATCGATTTCGAAAGCAAGGCGAATACGACTTTGTTGTTGATAAGACATGATAATATAAGTAGTCGCTTTTCAAGACGAAAAAATTAAGAAAAGAAATAGTGTTACGACTCTAGCTCGTTACAGTCGATATGTATTCTGCGAAAGAATATGTAGCACAGAGCACAGCTATTTGCATGCTTGACGACTTGACAGGCGAGCAGTGCTCGACGCACTAGCGAGCGAGCTCGACGTGCTCAACGACGAGCAGAGCGAGCAAAGCTCGACATGCTCGACAGCGAGCATAACGAGCAAGAAAGAATCTCATTAGTATATAGATCTCCGAACACGACTCTCTTATGAATCGTGTTTAATTTATCTTAAGTTTTGACTTATTGTTACGACTACTAAAGTTGCAATTCCTTGTTACCAAGTGATTGCTTACATTGCCTGAAGACGTCTACAAATCTCTTCAAAGCATAACTCTCTCTAATATTCTAAATCGCCAGATAGTAGCGTAACACTTCGTTAAAAGTAAATAAGCGCAAGTATATTGCTATTAAGAAGTCAATAATAGCTTACAATGTCGTCGCATAATATACGTCTAAAAAAATTAAAAATTTAAAAAAAAAATTATTTGGAAGTTAAGATCGATATAGAATCGCGTGTTTCGACGTATTACGAATATCTTTAAGACGACGTTTACGAAAGTCTTACAAGTTAAGATTAACGTGTCTTTTATTAATGTGCATCTCGAAAAGCTAATATAGAGATTAATAGCTATTATAAATGTATAAAAGTTAAGCAAAACAATAAATGCAACGATATTGCGCATACGCAACAACTTAATGTTAAAAAAAAACAAAAATTTAAATTTAAAATAATATTTTTTCAACTTAAAAAAAGATAAATGCAAGTAAAACTCGAATTAATAACGACATCGCAATAGCAACTTTACATAGCTATCTTATAAGTAAAATTCTCTAAAATAGTTATTACGTATAACAAGAAAATAATTAAGAAGAAGCACGATGCGAACAAGTTCAATTAATATTAAAAAACGTATTTTGACAAGAACGATCGCAATAAAGATGTTATCGTCGTCTTAATAAAAGCAAACTAAAGAATTGAAAAATAATTAAAAAACGTCAAGATAACGTTTATGCATTATAACAAACTTAAGAAACTTACAAGAGCGATCGAAAAATTAACGAAGCATTGTAAGACGTTTACTAACTTGCGAGAACAAATTTATAAAATATATTTCGACAATTAAACTTTACTAAAGATTATAAGAAAGATAAGATTGACGTTAAATTAAACATATTTTAAAAGAATGCAAGAAGCATGTAATGCGATAAGACGTCGCGACGTTATATTAGAATTTTATTAAGTTTTAGAGCATAAAGATATAAAAGACAACAAGATTGTAGTCGAAGTCGCTAACGAGACGCACAAGTAACGTCTATTTCTCGCAAGTTAAATATTAGACGAGCTTGTTATTAAAAAGATGCTTATTCAAGACAAGATTTAAAAGAAGTAACAATTAAGATAATTAAAAGACAAGAACGACGCAAAATATCGTAAGTTCGCACTTGAAATTACGCATAAACACATGCAATTACACATTAATTGTCTCAAATTACATAGTGCACTTCTAATACAACTAAGAATAAACAAAATCGACTTTAATTAATTTTTATGCAAATAATAAATGCTTAAAATTACGACAAGAACTTGCGATTGCAATTAGAGACGTATAACAATCAAGTATGTTTTGTTAATTTACTTCAAATAACAACAAAAAAGAACACAAATGTAACAAGAAATTAATATTACGAATTTACAACAATTGCTAGAGAAAATCAAACTTATTGTTGCGACGATGCGCATAATTTTAACTATTAAGTTGTTGCGTCAATTTTAGATAACAACATTGTTAACGATGTTTAAGTCTCTCTTAGATTTATAAAGTTCTCGTTTAAAGAATTTTCTTGTATTACGAATATTACGATATAGAAGACGAAGACGCAACGTTGTTATAACAACTCGTTACAAGCAAAATAACAATCGCGAATTCTAGTTAATTATAATTAGACAAATAGACGTTAATGCTACTCGTCTATTCGTAATTGATAAAATTTAAAAATCGTGAAAGTATATAGTTCTCGCATAGACTCTTAGAAATGTTAAATCAAGTATAAAAAAATACTTTAGTAATCTTTTCGAACAATTTAAGCAATATTATTATATATTAAATATAAGTTTCTTTATTTTTAATTATTTTTAAGATTTTTAACTATAACTTTGTTTATATATCGAGTTACTTATATACTATATTTTTTATTTGTTTTGCGCAATTTAGTATAACAAAGATATTATTTTAGCAAGTCTTAATATTTTAAATTAAATTCTTAATATTTTTGATAGAATTGTTGTTTTAAAGTTCTTAAAAGCTTTTTTATCTTTAAGTTAATATATTGATAGCAATAGCAAATAGTTAAATCTAAGAATTATTGTTAGTTTTCTAACACAGAAAAGCAATATAAAAATTGATTTTTTTTAGAGTAAGTTTAAAGATTCGCTTCTTAAGTTCTTTCTTATAATCGATTGTAGACCTTTATTTTTTTATTTTATTATAATATCTTTATTGCAAATCTAAATCTTTAAAGTTAAAAAAAATTGCAAATTGTATTATATAACTTATATAATTAACTATTTTTATATTAATATTTTATATTATATCTTTCGATTGTAATATAATTGTTAGTCATTTTTTAAGAGTGCTATTGTTACAAATATTTAGACTAGTCGCGTTGACAAGGAAATGTCACGTGCAAATGCCAAGACTTGGGTCAAAAAAAATTCGAGAAATCGAATTGCTCAAAGTAGTTTAATCGATTACTATAAGTAGTTTAGCGCGAAGCGCGCTAAACTAATTTGAGCGATTCGATTTCAAAAAATCGTCGCGACCCGATCTTGGCGTCGGGTCGAGTTAGAGGGGTGGTATTATAATTTGGCCCGACGATCAATCTACAAATATTGTTAACAATAATAATTACAAGTCGATTTTAAAGATTGTACAACTTAAGAATATCAAAAATTATATTAGTTAGCATTTTATTAATATATCGATCTTTTAAAGACATAAATATTAATAGTATCTCTTTATATTGTTAATTTTTATTAATAGAATTATTTGTAATTTGAAAAAAAACTAGATTAATTGCGTCGAATCGAATTATCGAGTTCGAATTAAACATTTGATTCGAATCTTAATAATTTGTGTTAATTCGATTCGAAAGTTTTGACAATTTAATTTGTAAAGTTAAAATTAACAATTCAAGTTAAATTGTAAATTGAAAATTGAAAATTAATTCAAAAAATTAATTCGAATTGTTAAGACTTAATATTAGTATAAAGAAATTCTAAAATAAATAGTAGAAAATTATATTCTATTTTATAATCTTTCGATATAGAATTATTTAGTAATATAGTATAGTAATATATTTGAGCTATCTAGATAGTTAGAATCAAATTATTAATTTAATTTTTCTAGTTAAAGAGTTCGACAATCTTGTTCTGCATAATTTTGTCAAAGATTGTTAAAAAAAAATTATTGTATTTTAAAAAAAAAAAACTCTTAATCTTTTGCCTTGCAATAATAATAATAATACAACATTTACAAAAAAAATTAACAAGAACACAATAATACTTTTAACAATAATATTATAAATATTATATTACTATTATTAAAAGTTAAAATACTCTATTACTAAGCTATTAAAATTTTAATATTTGACTATACTCTATTTAAAAATATATTGAGAACTAATAACTCTAAAGCAATAGTATAATTCTTAAAAAGTCAAATATATTATTTAAAAAATCGATTTGAATTATTAAGATATTAGTATAAATATAAATTACATTTAATAGATTTAAAATCTTAATTTTATACTTCACTTAAATTGTTTAATTATAACTTAATAATGCAATATAGTAATACAAAAAGATAATATATTATAATAATAATATATAATAGCAAGCTCTCTAAACTATATATATAAAGTTATCAATTCAAAATCTTAATAATCTCGATTATTTTACTATTATCTTAAAGAGTCTAATTCGAGTTATTTTTTATCTTGTTATTATTCTTATTCTTATTATTCTTATTCTTATTCTTATTCTTGTTATTATCTTTATCTTTTTCTTTCTTATTCTTGTTATTTTTTTTGCTATTCTTATTATTATTTGTTGCTTTATAGTAGTTATAATTTAACTTTCTTATATTATTTTAAATCTTATATCGAGTCTTTGGTAGTGTGATCGTTGGGTCGGGTCGAACACTTTTTTCTCAATTCGACCCACCCTCTTGGGCCCCGTAGGGTTGGGCCAGGGTCAAGGCGCGAACTCGACCCTAGGGTCGGGTTTCGTCGGGCCAATGCCAAGAATCTCAACTAACTTCGTCGCGTTAGCATTCGCTTATCTTATCTTATCTTATCTTATCTTATCTATGCGCTAACCCGATTGGGCTAGCGTAGTGTACACGCTAGTCGCATATAGTTAGCGCGTCACGTGACGTCACGTGATCGGGTGGGTCGAGTTGTACACTTGGCGCTCATTCTTCGCCCATCCCACCATGTTAAGCTAGGAAATTTGCTTGACCCCAGGGTTAGGGTTGGGCGAGCCAACCCGATCGAGCTAAAACCCGACCCGACGATCACGCTAGTCTTTGATCTATTTTTTTTTAACAATATTATTAAAATTCTCTATTTTAACAATAATAGAATTTGAAATCTCTCTCTTCTTTGTATTGTTTAAGAATACAAATTTTTTAACAAAAATGTTAAACAATTCTATAGAATTATTATTATTAACTCTTCTTAAATTATTTAAACTATTATAATAAATAACTTGTTACTAAATAATTTTTATAATCGATATTATATAGATCGAAAAGCTTGTATTAATATTAAGTTTGTTGTCAACACTTAACTATAATATTAATTAGCTTAGATATAAAATATCAATAGTATATTTAGATAATATAAATTTTCTTAGAAGAGAATTCTATTACTATACTTGTATTTTTATATGATATTTGTATTTTTTCGATAATCTTAAGTCGATCTGCTTTCTTAATTGCAATTTTTTTTTTTGCTTTTTGTCTTAACTTGTTTTCGAAATATATTGTTGTTAAACAATTAGTATTGTATACTTAATTGTATTATTTAAATATAATACTATAAATTTTTCTATTAATTCGATACTTCTTAACTTTCTTTTTAATATTGTTTTTTATAATTTTATAATTCGACTTTGCAAATTTTTTCTATATAAATATTTTACAAAGCTTCTTAATTTGTATTAAGATAATCTTTCAATTGTTATTTTGCTTTTTATATAATTGTTTGCAATTATTATTTTAGAATTCTGCGCAATTTCGATTTGCAATAATTTTTAAATTTGTTAATAGTACTTCTATTATTTGTACGTATACTTAGCTTATTCTATTAATAATAGATAGAAATAAAATAATTATATAGTAGTTTAGAAGTTTTTTACAATATCTAACAGAGTGCGACAAAATTTAAAAAGTAAAAAATTCGAAAAAATTAACAAAAATGAAAATAATAAATTAACAAATAGTTTTATTAAAACAAAGTAAAAAATATATATATTAGAATTAGAATTAATATATATTTACTAATACTTACTTTAAACTTTTGTCGATCTAAGATTATTAATTTTTTATATTAATATATTTTTAATTCTGTTAATATATTACGCGTATTTATATTTGTTAACTTTTTTATTATTAATTTTATTTACTTTTATTGTTAATTGTTAATTAAAATCTTTCTTATTATATAATTTTTAACACGTCTGCACTAATAATTGCTATCAAAATTAGTGTTTATTTTATTATAACTTCTTTGCAATTGCTTTCAAATCTTCTATCTTTTAATTATATTTATATAAATCTCTTTTTATTAATATTGTTAAAATTATTAACTTTATTAATAACTTGTACAAAATAGACAAATAATATATATAAATAATGCAAAATATTTTGCTTAAAACTAATATACTTAATTTGCTAAATTGTTAAAATATTACTAAATTTTCTTGCAATAAACTAATTCTTTAATCTAATTATAACAAAATAAGTACAAACAAAAAAAAGTCTCAAGAAGAAAAAAGTACTAAAAGAAAAAATATTAGAGATACTAATATAATTAAGATAATACAAATACATAATATATTTTCGACTAATATATTAATATTTTACAATAGCAAGAACAAAAGTAGAAGTTCAATATTGTTGCTTTTTATAAAATTAGAAAAAATAAAAAATTAATCGATTTTCTTATTTCTCGACTTTTATTTCAATATCTAATTTGCAAAATTCTATATAATAAAATTAGCAATTTTAATTATAAAAACAACAATTATTGTATTTAAAGCTCAATTTTAGCAATACTTCAAAAACAACTAAGATATTTATATATATTGTTTTCTTAGTAAGTATATTATCTTTTTGTATTATCATTATAATAATAGAATTGTAATTAATATTTTATATATTATAGATTCGAATCTTGCGACAATTTACGCTAAATATATAACAATTCAATTAAAGAATTTAAATTGTATTAAATATTTAATAAAGTAATTCCATCTTTTTAGCTAGAAATTCTACAAAAATATTATATTCTTTTTCTCGAACAATTATAATATGTTTCTTGCACTAACTAAGAATCGAATCTTCGAAATTTAACTATTAATAAATTTTTTCTAGCAATTTAAATTATTAAATATACTATTTTTGTATTACTACTAGTAGTATTTGATTTTTTTGTAATTATTAAAAATATCTCTTCTTCGAAAATTAATTAATTTATTAATAAATCTAATTTAAAATAATCTTAGAATTTAGTATAAAAAATCTTCTTCTTTGTTTATTGCTTAATTATTATTTTTCTTTCTACAATATATATTTTATAATTTAAGAACAATTTTTCTATATTTAAATCTATAGTACAATTAAAGTAATTAATTATTATAATTTGCTTAATTGTTTGCAAACTTATTTAAGATTAATTTTATCAATAAATTTTTTAAGTAAAACTAAAAGTTTGTTTAATACTTATTAATAATACTAAATATAAAAATATATCTCGAGCTATTTATATTAATTTTGAAAAGTTCGATATATTGTCTTTTTAATATGTTTAGATTAAATATTTATTCTCTACAATATTAAAACAAAAATATCGATTGTTTTTATTTTAAATCGAATAAGATTGTTAAAATTATCGAAACAAGAATCTTGTAACAATTATAATAAACTATATTAATATTAGTAAAAAATTATATATATTATTTTATTGTATTATTTTTTTAACAACATTTACTCTTTGCGCTTTTGCTCTTAAATTAGCAGTCAAATTATAATAATATTAAAAATAATTTTTAAATTCTATCTTGTATTTGTTCCTGTAATTAATAATATTGTTGTTTTCTTTCTTATTTTACAACTTATAAAGACTAACTTTTTGCATAGAATCTAGAATATTAATAAGATTGTATAAGATATTGTTTAATTCTTTGGTTTTCGAATAGTATTTTGCAAATTTTGTCGAAACTTTATTGCAAATTTTAATTACAATATTTGTCAAAAAATAAATATTAATTTTTATTATTCTCTCTAGATATTTAAGATATTTAAATATTGTATTAAATATTCGAAATTCTAAATAAATATTTATTTTAATTGTTTGCAAACCTATAAAAATATATTTATAGAAAAAAGTTAGTATATTGTTAATAAACAAGACTAAAATTTATTTGCTTTTGTTAAATTTAATTTGTTAAATTTTTAAATTTTAAAAATCTTTCTTTACTTAAAAATTAATATAGTTGCGTAATTAATATATTCGACAAAATATAAAATAAATAGAGTTCTAACAAATACAAATATTTTGTACTAGTTTTTGTAACTTTTTTTTTTTTTTTTGAAAAACTTTAAATCGAAGCAAATATTAAACTAAGTTATTAATAGCAATTATAAGAGCGAAAATCTAATAAAATTAATATATATATTATCTTTTTATATTATTATAAATTTAAATATCTTTTTAATTATACTAGATAAGTCTATGCTTTTTGCAATATCTTGAAGTTATTTATCTTCTAATTGTACAATAATATTGTTATTTGTTGCTTTCGATTTTATAGTCGAAATAAAAATTTGAGTTATAAGATTAATAATATAAGTTAAACAAGATACAAAATTCTATTATTTGTTCTATTAAAATTTTTGTTAATTTAAGATCTTTTTGGGCTTATTTTTAAGTATATTGTTATTACTTGTATTATCGATAACGACTTCAAGAAGTTTGTTTTTAATCTCGAAAAACTTTAAAAATTTTATAAGTTTTAATATTAATTAACAATCTATATACTCGATATTAAGAAAAGTAAATTTAATAAAATAATTACAAAATTAAAATGCAATATCTATTTAATATATTAACATTTTTAAATAGACAACTTTTTAAGAACTAGATTATATATTTAAAGCAATAGAGATATATTAAGTATTCTTAAAATCTATCTTAATTTTCTTATAAATTTAATTATATTTCGAGAGAATTATCTTAAATAGTTTTGTGCAATTTAAAAGTATCAAATCTAAACAAAGTATTTCTAATAGCCTTCGAAAATTAAAATTGTCGATAATTTGAAAAAACAAATTTAAATTTGCAAATTTTTTATATAGCTAATCTTTTTAATTATCTTAAATAAAGAATAACAACAAATTAATATAACTATTTTTCTAAAGAATTGTTAGTTTTGCATTATTTGTATATATTATTAATTGTAACGTACGCAATTAAAAACTAAATTAATTGCAATTTGCATTCAAGATTAATTTTATTTTAAACAAAAAAAATAGAACATATTTCTTTATATTCGATGTGCTTAAATATTTGTAAGCAATAGAATAATTAGCGTGATCGTCGAGTTGAGTTTCAACTCGATCGAGTTAACTCGCTCAATCTTGACTCTAAGATCAAGCAAATTTTCTAGCTTAACAAAATAAGATGAGCGAAGAATGCGCATCGAGTGTTTAACTCGACTTACTTAATCAAGTAATGTTACGTGACGCGCTAATTCTATGCGATTAGCGTGAATTTTGCGCTAGCTCAATCGAGTTAACGTGAATCTTGCGCTAGCTTAATCGAATTAGCGCATAAATAAAATAAGATAAGATAAAATAAAATAAGCGAATGCTAATGCGACGAAGTTAGCTTAAGTTTTTGACATTGATTCGACAAAACTCAATTCTAAGATTGGGTTCACGCCTTAATCTTGACTCAATTCTACGAGACTCAAGAGAATGAATTAAGTTAAAAAAAAAGTGTTCAATTCAATTCAACAATTACACTAAGAATAATTTAAAATTTTGTAACAACTTTTGTATACAATTTTTGAAATATTATCTACAATCGAAACTACTTAAATATATTTATTTCAAAACTTAAATTGTACTTCTATATTAATCTTTTTTACTTGATATAAATTAATGAGTCTTAATTAAGTTTTACTTAAAATATTGTTAGACTAATCGTCGGGCCAGGTTATGATACCACCTCTCTGGTCCGACCCGACGCCAAGATCGGGTCGCGACAATTTTTTGGAATCGAATCGCTCAAAGTAGTTTAGCGCGCTTCGTGCTAAACTACTTATAGTAATCGACTAAACTACTTTGAGCGATTCGATTCTTCGAATTTTTTTTGATCTGAATCTTAGCATTTGCACGTGACATTTCCGGGTTAGCGCGGCCAGTCTAAATATTGTTATTAATAGTTGTTTGTAATTATTATACTTAAAATTAAGTATTAGTATTTAAACTTTATTTAATATATTTGTTTCTCTCTTTTAAAACAAGTAGTAAATAATTAATAAATACTTTATTTAATATCTCGCGTAGAATTCTTTTTCTATTATTAAAAGCAAAAGTAAGAAAATCTTAATTAGATTAACTCGCAAATTAATTAAGATATAAATTACTAGATAATAAGTTGCAAGAAATAGATTTGCAAGAATTTTCTTTATTTAAAGATAATAATTGATTTAAAACTCTTAAAAAGTTCGATATTTTGCAAACAAAAATACAAATATAATATAACAATATTTTTTACTAGTTCGAGAAAATAAGTTAAGAATAAAAAAATAATACAAAAAAATAATGCAAGCAACAACTAGTCTAAGCAAACTATTTTAAGATAATATAAGCAAGTATAGTTTATGTGTCAAAGCATACTACTTAATACTCTAGCAAAAAATTCAAAATTATAATAATATATATTTAAAAATAGAAAATCTTAATATAATAATATTATTTTCGATTTCTTAACAATTCAATTCAATTTCTAATATTGAAATCGAAAATCGAGTTATTTCGAATTAAATCGATTTTAAAATAATAGAAATTAAATCGAATTTCGAATTAATTCTTAATATTAAAATCGACAAATCGAATTAATTTCTAAAGTTGAAATCGAAATGCGATCTAACAATTAGTCTAAAAAAGACAAAATAATTAAAACTAGATCAATTGTTTAATGCAATAAATATATATATAGTAATCTTCAAATTCTCGAGAACTTGTGCTTTTATTAGAATTGCTTGTATCTTAATTATTTGAGTAAACTTAATTTGTTTAAGTATTATAATATTTGCTCGAAGAAAGCAAATAAAATTCTAGAAACTATTTCTTTTTAATGTTCGAAAAAAAATATTAAGATTAATATTATTTTAATAAGTTAATTATCGAAGTCTTGCTAGTTATAAAGTTTTGTTTTGCGAGTTGCTTCAAACTTAGCACTCTAGAAGCAATTAATTAATACATTAGTATTGTATTTGCTTATTTCGACAACAAAATTTAGAAAATATTAAATTTGTTTATAACAATTCTAATATTAATAAGTCGAATTAATAAATATTTTAAAGTAATAAAGTTAATTAGGAAGAAAGCAATAGAAGAAAATACTAGACATTGTGTTCAATTATATAAAAAAAAAGTTGTAGAGAATAATTTACTTATACTTTGCATGCTTTGCTTAATAGTTTGTTGCAATAAATTTTTTTTTTGTAGTATTTGTTACTCTTTTTTTTAAGATATTATATTAAAAAATTGAGCTTATTGTTGCTAGATATTAGATAATTTATTATTGTTTTATATGGTTTGCAAACAATTTTAGATAATTTAATAATCGTAAATACAACTTTGTATTAATTTTTCCAAATATTAATTTTTTGTTATTTGTTGCTTCAAATAATGTTATTGTGCTTTTTAATTTTATCTATTTTAATATCTTAATTTTACTTAGAGAATCTTGTTAATCTATTAGTTTTCGAACAATTTTTGAATTTTAGATATCTATACTATTACTATATTATTGTTAAGTATTATTAGTTGATTCAAAGAAGATTTTGTCATATATTTGTTGCATTTGTTAAGAATAACAAAGATTTAATAATAGATTGATTGTCGATTCGATATTTGATCTCAACTTTGGAATTGAATCGAGTTGTCAAGAAATCGAATAAAATCGAATCGCTTAAAGAAGCTAGCTTATTACTATAATAAGTTTAGCTTAGTCGAAAAGTTACTATTTTAAGCAATTCGATTTCAAAAAAAAATCGAGAAACCAAATCTTGACGCTCTCACGTAATATTTTCGGTTTCTTGCGATTAGTCTATTTAATAAGTGTAAATAATCTTAAGATTAAAGAGATTAAATCTATTTGAAATATTGTAAATATTATTGTTGTTAAAATAATCTAATGCAAGTTTAAACTTGTTGTTAGACATTGTTTAAAATAATAAAAACTTTAATCGAGATATTATTGTAAGTTAATATTAACTAATATTTTGTTAAACAAATATTAAATAAATACTACAAAATTTGAATTAAATAAAAACTACTATATTGCAAAGAAAAGAATTTAATCGAAAAACGTATAGCAATAAAATTATAAACAAGCAATTTTACAAAAATAGAATAAAAGAGAACTTATATTATTAAGCTTATCTTTCTTGTGTTTATAAGAAATTCTAGTATTATATTTTATTACTAATTGTTTCAATTTTTAACAAAACTTAATCTTGCTAGTAAAAGAAATATATAATTAATTATATAATATCTACTAGACTTCTTGCGTTTCAATTAAGAAAAAATAGATTTACTAGTTAAGCTACAATAGCAATTAGTATATTAACAACAATTAGCGAAACTTTAACTTGCTATAAGTAGAATAGATAATTACTAACGTTCAATATTAAATCAATTAAAGACTATCAATTGTCTCTAGTAACAAAATGCGCTTAAGTGCAATTTAAGAATTGTTGCAAAAAAACTATATACTCTTTTGCTAAAATAGACAATTTGATTGTGTTATTAATATTAATAAACTATCTAAAGCGTTATCTTTTAAACTAATCTATAATCTAGAATTTAATAGTTTTAGTATTAAAATTAAGTTAAAAATATTTTACAAAAGTCTCTTTAGACTTGCATTTAAACAACTAGTATTTAAACATATATTTATCGATAGATTATCGAAGATATAATATATTATTAAGATATTATTTGCTAGAGTTAACAATACTATTAAAGCTATTTTGTAGTATATTAATAGAAGAGAATAACAAAATATTGTATAATTGAAAATTACGAATAATTTAAATTTGTTTAAATAATTTTGTTGTTTTGTATTAGCTTAATTATAAGCATACTAAAAACAATTATTATAATTAGAATTCTATTTGTTCTCTTATATTATAAGAGCAAAATTATAGTACATAAAGCAATATAATTTAGTAGTAGAATTATTATTCTAGTTACTATTATATATTGTTAAGCAAGATTTCAAGAGTTAATTTATACTTTCTTCTAGTAATTATTGCAACTTTCTTTAATTTGCATTTGAATAAGAAATATATATAAGTTTTTCGATATTAGATATTGCAATTTAATAATTATTGTTAATATATACGTTTTTTGTTAATACCTTTTTAATAGCAATATTTAGTCTTTGTTTAAACTTTAATAGATTAATATACACTATTTATATTAATAGATTAAAATAGATTTGATTTTTTTGAAAAGTAGTAAGAATATAATTTAATACTAGCAAATATTTAAGATTTTTTTTTATATATATTCAAGATAGAAAATACGTCGATTGTAAATAAATTAAGATTAATTTTCAAGTTTGTTAATATTGCGTAAAATAAAGAGATTTTGATATAATTAATTATATTGCGCAAATACACTTTCTAGTGTTTATATTTATACAACTTTTGTTAAAAATATATACTTATATAAGTTCGAATAATAGTGTTGTTTGTTGTTGTACAAGATATTTTTATGCTATATTATATTATTGCAATAATAGAGATTACTTTAATTAATTAAAATTAAGCTACTATTATTAAAGCAATAGAATCTATCAGTATTTTGTTTTAACAAATCTTAATTTTGCAAGTATTACAACTTTATTCTATAAGTCTTTATATAACTATAATACAATTTAAGATTATATAACTATAGCAAATATATAAGTAGTCTATAAGAGTTGCAAGAAGATAGGCTAATTTAGTATACTACTCTACTATCGAGCAACGAAATTTCTAACAATAGTAGGAAGCGTTATAAGTTATATAGCTTTAATAATAAGCTATTTAATATAAATATATAATTCGAAGTTAGATTTTTAAAGATTAAAGAACAACTTACTACTATTATAACTTGCAATAATGCTCAATTCTACTATAAGTCTTCGATATATATTATCGCTATTTAACAATTCTTTTTGCGCTAAGTAAAATCTAATGTTCTAGAGATGTATTGCAAGAAATTATAATTTCTTGTAACAAACAATAGCTCGTTCTTTCTAGTTATTTAGTTTTATTACAAATTTCTTATTTAGATGTTGAGCTTAGAGATTGCGTATATTAATATCTATACAAAGCATTTTCTTTATTAAACAAGAAGCTTTAAATAAAAAGATTGTAAAAACTAGATATAGAGAGAAATAATATCTTAAATATTGTTAGATAGCATAGTTTAATTATACGTATTTCTAGCATATTTTCGACTTTTATTAGTTGTTAAACAAAATTAATGAACTAGATACAATTTTAAAGACAAAATATATATACTTTAAGTAGAAAGCAATATCTAACAATAAGATAAACAATAAACAATAAAGCTATAATATAGATTAGACTTGCAAAAGCTATTTTAATATTATTTTCTATTGTTGATTGTGCAATATATATATTGTATTGTAAAAGATATTAATTTTAATAATAATATATTCTTTAGATAAACCTTTTGCTCTTTTTATTTAAAATTAACAATATTATTAATTGTCTCGACATTTTTAGATTTAAATACTAGTCTCTTTAAGTTGTCAAATAGCATGCTTAAGTTAAATATATTTCTAGCATCAATTTCTATTGCGTAAAAACTTATATTTTTAAAATAAAAAAGTATTGTTAAAGAGTAGAACTTGTCGAGGAAATTTTAATTAATAACTTAACATTATAATTTTAATTATATCTAAACTTTAACTTTAATCAAAGTTTAATTGCAAGTTACTTTATATACAAAAGATTAATTTTTACTAAAACTTAAACTACAAGCTAGCTTTATTAATAGATTGCAATATAACAAGTTAAGATATTAAGATAGATATATTGTATCAAATAACGTTTTTACTAGCTAATAGCTACACTGGTCGCGCTAACTCGGAAATGTCACGTGCAAATATCAAGACTTGGGTCAAAAAAAATTCGAGAAATCGAATCGCTCAAAGTAGTTTAGTCGATTACTATAAGTAGTTTAGCGCGAAACGCGCTAAACTAGTTTGAGCGATTCGATTTCAAAAAATCGTCGCGACTCGATCTTGGCGTCGAGTCGAGTTAGAGAGATAATATTATAACTCGATCTAACGATTAGTCTACTAATAGCTTCTTATAGACATAAAAAGCGACAATTCTTATAAGAGATCGAAAGAATATATCTAGTTTATACAAATTGCTATTGCGCAAACAAGCAATAAACAATATATAAATTTTATTTCTTAATATTATATTTAAGAAGAAAAACTTAATTTTGATAAAGAATTTACTTGTAAATAATAAGTCGACGTAAATATTCCACTTTTTATACTTTCGAATTATACTAAGATCTTAAAATATTAGTGCGCTTCTAAAAGAATTACTTCTATAGACTAACAATAAAAAGTATTATATATCAAATAAGAAAATAAAGTTTGTCAATATATATAAACAACTTTACAACTATTAGAACTTTCTTCAATTTTGTTGCAAAACAAATAGATTAGACGCAATTATCAAGTCTAACTATACAAATTTAAAATAAATTTTAAGTACAAAGAAATAAAAAATAAGATTAAAAATAATCGATAAAAAGTTTACAATATAGATTAGAATTGCAAAAGCTATTTTAATATTGATTTCTATTGTTTGTTGTAACAATGCATATATTATATTGTAATAAATATTAGTTTTGCTATAACAAAAATAGCTTACTTTTTAAGTACGCTTTTTATCTTTTCTATTTAGAATTAATATTATTATTAATTGTTTCGAGATCTCTAGATTTGTTATAAGCAATACTAGAATTAACTAAATTATACTTAATATACTTTATTAATACTCTTTTGTTCTATTGTAGCGTCTAATAATAATTCGAGTAATAATCTCTTTAATATATTGTTAAATTTTTCTATATTTATAACTTTTTAATTTTGTCTAAAACAACATATAAACTTTGTTTGCATTCTAAAATTTAATACTATTTTAATTGATAAATAATTTAATAAGCTTTTTATCTTCTTGTTTATATCGCAATATATTAATCGATTTGTTATTTTTCTTGTAACAAATAATAAATTAATCGTAATTTGTATTTCTCGATAATTTCTTATTATAATATCTCGTAAAAGCGTTAACGTAATATTAACGAAACATATTATATTTAGCAAATTGTTGAACAATAAATGTTGTTTAAAATATAAGAAACTCGCTTATAAAAAATAATATGAATTAAAGTCTTTTATTATAATGCTTTTGCTTTGTATGCATAGTACTTGCTCTATTGCATTAAGATTATCTTTGTTAATTATATTGTTATAACTATTAAAAAATAAATTGTAAACATTATAAACATTAACAAGATTTTGTTCGATAATATTGTTTTTAAGATATAATTGCATTGTTATTGTTCTTATGTTCTTAAAATATTATGTGTTATATTAATTGTTGTTGTCAATACATTTATTAATATAAAAATATATATATTTCTTATTATTTATAAGCGTAAAGTTCGCGCGTTTCGAATTATATGTTTTCGTTTCGACGTAATGTTGTTACGACTCTTGTATTACTAATATATTGTATTTTTTATTTTTTTTTAAAACAACGCTATTATTATTTTGTTTCTTAACTTATAAATATTGTATTATAATATTCGAAATTTATTTCGTATTTTTATTATAATTTCTTTTTTATATTTGTTTTTGTATATATTAAATTCTTTATCTCTTGCATAAAGAGCATACTTTATAATAACAATAACGCTACTTTGTCATTAATCTACTCTATTAGAGTAAATTGACTCTCTATTAACTTGTTGAAGCGCTTTTTCTTAATTAATTATTAAATAACGTTCTTTTTTGTTATTACGAGAGTACTTTGTATGCAACTTATTTGTGTCGAACAATTTATTATTGTTTGTATTGTCTTCTGCTTTGTTCTTTTGTTCGTAATCTAAATAAACAAGATTGCATTTCTTAATATTATCGAAATTAAAATTGTCGCTTTGTTTGTTTCAATTGTCTTAATAATATAATATAGATATTTTATCTTTGTTGTCTTTTTAATTCTTATTTTCTCTTTTTATTTTTTAAAACATTTAAGATCGAATATCTTGTAAATTTTCTTGCAAACGTTACATTTTTATTTAAAGACATTCTCTTAATAAAAGTATTAATTGAAGCGATAATTTTGCATGCAATATGCACATTGCTATTTATTCTCGCATTTATATATAAAATATTTATACTTTTAATACTTTATATATTGTTTTATTTTGCATTTTCTATTGTAATATTTTGTAATCTTTATATTTAACTTATAAACTATGCTTAATTGTATTAATTTATTTGTTGTTTTTGCAAAATCTATTTATATTACAATCGAAACGTATTTTTTCTTGTTGTTCTTTTTTGTAAATTAAATTATTTCTTTAATCTTTAAATTTTGATGCATTATTTTGCATAATTTTTTTATTATTTTTGCTTTCTTTTTCTTTATATTTTTTGACATATTTTTGACTTTAATATTATGCATTATTATTTTTGCGCGCTTTTGATATATAATTGTTGTTGTTAACATCTTTTTAATTTAAAAATCGTTTAATTTTAATATTATCTTTCTATTTTCGTTGCTTACTCGAAGAACAATTGTTTTCTTAAAATGTCTTATTCTTTGTATATTCTTTTGCGCTATTAGTGTTTTAACAATATTAAGATTGCGCGTTAATGTTATTATCTTTATAGCGTTTATTTTGTAAACTCTTTTTATTTCTTGTTTCTCTTTAATTTATATTATTAACTTTATCTTTTTAATTGCTTATTGCATTAAAAATGTTTGTTCAACATTTTCTTAATTACTTATTTGCTTTGTTAATAATAAGTCTTTCGTTATTGTTGCTTATATGTTTGTTAATTGTATGTTTTTTCTTATATTTTCGACTTTTTTTATTCGATTAATTGTTTTCTTCAATTTCTTTAGTATTAAGATTAAGTCGATTCGCTTGTTTTTCGCGAGAATTTCGTTAAAATATCGCGTCAACTTCTTTATTAAAAGACATTATCTTGTTAACATCGTTATTAAGATTATTTCGAACGCGTTTCTCTTTTTAGATTTATAGAGTTTTTTGATATTTATTACTTTCGTTTTTATGTTTGTCGCAATTTGTATTAATTCGTGTTGAGACACATTAAATATGTCTCGATTACTTATTAACGTTACGTCAATTACGTTTATTTGATTTTGACAATCGAAACAAATTGTAAGCGTTATTGTTCATAAGATCTTCTCTCTCGTCTCTTCTCGTATAATAAAATAGTATAATATCGATTTTCGTAGACTTTTTCTAATCTAAATTATTAATAATATATTACAACAATATTTAAATTCCTAAAAAAAATATATTAATAATTTAGATCTCTAGACTTTTAAAAAAAAGTTTGCTATATTAAAAAAATTTAGTTTCTCTAAAATATTAAAAAACTAAAAAATTAATTTAACAATAACAAATTAGTTTCGATCAAAAATTGTCTACTATATATAGATAGCAAAATTTCTTTAAAATCTTAGAATAAATTTGCTAAAAAAAATCTTCGACTAAAAATAGAAAAATTTAAGTATAATATTATAGAAATACTAATATTATTTTTAGCAATATAAAGTTACAAAACTTTAAAATACTTTAATAGCAATTAACAAAAAAGAATATTTTTTATTATTATAATTTCTAGAGACAAATATATATCAATATAGACAAATTCAAAAAATATAACTTTCGAAATTTATATCTACTATATAAAAAATAATTTCGAAAATAATTTGTTTCAAGCAACTAATATTTAAACTATAATATATCTTTTTAAGCTACTAAATAATATTAAAAAGAAATACTAATTAATAGAGCTTAAAATAACAGCGTTTGTCTAAATATTTTAGAAAATTCAATATATATTAAATTATACTTTGAAAAATTTAATTATTGTTTTTATTAATTATTTTGCAAAAATCAATATCGCAAAGCAAATTAAATAGTTTTCTTTGTTATTAAATAAATCTAGACTAATTGCGTTAATTCGAGAAATTAAGTTTAATTCGAAAAATTAAATCGAATCTTAATAATTCGATTCGACTTAAATCAAAAGTTTTGACAATTCGATTTCTAAAGTTGAAATCGACAATTTAATTCGATTTTAAAAGTTAAATCGAAAATAAAATTAAAAAATATATTCGAATTGTTAAGACTATTATTTTTAGTAAATTTTATTATTTTTAGTAACAATTAATTAATAATTCAATAGAAATAGTTAATTTATTAAATTTATTAATATATATATTAAAAATTTCTTTTTATAAATGTATTACTATTGTGCATTATTTAGAAAATAGTAAAAAATTTAAATTATATTATTTTTAGTATTCTCAATATTCTTAACAATTTCTTGACAATTTCTTGACAATTCAATTCAATTTTAAACATTAAAATCGAAAATCGAATTAATTTAAGTTAGATCGATTCTAAACTAGTTAGAATCAAATTAATTTTCGATTTAATTTCTAAAATTAAATTGTTAGTTTAAATTAATTTTAGAAGTTAAAATCAAAAATTAAATCAATAACTAATCTAAATAAATCTATAACTTATTTGTATTTTGCAATATATCTTATAGTTTTGTCTTAATATCTAATAGAAAGTCGAAGAAATAATATTATTTTCAACGCTCTTTTATTAGCAATTTGGAATAATTCTCTAGGAATTCTATTAGCGATCCAAGGCTTTCAAAGTTGTTGTGCTAATGTCTTAGTCCTAATGTTACATTAGTAGGTCCAGTTAATCTTGAATTGATCTTGAACATTATTAAACATTTAAGAAGTACGTCAAGCATTACTCGAACATTATTTTGTTTTGTTATTAAGACTTGTTGAACGCAATTTGCAAGCACTACTTATTACGTGTTATTAATTATGCGCAGTCAATTACGCGCAATCAATTGCGCAACTATAGAAGATGCTTCTGTCTACACATTATCTTCACATAGAAATTTTACAAATTGTTCGATTTTGTTATATAAATTACTGAAGTATAGACGAGTAACAAGCGAAGATCTAATCGAAGTGCTGCGAGAGTTTGTGCGCATCTCAAACATCAAAATTATACTTTTTGTTAAGTCTTTTTTGATCTCCCAAATGCGAGCTTCTTGTTGTCTCCTAGACGTCTTCAAGATTAATCCTAGATTAATGTAATTGTTAAGTCGAGTCGAATACTCTTTTCTTAATTTAATTTACTCTCTTGAACCTCGTAGATTTAAATCAAGATTAAGACGCGAATTCGATCTCAAAATCGAATTTCGTCAAATTAATATCAAAAACTTAAGTTAACTTTGTCGCGTTAACATTTCTTATTTTATCTTATCTTATCTATGCGCTAATTCGATTGAGCTAGCGCAGAATTTACGTTAATTACATATAATTAGCGCGTTACGTAACGTTATATAATCGAACGAATTAAATTGAGCATTTAAGTTGTTTTATGCGTTCGACTTACTTGATTGAGCTAGAACTTTTGTTCAATTCTAGAATTAAAATTGAGCGAGTTAACTCGTTTGAATTGAAACTTAATCTATCGATTACGCTATCTCGAATTACTTCAATCTTCTTAGCATCTTGAAATTGAGAGATTGATTCTTCGAATTGTCAATGTTTACAATTGCTACGAAAAAATTATGTATAAAAGAATCTTACAAGTAACAAAATTCTAGACAAGATATTAATATACTATATTACTTTAATTAAGATAACTCTATTTTTCAAAAAAACACTAATAAAGATTTACAAAATTAATAAAAAGTAATTTAAAATCTACAAAATACTTCTTAGTTAATACAAAAAAAATTGTAATAATTAATAAAAAAATTAAAATTATTTAGTTAATCTAGAATAAATATTAATAAAGCAAAAATTTGCTATTATTATTTCGACAACTTCAACAACATTAAAGAATTCTATGAAAACTACTATTTTAAAAGAGTTAACAATATTAAAGAAATCAATTAAATTAGAAGAAATTAGAATAGAAGATATTTAATTTATATTAAAAAAAGAACTTATTTACTTTTAAAATAAAAAAACAAATAACTAAGATTATATATTCTTAAAGTTATAAAAGCAAGAATCTTTAGTCTATTATATAATATATAGACGCATAGAGAATTCTTATATATTTATAATAAGATTATAGTTAACTATTATATAAGAAACTTAATTAAACAATTAAAAGAATAATTAAAATATTGTCTATTATATTAGTTTAACAATATAGTTAAATATTGCTTGTACAAACAACTAAAGTTTATTATTACAAAATTAAAAATATTCTATACTATTATTATTATTATTATTTTTATATTGTTAAAGTTGCTTAACAAATACAATTCTCTTATATTAATAACAAACAAATTGTTTAGAAGAATTACAACAATAATTAAAAAGACAACTTTCTTAGTTAAGAAATAAGTTATTAAGTTTATTTAGATTTTTGCAAATTAAGATCTTTCTTTATATATTATTTTTAACTAAGATAGAAAATTTCTATTTGTTTTATAAAAAGCAATTTTTTATTTACTAGAAGTTAATTTACTATATTTTGTTACTTATTATTTATAGTTAGATAATTAATCAAAAAGATCGAACTAAACAATTAAAATAATACTATATTACTATTTTACAACAAATTCGAACGCGAATTAAAAATATTTTACTATTAAACTACAAAATATTTTAAACAACTTAAAGAATATATTAATAGAAAAATAATTAAATAAACTAATTTACAAGAAAATTGTTTGCAATGTTTTATCATTAATTAATTTTTATAAAAAAGATACTAACTATATTGCGAAGAATAAAAGAAATTAGAAAAAGTTGCAAATTTATAATATTTGTTAATATAAAAATAAAACTTTAATATAACAATTGTTATTAGTTGCTTATTTTGAGAAAAAATAATAAGATTTTTTTTTAATTCTATTTCGAATACAAGATTTTAAATTTAAAAAATTCTAAGTTTTCGAACTAGAGAGTAGAGTTTTTTACAATATTAAAAGTCTATAAATACTTAATATTTAAACTAGATTTATTTTTTAACTAAAAAATTTATTCTATAATATCTATTATTATACTAGAATTTGCGCTAAAGAAAAAAATCTATATTTTAGATAGCGTAATCGTTGAATCGAGTTTCAATTCGATCGAATTAACTTGTTCAATCTTGATTCTAAAATTTAGCAAATTTTCTAGTTCAACAAAGTAAAACGAGCGAAAAATGCGCGTCGAGTATTTAATTCGACTTATTTAATTACGTAACGTTACGAAACGCGCTAATTATATGTAATTAGCGTAAACTTTGCGCTAATTATATATAATTAGCGCATAAATAAGATAAGATAAGATAAGCGAATACTAACGCGATGAAATTAGCTTAAATTCATAACATTAACTCGACAAAATTCAATTCTAGAATCGAATTCGCATCTTAATCCTAACTTAATTCTACGAGACTCAAGAGAATAATTTAAGTTAAGAAAAAATTGTTCGACTCGACTTAACAATTATACTATTTTTAGAATTATAAATAATATCGAAAAAAAAATTAATATAAGCTCGAAAAATTGCTTGACAAATATATAACATCTTGCAACAACAAAAATCGAAGAAAGAAAATTGTCTAGTACTTAATTAAGTAAAAAGACTAAAATTTGATATATAATATATAGTATAATAAGTTCGATTTAATCGAAATAATCGATTTTATAAATAACTATCTCGACATTTATAGTTTAAGATTTTTGCAAAAATATTAGAACAAAAAATTTTAAGATATTTTTGTCTAAATTAAAATAATTAAGTAATCTATTATATTGTATTGTTTGTTTATATAACTAAATTATTTAAAAATACTTTCTTGCTTAAAAGAATTATACTATTATTTTATTATTTATTTGAATTTTTTTTAGAAAAATAACTTTTTTAATATTTAATTTAACATAAAAATATCTATTAAAAAAGCGTTAAAAAACAAATTGCAATATAATAGCAAATAAGCAAAAAATAAAGAACAAAAAAAATAGTTTTTTCAAATATCTTCGAAAATTAACAATACGAATAAGAAAATTGATCGATAATTCTACAATACTTTGTATAGAGACAACGTATATTATAAAACTTAGAAATTGCACAATTTTTAACGCAAAATTAAATAACAATATATAGAATTTGACGATTATTATTGTCGCTATATCAACTACAAGACTAGAAATAGTCTTAATAACTTTCTAGAAATAGTCTTAATAACTTTCTAGAAATAGAAGATTATATCGATTAGAATAATTATAGTTTAATATTTGATTTAGTACAATTATAAATTATCTAAAAAAAAACATACAATTTATAAAAAATTCGATAATCTTACAAGAGTCTTTGTTAAAACAATAGAAGAAACTAAGTTAAGAATTTTGCAATTATTTAATTTTGCTTTGTACTTAAGAGAAAAAAAACCAATTACTCTAATTTTCGACAAATATAAGTCAAAGTTATTGACATTAATATATAAAAAATCTACTTAATAAAATTATACTATTATAAAACAACATTATTGCGCAATAATTAGCAACAATTGCTTAAAAATCTTTAACTTAATACAATAAGACAAGTATTTAAGAGAACAAAGTAAAGCTTTATTGTTATTACTTAATAGATATAACAAAAACAAAAAAAAGTTAACTTTTGCGTTATTAATATTAACAATATATAATATAATAACAATAGTTGAAGTTCTTTCTCTTGTAAAAAACTACTTAGAAATTGTTTTTCCTTATTAGCTTTGCTATCTATTATTAACTATTGTAACAAAACAACAAATTTAACTTTTTTTATATTAGAAGTCTAATATAGAACTTTTAATTAACTAAGTTTTAATTATTAATTCTTTTAATCATTTCTTAAATATTTAGTTAAAAGAAAAATCTTAAGAACTTTACTTATTTATTTTATCAAATTTACAGATCAAATATTATTATAAAAAATTTAAATAAAAGAGCGCTTTATTATTATAGAAGATATCTTTGTCGAAATCTTCGAAAAGTACAAATTTAAGCTAATTACAAAAGTTAAAACAAAAGTTAAAAACAAACTTTTTAGATATCTTGTTCTTTATATCTACAATATTAAATTAAGAGAACAAGAAATTCCAAAAATTAACTGCAATTTTTACTTATTAATTAGAGAAAAACTAGTTTTAAACGATTTTTAAAAACTTAAAATAAGCAACAATACGCATTTAATTACTATACTTCTTTTTCTAAAATATAATAATATTATAGTAACTAAAAATTGTTTATTAACCTTATTAATAATTTGCGTTCTTTTTAGTATAACAAATACAAAAATAATATTTATACAATATTTTTAGACATTTACAATTTTTACTATTATTATATTTAAATCTTATTAATCTTTAATTTTACTTGGTTTTTTTAGATATATTTTTGCTTTTATAATCGAAAACAATATAATATATTACTACAAAACTTCGATTCTTGCTCTAATTTTTATATATTACTATTAGCATAATCGTTGAATCGAATTTCAATTCGATCGAGTTAATTCGCTCAATTTTAATTCTAAGATTAGGCAAATTTTCTAGCTTAACTAGACTAATCGCGTTGGGTCGAGTCATCAAGTTCGAGTCGAATTCCTAGCTCGTCAAGATCTAGATTAAGTTGAGATTTTAATATTGAAAAGTCGATTCAAATTACGATGTTAATATCAAGTATTCGAATCGAATCACGATGTTAATATCAAGTATTGACTCGAATTTTTAACTTAATTCGTCAAGATATGAAGCGATTTAATAATAGAATTTGTAGACATAAATTGTGTGTTAAATATTATAATTTTTTTCTTAAAATGTTGCATAGTAATGCAATTAAATAATGCATTTAATTTCTTTAATGTTTGTGTAATAACTAGTTTAAAATTATTGTAATCTCTTAATTAGCTTCATTGTTATTAAAAAAAATGTATGTGTAAACAACAATTTAGTTAACACATTTGTTAAAAAAATTGTATAATTAAACAACAATTTCGTTGACACATTTGTTTGAAAAAATGTATAATTAATGTATATAGCGAAACAATACGTTTAATAAATAATGCAACAAGATAATGCAATTAATGAATTATATAATTAAATAGCTTGTATTCTTGTTATTTATTCTCAATTTTAATCATTTAAATATGACGAAAACATCTCGATTTTAGAATTTTAAGTATCACGACAAATGTTTATTTTTCATCATTATTATAGTGAATTTCTAGATTAATTATTAATTGCGTATTTAATTACATATTTTTTTGCTAAATAATTTTACGCTTTGCGTAAATAATAAGCAAATTGCTATTTATATACATAAAGCAAAACATTAGTAAATGTCGTAAAAAATCAACGATAATGCAAATAAATAATGCACTTACTAGAAAAAAATTTAGTTAAAAACGCTTCAATAGTCTTCTAAAGTATCTTCAATATTAAAGTCTAAATTTTGTAATTTTTACTACTTAATTCATTCTTAAATCTATTATTAAAAGCTTCATTTTAAAGAATTTCTCGCACTAGTCTTTTAAAAGATCTCTTAAAAATAAATAGATTCGCAAACTTTTAATATTAACAAATTTCTTTTAGAATCACAATCTTAAACTTAAATTTACGTTTCTTCTATTGCCAAAAACTTAGTTAATAATAGCTTGTTACATTACTTGGTTACATTATTTTTTAAATTCTAGACGTTATACTTTTAAGTAAAGTTTTACTTTTGTTTTTGCTAGTTTCTTCATTGTTGCAATCTCGAGATGCTATATTATTACAAGTTGATTTCTTAATTTTTTTATGTTTTGCATTAAGTATGTTAGCAATTCGCAACAAAGAATGCATTATCTAAATGCATTACTAGTTTATTTAATACGCGTTATTGTAAAATCGTAAATAAGAAGTTATTCACATTAATTATTTGAAAAAATTGTATTAACCTAAAAATAATTAAGTTAATAAACAATAATGCGATCAAATAATTAAAATAAATGCTTAATTATGTCGCAATATAAGATGAAAAGAATAACTTAATTAGAAACAATAATGTGATAATTGTAATAATTTTCAATTGTAATAATATTAAATAAAGATAAATTTTCTAATTCTAATTTTAATCTTAAACGCGAAAATTTACTTTATGATTGCGACATTCTTCTTTTTTATAAATTAAACATTAGTTAACACAATTTCTAATAACTTATTGCATAGATTTATATAGTTAAATAAGAATATTAATTTGCGTTATTTATATACATTACTATAAAGACTAATTGAAAGCGTAAAATGTCGATTTTTTTTATTCTCTCTTAATTAATTGCTAGTCGAAATCGTATCATAATGTGAAACGTAAATTAAAAACTACTATATATTAAACAAAACGGAAATCAAGTAGCTTTTTACAAACGATTAACAAAGTTTAAAGCTACAAATGTTTATTAAAAAACATTTAAAAACAAGCAAATAAATATGAAAAACAATGTTTAAAACTTAATTGTTAATGAGCGAATTAAAAAAAAAATTCATAGTAATGCATTTAAGTAATGCATATATGTTTAAAAAGCTAATTATATAATAGTTAAATATTTCGAGACAAAATTAATAAAAAAAATAAAAAAAAAGAATATTGCGAAGCAAGCAATCATTAATGTAATAGCTATGAAAATAACATTTGAAAGTTAACATTTAAACGCAACAAAGTCTACTTTTATTAATTAAGTATGTATTGTATTTAATGTTAAAAATAAGATTAATATACGTATTAAACTACTACGAATCACAACGAATTTAATATTAATATGTCGAAATACATGATATTAATTATTTAAATTATTTAGTAACGAATTTTGCATTATAAAGAACTAAATAAGTTAAAAGCAACTTAAAACTTAAACGTAATTAATGAATTTAACAAGTTTGTAAGCACATTTTTTAACGACAAAAATGTCGCAAATTATAAAATACTTAATTCTCTTAATTCGATTAATAACGAATTGAAAAATTTAATTAAAATAAATAATAATAAAATTGAAATTAAGTACGAAAAAGTCAAAGATAATGCAAAAATAATAAAAAACAAATATAAATCGTCGAAATATAAAGACGAAAATAATAATAATAAAAATTAAGTTAAGCATAAAATTATAACGATTTTAGACTAGTTAATTAAAATAATTAAGATTAAGATTAATTAACAAAAATTCAAGTTATCTAACTATGTATTTTATCAATTGCATTATCTTGTTGCATTATTTATTAAACGCATTGTTTTATTATATACATTATTTATATACTTTTTTTAACAAATATATCAATTACATTATGCACTTTTTTATTAAATATATTAATTAAAAAATGCATTATAATAATGCATTCAAATTATTTAAAAAATTAAAATTAAATCATTAACTTGATTTTTCTAATTAAAGAGTTCGATAATTTTGTTCTATATAATCTTATTAAAGATTGCAAAAAAAAAATCATTATATTTTAAAAAGAATTTGAATTTTTAATTTTTCAATTCGCGATAATAATAACACACAATCTACGATATAATCTTAGATAACACAATAATGCTCTCGTAAATTATATCGTAAATAATGTGTCATTATTATTACAAGTTAAATGCGTTATTACTAAATTATTAAAACTTTAATATTTAAGAATATTATATTTAAAAATATATAAAAATCTAATATTTCTAAATATTTAACATAATTTTTAAAAAATTAAATACATTAACCTAATGTAATATAAGTAATTTAGATGCATTACTAAATTGCATTACTAAATTATATTATTTTCTAACTATATTGTCTTAAAACATATATTAACAATGCAAAATCTTTAACAAATATAATAATATTAAATCTTTAAATACTAATTAAACGCAAAACATTTTACAAATTTACTTTAAAAAAATCATTAAATTCTTTAATCGTTAAATTATTGTTTTTTTCTCTTTAATAAATGTTTTACGTTTCGATAATAATCTCTTTAAAATTTAAGTTTATAGTACAATTATAATACTTAAAAAGCATTATTTGTTTAATCGATTTTAAAATTATTTGTGATCAATTTTATTAACAATTTTTTTTAGCAAAACTAAATGTTTTTTCGATGCTTATAAAAAATATTAAATACGAAAAAATATCTTTAGTTATTTAAATTAATTTTAAGAAATTCGAAACGTTATTTTTTTAAAACTTTTATGTTGAAGTTTCTTTAACAATGGCGTCAATGCGAAGATATTGATCGTTCTCGCTTAAAAATAAAGATTGACGAAAATTTCGTTAAAAAAGAATTCGTATAATTATCGCAACAAATTATATAATTATTAACAAATAAACGATTGCATTATTAATTTGCATTATTATGTTAATTTTGCTAGTTTGTTGCGTTTCGACTCTTAAAATTGTAATTCTTTTTTTATAATAATAACTAAAATAGTTCTTAAACTCTTTTTTGTACTTGTCGTAATAAAAATAATCAATTTTATTAAAGTTTTGCTTTTTGGCATTTTTTATGTTTTAATTTTGATACAAGTTTAACTTTTAAATGAAATTTAAAATTATAACGAAATTGTATATTAATTTGTCTTTGTTCTTAATTTTAAAATAGTATTTCGCAAGTTTTGTAAAAATTAACTCGCAAACTTTAATAACAAATGTTTTTAAAAAAACGCATTATTACGTATAATTCTTTTAACAACATTAAAATAATTAAAAAAAGTATTAAATAATTCAAATTTTAAATGCATGTTAACATTAATTGTTCTAGACACAATTAAAATTAATTTATAAAAAAAACATAACATATTGTTAACAAGCAATACTAGTAATTATTCGTTATTTTCTAATTAAATAGCTTGAATCTTTAGATTTTCTAAAATTTTGTTAATTTATATATTAATTAGGTTGAGCAATTAATATATACGTCGAAGCATTAAATAAATAGAGTTTCAACGAATGCGAATGTTTTGTATTAATGTTCGAGACTTTGTTTTAACTTTAATTTAAAGCTTTTAAAAGCGAAGTTTTCGTTAAAAAGAACTATTAATAGCAATTGTAAAAGCGCGAATCTAATTTATTTATTAGCAAGTGCATTATTTCTTTGCATTACTTATTTGGAAAATATCTTTTTAATAATAGTGCACAAATTATTGCTTATAATTACATTTTTAACTTAATTATCTTTTAATAATAACATAATGTTGTCGTTTAAAGTCTTTAATTTAATGACTTTAATAAACTTTTAAGTTACAAGATTAATAATATAAATTATACAAAAAATTAAATTCTATGCTTTATTTCATAAAATGTCGCGTCGATTAAACGTCTTTTTAAGCTTTTTTAAAGTGTTATTATTGCTTGCATTGTTTATAATAACATTAAAAAACTTATTTTTAATATTATATATATTTAAGATTTTAAAAAGCTTTTGCGTTAAATAATAATTAATATGTTTAACTTAAAGAAACGTAAATTTAATAAGATGTTTACGATATTAAAATGCAATATTTATTTAATATATTAATACTTTTAGATAGACAATTTTTTAAAAACTAGATTATGCGTCTAACGTAATAAATGTACGTCGTAATTTTTTTAGATCTTGCTTTATCTTAATACAAATATTATTATATTTTAAAAAAATTATAAATAACAATTTAATGCGATATACAAAAGTAAGATTTGAGCGAAACATTTGTAATAATTGTCAAAAATGCTTATTTTTAATGATTCAAAAAGATAAATTTAAAATAATAAAAATTTTGCACAATATTTGTTTTTAATTTTATTAATTAAATTAAGACGCTAAATTAATATAACTTTTCTTTTATTAATTTGTTAACTTTGCATTATTTATTTGTATTATTAAATTAAATTTATACGATTAAAAGCTAACTCGAACTATGAAAAAGAATTAAATTGTTTTTGTTTTTTGCAAGCAACTATCTTGCGATATTTAAGCATATTAATTGTACTAGAGTCACTTATAACTATAGAATAATTTAGAATTTTAAGACAATTTTTGCATGCTATCTTAGAATATTTTTTTAATGTTAAGATTATTTGAACAAATATATTTCAAACATTAAATTATTTATTTGCTTTAATCTTTTTAGTTTAAAGTAAATTTAATATTTTTTTTAAATCTTGTTTGTAACACTTTTGTTAATAGATGTTTGTAATTATTATTGCCAAAATTAAGCATTAGTATTAAGATTTCACTTAACGTATTCGCTGTTTTCTCTTAGTTTTAAAAGAGAACTATTTTGACGAATTTTATCGATCGCTTCTTAAAGAGCTTTTTTTTTTCAAAAAAGAATTAATTAATATTTTATAAATTTTGACTTGCGAATTGATTGAAATAAAGACTACTTAAAATTAAGTTATGTAACATCGAAAAACTAAACTCTTTTTTAATTAAAAATATTGATAAATTGTATACATCGTTAAAATTAAACATTTTGCAATATATTTTGCAAAGAATAGCAATTTTGATAACAACAATAAATTATTTAAAGATAAACACTAGTAATGTAATAAAATAATGCAATAAAGTAATGTAATAAAATAATACAAATGACGACAAAATAATAAAGAAAAAAATTGTTTCGTTTTTGGCGCATAAATTTCTCGAAAGTCGTAACTTAATAGATTCAAAAATAGAAGTTCTTAACATTATGACGACATTTTCGATTGCTTAGCGATTCGAGTCAATGACTCGAATTAAGTTAGAAATTGAGTTAATATCAAGTTGAGTTACGATATTGATATCGAGAATTCAAGTTAAGTCACGATGTTAATATTAAGTATTCGAGTTAAGTTAGAAAGTTAATATCGATTCTTGACTCGACGATTAGTCTAAGCTTAACAAAGTGAGACGAACGAAGAATACGCATCGAATGTTTAATTCGATTTACTCAATTACGTAATGTTAAGTAACGCGCTAATTATATGCGATTAGCATAAATTCTACGCTAGTTTAATCGAGTTAACGCATAGATAAAATAAGATAAGATAAACAAATGTTAACGCGACGAAATTAGCTTAAATTCTTGACATTGACTTGACGAAATTCAATTCTAGAATTAGGTTCGCGTCTTGATTCTAATTCAACCCTACGAAATCCAAGAGAATAAGTTGAATTAAGAAAAAAGTGTTCGATTCAATTTAACGATTACACTAATTATTATTAATTACTTGTCAAAGTTTTTTGTTACTAGATTATTAGTCTTTTCTCTTGAGTTATAATTTAGTTCTCGCTCTAACTAATAATTAGACTGGTCGCGTCAAGTTGAGTCATCGAGTTCGAGTCAGATTTTCAACCTGCCAAGACCCAATTTGGGTCAGAAATCTTGGCCCAAGTATTTGGATCAGGTCAAAGAGTAAGTATGAAGTACTTAGCGTATAACTCGACTCGACTCGTCAAGACTCGAAAAATTTAAATTATTTTTAAAAAAGTGCATTAATCAACTTAATCAAGTTGATTAATTTAATTAATTTGTTTATAATATTATATAGTAATGCATTTAGGTAATGCATTTGTACGTTATTTGTGCGTTATTATTTTTAAACTATTTTTAGTAATTCAAATAACGCGAATTTTTTTAAAAATAGAAAATCTTGGCATTTTGACGTCATTTTCGATTGCTTGGCGAGTCGATCGAGTCGAGTCAAGAAATCGTTAACCTAGGGTTAATTTCAAGTCGAGTCAAGAGGTTGGTACCAAGTATCTAGGTTGGGCTAGAATGTTAGTACCGAAACCTAGCCCGGCGATCAGTCTACTAATAATGTATTATTATAAGATTTCGATTCTTGCTTTAATTGTTATACACTACTACAAAAAAGAATTGTTGTCGAAAATAATATCTCGAAAACAAAGATTTTCTTGTTGTAGAACTGCTATCGAGAGTTGTAACTTACAAAAAAAGTATAAGAAAACTATTACAATTTTTTGTATATTTTTTCTCGCAACTTAAGATCTTTTTTGTCTTAGATCTTTTCTGTCTTATTTCTTGTCTTAGATAGAAATTCTAATCAAAACTAGTCTCTTGTATGTAAAGAGGAGATTTCCCTTCTAGATAGAGAATCAATTTTTTCTATTATATTAGGTTCTTCTTTACAGTGCGAGAATCGCATCACATGTAGACTAATAGAGATAGTAGTAATAATGTTAATAATAGATAAAGATATAGATAAAAAGAGATAATAAAGAACACAATAGTATCAATGTATCGAATCGACAAAGGTGCCAATTATACATTGAATTGAAAACTTTATCTGAAATACCGTCAATAAGGCTATACACAATTGATAATGACGGCGACGGGGTGTTTCTTATTAGGTATAGTGTCTACTAGGTGGGTTGCGCAATAAGAGGTGATGTGGCTAAGTAGGACTGCCGGAAATACGAAATAGGACTGCCCCGATGAAACCTGTGGATGTGGGACAGGTTCTGCATGTCACAATCTCGATACACCTATCAGAGTTTATTGACGCATGATAGTCGCCATGGATACTCTAGTCTCTCTTAGTTCGGATTTTTGCCCTTCTTCAGACGGCAAGGCTACTCAGCTCCTCCACCTTATCCCATCTGTTCTTACCTGTTCTTAGCGTGTCAAGTCCATATGTCCCAGTCCTTGTCGCGGCATAAGATATACATATCTAGAGACAGTTTATGACCCTGCTGCTGTCTATCCTAATATCCTAAACTAAAATGGAGGACTTCATTCAAAATCTACGCTACAGGATCTCGACCAACTCAGCGATTTTGACTCAGGACGATCCCAGATTTCCAGCTGCCCATGAGAGATGGACTGATATTGATCGCAAAACACCTGCCGTGATTGTACAGCCGACCAGCGAACATGATGTTGCAGTACTGGTTAGCTACTTCTCTCAAGCTCTGCCCTTACTGTGAATCCACAAGTACTGACACTCCGTTCCTTCGGCTTTCAGGTCGAAGAAGCTCATGCAGCAAACATCCCCTTCGTGCCTGCTGCTGGAGGCCACAGCACTTGGTCTACCGTCGAGAATGGCATGATTATTGACTTGTCTCAGTACAAAGAGATAAGCGTTGACCCGAGCCAGCGCACAGTAGCAGTCCGTGGAGGGGTTCTGATGAAGGAGCTGCAACTAGCTCTGAGCGAGAAGGGCCAATTTACAAGTACGAGCGGGAGTCATGGCGGGCCATCATATCACTGACCGATTTCTAGCCGTTGCAAATGGCAATACCGTCGGTGCGATCCCATACATGATTGGGGGAGGCATAAGCTCCTACGGTCCCCTCATAGGCTACGCATGCGAGAACATTCTCTCGGCACGGATCGTCGTAGCCAGCGGCGATGTGATCGTGGCCTCCGAGACTCATAATAAAGATCTTTTGTGGGCGATTCGCGGAGCAGGGCAATTCTTTGGCGTCGTTACCGAGCTAATCCTACGTACATACGATCCTTCGCTAATAGGCCCCAACGGCGAGCGTCAGCTCGGCATGATCTATTATCCCCCCGAACGCGCTTCCGAAGTATGTCAGGTACTTAAGGATGTTGTCTGCACAAACGACCATGCCTCCGCAGGACATTTCATGGCCATGAAAGACCCATCTCAAGGTCGAGTACTCATGGTAGCCCCGCAGTATTTTGGCACAGGACCTGAGCTGCAAGCGACATTCAAGCCGTTGATAGACATGGGTCCTTTGCAACACAACCATCAGCCATCCACATTCGACAAACATAGCGATCACCTGGGCTGGATGTGCTCAAAAGGAGACTTCAAGCGTTTCAGTCAGACGGGGTTGCGGTCGATCAATCCGGAGAACTTTGGTAAGCTTGTCGAGCTCCATCAAGAACTACTCGAAACGGTTCCGGGAACCGAGCGTTCGGTCTTCACCATCGAATGGCACACGCCGACCCCTAGCAAAGGGCCAAGGCAGACGGAGACAGCTTTCGGTCTTAAGGATATTGATGTATGGCTGTGAGTTAACCATGGCAATTATGATCCATTTGGTAGATTTCCTGCTTACATTGGGGGCTTTGCGTAGCAACATCTTCACCTGGTACACCGATCCTAGTCTACACGAGAAAGTCCGGGAGTTCGACCAAAGGGCGCAAGCAATAATGCGTTCGGGTACTAAGGAGGATGCCTTCATCGCTCATACCAACACAAGCCGTGATGATCCCATCGAATATAGGTACAAAGACGCTGCAGCGGTCAGAAGGCTGAGAGAATTGAAGCAACATTGGGATCCCGATGGCTGCTTTACTAAGGAACTCCTGTGCGATATACGCGTTCAGCTCCCAAGCTTGTAACGTATCATAGATACCGTTGCATACCCATTGCAAAAGGCATTCACTATCCAAGTCAGACATATACTCTCATAGTGGTGACCATCATGAGCTACTTGCGAATTGTACAAGCAAGGAGAGTGGTAAGTTATTGACTACTGACAAAGTGGTACAAGCCTCAGCACGTCCAATGGACCAACTCCAGAGCCTATCAAAAGTCCTATTTTACCTTTTGCGGAACGACCCGGTTTAGTCCTCTCCTCCGAGATTTGCGTACACTTGCTTACAGATGAGATCTAGTCAAAGAAGTGTGGTAAGCAAGTCGACTTCTCTAATCTTCATTGTGAACGATCAATGCGCTTTCCACTACTCTGACGACCGTATCGTTTCTTAGCGGCTAAGCGGCAAGGGCAAGCACTTGAAGTTGATGTTTCGAGGTCGACGGTGAGCGTAGGATCGACGATCAAGCATCCTTCGGTGTTGGAATACTCGTTCCGGGTGCCTTGTTTTGGCTGGTTTTGCCGACCCAGGAGATCGTCCCCGCGTGTGGGAGTGGTTGCCTTCTTTTGAGTGCGTGTAGCACAAGGTTAAAGGCGATGATATCATCGCACTCGATGGTGGAAGTCGCTAATTACTACTTGTTCCGGCCGGGAATTCATCCAAGTGGGTCTTTCTTTTTCGCGCACCAGGCTCTGAATATAAAATGAGTAGATTCCTATGGCGGCCTTGAAAACTGCAACTCTAGCAGGCTTCTCGACACCCTTCCGAAAAAGACAAGAGCACCTGTGTAGCTGACGGCGCAATTGCTCAGAAGACTTTTGCTTCTCTATTTGTTCTCCTTCTTTCGATTGGTGATTATATCGCCTATGCCGTCTGCCAGCATGTTCACTTTCGCATTCGTGCATATGGTACTGTCCCTGCTGCTTCCACCCTTTGCACATACTACGGCAACGTGCCCAGAGTACGGCGTCTTGGTGAGCCAGCTGGGAAGGAGATTATCGCCTGGTAGTTCCGTCAGCAGTACCACTATCTAAGCTCCCCGATGGAGTCTGTACGGCGCTCCCGACCCAGCCTTTGTGGTCAATGTGGCTTCGGAGAGCGATGTTGCTACCACTGTGCGTTCTGGACCAAAAGAGGTTGGGCGACTGATACTAACGCTTTCCGAATAGGTCCAATACTGCAACAGGAAGAGCCTACCCTTCGTCGTACAAAGTCGCGGCAATGGTTGGGCGGATACTTTCCACCTCGGCAACTGTGGCGTTCTAATCAACATCGCCGGATTGAACCAGATCAGTTTCAACCCCAACAAGACAAGAGCTTCCATCCAAGGCGGCGCCCTCGTAAATGATATGATCCTTGCAGCCTACGCCAACGACACAAGATTCGCCAATCCTACTTGTACCTGTCTTGGTTTCCTTGGCGCTTCGCTCGGGGGAGGCATCAACCGCGAGATGGGCCTCTACGGCACGGGCGTCGATCAGATTGTTTCCGTCAACCTTGTATCAGCATCCGGCGATCACCTCTACGTAGACGAAACCCACAACCCGGACCTCTGGTACGCCATCCGTGGCGCCGCACCGAATTTCGGCATCGTCACTTCTGCCGTTGTCAAGGCATATCCAGTCCCTCAGGCCCAAAACATAGCATGGGAAGGCGCATTGACGTTTCCAGATGACAAGCTTGAAGCGCTAATCCAGGCCATGTATGACTTGGATCTCCAGCCTCACATGGAGATCGACCTACTCTTCTCCAGCAGCGGGATTTCTGCAATCCCATTCTTCCTCGGCAACGCTTCCGCAGCCGAGGAAGCATTCGCCCCCATTCTGAAACTAGACCCAACCTCCAACGGAGCCACCGAACTCCCGTACAGCCAGTGGGGCAACTTCGCAAACTCTTTCTGCGTGAAGGGCGAACGGAAACCCGCGTACGGAGCGTCGCTGGGCCGGCAAGGTCTCAACCCTACAATCTGGCGTGCCATATATAATGAATTCAAAAGCTTCGTGGCCAAGTATCCGCAGGCGGCCAATACCACCATCTTGGCCGAATACTATCCCGTGCAGACAGCGGTTGCGGTGGGCGGCGCCACCTCGTCCTACCCCTTTCGTGACATCCCAATCCATGTTGTCGCGATCCCGTTGTATGCTGACAGCAGCCTCGATGCGGCAGCTAATGCTTTCGGATCCCGTGTGCGCGATCTGATGCGCTCCACGAATGGCGGAGCCCGTAATAGCACGTAAGTGACAGATAGCAGAAGCTCGGTTGCCTCTGAGTTCCTTGTCAGCTCTGGCTAACCCGATAACCCCAGATACATTAACTTTGCGCACGGAGATGAGCCTTTGGAGGATGTGTACGGAGACAGTCTTGTCAGGTTGCAAGCGTTGAAGAAACAATATGACCCACAGAAACGATTCAATCAGTGGTTTCCATTGGTTGGAAACACGTTGGAATAGACACGGGAAAGACACTGGGTTCCTATGTTTTGCCGATATGAATATATATTTGCTCATATCTATGTCTTCGGGCTGGGAAGTTCCCGGTCTTGAGCCCGCTTTCATCACTCCTAGCTAGACTTTTGTCACATTTCTGGCCTGAGAAGAAGCATGATGCTCATGCTAAGTAATCTAGGCATGATTAGCACATAGTCGATGCAGGGACTTCCTCTTACAGCTGATGGGCACGAGAGCCTGACGTTCATGCAGTGAAAACCTCGATATACTTGGTATGATGTACCCACGTTGGAACCGCCGTTCGGCAGAGAGGCCGCGGAGTCTACTGCTCACGGTGGGAAAGCCTCAATATAGTCAGTGCAGAACCCGACTGAAAGCAGGAACCAATTTAATGATCAGTAGACCCGGTATTTCGACACTTGTGGAAGGAGAAATCGCGATTCGATGAGTCTCGACTTCGGTTGCTTTAGGGCAGGTGTACCTCAAAAACCGGCTTCCAAAGAGAGAGAGACAGTGTATCAGACGTCGACTCGTGCAAGAGGAATTATCCACTGATGGCTTTCAGATCTGGAATCCCGTCACTCATACTAAATAGGTAGATCTACAGTTATGGTTGGTAGCCTGCGAGCTCAAGAATTTCTTAGGGAACATACATCGATGTGGTTTGTAAACCTCATTATCAGACGAACCTCTGTTTACGGTGGGTAGATTCCACAGTCCCAACACTCCCAGAGAATAACCTCGAAATAGCTAGAGCAGATACAGGCAGAGACCTCCTTCTACGGCAGGTAGACCCGGAGTCCCAACGTCCATAAGAGGGAAACCCTGATAAGATGTGTATAAAATTAACCTCCAACTAAGCCGAGATCGATGTTAAAGGATGACGATGGAAGTTGAAGTATGGACCCCTGAAAGCTGGCAACAGAATGGAATCGACACACGACATCAGAGACAGTTTCATCTGGCTTGCCGTCTCCAGCCGGATTCTGCTCCGTCTGTGTCATCCATAATAGTGGAGTGCCCCTTTTGATGAATCGCTTGATCAGCAAGGCGTGTTCACTCGTTGATCAGCCTCTCAATATTGCTCCAATACGCTGTTCAAGTGAGATACAGACTCGAATGACATCTGCCTGACGAGTCCATGAACGGGTGTGCGGTTGGCTGATAGAACGCGATGCTGCAACCGCATGAGGGTATTCAATGGAGCTACTCGTAGCTGAATCACCTCCTGACCCTCTGGTCTTTCTCTTGAATAATCTCAACGTTCTTCCTCTTCCCATTTTTCTTTCCTCTCAGATCTGTCTACTGGTGATTTTCCATCCAAGTTCAAATAGATGGCGAGGTTTGGAGATTGAAGATCCTGGAGATGGGCGAGACGATGAAATATCGCTTCTAAACAGTAACTCTGTATATCAAATTTGAGTATAAAAGTCTGCACGGACCACCAAGCTGATCTCTGGCGTCAGGCACCTTAATTCTTCGCTGCACCGAAGCAGCTTCGTAGCAACTCGCTTCATGTTAGCTGTAGTGATCAAAGGAATCGAAATTATTGAACTTGCATTTGAGTCATCTATTCAAGATATTTCGTTTCGATTTCCCTATGAATGTAACAAGCGCTCCACTGCTGCACCCCCACGAAAATAACCGTGCACCTGAGGATTATGAGTTGTTGAATACGAGATGGGAATTGTATTAGTCCGCTATCTAGTAAACAGTTGAACAAGCAGACCCAGCTAAGTATAGACGACTCGCGAAGTGCAGCGGAGAGTGGACATTAAGATATGTCTTCGCAAGCTAAGTCCACAAGTGGCACAAAGTGGCAGAGGAAATGCAAGTGTGATACCCTCTTGTCTGTATGATCACTTCGGTAAGGTCTGTAAAGACTGTGCTGTTAAGTTGAGACTGCCGATCTTTCACCGGTAAAAGATAGAAATATGGCACTGCAGTACCAGGCATACTCTGAGTGGATGTCCGTTCTTAACGGTCGAGACAAGTAATCATAGAATAGCATCTACTTGCTATTGCATCAACATTACGAACAGTGAGTACTGCATCACGGACTTTGAGTCTTTACTCTGGCCATTATGAGTGTTCCTGTTCATTAACCCCAACCCAGTCGCAGGGTCTTACTCCGAATGTCTTCTCTCGTTTTCGGCCACATTGTCGTGGCGAGGGTTAAGAAGTTGTGTCCCGGCTCCCCGTTTGAATCACTATAACCCAGCTATAAGTGTCATGGTCCTGGAACCGGGTCCATCACCGAAGAGCAAGCATGACATTATCCCGCCCATGGGCAGCTATGCACTCCAAGGTTCAGAATGTGACTGGCAGTATGACACAGCCTCACAACGACACTCAGGGTCCCACTCATATCTTTGCGGCCACTTGGTAGTGGCTCGATCTTGAACTACGGAGGCTGGAGCCGCGGTTACGCAGCGGATTATGATACCTGGTTAAATCCTTACCGGCTTCAAGCAGCGGAATTTTTCAGACGTAGTGAGCGTTTCGATGCGGGCGTGACGACTCCGCCGGATAGGTCACAGCGAGGACGCTCTGGCCAATGAAGATCACCAGCGTAAGTACTTCGACTTCCAAGCGGCGGTATTACTTGCGTCAGCCACTGTACGCCACCTGGGGAGAGCTCGATGTGAAATCAACTGCGTAAGGTTGCAATGGTCGGAACGAAGGGTCAATTGAGTGGCTAGAGAACTGGGTCAACGGTCAGAGGCAATCAGCTCAACATGCATATCCTCTCGACGGCATCCGAATCCTTGCTGGTGCGCAGGTCACTAAGATACTATCCGCAGAGGGCCTTGCGGCGTCCACGAATCAGTTACCCAAGGTGACTAGAGTGCTCCTGCAAGATGGTCAGAGCGTCCATGTGCGTTGCGAAGTACTTCTCTGTGCAAGTGTGCTTCGCTCACCCGCCGTGCTTTTCGCGTCTAGCGTCGGGCCTAGATCTCTATTGAACGGTTTGCATATCCCAGTCGAGCAGGATCCTCCCGGCGTCAGGGCTAATATGATCGATCACTCTGTACTCTTCCAGTTGTTTGAGCTCCGATCCTCTGATAAAGGCCTGGGTCTTGGGCATCTGGATGTAAAAGATCTAGTGTTCCTCCTTGGCATGCCAACTGACTGCCTTGTGAATGAAGGCTTGCCGCGATATTTGTTAGAGAGAGCTCTTGTCGAGGACGGTATCAACGGTGCCGAGCGGGATGCTCTGATGGAGCCAGGGCGTTGCTTCCTAGAAGTCCTCGTTCTCTATCACCCTCTCAGTCCCCCGCTACCCGCGGATGGGACATATGTGTCGACATCTGTCACACTGACGCTCCTGAGCTCACGCGGCAGCGTGATTCTTGCGAATGGCCCGGGGGGTCTTCCTATCATCCAACCTGGGTTTTGATCGCTTGGGCTTGGTCATGGTGTACGCCGTGTATTACAGCTCATGCTGGCTACCAAAGCCTTGGAGCCCTACATCGAGGCCGAGGCTCCGTCCCCGGGACTTCGGCCGTTCTGATAGATATTGAAGCTTGGAGTCGTGCGCCTGGTGTTGCACATTCCCATACTGCTGGCCCATGTGCTCTTCGGTCGGTGCTTGATGCACAGATGCATGTAATGGGCATTGGAGGTCTAGATTTTTGTGATGGTAGTGTGCTTCCAAGCCCCGTGGGTGGTCATCCTGAAGCAAATATGTATGATGTTAGCAGCAGATTTGGTTACGCAGAAGCCTAGACTTTATGACGTAAAGAGCCTGTAAAGTGTCATTTAGATGTTGCTTGCCATGCCCTTGTACTGAAGTCACGATTCCAAAGGTTCCCTGTAGAAGGCTGAATCAGCTCGATGCGTCGTGTTTCCGGGTACTCGGACACGACAAAATATTTCGTGGGTCCCGTTGCGGTTAGTCAGCATCGCCGCCCTTGCGCAGGTGCGAATCACCCTCTACTCACCTACCGCTCACCCTCTTTACCCTCCGCTCAGGTGGCTCTGCTCACTTGCCTCGATACACCAATCATGTCGATCATTGATCGCTGGTCCTCTTGATCTATTTTGTCAACTTTAGACGATGATGCGCAGGTGCCCAGTTTTGGGCCTTAGGGGCGTCGAAACGAGAACCCTCCAAGATCAAGCACACACACACAGGTATACACACACACGCAAAGGCGAGATGTGACCCTCCACCCTCGTAGCATGTTGGAGATGAAGTCTTTCCTCCTTGGAAGCTACTTCATCGCCTCGTCGTTCGATAAAATGCCTTGCCTTCTCTCGTCCTTTTCTACTTCGATCTTCAGATTACTTGGCCTTCATCTAGACCTCGCGTCCCGTCACTGCCACAAGCTCCCTCTTTCTTACTAGACTTCTTTCTCACTTGACCCCTTTAGTTCTTGTTCGTCCTTAATTCCTTTGCGTATCCTGTTGTCTCTCCATTCCCAATGATAGATCAAAGCTTAGCCAAGAACTTCTTCGCGCGAGCTCGTGCGAAAGGCTCTAAGAATAACAAGAACAGCATCAACGAGAAAGAAGTTAAAAAGGAACTTCAAGAAGCTACGAAGCGTGATTATCGTCGAACTTTAAATCTATGAAATCAATAAATTGATTGATCAATGCCAAGAAAGAGACGCCTTATTGACGCTTTCGTTCTTTTACGAAACAAGTATTAGATAGAGCATCCTAGTTCATCTCCAAAAAGCATAGAGGCATTCAAAGACTTTGTGAGGTGTATTGCATTTAAAATTGAGGGTCAATATAATAATTTCTTAGTGTGCATGAGCATCGTTGTCCAAATCTATAAGAATTTCATGGGTGGTTGGCAGTAAAAGAGTCACTCGAAGATAATCGACAACGTTACTCGCTCGACATCGAATGTGAGTCGTCGACGAATCTTCATTAATCTCACTATAAGATTGTCGTCACTGATGATGTCTAGTATATCAAGTACGTCTTACAATCGGAACTTGCACTTCCTCGAAGGAAGCGAGAGAGATGCTACGCCACTATGATACACTTTGTTCATCTTGGTACACAGCTATGGAAAAACGACTGGCACAAGTACGAGAGGCCAGGAATCAGAATGGATTTGTGGGCAGAAATCCAGCTTCATGCATTCACTTCGGCCAGGGTAGGCGAATATCTCGAATCGACATGCCGCGCAGGTTCTGGCCGAGGCCTACACTATCGAGTAAGCGCCGTTTCCTATCCATCACTAGGTCATGCACGCTGTACTAAGGTGTGCTAAACAGGACATCTCCTTTGGAGTCTTCCAAAATGAACACGGAAAGGCGGAATTTGCAATGCAAGTCGTGAAGGATGCCAAGGGGATGACTTTCACGCCTAACAAGAGGTCAGTCCTGATTGCTCACGCATCTCACGTCGGTTAGGGAGGCTAATTTTAGTTAGGCCAGAGCACTCGTTGCACGAAGGGCTAGAGCCCCGGCCACTTTTTTGGAGTCCTATCCTTACGCACCTAGCGATGTTCGTCGGGAAAGGGGCATTCAAAGATTGCAAAACTGTTGATGCCCTTTTGAATATCGAGCCACCAGAAGACGAGATGTTCCGTCTTGAATGGGACCCACGCGTGCTTAATACTCCCCTCTACCAGCGAGACGATGGCGTAATTGACTCAGCCCGTGTCTTCAGCCGGCGTATTCGAGAATTGGGCTTCCGTGCAGGATACGCTCGGCCACCTACAATTCATGACTTTAGGGCTGAGGGCCTACATCTCATCAGTATGTTTCCCATGTATCATTTTTCACGAGTTTCCTATTAGATTAACGTACGATTAGACAAGCTCTACTCACCAACTCAGAGGAGGCAACATGGCGCACACACCAGTGAAGATACATACGGTGATTTCTATGCACCCCGAAACCCCGGAACAGACGGTCAAAACAGCTATCTCGGCGACAAGCCTCGTACTATTGTCAATGATCTACTCCGCGCTATGACCCTGTCTCGCAATCCTGAACTGTGGCAGTCCTTACCAGCGGAAAAGCAACACGAACTTGAGAATAGCCCGGACTTCATCGCCATCGAAGAGAAACTGGAAAAGCTCTCGTTTGAGCTCAAAGATGACCCGGTGGCTAGAGACTGCCGTCGCAAGGAGTTACACACGCAGAAAAGGAAGCTTGTATCTGCGGAGCTCCACAAATGCCAGAAGCTTCAACCGAGGAAACTGCCCTCTAAGGTACAGAAAACGGAGCAGATCGGACACCACCGTACTCAATTTCCTCGGATAAAGCAACTGATGCCCCAACGCCGCGACCTGGCGGAGGACCTCTTCGCAATCGCTCCTATCCGTAGCGAAACGGGCCGCGCAGTTCTTCGCGATATGATTGACCTATATCGACAGGACACTGAAGTAACCTTCCGTCCAGGCCTAGAGCCAGAGAAGTGCTCCTGTGCGGCAAAACGGCGACTAAAGATAGACATGTTTGTTCCCTCACCCACCTTTGAAGCAGCACAGGCGCTAACTTTTATTCTGAACCAGGAAGCCAGCCCCGCAGAGATGGAATCACGTATACAGCTGCTACAAGAAGAAACTCAGGGCGAGCCATGGATTCGCGGAGTTCTGTTTTGCCTGCAGTGGATGGCCCATTGTGAAGCCCATCTGGACGAACCCGACGGAATTCCAACTCAATGCAATCCTTTCAAATATGGCGGACACCTGGCCTCCCCTGGATATTGCCCTTGGTGTCTAGGCGATGTCACGCTTCCGGCCACCATACGAATCCAACAATTCCCCGACCGACTCAAATGGCAAGGCCACATAGATGGACACGTGGGGAAGCTGGATGATATCAAACTCCCCACATGTCGACATCCACGGGTGCAGTGCGCCGAAGTATTTGCATCGGTGCAAGAGTTAAAGTTTCACCTCCAGGACATTCATTGCGTCGAGCTCGGAAAGGGACTCAAACGGTCCAGCCCAGAGAGCGAAGTTGATACTAGGCCACGAAAAATCAGGCGCCCTGGGGATACTAATGTCACCGACATAGACATAGAGACAGAAGTACGCATCAAACAGGAGTATCAGTTTGTGGACGAGGCGGCGAAACTTCGGAGCCGGGACGTGTCGTGGAAATCGACCACTTCTTCAATCAGCTCGAAACATTCGACCTCAACACCAGACTGGAATGTGGATTCGGTTGAACTCGGCACCGAGACGCCGCCGTCGTCTACTTGCAGTGATGAACTTGATAATATCGACCCTAGACTTCGTGCCGGAGCAACACCCCCATTTATGGGTTCAAGCTTGTCTCTGGGGAGCAACAACAACGCGACCGCGGTGTCAGCTCTTGATACAATAGAGGTAGTGGATCTCACCGGTCTTGATTCGGAACCTACCCATCCCCTGGCCCTGATAGACTTTTCCGAGCATACAGTCACCTTTCAGAGTACGTCTTAACAGCCAATAACCCTTTTTATCACGTCTGACCAGATAGAGAACAATTCAGCCGCGAGATACAAGCATGACGAAGTCGACCCTCTTATTACCATAGATTCTACTCTTGGCGAAGGTCTCACCAGCACCGGCTCAGTTGAACATGATGGAAATCAAGGTACAGTCCACCTACTCCCTGAGATGCTGTCTCAAGTCCGAGGCAACCCAGTTCCGATTCTGCCACTTTTAATCTAGAGAGACTCAAGGAATTCTTCGCTGACGGTACACTACATAAGCAGCACTCACCGGCACGGAAGACACTTCTCATCCAGATCTGTCGAGAAAATGGATAATTCTACCGAGTGAGTGCAGAGATGCTACCATGGGGGCATCAACGAACGAGAAGCAGGACCTCGCATACGCGCCGAGTGCTGGCATAGAGGCCCTTCAAGAAGAACCGACCATCTTAGACCTGGAGGACGGCCAGTTTCTAGTTGAGCGATTGCTTGAAAAGCGAGTACGCCGGGTCAAGAGGCGCAAGGTCGTTCAGTATCTAGTCAAGTGGAAAGGATACCCGGAGGAGGAAAACACCTGGGCGGATGAAATGGATATACACGAGGATATTATCAAGGAACATGAGAGCGCAAGCGTCTTAGCGCCTTGAGACGATGATGACTTAGGTTATCTGCTGAGCGGGATAAGGCCACAGCTTAGTGCACAATTTCATGATGCTTTTTGTATTTGTCTCCCAAAAGATGCATGGGTATAGACTGTCAAGTAAAGGTCCCTGAAGGCTGATTCGAGATCCACGAGACGAAGATCACTAGAGAAGAAGAGTTAAGCTGAGCCAAGACAAGACGCCTGAGTGATATACTCCCAAAGATTCCCAACCCAGCGTAAGCATACCGACTTTTGTCTAGGTCCGTAGCCTTCTGACTGTGTAGGAGGCCGTGGTATAGAAAGGTCTGGTTGATAGTCAACATAGCCAAATATATCTTGTAAGCCATGATCGTTACAACGCTCATATGCAATACGATGCGGCAACAGATGTGGAAGACCTCCTTCCCCAAGGAATGTTCTTCGATAATGTACGTAGTTGTCTTGGGTATTGATGAGGGCGACATGATTCATCGAATCAAGCGCGTTGTAGACCTTGTAGTACCGCAGTTGTCGCAAAGAAGTTTCGAACATTCCGCAGGTACTGGAGTAAGGTGAGACGGAGTGACGCTCGAAAGAGGAGACAAACGAACCTGAGCGAGCTCTAGAAGACAAGACCTTAAGCCACTCTGTGGAGTAGCACATTCCTGTACGGCAAAACACAAATCGTTCCAGCGCCTCTTGACGTTGCGAAAGTGTTGGTCATTGTCGATGATACTGGATAGGCTGAGTAGTCGAAACGCAAGTTGATCGTCCTTTGTGATCATCCTCGCTGCGGCCCAAGCACCTTTCACGACGAGTTCCTTGTAGAGAGGCACCTCGACCTTGAAGGGCCCAGTCCAGTCATTTTCGAGTTCCGACAGGTATGAATTCCCAAAACGAACTTCCAGCATGCAAAGATGCACCAATAGAGCAGTTGCGTTACCATTATGCTTCGCAAACAGGTCTCTCAGTGGATTCACGAGAAAGCCAAGATCCGGACAGGGCACACTGGTGGAGCTGCCCCGTGCCTCTGCAAGAGACTCTGAAATAGCCCAGTAGGCGAAAGGGTTTTGGTTTTGCAGTTCCTGCTTGAAAATTTAGCGCGGCATCCAGTCGTGGCATTTGGTCTTACCGTGGCGATGAGCTTGTATTTCTGCACCTCGCTTGGATACCTGCTGAGATGCACGTACAGCAGATTTTTCAAGGCCCTGTGCCAAAGCAGGAAGCCTCTTATAGGCCCCCTGTGTCTTTCAGCGAAGTCCAAGGGCCCATAGAACTCGAGAAACGCTTGCCGCACGACGTCCGAGAACTGTATGCGTCTGAAGACCGACGCACTTGCGTCGTTGATCTTTATTGAAATCTCTTTGTCATCCATCACTTCCGGAATCCAAAGCTGAAGAGGCACCCAATGCCGTGACGAAAAGTGTAAGCAGCGCTCTATTCTTTCGACCATCTCATTCACGCTGAGTGGTAAGACATCTCTGCGAGGTTGATCTGATTGATCCAATTTGGAAAGGAATGTACCTAGAACCGGTTTCCACCGTGTCCGAAGAACGTGTCTGGGCAGGCTTGAGTCGCTGAAAATGCCAAATCGAAAAAGAAGCCGAACATGGTCCAGGTCGTAGCCTCTGAGAATTTGCATTGCGTAACAGTCCCTGTTGAGCGGAACAAGTTCGATTGGTCTTGCTGATGGAGCCGTGTAGGTCGACAGACAGGTCGCAATTGTCGACGTAACCGAAGACCCACATTCGCTATCGTCCGGCAGCAGAGTCAGGTCATCGTCACTGGACGTACACTCAAGTGTCATGCTTGCAGGAAGGCAAAAAAGGCAAAGTAATGAAGGCAGCAAAAATAAGGCAACAGAGATTTGCAGGTGGTGGAAAGGATGAGTAGCTAGACGCAAGGTGATCAGAACCGCAAATAATGTGAACCAGATATTAAGATGGAGCGCGCGGCGGAGGTACAAATGTGCAAAGGAGAAACCCACCAAAGGCAACGATACAGCCTTTGTTGACGAACATGGCTGGTCGGTCTCTGTCATAAGAGCAGCCATTGTCGTCAGACGAGAAAGGGGTTTGAAGCTAGATCCCGATTTGTGTTCAACAGGACCATTGGACCAGTAAATCCAATTGTGGAAAGGTCGCAGCTTGGCATGGGACTGTGTGGAGGCCGGAGTTTGGCAAATTAAGCCCGAGACGGTTTGCTGCAGTCACAAGCGTTTCTATGCCGTGCTTCGCAATCCTTCGAAGATCAACTTTAGGTCAACTCAATTCCTGTCAAATGACATGAGCAGATCTAAATGAGGAACATCTAATGACAGGGGGCGTGTCCAATATCTTTACCTACAAACAGCTCGGTCGTGATGCCTAAGCAGAGCAGTCCTTATCATGGGGAAGTTCGCCGTGTCTCTGTCGTCGAGAACCGCATCCAATGTGAAGTATGTCCCAAGACGTTCAAGCGAATGAAACACCTTCGAAGACATGCTCGAGGCGAAGACGACGGAAAACATCGCATCTATAATTTAGATCTGAATTGCACACATTGCAAGCTTTGTGACAGAACCTTCACCAAAAGCGGCGCCTTAGCACAGCACTACAACAGAAGTCGCTGCGGAAAAGGAGATGTTCCCACTACGCTGCAATCAGACTTGGACCCAGAAGGCCAACGCTCGAAAGAAGGCAATCGAAACATGAGCACCAACGTATCTCAACAGCCGTTGCCTTCAGCCCTTCCAACGATTCCAGCATACCTCGTCACATCTTCAAATTTAGAGACTACCGGGCACTTAACTAAGTGGTCGCATGGCGGGCTGGACGTTACAGCACCTCTGTCTTGGCCGCAAGAGGAATGGTACAACGGAGCAGGTCCGTCCTGGTCGCAAAAGGAGTGGACAATGTCGCAAGAGGAGTGGCATATGCTGCAAGAGGAGTGGTACAATGGAGGAGGTCCGTCTTGGTCGCAAAAGGAGTGGACAATGTCGCAAGAGGAGTGGTACAACGGAGCAGGTCCGTCCTGGTCGCAAAAGGAGTGGACAATGTCGCAAGAGGAGTGGCATATGCTGCAAGAGGAGTGGTACAATGGAGGAGGTCCGTCTTGGTCGCAAAAGGAGTGGACAATGTCGCAAGAGGAGTGGGAGATCCTGCAAGAGGAGTGGTACAAAGGAGCAGGTCCGTTTTGGTCGCAAAAGGAGTGGGAGAGAATGGCATATCCCGCTGTGGATTCCGCCGAGAAAACAGATGGCCCAGGCACGACCGTTCTGTGTTGATTGTCAAGTCGTTGGCCAGCTCGTCCCTTTAGTAGCTTTATCTCTCTGCACCAAATATCAGTATTTCATTTCACCCAACCGTCCGTATCAGAATGAGACCCCATTCTCAACACGTCAGTCTCCTTGTTGAGTCCTGTAGGCTATGTTTATGAACTTTCCACCTCCTCCAGCCGTTTCAAGATGTGCGACGTCTCCGCGCCAGATGATTGCATCACCGGGATCTAGATTTTCGTCACTCCTTACCCAGGAGCTTTCAGGAGCACCGGGGGCCTGCAGGTGAGAACCCTTAAGTAATGTATACCAACCAGTTCCGTTATTCAGCGGGGTAAGAGCGACGGTGATGAAGACGCCACTCTCCGAGAAACTCGGCTTTGGATTGGGAACCTTTTCCCGGAAAACGCCTAAAGAAACCGACCGCTTCGGTAGTGGAGTGTTCGGTGCAATGAAAGCCTTGAGCTTGTCGATGTGTGTCTTTCATAAGTCAGTACTTTCTTATTTCGTGGGAGGTGGTTGCTGTACTCTCATAAGTTCGTCCACAAGTTCGCGGGCCGATGAAGTGGGATGGTAAGTGATGAATCTGTCGGCTTTTTGCAAAGGCTGCTGCGTATTCATACTGTCTACCGCCTTCTCGATGAAATCTTGGGGAATGGCTCGCCGTAAGATGATATAGCCGCAATTCTCAGCCATTATCGTCGCATCTGGCATGTTCAAGATGTTGTTGACAAGAGAAGAATTCGTAACAGCGGGGTCGAACAATCGTCCCCAACCACCGTTATCTCCGTCTCCCATCATGTGATTATCCGAGAAGTCCATCGTGCCGTGTAGTGTTCAGCATCACCGTTACAACCAAAAGAGTTACGCAGCTCCTAGGCTCTCAAGAAGGCCTAAAGAAATGAAGATTCGTTTCTCTGCCTCTTTGGAGTGCTTTTCTCTATACAAGTTAACAAAATTTGACGGTACGGCCGCTCTGCAACTAACAGCAAAGAATTTGACACGTTAGCCAGGTGGAATGAGCATGACAATATGAGCCATAAAATTATTATCGACATTGAGGATCAGAAGTGTGCGAGTCTTTTCATCGTTCAGTCGGGGAGACTGCAGTTTGGACTCCAGGACCATTGGTCCTGTAGGACCCAAATCGGGATTCTAATAGACCATTGGTCCTGTGGATTCCAAATCGGGGGTTTTATGCTTCATTGCATCTGTGGATTCCGACTAACTCCTTTCTCAAGAGTGACTGTTACAGCTTTCTCTTGCTCGCGTGGCTGTAGTCTTGACCTCGACTACACGGGTGATGGGTGCGCCCGTCTCTTTTCATCTGCGTGGGTACAAACTCAGCTGCCTCTAGAGAGCGACGGTCCCTTCAGCAGCGATTCTACTCTGAGCCATTTCACAGCGTTCTTACAGACTCTGTACAGTCTCAGCAGTTTGGCGCGCTGTTGGAGCCACTGTTTGTTAACAGAACCTCTCTTGACAAGCCTCCTATACAGCAGCTACAACAGTTACTCTATGCTTTTGGCCGTGAACGACACTGATTCTAGCTTATTGGCAGAAAAGGCATGCAACCATTCTTACCCCTTAAAGCCTGCCAGCGCTGCCACTCCCAGAAGTACTGGAATTTCCGCTCTCACAAGACCATTACTAACAAAGATCCAGACTTGCTTGCAGTCAGGAAGGCCCCTGCGCTCGATGTACCAAGGCTGGTCTGGAATGTGTTTATGGTCCTTCCCGACGACGGCAAAATGGGCGGCGATCAAGACGTCAAAGTAACAAGGTCTATTCAGAAAGAACCAACGACGCATCTAGCAACCCAAGGGCCGGAACAGTAAAAGCTGGAGATAGTTCCGAAGACAAAGAATCCAGCAAGCTAGACTCCAGTGTTGCTAATGCTCCTAAGCACATTTCCCACACGGGGGAGAATTCTCAGCAGGCTATTCGGCCAAATTCAGGACAGTGGGGCATATGCCGCCAAGTGGTCCTCAGTAAGCCACAGTCAAATGCTGCCCCAGGCGCGCCAGACCTTCGACACGAGAACAATTTCACAAAACTTCATGGCAAAGGTCATCAAGATGATCAAGTCTCTGCGCACCAGCTCTTTGATTCAGACAACACAAATAGACTGGGTACGGCCAATACAGGGGAAGAGGAAAGGAGAGGCTCAAGGCACGAGAACCGGCCTTCATGTACGTTCTTGATCCGCGAGCTCACACATATCTGCTTCCAGGTGCACGAAAACGCCTCGATGGTCTCCAGTCATCTTACTTTCGTTCGGAGTAGAACGTATATGGACCAGGAGAGAATTCAGAAGTTGCACCTTAAGCCGACATTCGATCTATCCCAACGCTTCATCAAGATTTTGAGCATCGGTCGCTCTCAGTCAGTGCTACCCTGGCCAGCGTCGCAGTACACAGACAAACTTGCTGGCGCTTTTGATCAGTCGAGTGAGATGCAAAAATCTACGCTAAATCTCCTTTCGTGCTATACCCACCTCTTGAAATCCCACGACGATATACTCTCTTGTTTCATGATGGTGATAGAACAATGGGCCGGCACTCAGCAAGTACAGTACGATGACCATGCAGTCGATAGCTATGCTCGGATACAACAAATCAGAGTGTCTGCGGAGCGCATGGTGCAGATGCTCAGGAGAACGCAAGGCATCCTCGGTGGGCTGAGAAAGGCCATACGATCGTCTAGTATGATCTGGGACAGCGATGCCGCAGACTTGACATCTCACTCCATAGACACCAGATCAGCCGTCCTTGCGGTGCATATCCGGCAGTACTACCTGGACAGTCGCATTAACTGCATGCACAACTTTCTCACCATCAAGTTTCTGGAACTCGTGCAGTCCGCAAGTCCCCAGCAACACCGCTCTATTTCTCACAATGACAGCAAATAAGCAGCTGGCAGAATATGCCGGAATCGGATCTGGAGTTCCCCACAGTCTGTGAAATCGGAACAGACCCCGTTTTTGGTACCAGCTATCCTCAAAGATCGATAGAGACCAGGCCAGACCTTAGCACGTATAGCTGCACTATCACGACTGTACTCAACGCTTTGATACACCATCGGAATTGCAGAAGCACAAATACGAGGGTCCTCGCCAAGTCGGCCCCACGCACGCACGATACGGCTCAGAGAGCGACATTGGCTCATCTTCTACTGCTGCTCTTGCTGCCTGGCTGCCCGTTCTCGGCAGGGAGTTCCGTCAACCGTTAGGTTTTGGAAAGCAGCTGGTCCTTGAGCTTCGAATAGAGCACTGCTGACGTGGTATGCAACGTCTTCGCTGAGCTCGTACCGTGGGCCATCAAAGTCGGCCGCAGCGGCGCATCTACCACGACGGCTGAGCAAAGTCACTTGTTAGAACTTGACAGTCTGCGCTCCCTAACTACCTTCTTTGTGCATCTCGCTCCTCGTAAAAGATAGTAGAGTTCTAAAAAGAAAGATCAAAATCGATGCAGAAGTTTGGTCCAGACGCTCTGGAATGCACCGGATTTATCAGAATTAAGAAGGCTCCGGGAAAATCGAGGAACTTGCACATACACGGAGCATTTGACCTGCCAATTCCATAGCATGAATTTAATACTTGTTCCGTTTCCACCTTGGTTGGACGTGCACACACCTGAGAAGAGTCTTGTTCGTATAGCGCCCATCGTCTTGCATCCGACCTGCTAACGTCGCTGCTACAACAGGTGGAAACCCCTTCGCCGTTCTTATCCAATTGGTGCACAGTATAGGGGAATGTTGAAAGAGTGTGGGATCAACAGAGAAGATACGGACAGTGCAGAAAGGATTTGAAGGACTGGATGCGCAAGAGCTGCCCATAGGTGCTCTCTAAGACTATGACACAACTCATGATTGGTATAAAGCATACGAAAACCACCCAGTCCATGGCAGATCAATATAACTCAGCTTCCATCAGACCCTTTCATATCTCCAAATCTAGAGATTACCAACCGCTCAATTAATTGATCCCATCACAGGCGGTACGTTACAGCAACTCCACCTTGGTCGCAAGAGGAGTGGAAGAAGATGTAAGAGAGGTGCGACGTAGGCTCTGTCTGGGTCGCAAGAGAAGTCGGAAGGCGCAAAGCCTCTATCTAGGTCGTAAGAGGAGTGGGAAAGCGCAAAACCTTTGTCTTTTCATGGTCTATTGGACTTGCGGATTCGCGATGACAACCTCTCTCAGGGGTCGCCGACACTTTCTCTTGCTTGCGTGGCTATAGTCTTAACCTCGAGTATGGGTGATGAGTGCGCCAAGTCTCTTTTCATCTGCGTGGGCGCATACTCAGGTCTCTAGAGAGCGATGGTTCCTTCAGCAGCGATTCTACCCAAACCGCATGTACTTCAGGTATGAGTCCTGGCATGATACAAGTTGGGTCTGAAACATCGTACAGATTTTCGCGCTTTGAATCGATTCCCTTGGCACCAACAGGCATCACCATCACTACTCCTGCAACAGTTGTCGCCTTAGGCGTCAGGTCAGGGCTTGTTGGACGAGTGCACGCCGAAGCGCAGTGCTGCCTCCTTCCTCCTGTCACGGGGCGTCAGCCCGGCCTACAATACTCATCTCGTCTTACCGCGCTCCTCTTTGAGCGCACAGCATAAGCTATGACATTCTTCGCAACGGGAAATCACTACCCGCCACCGCAGACTCCTGGGTTGGCGGCTATGGCACCTCACAGCTTGCATCCGGGTCAAGGCTCACAGATTTTTTGCCTGCCAAGACCAGCGATACCAGCAGTCTCCAAACCAACCACCGCCCTCGTCGTTCAATACCGGGTACCCGATATATCTCGGCATAGGGCAGCAGTTCATGACGCCGGCGCACGTGTCTGCGATGGCAACTTACGTAGCGGCCGGCAACCTCAGTGGATACTACGGTGATCAAGCGCATGTTACCGCTATCAAACAAAACCTGCAGATGGGAATCCGAGACCTTGGTCCATACCTACCCAACAGCAGAGACGCATATGGCACTCGACACACAACAACCAGACCAGCGCCCTGCAGGCTAACAACGTCCAAAACCACCCACAATAGCAACCACCTCGCCCATCAGCCACTCCGAACACGATGTCACTGCCTATACAATATGCCCTTACCGCGCCGGCTCCGGCAGTTCAGAACCCACCTCCAGATCTGGCGCCCGCCTTGGAAGAAGCCCCAATCTACGCCAACGCAAAGCAATTGGATAGGATTCTGAAACGCTGCCTGGCAAGACAGAGCCTGGAAAAGACCCACAAGCATGCTATGCGAAGACCGCGAGGGCCTGGTGGTCGCTTTCTTACAGCGGACGAGGTAGCAGGTCTGAAGAACAAGGGCGATTCAGATGGACGGCGAAGAGAAGGAAAACTAGGGACGCGGTCAAGAAGAGCCGGGGAGTGAGGACAAGAAGCGGAAAAGTATAGGCGGCGGGGAGCCAAGCACGAAAAGGAGCTGTCTCCTGATGCCCTCGTCGCCCGTTACGTCTAACTCGACCTTACACATTTCTTTAGATCACAACACACTCACCATCTGAATTCAGCACAGCGAGCGTGCGGCGGGCGTGTTGAACAAGCGTTGGCAAGCTAACTAGATAGATGGATAGGATTAAGGCATGATGGACGGCAGTCTGCGAGATCTTTGCACTTGCTGGCGAGCTCAGGCGGGCGGGAGGCGAGATGGCTGGGTGTGTTAACGAGGCAGAATTGAAGGCTTGCTCGCTGTCTGTTTATGCTGTGCTTGTGAGTGCTCGTTTGGATGTATTTTGTTTTACGTGAACTGCTCGTCGCTCGCCGCGGAGCTGGGCATTTGGGCTTGCACGTCGCGCTTTGGCATTATTCCGAAGTGGCGACAGTGACAGCCTAGCTGTCGCCTCCTGAATCCTACTTACTCTACCGTGGTGTTTCCAAAAGTGTCCGAGGCTGCCCCTGGACCAGTTCACATGCACGTCCTGAAATGGGTGCAGGTTCCCAAAAATGGACCCTCGGAGATGGACTCTAATAAGAGTCAAGCAGCGAAATGGCCCTTGTAAGACTCGCCTTGTACCGTCATGTATCATATGTCTCCTCCTCGGCCAAGCAATGTCGAAAGAAGGAGGCTAACAGTGTCGATAGCGGTTATCGAGCGTATACAAATGTGACTCACCTTGGGTCAATACTGGGCCCACAGGTGACCTTTTCTAGGTCCAGCAGGAGCTTCGTCTACTAGACTTAGGTTTGGTTTACATATATACTCTTAAACCATTATGGCGTAAGCATCTTTCTTTCCGTCCACAAAATCTTTATTTTACCGACTTGAATTCCATATCCGCGGGATTGAATGAACCTTCTACTTAGCTAGTCTGTTGCTTCCGATTGTAGCTATGGTAGAGCTGGTGAGTATCATGGCAGGCACAATTCGAGGGGACTCGGAACTACGTGCTTGGAAGAGAATAAACGCGATACTAGATAGGCTGAAGAAGTTTGAAGTTGTAGACAAGAAGTCTGCAAACGCTTTCTTGGACTTTTCTCATTTTACAGGCGAGACAAAGAAGGAGAGAGTTGAAGGGATCGCTGTAATAGCTGCTGCCATCGATATACTCCCGGAAGGGATATTTACCACAGAGGAGAAGGAAAAGGCTAAGAGAGCTTATAAAGGTATACGAGACCCTTAGGCGTTCAGAAGGACAGCACTAATACCGGTGTTAGTCATTGTTAACGCAGCGAAGGAGGCTCAGATGGATGTAGAGTTCATTACTCTGATCGAGGGGTACTGGGGCTCTGGCAGTATTGGAGAATTAGAAGACTGGTTGAGACAATGCGCCGCTGCGGCCGACTTCGATGGCCCACGTAATGAAATTCGTTCGCTGGCCTAGCTGTATTAAAGTGTCTTCATTAGAATCCCCCTTTATTCCACTTCAGAGCTCCGCCGAGCGGAGCCTCGGTCCGTCAGTAGCTTTCTCTTGCACAATATTAAGTGGATCTGTCTGCTGCACGCATTAGCTAAATCAACAAGCGGAATAGTTAAGGTGGACCACATTTGGGTCTTAATGAAGCGTAAAATGGAGTCAGGTGTGTCGTTTCCCATTGGAGAGAAATTTAATTACAAGGTACTTGCTTCTTCTTTTGGAGGGGCCGATTCACGGACCAAAATGTGGGCCCTAAAGATGCCACCGCCTCCGAGTCTCAACCACACCTTCAGGTTTCTTGGCACGTCACAGAATTGGCTGATATGGTGTCTCAAGAATTGTCCGAAGGCCACCTTTTTAGGCTCCTTCATCCCAATGGTCGTATCCCAGAAATGGGACACAAATCAGTCTTAACACAGTCAAGTATCGCTATGAAGTTCGCAGGCTACTTTTCCTTCATGGTTCGTTACTGGTCACGAAATACTATGTCACATGGCCACAATACGATCAAGCAACGTTGAACGACGAAGATGGAGAAACGACTGTCGAAAACGTCTTTCGGAGCATATCAGTAAGAGCTCGCACACTCTATGTCTGACTTCTAACTGAAACTTCTACAGGCGACAGGCTAGGGATTGCAATGGAGCCATCACAAGTTCGTCTTATGCCTCGAGCAGAGGATCCATATCGTTGGAAAGTCTTGCCGGAGAAACAGCATTTGTTCGAGAAGAACTTGAGCGACCATTCTACCGGAGCTTACAAGGACCTATGGAATGGAGTTAATGCAACATTTGAGGCTGTACCGGTTGAGTCTGCTACAGCGACGAAACCTGCGAACACACAGGATGTCATGATATCACTGAACGTACGCAATGTTCTCTTAGCTAGTGGGCTTTGCTGACGTTGGGTAGCCACCGAGACGTCCTGAAGTTACTTTTACTGCAACAATCAATCACCTGCGAGAGGAGAATGTTCGACTAGCTCGGGAGCTAAATGATTGGCAAGAACATGCAAGCACACAACTTAAGCATAAACAGCGCTTTGAGGAAGAAGCAAGCCAGCTTAAGATTGGTAACGAAGGTCTCCAAAGCAAGGTTCGGAAGAGTAAAATAGCCGCGAACTATCTTAACCCACGGCTCGAAACAATCTTACACTTGGTGCAGGAGCTGGTAAAGGACATGCCTCATGAGTGCAGCGAGATACTTTCATGGCGCGAGAGTAGCGAGTGAATGCTCCATAGTCTCCACGATAGCATGCTCGTGAGCGTGATGGCATAGCCTGCAATACAAAGTGCTACTTGCAATTGACAAAAGACCATGTGAGTACTGAAAAGGCCCCTTACGATCCCCTGGAGCTCTAAAGGAGTCCCGGGAGCTGGAACGGAGTCCTGGGAGCTGGAATGGAGTCCCAGGAGCTGGAACGGAGACCCTGGGAGCTGGAATAGGGTCCCGGGAGCTGGAATAGAGTCCCGGGAGCTAGAATAGAGACCCTGGGAGCCTGAAACAGAGTCCTGGGAGCTGTAACGGAGACCCTGGGAGCTAGAATAGGGTCCCGGGAGCTAGAATGGAGACCCTGGGCTGGTACCTCCTAGGGGCTTCCTACGGGGTCTCCGCTCGGGACGGTTCAAGTGTATGGCAGCCGTCACAGAAGCGTAGCACATTTCCATTTCGAAAGCACTGGCACAAACCACAATCCCCTTGACTACATGCCACTTGACCTACTCTAAGACGTAGTGCTTCTCCCTTCGTTGTCGTTTCGACCTCTCTGATGTCCGTTTACTGTCTTTGCTCCCGGTCGCTGTAACCTCATCTGGCGTTCTCGCTTCCCAGTCCGGATTGATATAGTTCGTAAGCGTTTTCATGGTATGTCCGGTCAGGTCGAGGAATCTTTGGAGCTCTTGGTGAAATTGGAGTAACTCCTCGATTTTTCTGCAGTCTGAATTAGTTGCGCCCTTCTGAATACCTTCAGGAATTACCGATTTTGTGACTTGATTTGCTCAGAGCATTCTTGTAACCTAGGATGAGGGTCAGTCTAAGGTATTCGAAGTACGAAGAGGCTGATGATATCACTTCTTCTCGATGTCTGGGACTGAGCCTGTAGCAAAAACCTCAGGGCCGATGCAGTTGCAACCGCCGCAGTCTAGGCAAAACGGAAAATTATCGACAATGGGCAGTTGCATTGAGTCTAACGGAGATGCCCATGTCTGGTCTGCGATATTGCCTGACGCACGAGTCGACGTCTGATTATGGGCATCCAGATTCGGACCTTCATACTGCGGATACATAGTGAAGTAGGCGAAAGGATAGGCCGCTGGTAAGGGAGTAGAAAGCGGATGCACGATGGTCAAAATGAGCGAGAGCCAGAATGAAGGACGGTCTTATCTCACAATGCCTGATGAGCTGTCCTCGAGTTTGGTTATTGGCCCCTGGACCACGAGGTTAGCAACATGATCTCGCAGACTTCTCTACTACGAGTTTGTTGGCGGAAAGTCTCGCAACCGTCGGTAGAGTACTTCAACGGCCCTGATTTACCGAGAAGAATCACCTTTCGCACGACCATCCTCAGAAACTTGAGAGTGGCGTGTCAGCAATACTCTCCGGGATTCCCCACACCTTATACGGCACAGGAACCAACAGGCGCAATAGCGCTGGATCTGTACCGAGTTCTCGGTAACCAAAGACTCCGGATCCTTCAAGCTCCGGATCCGGACCCCTCCAAATTCCCGCCTCGGTTCCATTTCGAGTGACCACCCATTTCTCGGCACTTTAAGCACATAGTAGCTGTGACTAACTATCTCTTACGGTAACGCATATGACTACTCAGCTTGCGACTTATGCAAGAGTGATCGCAAGCCAGAAGGGTGGCCAGCCTACACTCTTGCGGGCTGTGAAGCCGTCCTGGCGCCTCCCTTGGTACACAGACACCGGCTTGCCTTGATCGCAAACCGCATGAATCATAGCAAGCTTCGGGCTATTCACGCCACCAGGCTCATCTTTCGCTTTGAAAGCATGTCTCGGGAGCCAAAACGGGCCTTCAGAGAGGCGCGCCGACTTCATGGTGGGTAGCAGAACTGGGCCATGGCGTGTTCCAAGAAATGTCCGAAGCCACCCTTCTGGACCTATTCAGATGCACGTCCTAGAACAGGTGTGGGCTCTCTCAAATGGACCCCTTCAGAGACGGGGCTGCCCATGTTGTCCTTGTCTGGCAAGGCAGCGCCTGCGGTGCTGTGGGTATCGTCCCGTACCCTACAATCTGGAGTGCGGGGTTCTGAGATTAGTGATAAATTTAGATGGCGGCTGCCGCGGAACTTGCAGGGTCCAGAACCCGGGGTTTGAGGGATCCGAAATCTGAAGGACCCGCAGTGAGTACCGAGACTTTGGAACCGAGGTAGGATTTCTGCATGATAGCGTTTGTAGTGGATGTTGGTATCTTCCCGTGCCGTATGATATTCGCGAATGGATGTCGTGTAGCTCGACAACAATCTCGATGGGCTGATGACGTTTACTTGTTTGCCGCCCGGCATAATACTTGAGCATCGGAGAGTATTGCTTACAGGATCGTCACCTCCCTCAAGATTCTTCTCAACAAATCAGAGTTGATGAAGTATACTTTACTAACGGTGGCAAGCCTTTCCACCAACATTGCGCTACGATCTCAAACGAGCTTCCCGAGTACTAGTAAGCTCTCATACAGGCTTGACTGAAAAGCTCTGAGCCATGTGCACCACCAACTTCGTCATAATAGATGACCTTGTTCATTTCACAATTCGGTACAGCACCTCCCAGCGTATGTTCAACAACACGTTCTGGTCGAATCAACCAAAAACCGAATAACATCATAGATAGACATTCCAGCTGTTATGTCGGAGAAGCAGCCTCAGTGGAAAAACATACCACGGCCCGGAGGGGAGCGTACAGTTGGTGAGATCTTCAGGAATATTCGCACTCGGTTTCGGGAGGCCAATGACCGCAAGTTGGAGGAAAGACTAGTCAGAGACCTGGAGATCAACGAGCAGAAGAAGTACTGGATCCTTGTCCGAAAGCATCCAGATATTCGAGATGCATTAGACGACTTACTCGACATCCCATGCCTATGGCCAGACATGATCCTTAGCACCATCCACAAGGCGTTTGCTATGAAATGTGACGAGGTATGAAATCCGAATACAACAAGCCCTACTCGCTTACTATTAGCAGCTAATAACGAGTTACTTACGGAACTTTCGATCTATATGGGGTTACATTCTCAATGGTGATCTAGACCTCATGAAACGGATGGACTACGATTCGGTTCGAGTCTTGGAACTCACTTGCCCAAAGGCTTCGGCTAGCGACGCTCAGATGATGAATGAGAGGTTTCTCGGCAGACTTTTGAGCAAAGAGCAGCAAGACAACGTCAAGGGTCGCGCTCTGAAGGTCGATACGCTGATTCCATCCTTCTATTCGTTCTTCAGAGATCTCAACTACCTCGAGTTCTTGGTGAACGCCATTAAGAAGCTTCATCGTCCGGGAAGGCAGAAGTGCTCGCTCCGTCAAAGCTTGCGATGTGTTCATACCAATACCAAGCAAGCGGATAGAGCATGGCGAGAGCTTTTCCTCTATGCTATGCGCAACTATTACATCAATGTCCAGCCTAAGGTCGAAAAGGCACAACTGAATCACTACGCGAAATACGCACGGGATCGAGGCTTTGATGTGCAGGAGAAATGCAATCAGCCATTGGTGACCCACGGACGTGAGGTCAACATCAAAAAAGAAATGAGAAGTGGGCTACCCAAAAAGAAAGTTCACAGTGAATACTGTGAATTCCTATCGATTAAGAACATGGAAGCAACCAGCGAAGATTGTGGCGAAGGCATCATCAACTTCTTTGTTCGAAAAGCGGTTTACAGGGCATTTTTCGCTGCCTGGAGGCCCCCGTGTAACGACTCGCCTACCAGTGCCGGAGTCTTCGATTCTTTGAGCACAGGTCCGTATTGTTCATTGCAGACTGATAGTCTCGGCATAGATGACACGCCCATGCCAGACCCTATAGATGAATTGTTTGATTTCAATCGCGCAGGTAATTTCGCTGGCAGATTTAACACAACATAGAAATGTCGTTCTAACGATCGGTAGAGCTCGAATATAACAGCAACGTGACGCAAAACCCCGTGAGCGATCATCAAGATAAAAACGACGACAGAAGGTCAAGCTTCGAAGTGAGGAATATGTCAGCCAGCGTAGCTGAGCGTTCTTTACGTCTCCAAGGTCAGTTTTTGTTTCTAAGCTGTCAAGAACGTAGCTCACTCAACTATTGCCAAAGATATCTCGAAGCAGAATCCAAGTACGGAGGACGACTCCAACATATCAACTCAGCCTGGTTTAGTACGATGCGATCGAAAGCGCTCTCGCCTAGCCGAGATCGACACTCGTACGAGTTCGGATTCTAAGCCGAAGCAGTGTCAGGAAAATGCAAACTCAACGAAGCGACAGAGGTCGTGCTTTCCTCTCACAGTGCTCTACAGAGTTGGCTCCTTCGCTCTTGGACAATGGCAAAACCCCGGAAGTCGAGAATACCAACAGCAACGAAGCAAAGAACAGTGATAGCGATGATGCTAGCGACTTATCTACGAGCAACGGAGATGGTAGTAGCAGGTCTAAGATAGCTACAAGGCCAGGTCATGACACGTTGATGATCTTCCTTTTCTTGCGCTGGTTTTCTTCTTCATTTGCTCCGGACCTGTGTTGGTGTTCCATGGATGCGATCAGCGGATAAGTAATATCAAACTCATTGTATAGGATAAGGGTTATTGTTAGTCTACCTTCATCTACTACTGCATCGAAACAATTCTTTGCGATTAGAGCTCGTGCATATTTGGTAACGAGAATCATGTTCTTTCTAAGCTGCTTCTTCACGAACCGCTCTACCTCGAATCGATCCATGGTCAATGACTCTCGCTGATCTTGCAAGATCCCGTCTCGAAATATCTGAATGGATTGGGATACATTTTCCGTAACGTCATGAGACGCCCATCGTGAATTAGCGAGGCTCTGTTCAGACGATGCATAATCACGCACTTCTGTTAATTCACCTTCAGGAGGGGTAAGTGTTGTTGATAAAGCTTCTGGTGGCTTTTCATTGTTGCCGACAGCGAGAAAATCAGACTCCCCGCCAGAGATCTCTGGTCTCGCTCCGGCGGGCAGGGACACCGTCTGATCAGGGAAGGGCGAGACTGGTTGAATGGACAACGTCGCCTGGGAGCTCTTCCCACTATTCTGAAGCTGTGGCCCAGTCTGTGACGAGGTTTCTTCTCCTACTTGAGAATCTGAATCCAGGACCCTCGACTAAATGCTAGAATCAATGTCCATAGAGCTACTGGGCGTGTGGGATAACGTCGCTTGAGAGCTCTTCCCACTATTCTAAAGCTGCGACCCAATTTGTAACGAGGTTTCTTCTTCTACTTGAGGGTCTAAATCTAGGATCCTCGACTAGATGCTAGAATCAATGTTCATAGAGCTATTGGGCGTGTGAGATAACGTCGCCTAAGAACTCTTTCTACTATTCTAAAGTTGCGACCCAATCTATAACGAGGTTTCTTCTTCTACTTGAGAGTCTAAATTTAGGACCTTCGATTAAATGCTAAAACCAATGTTCATAGTGCTATTGAGCGTGTACTTTTCGAAGAAAGCAAAAAAGACTAATGCTTTGACGAAGAAGAAGAAGATATCTTTATCTTCGTCTAGTCTAAAGTTATACAAGATGTTTAAGAACAAAAAGTCTCGATCATTTGCATATGTACGCCTAAACGTACGTTCGCATCTTCGTTGAAATGCTTCTTTAAATTCGTTAACTAATAGCGAAAGTTTTACAAATGTTGGCGATGTAAGTATAGTCGTTTTATACATATTAACTATTTGACTCTAAAATCTTTCGAAGTTCGTCTTATTGTATTGAAAGTATTAATAAGATCGATTTATAAATAAGATTTTTCGTACAATCTTCTTGTCTAAATTCGACGACATCAATTTATTAATTTAATCGAATTCAAATTTAAGCTTGTTAATCAAAGCGTCAAATAAATGTTATTTAGTCGAATCTAGCTTCTTAAGAATTGACGTATTTTTATTCTTCTTCTTTTTTGAACATTCTTGCTCAAAATTAGTAACATGTCGTCACGTTAATAATTATAATTGTTAATAATTAAACTTGAATTGCTTGACTAAAACATCTTTTTTAAATCGAAAGAGTTTCTTCGAATTTTGCAAGACAAGTTTGTTATTTTTTTAATTATAAGCTATAAAGATATTTTTCATTGCTTAATATATCGTAAGCTCTATTTTTATAAAGAGATGTCTCATTATCTTCGCTAGTTCTTTGAGAAACTTAATATCTTTAAAAAAGCTTCACAATAAAAATATTAATTTGTTTTCGTTTTACAAATTATTTTAGATTTTACGTCAATATTGTTGATTTTGTATTGCAAAAAAGAGCTTTTTTGTTCGAAAAAAAGTCTTTAAAGTAACTAGATTTTGTTAAGAGAATTCTAGAGCTCTTAATTGTAACATTTTCACAACATTTTAATCTATGCTCTACATTAACTCTTAATTATTCTTAAGAATCGCAAATCAAATTTTCAAGATATAATTAAAATAATGCAAAATTTTCTAGTTAAGCATTAGCAACAATTAAAGATAAGATATTGTATTTATCTTGTTACACTTTATAGTCATAAATTTATGTTTAATTCTAAATTTATTTCACAAACCTAATATTATACGTAAGGCGTTAAAACTTGCAACAAGTAAAGACTTCAAAAATTGTTTAAGATCTTGTCGTTTGCTCTTAATAGAATGCGTTCATAAAGACTTCTTAGCAAATACAACATCAAATAATCGCTTAAGATCGTCTTTGTACTAACAAAGCTTCTAATATATTTCGTCATTAAAAAAATTTATCGAGTCGAAGTACTCTTTAGACAAAGTTATTAATAGCGTCAAACTTGCATCTAATGAACAAAAGAATTAACTTCTTACTTTTAAATTTAATCGCTTAAGCTTTTTATCTTTAAGATAAAAATTAATGATTCATCATTTATCTTTAAACGAGAAAAGCTTTTTTGCAATCTTGACTTGCTATTAATCATAAAGACATTTAAGACAATAATCAAAAAACAACTTAAGTTTCAAAAATATTTCGTTAAGATTATTGAAAAGATCATTGAGCGTAATAGCTAAAAAGAATTTAATAGCAACATCTAGTGTTTGCGATTTAATAATAACTAGAATTTGATATCTTAAATTTAAACAAAAACACGCATAACTAAATTTGTTCTTCAAGTATTCTATAATTTTGTCGTTACGTTCACGAGAACATAGCTTATTAAAATGTAAATGCTTAAATCTAATGCGTACTATGTCTCTATAATACTTATTTCTATTCTTCGCAAGTTTCTTCTTAATGAGTTTTATCTCGTCGTGTTGCATCTTAATATTAACATAGAGATATACAATTAAAATGAGCAGTATTTGTGCTCAAATAAATAGATGAATCACTTTTGGAATTATTCACTAGCGAAGGATTCCATTTTGGACATCTATTGTAGTAGTAGGAAGCCAACTAGTAAAATCGTAGCAAGGTTCATTAGATAAACATCGCAGGTCTTAGAACATGTTCTTGAAGATAAGGGAATTGTATCGAACAATAAAGAGTCTAGAAAAAAAGATCGTTTCCTCTTATGACTATATCGACGCGATCGCGTCCTTCTCACTTCGAGCTACAGATTTGTGGAGCACACGCCCAAAAGCTAAAAGTTAGCCCATTGACAATAGATATTGCACTAGCATCATCGCTATCGTCGTTCTTTGCTTCCTGTCTATCGATATTCTTGACTTACGACATTGTGTTACTTTGCGAAAATGAAGAATCCCAATATTTGGACACCCATCGTGACCTAGATCGATAAAAATCTATAAGTAGAGATTGCTCATCCGAGAGAATGTATAATACCTGAATGTAGATTATCGAACTAGACTAGAATTGTGAACTACTGCATTAGATCGAAGTGGAAGAAGAGCTAAGAAGATGCTAGTAACGATAGCCAAGTTTCGACAAAACTTTTGGTCGTTCCTCTAAGTTGAACATACCTAGTAGTATCTTCATCTCTTCATGCGAAGTAATACTTGCTCACAATTGATTTGCAATTCCATCACATACTTATTTCGCACATATTCTAGTATTATGATCTAAGTCCTGAAACACGACTCAATGTCGACAACGATGCTGCTTAGCTACTATGCTAATCTCCTCGAACTACTTACAGTATTCTTCTTTCAAGCCAATATTGTCTGTTTACGTAAAATCTAAATGACCTAGATCAAGAAACACAACTTCCCTAAGTCTTCTAGCTTCCTACGTGACGAGATCTTGTTCTTTGTCAAGTCTTCTAGCATTGGAGACCCCGTGATCACTGTTGCGAATAAATCGTGTATCAGTTGCTATTCGCTGGTTCGTACCATTCAGCTATACAGGAAGAGCTAAAAAGTTCAGCTGGGCAGGGACTAGCTAAAGAGATGAAATAGATAAGACGATCTATCGATCGTATCCCTTTCTTTCTACAAGTATCTGCTTGTTCCTTAGATAGATAGATAGCTAAGCAGTGCTTCCACAATCACATGACCCCAATACCTAAGTGCTGCGCGCAACAATCACCATGGCCATAATGCTCATCCTTATAGCTGTGGACCCATCATTCAAATGATGTGTACGTGGAAAGAGCCAAAGGCCTCGGGGAGATAATTTAGAGTCAATGATATTCATCAATCGGAAGCAACACTGTTATCAGGCATGAATCGCGTCACTTCGAGATCTATTCCCTAACCACCCAGACATAGAACGACAGAAAAGACCCTTTCACACTGCATGGAGATCAGAATGGACAGGTTACTATCACACGCCACAGAGTTCCAAATATAACAGGAGGGACGCACTGCCTTGTTCTATTCCAATCACATCGACGATGCTCCTCTCCCCATCATTCCGTCTCCACTAGCTAGACTTAAGTAGATCATCAAAGACAACCGCTAGAGTATCGTGAATCTTAGTGACACTACGATAGTCGAAGACCTTAAGGAGGCAATGCGGTTCAAAGTCTCTTTTAGCATGGAAAAGATCTACGTTACGTTTAAGCCTAGATATTTTTGGAGGTTCGCGATCGACGAGAGATGGAGTTATAATAATGATTCTCTTCCTCTACTCTAGAGGATGATATTCCTTTAGATCAGTCGAAAACCCTCTTTAGTTGCAACTATTACGATGGATTCTAATACTCGATACATCAACCTTCTTTAGATTCTTAATCTTTCTCCTTAGACCATAAGATGGGCCTTGGAATCGCAAAGAGCACAAAATAGCAATGTCGCTATCAAGTCGCCACGAAAAGTCGCGACGAGACTACCAAAATCTTATTAATTGCTGCGACAATTAATTCAACCATTAAGAGTACAAAGCAACAGTTGATAATTGTAGTAGAATTACTCTTATGCAAAAGATTCTATTAGTCCTAGAGTGCAAGCCTAAGCTCTACATAAATATATCAACTCTCGTCTTCCTACTTTACGATCAAGCTTATTACATCTAAGACTACATCTAAGATCGCACCAGACAATCACAACGAAACAACGACGACAAATTACTCTTTACGATTAGGATACGCGTATCACGATCCTCAAGAATCTATCAATAGCGCCAATGTTTACATGGAAGCTAGGGTGTCCCAACGTCGAAAAATTCTAGATAGATCATTATTGATGACTCTTTGTTCTTCTACGAGATTGATACGATTGTCGTACTAGAAATGTTTCATCTGTCGAAGCGAATATGACTTAGAGGACGTCATTGTTACTTCGTGTATACAATGTTAGAATATCTATTACACAAGATGCGCACGCGAGTGGAGGAGAGAAAATTGTACATGTTCCTCTTGATAAGATTTCTAGCTTAACATCATCCTTTATTAACTAACGTCTCTCTAATAGAGCAACGAATACCTTGCGAGAACAAGGACATCCTAGTTCGCCATTAGTGATATAAGGGATTGACTATCTCTTTGTCATAATAGATAGACTTTCAAGCAGATTATCTTGAACAAATTTCGCTAGATATAGCGAGACGTCTCTGTGTTTCAAGCTGCCATTTTTGCGAGATATGCGATCAGAGACTAAACTTATCGTTTATAAGTTATTTCCTCTTCCTATACTCTCATGCCAATACTGTTAAATCGTCCTTTTCCTCTCAAGTATAGCTTCTCATAGCATCTAGATATCTCGTCCCATTATTCAAGTTTTGCTCAAAAGCCTTTGTAGCCTCTAGAACTTTAACAAGATGATGCATAGTCAACGACTTTCTCTCGTTAACGACAAGAACTTGAGCGCAACATATTGTGTTCTTAATCTATTAATTATTGAATGCATCGCGCCTAGCGAGACGATCGAGTTTAATATCGAAGAAAGCTACGAAAGAGATAAGCTTCAAAGCAAAGAGCGAGGATTTTAAGATAATCGTGAGTGAAATAAGAAATGATAAGAACATGATTGCGACGACGCAATCTAGAAATATCTTAAAAACGATACGACGAGCTTTAAAGTCGAGTTCTTGATACTATATATACACGTTAGAATTATCGTCATAGATTCGCTTCAAAATAACACTAGACTTACTTTTATCGTCATATAAATTCAACTCTAAAAGGCACTATTGAAGTTGTTCATTCAATTCGTCGTTAAAAACAAGATGCTTTAAAAGTATTTTAACAATTTTAGAAAAATTAACACTAACGCATTGCGATAAATATCTTGCGTCGTTCTTGTTTTCAAAAACACATTCGCTTCGTTAAGCAACAAAACGACTTCTTATTTATGCGTCAAATTCAAGATCATTGTAAGCTCTCGCTTCAATTGAAATAAATCTATGTTTAGTTCGTCTACGATAATGTGAAAAAGCGAACGTTAAAATAGCTCTACAATTTTTTTTGCTATAAGTGTTTTATTAACTTTAGAAGAGTTATATAGTATTGTAACAAGTTCTTTTCTCTTTTCTTTAATCACGTTGTCAATAATTTTGTGTTTTTGTTTCTCGAAAACTTGCGACTACACAAACGCCTTAATTATGAACTTTTAATTATTTAAAATTACGAACGAATCGAAAGCGTTTTCGTTTTACTAGATTTCTTAAATGCTACTCACAATAAGTTTAAGTCAAAGCTTCTTAAAGAAGATAAAATCTAGTACAACAAACGAAGAGATAAGTAACTTCTTCTTCGTGAACTCTCGCTCAATCTTGTCACATTAATTATTAGACTTATGCAAGAATTTCTTTTGAAGTCTATTATAATTATTGTCGACCTGCAATTCTAGAGAGCCAACGTTCTCGTTTTTATCGCGATAAGGTTTTATAGATAGATCGAGATTGACGAACTATATATTCGAGACTAGATAATTGAGATTGATGCGTCGAAAATCTTGCGAATTGATTATTACTTTAGAATCAATAAATATCTTTACGATTTTGTGTTCAAGCATGATGAAGTTTAAGTCAATATGCGACTTCTAGTTTATTTCTACTAATGTGACGAATTTTTTATTACGTTCGATGAGTTGCTTCTAAAGATTGTCGTAATCTCTATAATATTTAATTAAATAATAAGAAAGTGACGTTGAGCATTTGAGATCTTTGAAAAAATAAATCTTAACAATTATATTCTTAAGATTAAAAGTTGTGTCATTAAAGTCAATATACTTTTCTTGTATCTTATACTAGATGTTTTGTTTAAGAAAAGACTCTTTAATAACGTAATTAATTTTAAAACTTTTAGATTTGTTCAAAGCGAAATACGTGAAAATGTAGATAATTTCGTCGAATTAAAAAAGTGTTCAAAGTAAGAAAAAAATAATATTGTCAATCTTGATTAATAAGTATACAATCTCTTTCATTTGTTTGTAATCTTTTTTGACATATTTAATAAGACACTTCAAATGCATAGCTTCGTCAACAATCGCTTCATATATTTTCTTTTTATTAAACGTACTTTTAACTTTAATTTTCTCATAATGCTTTTTAATATCTTCTAGATAAAGAAAGAATATGTTAAGATTAATTTTAAGAATCTCTTCTTGTAGACAAATAGTCTTATAGAAGCTCATAATCGTTTATAGAATGTTTCGAAGAATCTTGAATTTGATGTTTATCACAATCTCTATATACTTGTTAACGAAGTCGAAACTTCGTCGAACATTAAATATATACTTATGATGCTTAGCTTCATCAATAGTTGCTAGAATCTTAATTAGTTTGTAAGCATAAACTTTATCGTTCTAGAGCTTATTCACGCGAAAGTATTGGAACTTGAATGAATTCTTCTTCTAATTTATCTAAACTTCGTTCTTGCTATCTAGGACATCTTTATCATCTTCCTTGTAAAGTGAGATAGCGTTAGATTCTCTAGACGACGAAGAGTGAAGAGTAAATCTAAGCATGTTAGATTCGTAAATAGAGAAAGATTACATAGGATGTAGACGCGATGTCGAAGATCACATGTTTTACTACTTGGATTATGTAACTATTTTTTAATATAAATTTTCTAGAGACGCGAACTTGAACGATACTTAGTTGATTGTAGATATTAGGAAAGAGATAACTAAGATATCAAGAAAATTAGAGTTAGATTGTTTCGTCGAATAAGTAAGAATCAACTTACGAGAGCGCAAAAGATGACCAATTTAAGATTCTTTACATTGTCATGAGACATCGTTTTGGTACGTCTAGAGTTCATTTCTTGAACCAATATTCTAGAATATTTTTGCGTGTCGAGATGATAAGAACCTACATTGCACAACCTATGTCTCGACTATATAAGACTAAAAGTGAGTCGTTCATTGTGGTTTTCGATCATTAGCAAGGATTTCGCGAGACGATGTGGATTCTAAGACTTTTAAGGTGCCTTGTTCTTGCTCTTTTCATTTAAATCGCTAAAGTTTACCATATATATTAGCTTAGCAACTTATAGCTCGCATCTATAACTTTTGAATCTTTTACCAATGTTATGAACTTCGAGAGTTATTCAGAAATTGCAGCCTCAAAAAGTGACAACATATTGGAAGAGATATTAGAATCTCTAAGCAATAATGATATCTTAACATTGCATGTCGTCTTAACATCGTCTAGAAATCGCTTTTCTAAAAGCAAAAGAAAAGAATTTATTAGTTTGTCTATCAAATCTATAAGTTCTTATAGTACAAGATTAATATCTATATTTGATAAATTTTCATAAAAGAGCTATAAGTAGCATCTTAGTCTTAAGTTGGGCGAATCTATTGCGATTGTCTATAAAACATTAGCAACAAAAAAGCTTTTTACGATACGAAGTATTTCTAAATCTCGTGCGAAAAAGAAGCTCTTTTTGCTTCGTTAGCTTCGACATAAGAATCTATTTGTTTTTCTTAAACTATTTTTCTTCAAAAATGAGCTTTTTATTGTTTTTGAATTTGCAAAAATATTATTAGAGAAACTTACAATCGCGCGTTCAAACGAAATTCAATTGACAACTATTATTTCTTAAATATGTTATTCTTTTCTTTTTTAGCTAAATATTAAACAAAAACTTTTAGACATTAATTAACATTTCGTTTCTTGTCTCACAAAATTTGATTTACGACGCAATTACTTGCGCTAACATACTACTTTCTACTAAAGAAATAATAAAAATTAATACATGTTAAACTTCTAATATTCTTGATTTCGTTAACACTTAGACTTTAGTTAATTTAGAGTGCTATGAAAAGACTAATTAACAAAGCGACTTCACAAATATTTAAACGTTAGGAATAATAATAAAAGAGCTTATAAAGAATGAAGAAGAAGAAGTACTTAACATGTTAAAGTCGAATAAATGATTTATTAAGACTATTAACTTTATAGACGCGACAATAATTACATTAGTCAAAGAACTAGCGAAAGTAAGTTATAGAACTCGAAAAGTTAAGAACGTGCTAACAATGTAACACGTGTTTTTGAAAAATTTATCGCAAATTAATGAACTATTTCGATTAGTTTTTTTGATATAACTTTCGACATATAGAATCTATACAAAGAACTTTAAACAAGCTCTTAAATTCTAAGATAAAGAGAAGCATACACTTGTACAATAGACTTACGATTAGACTAATCGCGCTAACCCGGAAATGTCACGTGCAAATGCCAAGACTTGGGTCAAAAAAAATTCGAGAAATCGAATCGCTCAAAGTAGTTTAGTCGATTACTATAAGTAGTTTAGCGCGAAGCGCGCTAAACTAATTTGAGCGATTCGATTTCAAAAAAATTGTCGCGACCCAATCTTGGCGTCAAGTCGAACTAGAGGAGTAATATTATAACTCGATTCAACGATTAGTCTACTTACGATTGCCAATACGTAGATATAAAACAATGCATAACGATTTAACTAGATTTAGCTCTAGGCATTTGTTAGCTTGTTAAGCACAAATATCAAGATTTCTAATTCTTAAATAGCAAGCATTATGTTCTCCAAGTATATAGATCTCGAATACGACAATATCTAGATATCGTGCTCAACTCATTAATATTGCTCGTTTCCGATTTAATCTATTAACTTCACTATTAAGAATTATACTCTTAACACTCTCTAGATGAAGAGATGTTCTTCGCTCTCTCTACAATTATGATTTCTTTGCTCGTAATTATTTATTGGACTTTAAGTGACAATTCTTGATCTATTGTAAAGTAAAGAATCTCACTAGATCACGTGATTTTCCTAAAATTTGCTTGAAGCTTTTAGTTTTTCAATTGATCGTCTAAGGAAGATGCGAAGAAAACGTCTATTAGAGAGTGATACTATTATGTTCTTTTGTATGTGCTAGAGTGTAACTATTGATGGCAAATTCATGAAGCATAGTGACTAAAAGCATGAAGATTTCTCGTCGTAATCAATGGCAATCTTTATCGAAAAACAAGACAAAACTAACGCTATCGTATCTTATCTAAATAGATGATCGTTGTTACGATCAAGATTATGTTTATTTTCGACGCAATCGTTACAACATATATATTATAATTAACAACAAGCTATCTTGCATTTCAATGCTATCTATTAATTTTCACAATTACTTGTTCATTTTTTTTGTTTATGATGTTCGTCTTAATATCAAAAAAACTTCTTTACATCTCAAGATGCTTCTACTTGTCATTAATAACGTTAAGAAAGTGATTAACAACTTTTACGCTATCGAAGTGAAATTTATTTTCGACTTTGAAAAGTTTAACATCTACTAATGACTTAACGTAAAAAAATTTAAAAAAGAAGAAGATCTCTTTTTGCAAAATGAAAAGATAATTGTTCTTAGAGTTGAAGACATGTTTTTAAGAAAAGAAAGAAAATGTATCTATGTTAATCTTGAAGACATCGTGCTCATTCAATGTCTTGACAATGAAGACGTTAATGAGAGAGAAAATAGACTCTTTTATGATGAGCGTGATAGAATGTTGAGCAATGAAAAATGAGAAGATCGCGAATGGAGTGGCGACGAATGCGAGTTCGACAGCTATCATGATTAAGACGAAAGCTTATCCTTAGATAGAGCAACAATAGAGGTCTAGCATGCCACAAGCGACCTAGAGCACAAACCAAAGGAGACTTGGCGTGAAAAAGGTGAGGTTTCTTATCGCATTTTATAGAGAGGGAGAATGGCAAGATGTTGCTACCACTATGGTTGCCATGGAAGGACTATCTCTTATACCATATTTCGTTGGGCTCTGTTTTGGTCCTCCCTCTGCGAAGCCCAGTTCTGATACTTTTTCCTTGGTGGATACAGAGCTCTGTTTTGGGTCCTTCGTAGTCATAAAACCAGACTCTGCATTTGGTCAAGTCTAGCCGCACTCGTTCTCTGGCCGCACTTATTCTCTGACCGACCTCGTTCTTTGGCCGTACTCGTTCAGAAAATGTATAGAAATTTGCTAAGCTAAGAATACGCGACTGGACAGCGATTGCAGTACGTAGCTGCATAAACCGAGGCTTAGATTCACTTCACTCTCTGGCCGCATAAGTTCTCTGGCCGCATAAGTTCTCTGGCCGCATAAGTTATACGCCTCAATTATTTAGCCACAATCTAGCGGCAAATATTCAGCCACACGCTCAGCCTATTTCTTCCACGGGGGCCCAATCTAGGCCTTGCTGACAATGTGCGGCCAGAGAACGACTGCGGCCAGAACCTCTACAGAGGCTACAAAGAGTCTACCATATGTAGCATGGTTTAGTGCACTCATTATCCTTTGTCCGCATCGGTTCTCCAGCCGCACACGTTCTCTGGCCGCAGATGTTGCTCCGGCCGCAGATGTTTAACCACCAGATCTCCATAAGACCGACAGCCATAGTTCCTTTTTATGAATTAGATCTCTGGCCGCATCCTCTCTCTGGCCGCCCTCGTTGTATATACCAACCTTCTTTTATGGCCGCACAACTGCTCTGGTCCGGAAAGATCCTGTGGTCACATGGAATTCTCTATTCATGGGCTATCGCCGTCTTTGGAGTCCCATATTTGGTCCCTCGAGGATACTGTTGGTAAATATAGAGGATCTAGAATAAGTCCCTTGTCTATGAAGACTTGGATGCCTCGTTCCCAACTATTGACTATATGAGGGACCTCATTCTGGACCCCATTTACACATAACTTTACCCTCTATGAAGGTTATAACCTTTTTTTACGTCCACTTGAAGACTGTAAAGGACCGAAAATAGGTCTTTTTGATGGATTGAATACATATAATATAGTGTTGAACATCGCCTCGTTCAAGTAAGCCTATGTTTTCTGCCTTTAGACTAGCAGCTAAACATGTGTCTTGCAACAGTGGAGGATTGCGAGGGTTGTCAACGCTCATCCTGTCGCGGAATTGACATCTGCTCAGGCGCACAAAGCCAGGGCAAGATACATATAACTCGCTCAGCATACGATACTGCCCGGGCTATCCCAGGGGCTTACCTACTCCTGATTGATGTCTTCAATCCTGTCGTTGATACGTATCTTATGAAGATCTACACGGTCATGGAACAAACTCATATCCAAACGCAACACTGCAGCCAATGCGATAGTACCACAGTTCCTACGGTTTATCCAAGCCATCGCAGCCGTTGTTGCGTCACTACGCACAAAATTTGTAAAAACACTGACAAGCACGGTAATATTACGATTGATCATGGGCCACTACAAGTATGTAAGGCCGTCAAAACCGGGTTTATACACATTCGAAAGGATGCGTATGATGCAGCTCATGATTCTAAGATTAAGATACCGGTTTTCTCTGGAATTTTGAAAGGAAAAGTCGGGCAATTTGCGTTGGTCTACGAGGCAATGGAAGAGGATGAAGTTTTTTCGGGAACATGCTGGTTGTGTAGCCGTACATAGTATCTATCATATGATGTTCAGAGTTAAGAGCCATAATCATTTCATCACTTTCAGCTCGATCTGCGCTCAGATCAGCCGATCAAAACCGTGTCCAGCGACCTTCGAGTACGTCCAGCCATACACGCCGCGTAGCTACATGAACCGAGGTCAGACTAACCGGGCCTTGGATGACCTGCCTCATCTGTTGACTCCTCAGGGTCCATACACGTGCGTTTTTTGGTTTTCTGCGCTCTTCTAACATCTTCGCCAACCCTATTGTTAACGCTGTCTGCAGTCTCAGAGATACCCCTTTTGAGAGATACGGAAGGTCCTTCTAGGCTCTTAACTCTCCTATCCAACTTCTGTATCATCACATTCCTCTGCTTTTCGAGAATAGCGCACTTTTCTTGAAAAAGGTCGTACTCTTCCTCAAGAAGGTCGTATCTGTGCTCGACCCATGCGAATTTGGATTTTATACCTTCAAGGTGCTCCGCAAAATTGTTGACTCGCTGGCCAAGCTCGTCTGAGGGAGTATAAGTGTCAGAAATATCTACAACAAAGGTGAGTACCTACACTGCTGAGGATGTTTCGGCATCGAGCCTGTTGCATCATTGCTGATGGTTTTACCAGAGACATGTCGAAGCTGGAGCCTTGGTGGCTTGTTACCAATTATAGACCCTAGGCAAGAAAACGTTGTCTCTGCCTCTGAAACCGTGGACTCCTTCCCTTTGGGCCATAATTTGGTTTTGGTTTCCTGCAAAGTTCACCATGTTAGCTGGAGCATAAAGTCTATGTAAAGTGTCGCCTCACTTACAGGATTGACTCCGATAGCAACGTTCGTTGTCGGTGAACCATTAAAACCAGCAATGATTCCTAGGCTCGCACGTGGTGCGTTGCCACAATCTTCTTCTCCGATCAATGTGTCTGAGTCGCTCGCAAACTCAGAGTCGCCCACGAGCTCAGAGTCGCTGGTATCGTAGGTTGTTGCCTGTGCAAACATTGCTTTTGTGTTTGAGTCAAGTGAAGTGTCAAGGCAGGGTGCGTAGAAGATGGTAGTTGACGTGCTCCGTGCCGCCCTCTCTCGTGGGCTGGAAGGCCTTCTTATCCTTGCCTCTTCCTGTTGTTCGACGCGCTAAGAGCGCAGGCAGCGAAGTCAACATTACCCGAATGTTGCCTCACGAGGAACAGAGTAAGGCATTCCCTTGCTGCATCTCGCTAGGATCAGACATCACGATGTTACAGATTCCTTTTCGAGGCTTTCTGATGTGCTAGCTCAAGCATGGAGTAGCCAAATCCTACGCTATGACTGCGAAATCGTATCAGGCGAACAGACAGATTGATCGGATACCACTCATCCGAGACAAAGTTAGCTAGTAGGGGCTACTTCGAGGCTTTCACCCATGGCTCTGCTCTGATGGGTCGACGCTATGACACCTTGGAGGCTTCCCAATTGAGATCCTTTGCCCAGGACGACGACCTGGAGCTGAAATCTGCCTTAGCTGCCTGTGACCTCTACTCGTACGCTCACAGACCTTCTTATCCTCGCCTCTTTTGCCGACTGACAGACAGGCAGCGACATCATGACTGAAGGCGCCATGCAACCCCAGAACTCATGTTACCTGAATGTTGCCTTGAGATACAGGGGACCGAGTAAGATGTTTTCCTGCTGCGTCTCCGCAAGTGCAAGGTATCGTGTTGGAACATGGAGCTAATTCCTTTCCTAAGGCTTTCTGGTATGTCAGCTGGTTCCCCTTGAAGTGGCCAAATCCTACCATGTGACTACGAAGTCACATCAGCTGAACCAACCTCGTCGCGCCAATGACTCGACAACAGGCAGATTGACCGGATATCACTCATCAGGGGGTGGCAGACCTGGTTCATGGAACTTTCTCAAGGCTTTCACCTGTGACTTTGCTCTGATGTTTCCCTGTGCGACACCTTGGAGGCTTCAGGAGTCCGATCCTTCGCTCCGGATGTCACCATGAAGCTTGAATCCGCCTTGGCCGCCTGTGGCAAACGGTGAACTTGGGAAGGGGTCTGTCTCGGTATCTGGTTGCAGCAGAGAGCCTTGTGCATAGGCGCAGTAACATCGTAGGGAGATACCACGGCCCGTGTGCCTGCGAAGATGGTACGGTCAGTTACATCGAAGCCCCTGACATCAGATGGATGAAGACTAGTTGCAGCAGAGAGCCTTGTGCAGGGGGCGTAGTAGCATCATTTGGAATGGCAGCCGTGCTGATCGGCCACTGTGCCTCCCACATACGTGGCTTGAAGCTTGGATGGAACTCAGCTCGAGGGATCTACCGTTGGTAGCTCTGTCAAGGCATTCTAGCCAATCCTTCCAGGGCCTTGAAGACTTCAGCAGCCACTGTGTGGATGGTGCGGTCGCCATGCTTTTCATTCAGGCGTCCACACACGGACTGGCCCCTTTCCCATCCTCGGTGATTTGAACGGCTGCATAAATTCCCTGCAACAGCCTCTTTCGTGTCCTTCTTCACTTTCAAACCACCTTTCTTGACTGCTGCACATTATGGCGTCGTCGTCACGGAATACCGGCCAAGCATCCACAAGGCAGGGTACGTGACCGTCCTGCTCTGATGTTCGCGAGCTCATAGTTCACAGCAAACCTCAGGACTGAAGGAGATGGCTACACCCACTGTCTCAGGAAGGAAGATGAGGATGAGGACGACCTTCCATCCCTTTACGAACTTTTCGGCATGCCGGAGCTGGCGGGAGCGTACAGTGGCAACCACAACCCCACTGAACGGGCTCACCACAGGGCTCCGAAGGAGCATTCCGCCCCAATCCCACCACATGGCAACAGCAGAGCTTGGCGGGGCAGGGTCGTTCGAGCTTCGAGTCCAGTTGCAGCAATAGCGGGTTTCAATCGACAAGAGATCATCGATCTGACCGCGGATGGCAATTTCTGTGCTGTTTGCTCACATGGCATTCATCAGGGCAATGGCAATGCCGCACGCGTGTTCCTCTTTGAGATTTGTGGCTGTGTATGCAATCACCTGGTGCCAGCAGTCGTTCGATACGCTGACATTCTCCATCGCTAGGTCACCTGCGGCGAGTGCCTTATCAGACACGAAACACCGATTCCAATCACAAAGCTCCGGTGCCATCGAAACAACCACGTCTTTAGTGGCCGTCAGAAAGTGCGTGAGCTCTTCGGGACCGATTGGCAAAACTGCCTGATTTGCTGGGAAAAGCTGGTCGACCGAGCATCTACGCCATGTGGTAGGTTCATGTGATTATCCTGGTGGTTGGACTCTCTAACCATTTGCAGGTCATGCGTTCTGCCGGACCTGTTTCGCGGAACACGCCAAGTCGACGAATGGACACAATTGCCCGACCTGCAGAGCACCGCTGCCTGGAGGCAGTGCCAATCTGCTCAGCTTCCAACCCGTCGGGTACAGAGTTGTCTCCCAAACCCTACCCGTTCCAGCTTCAACTCCAACGGGGAATTGCCATGGAAATCCTGGCTGTGACGGAGCACAGCCAAAAGGAACATCCCGTACACATCCATCCACAACCTTCGACGGTGACCTCCCAGTAGCCCAAAGCCCATCTGGTCAGAGAAGAGTAGGGTTCACAGGTCGTGGTATGCCTCAGCTCTCAGCCAATGCTTCGAGACCGGGAAAACGAGACCGCGATACTGATGCTGATTATTTCCCGTCAGGTCGGGAAAAGAAGAGACGGGTGCACGAGGAACGCAACGTGGAGACCTCTGGCAAGGAGAGCTGCCTCCGTGTGCAAAGCATTTGCCTACTCATTGACGAGACGAGCTGTGGCTATGAATGGAGCCGACACAAGAAGCAGTGGGATTGCAAAGACCATCTCGAGATGGAATCTGTGGTACCTGACATCATGAATGACTTCTTCGCTCGGCCAGGGGCTGACTTCCTGCGTGCCCTGGTAAGGGTGGACGACCAGCTACTGGACTTCGAATGGATCCCTGAAGACAGGCGCTGGGCTGCCATGGACATCGAATGCAACTGGGTGTATTTGGAAACACAGATGATGAGCGAGATTATCTCCGAGCCTATGAATAGCTTGTGGGCTGTTGTACCTTAGCACTTGTTTGGTCTTTTTAGCTCCATTCTTCTTCTGCTCCATCGTCCTGCGCCACCGGTTCCGCATCGACACTGAAGGCCCGCGAGTAGACGCTGGTCATGGAGAGAAGCTTGCTCAAGACAAGATCCATTCCATGCGACGAGGCAGTGCGGACCAGAAACTGTTCTGGACCTGCTGATATTGAACGATGATTGTACCAAGTTCGTCAGCAGTTCTTGCTCTGCCGCGATCATTTCAGTTGTCCATGGCGTGGCCACAAGGCTTAGCAAGTGAGGCTTCTCGGATCAGCCGATCGAAGCCGTGTCCAGCGACCTTCAAGTACGTCCTCGGCCACGGAAGACCACTTTGCTTCCATACCAACGCCACCAAAAGGACTTTCCCAGGCCATGGTACAGCAGGTGCCGAAACATGGAAACTGGCATCCATCGGTACGCAAGCGTCCTAGCATCAGGTTCCATGGGCTCAGGGACGACAGCAAACCTCACAACTGCCTGATCTGACTCAGATGCATTTGCGGAGTGGTACCGACAAGGCTCTCCCGGCCCCTGTCCTTCTGTCCAATGTGGTATTCACCCATCACCGCTTCACAAGATCATCGTGCTGATCAGTAAATCTGCCCTTCCAGTGTGTGGCTCAGGGTTTCACAGCAACCTGGCTCGAGATTTGCCGTTGACGACCCCGTCAAGGTACCTTGCAGGACGAGAAATTACGAGCATAGCTGAACATTTGCCACCACGGTATGGCCGGGGAAGGATGGGGCCAAGAAGACCATGCAACGTCCTGTGGTGGTATTGACAAGGTGGCTGAAGGTCGAGCGAAGCCTGCAAATCTGACATCCAACTCACCTTCCCACTGCATGAGTAACCTTGCTCTCGTAAGAACACCACCAAGAGAACCATTGAAGAGCGTCACACGGCCGAAACTCAAGGAGGTTGCTCCTTCAGCACTAGGTATTCGCGGAAACCTGAAGGATCGAGGCGATGCTGATAGTGGCGAGGGGCTGACTCCAAGAACCGATCAGCCCCTTCCGTCCCAGGTGACACCAACCATCACCGATTGACAAGATCACCCTGTTGATCAGGAACACTGCCCTTGTCCAAGCCGCTGGTGCCTCCGGCAAGGCAGACAGGACCCAAATACAACAATGGGAAGCAGCACAGCCGAGCATTGCGAACCAGGTATGGAACGGGGAGGGTCGAGACCCAGAGGGCTATGCAACGTCTTGCAGTGGTATTGACAAGGTGGCTGAAGGTCGAGCGAGGCCTACAAAGCTGACGTCCTGCCCCCCTTCTCTCATCCCCGTTCCTCCTCAGACATTCGCCCACCTGTCATTCACAATGGCCATCACCCGTCAGACAGCCGCTCAGGGCTCACGTCACCTCCGTTCTCGAGCTGTTCCCCCGGATCAAAAGCCTCATCAGCGACAGAGACGTGGTGGTCGCTCATCTTTGTCGGCACACCCACCTCGCTTGAACCACGTGGTGACAAAACTCCGGGCTCCGGGGGCAAGAGGATCCAACGTTGACAGCCAAGGCCCTCTGGCTGCATGCGGTGAAGTCCCAGGACTCGAGCTTCGAGGTGAGTGACAAATGCTCTCGATGCCAGGCAGGAATTGGGCTAACGGCTGGCGGCTGCAGAATCTCCTCCTGTCTCGGCCAATGGAGATGCGCACCATAGCCCTCAAAACGGTGACACCTCTCCTCGGCCACATCAGGCCCCGTCGGATTCAACACGTCATGATCCCTCGGATCTGATGACCGGCGTGGAGACCGGGAGTCTCGGCGACGACGTTCCCGACGAGACCACCTCACAACTGGTGACCATTCCAAACGTCGAAATTGTTCTTCCGAGACTCGAAGATGTCGGCTTTCCAAAAGATGGTGAGTGGTCGTACATCGCTGCGCACGAGTCCAGATTCTGCTTTCATCACGGGGAATGGGAATGGCTTCTTCAGAGTGTTGATAGATGGATGTCTCCTGCCGATTTCAACGTCTCTAACGCAGAGACTGCGTTGGCGGCTAAGCTTCAAAAGTACGAAATGCGCCAGGGAACTGAGAAGAGACATCACCGTGCTTCTCAAGCAGATTGCCATGGCGGTATCTGGTCTCACGTTGATACGCCTATACAAAGAGGCGAAGTCGGAGGCAATCTCGTCTATCTGATCCGGTGGAAATTCTGTTGGACTCGTCAAAGCGATATCGGCGACATGAGCTGGGCTCTGTCTTCCTTCCAGGCGCAAAATAAGCGCATCAATCGCAGGCACAGCGCCCGTGTCGAGACCACGGCTCCAGAAATGACGACTAAGATGGAGGGGAGGGACCAACTGATGGGCTGTACCTGCAAGAGGATGTGGAGATCAAATGTAATTTTGCTATTGCGTCATATGTGAAGAAGAATGTACAAAAATCGTCGGCTGTGTTGATTGCGCGGATGTTAAAAAAGGCCGAATTGCTTGATGCGGGACAGCTGTACGCTATGATCTCGAAAGGAAGACTGAAGACGTTCAACCCAGCAATGCAGAGCCAGATCTCTCCGTTGAGGCTAGACCCGGAGGAGACGCCACATGCTCCGCTAGACAGTTCTGTCATTGATTCGTTTTTTCCACAACCTCTACGTCTCCCAGAGCGGTCAAACAAACAAGACAGATATGCCGCGCCGAAGGAATTTGCCTCGGAGTTGCCAGGGTAGTACTTAGCACCTTTGCACTGCGCTTCGCGAGAATGAGGCTTAGCCTTTGGGTCCTTTGCAATTGATTGATGCTTAAATCCCTGTTCAGATGCTGCAAGATCCCCAAACTTAGTGTGCTCTCTATCTGTCTAAAATCACGTATCTTAGGACTTACATAATAAATACACGCCTTTCCACTGCACGTCTCTTAGAAGTACTACAGAGGCCCAATTTGGTCCCTTGGCTATAAAACATCTGGGTCCAAATTCGTGCCCCGAGAACCCAGATTTGGGCCGTCGACATGTAAGCTCATGCATGGCCCAGCAACAGACTCTGCATATACTTATGAGAACGTTTCTGCTCTACGAAGTGCTTTAGGTGTGCTTGGTTTTACTGCAGGCTCTTCCTTGAGCTTTGGTGACATTGTTGACCAACTTAAGACTCTCTCCGCTCATTGATGTGAAAAATATATTTAGTCTACCCAAATCGAAGCAGATCAGCTATGTTCTGTGGATGCAGCTTCGGGGCGAGGTGGCCTAGATGGACTTTTTGTCGCTCCGTTCCAGCGGAAGATTGGCTCGACGCTCCTCATATGGTGGAATGCAAGCAGAAATTTTCTTATCCTGGTGGACAGAGAGCAACTGTGGTGCACTATTTCAAACCTAGTCAGATCCTGTTCAAGAGATCAGGAGCACCATCACCAGAATCCACCTCTATAATTACGACTAATGCAGTGTCTGTCGTTGACTTTGCTGAAACTGCGGCAGAAGTCAGCGAAACAGCCGCAAATATTGACAGGACGAAGGATGCATAGGTACGATTTATAGCTCGAGTAAAAGATAGAAGAGTGGCTTGGGATACTTCCCCTTCGATAGCAATCGCACACGCGGAACTTGTGCAGTAGGATTCAAGAAGTAGCAAATTTGGAAGAATGCTTGCGTTCTACAACTCCTTTTGATAGATATATCTTGAACTCAATCAATATCGATCGTAGCTATTGGCGCTTCTATTCATCGAAGCCAATGAGTAGAAAGATTTCTCTAGCAATATAGTAGCAACTTCTTCGCACAATCATTCATGTACCAATGCGAGCCAATTTGATGTAACAAAACGCAATAATGTGCCAAAACAACTAAAGCTTTAAATCGTTTTTCGTTCATCAAAATAATGTATTCTTCTAGAACTTGAGCTAGTTATCAATACATTAAAGTTGTTATCGTAATAGTTTAATTCGACGTAGCAATTATTGCAAGTAATTGACGAAGAATATTTAGCGTCTAATAGCAAAGCATCTTAATCGTAGAGTCTCGAACTACTAATTTCGACATTAATAATTTTAATTGTTAATTACTAGAATTTTGATCGAAGCTCGAATTAAGATTTAATAAAATTTGTATAAAGAACTTTAACGAGCTTTTCGCAAGTCACATGAAGTAAGCGTGACAAATAACAAATGCCTTTTGCATCAAATGTACTAATATAACGATTTTAATTATTTTAGACGTATGTATTAAGTTTGCAAAAGCTAAAATGTTCGTCAATGCACATTTGACAAATATTTGAGCGCATGTATAAAAAGCGTGACAATTTTACTTTCTAACTAATTGTAAAGCTAGTCAAATAGCTAGTAAAGCAAAACTTTTATGTTTGCAACAAGAATTTAATAAAATTGTTTTTTTAATTTAAGATATATTATATGTAAAGCTAAGACAATTATTGTTGCATGCCTTTCATGCGTAAGCTTACGAAAAATTCGCTAATGCAAGAGCATGTTACATTAAATAAGAACTTGCTAAAGCAAATCTAAACAAAACTTCTTGCATCGTTAATTAATAAAAGATATTTACTTTTATAAATATCGATGTTGTAATTATTTAATAATGCAGTAGCTTCAGATTAAGTAATGAGAATTGTACGACGAAATATTGTTTTGTAATAAAGTTTCTTAACTCTACATCATTTAAACGTCGCATATAGTTGTACAATTGTTGCATCTTGATGCATTTATAACAATTTAATCGAGTTTTGTCGCATTTGACTCTACGACGCTTGCATTGCAAATAGTCGAAACGAACTTTGCGATATGAAGCTATGTGCTTTCGACTTGACTACATGATTTAGACTAGTCGATGAGATGTTTAGAATCAAGTGTATCTCAAGAACAGTTGATCTAATTTTAGAGAGAAGACTCTCTTCTAGATTTCGTTCTTGATGCGAGTCATAATATGTAAACATACTTTACGTGTTCGGAGTATTCGAGATGACTGCTTAGGCTCCCGCGTCACATAGGGAAGGGAAGAGACTTGTGCTGTTTTACTTTTGGTGATGACAAAGAACGATCTACAGTGAGTCGCCTAAAGTGGAGTTCGGCGATTCAGCCCTGTAAGCACGTTCTAAATAACCACATGGCGTTGTCAAGCATGCTTAAGCATGTGATCCAACAAGGTCCAGAGCCGCAACCACAGAACATCGATTGTCAACGACTCATACATTATGCTAGGAACGACAGTCAATTTATATATTTTAAGCATGCCCTACCGCGATAACGGGGATCCTAAGCATACGAACCTCAGCTTTCCACACCCACTCTCAGGCAACAAAAAGTTGAACGTAAGAGCCTAATCAAATATATAACAGAGTGTATTCCTGCCCCTATGCAGGCCGCTGATTCAATAGCTATAGTGTCGCTACTCCACTTCGACGTTTGTTCGCTCCGCAAGTCGTGTACGCTTTCGAACCCTCGCAGCGGCTCCACCCTCCTTCGAACTCGATTTCTTTGGTTCCGGAGGTACTGTTGACTCTGTCGACGCCGGCGATTGATGCGGTGGACTTTGATGCATGCCCTTAAACTCTCTAATCCTTTTTTCAATAGCGTTGATGTGATTAGCAGCATTAATTAGTATATTCTCGAATTCCATATTCTTGGCTGCGAGTTTTTCATTCTGAGCTGTCAGTTTTTCGTTCTCAGCTGCGAGTTGTTTATCTTTGGCTGTGAGTTGTTCGTTCTTAGCTGTAAGTTGTTCATTCTGAGCTGTAAGTTGTTTATTCTGAGCTGTAAGTTGTTTATTCTTAGCCTCGACTTGTTCGTTATCAGTGATGCCATCCAGCACCATACTCTAGTCTAGCTGACTTGTCTCATTGTCTTTGTTTCTGTCTGGAATAGCCTTGTGGTCTAAACCTCCCTCGTATTCTTGGATTTTCGCCTCTAGAGCGCGTCTGACATCTTGAGTCTCCTCAAGCTCCTGATGAAGGGAAAGAAACTTGCCGGTTATGTCATTAAGACCATTTGCTGTCTCTTCCTGCTGAGCATGGAGGGCGTTGTATGCTTGAACGTAGTCAGTAAGTCTCCGCTGGTCTTCACTGCACGCCTGTTCGTAACCCTCGCATTTCCTAGCCAAACTCTCAACGGCTGGTCTGCAGTCATGTAAACCTCTGCGAGAGTCTTCTATCATCCCGACAGCTTTAAAAAGCTTTTTCTCGACTTCGATGATATATTAGGCGATAGTAAGAGGCTCATGTCGAGTATAGTCGGAAGAACTGGCTGCTTTTCTTCCCATATTGGCGCGCAACTGCGAGGGACCGGCAACTTGACGCTCTTGGACCCTCGCCTGGGCTCTACCTTGACTTCTAGTATCTTGTGTAGGCTGTTGAGAAGCCATATTTTAGCAAACTAGGAGCTTACGGCGTACTCTTTCTAGACTGGAGTATGGTGACTCGCTTCCGTCGAGGAAGCAAGCTGCAGCTATATAGATCGGTAGACAAACGTCAAACACAGCAGGTTCAGAGCGGAGCTCGTTATTGCATAGGAGCTGAGAATGGAGTGAGCCTCTGGCCACCTGATACGGGCCCTGAAATGGGCCGTACCTCGAAATGGGCCATACCTCAAGTGACGCCATCTCACGGATCCCATGTCAACAATCATCGTATTAAGTGCGAGCCGCAGTGCGAGCCGCACATCTAGCCGCCACTCTCGCCCTCTGCTCCAGGACTCATTCTTGGTCCAGAGAGGGCAGATTTCCGGGCACCTAGTATACCTTCCCACGAAGGTCACAGCGGCAAGATCTAGAAATGGGTTTAAATATACTAAAAGCCCTGGGATACCAGTATCACTACCATCGAAAATCACCATGTCTAATGTACATATGTTTTATCTTCACAATTTCATCACCCAGAGAATGTCCAGAGATGAAGACTGTCTTCGGAAATTTGTAGCACACCAAAGTTTACGCCTGCGGCTTCCCGTGTTTGTAGCATATGCTAGCAAACAGGGGTGGAAGAAAGAGGCCCTAAATGATGTTGTCAGCCATATTACAGAGAGACTCGCAGCCTTGACATTGGAAGAACCCCAAAATCATTCTCAGTTACCGTCAGGCAGGGAGTAAATCAGTGGGACCTGATCTGGGAATCTTCAAACAAATACTGGACATTGTCCTTCTAAACTGCCTGGGATGTTAGGTGGCCAGATGTATTTAAGCAAACCCGTAAACCTGGCGACTATCAGAATTGCAATACTACCGCCTTGCTTATCATGTCGCGCCAGAGCGCTTGGCAGATCCCCCAGCCAGCTAACGATCGGGAGCTCATGGAAGCATGGCAACAAGCCTTTGCCTACACAGGAGGCTACCATCCAGCCTATGGAACGCATGACCTCTTGTCGTACTCTCCTTACATGCAGGGTCCGCAGCTCCCCGTGTACGACACGAGTGGTTCAGCCAGCCTTCCGGTAGCTGGTTGGGAATGGCCTGTACAAAACATCCCATTGGTATATCCCGAGATCGCCCCAGGTGCTTCGTTACCACAACTAGAGCCCTCTCCAGAAGCCGACATCATTTCCGAGGAGCCTCTCACTGAGATACAAGAACTCAAGCAAGTCGTTTTGGCGCTTGAACATAGAGCAGAAGAAATGGAGGAGTGTTTCGGAAGCCTCCAGAATGAGTAAGACACTATCGAAGTGGGAACATTTTGAAAGATGACTGACGAATGCTGATAGATGGGAAGAAGAAAGAAAAAGGTAAACTACTGAACTTGGTACCTCTTGATCGCTCGAACTGACGGAACAGACTATGTGCAGAAATCGAGGCCAGTGTTCAAAAGCTAGAGTCCTGGGCAACAGATCTCAAACTGACGGTGGATGATCTGGCGGGGAAGTTGAAAGTTGTCAGCAGGTTGAAGTAGACGTATCACCATAGCAAGCTATAGACTGTTAAATTTCATTTTAGAAACGAAGTTCTGACTTCATTGTGACACATCTCAATCTGCTGTACAAAAAGGTTACTTTGAGGTTGTACTAAAGCTTTTCTCTGGAGCGGCACTGTTACGCTAGCCGCAAATGTCCGCGAGCCGCATAAGTAAGCCGCAAGCATTAATTATGGTGCTGGAAGAGACTTGGCGGAGGTGCAGCCAATTTTGCCTCAGTTGACTGAGTCTGCCCGGCACTCTCCGAAGGTCTGACGGCTCGCACCGAGTGCGAATCGTTCGACGGGCCTGATCACTAGTACCCAATTTTCGAGCACGTCATCTCGCAACCTCGCCTCTTCATGTTCCATTTCAAGTATGAAGGCGGAGGGTACGGAAGTGGGCCCTTGTTAAATTTGAGAGGGTTACACTAAGGAGCTCCAATCACAATGTCCATCTGCGGGGACCTGCAAGGCTTCCCTTTCTTCGGAGAGATATCGCTGATATAAGGCGTTTATGTACCGATCCTACTATGAGGGACAGCAGCTATGGCCAAGCAGTCTGTCAAAAGCCAGAATAAGCAGATAAAGAGACGACTAAAAGGGCTGAGAAGTAAATGCTACCAATATGGTAGACTTCGCAATATTGATCTGGCGTTGATCATCCATAACGGGGCGAAGAATGACTCGTATATATATAAATCTCGAAAGTCGTTCCTACCGCAACTGGAGCAGATGGTAAGAGTCCCGTCAAGCTTTATGGATGTTCGGTTCTGACATCGATCGAGTAGTTCCCTAGATCTAAGAATGAGCTTCCCGAAGACATAGAAAGACTCGGTCTCGAAGGTTCTAAGCCTTTAAATGCTTTTGAGAAGCAGGGGTTAGAAAGCGTTTAGGAAACGGTAGCACCTGAGATCTTAACGCTGGAGGACCCGACGCCAAACGCAGATCTATCTAAAGAATTGTCGAAGATTTCTGAACCGCCATCATTTAAGCTGACGATACTGGAGAAGAGAAAGCATCATCAGGGTTTGCTAGGAGCGTACTTAGACTAATAAGCTCTTTGATTTGGATCCAGCATCAGCCTAGCTTTCTACGAAATTCTCATATCAGTCTACTATATAAAACTATCTATAATGTACGCTCAAGAGTGAAGTGTAGGCTTAGTGATTTTGTTGACTAGAGGGGGTAGTCCCTCACTCACTGGAAAAACCCGGTCTGAAGCGTACTTTCGCGAATACGGGATATACCCAGAGGCACCAGGCAGCTCGACTGGGTTGGCAGAGCGACTCTCCCCAGATAGCTCAGCTGTATTGTACGATGCACCAGTATCTTTCAAGCTAGGCCCGTTGTAGAAGTAGTGATGAATCTCTAGAATAACCGTTTCACAGCAATATGAATCCCTTAACGTGCTTTTATACTTCACACATGCTGGTCTCGAGCAGATATCCTTTCCCGGAGTTTAATCCTGAACATCTAGATTGGTGCCATGATATCTTGATGATCTAGACTTGCCATAAAGGGAGTAAATATGCGTTTTGTCTCTTCGACCGAAAGAGGTTCCTGCCATTAGATTTCTAGAAACAACGGAGCTTTCTCGGCTCCTAAATTCGCCACTTTTGGTACATGATTGTGTTTGCGCTTCGAGGACCGGAAGATATCTGTTATAGTGTTACCAACCTGCGTTTCATTAAGTGCGGGTCTTACTCATTCTTATAACAGTCTGACCGATAACAGGGCCTGGAATCCATTTCAATGAAGAGTTTTCTCCACTATGAACGGACTGAAGGCGACGTAGTCTTTAAGTGTCAGCCCCAGCTTTGGCGTACGCATCTACTGGTACAGGCTTTTATCCGTCAGCTTTGGTGCTTTCTTAGTAGGGCACCGTTCCGGTCCCTCGCAGTCACAGCAGATAGCTCCAAAATCGCTACTTACCTAGTCTTGATCCTCGTTGGAGGCCGTTTCGGTACCCTTGATAGCCGAGGAGCGCATATATAACCATGACTCTCGTCAAATCATGCTTCACGTCCATAGAGCAGTCAGTTTGCTTTCTCCATAATGAAGCGTTGTGGACACACACGTTGGCTGAGCCTCTGCAATCACGGCAATGACACAGCCCTTCTCGAATCAGATAGGCTCCAGACTCTTACATCCCACCTCCCAGATCCCGATAATGCACAACCTAGCTTATTCGTACTAATCGGGAACACAGCAAAATCTGTTGCTCTCTGAGAAATTTTTGGGGTTAAGAGAACTCGCGGGTTCACGCTAAAGCGGAGCAAAGGCGAAGTACATCTCCACCTTGACCCTGGAAGCATTTTTTATAACAGACCAATATACCTTGCCGATGGTGATTTTCCTACGAAGAATTTGAGGAGAACAAATACTAGAATCGACACGTGCCATGAAACAAGAAGGCGAGGCCTTCAAAAGGGTCTTGCTGGGTCGTTCGAACTAAGTCTGGATGACATTGCCAATGATATCTACACACGGCTGCTCTTTCCCTTCACGGATGTCTTCTGCTTGTTTTCTGCTGATCTTGGTGGGCTCAGTCAGATTGCGCGCCACATAGCTGTGTGGTTAGAGAAAGGCGACTCATCGACCCGCCCCTGGAGCACGTACCCGAGAGTGATCATCGTAACCGAGGAAGGCTCTCCTGGCGCAGACTTCGAGATCGAGGCCAGAGAAAGTTTTCTCTTAATGCTGAGACAGGAAATAACGATTAATCCTTTCGCGTATATCACAGCGATTAACATAGTTATCTTGTTCCCGAAAGATGTTACATCTGCTGACGCTCGTCATAGGCGTCTAAAAGAGCGTCTTATAGACGCATCGGATCATATACGGAAGAACAAAGAAGATACTCGATCCTTATTCTCTGCGACACATTTCGCCGCCTTTTTCAGCTATGCCTGCGAGCACTTTTCAAAAGCCACAGAGGGACCTTTCGATTTCATTCACGCATCAAGGATCCAGAATCCTGTTAGTACGGGCCTAGAGGAACACCTATCACATTTCCTGACACACATAAAGTCAGTAAAGGAGCTGAAGGAGTTTGCCGCCCCAATGATCGCTTCGAGCCTCCTTCTGGATAACTATCCACCTGATTCACATAGTAAGTTCAGCTCTCTCTTCGAGACCACAGATGATCTTATTCAGCTCTAGTGTTCGATCCAGTCAGCGTTTTCAACACATTGTATCGGGATGTGTTTTACCAAGTGAGTGAAAGTAGATCCCTTGCCTTTGAAGGATCTACAGATATGATACTACAAACTGGCTTCATTAATCTGATCAAGGATCACCTAATTGTCCTTTTTGAGGAATGTCTCCAAGAACCAAGGAAGTACTCCGCAGGTGTTCATCGTGGTAGCCTTCGCAGATTCAAAGATCGATGGTTTGCTCTCTAGTGTAGCGATACTTGTTTTTCTTGTCTACGCCGCAGGCCCCAGTATGGATTATCTTGTGGGCACTGTGTATGTGAAAACTGTGTTCTGGTGTTTGGCGAGCGTTCAGTAGCCGATCCTTGGATCCTTAAATTACAGCGTTGCTTTCTTTGCGGAATAGAGATGCGACAGGAGGTAATCGTGGAGGTACATCCTCCAACTGCCGGAATAGGGATTCTGTGCATCGATGGCGGAGGCACGCGCGGTATCGTGCCGCTGAAGTTGATGAAACGAATCGAAGATCGGATAGAGGCTCTCGTGGGCCTACGAACCCCATTACAGAAGTTTTGCAAGCTCGCTTTTGGCATAAGTTCAGGTGAGTCGTGGAGTACTAGACATAAGCCTAGTACTAACTTTCTAAGGTGGTTTGATCGTCCTCGGGCTCTATATCAACGGCTGGTCCGTCGAAAAGTGTATGGAAAGGTTTGAGAGGTTGGCACACCTTGCATTCAAACCACGGGAAGTCCTGAATATCCCTGTTATTTCTCGCTTACAGGAGCTGGCAGCCTCCCTTTTTGCGAACGACCTCTATCCGACGGAAAATATCGAAACAGCATTGAAAGAAGTATTCGATACTGACATCAATATATTAGACCCGTCTTATGCAACATCTATAGGGGCCAAGATTGATGTGCCTGTTGCCATTATTTAGAATTCGTCTTACTGCATGTTTACAAATTACAACAACGAAAGTAGTCGACATAAGACTCAAGGTACGTTTGCGAAGCCGAGCACGAAGTCTGGGCGATCTGACTTCCACATAGGCTATCATGCGATTCGGCCAAAGGATGCTTATAGCAAAGTACTAGTGTGAGAAATATAAGTGTCTCTTCAAACAATATATATGTTTTGCACTAACATTCGATAGCGCAAGGGCTACCTCGACAGCTCAAGGATATGTCACTTCCTTAATCTTATCCTCTAACTAACATCGCGTAGAATCTTCCCAATAAAAGAAATATCTAGAATCGACACGTTTCAAGATCCAAGCACTCTTGAGAACAACTCGCTAGTCTCTGCTTTGACTAAGGCAAGGATTCTATTCCCACTAATCGAAGAGCCAAATTTTGTGATTTCTCTTGGCACTAAAGCTCCCAAGATTGGTGTCCCAAACGTTGATGAACCTCGTAGCCTCTAGAAGAACGAAGCGCTTCCTAGGTTTTGTCGTTTGATCTAGAAGAAGATGCGTGATCGAAGAACTTGGCATGCCTTCAAGTATCGCTCTAGATTCCATCGCCTCAATATCGAGTTTAAGGGAGCGAAGCCAAGACTAGACGACACGAGGAGTATGGCTAAGCTAAAATCGAACGTTTAGGCGAATCATTTGATAACTGAAGTCATCGAAGACATAGCACGCTACGCCATCGCATCCCTATTCTACTTCGAATTAGACTTTGTTCCAAAAAGATATGAAGACGTACACGTAGAGACTAGTCACATATTATGTCTTCTGCGTGAAAGTGATTCGAATTTCAAAGCCTTCATCAATCGATTGTCAAGCAACTCGACATACTTCTACTTGAACAATTCCCCTATTGCGAGTGTAGTTGGCGACGATTCATTTCTAGGTGTAGATGGAAATTTCCGAAAGCGTGTGTAGCTAAACACTAATGATAGATTCACAATATTTCTTAGGATACGAAGACTTAGAGCAATGCAACATCGACGAGGCGCCCTACTTAATAGACAAGTTGGTGTCGACGCAAGGTCTCAACGCTTATTTTGATAGAGCTAACCATCAAAAGAGAAAGAGATGCGTAGATACTGGTCTCCTCGCACCAAAGCGACGACGCAGAATCGGGTTAAATTGAACAGAATAAGGCCAAAAACAATATATATTGGCGTAAAGAGGAACGATCGATAGAGTCTAACCTCTATGAAGAAGGAAGGAGAGCAACGTTAACACAGGCTTCGCTGAATTTTGCCCAACCCTTTTATGTTACTTAATCTGTTCCACGCACTCCTCCGCATTGAGGGGGTACCATTTTGAGAGTCGACACTCATTTCAGGAATCGGCCCAGAGGGGTGACCTCGGAAATTTCTTGAAACACGGCATAGCCCAGTTTTGTGACCCGCCCAAGAAAGTCTTCCGACGTGCCACGTCAAGAAGCGTAACATTGCGAGCGGAGCCAGAATAGGCTCCATGATGATCTTCTTCTGCGCGCTGCCTATTTAGAAAAGGCGTGTCTGTTCAGGAGAATCGGAGAAGGTGTAATCCGGCTTCAGCCTTGTGCCACAGTGGCTGAGATCTTCGCCAAGCGGTGCCTAAGTCTAGGCGACTTCCGCCCAGGCATTCTGCCACAGAACTCCTCACTCCGCCCAGATGACCTCGAAACCCAGCTGAGAAGAGAACGGTGGTGCAATGTGAAGGCAAATCTATTGCATGGATCTGATCATATGTTTCTTGCCTTAACGTGACAGCTGAGCGCCTGTCCACAACTTCGACGGACATCTGGACATTCTGCGAAGCAGCGCTCTTCGGCGGCTCGAGCTCTGTCGCCGGAAAGAGACTCTCAAAGACTCCACAGTCAAGCTGGAGCCAGCAGCAGACCCAAAAGTATGGCGTCTTCCTCTCACAAAATTGGCGAGCTTGCTGCCCCAGCCCAGTCAAAAGCCCACAACATTCTTGCACTTCCTCCAGAGATCTTACAGAACTTCCTTTGTCAAGCGACCACTCCAACTTTCTTCCAGCTCATATTGACCTGTCGCACGCCTTTCGATCTCTGTAAGAGATCTCGGGCGGTTCTACTACACCATCTCCATGAGGTTCCGGGTCTCAAACTCGGACTGTCCGACCATTCGTCCATTTCGACGGAAGAGCTTTTCGTCACCTTGCGGAGGCGGGCAGCTGCTCATCTCTACGGCGTCAACTTCACCGCAGACGTCTTTACGGCGGGAAGTGCGTGAGGAAGGAAGTCATCGAGTCACCGTACGGCGATGGCAATGGAAGGATTCTGAAGATCATCCAGTGGAATACTACCATCAGTGTCTTGTATACTTGGATCAACGAAGATAAGAATCAACTGGCCGGTGGTACACTCGACACTGACCCCAGATTCAAGTTGAGAACCCTGAGAGCTGCGCGGAAAATGCGAGAACCCCATCGTTCGCGTTTTTCGTCCATCCCGAGCCCGATGTCTTCTCCATCGCCAAGCCGCAGCCACAGTCGCAGCTCTGAATCCGAAGATCGCAGCTATGCCGAAAAACCCGAAGAGTATCGTTCTCCCAGGAGATTTCACCTGCTCCACTACAACGCTTATGCCTTCTCCAAGCCAATCATCCTCTCCATTCCTCGGTTCAAGGAGCATCTTGTCCCAGTGAGCTTCGCAGTCTCAGGTCGTTTGAGGTGTGCCATTCTGTGGGACCGTGAAGGCTCCATCAGACCCACCTCCGAGGTTGCCGTTGTATTGTATACGGCAGACCATGCGCCACGGGGTGAGGAGGGTACTTACTATGCACGACAGATTGGGCCATCGATGGCGGACACAACACGTGATGGCGACGACAGCGCGGTCATGAGCCCAGTACAATTTGATATTTTCCGAAGAGCATCACGCTGTTCCACGATGGGCACCGACTTGCGCTTTATGCACCAGGACAACTTGTCCCATATGAGGTCCTGTCGACGAACGGCTCAGCATCCAGCACGCTGTCAAATAGCGTCTTGCTCAGTGGCTCCAGCAATTTGTGGACGATCGAACGTCCATTCTGGGGTAACCATGAGACCTACATTGAGAAAGTGGATCGACACGATGAAGACGATGGGGAGGAGCAGGGCGAGCGGACTTATTGCCAGCACACCTACCTTTGCTTGGGTACATCGGTAATCGACGGAATCAAGATCGCGGGTGTGCTTCGAAGCCGGACAAGAAAAGTTTCCGGCGACTGCAGGCATTTGGTGGATTATGATGAGATGCCGCATACAAACGCAACCAGCAAGGTTGTGGCGAGGCTTTGGGGCTGGAAAGAGGATCTGAACACCCTACCCACTGCGGTGGCTAGGAGTGGTTGGTCTAGTCCGGTATGGTTCGTCGCAGTATCGGGTTGGGATCGAATCATGATTTGGTCTGTTGCCGTGGCTGAGCTTGGCGAAGACTTTGAAGGGGAGGACGTTGGGCATGACGATGAAAGCAATGGTGATGATGCGGACTCGACCCCAGCAACTGCAAAGGGCGAGCGCAGGCAGAAAGAGGAGGCCACGGAGGATATCAAGGGGTATTATGAGAAGGTCTGGGATGCGAAGCTAGAGGCTTCGGTCGTCAAGCTGAAGCCGGTTGTGTTGAATATGGGCAATGGAGGGGTGGTGAAGAAGATGGTCTGGAGTAGACACACGGACGGGAACGAAAGCGAAGACGAGGCGGATGAGGTTGCGGACGACGAGGAAGACACTCCGCCCGACTGGAGAGTTTCATCTCGCTTTCCTAATGCCCAGGCAGGCCATGAAGAGCCAGAAGCCAGCACAGGTCCCGACGATGTCGAGACCAGTCTGGGAGACATTACAGGAGAACTAAATGCTACAGTAGAGGAAGGAGCCACCAGGGGTCCCAACGCAGCAGAATCCGGATCTTCAAGCACGAGTCGGACAGCAAAACGAAGGAAGGGAAGGAACCCCCCTGGCTTGAGGCTGAAAGTCCTCACCGACCGCGGCGTGAGTATGTGGGAGCTTGGCGTTTGGGCGCGGGGAAAGCTGAAGAAGAACTGGTTGGATGAGACTGTCGTTAGATTGTTCCACGGTCATTGTATCGAATGGGTGTTTGGGTTGGAGTCTGTACTCATCGCCTGAATCGTTCCTGTATGACTGAGCCCTATTTGCAACATTGTCAAATGATTCATCGGGTCCTATTCCTTCCCACCCCCATCCGCCCTCCTCCACTTAGCAACAGCGCTCATCTCATGCTGCGGAGCCGGCAGATCCACCGCCGCTATCGTGAGAATCTCCTTCCTATTTACCACGGCCAGGTCCGGCAGCCGCCGCCGCTTCATCCCGATCCAGCTCGGGGTCAACGCGGCCTGCACGTGATGCGTCACCACGATCCCTGTGCCGGGCTCCTCGGCAATGGTATACGGTCCGCCATACGAACTCGTGGGTCCTCCCGTTGGGTGTTCGGCGAAGCTGTCAGGCTCTTGGATTAGACAGGTCATGTAGCCGTCGGCGGTGTAGATTAGCAGGCCAGTGGCGTGAGGGGTGAAGACGGGGGTGCTGGCGGTGGGTTGGCGGTGGGGACCATGGTGAAGGAGATCATGGACCAGGTGCCGATCAGGCGGGTGCGGAGAGCGTCCATTGCCGAGGAAGTTGGGATTCAGCACAAGAAGCGAAGAGGAGTAATAAAATGCTGCTGCTTGAATTGACTTGGAGATTGTATTTGCTTTGCTCAAAAGGTAGACCTAGGAAAAGCTTGAAGTTAGCTGGCTGCCTGATTGTGACCATCTTGTGCTCGCCGGCTGTCAGTGGCTCCAACTTTTCCAGACCCTATCAGATTCTGTTCAGATGAGGCGCGGCCTTTGGCTCCATGAAGGCCACGTATCCATCGCGGAACTGAGACGAGAAAACATGATTGATTGGATCCCACAGGAGGCAGTATGTTGGTTACTTAACGCCTGAGTTTCAAGCTGCGCGACCCGCACGACTCCCGTGTCTCACCGAAGGTCATTTCAGGGAGGGAACAGCTGATTCGGTGCGCCGAATCCGAGGCCAAAACGTGCTTGGGAACTGGTGCTGTCCATATGTGTCTCAACAAGCTTGGCGTTAGAATACCGAAAAGTGGCCTCGGCTATTTACTCGCCCTTGATATGAACAAGTGTAGTCACGTGGTCTGAGACCTATTGGGCTTAGCGTCTCGCCAAGTAGATCGCTGATGTGATCCCTGATCGAGGGCCACCTTGGCGAGATCATCAATTATCAGACCATCGATTGAATACTTTCCTGTGCTCTCAGGGATATTTTTCGTTAGTGCACGCTAAGTGGGTATTCACGTAAGCGTGTCAATAAACAAGGAGGCATAAGCGTGCTCTGTCTAAGTTCTAGGGGTCTACCACCCAGGGCACCTCTGGAATCTCGGAAGCCCAGCCCCTAAAGCCATAGGCCTAGTTAGGCATCATCTCTCCCATTGCCCTCTGTAAGATCATGTGATGCGTCACGTGCCTGTGGACCCTCACTAACGAAAATTATCCGTGAGAGCACAGTCAGTAATGCTCATCCCTAGCTCCCGCAATTCCTCAGATGCGAAATTCGGGCTTACCAATCCTGCCAAAGGGCTCCACTAGGCTGTGGCGACTCAGACCCCTGCTAGGCGATTGCTTGGCGAAGCCTTTGTTCTCGTAGACGACTCTCTTGTCTTGCTTCTCCAGCATGGCAATTTCCAGTGGGCCAACATGTTTCCGAATCAAAGTACAACCAATCACTCGACCACGACCGCTTTTCACCCGGTCGCCGCCGGCGAAGTGCGACCACGCCCAAGGTCGGGTGTGGCTTGCCGAAAGTGCCGCTTGAGGAAGGTGCGGTGTGATCTAGCAAGCTCTGGTAGACCGTGTGCCAACTGCCAGTTTGATGGGGTCGTCTGCGAAGTGTTGCCGCGAAAGAAAACCGGGTTGGATATGCTCCGAGCCATTTTCTTATTTGATCCGGATCTAACCAGGTCTTCTGTCGGGATGGTAGAGCGAAGAGAAAGCACGTTTTGCGTGTGTGTGAAGCGCCGCGAGATGTGGAAAGCGAACCCTCACAGCACCCTACTTCCACGAGCGGTCATTCTCTGGAGCGGTCACCGTCTCTGAGATCACCTAGCTTGGCCCTGGGCCTCGATTCCACTCCAATCAGGTCAACTTCGTCGCATTGTGGAATAGCTGCGCCCGAAGTGTCATGCTTGCCGCCAGCTCAGGATGCAGCTCATAACATTGCCATCTCCTCTATTGAGTTTGACGCAGATGCTGTGCAGGCACCGACTGGAAATCGCGCTTTCTTTTATATAGGTAAGTTCCCGCAATTCAGGGGCGACTAGGATGTTGACGGCCCTAGGCGATCAGCAAGCTGTAAATGGTATGGTTTTGGATGCCTCGGATTTTTCCCCTCAAGCGTCGCGCTATCTTGATCCGCGCACCTCGAGGAGATGTCAACAACCAGAAGATCTTGCCTATCTGCGAATTAAAGGCTGCTTTTCGCTTCCCTCACAAAACGTATGTGAGGAATTAGTCTGCTGCTATTTTCAGCTCGTGCACCCATCCTTACCTATCATCGACGCGGGGCGCTTCCTTGAGGACTTCGTCAACCACAGATACATCAACACAAACCTACTTGTCCTGTGGAGCATGTTCTTCGCAGCCACAAATGTACGTGATCGGATCGGATCGTAATCTGTGATTCGCTAACTAATGACAAGTTTGTCGACGCCGAAACTCCCCAAGCAGCTGGGTACACGTCACGAAGAGATATGAAGCAGGCAATGTATCGGCGAGCTAAGGTATACGTGATAAAGTTGGACTGTGTAGATAAAATCGCTGAGCATATACGTTTACAGTACCTTTACGACAGCGACTTTGAAGAAGACAAGCTGGCAGTCATTCAGTCAACAGTCCTCCTGGCTTTCTTCTACACAGATACGGAGGATCGCACCGGAGCATGGCACTGGACGAGCACTGCGATAAGTCTCTGCCAGGGCATAGGTCTGCATCGCGATCTCGAGACGATCACCCCGAAGGACTACTTCACGAAGAGAAAGTTAAGCATTTTCCGTCGGATCTGGTGGAGCTGCTTCGTACGTGATCGGTGGCTTTCGCTCGGCTTCGGGCGGCCGATGAAAATCCAATTGCATGACTGTGACACACCAATGCCCACCATCGAAGACGTTACCATGGATTTGAAAGACATTCCCAGTTCGGTTGTTGAGAAATACCTGTTCGCCAATCAAACCAGGCTTGCGAAGCTTTGGATAAAGTTCGTGAAACTGAGTAAGGCGTTAGGAAGCATGATTCAGATCTTTTACCGACTGCAAAGGTCGACGCAAGATATAGAACATGTGAAGCAATGTGAGGATGAAATCCTCCAGAGTGATTCGGGCTGTGCCGGGAAGGATGACACCGATCCCATAACCGCTTTCCACACATACCATCTTCAAATTTTCCATGAGTAAGTGGCTGACTCGGACGCTCTCTCCTACTCATAGACTGAAACTTCACAGAGCGGCAATCATAGTATTGTATCGCCCTTATATCCAACAAAGAACGCATCAAGCTCCACATGCCGAGGAACCATCGTTGCAAGCGCTCTCCCGCACAAAAGTTAAAACTGCAGCAACACAAATCCGTCTCACCTTGGAGCGACTGATTGACTCGGACATGATAAAGTGGCTAGAACCGGTATCGTAAGTCCATCATAGATATTCTCTTTCCATCCTTTGAGTTCTTCTTAACCTCCTTGGGCAGGCTGTCAGCACTTATGCCAGCGATGCAAATCCACCTCATTGAATTCAAATCATCCGTGGGTGCACTCTCGAGAAGTTTCAGCTCTCACAAGTTCCAGGTCTACATGATGGTTCTCTCAGAGTTACGAGAAAATTATTGGGGAGCCGAGGTTGCCTATGGCTTGTTCGAGCAAGCCGAAGCAAAGCTAAATAACCGCTCTGAGAATCATCAGACGAAAGCCACCATTAGTGACAAGTTGACCAGCGATAACGTGGGAAATCCAACCACCGACATCCCACCCTTGACTCCCGAGTCAGCCTCTTTGTCTAATTCTCAAACACAACCAGCACTCTCGGAGGAATATTTGTTCGATCCCGAGAATTTCCTCTTGGATCAGTTTACCTTGGGCTCGATGGTCGATACCGAGGCGTACCATGGATTTGACTCGGCTGCCGTCCTAGAGACTCGTGACTTCAGACCGGGATACTCTGGAAGATTGTGGGCCAGCCAAGATGACCAAAGCCTGTTAATTGAAAACAATAACGGACGAACTGATTTGATGGTTGATTTTGGCCCAAATTCTGGTTGACTGTAGAAGATTTTCAGATTCGGTTTTTCACAACTCGCAGCCAAGCTCATGCAAATAACTGTGATCTGTTGCCAGAGAAAGGGAAATGCCAATTTTGATTTCACTCAAACATCAAAGCCCGACCAGCTCGCTCTTGAATTTCACAGAAGCTAAAATTTGATACTGTAATCTCACTGCTGGCGCGCTGCCCTTTGAGGTTGGCGCCACACGATCGGGATTGGCGCCTTGCGCTGCTTGCTCGTCTACGAGAACGCCCTGCCCTCCGCGACCGTCAGCATCCCATATCAGAGCGCACCCTGCCCCCCTCACACATTCTGCCGCTCGACCATCACGCCCTGTCCTTCAATTCGCACACGGCCATCAGCATCTCATATCAGAGCGCACCCTGCCTCCCTCACACATTCTGCCGCTCGGCCATCACGCCCTGTCCTTCGATTCGCACACGGCCATCCTGCTGGTCGCGTCTTGGCCTCTCAGAACCTCCGATCAGACCCTGCTTACCCTCATCTAGCTCACTTACACTTGCGAAGCCCGACCTCGATCTGTCGGTCCTCCGCTCTCTGACCTGTCTTCCTCGTCGAAGCGACCCTCTTTGCGACCTGCTACCTGCCCTAGCGGACGACTGCTCGCAAAGCTCCAATGAAAGCCAGCTTTTCGACATTAGCAATCCTGCTTAGAAATTGCATTGATGTGCACCTTCTTTGACCCTGTTTTGAACATTGCTCGGTACCACATCCCAATCACTTGCTGCTCTCTTCCACAGCCACCTGCTCATGTCTTCCCCTGTAGCTTCTTCGTGTCTCTTTCCAATATTAAGCCCCAAAGAATTCGATGCGACGCATTCTCTCGAAAGAATCTGCTTAATAAGTAGCCATAGTACTGTATAATAACGATGCCTTAAATCTCGTTGCTGCCTCACCTCGTGTCTACTAATAGGAACATCAGTTACTGGTCTGCCACCGTAATATACAACATCTACAGTATAATCCCTTAACTTACACATAGCCAGAGAATATTTGCGAAGAATAAGGCTAGCTATTAACACAAAACGCAATTATAGAAGATGCTGGATGGCGAAGATGTCCTCAGCTTTCATATGCCTGCTGCAGCGTGCCTTGAATGTTATGCAGTGCTGCCCAACAACTATAACCATCAACTAGCAAGGAAGTGCTTGTAACCTATACCTTTAACAAAAGTGTGTTGCCAAGGCCCTTGGGGCTTGCCCTTAGCAAGTTAAACGTATGATTCCCTATGCGCCTCTCTAATATATAGCTGACCTATCCGCTTTCCGTTTATCGCTATAGTAGAATCTATAGTTTGTTAATTTCGCCGTAAGAGAAATCGGAGAAGGAAATGCGTACTTAAGTCCTCGATCTACGTAAGCTGTAGCAGCAGATTAGATGATGTGTGTCAGGCGTAGCGTAGGGGTCACTCAGGGCATCACGTAGAACAGGGATCTAATGTGTATGACATGGATGATATTGAATAGAAAGCACGAAGAGTCTAAGATGGATCGCAGGTGCGCGCTCTTCAAATACTCGAGCGAGGCTCGCTTGTGCGTCGCCAAGAACCTGGCCGCTAACCCGATCAAGGATAGTGGCCATGTCAGGCCTGTTCGCCTGACAGTACCTCTCTCTTTAAGGGCGGAGCTTCGGCGACGATTTATCTAGGTATCGTAGATGAAATACTTGTATAAACAAGGTATCTTCTAGGTAGCTTTGTGCGAGTAGCTCGTCAATGGAGAGCTCGTTGTCGTCGTTAGATCTTCTCGTAGAATGGGTGTCGAAGGTTTTCGGTTTCGATGATGTTATTGATTATTACATTATTTGCTGAGAGCGATAGACGGATCGCGTCCAAGGTCAACGAAGGCGAAATCACTATTTGATTCATTATAAGAGATCGTAGGTCGTGTGGTCGTATGGTCGTGGTACTTCGTAGAAGTCTTGATGGCCGGATCGATATTCGGTTTCGTGGCGAGGGATTTCTCAAAATCAACCGCGGACGCTGCGCTTAGCGATAAGGCTATGGTTTGGTCGATGGCGTGAATAGAGATGTGGAACGAGATACACTTCAAGCGTCGTACTAGACGCAAGAAGAAGACTGCATCTATCATCGCAATATCTAGATGCTTCGCAAGATGATCATCTTGATCATCCTCGACAAAATCTTTTGCGAGCTCTGGCGATAACACGCACCCGACGTGGATAGGCGTGGGAACGTGGAAAGGATACACTTCGAACGTCATACTAGACGTTGGAAGAAGGTTGCACCCACTATCGCAATATCTAATGCTTCGCAGGATGACCATCCTAGTTATTCTCGACAGAATCTTTTGCAAGCTCTGGCGATAGCACGCACTCGACGTAGACAAGCGTAGAAACGTAGAAAGGGTACGATGAGAATCGTGGCGAGGGCGTGATAAAGATCGTGGCGAGGGCGTGGTGAGGATCGTGGCGAGAGCGTGGTAAGGATCGTAGCGAGAGCGTGGCTAAGTTCATTCAAGATATAGGGCTTGAAAGGGATTGGCGACTTCGTTAACCTGCTTATTAGGCGTAGTCATCTTGATGCCAAGAGTGAATAGCGATGCTTTCTGATGTTAGGCGTAGCGTAGAGATCACTTAGGGCATCACGTAGAACAAGGATCTAATGTGTATAACATGAATAATATTAAATAGAAAGCACGAAGAGTCTAAGATGAATCGCAGATGCGCGCTCTTCAAATACTCGAGCGAGACTCGCTTGTGCGTCGCCAAGAACCCAATCGCTAACCCGATCAAGAATAGTGGCCATGTTAGGCCTGTTCGCCTGACAATGTGCGTCGTCGTCGACTTCCCAACACCCAAATCTATAAATAGTGCTAGCGTTATAGTATTTAATATATTTCTAGTGTAGATGAATGTTCTTAATGCTAAGTTAAGAAGTTGTTTAAAGGTTAAAACTGCTTACTATATAGAGATGAAGACGCTAGTTATATTTATTTTTAGGTCTTAGGTAAAGTTAATTAAAGAAAGAGAGAGTGAATTCTTCTAAACTACGAAACAAGTCGATATATATCGTAATTAAGCTCGAACGAATTGCAAATAAATAACAAACTTTTATATTTTTAAAATATAAAATTATAAATTTACTTGCATCATCGCCAGTTATTATAATAATCTTTTATACTTTTTATATATTATAATTTAATAGCTTTAGACACATTAATACGCGATAATAATAATAATAATAATAATAATAATAATAATAATATTTTAATATTTTAATATTATACGCGTCTACGCGTTAAGAGAATTTAAACTTATAACTTTAAGTTTAAATATTTTGCTAAGACTTGCTAAGAACTCGTTAAGAACTTTTCTTTTTATAAAATATAAATCTATTTATATTATATTTAACTATTTAAATAATCTTTCATAACTATAATATATTATTATTTGATAGCTATTTACACGTTTATACGCGATAATAATAAAAACTATTATTATTATTTAAATATATAGAAGTATACGCGTTTACGCGTAAATTAGATTTAATCTTATACGCTAAACTTAAAATAGTTAATTAAATTACTTACACGTATTTTTAGCTCGTTTCGCAGTCTAGATTCTTCATATTATTCGAAGTTACTATATTAGCTTTAAGATTGTTAGCAATATTTTGGTGAAGCGTTTAAGTATTAAAAGATATGCTTACTATTATAAATGATAACACTTAGAAGACTTAGTAATGCTTTAACTTTCGAAAATACCCTAATAATAATGTTTAGATCTAATAAGTTACTTAATATATACACTTAGTTTATGTCATGAATGTCGAGGCTATAAAACACGTGTCAACGCGACAAGACGCTATCACACGCATAGAAGTAAATCGTGTAAAGAGGATCTAAGTATCACTCTTTAACGATTAGTCGCTGTACGCACCCTGCAGCTAGAACCAACATAGTTGTATTGCCTTGCTATATAGCATCACTAAGCACCCTTTACGCATGCTCGACACATGCGTTAAGCCTATAACGCCCCCAAGATTCCAACTCTACTGTCTCTAAAGGAACTAGTTGCGAGGTGGCCTTAACAATAAAATTTTATTTCTATATAATTGATTAAGTTATTAATATAAGTGCTCTAAATTTTCAATCGCGAAAATCAACGCTGTCAACTTAGCGTTATTACATTATAACTGCGAGACACGGTGCCGTATTGATGCTGGTTACCAATCGCAGCTGACTAATCGTAGCTGATGACCATGTTGCGAATATGGCCGCTTTACGGTTCCTATTCGCCTGCTCGTATAGTTCAGCTATACACGGGTAGCTGAGGGTTCAGCTATACAAGGGACAGTTGAGGGTTCAGCTGGGCAGGGACCAGCTGAACAGACGAAATAGGTAAGCCGATCTGTAGATCGCATTTCCTATATATACGCATCTGCTTGTTCCTCAGGTAGGAAGATAGTTAAGCAGTGCTTCCATCAATACATAACACCTACCTGTCTGCTGGGCGCAACACATTCCTTCCGGGACCAATTCTATCGAACCATCTCCGATCCGGTGTGATAGAAAACACGGCCGTCTATTCCACTCTCGCAGCAAGCAAATTTACCTGTATCCTAGCGGTTAAGTCGAACAAGTCCAGTTGACCTTTACCATGACATATTTCTTCGAGTAACAGTTACCGATGGAGTGGCATCACTCGGACATCGCCGCCACCTGCGGTAGTGTCTCTGATGCAATAGTGAAGTGTGCCTATGTTGGAACAGGGGTTGGTATGCGAGCAGGAACCGTTGGCTAAACCTATGGGGCATTGGAGAAGATATTTCAACGGACAGAATGCGAAAAAAAGTAGTGGCCGCTATCTAGCCAGGTAACTTAGTAAGGGAGAGAGTAGCTGAATATCAACGCAATCTCGGCGCCAGTACAGATATGAGGTCCGGAAAACAGGACCCCAAATTTACGCAAATCAGCTTGGATCCGTCGAGGATGCGATACACACCCGCCACAATCGAGGCATGGTTGGGTCGTTCAAGGCGCCGCGATGGTCAGAGTAGCCTCAGAGGCAGTCAAATATGCTGCACCTGCAATGTTCCACTCATTGAGATTTTTCTACCCATAAAATGGGGTTCCAAGGGGGAAAGTCCCAGGACTGTCGTTCATTGCTATCGTGAGCATTGTTGCGCGCAGCAGCCAGGTATAGGACATGTATTGATGGAAGCACTGCTTGACTATCTTCCTACCTGAGAAACGAGCAGATACTTATACTTAAGGGGAACCGTCTTACCTATCCTGCTTGCGTCAGCTTTTGCGCAAGTTCTTGCATCAGTTCCTGCGCAAGTTCTTGCGCAAGTTCTTTCGTTAGCTCCTGCGCAAGTTCTCGCGCAAGTTCTTGCGTTAACTCCTGCTTAAGCATGCGATTAGCAACCGACACGCGGTCTATTCGCAACAAGCATTACAGAAATAAACTCGCCTAGGCAAATGCGAGTGACCACAACTGATCTAACTTCCTCAGCAGCAATGGTTCTATGAGATGACAAGGATCATTGTTACTTCAGGCTGACTTTCTCCAGTCATATAGGTCCTCTCTGAGCTCAGTCCAACGCTGGGTCACGTTTCTGTCACTTCATCCTCTGACTGGGGTGTCCATGAAGTTATAAGCCTGCATCCCTGGTGGGTACCTATTCCCGCTGACTTCCGTCGCCATGATCGCCTTCCTGATTTCCAATATATCCTTTTCCGTTAACTTCACGTCCAGCGCTCCCATGTTGTCCTCAAAGTACTTGAGCTTTTTGGTCCCGGGAATAGGGATGATGTCACTTCCCTGTGCCATCAACCAGGCCAATGTCAGCTGTCCAGAAGTGCAACCTTTCTTCTTCGCGAGTTCGACGATTTGATCCACCAGTTTCAGGTTCTTTGGGAAATTCTCGGCCGAAAAGCGCGGCAGGGTTCGGCGAATATCATCTGCGTCGAAGTCATCTGGTGATCTGAAATGGCCTGAGATGAATCCCCGTCCCAATGGGCTGTATGCGACTATCGCCACGCCTAACTCTCGACATGTCTCGAGCAGACCGATCTTCGGATCTTCAATATCCGTAGTAAATGGGCTATATTCGATCTGCACTGCAGCAATCGGATGAACTCTGTGTGCACGTCTCAAAGTTTCAGCTGAGCATTCGCTTAGGCCAAGGCATTTGACTTTGCCTTCTCTAGACATCAATGCGTGAGCGATGTGGAGTTGGGTGGGCTTGGTCGACATACTGCACTAGCTCTGCCATCGCTCCAACCGTGTCCTCGATTGGTGTTTTCCCATTCAATCGATGACAATAGTAGAGATCTATCGTGGCGATCCCCAGTCTCTTCAAACTCTCCTCACAAGCCTCTCTCACGTACTCAGGGTCGTTCCTGATGCTCCTGGGTCCAACAGAAGGCCAGACATTGGCAAATTTTGTCGCCAGAAAGACCTATTGACGGAAGAGGCGGTTCAGTAAAATATTGGTCAAGCGAGAATCAATTTGTTCTCTAGGATTGGGGGTCTTGAGCACCTGATCACGCTTTCCAGTCCGCCTGAACCAGTTACCAATCACTATTTCGCTGTCACTGTACACGTCTGCGGTGTCCCAGTTCACCTGTCCCATCTCAAAGGCTCGATCGAGGAATTTGAGCTGCTCCTCCTCGGGTAAGGGCTTGCCATAAAAAGCAAAGGAGAGTCCCATGACGCCGAAGCCCAAAGCAGTGACCTGGGGCCCGTTCACGCCTAGTTGGCGAGTGGGGAGTTTGATAGACATGTCTGTAAAGACCATTGATATATATAGGTAATGGAAAGATACATAGATTGATAAAGCGTTTAAATAGGTAGGTGAGAGAAGTACGAGCCAATAGATCAGACTCCCAGACAGCCGAGAACTCCCCGAGGGAACCGACATCGTGGGGCAGGTATGCCGAGCTCGGCAAAGTAGGCAAGTCCTCAGCCTGGTCGAGCTGCATTAGAGTCCGAGAAGCTTGTTGAGGAGTATTCTGAATAAATTTGCCGACTTCCTACATAAATAAGCACAACGTATTTGGTTCAAGTTAGCTGACTCAGGCGCTAGGAGACAAAGAGATACATTGGTCCACATGCTGAGCTTAGGTCGCTTCCACGGGGCAATGTGAAAGATTCTCTGGTACGAAATCCGCGGATTGCAGTACCCTCGTTGTTGATTTAGTGTCACCGACCTGGTATATGCGTCTCTGTTCAGGCGACAGAGTAATTCAAGGTACAATCCTGATTAGTAGGGCACTCGATGCAGGAAAAGCGAACATTGGTATGTGTAGAGTGGTCTACTGCTTTGCAAGGACAAGGTTGGTGTGGCGCACTCCCGCGAGAACGAGGCCGTAAATGTCAAAGACGCGTACGAGGAGACCTTGGACACACTTCCAAACACGGCGATTGAAGAGCATATCCAAGCGGTAGCTACAGCCTTCTCCGTACTGGAGTGCGGCCTTCTAGTCTACTGAGTGGTTTGTTACAGGCAAGTCAGCTAGCAATGTCACATAGATGAGAGTAGTCACGTAGAAGGTCTTATCATAATTATGGTAAACAAATGCTTCGCAGGCACCAATGTAAGACCCAAGCAGCGTCGTAACGAATGGACGTCGTGACGAGTGCGTGGCATAACAAAATGCGATAACAAACGCCGTGACAGATGCGCGCTATGCTGGATGAGAAATCACTCGATTTCTACCCCTCGTCCAACCTAGCAGGCCTGCGTGGCACAAGCATTTGGTTTGGGCACAATCGTGTTGACTTGGCCAACGATGTTCTCAGCTGCGGCAGCACCGGCCCAGAGCACATCCAGACTCGGCAGCAAGAGTGCAGCAGCGGAAAGCATTGATTATGCCTGCATCGCCAATGACCTCCGCCGAGCTCGCACCGTTGACCGAAATATCCATCAAGGGCATGAGGACATCGATCATGAATCCAGCTGCGGCACCGGTGGCTGCATTCTGGTAGGTTTGGCTCTGGCCGGGGATGCATGCGAGGATGTTGAGCTCGGTGGGCTCGTCCATGGCGAAATTGAGAGCTGTTGCGGTGAGGCTTCCGGTCCCGACAAGTCCGGCGGCGCTATCGGTTAGTACGCCATCAAGGAATGTGTTGACCGAGGTGACCTCGGTGTTCCAGGTCTGGAGGGCGGCGAGGACTTCTGCCGCGGTGGGCGCGGCGGTTAAGGTGCAGACAGGGCCGACGCCGGCGGCACCGATTTGGCGCTTGGAATGCCGGAGTTGACTGGGTGCTGCGGCTGCTGAGGCGATAAGCAGACCGATGGATGCTGATACAATGGACTTCATATTTATGGTTGGTTTTGAGGAGGGTCAATTAATGAACGATTTGAAGCCGGAATGGACTGTAGTAGACGGATAGGAAAGAAATTGGAAAGCTGGTATTAGTGACTGTGGTTTGGAAAGATGTAGAACCGACCTTCAGGGCGAAATACTCATTCCTCATACCAAATCTGAGGCCCCTCTCTCGGCGAACGGAGGTTATAGAACGAGGTCTGTCTTGAGGAAGTCCGGGTAGAGTAGGGCGATTCCCCAAAACATACACGAGGCGGCTGCGAGCAGGCAAATTGCTAGAGCTTGCCTTCCTATTATGAACCGGTCAACTAGGGCTTGGTCCAAGGTAGGGTCTTGGATGTGGGATCAGTGTCAGGGTCAGAAGTAGGCCAGAGAGATGTAGGAACGTGTTGACCGATTCAATAGATAAGTTGACTACAGAGCCAAAAGGAGGAGGCCCTGTAGCCGGCTATGGCTCTGTGGATATACTATGAAATCCTGAGCCGCACTGCTGCAATGTTGCACTACTACAGTGCAGCAGTGCAACAGTGCGATATTGCATGCTCCTGCACTGGTATCTGTCGCACTGGTTCCAGTACGATGAGGTCCAGTGCCGCCTTCCTGTCACGTGTTCCTTAGTATGGTCTAGCTGTTCTTGGCAGCCTTGGCGTGACCGGAAGGTCAGATCGTGACACTTCCTTTGGCACGCAACGTTGTGCTGCTATTAAAGAACACTGACGCATGCCGCCACTTCGCCTAGATTCTCACTGCCGCGGCATATGGCTAATTTCTCACACTAGCCACTCGCTGGCCATCACGTACCTTCAGCGGACCAGCGACGAATTGGATATGCATCATCTATCTCGTTTGAACCATGGAGGAAGACTCTGTCACCATCGCGAATCTCAGAGCTCAATGTGCGATGCCAGGCTTCGTCGGTGGAAGGATTGGTTGGGAGACGGCGTGGGAAGGTGGATGGCACGTCCTCGCCCAGGGAGGGGGCGGGCGATGTAACGGTGGGGCGAGACCTCAGAGACGGCTGCCTGCCGCTAGGGCCAGCCCAAGCCCAAGCGGCGTGCAGCGAAGGTGCGACGGGAAAGCGTGAACGGCATCAAACTTGTGAGAAGGGAGAGGACGACTTTATAGACCGAGGCGCGGTCGCTGCCAAGCCCTAAAGGCGGCAGCCCGCCCATGGGCGCGCTAGACCGAATGCCGTAATTGTCCGACCGCCAATGTTGCAGTACTTCGGACAAAACTTTAGCAAGCGAATCGGCTCTACATTAGCGTCGCCACCAACCTCTCTTACCACTATGGCAAACAGAGATGGGATGAGAGCGTCCTTTGCGCACGAAATTCACTGCAAAGATCGTAGGTTGAACAAACCCAACTAGAATTGTAGCAAAGGAGCAAGACTAAAGCAAATTCTAACAAGAAAAGTGGTGTCTTAGCCAAGGAACATAGGTCGTATACACAATTCCTTTAGTGAGCTCATACTGCTCTCGCTAGAATCTCTTACTTGGCTTAGAAAGTCATGGCTTCCAATCCAATCATGACATCTTGATGTTCTAGCTTGGGCCTCGCAGCATGCTGCACAAACTCGATCGACTTTCGTGTGACATGTTGCCTCATCGTACGATCTGCCTCTATGACTTTGTCCATGTCCTTCACCTAATGCAATCCATTAATCGTCATTTAGTCCACTTCTACGCCTTGAGCTTGCAGGCGATTTCTGAACTTCACTTGCGATTTGTGCAAAATGTCTAGCGTCGCAAACATCATGATCATCCTTGACAATATTTTGAAGATCTCATCTAGCATTCTTCGTGAATTACTGTGCTAGTGATCCCAATAATCCGGAAACTTCCCTTCAAATGTTGTTTTCAAATTGCCCAGCAATCGATCAGGCGTGAGCCCAAAAATACTCTCATTCTCGCCCCATGAGTCGTCATTGAGATTAAGATCTATATTGACAAGTGAAACCAAAATGATCAACCCATATACTAGGTTCTTTTCTTGAGCAGCAATTGCTGCGACGCTAATGGCCAAAGTTGCATCGCTAGGAAAGAACTATTAGCTTTATCATAAGATCGCCTTGATATACAATACTAACATAGAAGAATCTAAGAGAACTATTCTAATGAGATCAATGTCTCATCTCTTCTTCCATGAGCTCGTACACATTTTTTGCACGAAATGATATACTCATTGGCATTCTATTAAGATCTGTAGAAATCTAACCTCGAGAGCCAAGAAATAATCGACACTTACGCATATGGACTCGAAATTTGTTGTGTAAGTTTAAAGTCTACTTTATGCTTTATAGAGTTGATTCGCATACTCTTTGTTATATTTGAACATCAACTTTTGTTTCTATTTACATCTCTCTTGCAAATGTCTATGAAAGTTAATTTCGTCAAGTTGAAAGTGTTGTCTTAAGTTAATCTTCTAATAGATGCATAAAGACAACGATTTTTTTACCACTATAAGAGACTAAAAAGTAGGCTTTTATCTCGAAAGATTTTGCAAAGATGATTTCGAAGATAACATCGACAAGCTCTTGCTCACAAATTGGAATATCATCGATGACTTTCTTCTTACCAACATACTAAAGTAGATCTTGAGACATGCGCTCATGAATAAGTTTAGAAGACATATTTATCGTTTCTTTTAATGCAACGTGGGAATTAATGAAGTGGCGAAAGACACTTAATCCAAGATAGAAATACTAATAACAAACAAGAAGATGATACGAATTCATCTAGAACGTCGTTCGCTTTTATTTTTTATCTATCTTGATGACAAGACATGAAGAGAAACGAGATGACGTTAGGAAATTCCTAAACGCCCCCATTGGCAAGAACCTGTGCCTAGTCAACGTCGATCTAGGGTGGTAGACGATCATGATCACGCTAAATTATTCATTGAATGAGGCGTTAATTGTGTTTACTCTAGCGCAAAGTTCATCACACTTTAGCAATCTTATAAAATTACGAGAGAGCGAACCCAAAAGTAACGCGAATACAATCTAATGTTACAAAAATACTCTTATACAAGAGTAGCGCTTATCTACGTAGACGAAATTGGCCTAGACTCATTACAATAAGTGCGCAAGTTACTTAGATCTAAGAGACATGCTTCTAGATAATCTATACAAGATTTAAGTATTTTGTTAAATAGTAGAACATTATATGATGAATGCTATCATGACTACAAATACTAAATGTCTTCTTTATCAATTCAAAGTCATTGCTTGCTTCGTCGATCTTATACTCGTTCTCTTCTTAAACATTTCACTCTAGTTTATCTTTTCAATTATCAATATCTATACTCTTCGCTTCTTAAACGAAAATGTTCTCATTAATAGCTATCTTATCGTTTCGAGAATCTTGATACGAATGTGCAAGATTTCCTTAAAAGCAAGCATCAAGAAGTTGAACAACGTCTTTCTTGCTTTAAATGCAATCTTAATATGTAGACATTAACGATCTAAAATAAATGAAACTTGCATTAGCTTCGTCAAATTTATATTAAATTCGCAAAAGACTTAAGTAATAAAAAGCAATTAACGACCAACTAGTATTAACTATTCTAACTAATTTTTCGAATAATTATAGTCGATAGAGTTTCGTTGCTTTGTCGCAATCCCAAACCTTCAAATTCTAGACTATAGGTTTAAGAGAATTGTAATTAAGATCAATATTCGAGTTAAGAAACATCTTATTAAGCTTGCTCTATGCGATCAAAAGATATAACTTAAGGACACAAATCTTATACGATTCATTATTTAATTCCACGATATTAGACATTTGTAAAACTAACTCGATCGTTTTGTCGAGAATCTTCAACAAGCTTTGATTCTTAACATTGAATAGACGTATAAGTATGTAGTCTATGCATAAGCTCGATGACAATAATAGATAACGTTCGTTAGTAGAAATCTTGTACAAGTTAGTACAAACAAGTAGGAAGATGCAATACAATAGGCACTTATCATTTCTTCGAAGCTAAAAATGTGTGGTCGTTGCATGATCTTGAGTCGCATCTAGACTAATCGCGTCGAGCTAAATCATCGAGTTCAAGTTAAGTTTCTAGTTCGTCAAGACTTGATTTGGATTAAATATCTTGATCCAAGTATTTAAATCAAGTCAAAGGATAGATATGAAGTACTTAGCGTATAACTTGGCCCAACTCGCCAAGACTCGAAAAATTTAGATTATTTTTGAAAAAGTGCATTAATCAACTTAATTAAGTTGATTAATTTAATTAATTTGTTTATAATATTATATAGTAATGCATTTAAATAATGCATTTGTACGTTATTTGTAGATTATTATTTTTAAACTATTTTTAGTAATTCAAATAACGCGAATTTTTTTAAAAATAGAAAATCTTGGCATTTTGACGTCATTTTCGATTGCTTGGCGAGTTGGTCGAGCTAGGTCAAGAAATTGTTGACCTAGGATCGATTTCGAGTCGAGTCAAGAGATTGGTATCAAGTATCTAGGTTGAGCCAAAATGTTGATATCGAAACCTAGTCTAGCGATTAGTTTAGTCGCATCGAACGTGAACTCAATCCAAGTTGCCATTGCGAATCGAGACAATGTTAGAGCTTAGAAGAGATAACAACTTGATCAACTACAACATTTTTTCCATTATTGTCTTGAACGCGATCTTATGAGTCTAGCCCTCAATTTTCCATATAAGATATTGATCGACGAGTTCATCAAGAAAATGTAGTAGAGAAGACTCTCGATCAAGTATAGTTGCAAGAAACATAGCAAGGTCGTCGTATTAATTCTTGTAACGAAGCATTCGTAAGAAGACAAAGACTATTTGTTTCGCGACTCTTCCATTGTTTCCAAGCGTATAATCATCAAAGTAAGCATCTAAGTTGACCAAATAGCTACTTTTGATAAGCTGGTCGACATGATCCAAGATGTTAAGAAGATGACGTCGAAAAATTATTAAGGCAATTATGATCAAGACAAGTTGTTTCACGCTTTGAAACTCTTGTGCATCGCTAGTCAATTACATGTAGATGTTTTGCTCGTCTTTTAAATTTGTTCATTCACTAAGAACATGAAGCTAACGACGAAAATCTATCGAACTATTGAAAAGTATTGAGCTTCACATAATTAGCAACAACAAGCTATTTTCTAGCTTTCGAAGTTTCGGAAAAATAATGTATGTGTAATCGCTACTTCTTATTAATACTATTATTTACATTTGTTTAATGAAGACTTACAAATATGCATTGAATAGATTCAACTAATTAATGCTAAATTCGCACAACATTCGTAATGGAAGATTCTAGTCATCTTAGTATAGACTCAATTCGCTTTGCAAAACATCGTATCAAATGATCTTTCGAAAAATCAATAGAAAGCAAGTTCATTGTCTTCATGATTAAATTTTCTAGATCTTGTGCACTAATTGTTTCTAAGAATATCGAAGACTTCAAGAGCTTCTTGTCTATTTGCTCAAAATTAGAATCTTCGAATATCTTTTGCCTTGTAATATCAAGATCACAAGCGTACAAATTTTAGAAACAAGATCACAAGATTTTGTGTCAAATGCCTTCGAATAAGAGAAGTAGATGTTTATTAAACATGATAATTAAAGTACTAAGAAGAGCTTCAAGCAATAAGCTTACAAATATATCGTAGATTAGAATTGCTCTAGCGAATGCTTCATGCAAGTCATTCAAACGAGCAAAATCGCAATAGGCGAACCTAACTTCACGATGCTACTAAGAGCGAATCGCGTGTGTAGCATGAGAAAGCCACAAAGTGCGAGCGTCCTTGATCGTCTTCTATGTGTCATAGACATCTTTCTATCTTTCTTTAATCGAATTGTTCTTGAAATTGAGTTTGAGTTCCTAGCAATTGAGCCTCGAGAGATAGATTGAATCGATGATAACTGCGTAGACATCATTGTGTTCTCCAATAATGTAGATTATTTCCTTTGATTGATCTTGATGTCATTGGAAGGTCTCAAGTTTAATATCGCTTGCTAGAACGCTAAGAATTATTCATGGCGCATTCTAATTAGCACACGAGATCACTTTTGAGAACTAAGTGAAATATGAGCTATCAATTATAAGATATATTAAAGCGACTTACTATCTCTTGATTCGTGACACAAGCAAACTCTAATGCAATTGTCGAAGGCAACGTTCGAGACTTCATGATTGCGAGATCTAACAACGAATGAAAAGGAATCTAAAGCAAAATGAGACAAAGAAAGGCAACGAGTTCTTTTTGTTATATGTAGACAACTTCTTGCAAGATTGAACAATCATCTAAATTGAGAAATAATAACAAGAGAAGTAATCAATGAGAAATTTCCCCATCTTCTAGAGAGATGAATCCTGTGAGAGTTCCCCTTCTTTTCGCTAGGGTAGATTTGAATGTTCATTATATTAGCGACCTAAAGCATTAGACCTTGATTTCTAGACATGCTTTTTCAACAAAAAGACAAAGATTTCGTTCTCGCTATCTTTATCAAAACCTAAGGCGAAATAGTACGCGCATCTCGACGCGCTACGTTAAGCTCGTCGACGATCGACAAGTCACGCCAAGGTTCGCCAACAATCGATCAACTAAGCATCAATTATTAGTAAGGTCTTCTATTCTACTTGTAAAGGTCACGCAATAACACACGTTCTTATTTGTAAAGACTAAGTAAGTGTCTCTGTACTACATATTCTTGCTAGTGAAGCACTCTTAAGAAGATAGTATTTTTGAGATTCGATTAAAGTCGAAGTCCAAATCATCACGATAAAAATAACTAAAGAAGATAAGATGCTCTTTGCCATCATCGAAATCGACATTAAGCTCGTGCTTCTCGTAGACGCAAACGCATGATAATAGAATAACCACCCTAAAAGTCTAGATCTATGCTACTTCAAGACATAAAATGAGAGCTACAAAACACTTCGACCTATTGTCGTGTAATGTCGCTCACTATTGCTAGACGAAATTTAACCTTAAACTAAAGCAAGCTCACTCAACTTTAATCGTCGTGGCGACTTCATCATCGTCCACTTCTTCCCACGCACGTATATGCGTGCCATTACATACTGTTGCCTTTGCCTAAACGAACCATTCCTTGACTCAATCGTCTCCTTGGACACTAGGATGTCGCTTTAACCTCGTTTTGTTGCTTTGCACTTGTGCCATATAGAAAGAACAACTTGCCTTTCCTAACGTCGCTCCTGGAAGCTTGACGAGGATGCGAAGAAACAAAACTTGAAAACAAAATTACAAGACAATAGACAAAAAGACAACAAGACAATAGCAATAGAAAGACAATATGAAGCAACTAAGATGCTTGTCTTGCTATATAAGTGGCCTTCAAGAATTCTATCCTCTTTTCCGATCCATCCAAACTAATTTAATCTTGATCATTTCTATCTAATCGCGTGAGAAGCCATCTAAAATGAGAGACAAGAAGTTTATTAAAATGTAGAAGAAATGATTGCATGATCTCTTCATCGCATTACAAATTTCTACCTGTTCAATTGCGACAAAAGTGGACCCTAAAATAGAGAAGCGATCGACTAATCTTTTCGAGGCGAGTCATTGTATCGTTGTTGCGCAGAGCTTTCCTAACAACTATCTAAAACTATCATCTTTAGGCATCGAATACACGCCAATACGTGTAATGGAAATAAGATCAATGGACGAAGCACTTGAAACGTGGCGCAATCTCCACGACATCGACGAGAAAGCCTACAACCAACTTCGTGTTCTTTTGTTTCGACAACCCCTAAAGATTGCGCACTTCGTAGACAACAATCATGTCAATCTATCGCCAACAAGATCAACTTTGAACGACACAAGCATCTTTAGCCCAGGCCTTTTCGAGATTAGTATGCAAAATGGGAGATTATCTAATACAAATCTTGGTCCCGGTCTTCTCGAGACCAGTATGCCTAACGAAGGCTTTTGGGATGCAGATCTCTCTCCTGCTCTTCTCGAGTCCCACATGCCTAATGGAGGATTCTCAAACACAAGTCTTCGTTCCGAACTTCTCGAGACCAATATGCCCGACGCTCCTGCTCTTCTCGAGTCCCACATGCCCAATGGAGAATTCTCAAATATAGATCTTGGTCCCGCTCTTCTCGAGACCGATATGCCCGACGTAGGCTTTTGGGATGCAGGTCTCCCTCCTGCTCTTCTCGAGTCCCACATGCCTAATGAAGGATTCTCAAACACAGGTCTTGGTCCCAGTCTTCTCGAGATTAGTATGCCTGACGAAGGCCTTTGGGATGCAGGTCTTCCTCTTGCTCTTCTCGAGTCCCACATGCCTAATGGAGGATTCTCGAACGAATGTCCTAGCAATTGACATAGCGATGTGTTTGGCACATCCACTCGCGAACTCGACTCCCTTGATCTTGGTAGCCATGAAAGTTTGAACGAAAGTCTTGAAAATGCCAATCTTCTTGCAAGCAACAATGAGCTCGATAATGCTACAACTAAGACACTTCAAAGAATTGCTTTTGCTACACAACCAACTAAGAAGTCTTCACCTCGACTAACATCATGTACTCGATGTTGGAAATGAAAGAAAAAGATACGTCTAGATATAGTTTGGAATGTATTTCAACTAACTAGTTCAATGCACATCATTGATTTCCAAGCTATGCGAGCCCTATTCTAGAGTTTCCATCTTTTCTCAAGTTTGCGTCCAAGTTCGCTTTGCTAGCGAGTCAATATTTTTCAAGTGTAAATTTTCTATCTACCCTATATTAGCTTTTTGATCGCTAAGAGTCAAGAAGGGAAAAACACAATTTATCAATCGAAGCTAGCTTGGAAGCATCTTCAATAAACATCTTCTCAAATACTTGTGCTACTTTGTCACGAACGAAGAGAACTTATTATCGAAGTTTGTTGTCGTCAATTTGAAGCTACATCTTTGGAACAAACACGTTTGTACTACAAACACGAAAGTGATTGAAAATAAATTTAATCTATTTCATTTGCGTTAGTAAGGCACGAAATCGAAGAATTAGACAATTAAGTCTTTGGATACACAAAATTTTGTCTCACGAAGCTTGTCAATAAAGGATTCTTGCTCGATTAGATATTTGCGAAAGTAGAACGCAATATAAAAGTGAGTGTTGCTTTTGATAAATTTATTATTAAGCTAAGATTTCTTATTTTAGAATCCCTTAATGTGGCTTGCGCTAAGACTATGAATTGCAAATTATTTGTTAATAAAGAGCTAGAAAATTGTAGAACATAATACTCTTAATATCTCCAAAGTTACAAAGAAGAATTCGAGTCTCTTTGACACGATATTAGCTTCTCGAGTTCTACAAAATTAATTGAATCGTAATCTTGAATTATAAATTGCTAGAACAAAGCATAAGTTCCTAAAAGCGCTCCAAAATGCTATGCTAAAAATACGATCGCAAACATGAATTGTTGTTTTCACAACAATTGTTATCACTTTACATATAAGAGAAAGAGATATTTAAAGATTAAAACACTAGATTTTGAATCTAGACGTAGTAAGTCTATTATCTCGCAATTTGAACTTTCCTCTTACTAGTATCAAGTTCTACAAATGGCGACATCCCAACACGACGTTTACACTTATTTAAAGAAGTGTGCATCTTAGTAATTTGTTACTCAATTATCTTCATTTCTCTAGAGTTGTTTCTCGAAAGTTCTTCAACATTGAAGAAACGATCAAGACACAATCGAAAGCAAATTCGCGCTATAGCTAAACGAACGAAGGCAATATAGATTTCTTATTGTGCTTCTTCGCATTCGATACTATTAAAGATAAGCATCTAAGATTGATAAAGCTAGAGGACTTTAACTATTAATTTCTATGTATTTATCTCTTCTTAAGAATATCTTAAATTGAGTTGCGAACTAAAGAATACACTTTATCAACTAATTGCTCGTCGTCAATCTTGTATACTTATTAGTATTTGATACAAATAGAGTTTATTTTGCTTGCTTACATTGTATATCGACTCGCGTTTCTACAAGTACGCAATGACTAACGCGTTGTTCTTCTTGAAAATCTAAAGTCTTCTCAATACTATGTCAAGATTATCATCGATTTTGTTAGATAATTGTGCACGCATTTCTAGGCGCGTTCGCATCTTCTCTTCTAAGCAATTCAAAGAGATCGTAAAGCTATAATCGCAAATCTATAAAAATTAGAATCAATCAATATAATTAAGAGACATCAATTAGTACATGCCTTCGACTTAAAGTCAACTACTTGAACTATACTTCTTAAAAATTCGTCTAGAAGGAACCTTCGTGTTTCTTCAACTTGTGCTCTTTCTATCTTTTGCTTTAGAAGCATGATAGTCGATTAAATTGAGAGAAGCATCAACTTTTTGATGTTTTCCAAAATTAAGTCTTTGTATGGGGACGTCTAAGACTTTGCTTCATTTCGTAGCAAGTTATCAACAAATATGTGATAGAAATTAAATTTTTTCGCAACTCGAGCGCATTGCGTTCCCTTATTAATACTAAATTCTTTTATGAAAATTTAGCTTCGTTGTGATACAAGAACATAACAAGTCATATCACATACGAAAATCACAATAATATTAACGATTTTTTTCAACTTCAAATTCTCGTACTTCTATAGAAGATTGTTTAACTAAGATTTGAGCTTTAGCAATGTAATCTATGCTTTCAAGATCATGAATTCGCTCAAATCTCTTCTTGTTCGTTTCTCGTATATAATAGTCTAATCGATGCATTCTAACTTGTTCAATTGTCGCACTAAGAGCGAAGTTCAAGTCTTATCTATCTTATATTTATTTCATTAATTTAACAATAAGTCGACGAAATGCGAATTAAAAAAACGAATAGTGCAGGCAAGAAACTTCAAAGTTATTTCTTCTTTGATGTGCTTCTTCTCTATGTTATAGTTAGTAGAATATTCTATGAAAGAAGACACATATTTGCCTCGACTAATATCGTTAAAGGACGTGATATCTCCAATCATCGCTTCCCTCAAATCGTAAATCAGTGCTATACATTCGATCTTCGTTCGCGTCTCTTCATCGAACTAGCAATTCATTAATGATGAGAATAATTCAAAGTGACTCTAACTTTACTCTCGATGTCATCTAGCACATTATTGCCATTCGATACATGTGATTAGACACGCTCTTTGATGCTAGGAGGCCCCTTCGAATCCAATCACTCTATTCTATGTTTTTTAGGCATTCAATCAACTCAAGAAACAAAAGGAAAGAGACTTCGTTTGCCATTGCTAATAATCTCGTTAATTTAAAGATAACAAAGTAAAAGAGAAGCAAAGAGTAAGAACTCGACGAAAATTGCGAGATTTGTTCAACTATCAATTGTGACGATATTTGTTATACGATGTCGACAAATAGTTGCATCGATGTCAAATTCAAGTAGAGACTTATATTAAGCATCAAAGTTTCTTACAACTAATTAATTAATGCGTCGATCATAAGATCTCAATGCAATACAATCTATCTTGTTGACACTTAACTAATCTCTAGATAGACGATGCTTATTTCGAAGGGTCGAATTCACTCGCGACGATGTCTTATCTCATCTAAGATATAATCTTGATTTGACCAACAAATTCTACAGTCGATTACGATCTCCAAGCAATCATTGGATGGCGCTAGATCGATTCTACTTACTCTTCTACGCTATTAAGGCTAATTAAGATTAAGAGACGAAAAAAGAAGCATAAAATTATCAACTCTAGAGCGTTAACAATTAGTGAAGCTATTCTTAGAGTTATAAAAAAACAAATTGAGGCCATCACACAAGTGGCAAGAGACTAGGCTACTCTACAAAACAGGCATCTTGTCACGACTACGACGACATAATAACAATGACGTTGAAATATTATACAAATCAAATTTGCTAGCTCGTTCGCCATTCCTATTAGCGCAGATTGCTAGAGCTTTTATGCGAAATACGTCAAAACTATTGACAATCAACATTAGAAACAAGCGCTTTTTAGCTATTCTTTAGTGAAGTCTACTTTGACTCTAACTCTTCTCTTCTTAATCTAGAGCTCCCATGACAAGAAATCTAGAGAAGAGTCTATTTTAGGTCACTTGTTGTTAAGAACTAGGTCACGCATCGAGGCTATCATTCGCTATTTACTAGTCTTAGATACATTCGCGCTTCGAAAACAATCTAAATTCTCTACGATTTTAATATCTAAGATTGTTTTATCAAGATTAATAGATTGCAACTTCAAAGCTAGAAAGAAATGAATCAAGCATCTTAACTTAGCGTAAGCAAATTCTTTGACGACAATCAACCTCACATTTCTAACTTGTAATAGAGTCTTTACTAAGCATTCGATACATTTGAAGCGCTTCGCCAACCAACATTTATGGGGCGACAAAGAGAATGAGTCGAAGTATTAACAACAAAGAAGATAGTTGCAATATTGTCGTCGACATACATGAGCAAACAAAGGCTTTCGATGTCAAGTCAATTTCTATTACGTTTGTGCCTAGACTAGTCGCGCTAACCCGGAAATGTCACGTGCAAATGCCAAGACTTGAGTCAAAGAAAATTCGAAGAATCGAATCGCTCAAAGTAGTTTAGTCGATTACTACAAGTAGTTTAGCGCGAAGCGCGTTAAACTACTTTGAGCGATTCGATTCCAAAAAATCGTCGCGACCCGATCTTGGCGCTAGATCGAACTAGAGGGATAATATTATAACTCGATTCGACAATTAGTTTATTTGTGCCTTAATATCTCTCTAATGTGTTTATTAATCCACTTTGAACGAATGTCTTGCATTTTATCTATCGCATCTCTAGTTATTTCTAGTCTTCGCTAACAGATTTGTCTTGTTCGTCATTACTAGCAAATTTCGTCAAAAGCTCGCTAACTAGTTAATACTCTTTGTTTTAGCACTTGCGTATAATCGTATCCTCGAACGAATTCGTTAGTAGTAAAAACTCTTTTTCTTGAAGCTTCTCGCCTAGAATCACAAAATGATCTTTGTTTCAAGATTCTTTCTTATAAGACTCATGATCATTTAGGAGTGTGTAGTAGATAGAGCCAATAACAAAGGTTTCTATCCTAGCGCCTGCTTTGTCATAAGTGCCAACATCTACGTCATCCTTTTCGCCTAGAAGTCGCCCAAACAACTTAATTAGTACGATGATGTTCTCGTCAATCTTCACTTCACGATCAAGGTCGCTCAATTTCAAATCTTGATTCGCATTCAAAAGCATGTTTTTCGAACGAATGTCTTCATAAACTAGCTCAATTCGTTCAAGATCAACAACGACAAGACACAATTGCTTCATCTAGCGATAAAGATCTTGCAAGTCAAGAGATTGCACAATCTTAAAAACTTGTATGTTATTACTATCGCGTTTCTAGTATTTGTTGAGCAATATTGCGATACTTCCATTGAGTGCAAGCTCTAGAAATATATTCTTCTAATTTTGATAATAGCATCGAATCAAATAAGATATCGACGAATGATTCTCGAAAAACTTGAAAACTCTTTGCTTATTTGCGTGATCGACCTTCTTATTCTTTCCTTGACGAGCCCTCTTTATAGCGATAAAGACGTTTAGTTGATACATCGTATTAATAGCTTCTCGACCTATTAGACTTATGATTTGCAAGTTGATCTCTAAGCAACGATATAATTCGTAGATCGTGTCGCTAAGATGTGAGATAAATGCCTTAATAGTGGCACGTTGCTTTGTACTTTTGCTAGAATGAAAAAATGCACTAGAGCTCGTAAAAATTGCTTCGATGTTATATGTTCGTTGGAATTAATCATTTTTGTGAATCTTGACACGCGATAGCTAACTAGATCTTGAGCAAACACGACTAAATAAATTGAGTAAAGGATCGTAAACAATCTTTTGCGTGTACATATATTACGATAAATAGCATTGCTTCTTATGATCTCACTAAAGCTTACTTTGAAGACATATATTGTGTTAAATCAAGTTTATTTGTGAGACGAAGCCTATTCGCTACCTCTCTCTCGCTCTCGTTCCTATAGCATAGATTCGATTGCGCGTGATGTTGCTAAGCCAAACACTTATACGACATGCTCTCTATCTAGGCTAACATCTATGGCAGCATATTCAAATGAGCTCTAAGCTTTAGCTTATTTTTCGTTTCGTTGCACTTATATGTTGTTTGCCTTGCAATCGTCACAAGAGTACTTCTTCTTAAACTTGCCAAGATGTGCTTTGATAAAGACATCTTCGCCCATGATAAAAGCGAACGCGTCTAGCATATGATCGCAAAGATATTTGACGAAAGCGAAAATCTCGCTATTTTAGATTTAAGTTTAGAGCAGAAGCTTGTTCGACAAAATAGCTAACTTACAGCATGATATTAGGTTTAGATCTCGAAGTATGCGAGAAATTGTGTATCGTTGCTTTGTTTACGATGTAGTGCAGGAACTTGATTGCAACGAAGAAGAGATAATAAGACGTCTTATCTTTGTAGATTTTATCGCGTTCTCTATTATACTCATACCTGCATATTTATGTAGATAACTATCTGCTTGAAGCAACAACAACCTGCAAATGCGAGACTATTGATCGTCAAGAAGGCTTGACATAACTTGTCGATCGTCAAGAAGACTTGACGTGACTTGTCAACTTTCTATGTGCTAGGGTGAGACTTATCGAGCTAGAAAGGAAAGGCGAATAATGAAGAATAATACGATTTATTTAGGCATCAACTTTAGGCATAGACTAAAGAAATAATTAATTTTGTGATCTATCAAGAAAGCGACTTGAATAATCATAGCCATTTTCTACAATTCTTCCAGCTAACCTGCAGCCAATAGTCGCGTCGTGAAATTAAGAGAAAATGTTATTCGCGATACATTTTAGGTTATGAATGCTCTTAGTTAGGGAAAGGAGAGCGAGAGCTAGAACAAGCTTCATCGAAGGCCAATTGCACAACGCGCTGCTATGACTTTTGTAAAGATAGCTTCAACACTCTGTGCGAGAGTCGTTCGATCCTTTATTCTATAGAAAATTCTATTTACACGAATTAATCTAGTTAGACTATAATTCACACGATCAACGATTAGCGCAAGATGTCTTTCACAAATATAATATAAGAAACGAGACAAAGTGAAATACGAGCAAAGGCTTACTAAGACAACTTCTCTCGTTCTTGCTCTTAAAAGACATTTTTCTTGAACTTATTAAAATGATAAAATCTAGTGTGATCGTTAAGTCGAGTCGAACACTTTTTTCTCAACCCAACCCACCCTTTTGGGTCCCGTAGGGTTGGGCCAGGGTCAGGGCGCGAACTCGACCCTAGAGTTGAGTTTCGTCGAGTTAATGCCAAAAGCTCAATCTAATCAAGTACAATAAGTTAAGCGAGATGCATATCTAGTAAGATCTTTATATATGTGCATAGAACTCTATTATCTCATCGATTACAAATGTGATTACTAGAGATGACGCATTAATTCTAATCACAATTTCAAGAGAAAAGCAATAGAAATAAGTAGTAGAACCTCTAGATTAAAACTACGTATACATATTAATTCGTTAATCTTCGTTTTTTACATCTTCGACAAGTCGTTTAAGATTTTGCTTGTTTTGTCTTTGCATTTACGTTTAAAGTAAACTCTTTTTGCGTTTGCGTTTTCTCGAAAAGACGTCGTACAATTACAAGACGCTCATGCAAAAACTTTCTTGCTTTATCATGTTTAACGTAATTAATTAAAACTAGAATTGTTCGATTAATTGTTAAACAAAATATAGAAACAAGTATCTATCTTTAAACAATTTAATTAGATATGTTTCTGTGATCTTATGCAACGTTTTTATCGCATCGTCTTGCATTTAATTAATGTAATTAACAATATTAATTTCTAGCAAAATATCTTGACAATAATAATAGAATTGTTGTTTAAGAATTACATGCGATAGCTTTTATTAATAATTAATAATTTTCTTTAAAGCGATGTCTAGTTTAGATCTTAGCAATATTAATTAACGATAAAAAGCAATAAATATATCTTTTAATTTGTCGTTAATGCGAACATTTATAAAAAGACTTAAGAAGCTAGATGTTTGTGCAAACGATTACTTAATAATCTTGATCTAAAGGGTTGACGTCGCATTTGTGTATTTTCTCGTTGCTAAATTTATGAAATCGAAGTTGATAAATTTCTCGAATGTCTTTCGTGACGCAAATTTTTTCAAGTATTGATTTTTCTTTTTTACATTATTGTCTTAATTTAGATTAAGACTTCGATTACGAATAAGTTTTAATAATTATAAATTAAAATTTAGTTTAATGACTTCTTTTAAGTTTGCGATCGTAAGTTACAACGCATAGAATACGAGACAAAAGTATATACTTTTTAAACGTCTTATATTTGTGAGAAATTTGTCAATTAAGATAATTGAATCTTTCTAATTATTCGACAAGAAACGTTGCATAGAATTTAGTATCTATTAATTAACATCTATAAGCGAATTTTTATGCGTCATAGTTATTGCAACAAGCAAATTAGCTTTTCTTAATTAATTTAACTTAATAAAAGATAGAAGCAACATTAATTAAGCAATAATAATTAAGAGCATGTCTTTAATATGCGTAGACTAATTGTTAGATCGAGTTTCGATATCAACATTTTAGTTTGACCCAAATACTTAATATCAATCTTTTGACTCGACTTAGAATTGACTTGGGTCAACGATTTCTTAATTCGACTCAATCGACTCGCCAAGCAATCGAAAATGACGTCAAAATGCCAAGATTTTCTATTTTTAAAAATAATTTAAATTTTTCGAGTCTTGGCGAGTTGGGTCAAGTTATACGCTAAGTACTTCATATCTATTCTTTGACTTGACTCAAATACTTGGGCCAAGATTTCTAACTTGAATCGAGTCTTGGCGAGCCAAGAACTTGACTCGAACTCGATGACTCGACTCGACGCGACCAGTCTAAATATGCGAGAAAATTGTTGTTATTAAATTAGTTAAAATTTTGCTTGTTTTGTTGCTATCGCGTCTTGCAAGAAGTAAATTAAGAAATTTACTATATTTACTTAACTTTATACTCTTTAAACAATCTAATTTTCTCACTCTATTGCGATATTTACAATAAGACGTTTAAATAGTTTCTAGAAATCTAATCTTTATTGTAAAGAAGTTAAAAAGACAAATAATAAAAGTCGCAATTCATATAATGCTAAATTTTAATGCTAATTTTATTGCACAAAAAGATTATATAAACGATAACAATGTCGACGCAAACAATGATAATAGCGATGCGTTAAAAGTTAAATTACTTTTAACTTCGCGCAAGAGAAAAGCTTTTACAATTCGCTCTATACAATTAAAGTTTTTATCAAAGACGTATATTGAAGCTTCTAACAAGTCTATTATAATTAAAAAAAATAAATGTCAATACGTACAATAATAGTAGAGTGTATTTTAAATTTTTTTAGTTCTAAACAAGCATGTAAAGACATATGATCGCTTCATTCGAATAATCAAAAGATTTAAGAATAACAACTTTGATTCAAATGCAAAGATCGCACGTTAATTCGAAGAACAAAAAGATAAGTGAATCTACTTGTTGTTAATGATAGACTTTACATCGTTCGTTGCAAGAAATCGCACAAACAATTGTTTAAAAACGATAATAAAAAATAAGTCTACATTAACAAAAGCGAGATTCGCGAAAAAAGTCACATTTAAGAAAATTATAATTATAAAGAAGAAATTCGTATTTAATGAATTCGTTAAATCGACGTTCGCTAAGTTTCGCAAAACAATAACATTTAAATCTAGCATTAAGAATTTCGCAAATACAAGAAGTTTTATGCTTATTAGCGAAACATCACAATTATGCATTTTTTCAACGTTTTTACTACTAATTTTCATTGTTAATCTTGTACTTTTTAAAACGATAAACTTAATTATAATCGTTCATTTTATTTGATCGCTAAGAAGATTGTTAATGTTGTGCTACGTTAAGAGCAATTAATTTGTTACTTAGAATTTACGAAATTAATAAAAACTTAAGACGCAAATCTAAAGAGCGCATTAAATTTATTTATAAATTAAATGCAAAATTATAACGATGCAATCGAGTTATTTCAATAAGCTTAACAAGTTTATTTTATGCTCTTTGCTTATATGTATTATCGTTGCGCTTAATAGCTAACGCGTGTTTTACAATTATACGAGCTCAATAATGACATTAATAACAAGAGTGTACTTAGACAACAAGACTAAAGTTGTTATTAGCAATAATAAGATAAAAAACAATGAGACAAATTTCGACAATAAATTGAAAAACTTCATTTAAGTCATCAAGTAAAATAGAATGTTTTGACAGAAATAGAGAAAAAAATAGAATTTAATGCGAAACGTATAATTTCTTTTTTATCGCACTAGTTACGATAGCTCTTGTCGTTTAACTACTATTTAGATTAACTAGATTCGAACTTCACTACGTACTTGATTTTATGCTATGAAACTTCTAAGAGTGTCGCAATTGTATATATAAGTCTTAAAATCTTAATATGTTTAACGCATCATTTGAAATTTTGTCGTAATTTCTATTTATTATTAGCAATAAAAAGAGGCAACAAAATTGTTATAATTTTAAGATAAACAATAGTAAAGTCGTTTTTTAAGACTTTATTAAAAGATTTAGCACTAATGTTTATTTGCGATCGTTAACAAGTTTGTCGTTGTTTTCGTCTTTGTTAACATTTTGATCATCGTCGACGTCAAGTTGATCGTCATTGACGTTTTCGTTTTCGTCATTAAGTTAATCGTCGTTGACGTCTTTATTTTCGTCATCAAGTTAAATTCTTCGACTTGCTTAAAATATGTTTAAATATAACTTAAATTAATTTTTATGTAATCAATTTCTTTATTATGCTTCGTAAGATTCACAAACACTACGCTCTTTTAACATTATATATTGATTTGTACAAAAGCTTTTATCTTTAAACATTTTAATAATATACGTCTTTATAGCGTTTTGAAGAATTTGTATTGTTGTATCTTGCATCATAGTAATTTGCATTTAATTATTGTTGCGTACTCTTATTATAATGATTCGACAAAGCTTTTAAAAAGCTTGTTTAAATATTATATAACTTTAGAAGCTCTAGAAGTTGTGAATTGCGACAAGACTATTCTTTAAATTCGAATGTTAACAATGTAATATGACAATAAATACAAAATGTCGCACTTTTTTGCTTGTTTATTATCGCAAAATTCATGATAAAATCATAATAAATTTGTGTAATATTTGGAATTTAAGATTTTTTGTTTAACATTAAATTCGTACAATCTTTGACAATGTTTGCGCTTTCTATATTATTAATGTGTGACTCAAGTTTAAATTCGTTTAAGTGTTCGAATGCTAAATTACTAATTATTGTAAAAAGTTAAACATTCTAGCTAGATGTAAGTGATGTCAAGTAATTGCGTTTTATGAAGCATTAATTTCTAAATTAAACTAGAAGTCATTAGATTTCTTGTATTTACTTCTCTTTCTATTAATGAATTTCGAACTTGATTGAGTTATCGATTAAGTAATTTCAAGATTTCTATAATAAGATGTTGCGTATTAACTAATTTGTTAAATCTTAAAATACTTGATAAACTAAAATTAAGCTAGCAAAAATTAGATTTAATCTAATCTAAGAAAGCAAAGCATTACGAGTAAATTCATTGCATATAATCAATGTCGCAAATAGCACTTTTACATTCGTTAAACTTATTACTTGAACATAAATATTGTGCAAAAGACTTACATTATATTTGTAAAATAACTATATTGTTTATTATTGCAATGCAACATGTAGTATAACAAGTTAACAAATTGTAATTACGATGTTTGTTATAATTCTAAATTGTATTTTGAAAACATTGTTAATCTTTATTGTTAAATTGTTTATTATATGATTGCGCTCATTATACTTGTTTATTTTGTTTTTATACTTCTTTTTATATTAAGAATATCTATAATGATGCGAAAACTTAATAGTTCGCAAGAATCTAAAAACTTTCAAAACAAATTTAATTCGATTAAACAAAATAGACGTTCTTTCAAATTAATTATTGCTTTCTATCGCTCACGTATTAATAAAAAATGTTTTGCTACAATTGAAACTTGTATTTAAGTCAAAATCAAAGCGCAAAAAGCTAGTAATTAAGAATTTAAAAGAACGCGAATTAGAGTTAAACGTCATTAAATAGAAATTGTTAGCAAAGAGTTCTTATACTTCATTACAACGAATGCGATTTATTAATTGCAAAGTTGCTCAAAGTACATTACGACGCACATTCTTTCTATATAACGACATATTAAATCATAATATTAGCGTCGAGTTCTTAACAATTCTTAAGTCGAATTTCGATTAAATTTTTCACTTAACTTTTAGCGAAAAGAACGAAAACTACATTAAATTAAAACATTAAATTAAACGTAATAAACAAGTTTAATTCGAAAAAAGAATTTCAACTTTAATATTAAACAAAATACGATAATGCTTCAAATTCGACAATTAAACGCGAAGAAAAGTCTAGTAAAAAGAAGACGTTTGCTACGAAGTAGACGATCATTTTAACATTAATCGCTTAGAGCAATTTTAAAAACTTCAAAAATCGAGCAACTAATACAAGAAAGATAAATATCTTAACACTAGTCGCGAAGCGCAACACTTTAAGCTTCAAAAAATTAACAACTATAATGAAGAAATTTATGACATCATTATTTGTAATCAAAGTTGAAAGCAAGTCAACATAGAAGATTATCGTTGCTAAAGAGAAGTCTACAATTGTTGTAAAATCAAAAAGTCAAACAAGAGTCAAAAACAATAAGACAAAAGATCGCAAATTAATAAGAAAATCATTTATTATAAACAAGATATATTTTATTCATTTTTATTAGTACTTTCTATTGCTAATAATACAAATAATAGTTTTAGAATCTTGATTTGCGAAATTTTATTCGATAATTCGCAAAATCATAAATATGATAGCTAAACATAAGCAATTAATATATTTTCGCAAAGAAGTGAAATTGCGTACAATAAAAAATAAAAATTCGAAAAAAAATTATCGTAGATTTTTAAGTTAGTGTTCGAATTTTAACAACGCAATGAACGATGCTCATTAATATACTTTGATTTTGAAGAGATTGCTATAATTCTCATTGACTAATTTAGATATCTCTAGATATTCGAATTTAATAATTGCTTTTATGTTAAATGTCTACGAAAACAATAAAGCTATAACAATGTTGTTTGCTAACGAAATTAACAAAATTGATAAAAAATCCAAGCTTAATTTAAAGAAATTTATTTAATCTATCGTCTAAGTTTAGTTACAAAGCATTTGAAACAAAAACAACAAAATTTTGAAAAAAAAAAAATTGCTTGAAGTTTGATCGTTTGTTTAGCGAAATCTTAATTTTCTTTTCTACGTCACGTTTTTAGTAATAATCTTTATATTAATATTTTAATCAAATAGATAATTATGCTCTAGTAATAACTACTTTGTTCTAAATATACGTTAACAATCTCTAAAGTGCATTGCAATTATTTTGAAATATTCTTTAATTCGCAAATAATTTGTTAATATTAAAATGTATTTGTTAATTATTAAGATAACTCATTGATTCTATAATGTTTGTTTGCGTTTTAAACTCTTGTTCGTAGTAGAAAGCAATAGCAAAATTAGTTACAATAATTCTTAAGAAAAATCAAGTTATATTTTCAATTTCTTGCTTATTATAATCTTGAAATAATATTAAACTAAAGTCAAGTTTTTGAATTGTAATGTTTATCGTTTGTCGTAAATAATAATTTAAATAAACGCTAAATAATGTTAGTTAAATAAGATTGCACTAAAAACGTAATTAATTGATTTTACATTTAAAGACAAAAACGATTTACGCTTTAATCGTCTCTTGCAACGTTTTAATCGTCGTTTCTTTCATTTTAATAACTTTCTTTTTTGCGAAGTTGTTAACAATTTCTTTGCAAAGCCTTGCGAACGATAGTTTTCTAATTAGAAAATTCGTAGATTTCTAATATTGACGAATCTCTTTAAGCGTCATCGTTACAAGTTCGATTAGCATCAAAACTTAGCTATAGATAGAAAATAAATTTATTGTCTTTCTTATATCGCATAATCTTGAACTTCTTAAATGCTTCTTTTGAATAAATATTTACGTCGTTTTGTTGCTTTTATTTATTTTTTACTTTTTCTTAACAATTATATAATTGTTGTTATACTTAGATAGCGTCTTGTTTGCGTTTCTTCTTTATACTAATATTAGTATACTTGTGACGCACGTGTTTAGAAGACATCTATACGAACGACAATTTTTAGTTAAATTTATTATTTTTGATTTTTTGTCGCGCATTTTTAAAGATATAAGTCTAAGCAATAGTTAGCAATGTGATTTAGCAATGTAATTTAACGATTTTATTATAACAAACTCTATAACTAATTTTTGTTATAAACGAAGAGCTTTTAGAATTTGTGAATTATAATAAAATTATTTGTGATATTTGTTAATAAGTTGTTAACACTATAAGTATTTGATTAGTTTACGCAATAATAGTTTATTAGATTACGACTATCTAGCGACCTAATTAAATAAATAAACAATTATATTTATTATTATTATTGATTCGTTTTGCAATTACAACGCCTTATTGATAGATCGTAAATAGCTCGCTATAAACAACGACAATCGTGAAGTTACGAAAAATATGTGTAGATTTAACTTTTGTTGCTTGTTTATGTTGCTAAGTGCGCTAATTGTGTTGCGCAATGTTATTTATTATAATTAAGAGATTTCTTTTTGCGATAAAAAGACAATCAAAAAGATTAAAACAATTAAAAAAAATTATTATTAAAAATTCTTATCAATTGTTGCAAATTATGATGTAAAAGTACTAACAATAAACTAATGTTATTATTTAATTAATTACGAAAAAAAGTAAAGCGCAAATTCTTTAAAAAGAAAATCGACCTCGAATTGCGAACAACTTTAAGAAATAATAGTCAAAATGTCAATTTCAAACATGTTAGAAAAAGATTATTAACGACAATATTAAACTAGACTTAAGGCAAATCGACTCAAAATTGATCGAATATTATTCGACGCAAAAACAAAAATAAGCTTAGTTAAAAATTTCAAATTAAGTGAACTAGAAATCTTAGAGAGAAGCGACGAATATTTTATTACTTTTTTTTATTGTTTGTTCTTTAACATTTACGTAGTCTTATTGCAATCGATTTGAACGTTCAAGACTTATAAAGAGCGATATATAACGATCGCTTCGCATAAATAACGCTATTCACAAAATTGTAGACTTAAATCTTTTACAAGAAGATGTTCGAAGACGAGCAAACGATCTATAAATTTATTATAAAAGAGAAATTAATAAAAAAGAGATAACAAGAGAGCAAAAGCAATAAGTGATAACTAACATTATTTATTGCTTTTTTAACAATTAAATAAAGAAATTCGTAATTGATCGAATCGCTATAAATAATAGAAAGATACTAAACGAGAAAATTATCAAAAAGAAATTCGAAATTGAGAAAGAATTGACTAAATTTAATGACTAAATAATTTAGCAAAAGAAAAAAAATCATTAATTCGAAATTCGCATGTTAGAGCTTCTATTTTTGCACTCAATTATTAATTTTAAAAGTTGTTCAATTAAAACAATCAATTAACAAGGCGTCAAACAAAAGAATCTTTTTTTGCTTCGATAACAAAAGATATGCGACGTGTTGTTCTTAGATAAGAACAAAAGCTAATGTAGTATAACGAACATAAGTTGAGAAGTCTAGGTGTAAGCAAACAAGAAATTGCGTTTCAAATAAAGAAATTTAAGAAGAATTGCCTAGATTTATACAATGCTATGAATTCAAAATTTAAGTATGTGTTTGCGCTACTATTGCTACAATTTACTATAAATTGTTAATGTTTCTTGTGAAAACAAATACTCGCTTTCTAGTTGTATCTTCTTTTCGTTAATCTTAAATGTTAACTTCAAAATAAAAGTGTTCTTATTTGATAATTTTAAATTTCAAGACAACACAAACGAAGATAACTCGAACGACATAAGTAATTTTTTATTTAATAATAATAAATACGATTTAAATTAAAATGACGTCGATAAGAATAATAATTTAGTCAAAGAACTTAAAAGTAATAATAACAAGAAAAACAACGACGTTAAGAACGTAAATATAATAGAAAATTAAATTAAAAATTAGAATTAGCAAGAGTAACTCTAACGCTAATTTATAATTTAAACGACTTTAATTCTCTAGCGTAATTCTTTAACTCGCAAGTAATTTGTAAAAGTGCTTGCAACATTGCACTTAAGCAATCAATACATAGCAAAACAATGTTAATAACGTATAAGCAATAAAATGTAATAGTAAAATAGCATTTGCTAGATTAATTTATGCTAAATATATTATTGCTTCTTGCTTATTTGTCTCATTGATTAAAATAACTTCAATAGTCACTTTATATAAAATCTTAATATTGTCGATTTAATGTCTTGAGACGCTCTTTAATTACATCGACGTTATGCACGTATTAATTCAATTAACGCATGTATTTTAATTCACAAACTTAATTAATGTTTTCGTTAAATAATTGAAATTTTACTTCAATTGCTTGCATTATAATGCTCGTAAAAAGCTAATTATTAATTGACAATATTAATGTTTGTTGTGAACTCTTATTAAGAAAGCACATACATGTGACGTTCGTTCTTTTAAATTTTCGCCATTAAGAGAAATCTTTTTTAATCGAACGAGATCGCTAAGAGCGCAAGAAGCTCTTTTTCGTAATACGTCTTTTCTTTATCACAAAGCGTAAAATAGTCGTTAATATTATTTCTTAAATTTATAATGTGCTTCGTTCGACGAATCTATTTTTACTCTTTAGTTAATAGCGTTACTATGCAAGAACTTGAATAAGTATAAATTACGTTTAAGTAACATATTGTTACGAGTTGCGTGCTTAGATCTATTAATTACGACGCAAAGCTCTTCACAATATGTAGAGCACAATTTGTCAAGAAAGTATCATGTGACTAGATTAATAAATTAGTGAAATTAAAGATGTTGATTCATTAAGACTCTCGATTTAGGAAATTAATGAATTATTAAGATCAAAGATATTGATTTAACGATTTAGTTAATTCATTATGTATATAATCATTGAACGCGACTCTCTTATGAATTGTGTTCAATTTATCATAAGTCTTGATTTATTGTTACAACTATTTATAGTTGCAAATCCTTATTATTAAGTGATTATTTACATTGCCTAAAGACGTCTATAGATCTCTTTAATAACATAACTCTCTTTAATATCTTTTACGAAAGTACTAGCGTAACACTTTAAACACTTTAAGAATGTCTATATTAGATTAACGCGCTTTTATCTCGAACATTAGCTCAACAACATTACGTCGATTCTCTATTAATAAAGACGACAAGATAAGAATTAACAAGTCTAACGTCTATCATGAAGATCAAATTGGCTTGAAGAACTAGCTTATGTAAATAAATATTTATTTTATCTTTTATCTTGTTTTAGCGAACAAGAAGACAATTTTTGCATTCACATTTCTTAGAGAAAGAGCTCAACATTAGCTTAAGTTAAACTTACGCAAGTATTTGAAAAATTATGACGAAAATTCTTGTGCGATGTTCACGAACTTCGACAACTTCAAGAAAGAACTTCGAAGAATCTTCGAAACATTTAACGAGAAACAAATCGCAAAAAAAGTAATTTAACATCTAATTTAACAAATCTTTGCAACGAAGTATGCAACAAGATTTCAAAAGTATATTAATCTTATTAAGTAAAATGATGTTGCACTTATAACAATGTTTCGACAAAATTTTAAGAACAATCTTAAGAACGAAATTATGCGTGATGGCAAATTCATTAGCGACATATTTGATCTCATCGAAGTAATTATTGATTTTGACGACAAATTATATAAAAGAGCTATGAAAAAACGATACGATCAATTTCACGAAAGAGCAAGAATCTTCTTTGAATTAACGATCGAATATTACTTGAGAGAATCTCGTTTTAATTAGAACTACAATAACTTAAATTATCGTAAGTCTACATTTATGAAATTAAATTTTACTTAACGACGCAAAAAGAAGAATTTTAAAGAAAAGCAAGATAACAAATTCTAGAAAACGTGCTATTTATGTGACAAATCGAGTCACTTCGCAAGAGATTATCAATATAAAACTTAATAAATCGTCGATAGATTAATGTTATGTTAAGAGAGATATTTAATAGCTAGAACGACATTAGAAAGCAAATCGACATAGAAGCGAACACTCTCGAAATTAAATCGAACGACGATTACTATCTAGTAGAAAACTTAAATTAATTATAGAAAGTTCTAGATAAAATATTATTAGGCAAGGCATTCGCATTTACGCAAGAAGTCAATCAAGCACTTTAGAAGACTATTAAATCTTATAATCTAGTTATCAACTTAGACGAAGAGTATAATTAGAAGAACTTTCACGAATGCATAGAAGACATTACGAATCATCTTAAGACTTTAGTTAGCTTATCGAAGATTGTAAATAAATGCGAGAAGAAGCTAGAAAGCAATGTTATTACAAAATAGAACATACTTAACATTATTATGAAACAATTGAATCTCATTAAAGTAGACACACGAAAGTCAATACTTAATCGTGAAGATGCTATTATTAAAGAAGCGAACGACTTACACGCAAGTCTTAGTTAAATAACTTGCTACAACGACTTATGCTAAACTCACTTAGAAGAAAAGAACAAAGTCAATTAATTTTCTAGAAAGTCAAAGTTAGCAATCTAGCAACAAAAGAAAGCTTAGCGCAAACAAGCGTTTGAAGCAAAAGTTATAGCATAGAAGTAAAGAAAAGTTCAAATTTTTTAATAAAGAGCATATCGAAGAAATGCAATATGTTAGCTTAATAGTAGCAACTAAACTCAACAACGCACGCACGATGTTTTATCACATTAATTAAGATTAACGATTATCGACTTATAGCAATGATCGATTTTGATGCAATAGATAATTTTATGATTAGAGCTTTTATAGAGAGGAAAGAGTATTCTACTTAAAAGAAGCTTGACGCTTACAACCTAGTAATTGTAGATAAAAACTCATTACTCGTAGAAAATGAAAGAGTGAACAAAGAAACGAAATTACTATCGATAGCTATTTAGCAACACTACGAGAAACTAATCTTTAATATAGTGGAAATAGTTACTTACGATATTGTATTAGAAATGCCTTAATTAAAGCAACACAATCTAGAAGTTAACTAGAATACACGAGTACTCAAATTCGCACGATGTGATCACGCAATTCACATTTAATCTACGCATCGATAGCGTTCGATAATAGATAAAAGATTGAGTCGAAATTCGATCGCAAGTAGCGAACTTGCATTTTCGCAAAAAAACGATTTAATAAAGTTCGACTTAACAAGCATCGACAAAGATTAGCTAAACTATTAAGTCAAAGTAAGTGAAGAAAATTGCGAATCTTTTAAGAACTCTAGACTATTTAGTATAACAAGAGAATCGCTAAAGCATATATCACGAATATACAACAATTGAAAGCATTTGTTTCAAGAAGAGAAAACGACTAAAACTCTATCTAAACATTAATCGTGAAATTATGAAATTAGACTTAAACTAGACAAGTAATTCACGTTTGAACTTATATATGTTTTATTCGAAAAGAAGCTCAAAACACTTCGCAAATACTTGGCAAAAAATAAAGAGAAAAGATTTATTAAAAAATTCCAATCATAGATAGAATATTCGATTCTCTTTGTACTTAAGAAGGACGAAACTCTTCGTCTATGTGTCAATTATTGAAAGCTAAACAATATTACGATAAAAAATCAATATTTACTATTTAACATTAGCGAACTTCAAAATCGATTGTTCGAAGCAAAGTACTTCATCAAACTAGACTTACGAGAAGCGTATAACTAGATTTAAATAAAAACAAAAGAGAAGTAAAAGATAGCTTTTTGCACACGATATAAACTATACAAATACATGATAATGTCGTTTGAACTTATTAACGTCTCGACAATATATTAAAAAATGATCAATGATGCATTACGACAATATTTGAATCGATTTGTCATAACATACTTGAACGACATTATGATTTACTCAAATATCTTGGAGAAACATATTAATTGTGTTTTCAAAGTATTGGAATGTCTAGATAGAAGAAACTTACGTCTTAAATCAAAGAAATGCGAATTTCATCAAGAGGAAGTTGACTTCCTTGGATTTGTCGTTGGACGACATGGATTCAATTCTTCCTAGATTTCATGAACTACAATAAGAAGTTCATTAAAGACTACTTTGCTAATGTAATACTAATAACGAACTTAACGAAGAAGAATACGCCATGAATATGAAGATCGATAGAAGAGAAATTATTCCAAAACCTTAAGCTAGAATGCTTAAAGAAACTAGTACTAAAAATGTACGATTCACGATTATCAAATAGAATTGAAATCGACGCATTAGATTTAATTATCGATGCATACTTTAGTCAAGAGCATGAGAGCATATAACACTCAATAACATATCTCTTGAGAAAACTCTTGTTAGTCAAACAAAATTACGATATTTACGACAAGAATCTACTTGCTATTGTAGCATTTCTAAAGTCATGAAGAGTATACATCGAGAAATCATTAAAACTTACAATTCTTACGAATCACAAGAATCTTGTGCATTTCATCATTATTAAACAACTTAACAAAAGACAAATACGATAATTAGAGCAACTCGAACAATACAAGTTTAAGATACAATATACATTAAACAAAGACAATGATAGAGCAAACGCACTTAACAAAAGAAGCGATCATATAAAAACAAAAAAGTTGTTTAATTACAATATACTTAAAATTAACAATAACGAATCACTATTAGCAAATAAGTACGAGCTAAATGCTACATTACAAATACTTAGAGACAATACAAAAGAGTTTTCAATATTAAAAGAAAAACTCTAGATATTTATCGACAAAATTGACGAATGTATAAAGAAACATTATGATAAATCATTGCAAAAGCATTCGAGAGTGATCAAAATCCTTTAGCTTTTACGCTAGCATTGTTAGTTTCTTTAGATAAGACAAGTTGTCAAGACGTATATTAAACGATGCCTTAATTGTTAGCAAAACAAACATAATACACATGCGAGCTATGGCGAAATTCAATATTAGGAATTATCTAAATTGTTATGAAATAAAGTCACGATAAACTTTATTATCAAGTTGCCCAAGACGACGAATCTAGCAATTGAAGACAAATATAATTCGATACTAGTAATAGTTAATAAACTTATCAAGTACTCACATATTATCGCATGCAAAGAGAAATTCATAGCAAAACAACTAGAATACATTGTATTAAATCGACTTATACGATACTACGATATATTCAAAGAACTAGTTAGTGACAAAGACAAGCTCTTCACGTCTAATTACTAAAAGACGCTTCTATTAATGTTAGGAACAAGACTTAAAATGTTCATTACCTATTATTCGATCACGAATGATTAAATAGAGCGAACAAACTAGAGTCTAAAGCAATATTTAAGGCACTACGTCAACAATACTCACAGTAATTGAATATCACTTTTATCTATGATTCAACTAGCATTAAATGCAAAGGTTTTAAATATCACTAAAATAACTTTATTCTTCGCCAACTATAATAGGGAATTCAATCTCTTTAAAAAAGAGCGAAATTATCTATTAACTTAGTTAGTCATCGCAAGGGTAAAGACATTAAAAAGAATATACGATAACATCTTAAAGATGCAAAAAAAGTTAATTAAGTATTAAAATAAGAAACGAAAAACGACACCTTAGCTAAAGAAAAGAAATAAGATATATCTTACTACGAAAAATCTTAAAACAAGGAAGTTAAGCAAGAAATTAAATTATGTCAAAGTCGAATCGTTTCTCGTTAAGAAAACTAAGAAATCAATCAATTACGAACTCGACTTACTTAAGAACGTCAAAGTATTTCTAGTCTTTTATATCTTACTACTAGAATTAGTAGACGCCAATACATCTCTTTAATATACGTTTTACTTTAAGTTCCAAAAGAAGAAACAATTTAAGATTAAGAAGATACTAGAACATAAGAGTCAAAAGTTTCTTATCAAATGAAAAAAATATCTTACATCAAAGAATACTTGAAAATCGCTTAAGAATCTTCATCGATGCAAGAATTTAATGAAAGAGTTTTAAACAAAAAGACACTCTTCTAGAATCTAAGAAACACTTTTTGGAACAAATCTTCAATAGAGAAAGAAACAATTATTTCTTGATTCAACTTTTTGGAGTTCGAATTATTTAGAGCATTCAACTTGTCTAGGCTTTGAATTCCACGACGAAGCATTTCACTATCACGCTCTTTCAAAGATTTCTTTTGTTTGCGCAATCTCTTCATGCGTGCGTATTGCTCACGAAGCTCTTGATGAAACTCATTCGTACAAACGATCGTCAATCGCATCTTTTCTTCTAAAACATTCTCTTATTGCTTCAAAAATTGTTATTCGACATTAGAAGAATTACGATAGTCGCACTTTGTTAATAATCTTACACATTTAACACAATAATTAAACTTCTTCTTCATCTTACAAAGAAAGTTACGATGAGCACATCGCGAACATTAAGACATAATAACGTTTGTTCGAAGCAATCGTCAATAAAGCTCGTGTCGTTGTTTGAATTTTTTGGAATCTCTAGGCATAGCGAAGAAAGAATGAATCAAGATGTTTTCGAGACGAAAATCTTAAAGAAAAGAGATAGTGTTACGAGTCGCGTGCTTAAATCTATTGATTACGACGCAAAGCTCTTCATAGTATGCAAGACATAGCTTGTCAAGAAAGTATTATGTGACTAAATCAATAGATTAATGAAATCAAAGATGTTAATTTATTAAGACTCTCGATCTAGAGAATCAATGAATTATTGAAATCAAAAATATTGATTTAGCGATTTAGTTAATTTATCATGTATATAATTATTGAACGCGACTTCCTTATAAATCGTGTTCAACTTATTATAAGTCTTGATTTATTGTTACGATTGTCTATAGTTGCAAATTCTTGTTATCAAGTGATTGCTTGCATTGCCTAAAGACGTCTACAAATTACTTCAATAGCATAACTCTCTCTAATATCTCTTACGAAAGTACTAGCGTAACACATATTATTTTGATTTGTGATTTACTAGTGTAATGTTGTAGCGATATAATTGTGTGTTAATGTGTTTAAAGCTAGTACATTTAAATTCAAACATAAGTAAAATTCGCTCAAGACATTTTATTATTTATAGCAATAATTGCATTTAGTACTATTTTGACAAGAATTATATAAAGATTAAAAATTGTAATAAGAATTTAGTTTACACTTTTACATCAAAGTTACAATGCACGAAGTAGTAGAACTAAGCAATAAAATATTCTTAGTTACTACTTTTCATCGTTGCACAATATTTATATAAGTAATTCTTTTCGATATTTTTAATAATTTATTTTTATTCTTTTGCTTTAACGTTTAGATGTAAGACGTATAAAAGCTTCTTAATGCTTAGAATTGCAATTTAATAATTATTATTGAAGTAAACACTTCTTGCGAACAATTCTTTAATCGCAAGATTCTTAGCTTACGTGCTAGTTTCAATGTTATAAGACACACTTACATCAATAAGTCGTAATAGATTTGTTTATTTTTCTAAGTCGTAAGATTATAATTAAGAAGAATTAAGCATTCGAGAAAATTATCGTTTATTTATTAGTTTATCGTTGAGAACAATTTAACAAGTTAGATATTTAAATAAATCTTAAAATAAGTTAACGCATCGTAGAAAAACGCGATTGAAATATAGTTTAACATGTTGTGCAAATATGTTGTTAGCGATCACATTTCTAATTTTGTCTCTTAATTATACTTATTTATTAAAGACTAGATTTGCTATATTTGATTGTTAAATTTAATGAAGTATTTAATTAAATATCTTAATAATTAAACGCATCTTGTTCTAGAATGTCGCGATAATTAATAATAATATTATTAATTAAGATTAATCGACATATATAAAAAAAATAAGATTTGTTAATATCTTGTTTTAACATTTAAATGTTACAAACATTATTCGTTTTCATTTTTAATTCTTTTCATTTCGCAACTAAAGCATAATTTGTCGCTACACATTGCTAGTTACATTTCTAATTAAACTTAAAATTAAGTTACAACGAACTTTAATAAATTATATTAACGATTTTTTATCTTATTTTATAAGAGAAGAGATATAGCGCATGAAGCAACAAAATTTAGCAATAAAACTATGACTTTAATTATTATTACGTATCATTCTACAAGATCTTAAGAAATAACTTATACTTTCTATTAATAATTATTACATCTCTCTTAACTCGACGTCGAAGTGCGTAAGATTACACATTATTAATTATTAAATAAGCATTACGCAAGAGCTACAAAAAGAGACGCTAACGAATAACTCTTAATATGTTATTATATTATTGAGCTATTAAGTTTTAAATAACAATTGCGAAAGTTATAAGTTGTGACACTAAAAATAATGAGACGTAAAATATTAACAAGTGACTAAAAGTTAACTTCATTCAAATTAGTACTCGTCTTAACACTATTATAATTATTAACAAATAGTAGATCTACTTTGGGTCGTCGATGTAAATAAGTGTCGTCTAATAGTACTTTGTACGCTAAGCAAAGTCTATAATTCTAGTAATTTATTACGAGAAACAATGCTTTCTTACAATAAAGAATAATTTGCTCTTTCTAATTGCTAGCTTTTGCTTTAAGTGTCTCATTTGAACGTCGAGCTTTATAAACAATTATATTGTCAACTATATGCGACGTTTGCTTTGTTAAATAGAAAACTCTAAACAAATAATAATTGAAAAATTAATATAAGAATAAATGACATTCAAGATGTTACTAGATAGCATAATGTAGTTACACACATTTCTAGCATTAATTTCTATTATTCGAAAACTTACATTATCGAGATAAAAAACTATTGTCGAAAAGACAAAATTTGGCGAGTGAATCTTAAGTAGTGACTTGACGCTATAGTTTTTGTTAAATAATTATATTTAAACCCTAGCTTCAATAGTATATCGACTAGTATTAAAATCCAAAATAGAACTTAATCGTGTCAATTATTAAAGCTATGTCGAGCTAGAATTCCAACGTAAATACATTGTATTAGATGACGTCTTTACTAGTTAATAGCTATTTATAGCGTGAAAAGCGACGATTTTTATGAGAGCTTAAGAAGATACGCTCAATCTACGAAAACTACTATTGCGCAAACAAGAAATGCAAAATGTATAACTCTTAATTTCTAACATTGTATTCAAAAAGAAAGACGCAATTTTAATGAAAAATCTACTTGTGAACAACAAGTTAACGTAAGTATCGCTCTTTTTACGTTTTTAAATTACATTAAGATCTTAAAACTTTAGTGCGCTTTTAAAAGAAACACTTCTACAAACGAATGCTAACAAATATCGCATATTAAACGAGAAAATGAAATATATTAATAATGCATAGACGACTTATAACTATTTCGACTTTCTTGTATTATGCAATGAAACAAATAGATTAAATACAATTATTAAGTTTAATTATGCGAACTTCAAGTAAAATTTAAGCAAAAAGAGATCTAGCAATAAGATAAAAAATAATTAATAAAAAGTTCACGACATAGATTGAATTGCAAAAATTGTTTTCGTACTATCTTTTATTACTTATTGTGACAACTTGTATAGTCTAACATAATTGTCGTAATTTTACTTTTACTTTAATTGATTCTACTTGCTTTAAAACAAGTTTCTTAGCGTTTAATAAAAAGCGAATATCGTTTATAAATTTTTATTGAGTTGATTTTCATATCTTTTTGCAACTTAATCACAAAATTAACACTTTACTCTTCAAAATTCGTTAACGATATATTGATGTCTATTTTAAGTAGATTAATTGTTAATTAAGCATAATTTTCGTTGGAATAGCTAGAAAAAACTTGATTATTATTGCTTAATTAATTATTTCGTTCTTCGTATAATAAAGTTTCGAATTGCATGAAAAAAACAACGATTAATAATAAAATTTAGCAATAGAATCTTTTGTCGTTGAATTAAATAAAAAAGTATTAGTTACTTTAGTCTCTAAATACTACTCTTATAATTAAGACAATTTTCGTTCACGTTTGTATTATTTTTTATTTTATTCTTTTTCAACATTACGTGCTATCTTTAGAGCATCTTATTATGATCATTAGATTTTCGCAACTCGATCAAAATACATTGTTCGATTCAAAGAAGCACTCAAATAATAATAGCGTTCTTGACACATTTTATTGACTTAATTCTTCTAATTTAGAAATCATTAAAGCTCACTAAAATCTCTTCTTGTCTATTCGAAAAAACAAACGTTAAATAAAGTCTTCACTTAACAAGCTTTTACGTCTTAATGATAAAAGCGTAATTGTGTGAACGATTAAGAAGCATTTTATGTTCGAAAAGTAATAATAAAATTAAACTTTTTAAAATTAAGATATAGAGTTAAGACTAATAAAGCATTTGAATTTTTAATAAGATAGTTAAGCTCGAAAAATCAAGCTTTAAAGCGATTAATATAAGATTGTTTACATTATTATTAATGTGCTCAAAGTCATTTGCAAGAACTATAAAAAAATATTTCTTCATTTAACTTTCACTAATTTAGAAACTTCTATTATGAGACGACACAAAAAAGACAATAATTAATGTTAAAAATTCAAAGATTTATTGCAAAGAACTATAGAGCAATCTTTGCAAAGTGTAAGTCAAGACTTTTTTACTTATTTTCGCTTCTTTTCTTTTGTATTTTTAAAATTTAACTTTTATTACTATAATTAATTGTTGATTTTTTGTTCTTGTAATTACTTTATTATTATTCTTCAATAATATTTTACTTACATTTGAGTTAACGTACTAATACGAATTTTACTTCTAATTTTAGGAAACGAAGTTTATAAAACGCAAGAAAATAAAGCGATACAATCAACAAAACTTTAATAATTAACTAACAAAAATAGTGTTAAATCTTAATATCTTTTTTCGATCATTAAAAAAATTAAGTTTTAACAAGTTTGTTCGCTTTTTACGAACGAATGTAACTATTTCAAGACGTACAAGATTCGCTAAGTTGATTAAAAAACGTACAAATCTAATTAAACGCAATGTTCTTAACGATTTAAAAACAAATACTTAAGTGTTTATTGCTTTAGACAATTAATCAAGTTCGAATTATCTTTTTTTTTAAAAGTTATCGCATACTTTATTGACATAAATTGACAATATAAAGAAGTTTTGTTGGTTTTTAAGTTTTTAAAGAATAGATACATAAAAAAGCGATTAACGAATATAATATATAGCATTCTAAAGAAGTACAATTTTCAAAATCACTTGATAACTATTATTGCAAACAATGCCAACAATAACAAAACATTACGAAGAGCTTTTACTAAGACTTTGCGAAACGATAACATAGTCTAAAATTCAAAGTTCGAGACGATAAATTGCATAAGTTATGTTATGTAGATTGCGATTAACAATTTGTTAAAAACGCTTAAGATACGTGTTCGAAACAAAAATGTTATTATCGAATTTAAAAAGAAGAATTTCGACAATCTAATTAAGAAAAGAGATTCTTTTAAGAAGACTTTGCGCAAGATAAGATCAATTGCTAGCTTCTACTATTATAAGTTCTAATAAATATGATTTTCAAATTTAACTTATTGTTATTGCAATTAACGCGTCGATCGTTCGATACAAAGTCTTTCGCGAACTTCAAGCAAATAATATATTAAACAAAAACATAAAAAGTATGATTCAAGATATTAAAATTTATTAAAACAATATCTATACTATGTTGCAACGAACGTACAACATGAAAAACTCTATACATAAATGACTTTATACTTGAGCGAAGTCAAAGTTTCGAATGCTAGAATTAACAAAAAATGAGTAAAATTAAATACGTTACATAATAACACTTTTGAAATCTTTTAAAAAACTTATTTGAACATTAGATTCTTTTTAGAATCTTACGATATACGAAGTTTGAAAAACTTACAATGTAATGCATAATTATTTGAAAAATTAACGACAAATTATTGCGAAACTTTTAGATGTAACTTGAACAAAAAAGTTACAAAAAGACATTTAGATTGCCAAGAATTAAATTAATATATACTATGAAACTATTTATAACAAAGCAAGTACATACTTTAATATCAAGACTTTGTTTAACTTGTTTAGAAAATAGTTAATGTATAGCGTACATTACTTTATTAATAATGTTTCGCATTCTATTGTCGCCTTCTATTGCTTAAAAGATTAACGTCTCTTTATAAAATTAAAGTTGATTATTAATTAACAAACGAAAATACGTTCAAAAGTTTAAGAAACACTACAATAATAACTATTTGCAATATTAAAAATTAGAATATTATCGACGTCTTGCTATTGAACTTAAAAAAAGACAATCTTTAGCGATTGTCGTGCTAGCTACTTAACGTAGCATCAACAATCAACAAAACGTCGTTAATAACACATAGAATATTGCGCTAAAGACGAAGATCAACGAGACGATTAACTAGCTTGCTAAATTAATCGAATCTATTAATAAATTTTTTATTTTAAACGTTTGAAGCACTTTAGAGTCTTGATTTCTAGCAATAACTCGTATGATTAAAGACGTTTTGGCAATTCTCGTTTCGAATGTTAATATCGAACGATTGTTTTTAATGATGCGCGATATAATTACTTATTGTCGCAATCGATTTCGCGAACACATTATTAAAAACATAATAATAATTAAACGTACAAATTGATTTGCTAAGAACATTTTGAAGAACGCAAACATTATATTGCTTATTATCGCGAAAAAGCTAAATTAAGATATTAAGAAAATTAACGACGATAAATTTTTGTTAAATATCACTTAAACAATAGAATTAAAGAACGATAATAAAAAATCGAACAATAACTTAGACTTCAAGACGTCTTTTATTAAGTTAAATGATTTGAACAACGCTATTCATGCGATAGCAATAGTAGATAGCAATAGAAGTCGAGATCGAATTAATACGTTAAAAGAACTTTAAGCTTGTTTTCTTATTAATCTTTTTTTAACATTTTTAATAAATAAGACTCAAAATTACATCAACAATAATGCGAGAAGTTATCGAAGCTCGAGTCATTCGCAAATAGAGTTAACATTGCTCGCGTATTCGCAAGACTTAAATTATTTTCGATTAATATCTTAGATAATTATACTTGTTTTCGCGAAAAATCGATAATAATATTTAATGAACAAATTAAGTCAAAGTACGTTAATTCGTTCGCGAGAGATATTTGCGAAGCGACAACGAATCAATATGTTACGCTGCTATCTAGCGATTCAGGATATTAGAGAGAATTATGCTTTGGAGAGATTTGTAGACGTCTTCAGACAATGCAAGCAATCACTTAATAACAAGAGATTGCAACTTTAGTAGTCGTAACAATAAATCAAGACTTAAGATAAATTAAACACGATTCATAAGAAAGTCGTGTTCGAAGATTTATATACTAATGAGATTCTTTCTTGCTTGTTATGCTCGTTGTTGAGCATGTCGAGCTCTGCTCGCTCTGCTCGCCGTCGAGCACGTCGAGCTCGCTCGCTAGTGCGTTAAGCATTGCTCGCCTGTCAAGTCGTCGAGCATGCAAATAGCTGTGCTCTGTGCTACATATTTTTTCGCAAAATACATATCGACTGTAACGAGCTAGAGTCGTAACACTATTCTTTTTCTCAATCTTTTCGTCTCAAAAAGCGACTGCTTATATTATTATGTCTTATTAACAACAAAATCGTATTTGTCTTGCTTTCGAAATCGATCGCTACGATATACTAATCGACTTTGTTTATGAGCGTTGCTTCTGTTTTAATAAATTTTGTATCGCAATGAAAGATTCGCTGTCTCGTCTAAAATGTTCGAAATGTGTTCGCGCGAGTAAAGCGTGTGTTAACATGTCGTGAGTTTCGCTGAATCGCATCAGAAAAGATTTGTTCTCGAAGATTGTTAAAAATGAAGCTGTGTTAACAATCGTGATCACGCGATTACTTTAAAATAAAAAAATGCTAAAGAAAGCTAATGCGAAAGCAAAGCGAAAAACACAATGTCTTTTGTTCAAGATGAAGAAGTCGAACGTCGCAGAGTCTTCTAATTGTTTTGCTGCGAATGCTTTGATTAAAGCATCTTCTGTCATCTGATTTTCGCTTGCTATGCTAAATAATTTCTCGAACGTTAATGAAATTTCTAAATAAGAGCGTCACAATCGTCGAGATTGCTAATAGATTTTTATGTGTTCTCTGTTGTAAAGTATTTCTTTCACTTAACAAGATATCGCTGATTCTTCTTCTCTAGAATTCTCTCAATCTCAAATCGATTCTCTTTCTGTAAATAATAATGAAAAGTTTTCTGTATAGACGTACTAAAGTCGACTGATTTCAATAATGATATATGAAATATTAAAAATACTTTGGCGTTCTTAAATAAGTCGAGTTCGTAATTGATTAATTTCTTGACTACTTTAATGAAAAATGATTCGATCTTAACATGATTAAGCTTCTTGCTTTTCTTTTTAATCTTTAGATTCTTTGTTAGAAGATACACTCTATTTTTCTTCTTTAACTAAGATGTTATTTTTCGTTTTTTGTTTTAATACTTGACTGATTTGATTTGCATCGATGCGATGTTATCGCGTATTTTTTTAAGTGTTGCTATTCTTTCGATGACTAACTAAGTTGTTAGATGTCTTTTTTCTTGATTAAAGAGATTTGATTTCTTGTTAAAGTTGACAAAGAAAAATGTTATCTTCGTGATATCTAAAATCTTCGCGTTTAGAGCTAGCTGTGTTATAAATAAAAGTGATACTTAGTTGTTCTAAATATTGTTGACGTAGTGTCTCAGATACTGCTTAAGGCTTTGATTTGTTCGCTTTATCTAATCATTCGTGATCGAATAGTAGACAGTTGACATGCGAAGCCTCGTATCTAACATCGATATAAGTGTTTTTTAATAGTTAGACGTGAAGAGCTTGTCTTTGTCACTAATTAATTCTTTGAGTATATTATGATATTTGATCAATCGATTTAATACGATGTATCTTAGTTGTTCTGCTATAAATTTCTTTTTGCATGCGATGATATATAAGTACTTGATAAGTTTGTCAATCATTATTAATATTAAATTATATTTTTTTTCAGTTGTTAAGTTTGTCGATCTAGACAACTTAATGATGAAGTTTATCGTGACTTCGTTTCATAACGATTCAGGTAAATTCTAATATTGAATCTCGTTATACTGCGCATGTGTATCATGTTTGTTCTGCTAACAACTAAGACATCGTTTAACGTATGTCTCGACAGCTTGTCTTATGTTAAGAAACTAACAATGCTAACGCAAAAACTAAAGTGTCTTAATTATCTTTAAATGTTCTTGCAGTGATTCGTCATAATGCTCTTTTATATATTCGTCGATCTTGTTAATAAATATCTGAAGTTTTTTTTTCTTGATCGAAAATTCTTCTGATTTGTCTCTTAGAATTCGTAAGATTGTGTTTAGCTTATGCTTATTAATTGATAATAATTCGTCGTTGTTGACCTTAAGTATACTATGATTGAACGATTTCTTCGTTTTTATATAATTACTTCGCCTGCTAAGTGCGTCTGCTTTGTCATTTTTCTTTTCTAAGATATACAATATTTTGAACTTGTATTGTTTTAACTTCTCGAATCATCGCACTTGTCTTCTGTTGAGTTCTTTAATCATGATAAAGTGTAATAAGTTCTTATGATTTGTTAGAATTATGAGCTTTAATGCTTCTTCTATATATATTTTTCATGCTTTAAGGGCTGCTACTATTGCAAGTAGTTTCTTGTCATAAATGTCGTAATTCTGTTTCGCTAGCGAGAGTTTTTTGAAGTAATATGTTATTGAGTGTTACATGTCTTCATATAATTGATTGAAGCATGCATCGATAACTAGATTTAATGTGTTAATTTCTATTTGTTTTGATTTCTTGAAATCGAACATCTTGAGTACTGATTTCTTCAAGCACTCTTCTTTCAACTTCTAAAATGTTGTTTTTTTACTAAGTTCTCATTTTTAAGACGTGTCTTTCTTTGTTAGATTTGTTAGTAATATCGATCTTTTTAAAAAATTCTTGATGAACTTTCTATTGTACTGAACAAATTCTATAAAGATCTAAATGTTCTTAACATCGATCGATGTTAATTATTTCTTAATTGCCTTAACTTTCTCTGAGTTCATTCGAATTTCGTGTCGTCTTATAATGAATTCTAGAAAGTCAACTTCCTCTTAATGAAATTCGCATTTCTTTGATTTAAGACGTAGATTTCTTTGATTCAAGCATTTCAATACTTGGAAAACATGTTGCACATGTTTCTTTAACGTGGTTGAGTATATCATGATGTCGTTCAGATATGCTATGACAAATATATTTAAATATTGTCGTAGCGCATCGTTGATCATTTTCTGACATGTTGTTGAGGCGTTGATGAGTTCAAACGACATTATCATGTATTCGTAAAGTTCATATCGTGTACGAAAAGCTGTCTTTTACTTCTCTTCTGCCTTCATTTTAATCTAATTGTACGCTTCTCGTAAGTTTAGTTTGATGAAATACTTAACTTCGAATAGTCGATTCTGAAGCTCGCTGATGTTCGATAGTAGATATCGATTTTTGATCGTTATGTCGTTCAACTTTTAATAATCGACACATAAGCGAAGTTCTTCGTTCTTCTTAAGTGTAAAGAGAATCGAATATCTTGCTCGTGATTAAGATTTTTTGATAAATTCTTTCTTTTTATTTTCTGTTAGATATTTGCGAAGTATTAACAATTCTTTCTTCGATAAAGCGTAAATAGATTCAAACGTGAGTTTCTTGCCTGATTCAAGTTTAATCTCGTGATCTCACGATTGATGTTTAGATAGAGTCTTTGCCGTTTTCTCTTCCTGAAACAGATGCTCTCATCTGTTATATATTCGTGATATGTGTTTTAGCGATTCTCTCGCTTTATTAAATATTTCAAGATTCTCAAAAGATTCGCAAATTTCTTCATGTACTTTGACGTTTTAACTTAGTTAATCTTTGCTAATATCTGTCGAGTCGAACTTAATGTGTTGATCGTTTTTTTTCAAAAATGCAAGTTCGCATTTTGCGATCAAGTTTTGACTTTATCTTTTATCTATTATCGAACGCTGTCGATGCGTAGATTAGATGTGAATTGCGTGATCACATCGCTCAAATCTAAGTACTCGTGTATTTTAGTCAACTTCTGAATTGTGCTGCTTTAATCAAGACATTCTTAAAACGATATCGTGAGTAATTATTCTCACTATATCAAAGATTAGTTTCTCATGATGTTGCTAAATAGCTATCGATAGTAATTTCGTTTCTCTGTCCACTCTTTCATTCTCGTCGAGTAATAAGTTTTTATCTACAATTACTAAATTGTAAGCGTTAGACTTCTTTTAAGTAGAATAATCTTTCTTCTTAACAAGAGCTCTAGTCATAAAATTATCTGTCGCATCAGAATCGATCATTGCGATAAATCAACAATCATTGATCTTAACTAATGTGATAAAACATCGTGCGTGTGCTGTTAAGTTTAATTGCTGCTGTTGAGCTAACATATTGCATTTCTCTGATATGCTTTTTATTAAAAAATTTGAACTTTTTTTTTTTTTTGTGTTGCGACTTCTGCTTTAAGCGTCTGTCTACGCTAAGCTTTCTTTCGTTGCTAAATTGCTAACTTTGACTTTCTAAAGAATCAGTTGATTTTTTTCTTTTCTTCTAGATGAGTTTAGCATGAGTCATTGTAGCAAGCGATTCAATTAAGTGTCTCGTGTTTCTTTGCTTCCTTTATCTGTTGTTTAGATAGATTAACACTGTTTAGTTGTTGTTTAATTTCGTCAAGAATATCTCTTTTTATAGTAGCGTCGCTTTCTAGCGCTTTCTCGCATTTGTTCACGATTTAACTGATCTGTCTTTTCTTCAATGAACTAGCTAAAGTCTCGAGATAATTCGTGATGTCTTCTATGCATTCGTGAAAGTTCTTCTAGTTATACTCTTCGTTTAAGTCGATAACTGAGCTGCGAGATTTAATAGTTTTCTTAAATGCTTAATTGACTTTCTGCGTAGATGCGAATGCCGTGTCTAATGATGTTTCATCTAGAACTTTCTGTAACTGATTTAAGTCTTTCATCAGATAATAGTCGTCGTTCGATTTAGTTTCGGGAATATTCGTCTTTGTGTTGATTTGCTTTTTAATGTCATTCTAACTATTAAATATCTCTCTTAACATAGCGTTGATTTGTCGTGAAATCATTAAGTTCTTTGAACAACAATCTCTTGCGAAGTGACTCGATTTGTCACATGAATAGCACGTTTTTTAAGATTTGTTATCTTGCTTTCTTCTAGAATTCTTCTTTTTACGTTGTTAGATAAAGTTCAGTTTCATAAATGCAGATTCACGATAATCTGAATTATTGTACTTTTGATTAGAACGAGATTTTCTCGAATAATATTCGATCGTTGATTCAAAGAAGATTTCTGCTTTTTCTTAAGATTAATCGTATCTCTTTTTCATAACTCTTTCATACAGCTTGTCGTCGAGATCGATAACTACTTTAATGAGATCAAACATATCGCTAATGCTTCTGTCATCGCGCATAATTTCATTCTTAAGATTGTTCTTAAAATCTCGTCGAAACATTGTCATAAGTGCGACATCGTTTCACTTGATAAGATTGACGTACTTCTGAAATCTTGCTGCGTACTCTGCTGCAAAGATTCGTTAAATTAAATGCTAAATTACTTTTTTTGCAATTTGTTTCTCGTTGAATGTTTCAAAGATTCTTCGAAGCTCTCTCTTAAAGTTATCGAAGTTCGTGAACATTGCTCGGGGATTTTCGTCGTGATTTTTTAGATACTTGCGTAAGTTTAACTTGAGCTAATGCTAAACTCTTCTTCTAAGAAATGTGAATGCAAAAATTGTCTTCTTGTTTGCTGAAACAAAATAGAAGATGAAGTAGATATTTATTTGCATAAGTTAGTCCTTTAGATCGATTCGATCTTCATGATAGATGTCGAGTTTATTAATCTTGATTTTGTCGTCTTCATTAACAAAGAATCGACGTGATGCTAATGAGCTAATGCTTGAAATAGAAGCGCGTTAACCTGATACAGACATTTTTAGAGTGTTCAAAGTGTTACGCTGCTATCTAACGATTCAAAATATTAGAGAGAGTTATGCTTTGAAGAGATTTGTAGACGTCTTCAGGCAATGCAAGCAATCACTTAATAACAAGAAATTGCAGCTTTAATAGTTGTAACAATAAGTCAAGACTTAAAATAAATTAAACACGATTCATAAGAGAGTCGTGTTCGAAGATTTATATACTAATGAGATTCTTTCTTGCTCGTTATGCTCGTTGTCGAGCATGTCGAGCTCTGCTCGCTCTGCTCGCCGTCGAGCACTGCTCGCCTGCCAAGTCGTCGAGCATGCAGGTAGCTGTGCTCTGTGCTACATATTCTTTCGCAGAATACATACTGGCTGTAACGAGCTAGGGTCGTAACACAATACACAAAATAATTATTAATTTAGCTTAAACGTAATAGAGAAATAGCGAGAGAAACTTAGTTTCGACATACATCAAACAAAGCTTAAGTAATTGCTATAGTAGCTAGATTTTATTCTAAGCTTTCACAAGCACTTATTTTTAGGTCTTAGTGTTCTAGACTTCTAAGATCAATTTTACGAATTCTATCTTTATATATATGACGTGATTAAACAACGTTAAGTTTCTACTAATCTATTGCTTAAATTTGTCACTTGAATTTCAAACGCAAATTGTTGATGCATTTAACTATGCAAAGCATAAGACGTATCTTATTATTTATCTAATTTTATGTTAATCTTATCGATAAGATCGAGTGAGTTAAGTTGAACACTTGACGCGCATTCTTCGTTCGTCCCACCCTGTTGAGCTAGGAAATTTGCCTGACCCTAGGGTTAGGGTTGGGCGAGCCAACCCGATCGGGTTGAAACTTGACCCAACGATTACACTAATAAAACTCATTCTCTTCTTATTGATGAAATCGAACAATTTGTTTATCGATAGATTCATTATAGATTAACAACAACAATAAATCGCAATTATCTTTAAGCTCGTTTTGTCTTTCTCTTGAGCAAATCATTCTTTGCTCTTTATATTTACTATGCTTCAAGTGCCAATATAATTAATCAAAGTTAAGAAGAGATCAAGCGAAGGGAACTTAATAAGTGCTATCAAAAAGAGCAAATCAACTCTCTTGATAAAGATTGATCAAGAAGAGCAAAAGAACGACTTTACAAAGATAGAGATTAATTAGAAAAAGCGAAAGGACAACACTATAAAGATAGAGATTGATCAAGAAGAGCAAAAGAACAACTTCATGAAGATAGCGTTAAAAATGAAGATAGCAACATATTGGGATTAGCGTTGTCATAAGTCTTATTTGCCACACTTTGTCAATCGCGAATTTAGGCAAAGAAGACATTTTCATTGTTGTGTTTGCTAGGTGAAGTGTGAAGTCACAAGATAAGAAGTCAAAGAAGTATGTTTTAGTTGCGAGCATTATCGTTGCGTGGAATGTCTTATTGTCGAATCTAAGAAATAAAGGAATTTATGGAAACAAGTTCTCGCATATAAGAATTCGATATAATGATAACGAAATCAAGTCTAGTCTATTAGATTAATTTTAGAGATAATAGCTAAAAGACAATGTACCTTTCTCTATTCAAAGAATCATAGTATCTAATATTGATTAGTCAACTTTAAGTTCATCGATATCATTGTTAAAGATTGTGCGAACTTATTCTTTTATCGTGAATGTGTTGAGCATGAAGACTGCGTCGTTGAAAACTAAAAATCATTAGAATTCGAGTAACAATAAAATAGAAGACAACATCAACAAGAAACGTCTTTAGAGACTCTCGAATATACTAGTTCATTTGCCAATATCTTCAAACATCATGAAAAGATAATAGAAATCTTGACGTGCTTATCGCGTGACTCGATAAGACTTACGCGATAAAGCTAGAATAATTGTGTGCGATTCATAGTTAGCTTAGTCTTTCTATTATGCTAAACGATAACTAAATCTAAAAGCATTATCTCTTGCATCATAAATTGTTTTTACGTAAAATTCACGATATCATCTATAAAAATTGTAGCATTCGTTAGGCAAAGACGTGTAAAGCTCGTACTATTACAAGTGAGCATCTATAGAATTCTCTAAAGTGTCTAAAATGACGTATCACTCACGCCATTGTACGAATAGAATTGCACGTTGAGAGTCTAGAGTCTAGGCATGTGTTCAATTAAGTCGATGAGTGATAAGACATCCTTAATTCGAAAGCAAGAATTAAGACGAGCAATAAACTTCTTGACGCGCTAGAGAAAGCAACTCTTCTTCTTCGTGATAATTATTTAATCGTTGATCTCTAACTCTAAGCTCTTGACACTCTAGAAAGTATTCGCAAAAATGTGAGCGAATTCTAATAAATGATCGCTCATTGATGCTTGTTAAATAGGGTCAAGTTCAAGAAAAATCGCACCTCTTTCTCTTGTTTATTTCTTAAAAGTTTTAGCAATAAGCTAGATTGCGATAAAGATAACGTGACGAATATTTGGAAGCTTCGAGAGAGCTTGTTCTAGAAGGTCTCTTTGTCGTGACGATGTTTATTGCTGCTACTAATTCACAAAATCTAGATAAACTATATATCTTGATCTCAATGTCAAGTTCGCGCAAAGCTCGCCTTCTCGCTATACTAAATCGATTAAGCTAAGAGATAATGGCATTCTTTCATATGTCATGATGACGTCGAACTCAAAGAATGTTTTCTCAATAGATAATAATTAGTCTTAATATGATAAGCATAGCCTAATTTGTCGAAGCAAACGAGTAAGAAATTCGTGTACGCACAAATTTGATTGCATCAATTGCGCTTTTATTTGAAGATAAAACAATATCTCACGAAGATACTTGTAATTCGATAGCGCTATCAATGATAACATTGCTTTGTCACTAGAACTTATACAAATCTTATCAAACACTTGTTTGACTTCAATTATTAACTAAGCTCTCGACAAAAGTTGAACTAATTTCTAGTTTAACCTCGATAAATAAGAGAAGATCTAGAGCAACATTTCGCTCAAAAACTTAATCATTGCTTTGCTTAAATGCGATTTCGCATTAATCTTGTTTTCTAATTTTTGTATTTATGCACTAGACAAGATCTAGCACGAAGCTTATTAAGAGAAGAGATAGCGCTAGTTCATCTTATTTCTAGGTTATTGTTCTTTTTTTTATCGAGTCCTTAAAGAGTATTAATAGAGAGTATAACTAGAAGTGAAGTCGAATACAAATACGATGTTAAGATGACAAGAAATAATACTTGCGAAGCACCTAGTCATTGCTTTTGTAAGGGATCGAAAGTGAATCTTTATTCGTAATTAATATCGAGTCTCAAGAAAGATGAAGTCGAAAAGAGCTTCGCTCATGAACGAATTAAAAACAAATCTTGACGACAAAGACGCTAATGATCACTTCTAGTATATTCGTTTAACTCGCGCCTAGCACTCGTAGTCTTTGTAGAAGTCAAAAGAGTTAAATGTGATAATTGATGCTAGATGCTAAGCTTCGATCGCGTTGTTTTTTGCATGCTTAGTCTTTTAACTCTTGTTTTAAGTGTTCGTCTTCTTCTTCTTTTTCTTAGGAGCTAGCTTGTTCGCTTGCGATGACGTGTCTTCTATTAACGTATTCGACGTCTTTTGTTGCAAATCAATGTGAGTTAGTTAATTATCTAGCATCTTAGTGAAGGTTTGCATTTCAAGTTGTTGCGAGAGTTCAAAGATCTTCGAAATTTGCGTCTTCAACTCGTGGGAAAATTTAAGATTCAACTTAGAACGCAAATCGTCAATGATAGAAGAAATCATTTTAAGAAGAGTCGACATCTAGATGTTATAAACATTCATGACAAACGTAAATGCTATTTATTTCTTCATACTCTTCTATTTCGTAAAATTATATTTGCGTAGTACGTGTCGCCAATACGCGACTCTAATTCTCTTAATTACAAGGAAATGTTCGTAAATTCTTACGATCTCGTGATCATAAGAAATAGAAAAGGCGAGAATCTTCTAATGAAGCTCGTGAGCGCGATTCGCCAAACGAAATAGTTCAACAATACCTCTTATCGCAAGGGTTATACTGTGAAGGTTTTGTCAATCTGCGATATCAAGTCTCGCTAAGCCACATTTTACTTCGCACGTGAAGAAGAGAAAGTGCATGTAGTATGTGCCCATGAAATAAGAGAAGAATGAAGAATTCTCTAAGAACGACTATAGCTTCTAAAGCTAATTCTCTAAGAATGCAGATCGCTTGAAACCAATGACATAATCTAGCTAGGGACGAGACTTCGTAATGGGTTTCGAATTGTTTCAATCTTCGTTAACACTTTTAATCGCAACGTCAAGGTCGTAATTAGCGCCATTAAGTGTTGCGTGCGCTTTAGTTGAAGAAGCGATAAATGAGATGAAGTCTTTGAAGATTCTTGCTTCATTTTTGCCACGCACTCTTTCATAGTTGTCGACGAGAATATCATCGCGAAAGATGATATTCTTCAATAGGTCTTGCTTACTATTGAGCAAAGTTTGACAAAGCTTCTCGCTTGCCTTAGTGATGCCTAGCTTGTATTTGTCCATGTGGCTATCAACTTTCGTTACGAGCACAACTTCGTAACTTGGATTCTTGTATAAAGCGCTCTTCTTTACTTGTAGATCGCTAGGCGTCGTAGTGATAACAATGCTAGTCTCTAATCATTTCTAACGAAGGGATCTCGTAAATGATTTTTTCGTTGCAAGTAGACGATGCATCTTATTCTTTTCGCAAAAGTCGTTAGACTAGACTTATTCTATGTGTACCTAATAATCGATTAGACTGCTTCAAGATTCACTAAGGCCACTAGTTGTCGCCTAGTCAAACGTCTCTCTATGAGAAGAGGCGCGAAGTAAAGTTCAAGAACGTTTTGAAGGTCGCTTCGTTCGTTCTTGATGCGCTAAATATTTCGCCTCTCGTTTTCGCTTTCGACTCTTCAATGATAGTAAAGGTGAACAATTTTGTGACTACAACAAATTGAGTCAACCCTGCGCGATATACGATAGTGGGTTTGTACATATCTCTTCTGTTTCAAGATATAAGTGTTTCTACTTAGACTTTCTATTCTTGATGCTCTCTTGAAGTTGTGATATGCGTGCGCTTCTTCGAACTTGTGATTTTGCTTTCGCAACTCCTTGAGGTCGCTTTTCTATGAAGGGTCAAATCGAATAGCAATACATTAGATCACTAAGAGATGTAAACCTTGATATCTTTGCTTCGAAACTCGTGGTCTCCTCTAAGCGCTTAAAGGAGCTCGATGACTGGCCATGATAAGCGAAATCAAAATGGACCAAGAGATCACTTATGTAGTTGCTAGGTTTGAAGTGGGATGATGAACCCATCGCGAATGCGCAAGTTTCACAACTGAGCCAATAAAATGCCAAGTCGACAAAACGCTTCCTCGCGTGTCCAATTGACTAATACTCGATTCATAATGTTTGTTCACATCTTGTTGCTCTTTTCAATGCGACTTCCACATAGCTTATACAAGTGCAAGGTCGCTTCTATCAATAATGCCTAAGGCCACGTAGACAATACTTCTATGAAACGACAACCACAAAGACGTACATGGCTCCTAGGCAAGAAGATATCTTATCCTATCCTTGGGCGTTTTCGTATCTAACTTCTTTCTTAACACAGGCCCGTACACGCCAAGATAGATCGTAGGTAAATAGCTTTACTACTACCATGCGAAGTTACGTCAAGCTGCGCCGTACAATCTGATCTATTGGAGCAATATGTTGTTTGCCATCTTGTTGAATTGAACCCGAGAGCCAATTAAAACGCGAGGACTTTGAATTTGGCTTGGGTCGCTAAGGGAGTGAAGATCTCATCTTCTAGATCCTACTTCTAGCCTTCCATGGAGCGACACACAATCGACGAGGGTCACAATATTCTGGTCCTAGCCATGCAAGTCGACCTTCCTTTGGCTTGATAATGAGGCAGCTCAAACATCCCCACAAGCTAGAAGTCGTTGAACCCAAGTCATGTCCAGCTAAACCTAGTATGATTGTAGTCGCCTCAATTGCAGAGTCACCCATACTAAACTATAGAGATGTGACTTTAGATATGTCTGCGCACATCACTTCCATCGATCAAGCCAAGTGGTATCGAAAGACTTCGCGAATCTAACTGTCTATTTCGCCCCAGAACCTGCTTTAGGCGACCTCAACCAACTCCTCGTGAGCTAATGTGGGCACTAAGCCTTCGCAAAAGTAAAATTAGTACCATCTAATTAGTGAGGATCACGATAGCTTGATCCTCAAGACCTTCCTTCTCCAATACTAGCTCCTAGTCTTCGTACACTTTCTAGCTTGATGACGAGATAGCGCAGCAAATAGGCCTGGCGAACGGCCAGTCGCTGAACTCGAGCCATGTCCAACTAAGGTCTTCGCCACCACTAGTGATCCAAACGTATCACCTCCGTCAAAGCTACGCCACTATAGGTCGCGGTCCCTCCGATCCCACGCCACGAGCGATAGCATGAGGCAAATCCGTGTGAGAATGCCTTGCTTTTGACTGCAAGAAGCCTGGCCTTCGTTGCCTAAGAGAGATTAGCTCGGCCTAGCCAGGTCTTGAGCGCTCGAGATGACGGCCCTAGGGGGCCCAACAAGAATATGCTGCTGCTGATCACTGCGAAGCAAAGGATGGCTGAGACATGGTTGCGTTGGCGTCGACCAAGCTGCTGCCTGTGAGCTGATCCTTCCTTCGAGCAGGTGGTGTACTCCTACCCTTTCCGAGCCAAATCCGGTAGGAATCTCCGAGGAGCTCGCTGCCCACAGGCTAACATCGTCCCATCTCACCCCCTATCCTCTGGAAAACCTTGTTCGCAGGAACCAATCTAGTCAGACTGCAACCACACGGTCCTACTCGCTCGGCCAACCTACAGCAGACATGAATCCTTCTAGTGCTTGACCAGGTGTATAGCCTGCATCTCCGCGAGCTGAGGTTGCATAGATCTGCCTGGGCAGTGATGGTGAGCCCAACTCCTATCCTTGCGGTCTTTCTAAACTCTGTCATGCTGTACGATCCTTCCTCTGCTCTTCACCAATGTATCTCGTAGGCGCCCACCACCCAGTCGGCCAGGATTTCTGCTTCAGACTAGGCTATGATCAGCCCCTTTAATCTTGATGAGGCCACCGTTGGGATTCGGTGCGCCTGAGGAGCCTTGTTGCACACCGCCCAAGTCGCAACACACCACCGTAAGACAATCAAGGAGTCCGAGAAGAGGCCGATGATCCAGTATTCGCATTATGAGATCCACTGCTGTCCGCGTGGGTAACAGGGAAATCATCACACTGTTCGTTTTGCTGAAAGTACAGGATCATAGCACTAGATCATAAAGAACATCGAAAGAAAAGCATCTTGATCGAGAACAAGCTTTGTTGCATTGTCAGGTGTATTTGCTACAGTGATGTGTCGTGTGAAGTCGTTGTAAGAATATCTGTCTAAAAACGGAGGCAAACTCCGCTGGCAACTGCAGCCGAGGACGGCGGGCCATTTGGGGGCCATTTGGGGGCCATTTGGGGGCTGGGGGGCCGGAAATGGCCCACCTCCGCGGCTCAGCCTCAGTTCAGGCTTCGTCGCCCTCAGTTCAGGCTTCGTCGCCCTCAGCTCAGGCTAAAGCAGCAACAGCTCAGGTTGGCGACCGTAACTGGAACTGGAGAAAAAATCTTTCGTGTCCGACTATACAGGTACTGAACATGCCAACCTAAAATATGGGCGATGAGGATCCTCCGCTACGGCAGGTAGGCATGGAGACCGGACGCTCGAGAAGCTAGAACCCTGCAATGGTTTAGTGTAGGAGGTTCGCCAGAACAAGGTTTCCCATCCACGACCGTTGAATCACGAGGTCTATCAGCCATAAATGGAGGTCGGGTGCATCACATCCTCCTCGATCGAGGTTTCCTCTGCTCGATTGTCGAAGGTCCATATCGTCTCCCTGCCGTAGGACGACCCTGCTCGATTCCACGCCGATCGCATCGGGGTTTATCCTTGACGAATGTCGACTTTTGAAAGCTACCAGCCATAAATGGAGGTTCCCCTGCTTTTACCAAATGAAGGTTTATCCTCCAGTAATGTCGATTTTACAGGCCATACCAGCCATAAATGGCGGGGACAGGAGGCTCACCCAATCGAGGTTTCCCCTCGAAGGTTGTTGGGCTACTTTGGCTCCCTGCCGTAACAGAGGTTCCTGCTCAAGAGATTGCACCATACCACGATTGTTTCCAGCCATAGGTGGAGGTTCACCGTAACAGCTTTGTGCATTTCATTCCTCTTCCACGTAAAAGTGTCCGAGCCCAAGCGCCAGGCTTCACGCCATTCCGAGGTTTTCCTTCCTTGAGTGTTTGGATGGGAGGGGCTCCCTGCCCTAACAGAGTCTCCATCGAAGACAGAGGCGCCCGTCAACGAAACGTCGAAAGGGCTAGCGATGAGGGTTTACAATAATTACTTCGAATCTCTGTTTGGCGACCCTGCGATCGTACTACGCGATACGACTTCTATCTCGTCCAAGGCCAATACTTCAATGAAAGCTTGTTCAGCGATGATTATAGGAGCAAGAGCTGGCTCACAGTCGATCATATGAATCAATAACCATGACGGCGACAAGATCACTAGAAGTACTCCGGCTCTCGAATCATACAGCAGTTCATTAGATGCAGTAATCAAAGTACTATCAAAGAAGAAAACTATGCACCTCCAGTCGCGGCCAACAAATAGGTATCAACTGATTCTCCAACTATGTCGAGATGCGCGCCACAAAGTATGGTGGTAAGAGCAGATTAATCCTGCTTCGCTGCCAGAACCCACTCCCCTCGCTGACGTTCATTTCTTATCCGAAAACTTCTGCTTCAATTTTCCAAAGAAGCCGCTCTTCCTCTTCTCCTTCTTATCCGTCCCAGAATTTGCTGCTGGTGATGCAGTCTCCTTGCTCGCTCCAGGCTTCGATGCAGTAGGCTTGGAGGTCTGCGGTGCGGAGCTAGAGGCTATCCCAGAAGTGACGGTTGGTTGCGTCTGTGACCCAGCAGGGCGTGTCATGGGCGAGACGTCTCTGGAATCTATCTGTTGCTTGGTGATCTTCTCGGCTGCGGGCGTCGTGGCGGGGACGGTGGCGGAGGTGGAGGCAGGCGGTTCAGAAACGGCGGCTGTGGTGTCGGTTGTTGTGGATCTAGGGTCTGGGGTATCAATAGTGGAAGGTTGTGTGGAAGTGTTGATAGATTTGTTTGGCTGGACGGGCGTTGGGGTATCTGGCGTGGCGGAGCTGCCGGTGGCTGCTGGAGCAAACCCGGTGAGTGCCGCACTGGCTGTAGGTGCTGGCTCGCCCGCAGATTCCTCGGGTTGAGTGCCTTTTAGAAGTTCGGCTTCGACATTCTTCTTCTCTTGAACCATGCCTTTGTCGGCTGCTGCTTCGGGTGATTGGTGTGACTCGGTGATGGACTTTTGGACGACGTCAGGGACCGTCGTAGCAATAGGAATGCCGGCATTCAATTCGTTGATAGATTGTTGGATCGATGTTGGGAGACCATGAGATGGCATGGATGAGGTCCCAGAAGTTGCAGCAGCTGTCCCCTCAGCCGGCCCAGAGAAGTTTCTTGAAGCTGCGCCGCCTATGCCTTCGGAAGTCGGTGGCTGCTCGGGTACTTTGCTCTCTAGCTCTTTCTCCACTTCTGATTTCTCTCGCACAGCTTCACGATTAGCACTTGCTTCTGGTCCTGTCCCAGCTTCTTGCTGGCTTTCTTGTACTACTTCTGGTACACCTCTTGGCTCTAGAGGCACATTAGCAGCGAGTGCAGCCGTCGTACTGCCGGCTCCAGCGGATTGAATTGTATAGCCAGGGTCCTTTTCTGATGAAGTATTGCCACCCATTGGTAGACTGGATTCAGGAATCAAGTTTTTTGAGATTGGGGGTAAAGCGAACATGTTGCCTCCAAAATCTTGATCGCCTGGTGGAGTGACCACATTGGGCAGCTGCGGAACGCCTTGGCCCTTTTCATACGACTCGGGATCTGTCCTTGCTGTTGATTCTATTGTGTTTGCGGTAAAGGTGCTAGGATCTGGCACCTTCTCGCCGGGTTGCAAGTGTATGGGGTTCCCGATTCCGGCAGTAGCCGGTAAGGGAGCGATTCCAAATGCTTTCTCCGGGTCCTCGGCATTCTTCTTTAACGAAGAATCATTGCGTGCTGTAGAGGATATGGTATTGTCCGTCAGTGTGCTCGGATCCGGTACTCGCTCGCCAGACTGAAGATTAACTGGATTGCCCATGCCGGAGGTTGCTGGTATCGGGTTGACACTGAACTCCTTCGGCTCGTTGGAGCCTGGAGTTTCAGGAAAACGGCCAGGTAGATCAGAGAGGCCGGATTTGGCGCTTGAATCTCGTTCCGACTCCTTTGGCACTTGGCCGGCTAGCTGGGCTGTGGTAGATTGTGAAGTAATATTCGACATCATGTGAGATGACTGGGCTGAGGAGTCGTAAGGTTTGGTTATCCGATCTGGGGTGAGGACGTTGTTCACGTTATTCGCTCCGTCGTTCTCTTGAGGTGCTGTGTGATCTGTCGTCCAATTGCCGTCGACCACGAACTAGACGAAACGATATCAGTGATCGAGGAATCAAATAATGAGTTGATGACAGTGAGAAGGTTGGAAGGCGCAGCAATGGCTGGACCGGTGGGGATCTGAGTGTATCAGGTGCAAGGCTCCAACACAGCCTAGGCGCAGGGTCCCGCAAAGCTTCTTGAAGCCACACATGTACCTGTAGGAGGTACTACCAGCGCCAATAATTGTCCCCTCCAAAACCATGGCTTCCAATCGATTGGCAGTTCCTCTGTCGTGGATATCGTACGTGCTTATGCACAAAACCAATTCAAGATCTTAGGAGCGCATGACACACCACGCACCTTGTAGAAAATCTTCTCTTCCGTCTGAGGTAGATCCAGCAACTTTTCAAAATGGTCTCCCTTTCTCTCCAATTCGACGCTCTTAGCCCAATCGTCGAAGGTTCCAGTCACGTAGACCTCATCGGCTGGATGGTCCCTAGGTCCGGAACAGTCTGTCAGCTCCTTGATCAAAACGCGCAAAGAGAGATTGGTTGAACATGAGCTGAAAGGTGCGATCCTAGAGCGTAGATGTCGCGGTGAAGCAGGAGCCATTTAGCTCAGTCCGACGGCGGACGTACCATGTGAACAGGAAACTGCCCATGGCGCGCGCGCTGGCCGTTGTCCGCGGAGGCTGCTCCAGATGCTGGGCAACTGGGTCAAGCTCCGGGCTATTCTCTGGCGGTGTCTGTGGAAAACCCAGTGCAAATTGATAGGTTTGGCTAGGAATGATGCTCCTCCGTTTTGCAGACTGTGGGGTGGAGCGGGCAGAGGAGCTTGCGCCGGGGGGGTTCAGCGAGGGCAGCTCTGAGGGCAGTGAGGGATCTATGATGGCGTTTGAGTGGTCCGCGTGACCGTGAGCAAAAGCAGTAGTGGTATGAAGCAATCCGTGAAAATGAAGGCCTTGATGAAGCTTGGGGGGTTGGCTAATAAGATTGGGCGGAGGATTAACATGGGGCCAAATGCTCCTAGCGCTTTTAACTCCATCTTCGGACTTTGGGGCGATCTAAAGTATTCAAGGATTTCACCAGAATGATGTCAAGTCGTCAAATCGCCAGATCGTTGTTTCAGTCACGAGCTCCATTCAACTCTCATATTGCGACTACGCCACTGTGGAGAATGTATATACTTTCACGAGCAGCATTCCAGCTAATCACGCCAGCTGCAAAGGCTACCATGGTTGAATCACGAACTAACCATGAAATCCTGCTGCATTATATCGTGCTATTCCGCCTACCTTGGCCGCCGTACCTTGGGTGAAGATAGTGGAAGAGAGACTGGCGTAGCGTGAGAGACCCTTGCTATTATGAGTGAAGGATCAGGAACAAGAAAGGCCTGCAATGCCTCTTCGACAGCCTGGAAAGCAAACAGCGTCCCCGAAGCAGTAATGTACTAGAAGGGATGTGGAAGGTTCGTCGTGCCTTCGAAGCGAAATGATTGGCATGCCCAACGCACAGACGCACCATGCGACGATGCGAGACATCTCGATTGCAGGATCTCCGATGGCACGCCGGACAATCACCATATCATAATCCAATCCTCCCCAGTCTCTGTTGTTGCCTGCAAACGTTGAATTGTAGAAGAGCTCCTTGATCTGTAATTTATCAATGACAGACGCCCCTGAGTTCGTCGTCTTGTTCACTCCCGCCGCAGCTCCCCTCGCATGAGATCCCCCCAGGCATCCCCGCATTCGATTGACAAACATCCATCCCGTCTCCAGTGAAGACTCATCTTCAACCAAACCGGCAGCCCAACCCTGCAAGACACGCCGCCTTGATTGGTATAACCACACCTGCATGCCTCCCTACTCTGGCTGAAACCTGCAAACGACGTCAAGCAGCGTCAGGCTATTGGGTTTCAGCGTCCATTCACTCGAGGTGCTGCCCCTCCTCGAGACAACGATATTCTCAAACGGCAAGCACGACTCCCCATGTCATAGGTACTTAGCGCCACTGCTTCACGTACCTGCACGAAGAAAACGTGACGACTTCCCTTCTTCGAAACATCCATCACCTCCTCCATTACTCTCATCTCCAAGACCTTCGACATCAATTGCGGCCTAGACCACCTTAAGACGCACACCTAGACCTATACCTAGGAGAAAGACTTTATTCAAAGCTTGAGTTTCTTGCTGAATCAAGAGCTGCAGCATGGCTCAGAGCACTTTTCCTGGGGGTGGCCATCCATTCAGCGCTAATACTGGCCGTGGACTGGGCAATGTGGGAGAAGAAAGCGAAGCAGCTGACTTTATTGCCTCTTCCACCGGTCCTTTTAGCGGAGGCTCCTCGTACAGCTTTGGTGGAGCCTCCGTCTCGCAGCCTCCTCCAGCCCCCTCCTCTGGCTTTCCCGGTAGCGGCCTCCCTTCAGAGTACAACACCGCGCGACGCACCTCCGTCTCCGCTGAATCGCTCAATCCCACTTCCGAAGGCGACGACAATTGGAAGCCGCCCTTCCACCAAAAGACCTCTGATCAGGTTAATCGCCTCCGTCAGTCCGTCTCCTCCAACTTCCTCTTCTCCCACCTGGAGGAAGAACAAGCGAACCTCGTCCTCGGCGCCCTTGTTGAAAACAATATCCCGGCCAAGGGCATCAAGGTTATCACCCAAGGCGATGCAGGGGACTACTTCTACATCGTAGAGAAAGGCACCTTCGATATCTACGTCAACTCCTCCGGCACCATTGGCCCGGGACCAGAGGGTATGGGTACAAAAGTTAATTCAATCGGACCTGGGGGATCGTTCGGCGAGCTGGCACTCATGTACAACGCCCCTCGAGCAGCCACCGTCATCTCCACTGAAGCCTCCAGCACCCTTTGGCGCCTCGACCGAGTCACCTTCCGCCGCATCTTGATGGACAGCGCCTTCCAGCGCCGCCGGATGTACGAGTCATTCCTCGAAGAAGTCCCGCTCCTGCAATCTTTGACACCCTACGAGCGCAGCAAAATTGCCGACGCACTAAATGCGCAGAGGTACAAGGCTGGGGATGTCATCATTCGAGAAGGCGATCCAGGAGAGGACTTCTTTCTGTTGGAATCTGGTCAAGCAGAGGCATACAAGAACGAAGGGGGACCACACCCCGTCAAGCAATACCATAAGGGTGATTACTTTGGGGAATTGGCTCTGCTAGACAACAAGCCCCGTGCCGCGAGCGTGGTAGCCAAAACCGACGTGAAGGTCGCCGTAGTGGGCAAGGACGGGTTCCAGAGGTTACTTGGGCCCGTAGAGGGTATCATGCGGCGGATCGATTACGCCAAGGTGGAGCAAACAAGACAGGATTAACCCAGACAGTAGTCGTTTCGGTTTTATCTGGGTCTGCGACTTCCACCTTCAGCGTGTTGGCGAGCTTATTTCCTGGTTCTCACTACTCCTGAAACAACACCAGTCTATCACCACCATTTTGGCAATGGAGATGTTGACCTTTTTGGCAGCCTCTCGTCTTTGTGTTTTCCTTTTCTTCCATGGGGCCGGCAGAATCATGAGCTCTTGTCCGGGTATAAGGGGGTGAGAGGAAGAGGACCGGCCGGTTTATGAGCCCTTTCCGTGTACGAAGAAAGGAGGCATGGAGTGAACATCACTAAGAGCAGATTATATAGAAGGAAGACCCCTAAACAAGGACAGCTGTTCGCCCAAGTCTCCATGATCAAGGCTCTTACCGAGTCTTCCACCTGTTCTCAGCAGTAAGAACTTCATACAAGATGCGGCTAGGAAGGCGTACTGAGTCTGACGCATGCCTCTTCCACCAATGGCGAATTCAGAAGTGGGTAAAAGTGGCATGAGGTCGAGTATCACAAGAGGTAGGCCGAACAAGCGAAAGATATCAACAGGACTAGTCCACGTTCCAAGTACTGCATCCAGCCTTCACTCCTTCTCCAGCTCTCCCACTACCCACTCTTTTCCCAACCACAAAATGCAGGCATAGTTACTTGACCGTCTCCTATTTAGTCAGGTTTGCCCTGCTGGATCCATCCCTCATGCTATTCTTTCACGCCAGCTTTACTTCGTTGCTATTCCCTCTAGGAATACGAATTCTTTTCTACGTAATGGGCCAAGCAGGGATGGCCCTATCACCCAAGGTATATCTAGGGAAAAAAAGGAAGCAATCATGTGTCCTGCCTTGGACAATACTCCCATCTGTGCATTTTTCTTTGCTACCTAGAGTCAGGCTGGCATCAAGGGGCGTATGCGATTTTGCTCGATTTGGGTATCACTGTGTTTTTGGGTCGAGTGGAAAAAGACGAGGAGTGGGACAACGATGGTCTCACAATGTTTGTGTTCTTATGATGCCGAAAATGGGGGCGGTGGGAAGGGACAAGTATGCTTGTAGTACGGGTTCTTTGCTTATGCTGTGTACGGAACTTTCTCTCGGAGATGCATCCATGATTATGGGCCATGATACAGGAAGTACATACGATAGAATTGCGAGAAGTTTCCGGACACATTGTGGTGCGTTGGGTTGGATATCTCGACAGGCTCTGTTCTACCTGATGTGTTTGTCTCGTGGGGCATTGTCCCCTTGCCGGTTTCCTCCTCCTGAACCCATTCTACCTCGTACCGTCTCCCTTCTTTAAGGTACTCTCTACGAAATCTACAGTAATGTTCATACATGCTCGAATCGTCTTGGAATGATTCCCTTTATAGAGCAGCAGGCCACTCTTGTTTCCTTCTACAATGGGAAGACCCATCCAGATTCCGCGAAGAAACCTCTCAAGATCTCGAGCTGTGCTCGTCGCCTAGATATGAGCCTCGTTCGGAAAGCGGAACGTTCAACAAGTCGAGCGGGCTGCTCTTACTTTATAGATGATCGGGATGACCCAATCGCCATAGCGACCTCGACGTCGCCATTGCTCGACCGGTCCCTGTCTTTGTAGTTGAATGATAACTCAAAGGTACGCGTTCGGATTTCTTTCTACCAAGTCCCCCCTCCCTCTTCCTTTGCAGATCTTCAACCTGCTCTCCCACCAGGGCATCCCTCTCCTTCTCAGCCTTCGTGCGGTTCTCCGCAAGCAGGCCAGCGTCCGGATCTGGCCCTGTGGAAGGGAGTGGTTTCCGGACCGGCGTTGGCTGTTTATCACTCTTGAGTCTGGCGGAGCGCAAGCGTTTAGCCATCTTTGCATGCCACTTCTCTCCACCATCCTGTCTCCCACCTGCCATCTGCTGCTGGGCTGCCGTATGGGTCTCATCTTCAATTGTGGAATGCTCCTCTGGAAGTGGAGCAGCGTCTGGATGTGGCCTTACGAGCCGTATCCTCACCGGCGTCGGTTGATCACCGATTTGGAGTTCGCCCAGGCTATTCTGACGCCAGATTTTGCGAGTTGGATGGTTTTTCTGCTGCTGCGTGGGTTCAACGCTGCGCGCCGAGGACTGTTGTGAAGATGGGGTTGAGATGGAGGTTGGCTGAGGGTTCTGCTGCTTCGTCATCGGATCTAGACCAGATCCAGCGGGTTGCTGTGGAGATGACACTGAGGCCGTAATCGGGCTGGGAGGGTTGTGTTCCGGTGTTGGTCCTGGGCCGGTCGAGCCGGCTCTTATTTGCGGAGTGATGTCTGGCACTGTTCTTCTATTGTATGCCAGTACCAGGTTTAGTCGCTCTTGGTCCGTGTACGATGCCCACAAGTTCTTGGCAGCTTCTAGATCACAATTGTTCTCCCGTGCGAGATGCAGCATGAGATTTCGCCAGATGTGGCGTGTTGCTATTGGCAAGCCTGAGACACTAGTCACAACGTCACCTGCATCGTGTTGGGTTTCTTGTAGCTCGGCTGCGGCACGCCGAGGCGAAATTGAGATCGAAGCAGTATCCGCAGGGAATGAGGCATCCGCGGCCTCCTTCCCGTGTGCAGACTCTCTTGAGTGTCGAGCGGCGTGCTGTGGGTTGGGCTCTTGAGCTACGATACCATCCTTCTGGAGAGCCTGCCAGACTTTAGCTTACTGGTCCCTTCCCGCTACGCCAATAGATGTCTACTGACAAGCATGATCTTGTTTGCATCGTAAATCGAGATCTTCTTTTGCTTGAAGTGCAAGCGCGTCATTGCGGCGAGTTGATGAAGGTCGAAGGACTTTAGCTTCCTCATATGCCTCCCAAGACCTACGCTATGAAGAAAATTCCTCATGTTTCGGGTATTAATGGCTGCGGTGGAGATCGTCATCACAGGATCTGTGTCGTTCCCATCTTGAGAAGCGACCAGGTCGTCGTATGGCATCCTCGCAACATATTTTTGGATAGTCTACCAGTTGTTAGTATGTAAGGCGACATTTGATGCCATCATACCGTGATTATTTCGTTTCGCGACCCAGAGTCAACTTCAATATCCTGCAGATTGTGCCAGTTCAATCGTACAAGGGTGTACCAGTCCATATCTTTCAATTTCTCGAAAACGGATTTATCAAATCTTTTTTCCAGGCGTTGCAGCAAATTCGCTCTATGAGTTGGAATGTCTGTCTTCTCTCGTAGGGGTCGGTCTTCCACTTTCACATCGACTTTCTCTTTAACCTCCGGCAAAACATCTTCTTGTGGAGGCGACCACCTCCTCCAGCCACTGTGAGCTGGAGCTTTTGGCTTTGTTTCCTCTGGAACAGCAGTGGGTGTCGATTGTGCAGCTCGCCACATAGAATGATTTATCAGCTCCTGTGAAAACGTTTGTTGCGTATCTTCAGCCGGCAAAGAATGTTCTTTCTCATCCCGAGTATACGATATACCAGCCGTAGAGAGCCCAGGATCCTCCTTGCCGTGCCCAGCGGGCAAATCTTCAAATTTCCTTCCGGCCGAGTCGCATTTGATAGTACGCGATTCGCCTCGTATGGTCCCTTGAACGTCTGCGGGTGCAATTTCCTTTTGCAAGTCAGGGGTTCCTGTGGTAGAGAGCGCGGAAACCTCACTGCTCTCCGGAGTGGGCAAGACTTCACTTCCCCTACCGGCCGAGACTTCGCTTCCCCTACCGGTCGATTCACTTCCGGCAATACGCAGCTCGCCACTTGAGGTCGCTTGAATGTCCTCTGGCGCCTCGACTTGAGATTCATGCTCTAGCTTCGACTTGGATGAGCCTTCATGTTTAAGAGCCATTTTTCGCTTTCCCAACCATGATCGTACTCCGTGCCTGTTGGATTTCAAAGACTCATAATTTGCCTCCAATAGGTTACCAAGAAAACCTCTTGTTCGCAACCAATTGTGTGTTTTCATTGGCCCTTCATCATAGCGCCTCATGCTCTCTTTCAGACTCTCACTGAAGTGACGTAGTATGCACTGCACGTGTTTGATACCGTAAGCCTTACGACCCAAATCATTGACCGGATTTGCAGGATCTTGCAGAAAGAGCAAATATGGTTTTCGAGCATTGTATGGCTCTAAGATATCAATACCACGGAGCATGGGATCTTGCAAGCGGGCAATCTTATCCTCAGCTGACATCTTGTTCCCTCGCTTCAGCACCGTACGCGGTGGATCCACGGAAAACCCGTGCTTGTAGAGATCAGCGGTACCGTAGAAGTCCAGAATGTGAAGAAATTGGTTAGCCAGGTCATCGTGCGCAAACTTCCCCGAAGCTTGCTTCAGCGCATTTACGATCATCATGAATATCGAGTAGGAACCTAGACCTCCTTTATGAACATTTGTGAGGTCCCGAATGTGAAGAGCCGACCGGATCACAGTATACAGAGTCTGTAGTGTCGGAAATTCAGCAAGATAGGACGCAACATACTCTTTAGCATTTTGATTGGTAGAAAGGGCTTGGATTTCAACTTTTAGCTTTGTCCCACGGTGCTCGGCTTTGACAATAGGAACGCGAGCAAGAACCAACTCCACATTTTTGAAGAAGTCGTTGGAACTCTCAACAGCGCGATGCATGCGTACTAAAGCCCGACCCGCGGCTTTACGAGCCTTATCACGTGTCGGGCTAGGACCGCGCTCCAGGGGTGTCTTTTCAAAGTCGGGGAATGAAAGATTGAAATCAATGTCGGAGAAGCTATTCGCAAGACCAGTACCGTAGGAGCCGACAACCTGGAGAGGATTGCGTGGATATACCTTGCCGATTATTGCTCGAACGTCCGAGATCAACAGAGCTGCAGCTTCCTTTTCAATCTGAGATAGATCTATGTAAGCTTCATAAGCTTTAATCTCGTCGTGTAGCCTACAAAGCTCTTGATCAGAAAAGTTGCATCCAGACAGAATGGTATACTAACCGCTGATGGCTGTTCTGCTGATTCGTCGCTGTTTCCCTCAATATTGCCAGCCATGGGTACTGTGCAGCCGCTTTTTTGATGCTGAATACTCCTTGATTTTGGATCAAGCATGCGTCGTACTCCAAGATTTCATCCGCCTTTGCTTTATACAATTTGCCTGTGATTTCGGCCAGCTGAACCGAGTCTGCCGGCCAATAGAGCGATGCCCATTGTTTAGGGGTCAGGCCCTTGCGAACTTGAGAGTGAGAATGGCCATCTTCGCGCGCTGGAGTGGTGATAGACTCTTCAGGCAAAGGCGCAGCCAAAGTGCTTCTATACGCGTCGCTCTCGACGGTTGGCTCATCGTTTGACTCAGGAGCGGGTTCAGTAATTGCTACGGGGCTGAGGAACGGCGCCGCCCAGTCGGCATCTTGATGTACCCTTCGGATCAGAGAAGCTCTGTTCGTTTGCCGGTGCGCTTCAAGAGTGGCCGTAAGGTCATCGATGTATATATCTTTCGCATCTAATCCCTTGTTGTTGTCGAAGTCTGTTGCCCAATCGTCCTTTGCAGACGATTCTGCATGTACAAGGCGAGCTGTCGGCAACACAGTGCGTGCTCCATTCTCATCGCTCGTCGATTGCCCGTTTCGCACACCGCTGAGTCTTCGGCGCTGCCATCTTGGAATACTTCTGTGGGGGAGGGCAACAGATGGCTGGTTGCTGAGGCAGGATTCCTGAGCACTGCGGTAGCAGAGACATATTGCCCTACGATGCATGTATCGCGCATCGTCAATAATTCGGAGCGGGCAAGATAATCCCGCGTTACTGAAGGTACCTGATCTACGAGTAACAGAGCTTGAGTTCACCGTATCGCCCTAAGCTAGCGGTATTTTTGCTTTTTGCCGCAGCAAGCGCACGGCAACTCAATGATCGAGTCTCCTTGAACCCTCGAGCTGGAACCGAACATGATTATTTCGACCCCCCAACTGCATATCTTAATCTACCAAATTTAGCTACCATTGCCTACCGAGGGGAACTCCAATGAGTTCTTCCTAGACAGGAGGCAATGCCTCTTCCTGTCCACATCCAATGGGCTATAGAGGTCATTGCTTTCACACATGCATATGGGGCTCCTCCATAGATGTCTGGATAGGTGATCCGATGAGCTCATACGTCCTGATTATCTGCTATGAATCAATTGTGCACAATCAGCCTTCCGTCGCTCGCTGCGGACGACTCCAAGCCGTCTCGTTCAGTCTGCCCTCCGTGACGAGATTAGCTGGCAGCTTACACCTACAATTTCCTGTTCAGGAATCCGACCAAACCACCGAAACCCTCATTCGCTACAACCAGACTGTGTTGGTCCCATGGATCATGGAAGATACGGCTGTGGACGACCATAGACTGCACACCGTGTTCAAATGGCTCGCATCTGGTTGGTCGGTAGCGTAGCAGTAAGTGCTTAGAATATCTGACGATCTGTCGTATCTCCTAGACCCTTTGTCCTGCAGAAGACCTCTCGTGCCCCCGATTGCAGGTTTCTGCTTCGCTACGGGCACGGACAGAACCCCTAGTATGGTATTAAAGACAGATCCTCGTCTGTTAAACATGAGTCCAACACCATAATAATTTCGCCGGGATACCCTCGATGATTGCCATAACAGCCCCTCTATCAGTGTGCAGTAATCAACGCTATTGTGCACGATAAATTTCCTGGTCATCATTGATGCCAGAGGCCCCTTGTTCTTGGGGCCGGTATGACCAGGCTTCTTGTTCTTGAAGTCTCTCTTAAGTAGGTACGGCCTTAATTCGCCTGTGTTCCGAAAGGAACAATCGACGGCCCGTCTAGCCATGATCACAATCGAACCTAAGTGGAGCCACGATCAACACTAAAGATAAGATATAAATACGCTAAGCTGAGCTGAGCGCACAAAACATATCACCTGATCCTTTATACTCCTATCTCACAATCTAAAATCCTACACTGCACGCAACAAGTCTATCCTAGTGCATCACCCTTTCAAAGATACAACGACGAGAAAGCGTAAGCCTAGATTTATCTATTCCACCTATGTGAGCAAGTACTAACTTGCGAGCAGGCCAACAGATAACAATGAAGATTCTCACCGTGATCAAGGCGTCCAGCCTGGCTTTGCTCTGTGGCAACGTCTTTGCTGTGACCTTGCCAGTCAATACCAATGATGTTGGGTCCACCATTACTGGAAAATCTGCCTATGCAGTTGCTCCAGGTAAGAGCCATATACCATATTGCAAACCAAGCTAAAACCACATGCAGTGAACGACAAGCGCGAGCATTCCATCATGGAGCGTCAATTCATCCCCATCATCCAAGGCCTCCCTGGCGTTCTCGAATACGCCTCCCAAACCTTTGCAGCCCAACTCGTTGGTGCAGCCACCAACTCCGGCCAGCTCAAACACCTCTGTCATCACGCAGACGGCCTCACTGTACGTCTCTACCAGCAGGGCTACGATACGAAGTTTATCAAGAACGCCGTCTGCGCCGCCGCCAACGCAACCCGCCTCGCCACCGACGCGGAGATCCAAGCTCGGACTACTGAGGCGGCAACGAAGATCTGGACTGTGCAGGCGGCTGGCTCCATCAAGGGTTATGAGAGGGCGTTTTGCAACATCTTCAGCCCGCAGCTTGCGTTCGGTGTGGGTCTGAATGGCACTTATGTGGTCGAACAACTCTGTGGTGTGGCTGACTAGGAAAGCTGGTCCGGGTTCCTCCAAGTTTCCTTGCTGGTGGGAGCGATCCTCGTGCTAGTTAAAGACCTGTGATGGAAGCCGCTAGTGTGATTTGTGGTTGCTGGCATTCGTGTGCTCTGTCTGCAGTGGGTGATAGCGTGCGTGGTGGCTAGATAGCAACAAAGATGGCTCAATCCACTGCAGTCTGATCCCCAATGTGCTTGATATGTGCCTAAGCTTACACTCTTGAGTCTGCCTACACTATATCGTCTACCACCACCTCGTCCTCACATCCAGATCCTTCCTCCTTCAGCTCCCTTATCCCCGACAATTAACTCCGCCTAAAACCAGCACCTCACCCATCTGCCCCAACTCCTCCACAATACCCACCTCAAACAATGACCAAAGCAACCAAAGGTACAGCCACCCCTCCCACCTCTCCCCACTCATCCACCCCCGTTTCCTCCCCTTTTCCAATCTTCCCCATCCCCCCAATCCTTCTGCCCCCGCATCCCCACCCCCAACTAACCACCCCCCAGGAATCCTCGTCTCCTGCGACCCCTCCATAAAAGCCATAATCCTGAAAATCGACCACGACAAGCACGACTACATCATCGAAGACCTGGATGACCAGACGGTGTTTGTCAAGGAGGATATGCTCCCGATGTTGAAGGCGAGGTTGGATGAGGTGCGTTAGGGGTTTGCTTTATGTGCTGTCGATGGGTGGGTGAGGGGACGGGTGAGGGTGAGGGTGAGGGTTGGGGTTGGGGGGGGAGAGGGAACAGGAGGAATAGGGGGGGCAGGGGAGGAGGAGGAATAAGGGGAGGGCTGGGTTGGAGGGGATGATGAGGCTGATGGTTTGTGGTGCAGGAACTGAGGAATACGCAGCAGATACCTGATGAGGACGAGTCGGATTAGGAGGGAGGAGGGGTGGATGGAGGAATTGGGGAGAGAGACGAGGAGGATGAGGATCTGAGGAGATTAAAGTGGTGGTTGGTGCCTGAGAGATGAGAGCCGTGGGGAGGGAGGAGCTACTCGTATGGACCTGGGAGGCGGCAACCATGGGCTTGACGATCGGCTTTGTCTACTTGGAGGTCGGCGATGGGCTGACGAGGTGGAAGAATGGAGATCGTTGTGGGCAGCCAGGAATATATCTCTGGAGCGGAGCGAGGGTAGGAGTTATGATACGCTTCACAGCATGCAGTATCAGAAATTGGTTGTTCTTGTGCTTGACAGATGGTAGCTAAGCCGGTTAGGCAGCTAGAAGTCTATCCTGTACAAGCCTGCATGACATCTGAAGCTCTGCACAATGCTAATCGACACATTAGACGCTTTTGGCAAATTCGACTACACGGCCATAGCATGTAGTATCCCAGCAACACCAGCAAATGCGCCTCCACCCACCATTACATCCGTACATCCTCCGAGGTGATACATACACTATCATGTCATGAGAACGTCGTTGCAAGGTCGTGCGGGTGAATCAGTCGTAGAACCAGTACTGTGCAGCGTATTGCACCTCCATGTCCTGTGGCTGACCAACGCAGGACTTCGGCGCTTGGCCCTTCGCGGTCTCGACTCGATATACCTCCGTGAGCCCCGTGCTCGGTTCCTTCGCCGTCAGCTGCAGCCAGTCCACGCCTGCGTTACCCGGCGCCTTGATGTCTCCAACCTTCTTGCAGGACAAGAACCCACGTGAGCCGAGGTCGAAAGTTGGTGTTCCATTTACGGCAGCTGGTCCAGTGTTGGCAAAGTAGTGGTGACCAATGACGGGTATGGTAGAGTTGCTGATCGCTGCGAAGTCGTAGTTGAGGAGATAACCCGGGATTTCGTTAAGGATCTGTTCGGCTTCCGCAGTGGGGAACAGAGGAAGCAGGCAAGAGGCATCGAGGAGCTCGGCTTTGGCGCCTATGGGAACAGGGGCGTTGGTCGAACCGGGAGCGCAGGTGTAGTTCTGGGTACCGCGGCCAATGGCGATGGCTTTGAGAGTGCCCGAAGGTGCTGTCAACGAAGCTGAACCTATAAAAGAAGGTGATGTTAGCAAATTCGTGCACGGGCTTGATCGTATGCACAAGAAAAAATAGATATGTCTCAGATTCGGTGGTCTGTAGAAGGTAGGAGAGATAATCTTATCGAGTGCAGGGCTTGTAAATGGGCTTTACCATTGGAAAGCATAGGAGAGTACTTTGAGATATCAACAGTATCACTCCTAGCAGGACGTCCGACACGTCCGGCCTCGCTTGAGGAGATCAATGCCAGGATCAGAAGCGCCAAGGTGACGAAGAATGAGGGTGGTAGAACAGCCATCTCGATCAACGACGAAGGATCGGTTGGCTTTGAGGGAGTTAAATGTTGGGGCAGAGAAGGATACTGGATACTGCGACTTCAATCAAGATTTACGAAGGCAGGTGAATTAGAGAGTGGACGATACTTTGACAGAAGAGGAGATGTCGAGAGGAGGAGAGGTTCGGTGGCGACTGATTTGAATTACTTAGTGCCGTCTAAAGAAGTGGATACAACTAACGCACAAAGAACGTGCCCTAAGTAGGGTGCACGACGCGATAAGACGGAACTAGCAGGAATTTTGAAGAGATGTCGTTGAGTATACTCCGGTTCAAATAGCGAGGAATAATTAAATGGCAGGTACCTCGAACTCAGGTGAAACTATAAAGAACTGCGAAACTGGCCCCATGGGTGGGACTTTGCCTAGCGCCAACATAATCCATACGATCCACGCGACGGTCATCAGTTTTGCCCATTTTTTTCCTGTACTTGCAGACGCATGCAGGTCAACAATGAGGCCATGCCTCGTGCTAATGACAATTTATAGTCGCGGAGTCCATCGACTCCCATTCGGCTTCCTCGTCCGCCTTGATCCTTGAGCTCTTGCTTCAGCAGTGAATCAAGACAGACCTTGCCAGTTTTCGAGCGAGCGAACGATGGATCTAGGAGGACTAGGCGGAGTCCGATGTAGGATCGTGATAACTTGTTGCCACCGCATGGCCGCAAGCTGTCCGAGGACGAGGAAGGAAGGAGGGAAGGAGGAGGTGCAGCGCTGGGATGCCTGTTGGAGGCCAAGCTTTCTCGTGCCGTTCCAGTGAAACCGCGCCGTTCGTGGATCTTCGCGCTTGCTCCTGACATTTGATCGGGTTTCAGCTGACCATCCCGGTAGCCACTAGCCACGCGGTAACAGATCGATATGAGCTCTGCTCTCAGTGCTCTTCAACTTCATTCCGGGTACAAATACGCTATCTCTCTACCCTGGGCCCGCAATTGTCTAGCCAGCTCAGATATGTTTAACGACGGTCATCTTGTGGCCAAGGCTGGGTGAGCGAACGTCACATAAGCGATGGCTTGACGTTCAACTGCGAGACCTTGTATGAAAGGCTCGTTTGACCAAAAAATTACAAGAAATAAGTAATGGTGCCGAAGACCCGAACATGCCATAGAGCTGATGTTTAAGTAACACAAAGTGAATGTTAGAATTGATCGACCCCAACGCCGCGCTTGTCCCGCTATGCATCAGTCAATAGCCAGCAACGTAGTCATACATCCTCCTCAAACCCAGGCATATCGTCCTATGCGGACTGACTTTGCTTCCAGGGTCCGTCAGCTCCAAAAGCTGCTTCCTGGTCCCGCCGCATACCATCCAGGACACCGACGAGTCCACCCTGCCGTAGCCTCTCGAGGACGACATTCATGCCATCTTTGCTCTTCGCCAACGCTGCCTTAGTTCGCCGCAAGCCCACCACTTCGATACTGCGCTGAAGTGAGGTCGTTGACCAGGCAGCGAAGAAACCCTTCTTGGCAGGAGGCTCTTCGTCCGAAGCGTCCGGACTACTGGAACCAATGTCGCTCTTCCTACGAAGATACTTCGCTTGGCCGTATCTTGACAAGAGGGTGGTAGTGGTGATGACGTCCGTGCCTTCGCTTCTCGGGAAGTCCACCAAGTCCCGTATCGAAGGCCTCTTGGCTGGGTCATTGATCTGCGATCTTCGATAGATCTGCTTCTCCACCACGCTCAAAATGCCAGTCCATTCTAGATTGCGGGTTTCAGTCTCCATCCATCCTTCTTTGATATTGACTACGCTTGTCTCCAACACAAAGCTCTGCCCGGCGTCGGCGCTCGCACCCAGTATACCCTTGGGAAGTATTCTCAGCACCGCGGGTGGTATCTTAGATCGCTTGAGATGAAGACGAGTAGTACTGAGGCGTTGAGTCTCGGCGTCAAAATGACGTTCGATGACATCGGTAGACAGGACGTGGGTTGCATAAGGATTAGGGTAGCGGAGGAAGTAGGCCAAGCTGACTGCGGGGAAGGAGTAGTCGTAGTTGAAGGAGTGCTCTAAGAACTTCACCATAGTCGAAGTGAGGTTTCATTGATAACGTGTGCTGAGTTGCTGCTATCGTTCGTATCACTGAGCCTCCTGGATGGAATGACGCTGCCTCGCGTGCACATGGCTTGGCATACCATAACCTCCTTCGGTTAGCCCGGTATCGATGTTATGACTTTCCCGAACTACTGGCTTGACATCTTAAAATAATCAGGTATTTGTATGAGTCGATCTCTATGACTCAGCGCAAAAGTTGTAGCTCTGTCGACTGCGTACAATCCCATAACGTCCTTTCGAACATCCTCCATCCCATCATTGAGCCTTCAAGACCCTAGATCTCTCTCGAGGCAACTACAACAATTTTTATAAGCGTTCTAGAGGGGACCAAATTGACGACACAACCGAATTCGCTTATACGTTTTCACGAGGTTTCCTGAGTTAAGAAACAGTCCTTATACCGTCTTCTTTAATCGTCGGGTTTTTTCTCGTACATCGGGCCGGTAGTTTATGACTGTCAACACTGAATATTGTAGCCTTCAGCGCAATTATACATTTGCATGAGAACACCAAAATCGACCCGCAATGGCGACAATTGGGCAGATTGCCGATGAGCCGGGGCAACCGCCAGCCTTGACTGCTTTGTCTTTAGCAGAACAGTCTCAGGAAGGAGCCAAATCAAAAGAGCAGATCATTACTCCTTTCGACGTATCAGGAGGAGTGGATGAGCAGGGAAGACCTGTGGCAATTGACTATGACAAACTCATTGACAGGTTTGGGTCACAGGAAATAGACAAACCCCTCCTCGAGCGATTTGAAAGAGTCACCGGTCACAGAACGCACCGATTGATGCGCCGAGGAATGGTCTTCAGCCATCGTGACCTTACAGTCATACTGGACAAATACGAGAGCGGCGTTCCGTTCTTTTTGTATACCGGAAGAGGACCCAGCAGTGACAGCATGCATGTTGGCCATTCGATCCCTTTCGAATTCACTAAGTATGTATAGAAGGCACGTTTGCGGATTCGAGACTTACCAAGTAATCAGATACCTCCAAGATGTCTTCAATGTTCCTCTTATCATCATGTTGACAGATGACGAGAAGTTCTTCCACAACCAAAAGCTTACGCAGAAGGAATGCCGGAAATTCGCCATTCAGAATGCTGCAGACATCATAGCTATAGGCTTTGACTTGAAAAAGACATTCATCTTTTCTGATATGGAGTTCTTAGAAAGCACCTTTGCGGCGGCCTTCAACGAGAATGTCCGGGAATTGGGCAAACGAACCACAGCCAACCAGATCAGAGGCACTTTCGGGTTTACAGATAGCAATAACATTTCTGAATTCCATTTCCCAGCAATGCAATCTGCCACCGCCTTCGCCACTAGCTTCCCTTTCATCTTCGGTTACGACACCAAAAAGGTCTCCAAAATACCATGTCTCATTCCCTGCGCTATCGATCAAGATCCGTATTTCCGCCAATGCCGTGACTATGCTCCAAAGATGAAGCTTCCAAAGCCTGCAATCATCCACACCGTTTTCTTACCTTCCCTTAAGGGAAGCGAGTCAAAGATGAGCGCCTCTGATGCAGATTCGAGCATTTTCCTGAGCGACACGGACAAGCAAATCAAGAAGAAAATAGGACAAGCCTTTTCTGGAGGGCAGGAAACCCTGGAAGAGCAACGGAAATTAGGCGGACGGACCAACGTCGACATCCCGTTTCAGTACCTCACTTTCTTCTTGGAAGATGACGAAAAGCTGGAAAAGCTACGCCAAGATTACGAAAGCGGCGAGATCACAAGTGGAGACATGAAAGCCGAATGTACAGAGCAATTGCAGGCTTATGTAAGGGCTTTCCGGGACAGGCGAAAAGCTGTTACCGAACAGGTGAGGGCGGAAGTCATGAGACCTAGACAGCTCGAGTTCAGAGGGATGCCATCAGAAGAGGAGCAGAAAGCTTCAAGGAAGTCGAAATTTGCCGCCCTGGTGAACGCGCTTTCTCTGGATGACATCGAATTTCTGAGGCAGGAGAAAGCAAGCCAGACCCCTTGAAACATCCAGACTTCCCGCACGCTTCTCCGAGAGGCCAGCAGGAGCATGTTATTCCGGAGAGAAGCCGTATTTGCTAGATGCATAGAACGTTGGGCGCTAAGAGAGGTACATCAGAGACGTGTGGCGTGTTGCTTGTGTTCGTGGGAAATCCGTACTACGGCGAATTCAACTTTGGGACAAAGATTATCCTTCCCGAATGCGCTTCGTTGAACGTGAATCAAGCCTTCTGGCCTTCAACCCTTGAGGTGGATATATAGCTCTTCTAGGTATCAAAGGTAACATGTCTCTTGTAGGGACCAAAGCTTTCCTGTTCTTATGCAGCGTTGACCGACTGGCCAACTCGCCCCGTGGACATACTGTCTTTGGTCATTGTGTTCACGTATGTCACCTGCTGCAAGACTTACGGCTCCTGGTCCGTAATACTGTGTTCCCTGTGTCCTTATCACCTTTCAGTCACAGTACCCAGAGCCCAACCTCTCGCGCCGTTGCTCAACCAAACTGATTCGCCGGTTTCAACGTCTCGCATGTTAACAGCCTCTTCGACGCACAATCCTGACTCCAGGGCCCATCTTCTGGTTGTTCCAATGTTACCCCCTGAAGCAGCAGGCGGCGTTATCCATCTGCCATTACGAAAGAAATAGGGCGTCGTAATACTACCTTCCATGATTTCGCCTTGCGTGTTAACTAGCAAGATCTCAGGCATAGTACCCTTGTTGCCTGGGTCCCTGGCATCGACGGCCCAGGCTGGGATATACTTGCGAACCTCATCGTATTTTCCTCGGTGTGTCGTCTTGTGCTTGGTGAACATAGATGGAGTAGTTGATACAGGAGAGACGAAGACCCTCCAAGCTGTCGCCCCGGGCGAAGAGTCCAAAGCAGAAAGGCTTTTGGGATAGAGGTTTGCTATACTTATTTTCGGGACTTCCGATGCTGACACGTGAAATAGACCAGTGCGATCGACTACAACTTGGAGCTTGTAGCTCGTGCTAGTGAGCATGGCTTCCTTGTCAGAGGACCTCGCCACGAAGGTATCCAAAGCATTCACGAGATTTTGGGAACCTTCGTCTCCCTGCAAGGTTTTCTCGGCTTCGTGCCAGCCGAAGCAGCGTGCTGCGTTCTGCATGCGAGTTTGGTGGTATCTTAGCATATAGTATCGTGTGGTTCGGAGATGATCATAAAGTTGGGGGTCGATTCGAATCGAAGTCATTATGTACCAATGCTCATTCGAGGCATCTGCAGAAACGTCTGCATTGGAAGTTGAGTGTATATGTGTGGGACACTCGCCCGTGGCCGTATCACGGAGATCTCGTTCGATCCACTTCATTCGTGAGTCAATCGGATAATGATAGAATTATGGGGGAAAATGCTGTTGCAAGCAAGCCGAAACACAGATTCCTTAGACCCTGTCCTATGCCAGCCTACTCTATTGTTTTCGTGGATGGAATGGCATACACTGGTGTCGAAGCGGATCAAGACGTTGACGCGAGATTTCTGTAGCCAGTGTAGACGCGATATATCCTTTAGACTTACTCATAAAGGCATTGGAAACTCAATTGTTTCTGGTATTTTGGTGATGGTCAGCTGAACTCAACCCTATTTATACCCTACACCTTTTCGTTCATATTTTCTAGGTGTTTGGCAAAACTTTCGAGGTTGTGCAGGGTAGTTTGGTACACTAAAGGATTGAATGACGGCCTTCGACTTTTTCCATGCAGAATTTGGAGTGACAATTCTTTCTCACCCAGACCGCTTGTGTATTATTCTAGTATTACCCACATCGTTACGAACATCGCTATAATACTCCATAATCCCCCATCCGATAGCTGCGCGCAGCATGTCGGCGGAACCTGTGCCCATATCTCCTGCTCGCAATGCGGCTCTTGATACATCTTCGCTCTCCTCACAATATTCATCACTACCTTTATGGAACCGACTGTCATCATGGGCGTCCGAGAACAAGGCTGTGGTATACACAATAGCTGGCGTCGCGGTAGTCGTTTCTGGGGCAGGCGTTATCTACTATCTCTCAGACTCAAGAAAAGGCGCCCGAGACGAAGGTACGGAAGAGAAGAAGCGGGCAAGTAAGAAGGAGAGACGGAAAGCCAAGAAAGATAGAGAGCGAGGGCAGCCCGAAGCCAGAGAAACGCCAAAGCAAACAGGCAAGCTCGGAAGTCTACACACCCAGCCCAGACTGACAATGGAGGGAAGAATCAAACGATAGGGCGCCCACTGTTGAATCAGACCCTATAGAAGACATTCCCCAGATCAATGAATCAACGATCGAATCATTTTCGGAACAGGTTCGCCGCAATGGTAATCGTGTTCATGAGGTCAAGGCTGAACAGTAACAGGAACGAAAGGAGTATTCGACGAAGCTCAAAGTCGCCGGCAATAAAGCATATGGTGACAAGAGCTACAATGAAGCCATTGACCTGTATGGCAAAGCAATTTTATGCAAGCCTGATCCCATATTCTTTTCGAATCGAGCAGCCTGCTACAATGCGCTCGGAGATTGGGACAAGGTCGTTGAGGACACCACTGCCGCGATATCGTTGGATAGCGAATACGTAAAGGCACTCAACAGGAGGGCAAATGCATACGAGCATCTTGAGAAAAATAGTGAAGCCCTTCTGGACTACACGGCTAGCTGTATCATTGATCAATTTCGGAACGACCAAAGCGCGCAAAGCGTTGAACGACTGTTGAAGAAGGTAGCGGAAGCCAAGGGCAAGGCCATTCTCGAGGGCAAGGAGAAGAAATTGCCGAGTCCGACGTTCGTCACCAACTATCTGCAGAGCTTCAGGCCGAAGCCCCCACCAATAGGTCTTGAAGAGACAGCAGAATTCGATGAACAAAGTGGAAAAGGGCAGCTGAGGGCCGGCGTTGTTGCGATGGGCAAGAAGACTGTTGATGGCTACGAAACGGCTTCCGCAGCCTTCGATAAAGCGCTTGAACTCCGTGACCTTGGAGATTATGAAGCTTTTGCATATAATATGCGCGGCACATTCCGGTACCTCCGAGGAGAGAATGCTGATGCGCTTAAGGACCTCACCCGAAGTGTGGAAATCGAACCTACACTTTCACAAAGCTTCATCAAGCGGGCCAGCATGCATCTCGAGCTTGGTATGGAGGCGATCCTACGAACCCACGGCAGAATCTTGCTAACACTAGATAGGTAATCGCGAGGCTGCTTCGCAAGATTTCGAGCAAGCCATGGAGCAGAACCAGGACGATCCTGACATCTACTATCACAGAGCTCAACTACACTTCATCCTGGGGGAGTTCGCTGATGCGGCCAAGGACTACCAAAAGTCAATAGATCTGGATCGCGATTTCATCTTCTCTCACATACAGCTGGGCGTGACCCAATACAAGATGGGCTCAATTGCATCTTCGATGGCAACCTTTAGACGGTGTATCAAGAATTTTGACAGAGTCCCAGATGTATACAATTACTACGGAGAGCTACTTCTTGACCAACAGAAGTACCAAGAAGCCGTGGAGAAATTCGATACAGCTGTCGAGCTGGAGAAGCAAACGAAGCCTATGGGTATGAATGTACTACCTTTGATCAACAAGGCTCTCGCTCTCTTCCAGTGGAAACAGGATTTCCAAGATGCTGAAAAATTGTGTCAAAAAGCGCTTATCAGTATGTTGACCAATTAACCCTCTACACGGTCAAACTGGCTAATACGCGAGACTAGTCGATCCTGAATGTGACATCGCAGTAGCAACAATGGCACAGCTTCTCCTACAGCAAGGCAAGGTGACAGAAGCGCTCAAGTATTTCGAGAGAGCAGCTGAGCTTTCAAGAACCGAATTGGAGATTGTGAACGCGCTATCATACGCTGAAGCCACGCGGACACAGCTTGAAGTGCAAGAAAAGTACCCTCAATTGGCTAGTCGCCTACAGGGAATGGGCCCGCAAATTGGAGCCATGCGAGCATAGAAGACCGATTCTATTCTTTCCGGATCAAGCTTTTATCCTTCCCCAGTCTTTTTTGCATGAAACGGGGGTAGCATATATTGGCAAGGGGAGGACATTGTACCTAATTCTCCACTTCTATTCGAATGGGAGTCAGCTCTCACTAGAGTATGATGACCTTCAGCCTCCAATGTGGATCCAATGTGGACCCTTTTTGTATTATAGCTACTGCCATATCCTGCGATTGATTACGATTGTCACCTACTACTTGTAGCTCTCACAAATGCTGTTCTGTGGCCTGAATTTGGGTTGAGTCCTCGGGCTCTATCTTGATGAATCGATGAGTAGTTAGTGTACTCTGATGGCGATGTCTCTAAGATATGATTTAGTCATTAGGTATTGATGAACTGTTTCCCCCTGGTTGGAGTGCTAGACAAAACTATGAGTTCAGAAGTACAATTTGATAGCCTAGTTCACCATGCTATGGGCCAACCCATTTTGGTCTTAGCGGAAATAGAAAAAGTTCCCGATTCCAAACGACGTCAACAATTTCATCATACTTTAGACATTTTTACACTACTCTTCTTGCACTCCTTTTACGGGTGCCGGCCACTTCATAACTGCCTGCGCGCATTAACCGATTCCTTCCCGCGGTCCTTGAAAGGCGCAAAGCATTCCTTTTGCCCGGCGTGGCTGCCTGGCTTTACGCCACACCTGTCGGTCATCCTTGATAACTGGGTCCGGGCCACTCTCAACTTCACCTTGCCTCTGGATTCGCCGCAATGGCGGTCTCTGGGCGGAAGCAACTCATCCGAAGACGGAGGAGGATAGAGGATGAGGGTGAAGAGGAGGAGGGTTCTGTTACTGCTGGATTGGAAGACGATTCTCTGAGCGAGGGTTCCGCCATCAGCGATGCCGACGACGATGCAGATGGCGAGGGGAGCGATGGCAGTGAGACCGCACCCACCGAGCTCAGAGACTCTAAGCAAAGGAATGGAACAAGTGTCCCCCCGGATCCTCCCCTCAAATCAAGACAAGGCAATTCAGCATCATCCACCACGAAACCCTCATTCCCTACGAAGATGAGTGATACGCAGGCAATGATGAATGGCCTCAAGTTCTCTGGCGAAGTTGATGAAGGGGAGGAGGTTGATTTCGACGATATAGGAAAGCAACCGGAAGCTGTCCCGCAACCACATGAGCCTGCGCAAGATCTGGCTGAGGAGGCACCAGTGAATATCGTTGGGGAACATCGACGGCGAGAGCATGAGGAATATAGAAAGAAGAGAGATGCAGATCCTGCATTCGTACCCAATCGTGGAGGATTCTTCATGCATGATCATCGGTCCTCTGCTCCAGGGCAAAATGGATTTCGACCCTTTGGCAGAGGTAGAGGTCGAGGAAGGGGAGCGGTGACAGGTCCCTTTCCCACCACTGGGTGGGTTAAATCTTGCAGGCTGTTTCTATCATCGCTCCCGCTGCTGACCTCTCAATAGCCAAGCACCACAGCAGTCTGGACCATCCGACGCTCCATGGGCTCACGACTTGCACGAGACTGTTGCTCAGCCCGACCGAGTGCCACCTCTTAGACCGCAAGGGGAGGTTCCATCATCCCAGCAACAGCCAAAGTCCATGCATCGAACGCTGCCGCCCAATCGATCTTTCTCGACCAGCGTCCAGACCGGGAATGTCCAAATCAGGGTTTACTTGTCAGGCATGGCTTCTCCCGTTGCTGTGCCTGCCGTACCGGTTTATCGATACACGCGGTTACCGCATCATAGGCCGCCGTTACGACGTGACAAACCAGTACGCATATCGATTCCTGAGATGCAGATACGTTACATCTTCCCTTCTGTTGACCGCTCCTTCATCTTCATACCCAGGGCTCTACGTCCAAATCAGCAAGGATTTGGCAGAGTGCGAGGCAGAGGAAGCTTTAGTGGAGGATATGGAGGTTTCTCCAGTCGCAGAACGAGTGTCTATGCGGGGAGTAACTACTCGCCAAGTGTTGCTCTGAGCAGAAGATCCTCATTGGCACGAGAAGTGTCGGCGGAGGCACTCATATCACCCAACGGCCCTCTAACATCCCGGCTACCAATTACGGTCCCTGAGCCTAGCAAACCAATAGTCCGCCTACCTCCTGCGGCCGAGCAGCCGCAAGGTTTATTACAAGAGGTTTCTCCAGAACCCACGACTCTTGAACCAACAATGGCTCCTACGGTCAATTTCCCCCAGCCAACCGTTTATCCTTCACCACAAGACCCAACCTTCCGCGAAAACCGACCAGCACCCTTACCGATGCACCAGCCTCGGCCGCAGAAGACGGTGTCTGTCGCAGATATCGAATCCCCGGCGTTCAATCCACCCCAACAACAGCAGCAGCAACCGTTCCATCAACAAATGCCACTACAAGTGTCCCATCAGCAATACCAGGCTGAGGCACCGATGTATCTTCACTCTCGCCATCCGTCACATCCAAGCCAGGCGTCCGGCGGCACTCCTCTGGCTCAGATACCAGAGCGCGCTATCCACGCTCAGCCATTCCAGCCATACGCCTTCCAGCAGCCGCAACCTTTCTACCCTCAACACTATCCTCCGCCATTCTACTACTATCCTCCCCCGGACCCAAGTCAGTCCCTGCAAACCTCCGTCACGGCGCCCGCTTTTGTGCCTGGTCAGCCATATGATTATCCGATCCCCCTTGCTCTACATCCACCACCTCCTCCCCAGGATGAAACACCCACTCAGGCAGGGACAGTCGCCCGCGAAAGCAACGGCATGGTTTATTACTACGACTCCTCAGAGCTTGCGGCCGCTGCGGAGACTAAGCCGTCATATCCGCCCATGGCGTACAACATGCCTCCTCCTGGGGGCCTGGTGGGGATAACACCACCAATCCCCTACTATCCCCAACCAGCGGCCGCACCTTTCTACCCCCAGCAATGATAGCACCCCTTCGAGACTTCCTGTCAGCATTTCCCTTTGGTCCAGTGTTCTTTAGCGGGTCTGTTGCTGCATTTGCAAAGCGTGCGAGTCCCAATACTTCAGTTGGGTTTCGAGTCTTGTATAGAATGGTACAGCCATAGCGTGGGTTACTGGTGTTTGTGTTTTACCCATTCTATTCAGCACACCGTGTTTTATCAGCCATGCTTCGATCGAGTCGAGATCAGACTGGCGCAAGTCTGGATGAAGATTTCTTGGGTGTTTTGTTATCAAAGCGGCTTTCACTGTAAGCTAATCGAGGCCTTTCCTCAACCATCCGCGACTACTTATCGGAACAGCGGCTGTGTCCCTCAGCCATGGCCATAGAAATAGATCTGGGAGCCGCTGAGATAATGCAGCGTGGGTTGTTACAGAGTCAATGATTGCAGCCAAGTTTGAGGTTGTGGCTTCGTAGTAGACTACGGATTGCCGTTGAAATATCGCGTGACAACCTGAATACATCGGGATATGATGCAGAAAGGCTTCATCAGTCCTGTAAAGTCGTGTTCTTATTATTCCGCCGCCCTTCACAGTACATGTAGAGTATCTCATGACCGAACTATGCCGGTCCATCCTCGGGTATGCAGGCCAGTCTTGGCGAAAGGCTACCGCCCGCCCCTCTTCGACTTCTCCATCGCCTACCGCTCCCTCGTTTCTCTACCCTTCAACCTCCGCCAGGCATTCTCCATCTCATCACACTTCATCACTGCACCATTTCATGCCATCTGCACTCTCGTTCTTCTAGCCATAACCCACACCTATCAATACTCAACATAGCCGGCTCGGCCACTTGGGACCGAGTCGCTCTACTATCCCCAGATCTACCCGTTCGTCATCAGCTGTCAGCCTAGCTCCAAGCACACTGCAACCATGTCGAATGCCAACCCTGCCCTGTCTCCGGACACTCCGATTACCATCAAGATCGCGTTGAACAACGGCGAGAATCGACGATTCAAGCTTGCCTTTCGAGAGCTGCAGGCAAACATTCTGCCCGACAAGGTATGTTTCACAAGCCAGCCGAAGCCTTGCGTGCAAGAGTATATTCATCAGCCATCCATGCCTGCGAATATTCAACAGTATAGTACTCGTCGTCGACCCAATACTGACGAACCATAGCTTCGGTCCTTGCTAGCCATTCAACCAAACCAGACTGTGACATTCGAACGTTTCTCCGACAGCGCTGGAGCCTACATCAAGCTCGACAGCAACAACCCATCGGTATACAAGCAGCTGTATCGTGCTGCTAAAGCAAAACTCAAGCTTCGCATTCGTGCGAGCATTCACACCAACCCACTTCCAGGACCCATAGCCCCCGAGCCCATCCTGCTGGAAACCCATCATCTCACTGGCCAAGCCTACGTTCCCCCCTCTGTTCACACATCTCCGTGCATAGAAACACAGCATCAAGCTTACACTTACAACTCCATACCACTTCCCAGCGTCACGCTTCCGTCAAGCGAGACTGAGAAGATGTCCGATACGATGGCGAAGGACGAGATCAAGAAGGGAGCAGATGACGAAGCACCTGTGCCTCGGTTCTTCTCCGCTCGCGAGCAGTTTTATGCAGAGCTCATGGCTTCGAAAGACAGTAAAGGAATGCTATCGAGCATTGCTCAACCCTTCGCCGCCCCTGGAACTTCCTTCACTATTTGCTGCAACAACTGCAATTTCGCTATCGCCAATGCTCACTACCACTGCAGCAAATGTGATGATGGTGATTACGATCTTTGCGAAGCCTGCTACGATAGGCAAATTAGGTGCAATGGTGACGACCACTGGCTGGTGAAGCGATACGTGAAGGATGGAAAGGTCACGTCAAGCTCAACGGAGACTGTCGCGCCAAAGAAGTCTACCACTTCCGAGGTTAGGAAGGAGGTTCCTGGTGCTTTCACGGCGGAGACCAAGGAGGCTCTTTGCGAGCTTATGGACACGAGCCGCACATGCAACTCTTGTGTTGGAGGTACAATTTCCCATCGAGCAAGCCCAACAGAGATGCTGACGAAACCAGTCTTTGATGAGAACAATTTTGTGACATGCACTGTATGCGAAGACTTCGATCTGTGCCTACCTTGTCATGTCGGTCTGAAGCATGGACACCACCCTGGCCATGCTTTTATGCCTGCATCGGAAGAGACCACCCTCAATACGTCTGCTAGCAAGCTCCTGGCTCCTGGACGTAATGTCCCCCATGCCGCTATATGTGATGGATGCGACAAGGTATGTAGGTCCGATGTTTCCAAGTTGTATATGCTGATATCTTCTAGGCCATCTACGGCGTCCGTCATAAGTGCATGAACTGTCCAGACTGGGACCTCTGCAGTGGCTGCATCAAGTCAGCATCGACATCTCACCCTGGACATCGATTCGCAGCGCTCTATGAGCCAATCGTCAACTCACCTACACGCCAACAACGCCATTTCGGCATCCATTGCGATGGCCCTCTTTGTGTCGGCAAAGGCCACCAAGCATACATTACTGGCGACCGTTACAAATGTGCAGTGTGCCACGACACTGACTTCTGTGCCAACTGCGAGGCTCTGCCTGCCGCGTTTCACAACCGCACCCATCCGCTGATCAAGTTCAAGAGTCCAGTACGCAACGTCTCTGTGACCACCTTTGGTGAGAAGGAAAACGGAGAGCACTCATACACTGTTGGCGACCGTTTGCCTGCCACGAGCTCCAAGTCTACCGAGACCATCCCAGCAGCTCCCTCTACCAATGCCGCGACTCAAGTGCAGACCATTGCCGAGTGCAAGCCCACGGAGCCAGCTCCTCCCGTTTATGTAGAGATCGCGAAGGAAGAAGCCAGCACACCAACCTCCGCTCTTCAAGCACACTTCCTCCGCGATGCAATTGCCGACGGCTCGATTCTCGCTCCTAGCACGCAGTTCGAACAAGTCTGGACCGTCCGCAACCCTGGTCCGCATGCTTGGCCCGCCGGCTGCAGCGTGCGCTTCATCGGCGGAGACACCATGTTCAACGTCGACCCCAACCAGCCATCCAACGTGAACGTGATCACGAAAGCTACCGAGAGCAACACCATCGACCGTACTGTCGAGATTGGTGAGGAAGTAGAATTTAAAGTCGTCATGCGCACTCCGGAGCGCGAGGGCAAGGCCATCAGCTACTGGCGCTTGAAAGCGGCGGATGGCTTTCCCTTCGGGCACAAGCTGTGGTGTGACATCAATATCCGTAAAGCGGCGCCTGAGGAGGTAGTGCCTGCCGCTGCTGCTGCGGAGCCAAGCGAGAGCATGATGGTCTTTCCGAAGCTGGACAAGGAGTCCCCAGTGTCGAGCACGCACGAGGCGGTTACTGCCCCGTCCGAGGCCGCTGCCGCTGAGGATGACTTGGTCGATGAGGTCGAAAATCTCGATCTCGACGACAGCGAGACGGATGACGGGTTCTTGACAGACGAGGAGTATGAGATGCTCAGTGCGAGTGAAGACGAGTTCAAGGAGGCGAAGAACGGAAAGAAGTAGATCCCTCTCTCGGGCTTGCTTCGAGGAATTGGAGGACGGCTTTGGTAACAGATTGACACTACAATGTGAATGAGAAGGGGCCGGATGGATATGGTAAGTAGATTTCAATTTCCACTCTTTCCTGTCTATGGGCTGTTGAGAGGAAGGCACGGGGTTTCAACATGTAATTTCTTGCTTGGTTGCTTTGCAAATGCATCTAGTAAGTCGGTAGAATGATTATGAAAAAAAACTCCTCTTAGATCATGGTCACGGAGAAGATCGACATAGTCACCAAGCTGGGCATATTTCACCAGAGAAGTCCTCTCTTCTTCTCCAGTAGCCACTCCTCCAAGATAATCGGAATATTTTCAGCCCGGACTCCAGTCTTCCTGACTCGCTCGTGAGAAATATATATCCGTATGCTACTCTACATGTCGGACCCCCACGGAGACCTTTCTCTCACTGCATCATCCGACCATGTCACCGCTATTCTCCGACTGCAGCGGATTGTCACTAGCCGATCGGTCAGTCCGCCTTTCTTTCGTCAGTACGTTCTTCAATTGTACTAAGGATTGGTACTAAGAAACGGATACTCATTCAAGCCCCTAAACGAGCACCCTATAAGCGCGGGGTCTTGGGCATGAAAATTCAAAGTGCTGCCCTTGTCGAGGCAGATTGTGAATAGCTTCCCGTGAACAGGAAAGGTATCCCATTCCCTCCGCTGGACACACAGAAGGCATTACTAGTCCTCACCTGCCACAAACAATTCACACCCTTCTTTCCAATCAGCATACCAGTTTACCAGTCTAGAAACAAATCCCCTATTGCATGCCGGCGTCTCTCTAATTCCATCCCAAACCAACCTTCCCCCTTCCCCAGAGTGGTGTGAATCCCGGTCAAAAGTGTCTTCTCCCCGGAGCATCGAAATTTAGGACTCTCAACAGAATGGCAATGCATGCCCCTGCTCCTCACCGCAACTTACCTTCAGGGCTCAGCATCCCGTCAGCAAAACCTCTACCTCCAATATCAAACCCAAGTCGCAAAGCTCCGGTCTGCGTATGGGGGGCCCATAGTCTACACCCGACCCCAAGATGACTGGGCGCATGGTTGCCGGTTTGCGAGGCTAGTTGTTTGAGGTACTGGAGGGAGGAGGGTTGATGGGTTGATAGAGAATGCGTTGATGAGGCTTGGATCTTGTTTTGGGATGGGGATGTTTAAGCTTGATGGGGGTTTTTGTATTTGTGGAGTGATATGGCCTTGAGATATTGGCAGTTGTTGGGTTGAGTCGTGGGGCGGCTCTTGATTGCTTGGGGACGAGGTTGCTGGGGAGGGGAGGGAGAAGGGTGGTTCTGGGAGGAAATGCAGGTGGAGAGGGGTTTTGATGGTGATTGTGGGAGACGGTTAGGAGGGAGGGTTAATTAGAGCGATTGAGAGATTGATATTTCGGTTTGGTGCTGGTCAGAGAAGAATAACGAGGCATGAACGTGCTCGTGATATACGTGTTTAGGACAGTTTAAGGGGGAACCACTCCATGATCTCTACCCCACCTTGATCGAACTCCAACCCCCGAAGATAGATGATGTTTGCGCCTGTATACCATCAAACTTAACGTATCCTCTTACCCAAACCTGAAAGAAATCTTTTGCATACCCAACTCGTGCGCACAAATCATCGTCTATCTCTCAATTGTAGAACGCCGAAACGCCTCCGATTCTACCCCATACCCATCGCGTTAACAGCCACTTCTTGTCTCTCTCGCGAACCACCTTCTCATCCGTTTTGGTGACGACTTGAGCGACGCTTTTTGACCGCGTGGCTCTCCCGCAGATGTTGCGCGATACCAATCAAAAATGCGTGCAGTCCTTGAGGAATCATACTCGTGCAAAGGGTAGAGTCCACGCAAAGCTTGTGTGGAGTCCGACCAAAGTGGGGTGGAGTCCATGGAGTGGCTGCCTCTAAGAGTAGGCAAGCGCTACTGGCAATATAGTAGCAGCAGATTATTGCAACACAAAAAAACTACTTCATCAAGTCACTTTACTTACGGAATGCCGCTTTACCCCGGTGGTCCGCTAGTCGCGTCTGCCTGTTTGAACATTGATGTACGTGCAAGCCATTGAAATACTTCAAGGACGCCTACGGCCATTCTGATGCAACCGCTGGCCAGACGAAGGCGCTAATGTTGCTTGATGCGGCGGACGTACGAACGCTGACCCAGCTGTCTCAGGCTGCCGTGGCGCCGACTGCGAATGTGGGGCTGAACGCGGAGAAAACTATGGAACCGACCGTGGGAATGTTGAAGGTTGCTGGGCGACGCCTGGTGATGGCGATGCCCAGATGTTGGGATGATTTCTTTCCCACAGCCGAATACGACGTTCGTCGTCTGACTGTGCGCGCTCTCGATCGATGACGTCCTTCAATTTTCTGATTTTGCGGTCATTCAAGGCTCTCCTCCCGAGTTCCTCTTGAGCATCTCTCTCGAGCGGCGGTGTGTCAAGAGCTACTGGAAGCAAATCAGTAGAACGCCTGGTAATTGCAGCGAGATCACTTACCCGGTTCATTCGGATTCTGTTTTTGGCTTTCCGAAATGCCAGATCACGAGACAGAAACCGATGGTTTGGTCCTTGCTGATTGCTTCGTGAAAGCAATCAGCCAGGTCTGTATATGCATTTGTATCCTCTAACAAGTCTTGCCCAAGGACAATATCAAATCGCAAGTTGCGAACAACTTCAAAGCTGACTTCTCTCTTGGCGTGAAATTCTTGACCACGATTGAACTGCCAAATCGCATGGACTTGACCCTCTGTTTTCGACAAGCTGCCATCAGGGTACTGCAATAAGTTCCTGTCGCCCGATAGTCTACAGGTAAGCCAACCACGACGCTTCGCATAGTCATAAGAGACCAAATTAGGCTCCGCTCCTGAGTCGGGAAGAGCGGAAGTTGACTTTTCATCCAAAATACCCCTGATCCGTTGATTTGGGTCACCAAGAAGATTGACGTGGCGAATGTGCAGTATCGACTTGGATCGAGGTGCCCAGCTTAAACGATGCTCGTAAACCGACATTGTCTGAGTCGACTGTAAAAATTCATCACCAATAACCACATCATAGATCAGCTTTTCAAGTACAAAGAACTTAAGCTCGTATGAGTCCGACACCGCATTCTTGAACCGCCATCGAGCCGACACTTGCGCGACGGACCGTATGTTCTGTCCGTTTGCCATTGGAAAACCGATTCGAGACTCCATATCTTCTTGATCAAGAGCAAGGCCCAGACTCTCTGCAAATGACAAAGACATAAAGTTCGCTTGTGCTCCAGTATCAGGCTTGACTTGAACATATTTTCCATCAACAAATCCTTCGAGAACTCGTACCGTGCGAGCTGGCTTCTTGACAGGTGATGGGCGCCCAGACGACCGATGACTTTGTAGAAAGGCTGTGTTGATAGAACTCCCCGAGGAGAGATGTTGCGAGGCGGAATAGTATTCAAAGTCACTGTGTGAGTATTCCCAAGCAAGCATGAGAACGCGTAGCGGTGAGTAACCTGAGCTAGGGTCCATTTCTAATTCTTTGTCTCGTTCTGCATCAGCGCCTTGATTCGAGGCTGACACAGCGGCGGTGATCCCCTGAACTTCGGGTTTTGGGAACGGATGGAACGAGATAGCTCGCTGGCACGGGAAGCTGCTGTTCGAGATATAAAGTATTCAAAGTATTAGAATAACTCTGGGGCTGCTCGGTCCAAATACGAACGAGGTCGCTGCAGCGGAGCATGGCTGTGCCTGCCTCATGGGCGAAAGGTCATCGTCGCTTGTAGGTTTCTTGGCCAATAGCCGAAAAACGACCAGCACATTCATGCATTCACCAGTCACCACACAAATGTCCGGTTTCGCAGGCCTAGATCACTTAATCGTAGATTCGTGATGCGTCTGGAATCGATGTCTGCTGAGGTGCAAGCGTCATCATCTCACGTGCAGGACAGTCACATATTCAAATCTTCAGTATTCCCTACTGACCAACTTCGCTCTCGACTAGCGTTCGCGTATCTGCTATCAAATGATTTCGAGACCACTTCTTCGAAGCGATAAACAAGTGCGATGCCAGGGTTTTTGAAGACCGTAAAGTAAGTTGAGCCGACTCGAACTTCGAAGGCTTGAAGCCGACATCTGAATAAGCTAATATAACCGAGTTCTCAACGCTTGGCGTGGGAGAGCTCGGCAGATGCAGCGAGAATACTTCACACAGCACGTTTTGACCAACAGCTATCCCATCCGCCGGCACGAAGGGGTGCTCTCGATGGCCGGCGACGAGGATATGGTGCTTGATTTGGAGGGAGATGAGGTGGAAAGTACACTTCAGAGGAGCGCTCATGGGTAGAAGGTTTGATAGAGTGTTTTCGCAAATTCTTACTGTCGCACTCGGCTCAAGTTGTAACATACGTTTGAGTGCTAATATTTTCCTCAAGCGTTGTATTCTGATATCCTTCCTACCTAGTCTCAAGGCATTGAAGAGTGTACATACCTTTTTATATATTTTTTTATCTATCGCGAATCCCCTTTCCTGAAAACCGTCCTATCTCTCCATCACCCCAATCTGACCCCCAAGCTCTGCGTCATCGTCGCATGCAGCACCACCGTCAGCACACTATTTGTCGCATTATACGCGTGTTGGTTCTCACTGATCGCCGCTCCGTTCACACTCACGCTCATTGGCGCCGCATTTTGGCCTAGAAACGCCACCTCCGCGAGCTTAACGCCTGGATCGTAAGCAAAGGTGCCTGTTAAGCTGAAGGTGGAGTTGTTGAATGCGAAATTGATATTCGAAGTGCTGGGCTGAGTAAGCGAATCCCCGTCGTCGAGGTACAGACTCCCTTGCGCGGAACCATCGACGCCTGGAGCTACGACGATGGAAAAGTCCTTAGTGCGGAGTACAGTTGTTGTATTCGCGCTCTCGATGCGCATGGGGACGATGGAACCGCCTTTGATGTGGAGCGGAATGCTCGTGAAATCGATATTCGTGAGCTCGACAATTGCGCCGGAGCCGCGGACAGGAGAATAGGTTTGGAAATCGTAGTATTGGTCGTTGGGGAGATATATGCTGACGCTCGTTGAGTTTTCCTCTATTACGGGCGAGACGAGGACGGCGGGTCCGAAGAAGAATTGGGCATCAATGGCGAAAGTGGCCGGGTCAGTCGGGTACAGGTACCAGAGGGGGTTGAGCCATGGGGTTCCATCTGTGCTTTGCTGCTGCATGGCTGTGTACATGTAATCAAGCAAGCGGTATCTGATATCTATAGCCTTCCTCGCAGCCTCTGCGACCACTGGCCATCGGTAGAATTCCTGAGGGGCCTTACCAGCCTCGGCATGATTGCGATAGAAGGAGCTGAAAGCCCCAAGCATAGCCCAGCGAGCGCAGAGGGTCTCGGTCGTGGTCATTGCGAAGCCACATACATCAGAGCCGACCATAGGGACTTGGAAGATGGAGGCGAATTCTAATTGTCCGGCAATGGAGATCCGATAGTCGTACCATGTGGCTGCGTTGTCCCCAAGCCAGTGGCCGACCTCTCTGCCGGCGCCAGCGAAGGTGCTGCGCGTGATGACTAGAGGTCGTACTGTGGGTCTACGGCTGAGCATGGCGCCTCGGCTTGTGGCGCTCATCATTGTGCCATAAAGATTGTGAGTGTCGTACTCGATGTAGCCGCCAAAGTGGACAAGATCGGTGTTCAGCGTCTTGTTGCTGAGTGACCCTTCCGCATTCTGAATCTGATACGGTGGATTAATATAGTCGAGATTGGGTAGACCAAGCATGCTACCATCTGCATTTTGCCTTTTCGACTTGGCTGCTGGAGGCTGGAAATCGGTAGGGAACCCTGCAATAGGTCTTGGAGAAGTCGCCCTCACAGGAGGTGGTGCAGGAGGAAAGCCATTTGCGCGGGCGTAACCTTCCGGGTCGTCACATGGGAATGAGCAGAAGTTCGAAGGCTCGTTCATATCAATCCAGAGAGCATCAATATCTACACCATTCGTGGCACTGAAAAATGAGCCGAATTCGCTGTTCCAGTAACCCTGAGTGTTGGGATTGAACCAATCCGGAAAAGCGGTGACACCTGGCCAGACCACGCCTTTGTAGATTGAGCCGTTGCTGTACTTCATGAAAATGCCTTGTTCAGCACCATTGTTGAATGCCGGATAATCTTGATAGGCAACCGCAGGATCGACCATCACAACATAATGCTGCTGGCGAGAATGAAGGGTACTGACAAGCTCTCGCACCTTTTCCAGCGGATAGCGTTCAGGATCGAGAGTGAAAACCTTTCGAGCATCCATGTAATCAATATCTGTCCACATCGTCTCGAGAGGAATATTAGCAGCACTATAGTTGGCGACAACCTCAGCGACCTCATAAACATCTTGCATCCCATAGCGACATTGATGGAATCCCAAGCCCCAGTAAGGCATCATAGCAGGCTTGCCGACGATGTCACTGTACTCTCTCGCTACGTCCTGTGCTCCGGGACCCGCGAGGAAGTAGAGATCTATGATGCCACCAATAATATTGTACTCAAGGTACTGGCCGTCTACAGAGCCTTTGTCGATTTTGATATCCATACCGTCGGAATTCAGAAGAAACACGCCGTGAGTTTGGCCGCTGTCTCGGTGATCAAGGTAAATTGGATGGTTGCCGTAAAGATTTGTTCCAGGAGGGATCCTGTAAGCGTCCCGTGACCAGAGAGTTCTCGTGTAGTTTGTGGTGTTCAATCTGAACGGATCAGTGTGTTCCCCTAGTCCGTAGAGATTTGGGTTCTCGGGCAAGGAGGTCCGTAATCGCAAATACTGCGACTCGAATACCAACTGCTGGCCGGTGGTATTGAATAGGGATTCCCCGGTTCCCGCACGCTGGATCTCGAAGGAAAAAGGGTTGGCAACGTAGGAGAATTGAATAGCAGCGGCATTGCTACTGCTTGATGCCGTCGCATCTGGTCGAGGAACGACAAACGAGGGAACCTGGTAAGCTTGCCTTGCCGGGTCGAATATCTGGACGTGCAATCGAGTGTCTACTTGAAGTTGTTGTCCCACCAATCATGTGTCTCTGGTCAATAGGAGCACTTACTGGTCTGATACTCGACAACCAAGCTGAGGGAGCCTAAGTCGTAGCCGTACGCATTACAGGCGGCACCATTGAGAGTGAGATCAGCTGTCAAGGTGGAACCCGAGTCCACAATATTGGTTGCAGCATATCCTGGGCAGGATTCGATGGAGGCGGCATGTGCTTGAAGGGTCAGAAGCACGGCTGCCAATGGGCCCGACGGTCGCATGGTGAACTTCATTAGCCCTCCAAAGTTCAAACTCCGTCGGAAACGCGTTCCCTATGAACGAACAACTCGTCCCCAGTCCTTATACCTCGTTCCTATGTATCTCCCCAAACGCGCGTGACCTCTCTTCCGATGTCACGCGTGGAGCAGGCCCCGCAGTATGCAGTGGATAGAAAAGTGGCCCAGTCTTGAAACCCTGCTGGAGGGGCTGCACATGGGTCTGAATCGTTCCATTGGTGAGGCCCCGCAGTGAAGAAATAAATAATCCCCGCCTCGGAGGTACGATGACAGCACCACCAGGTGCCGGCAAAAGTCATGACCCCTTTTAGGCGACCCCACCACCCCACCAAATTCTATGGGATACCGGGTCACGAAACAACGTTTCTACGCATTGACGTTGGGCGCTTCTCTGGTATTTTCTATGGCAACTGCGAACTAATTTCTGGGGAACAGGTCTTATTAGAGATCGGTTTTAACAAGCTTTCTCTCGTTTTTAGCTATGCGTTTGCAACACATAGACATCTTGTCAAAGCGTCTTTGTATCTCTCTTTGTAGTATTGTCTACTACTTTGTTTGCAAGACATTTATTAATGCTTGTTGCAAGCTTTAACTATAATATCGCATGCGTTGTTTTAGAATATTTTAAGAGATTTTTTGACAATTAAGATTTGATAATTGATCTAAATACATTAAGATGTAATCAAGAACTTTATATTAATATTTATATTATTAGATGTAATTTTACGTAGATTTAAAGTTATAGAAGAGATTATTGTCTTCTTGCAACGTAGCGCATTTAAATTTGATCTTTATAAATTCAAATTTAGCTACGTAATATAACAATATCTTGCATATATAATAGTATTGCGTTATAACATTTTTACGTACTTTAATATTTAATATTTTAGTCTTTTTTGCGTTCTATTTTGTCAAGTGCGTCTCGTATTAATTGTGTGTATTATTTACTTCTTGTTTTAACTTTGTAGATCTTGCATCTCTTACTACAATATTTGAAATAATCTTGAATTTGTTGTTGTAAAATATAAGAGATATATATATATAATAGAAGACGTTGTCAACTATATATAAAAGTTTGCTCTTATTTTTTGATATTATCTTTTGTAGATTCTTATTTGCAATAGTTGTTTCTCTTTATCTTAGTATATAATGTTACGAGTTGCGTGCTAATAGATACTATTGATTGCGCATCGCTCTTTACAAGATAATCAAAAAGAGAAAATCTATTAACAAAATCAAGATAACTTAATTCTTGAATATCTTAAATTCGAGATTAAGATAATTGTGAGGCTGTGTACGAACGTGTGACAAGACGTCGCTACATCGACGCACACAAGGCGAGGCTACATAACATGTAGAACTATAGTTTAGAGAGTTTTTAATTCGTGAGGATTCCGAGAGGGAATTCTTAGGGAGAAAACTCTACACGACGCCAAGTCGCTACTACAAGGGCTTGGCACTGACGTGTCCACTAGATCATTGATCGCTGACATTACAATTGCCCTCTCCTTTAGGATTCTAGTCTTCAAAATGTATATTCGACGTCGCGATTGCGTTGCGACTTCGCTTTCTTAACGACGTCAATAGCTCTTCAAACGTTACGATAATAATGCTTTGCTTTTCTACTTCTTGTGAACGCATACTTTCGCGAAGTGTGCGACGATAATTCGCTTCGATTCATCGTCGTATAAAAGAAGAAGAAGGTTTGAATTGTCGAAAAAACCTTTTTATAGACTTTTTTCATCCCCTTGATAAATGTCGCTTGTCGCGTCGAGCCTACGCATTCACCTTAGTCACCTAGTCGTATCTATAAAAAGGCTTCTTGCACTTCTTTTCTTCATCTTTGTTTAACATTTCATGCGAAGGAGATCAAGCAACGACCTTAGCTTCCCTCGTGTACTATCGTGAAGCGCCCTGTCCCCTTTAATAGAGCCTTATCGTAAGTTGGCTATATGTTGGCAAGCGAAGAAGCATTTGAGTTCTTAGCAAGAGTATTTAACTTCATTCTTGTCGCTATATCGTTATCTTGGTGTTACGACAACGCGATGACATTCGACGCTATTGATTCTAGAATCTCTTTTTTAGTGTTGTTCACTATTTTGGTAAATCGATTGGAATTTCTTTGTTCCACCCAATCCAATTAGCGTCGTTGATGCGTTGGTGATATTTACTCACAATCTTCAACTTTTTCTTTTTTTCGCATATTAATTTCTATGGCGAAGCGATAGATGATTGCAAACGCCTCTTTTGTTGCTCGTACTACTAACGACGATGATGCGCGTAGTAAGATAAATTTAAGTAAGTATTTCTAGACTTTTCTTTGCATTCGTCGATGACTTGAAATAATATTGTTATATCTAACGCTTTGCAAATCGCGACTCAACTAATGTAAGCATTGCTACATGCGAGTGCTTCGACTTCGTTGCGTGTAAGACTAACGATATAGCATTTCATCACGAATATGTCTTTGTCGAACCTTCTCGTTCGCGCCTTCGTCACCCCTCGCAAGCTCTCTCGTCTCCTTTGTCTTCGTTGCCTCTTTTGTCTTGGAAAGAAGCTCAATTATATCGTAAGCATTTGCTCTTAATATTTTATAATTGCTTACGCTCTTAGTGTCGCAAGGCGAAGAATTGTCGTTGCGGTTATTGCGCTAAAAAGCGCAAGACTATACGTTTTATTCTTTGATTGCATATTCGACTTACGATTTAGTGCGTTGCGATCCTTCAACGATTCGTTAAACGAGTTAACATCTTGCTAGTTTTTTGCGCGCGTGTTCTCGATGACAAGAATATCGAAGTCGATCAATTTGAGCTCGCTTCGCGAGTTCGACGCTATCTACGATTCATGTACGCATAAATTAGACAAAACAACTTGACTTCGCGTTCGAATTAAAAGAATTTGTTGACTCGCATCGATGCGAATCTGCAACGCCTCTACGAAGTCTAGCAAAAAATGCTAGACGTGATGCGTCATCGCGCCAATCTCGATGCTCTTTCTTTGAAAGAGCTAGATAAGAACGAAGAGTTTAAGTTTGACTCGATTGTTGCGAAAGACGACGTTGCTTCTAGCGAGAAGACGTCGTAGATCTCGCGTGACTCGAAGAATTCATTGAGGACGACATCATTCGTCTCGTTTCTAATTTTCGAGTCGAGCTTCTATGGAGAAGAGCGACGTGAATGTCTAGGCGAGGCTCCCCTCGTATACTATAAGTTGTTTCTATAGCTTACACGACTTGAACTTTCTTGCAATACGAATTGCATGTTGATAAAATCAACGATCGAAATAAGTTGCTCTTGAGATAAGAAATGCAATTGCTAATTCGTAGAGAGTTTAACAAGTAGTGTGACCGTTGGGTCGGGTCGGACACTTTTTTCTTAACCCGACCCATCCTCTTGGGCCCCGTAGGGTTGGGCCAGGGTTAAGGCGCGAACCCGACCCCAGGGTCGGGTTTCGTCGGGCCAATGCCAAGAACCCAAGCCAACTTCGTCGCGTTAGCATCCGCTTATCTTATCTTATCTTATCTACGAGCTAACTCGATTGGGCTAGCGCAGGGTCTACGCTAACCGCATATGGTTAGCGTATACCATGCGCTAGCCCAATCGAGTTAGCGCGTCACGTGACGTCACGTGATCGGGTGGGTCGGGTTAGACACTTGGCGCGCATTCTTCGCCCGCCCCACCCTGTTGGGCTAGGAAATTTGCCTGACCCTAGGGTCAGGGTTGGGCGGGTCAACCCGATCGGGTTGAAACCCGACCCGACGATCACACTAACAAGAGTACAATAATACTTTTGATAACGTTATTATAAATACTATATTATTGTTATTGAAAGTTAAAACACTCTATTACTAAATTATTAAAACTTTAATATTTAAGTATATTCTATTTAAAAATATATAGAGATCTAATAACTCTAAAGCAATAGCATAATTCTTAAAAAGTCAAATATATTACTCAAAAAATCGACTCGAATTGCCAAGATATTAGTATAAATATAAATTATATTTAATAGATTTAAAATCTTAGTCTTATACTTTACTTAAATTGTTTAATTACAACTTAATAATATAGTATAATAATGCAAAAAAGTAATGCAAGTAGCAACTAGTCTAAGTTAACTATTTCAAGATAATATAAGCAAGCGTAGCTTTTGTATCGAAGCATATTACTTAACACTCTAGCGAAAAATCCAAAATTATAATAACGTATATTCAAAAATAGAAAATCTTAGCATAATAATGTTATTTTTGATTTCTTGACAATTCGATTCGATATCGAGTTAATTCCAAAATAATAGAAATCGAATTGGGTTTCAAGTCGATTCCTAATATTGAAATTGACAGATTGAGTCGATTCCTAAAGTTAGAACCGAAATTCAACCTAATAGTTAATCTAGTATTGCTAGTAACAATTGTAATTAACGCTTGTTTGCTTGTTTGTTTTTTTGAGACGTTGATAGAGCTATAGATGCGATAAGAAGATGTGTAGATTAGATAATAGAGGTTAGATTTGATAGAGTGATGGGATCGTCTAAAAGGAGTCATGACTTTTGTTGACACCTAATAGCATTGAAGAGTAGATCGTTGCGCAAGTCGCATAGTGCCTAAATACTTAATCTATCAACTTTTTCTCTTTCTTGATCTTGTTGATTCAAGTATGTCGTCAATTCTAGCAAACTTGGCACCTAGATTAACGTCCCACTTCTTGCTTCTTAAGTTACCTCTTTCTGCGACTAAGAGTCGACGCTCTTCAACTTTGTGACACTTCCTTGAAGCATTATGACTAGGGTTTTGTCAACGCTTCTAGATGTTCTATATAGCTCTAAAGACAAAGAAGATACGCTATTTATCGCAGTGTATAAGCAGATTCTTAGATAATAATAAATCGCGAATAACTTTTTTGAGCTTGAGATCAATCATAATAAGATAATTCAAAATCTTGCAAGACATTTCTTGATTGTTTTAATCGTTTTTGTAGGTCGCGATCAAAGCTGCATAACTACTGCTTTAGAAACTCAAAACAAGCTATTTTCTATATATATTGCTTGAGCTATTAATTATTTTGTAGTATCTTGTTGTTGTTTAAAGATGTACAAACAAATTGCTAAAAATATAACTTTATCGCCTCGAATCTATCTAAGCTTCTAGGACTAGTGTGATTGTTGTGTCGATGTAATCGCTCTTAAATCACATTAACGAAATCGATTGACGCAAGATTCTATCAAAAGTTTGAAGAGTACGTCAAGAGTTATTCAAATGTTACTCGCGTTATTATTAATATTTTGCGAGATTTGTCAAGATCAAGAAACAATAAGCGAGTTTCTAGCATTTAATATAGAACAACTTGACAAATGCAACAAGAATATTTTAGATAGCATATTTTGACAAATAGCTATATTATTTGTTAACAAGAATAAATGCTCTTAATTCTTAATATTTATAAAAGAACGCAAAGACAAAAAGTTAATAAACTCTTTTATTAATAACAATTTATAGCTAAAGAGATTATAATAATTTGTCAAAATCTCTTTTTTACTTAATCTAGTTATCTTGAAAGTAGAGCTTGAAGAAGATTCTAAGCTTATATATAATATAAGAATCTCTTGCAAAATATACTATATTAACGTCTAGAAAAAGCAATTGATTTAATTGTTATCTATAAATTTAAAGTATATTTCGTTAAATTCTAATACTATTGAATCTATTTTTCTATACTTTGATCGCAAACTAAAACAAAGCGCTCTCTAGACTTATTTTATATTTAATAACTCTATTAATAGATATTATTAATAATTATAATAATTTATTATTTAATATATTTCTTATTATATCTTTGTTAATATTAATATTAAACACAACATAATTTGTAAGATTATAGTTGTAAATTGCAAAAAATAACACAACAATATTATTACAAGTTGCATGTTAATAGATACTATTTATTGCGTATTGCTCTTTATAGATAATTAGTATAGAAAGATCTATTAATAGAATCAAGACAATTAAGATAACTTGATTCTTACATATCTTAGATTCAAGATTAAGATAATCAAAATAATTAAGATATTGATTATCTTAAATATCTTAGATTTTAAATAATAAAAAGATATATAGCTTTCGAACGCAACTCTTTTATAGATTGTGTTTAACTTATTTTAATAGATTAGATCGTCCTCTCTATATATATTACTTCTCGCGAGTGTTTGCAACGCGCGAACATCTCGTAAATACTTTTGGCGCAATTGGTTTAGATTCTATTCTATTACACTTATCTTAAGTCTTTACTTATTGTTGTTACAAACCTAGCTCGAAACAATATAATATATATTCTACGACTCAATATATAGCACGAAGAACAACTATTTGTATGTTCGACAACTTAATAGACAAGCAATACTCAATATATTCGACAACAAGCTAAGCGAGCAATATTTAATATACTTGATAGCAAACTAAGCAAGCAATATTCGACGTACTTGATAGCAAGCTAAATAAGCAAGAAGATTTTTTTTAGTATATAGATTTTCTAATACAACTTTCTTATAAATTGTGTTTAATTTATTTTAAGTTTTAACTTATTATTACAATTACAAAGCTGCAATCTCTTGTTATTAAGTAATTGCTTGTATTGCTTAAAGATATCTACAAATTTCTTTAAAGTATAAATTTCTCTTTAATACTTTTTGTAAAAGTATTAACGTAATACTTTAAATATTCTAAGAATATTTATATTAAATTAACACATTTCTATTTCGAGTATTAGTTTATTAGTATTACGTTAATCTATATTTAGTAGAGATAATAAAATAAGAATTAACAAGTCTAATATCTATCATAAAGATTGTATCGATTTGAAGAACTAACTTATGCAAATAGATATTTATTTTATCTTCTATTCTATTCTAGCAAATTAAAAGACAATTTTCGCATTAATATTTCTTAAAGAAAGAGTCTAGTATTAGTTCAAACTAAATCTACGCAATTATTTAAAGAATAATAGCAAAAGTTCTCGTACAATATTTACGAACTTCAACAATTTCAAGAGAGAGCTTTAGAGAATTTCGAAATCTTTAATAAAGAGTAGATTGCAAAAAAAGTAGTTCAATATCTAACTTAGCAAATTTTAGCAACAAATTATATTGTTAAATTTTAGAAGTACGTTAATCTTATAGAATAAAACAATATTGCTTTTATAATAATATTTTAACAAGATCTTAAAAACAATCTTAAGAACAAAATTATATATAATAACAAAAGTATTAGTAATATATTCGATCTTATTGAAGTAACTATTGATCTCGACAATAAGTTGTACAAAAGAATTATAGAAAAGCAATACAATTAATTTCGAAAGAAGACAAAAACTTTCTTTGAATTAATAATTAAATATTAGTAGAAAAAATCTTGTTTTAATTAGAAGTACAATAATCTAGACTATTATAAATCTACATTTATAAAATTGAATTTTATTTAACAATACAAAGAGAAAAATTCTAGAGAAAAACAAAATAATAGATTTCAAAAAACGTGCTATTTATATAGCAAATCGAATTACTTTGCAAGAGATTATTATTCGAAAAACTTAATAGTTTTACGACAAATCAATATTATATTAAAAGAGATATTTAATAGCTAGAACATTATTAGAAAGCAAATTAATACAAAAATAAATATGTTTAAGATTGAATCGAACAATAAATATTATCTAATAGAAATTCAAATTAGTTGCAAAAAGTTCTCGATAGAATATTATTAGACAAGATACTTGTATCTATGCAAAAAATTAATTAAGCAATTCAAGAAACTATTAAGATAAAACAATTAAGAACATTATACTCTTATAATCTAGCAATCGACTTAGACAAAAAATATAGCTAAAAGAATTTCTATAATTGCACAAAAGATATTATAAACTATCTCGAAACTTTAGTTAGTTTATCGAAAATTGTAAATAAATACGAGAAAAAACTAGAAAGCAATATTATTATAAAAAAGAATATTTTCGACAAAATTATAAAACAATTAAATCTTACTAAGACAAAGATACAAATATTAATACTTAAATACTTAAATATTATTATTAGAGAAGCAAACAACTTATACGTAGATTTTGGTTAAACAACTTGTTATAACAATTTATGTCAAACTTATCTAGAAAACAAAAATAGAGTTAATTGATTTTCTAGAAAGTCGAAATTAATAATCTAGCAACAAGAAAAAACTTAGCGCAAATAGATACTTAAAATAGAAGTTAAAGCAAAACAACAAAGAAAAGTTTCAATTTCTTAATAAAGAGCATATTAGAAAAATACAATATATTAGATTAACAATAGCAATTAAACTTAATAGTATATACATAATATTTTATTATATTAGTTAAGATCAATAATTGCTAACTTATTGCAATAATTGATTTTAATATAACAAATAATTTTATAGTTAAAGCTCTTATAAATAGAGAAGAATATTTTATTTAGAAGAAGTTTAACGCATACAATCTAGTTGTAATGCTAGTTCTTAATAATTAACGAACATGTTATTAGAATTAAGTTATCGTAGTAACAACTTAACATCGTATAGAATTTTCTTTTTAAGAATTCTTTTCTAAAAATTTTACGAATTAATGTCTCTTTAAATTGCAATTTTATATACTACGTAATTTCGTCTTTAATGCGTTAATATAACGACGTTTTGTTATACGTTTATATATAATTTAACAATATTAATTCGTCTTAATCTTTATAAGCGATTGTTCGACAAAATAATCAATTTAATACGTAATACAAGACAAAATTTAAAGATAAACGAAAGATAAACAACATTTTAATCTTTTAAGAGCGACAAAAATGCGAATAATCAACTTGTCTTTAACAATATTACGAAAATTTATATTACATTACAAGAAGAAGTCTTGCAAGATAACGACGTTACGAAGTTGTCGCAATTCGACGAAAACATCAATTACGAAAAACTTTTAATTAAAGAAAAAACAAAAAGACGTAAACTTTAAACAAAGCAAGAGCTTCGTATTGTTCAAACAAGAAACAAACTTCTTTTAGAGTTGCTTTGTAAAAACAAAATTAAAGCGACAAGTTCGCGTCGTTCACACGAAGATTACTTCGATAACGAAATTAACAAATTAACATTAAAAAGATAGCGCTTCGATCGTTTTATAAGATCGACTCAATTAAATCTTTACTATTAAAAGAACTTTAAAGAATAAAAGAATTAAATTCGAAATGCATGAAATTTTTTCGAAATTAATAAACATTAATTTTTAACAAAAAACTCAAAAATTTGTTAAGTTTAATAATATTTTCGCGATTCGTCAACAATGCGATAAGAAAATTATAAGAATAAGCGAACGAACAAAATAAAAAAGTAAAACTAAGAACAATTCGCACAATATTTAATTAATTTTATTAAAAACTTGAAAAATTATCGTCTTGTCTTCTCTCGCAAGTACAAGAAGATTAAGCAAAATTAATTTTAAAGCGTCAATGATTTCGTGATTTACATTAAGATATTGAAGACAAATTTTAACAAATACATTAAACGTTAATAACGTAATTATTTCTTGCATTATCTAAGAAAAGATTTTCGTAAAAAAATTAACAACGTAACTTAAATTCTTAAGACGAAAGACGCTCTTTTTGCGTTAATATAGCGCATAAAGAGCGCTCTATTTTTTTAATTTAATATTGAAAACAAAATTTTAAATCAAAAATTATTCTTAAGATTACGCAATAACTTCAAAGAAAATTCGTATAATTGTAAATCGAAAAAAACTATATTAACGATTAAGATTTGCGACGTTTTAACAACAAAAAATTATTAAAAAAGTACAACAAAACTTTTCTTGCATAACTTTGACAAAGTTAGTTCAAATATGTAAGAAAAGCACACTTGTTATAATTGTAATAAGAACAAATATATTTAAAGAAAATGTTTTAAATTTGTTAAAGATAATTTGCAAGTTAATGCAATTAATAATTTTCGAAAGAGTTTTAAAGTAAACGTTTTAAAAACGTTGTTGTTACAATTTTTTATCGAAGAGATTTTTAATAATTCGAAAAACTAAATAAGTTTACAAGAATTATAATCGCAATTACAAATTAAAAATACAAAACAAAAACTCTTTTTGCAAAGTTATTAATATTTGTTGATAAAAAGTAACACAAACAAAGAGATCTTTTTAATAAGAGCGCTTATATTAATTGCATTAACGAACGTCTTGCAATAATATAATATTTGAAGAAAATTAAATAATTTGCAATTAAAACGAAAGCTTTTACAATTTAGAAAACTTAATCTATAAGATTCTACGTCGCAAAAATAAAAATTTGCAATAATAAAAAATAAAAATATATATTAAGACAAGTTTTCTATGCATTCGATAAAATTGTATGAAACATTATTGTCGATTTTTTCTAAATAATAAAAGTTAATTTTCACGTCAATTAATATATGCTAATCTAACGCTATTAAATTACAAAAAATATTATTGTCGTTAAGTTTTTAAAGAATTTTCTAAATCTTAAGAAATAGATTTTAATATTTGTTCTAATTTGTTACGATTTTAACGTTAACAAAATGTCAACAATGCGCGTTATATTTAAGAACATTTAAAACTATAACAATGTCTTTAACTTAAAAAATGCATTTGTTTTTTCTAAGTACGAAGAGAAAAATTATAAGATTAATTTGCTTTCTAAAAAGAAATTATCTTATAACCTGTTATACATTTTGTTCGAACAAAAGTTAATTGTTTTACGTAATTATCTTTTGAAGAACTTGACTTTAGACAAAATTTACGAATCGATTAATTAAGTCGAAACATCAATATTGTTTGTATTAAAGAGCAATAAAAGTTTAAAATTATGCGTTAATTATCGCAATCTTAATGCGATTACAATTAAGAATTGATGTTATCTTTCTTTTATAAAGAAGACGTTAAATCGTCTAGTAAACGTCGCGTATTTTACGAAACTAAATTTGAAAAACGTTTACTATTAAATTCGAATTCGTTAAAACAATAAGTAAAAGACGATCTTTTAAACACAATATAAATACTTCGAATACGTAATAATATCGTTTAAGCTAACAAACGCATTAACTGTTTTCTAGATTTTAATCAATAAAGTTTTAAGAGATTTGATAAATTATTTTTGTATAATTTATCTTAATAACATTTTGATCTACTTTAAGACACAAAAGAGACATTAGAATTGCGTACGTTAGATATTTGATAAATTACGCTTTTACAAGCTTTACACAAAGTTATTTAAATGCTCTTTTATAATAATTTTAATTAAATTTCTAAAATATATTATAAGCAATTATGACGTATTAATAAATTTACGACAAATCAACTTTATTAAAACATAATTTTAACTTATTACTTTACGCAAACTTTAAGTGTTCTTAAGTTTCGCAAACTTTTATCAACAATTTGTGAAATACTATGCAAAGATTATTCGAATTTTGATAAAGCTTCTAAAGAACAATAAGCAAGACAAACAAAATAATCTTTTTGTATTTAACAAGAATGTTATTTTAATTTTTCGAAAATTTATTACGATCTTTACGCAAACATCTATGCTAATTTACTTTAACTCAAAAAATTACATTTGCGTTAAGATAGACACTTTAAGATTTGCAATTGCGACAATTTTATTATAGTTAGTTTATTTTATAAAAGAAGTCAATTAAACGACGTAACATTCGATAACATTCTATTTAAGAAAAATAATTTTCGCGAAGACTTAATACGAGATTTACGATTAAGAGTTGCTTGTTATTGTTATTGACTTTAAACAATATTGACACTATTTAAAAAATAGTTATTACTTAATTATTGTTTCCACGAATTATAATAATCTACGATATTTTATAAAGATAACGACGCTAAATCGTTGTTAATTTTGATAAGCACTTTCGCTAGCGAAATACGACTTCAAGATCAAATATCGCACGAAGGAAATTAATTTAATTGACGAACTCTCTCGACGCCTCGATTACGAAAGAAAATCAAATAATAAAATTTATTTACTTACGCTTTAGAATAAGTTAAAGAACATTACTATGATTGCTATTAAAATAACATTAATACTTACGAGAGACGTTCGCTAAACGTTAACATTACGCAATAAAAACAAACTCAAGACTTAAGTATCGAAGATCGAAAAAAAATTTAATATCGAACTTTTTAATAAAAATGCTTTAAACAAAAAAAATGCAATTAATAAATTTGAAAAAAAAAGTTATAAACACAATTTAAAACGCGATAACTTAATAGTTGCGTCGCAACAACGTTCGCATTAGTGTAATCGTTGGGTCGAATCAAACACTTTTTTCTCAACCCGACCCACCCTCTTGGGCCCCGTAGGGTTGGGCCAGGGTTAAGGCGCGAACCCGACCCCAGGGTCGGGTTTCGTCGGGCCAATGCCAAGAATCCGAGCTAACTTCGTCGCGTTAGCATCCGCTTATCTTATCTTATCTTATCTACGCGCTAACCCGATTGGGCTAGCGCAAGGGTTCACGCTAACCATATGCGATTAGCGTAGACCCTACGCTAGCCCAATCGAGTAAGCGCGTCACGTGACGTCACGTAATTGGGTGGGTTGTGTTAAACACTCGACGCGCATTCTTCGTTCGCCCCACCCTGTTGGACTAGGAAATTTGCCTGACCCCAGGGTCAGGGTTGGGCGGGTTAACCCGATCGGGTTGAAACCCGACCCGATGGTCACACTAATATAATATAACGTCTTAAATTAATTAAAGTTATAGATATTTAAGTTAAGAGCAAGCAAGATTGTAAAAATATTTGCTTACTTGTTGTATTTTAAAAAAAACAATTTAATAAAGATTAAAATATTGTAAATTTACAAAGTAAATAAGCAATTATTTAATTAATTACTTTTGCAAAGTATATAATAGAAACTTATAATTAATATTTGTTATACTATTGTAGTTTATTAATTATAATTGTATAGTTGCAATTAATAATAAATTATAATATTAAAGATTCTAATTTTATACTCTTCGACTCTATATATATATTAAGTTATAATAATAACGTCAAAGTTATAGAAGCTATTTATTATTAAGACAATAGATATATTTGTTAAGAATCAACACGCTAGTCTTTATAAATAGAAAAAGATATATTTACTAGAATTTATTAAAGTATACTCGAAAATTTGCATTATTGCAATAAGATTGTATTGTTCTATTGCTATTAGAAATTATTAAATCTAATATAGATATAATAGATAAAGTAATTGAATTTATAACTATTTTAGATATCTAGAGCAAATATTTAGAAGATGCGATTGAGAATAAGATCTAAGATCGACGCTAAATCTAATTAGACAATAATATTGCAAATCTTTTATAAAATTTATAACAAATATCTATTTTTTTAAAAAAAAGACTACGCTCTTATAGTTGCGCTATAGAGCAACAATAAAATCTAATTAGATAAACAAATAAACAATCTATTGAAAATATAAAGTATTAATAATATTATAGCAAGAGTGTCTATACTATATATGCAAAACAAAGAAAATATATATATTTTATACTTATCTCTTTCGAAAATGCTTGCAATAGTAGCAAGAATAATTAAGAATTATTGTTAAAACTAATTAAGATAACAAGAAGACAAAACTATTAATTTAATATAAATTAAATAGCAATAGTTTGTGGGAAAAAAAGTACAACAATATTATTTAGATATCTTCGATTGCTTTTTAAAAAAAAAACTGCAAAAATAATTCTATTTTTTTTTTAATATATAAAGTTGCAAAGCAAAAAATTTAATAATTGTTTATTTTATATATAATAGATATGTTATGGCAAAACGTTATATAGTGAAGTTAGTGAACTAAGTTGCCTGTCAGGGCGCCCGGATTGAACTTTTGGGTCAAGTTAGGCCTAAATGTCTAACAAATGGTAGCTTCAACAAGTCTCGATCAATGCGTCTTGGCGAGTGCTACACGTGGTTAATTATCACACCCCGCCCCTTGGCGAGGGCCTCGGGTTCGATTCCCCTTCTATCTACCAAGGATAATTAGATAGTCGTAGTAGTGCTCAGGGTGCGATCGTGCGCCCGAAGGTCGCCTATATAGTGCCTCGTGAGTTAGTCTTGCACACGAGAACGTGTGCTTTCTCGTTCGTTTAAGACAGATTGTTACGACAAAACGTCATATAGTGAAGTTAGTAAACTAAGTTGCCTGCCAAGACGCCCAGGTTGGCCTTTTGGATTAGACTGATCGCGTCGGGTCGAGTCACCAAGTTTGAATCAAGTATTCGACCCAAATCTTGGCGATTCGTATCAACTCGACTCGAAAGTCTTGGCGATTCGATCCCTAAAGTTGGATCGACAATTCGAGTTGAGTTGTAAACTTGAAATCGAAAATCAACTCGAAAAATCGACACGAATCGCCAAGACTATTAATTTAATTATATTATAGTCAATAATAGTCAATATATAGTCAATATATTGTAAATAGATAGTTGATATATTGTTAATAATATTTAATTATCTAAATTATAATAAGGTAATGCATTATAGTAATGCATTATAGTAATGTATTACTATTTTAGAAAAAGAAAAACATTAAATCGCATCTATAAGATCTATAGAATCTATAGATGCAAATAATACATTATATTAATAAATCGCATCTATAAGGTTTATAGAATCTATAGATGCAAATAATGCATCTTATTAATAAATGTTTGATTCTAAAATTAGTAATTCTTGACATAATGACGTAATTTTCGATTTCTTGATGATTCATTTCGATTCCTAATATTGAAATCGAAAATCGAGTTGAGTCGAATTAAATTGATTTCAAATTAGCGCGAATCAAATTGGGTTTTAGATCGATTTCTAGGGTTGAAATCGATAGATTGGGTCGATTCTAACATTTGGAACCAAAATTCGACTTAACGATTAATCTATTTTGAATTAGATTAGATTTAACTTTCTAACAAGATACAATAAATACAATAGAAAAGTATTGCAAAAATATATCGATTTTAATAGTATTAATACTTTTTTTCTAATTATTTCTTAAGAATTTAAAATAAACAATAATACTTATTTAATAGAATTGTTTCTTAAATATATAAAAGAGATTATTTATAATAATATAAGATTTAATATTTATAGATAATTTTCGATAAGATTTCTAATAATGTAGAATCTTTATTTGCAATAAAAAAACAATAAAGTAGAAGTTACTTGTAATACTTTCGATAAAACTAATTTTAATATAATCTTTATCTATATAGATAGAAATATAAAGAGTAATGTTGCAAACAAAATAGAAGACAATTTAGATAATATTTGCGAAAATTCTTTTAATATAAGAGAAAACAATATAAAGATTGTTTCGATAAATATAATAGCAAATATAGATATCTTAGAAGTAGACAATTTTGTAGAAGAAATATTAATACTAGTAATAATAAATAAAGCGCATATAGATAATACTTTTAATACTTGTTTTAATGCACTTATTTTGTCGAAATATTTTTGCAATTGCTTTGTTTGCAAATTGTAAATTAGATATTATTTTTTGAGTTTTGTACAAAGCTTTTGCTTATATATTTTTAATATATATTTATAATCTTTTAATTGCATGCAAGTATAATTATTATTAAATATATATTAAATAAAGAAGAAGATAGATATATTTAACTAAAATACAAACTTCTTTAATATAATAAAGATAAAGATTTATTTAAGAATAGATTTAGACTAATTTGATATTATTAAATAATAACTAGATAGACTTAGTATTGTCTTAATATCTCTTTATAAAGCGATTAGATTGTCTTAATACTTCTTTGCAAAAACAATAGCAAAATATTACTTTGTTGTCGATATTGCTTCTTGCAGCAAAGCTATCAATAGAAGATAGATAATTGTTAATATGTTGAAGTTATTATTTGTTAGAGATTATTGAATCTAATGCAAATGTAATAGATAAAGTAATTGAATTTATAATTATCTTAGATGTCTAGAACAAATATTTAGAAGATGCGATTAGGAATAAGATCTAAGATCGACGCTAAGTCTAATTAGGCAATAGTGTCGCAAGCCTCTTATAAAATTCGTAACAATTGCTCTCGAAAGTTATTTGCTTCTAATAAAGCTAATTTGATTAAGATTTGATATTAATATATATCGAATATACAGAGCAAAAAGAACCTTTCAACTCGTTAAACATTTCAAATTTAGGATTGACTTATATATTACTTTTGCTTCTATCTATGTAGCACTTTACCAATATTACTCGCATCGCATATATATATATATATTAGAATTTAAAGATCTTTTAAACGTAAGCAAAACTCTCGTTGTTGCAAGTTAAATCGAAAACCTTTTTATCTATCTGCGCAATTAAACTAATTATCGATCAAAGACATCTTAAAGATTGCGAGAGTGTTATAGATTGTATCATTTATAGTTAGATAAAATCTAATAATTGACATCTTCTAGGTAATACAAGACTAGTTCTAGTTGAGACTAATTAATTCTAATATATAGATAGACTTTCTTTTATAGTCAATAAATTATCTTTTATTTATTTCAATTATAATAGTAATAGCTTCAACAAGTTACAATTCTAAAACTTTATAAATATTATAGTTAGTTTTTGAAGCAGTTTTTTAAGCATTATTATTAGATTGCTTTGAGTATGTTATCGATTTTGATTCTATAAACATTATAGATTACTTTAAGCAAATCTTATCTCGATATATTTGTTGCATTATTATCATTATTAAGAATTCTATTGTTCTCTCTATACAATCGAATCGACAATATCGATTAACAAGTTGACTTCTTTATTCGAACTTATTTCGAACATTATTAATCGAGTTTATCAAATAAAGAACTTTGCTTTAGCTTTAGCTTTCGACAATTTAAGTTTAAACAACGAAGTAGATAACATTATCTATAGCATTATTGTAGTTACATTACGATCTTTGTCAACGCAATCTATTATACAAATTATTCTTCGTATTAAATTTGTTAAGATACTTAATTATTTAATAGTGTAAATTATTGAACGAAAAGTTTTCGAACGAGCAATACGAGTCTTCTGCTATGTTATTGCTTAATATTGAAATATCGATTTCTATTATTTTTTTCTTTAAAAGAACAACGTCTTTGTTATTAAAGCAAACAACATACTAAGTTTATTGTTTATTAGTGCAACATTATTTAGACTATTTAAGTCCTTAAGTGCATCTCAATTACAGCGACGTTTCTTTAATTCTAAGATCGAAGAAAACACTAATATATTGCATTTATTTAAGTTATTTATCTTAGAATTTAAAGCAATTGCTTTGATAGAAATTGCTATGTCGACTAAAGAAGCAATCTATTACAAAGAGCTAAATTTACACAATTTTACTATCGATTAAACATTACTTTTTAAGTTATCGAAGAATATAACAAACTTTATTGCAAAGTAGCAACGCATTATTGTTGTTATTGTACAATAAATACTTAATGCTTAACAACAATTTATCTTAAGACAATCGAAACTACTTGACTTATTAAGATTATTTAAACTTGCAAATAAAAGCAATGTCGTTAATAATAAAAGCAAATAAAATCTCGACAATCTAAACTTCTTTAATTTTTACTATAATAATAGATTATTAAATATAGAAAAAACTCTTATAAAGTTTACAAAAAAGAATATCTACTTTAGAAACATTTATTTATTTATTATTTGTGCAAAGAAAGTAATTGTTACGAAGAGCAATTAATTGATACGTAACAATCTATAAATAAGCTTACGTAATATCACGCTTAAATAATAAATTAACAAGCTCTTAGATACAAAGCATCGCATAACACGTATAACATTTTAGAAACAAAATAAACTATCTAAATAAATTACGCTACTGCTTGTTAAATTTAAGAAATTAGGCAACGTAGCACTACAAAGTTTTCTTATTTGAAAATATATTATTTGCGATGTTGTTAATTGTTAAAAGTCTAGAAATTATACTCAAAAAATTATTAGAGCAATCAAGAACGTCAATATAAAATTTATAGAATTAATTAAATCTTATTTACAACAATATTGACATCGACATTAGAGCAAAAAATTTTCGACGTTCTAAGCTTAATATATTACTTAACAATTTATTAAGTAAGCTAAATAAGTTCAAGTATAATTAATAAATTAAGACAAATAAGATGCGTAGTACTTAAGAAAATTATTTGCAAAGTTAAAGCAATCGCAATTAGCTTACTAAACAAGATTCTTAATACGAAGATCAATATAATTAGTATACAAACAATTGTTAATTGTTGGTTTTCTCTTAATCTTAACGCTTATTTTAGATTTCTAAATATTAGAATTGATTTTATTAATTCTCTCAATTCTTTTAATCTTGCTATTAAAATAATATTTACAATAATTAGTCTTTATAGTCTTGTTAGAATTATCAATAATAATTCATTTAAAATTAACAAGATTAATAAAAACAAAAACAACAAAAATCTTTATATTAAAATTAATACTTAAACAATTAACTTTTGTTATTGTCTTAATCGCGATTACAAATAATTGCAAATTAAAGAAATATTGTCGAATTTACTTTAACGAATTAGCGAGAATCTTTTAAGTTATTTAATAATGTCTATAAATTGTAACAAGCATATTAAGTTAACGTTACTAAAAACGTAATAAACTTGATAAAGCACAATAAGAACAAATTATTACAACAAAACTCGTACTATAAAGACGAGAAAAAATAAAAGTTAAATTATAAAAATTAAAATCAAATTACGAAAATAATAGACTACTATAATAGACGAGATATTAATTTTGTTATTATAGTATCGAAATTTATATCGAAGCATCTTTGTACTAAATGCAACAAAACATTTATTTTATGTAATTTGCTATTTAAGCATCTTTATTAGCATTGTTGAGCAATATTAATAGCTATCGAAATAAACGTTTTTATAGCAAATACTTTATAGATTAATTATACTTTATTAGTTATTAAATCTGTTATTACATTTAACGTTATTTCGAATTAATTCAAAGAAAATATCGATTATATTTTTCGAAACTAATACTATGTTATCGTTAAGTTAAGACTAATATATTTCGATAGCAAATTAATTATAAATTAAGAAGTCGACAATTGTACCAAAAAATATCTTAACTTAGATTGCTTAATTACTCTAAAAAATAAAATCTTCTTGTTGATATAATTAAATAATATTATGTAGATACATAAGCTTGTCTTATTATTGCTTGTTCGTAAAGTCGACAACAAGATAATAAAGATTAGCAAGTATATTATAATAGACGTTTACATTAATAATGTTGATTCGAATTGCAATTTTGCTATTGTTCGATTTATAACAAAGATTTACTTAATAAATAGTCTCAAAATTAACTTCTTTATCGAAGTAGATATACTTGAATTATAAAAAATAATTCTAGATTTTAATTATTATTTAGTAAGAATAGATGCTTGCATAAATTTTATAGCATTTATTAATATAATTAATAGAATTAACTTATATATCAAGTGCACTATTTATGTACGTAAGATCTTTATTGTATAATCAAGAACAATTGTTAACGTTTCTATTATTTATTATAATAAACTCTTAAGTAATAGAGATTTTCTCTTCGAATTATAGTGTTCGTAATATCTTGAATATAATAACAAAGTCTTCGCATATATAATAAATGCTTTGTTGTTCTTTATTTAAATATATAATGTTATCGAAATTCTTATTATGCTATTGCGACATACAAGACTTAATATTGTTGTTAAATACAATTAATAAAGTTGTTATCAAATTACTATTAATAAAGCACTTAAAATAGCATATAATTAAATGTTATCAAAAATCTTAAAGAGATTCTAAAAGCATATTATAACAAAGATTGCAACTATTATAATTTTCGTCTATATTGTTACAATCGAATTAGTCGATACAACTTTCGATATAAATAGCGTCAATAATCAAAGACTATTATTAATTATTATAATAATATTTATTTTTATAGATTTAAAGCTAAAATTTGTTTATAAGAACAATATTATTATTTACGAAAAATAGAAAGTTATTTTATTTATTAATGTTGTAATAAACGTTTATTAGAATCTCTTTGTTAATTACGATATTATCGTAAATATATTAGAGAAAGAATAGATACTTATTAATTTTAAACGAAACGTTGTTTCAATATTCTCTAAAATATATTTTCTAAATTAAAGAAATTGCGACGTAATCGATGTTATCTTTGATAAGTTGTACGCACACGATAAGATATACTACATAGTTAAGTCTATTTACTATAGCTATCTTGTCTTCGTAATATAACGCGACATATTGAAGAATTATAAGAGATAAACTATTATAGACATTCGCAATCTTAATAAAGTTACGAAGATCAATAACTATTTTCTTTTATTATAATTCGACATTATAGTCTTTGTAACAAACTTCTTATATATCTCTATTGTAAATGCGATAGAATAATTTCATCAATTTAATATGCGACGCAATAATTGCGAAAAATTTATTGTAATTAATTATTGTAAGCAAAAGAAATTAAGCGTTGCTCTTATAAGTTACAAAGATTTTTTATCTTACATATAACGTTAAATTGACAAGCTACTATAATTGTATAAGAAATACGTCAAGATATATATAAATAACATTATTGTATATTTTAGTATTTTGAATAAGCACATTAAATATTTATGTTAAATTTTTGATTTGCTTCGAAGCAAACGAGTTAATCTAATATTCTTGAAATTATTCTTAAGACATTTCTTTATAAATTTGCTTAAACAATAAGTTAATAGTCTAAACATATTAATCTTCGAAAATAAAATAGTTGCTATTATTGTTTTGCGATTTTCAAAATCTTTAAAGAACTTGAAGTCGTTTTTAGAATTAACAAAATACTTGAGATTTTTTATAGAAAAATACGCGCAACGCGCGAATTTATTATAGAAACGAAAGATTAATTTTATTAAGTTAATTTCTAATGCAAAGAGTTCGTAGACTGATCGCGAAAACCCGAATTTATCACGTGACTCGGTTCCATGACGTTAGATTCGAGTTCTTGGCAATTAAGCGAAAGGATTCGTTCTAAGCGAGCCAATCAAGTAGCTTGGTTTATCAATCTTGGCAATTCGGTTCCACGCTAAAAATTTGGGTCGGGTTTCGGTTCCGACTTTTGGAACCGAAACTCGACCCAACGGTCAGTCTAAGAGTTCGACAAGAAAACGTTAAATTATTAAGATTTGCTACTACAATCTTACTTATATAAAAACAATAATCTTTAAGAATCTTTAGTTTATATTTAGAAATTAACGTTTTTAACTTATTACGACAAGAAGCATTGTTTCTATGTTAACTTAAACGCTTTTAAGCAATAAGAATTCGCAACTATTATCTATTATATATTTGATAATTTTGCGAATAATGTGTTATACTCTTGTATTATTATACAATCTATTATATTTCTTAGCAAGTGTCTTAATAATGTTGAGAAAAACTATTAACTTACAAAGCTTAAAATTGTTAAAATTGTATAAATAATACGAAAGATTAAATATATAATAGAGTTTACAAAGAAATTATTAGTAATTGTATATAGTAATTATAGCGTTGCTATGTTTATTTTACGTTAAACAAATCTTATTACGTTTAGTATTAACAAGCTCAATTTGCGTCTTGTTAGAATCTCTTTATTTTTTTTCGAATTCAACTTGTTTATTTGTTATAAATTCGATAAATTAAATATAGTTCTTGACGCGCTATTTCGACTTGCTATTATAGATAAGATATTGACGAACAAGATTGACGTTCTAGAGACACTCTATAATTTATTTATTATATTTGACATTAAGAATCTTGCTATAAAAGTACTCTTATTACTAACTAAACAAATAGAAACTTATTATATTATCTTGATTAAACTTGCAAATAACTTTAAGTAAAAACTCAAACTAGCATATCAATATAACGCTTATTAAAGCAAGATTCTTGATCTTGTTAAATTAAGCGATAACGTCGTTTAGGCTTTAGAATTTCTATTAAATATATTAGATTTACAATTTTAATATCGCGACGATCTTATCTACTACGTAACAAATAAGAGAAAACAAAGACTATATATACTTGAAGCATTAAAGTAAGAGATATTTAATCTAACTTATAATTAGATCTATTATAATAGCTTCTATAGAACTTATAATCGCATAGCTTTATTAATATATATATATATTAATTATCGAAGCAACTTCGAATATATATAACATATTGTCTCGAATGTTAGCTTAATCAAATTAAGCATTACTTTACTTACAATAAACTAACTTTAATAATTACACTCTTTATATTCTTTTATATTGTCGCTATAAATTAAGTAATAACGCTTTTGTTGTTGCAAACAAGTTTTAACTTATTGTTTACTATTATCGATAAATTTATTAAGAAAATTCTTCTTCTTTCTAACATAAATACTTAAGACATTTTTGCATAAATAGAAGTTATTATTAACAATTTTGTTAAACACAATTAAGATATATTACGATTAATTATAAGTAACAAGAACTAAAAGTTTATATTAAAGTTCTAAATCGCAATGCTTATTAAGATAAACATCTTTATACTTAAATCTATTGCTTATTATTCTTAGACAAATAATTAGTTTGAAAAAACAAATTAAATTATTAAGATTGCATTTCGATTTTATCTAATTGCACATCTTAAAGACAATTAATCTCTTGTGCTTCTATATCTTTAGACAAAGTCTAACGACGTTATGCATTTTAGTACAAAATATGCGTCAAATAAATTGACGTATAAGTTTAAAGTTAATAATATTGTTAATATGCTTGCAAATTTATTCGCAAAACAATATAGTTTTCTTAGAAAAATTAAGTGCGAAGATGTCGAAGCAATTATAATCTTTGTTAACGCAATTAGCAAAACGCGCTATAATTAAGCACATCGTACAATAAGAAAACGTATTTAATTAGACTTTATAATTTATCTATATTTTTATTAAGAATACACAATATTAAATCTAGCTAACAAGAAGCTTTCGAATTAGTATATTAACTTTTTTCGCATTATTGAAGCGATTAACAAGCAAACATAACGTCTCGAATTATCGTTAGTAATGCGCATTTATTCGATAATCTTTATTGCGCAATTAGAATCGACAATTCTCGATTCTAATTTATATAAAAGACATATCGTAATTAACTCTTTATTAATTAATAATATATACAAGAACTCAATCGCATTATTCTACGAGATTAAGTATTTTCTTAACAAACGTATTACAAGAAACAAGCTCTATTACTTAATTAAGTAAATAAACTACGATTATTAGCACAACGTATAATATTCTATCGACAATCTAAAGAATGTTACAAATCTTATTGTAAATTACAAAGTTAAAGCATCATAACGTTGTATTGCTAGATTACGTACTATAACAATATCTCGAATTCTATAATCAAAATCAAAAGTATTAATATCGAAGACTTTATTACGTTGTCAACTTTTACAACAAGCATATCGTTAACTATTATAAACAAATAAACAAAAATCTTAATGCAATTTTTGCTAGCATATATAGATAAAGAAGAACTTTAATGCGATTAATAATTATTTGCTATTATAATTATATATGTATTGCAAGCGAGAATATTCGCTTTTTCTTCTTTTAATAATATTTATTATAGATTGCATTATCTATAGTTAGATAGAATTTAATAGTTAATATCTTTTAGGTAATACAAGACTAGTTCTAGTTAAGACTAGTTAACCCTAATATATAGACAAGCTTCCTTTCATAGTTAATGAATCATCTTTTATTTATCTCAATTATAATAGAGAGTGTCTTCTGCAAAGACTGTAATCGACGTTTATTTACTTAAGAATGTACTTCGAGTGTTCTAGAGTTTGTTATAGCTAAAAATTATATATGTAACGCTTCGCACCAACGCGCAAAAGATTGTTCTTAATAAATATGTCAAGAAAAGAATCTTTGGATTTTTGTTACAATTGCACCCACTAGATCGTACGATTGTATATTTATTAGTATGTTAACAAAAGTTCTTTCTAGTCTCTTCTTCACATCTTCTTGCTCCACAATATGCTCGATTATGTTGCCAGCTTCGTAGTACGCGCTAAATCATAAATAATCGAATACTTCAACCAGAAGTTGCAACACTTTCTGGCGCTACTCTTAAAAATAGTAGAATCTATCTAAACAATAAATAATAGACTTGACATTAACTTGAGACTAGTAATTAATATATATGTTCCAATTGACTTGCTTGATTTATATACTAGACTAATTTTAATAAATTAATTGCTTTGTTAGAAACTATTTTAAAGTTATTATTAATATTGTTTTACTACAATAATAAGCTTCGACTATATAAAATGTTAATTTATTGTCTAAAGAGACTCTTTCTTAATCTTGAAGAGCTGTCTTTCTTATTGCTACAAAGTTTAATATTTTATATTTAATCGATTAACTTTTGATATATAATTTGTAAGATACACTTGTAACTTCAATTTAACGCGCTATTTATATAAATCGAAGCGATTTTAATAATATTGTAGTAGATAATAGAAAGATATTCGAAAATCTTGTATTTAAGATACAATAGTGTTTGAGTTGCAATCTACTAAGAAGTGCTTGTTAATTCTTAGTAAAAGACTTACAATTATAACAATAGATTCTCTATCTTGGGGCAACAAGTATTCCTAGATAGGCTATATCTCAATTTCTAGATTATCTTAATTATCAATATTTTCTAAAAATATCTCTCTATCTAGTTTTTATTCTACGTCTATTATTATGTCTTTAAAAGCTTATCTTGCGTATAAAATATACTTTACTAAGATTATAAAAGTTCTACAATTAAAGAAATATATTATTATTATCAAATACGCAATTGCATTTAATATCTTGTTGCGAACTTTAAATACTAGATAAAAGAAAATAGCTATTAAGTCTACGCAAATTTTAATTGAAAGACATCTTATTAATATATAAGAACAAGCAATTATAAACTATATTACACAAAATTATTAAAGAGATACAAGTTTGACTCTCAAATACGTAGTGTATAGAGAACGCTATTAATTATATTCTACAAGAAGAGAGAGAACAAATTACTTGCGTAGAAAAGATATAAAAAAAACAATTTCAAAAGCACTATCTAGAGCTTAAATAACAACAACAACAATATATATTTGTTTTAAAAAGAAAGAATGTCTTTAACATAAAAGAGCTCAAATTATACTTTGCGCAACTAAAATATATTTGCGAGACGTTTAATATACAAATCTTTAATCGATAAAATATAAACAAAATTAAATTTTATATCGAATGTAATTGCTTATATATTGTTATTATTGTAGAATCTAGCAAAGTATGTAAAAAATTATTAAAAATAGCAAATTTTAACAATTGCGAACATATTATTGACATAAAATGCATAAATACTAAGAGCAAAACTATATAATCGATAGATTGATTGTCGATTCGATTTTCGGTTCCAACTTTTGAAATTAACTTAAATCGACGATTTAACTTTAGAAATCAAATTAAAAATCAATTCGATTTTAATTATTTTGAAATCGAATTGAATTAAATTGAGTCGATTTTTAATTTAAAGATTAAAATCGAATCGAATTATCAAGAACGTCAAGAATACTAAAAATAGTATAAATTTAGTTTAGATTTAGATTTTTTTGATTGTTTTCTAGATAATGCACAATAGTAATATATAATATAAAAACAATTTAATATATTTATTAATTAATTTAAATTAATTAATTATTTCTATTAAATTATCAATTAATTGTTACTAAAAATAATAATCTTGACAATTTGATTCGATTTTTCGATTCGATTTTCGATTTAAAAATTAAAATTGAATCGAATTGTCGATTTTAACTTTAGCATTTAAATTGTTAAGACTTTCGATTTAATTCGAATCAAATTGTTAAGATTCAATTCAATTTCCTAAATTAATGCGATTAATCTAATAATCGATATTAATCTTTTAAGAAAGCATGCTTTTTAATTATTACTTTGTTAACTTTTTATATTGTAAAATATTACAAAAATACAACAAATTCAACTATATTAATAACAATCTAACAATAGATTAAATATATTATTTTATCAAAAATATTTAAAAAAAAAATATAAAGAAGTAAACGCTATTATTATTAAATAGTTGTATTTTGCACAAAATCTATCTCTTTTAAAAACTTATTATTAATGTTAAGATTGTTCTTTTTAAGTTATCTACACATTTTACTTATCTATTGCAATTGCTAAATATAGATGTTTTTCAAATATTTAAACAATATATAAAAACAAGATTGATTACTTTATTTGCATTAAAAATATTAACTTCAATAAACTAAACTTTCTACATATATTTTAAGACTTTTGTATATATATTTTTATTAAAAAAATTATTGCATACGTTTAGAAATATATTAATATTATATTTTATAATTCGAATGTTATTTTAAATTTTATAAAGCGAAAGAATATTAAAGAACTTGTTAGAAGATCTTTGATAGTTTTTTTTTTAATATTTACAAAATTTTATACTAATAACAATACTCTAAAATATATATCTTGTAATTTTGTCTTATATTATAAATATATCGAAGTTATTTACAAGAAAATTAATACTTACAATAAGCTAGAGCAAATTATATCTATAAATAAGTATTTAGATTTCTACAAGAAATAACTACATAATTAAATACTCTAGTTTTATATATTTATAATTTTAATAAAGTTACAAAAATCTTTGTTACAAAAATACAACAAAAGATATTCTTATAAACAATAGTTTTGTCAAATGAAGTAATATACATAAAAGAAATAAGAATTAATTATGTCAAATATCTTAAATTTATTAAACAAAAGACTATTAACAAAACTAAGTAATAAGTTTTGTTAAACTATTAAAATAATATCTAGAGTACTAGCTATACAATATAAAAAAGAGACTATCAACAAAAATATATAATTTGATTGTGATGATGTGTGTTACGCTGCTATCTAATGATTCAGAATATTAAAGAGAATTGTGCTTTGAAGAGATTTGTAGACGTCTTCAGGCAATGCAAGCAATCACTTAATAACAAAAGATTGCAGCTTCTAGTAGTCGTAACAATAAGTTAAGACTTAAGATAAATTAAACACGATTCATAAGAGAGTCGTGTTAAGAAGATCTATATATTTAATGAAATTTTTCTTTGCTCGTTCTGCTCGTTCGTCGAGCAGAGCGAGCATACCTTGCTCGTCTTGCTCGTTCGTCGAGCAGAGCGAGCATGCCTTGCTCGTCTTGTTCGTTCGTCGAGCAGAGCGAGCATGCAGATAGTCGTATCTTGTGTCACGCCTAAGCGCACTTCTTATACTAGTACGTTTCTGCTAGGCTCGTAACATTATTCTCTTCTTTCTTAAGCTTTCGTCTCGAAAGCATCTCTTTTTTCTGATGCCTTCTCGCAAAATCAACGATCGTAATTCTTTTAAACGCAAGAAAGATTTACTTAACTCTGTCGATTCTTTATCGCTTGCAATGCGTCTCTGTAAGTGCTGTTCTTCGCTAAAAAAGACTTGTTCTCTTAATAAGACGTCGAAGAAATGTATTTGTTGTGTGAAGACGAACAAGTCTTGTGATCTGGCGATTTTGTCAGCTAAACTTCGTCGAATTCATAATGAGCGACTTCGCGTACGTGATGCGATTCGTGAAATGAAGACTAAACTCTATCGATTAAAATATCAGTTGCAACAACTGAAAAATAAGAAAGAAGTAATGATGCTCTCGAAATGAAGTGTCATCGACACGCTAAAAAATAAGAAGAAGGTCTCGCTGCCTAAAGCTTCTAAGCTTTTCTTCGATGTTTTCTTTGAGCAGTTTCAATTTTCGAATTCTTTGAACTAATCGCCTCTGATCGCTGATTCTCTTGATCTTAATGAAACTTCTAAATAAGATTGTCGCAGTCATCAAGATTATCTCTAGATTCTTATGTGTTCTCTGTCATAGAATATTTCTTTCACTTGACAAGATATTGTTGATCGTTCTTCTTCAAAATCTTTTCCACTTCGAATCGATTTTTCTTCTGTGATTTATAATGAAAAGTTTCCTGTATAGACGTACTGAAATCGACTGATTTCAACAATAATATATGAAACACTAAAAACACTTTAACGTTCTTGAATAAGTCAAGTTCGTAATTGACTGACTCTTTGACTTCTTTAATGAAAAATGATTCGATCTTGACATGATTAAGTTTCTTGCTTTTCTTTCTAATCTTTAGATTCTTTGTTAAAAGATACATTTTATTCTTTTTCTTTAGCTAAGATGTCATTTTTCGTTTCTTGTTTTAATACTTGACTGATTTGATCTGCATCGATGCGATGTTATCGTGTATCTTCTTAAGTGTCGCTACTCTTTCAATGGTTGACTAAGCTGTTAGATGCTTTCTTTCTTAATTAAAGAGATTCGATTTCTTGCTAAAATTGACGAAGAAAGATGTTATCTTCGTGATATCTAAAATCTTCGCGTTTAGAGTTAGCTGTGTCATAGATAAAAGTGATATCTAGTTGTTCTAAATATTGTTGACGTAGTGTCTTAGATATTGCTTAAGGCTTTGATTTGTTCGCTCTATCTAATCATTCGTGATCGAATAATAGGCAGTTGACATGCGAAGCCTCGTACCTAACATTAATATAAGTGTTCTTTAATAGTTAGACGTGAAGAGCTTGTCTCTATTACTAATTAGTTCTTTGAATATATTATGATATCTAATCAATCGATTTAGTACGATGTATTTTAGTTGTTCTGCTGTAAATTTCTCTTTGCATGCGATGATATGTAAGTACTTAATAAGCTTGTTAATTATTATTAGTATCGAATCATATCTTTCTTCAGTTGCTAAATTCGTCGACTTAGACAACTTGATGATGAAGTTTATTGTAACTTCGTCTCATGACGATTTAGATAATTCCTGATATTGAATTTCGTCATACTGCGCATGTGTATCATGTTTGTTCTGCTAACAGCTAAGACATTGTTTAACGTATGTCTCGACAGCTTGCCTCATGTTAAGAAACTGGCAATGCTGATGCAAAAGCTAAAGTGTTTTGATCATTTCTAAGTGTCTTTGCAGTGATTCATCATAATGCTCTTTTATACATTCGTCGACTTTGTTGATTAATATTTGAAGCTTTCTTTTCTTGATTAAAAATTTCTCTGACTCGTCTCTCAGAATTCGTAAGATCGCGTTTAGCTCATGCCTGTTAATTAATAATGATTCGTCGTTGTTGACCTTAAGTATACTATGATTGAACGATTTCTTCGTTTTTATATGATCACTTCGCCTGCTAAGTGCGTCTGCTTTGTCATTTTCTTTCTCTAAGATATATAGTATCTTGAATTTGTATTGTTCTAACTTCTTAGATCATCGCACTTGTCTTCTGTTAAGCTCTTTTGTCGTGATAAAGTGTAATAAGTTCTTATGATCTGTTAGAATCGTGAGTTTTGATGCTTTCTCTATATATACTCTTCATGCTTCAAGAACTGCTATTATCGCAAGTAGTTTCTTGTTATGAATGTCGTAGTTTTGTTTCGCTAACAAGAGTTTTCTGAAGTAATATGCCACTAGATGCTACATGTCTTCATATAATTGACTAAAGCATGCATCGATAGCTAAATCTAATGCGTCTGTTTTCATTCGTTCTAATTTCTTGAAATCGAACATCTTGAATACTAATTTCTTCAAGCACTCTTTCTTCAATCTCTGAAATGCTGCTTTTTCGTTTGGTTCTCATGTTTACAATTTGTCTTTTCTTGTTAGATTTGTCAGTAATATTGATTTTTTCGAGAAGTTCTTGATGAACTTTCTATTGTACTGAACAAATTCTATAAAGGCCTAGATGTTCTTGACATCAACTGGCGTTAATTATTCTTTGACTGCCTGAATCTTCTCTGAGTTCATTCGAATTTCATGTCGTTCTACAACGAATTCTAGAAAATCAACTTTCTTTTGATGAAATTCGCATTTCTCTAATTTAAGACGTAGATTTCTTCTTTTTAAACATTTCATTATTTGGGAAACATGCTGCACATGTTTCTTCAGCGTGATTAAGTATATCATGATGTCGTTCAGATATGCTATGACAAATATGTTCAAATATTGTCGTAGTGCATCGTTGATCATTTCTTGACATGTTGTCAAGACGTTGATGAGCTCAAATGACATTATTATGTATTTGTAAAGTTCATATCGTGTACGAAAAGCTGTCTTTCACTTCTCTTCTGTCTTCATTCTAATCTAATTATACGCTTCTCGTAAGTTCAGTTTGATGAAGTATTTAACTCCGAATAGTTGATTCTGAAGCTCGCTGATGTTTAATAATGAATATCGATTCTTAATCGTTATGTCGTTTAGCTTTCGATAATCGACACATAAGCGAAGTTCTTCGTTCTTCTTAAGTGTAAAGAGAATCGAGTATTCTGCTCGTGATTGAAATTTCTTGATAAATTCTTTCTTTTCGTTTTCTGTCAAGTATTTGCGAAGTATTAACAATTCTTTCTTCGATAGAGCGTAAATAGGTTCAAACGTGAGTTTCTTGCCTGATTTAAGTTTGATTTCGTGGTCTCACGATTGATGTTTAGATAGGATCTTTGTCGTTTTTTCTTCCTGAAACAAGTGCTTTCATCTGTTATATATTCGTGATATGTGTTTCAGCGATTCTCTCGCTTTATCAGATATTTCAAGAGTCTCAGAAGGTTCGCAGATTTCTTCACGTACTTTGACGTTTTAACTCAGCTAATCTTTGCTAGTGCCTGTCGAGTCGAACTTAATGTGTTGATCGTTTTTTTTCAAGAATGTAAGTTCGCGTCTTGCGATCAAGTTTCAACTCTGTCTCTTATCTATTATTGAACGCTGTCAATGCGTAGATTGAATATAAATTGCGTGGTCACATCGCTCAAATCTAAGTACTCGTGTATTTTAGTCAACTTTTGAATTGTGCTGCTTCAGTCAAGGCATTCTTAAAACGATATCGTGAGTAATTATTCCTATTATATTAAAGATTAGTTTCTCATGATGTTGCTAAATAGCTATCGATAGTAGCTTTGTTTCTTTATTCACTCTTTCATTTCTATTAGGTAACGAGTTTCCATCTACAATTATTAGGTTGTAGGCGTCAGACTTCTTTTAAGTAGAATAATCTTCCTTCTTAACAAAAGCTCTGGCCATAAAATTATCTATTGCATCAGAATCGATCATTGCGATGAATCGACGATCATTGATCTTAACTAATGTGGTAAAACATCGTGCGTGTGCTGTTAAGTTTAGTTGCTGCTGTTGGGCTAACATATTGCATTTCTCTAATATGCTCTTTATTAAGAAATTTGAACTTTTTCCTGCTTCTGTGCTGTGACTTCTGCTTCAAGCGTCTGTCTGCGCTAAGCTTTCTTCTATTGCTAAATTGCTAACTTTGGCTTTCTAGAAAATTAGTTGACTTCTTTCTTTTCTTCTAGATGAGTTTAGCATGAGTCGTTATAGCAAGCTGTTCAACTAAGAGTCTTGTGTTTCTTTGCTTGCTTTATCTTCTGTCGAGATAGACTAACACTGCTTAGTTGTTGCTTAATTTCATTGAATACGTTCTATTTTGTACTAGCATCGCTTTCTAGCGTTTTCTCGCATTTATTTACGATTTAACTAATTTGTCTTTTCTTCAATGAGCTATTTAAAGCGTCGAGTCGTTTCGTGATTTCTTCTAGCATTTCCTGAAAGTCTTCTTATTCATACTTAACATCGAAGTCTGTAATTGGGCTGTGCGAGTATAATGTTCTCGAATGTTTGTTTTGTCATATTTCTCTAATAGCGTTGTTAACTTTCTGCGTAAATGCGAGTGCCTTGTCTGATAATGTTTCATCTAGAACTTTCTTCAACTAATTTGAGTTTTTTATCAGACAGTAGTTGTCGTTCGATTTAGTCTCGAAGATGTTCGTCTCTGTGTCAATTTGCTCTTTAATGTCGTTCTAACTATTAAGTATCTCTCTTAACATAGCATTGATTTGTCGTGGAATCATTAAGTTCTTTGAACGACAATCTCTTGCGAAGTGGCTCAGTTTGCCACATGAATAGCACGTTTTTGACTTGTTGCCTTGCTTTTTTCTAGAGTTCTTCTCTTTACAATATTGAGTCGAATTTAGTTTCATTGATGCAGATTCACAGTAGTCTGAATTGCTGCATTTCTATTTGTTGAAACAAAATTAATCTTGCTAATATTCGATCGTTGATTCGAAGAAGGTTTCTGCTCTTTCTCTGAGTTGATTGTATCTTTTTTTCATAGCTTTCTCATACAGCTTGTCGTCGAGATCGATGACTATCATAATGAGGTCAAACATATCGTTGATGCTTTTATCATCGCGCATAAGTTCATCTTTTAGATTGTTTTTAAGATCTCGTCGAAACATTGTCATGAGTGCGATATCGTTTCACTCGATAAGATTAACATATTTTTGAAATCTAACTACGTAGTTCGTTGCAGAGATTCGTTGAACTAGATGCTAAATTACTCTTTTCGCGATTTGTTTCTCGTTGAATGTTTCGAAGATTCTTCGAAGCTCTTTCTTGAAGTTATCGAAGTTCGTGAACATAGCACGAGGATTTTCGTCATAATTTTTCAGATATTTGCGTAGTGTTAACTTGAGTCAATGCTAAGCTCTCTCTCTAAGAAATGTTGATGCGAAAATCGTTTTCTTGTTCGCTGAAACAGAATAGAAGGTGAAGTAAATATTCATCTGCATAAGTTAGTTCTTCAAGTCGATACGATCTTCATGATAGATGTCAGATTTGTTAATTCTGATCTTATCGTCTTTATCGATAAAAGGTCGGCGTGATGTTGTAGAGCTACTGCTCGAGATAGAAGCGCGTTGATCTGATACAGACATTCTTTTAAGTGTTTAAAGTGTTACGCTGCTATCTGATGATTCAGAATATTAGAGAGGGTTGTGCTTTGAAGAGATCTGTAGACGTCTTCAGGCAATGCAAGCAATTACTTGATAACAAGGGGTTGCAGCTTCTAGTAGTCGTAACAATAAGTCAAGACTTAAGATAAGTTGAACACGATTTATAAGAAAGTCGTGTTAAGGAGATCTATATACTCAATGGGATCCTTCTTTGCTCGTTCTGCTCGTTCGTCGAGCAGAGCGAGCATACCTTGCTCGTCTTGCTCGTTCGTCGAGCAGAGCGAGCATGCCTTGCTCGTCTTGCTCGTTCGTCGAGCAGAGCGAGCATGCAGGTAGCCGTATCTTGTGCCACGCCTGGGCGCACTTCTTATACTGGTACGTTCCTGCTAGGCTCGTAACAATGTGAAGTTATACTAGATACTTGAAAATTGTCGCTTTTTAGGTAATTGAGGTGATCTAGAAATTGAGGTGTGGCCCACCTACTGGCGCTCGCGGCAGGAGGTGGGGCATCCACTTTTATGCTTTGCTTACGCCATCTAGGCGAGACTAAGCATGCGTGCACGCGTTTTTGGATGCTCAAGAATCCATTTTAGAGGGTGAGCGCTTTCACCTATACGTGGGTGACAGACGGGTGCTTGATCACCCCGGAGCACCCTTATGGAACCCTAAAAGCGGCAGCCTCGGGCGAGCCTCAAGTGAGCCGAGCGCATTTTCCATTGCAATGCGATTACGCTGCCAAGGTTTCCATCGTTCGCAGATTATGTCGCTTCCGATCCAGAGTTGTCGATCTTCAAACGCTTTGACCGCCTGAGTTCAAGCAACCTCCTGTACATACAGAGCGAATGCTGGGAGACATTTGCTGCAAGAGCGGAGGAACCTCAATAGACGCGCGAGAATGAAAGGATGGAAACGATTCGAAAGATAAGGACTTCGATGAAGGAATACCAGGAAGCTTTGGTGCTCAGACAGAAGGTTTTGACGTTACAGATGCCTGGTGATCGCGCTTTCGGCGCATTTTCCAATTGGTTCAAAAAGTTTCGACCCTTCATGGGTCTTGCGGAGCAGCTACTAGAAGATCAGAATGAATTCGTCGCCTTAGGGGTGGTGGAAGAGCAGGATCGTTTGACTAAGATTATACAAGATGTTGGGGGTCGATGGCTTCCTAGGTCGCGCAACTCGGCCTCGAAGGAAGTCAAGTACTATTCCGAAGATGTGGTCAACAAAGTTGTCGCAGGCATTACCATCATCCTGGCTGCTATACTTCTCGAAGGTGCCATCGTTGCTCTTTACTTCGTCACCAATCCACATCTACAACTTGGTTTGATAGCTCTATTCATGGTATTTTTCGCTGCTAGCATAGGCTTGTTGAGCAACGCAAAGAAGTCGGAGATGTTCGCAGCCACAGCTGCCTATGCCGCGGTACTGGTTGTCTTTCTGTCTGGAACCCTTGGTGGTGGGAAATCGACGCCCCCTTGAAGCTCCAACCTACATTATAAACCGATAATCTTGTGGGCACATCTACAGTGGTCCTGAGACCCAGGTCATGATCTCGCACTAGAAAGCGACCCCAACCTACCTAAAGTACTGAAATCGTCATTTCCAAAAAAAATACGAGCGCAAAAAGTATGCAATGCGTGGTTGCAAGAAAAACGACAACGCCATTGCGAACAGTTCTGTTCTTGTAACGCCAGCCTCGGGCCAGCTTTCGCTCAGTCACGGTCACGGTTTTGCAAGCACGCTTAGCTTTCACGCATACTCTGACCGGCGATCGCTCTATACAAGAGCATGATTGAAGAGACCTAGCTTTAGGTGGGCACCCGGGTGGTGAGGAGAGTCCGGAGCACTGGCTACGGTTCGGTACTTCTCCACCACAGGAGATGTTGATCTTCGCATGTCGACGAATCTATAAAGCATAACTGCGCGTCCAAATTCCATGTCGCAAACAGCCATCCTATCTCCCATCCCCACACCGGAGGACCACGGTTCCGTCATGGAGGCAAACCTTCGCTCGACAATCAGCGGCAAAACAACCGGTCGCGCAAGTCCCTGCTATCGTAGTACCGGACAAGCGAGTAGGGGGCTGATGGATAGGGCGAATAGATGCATCACCACTATTATGATTGAGTGTACTGCTGATGGAATATTGAGAGAAGGGTTCTCAGCATGTACTCTGGCTAGAATGCTTGCAGCGAATCTAGTCTGTTGATAGAGTCAAGAGAACGAAATCAATGATATCAATGTGGTTTCTCTTTTGCAATATAGTACTTATAGAAGGCGACTCGAACTGTGGTTACGTAGCGCACTCTATTTGAGTTACCAATCTCAATTGAGTACGGTATAAAAATGAAGGTTTTCAACGAAGACGGACTCGATCATTCTTAGCTTGAGAATCATAGACAGAAATTGAAATTGCTAATGATTCCGGAGCTACTGCGACGAATACCCACAAGTAGCCCTAACCCTGAACACACACAGCCCGGACGCCACCTTATTATGACTGTTTATTTAATAAATCAAGGATTAATAACTATATCTGTTCCATGGTTCAATAGCAACAAGAATCACCCAGGATTCAACCACCGAAAACGCGTTGCTGGGGTAGTGGTAACCTTTATCGTTGCCATCGATGAGCCGGGGGTTCGATTCCCTCGCAACGCATTCGAAAATTTGTTTTTCGCTTTTGTGGATATGCGGACGTGGGTGTGGTGTGATGTTTGTCATATCAATTTATTTGCTAGAACTGGACTCTGGGAATTGTTTGCGGCCTGGGAGAAGACGGGGTAGATTAAATCTTGGGTCAATCGTTCAATTAATCACTTGTCATGGAGTCTCCTGCAAACAACACTGTTCGTACGCCGTCAAGATACCAACGGCTTATAGGGATACTGCATTACTGTAAGACTAATCTATCCCAACACCCATCTATCATCGTAGACCAGCTACCTGAGCGTCTGTGATTCGACTGTAAAAGTGTCAACGCCAACAAGTGATGTGTTCTTCCAGAGAACCTATTCCTTCCCCGGTATCCCGTCATGCTATTCTGATCCATCAACCTGCCGCCATGAGCCGCATCGGAGCCAGGGCTTGAGCCCCTTACCCGTTCCACCTGCCGTTGGAGGTGCTGTTGTAGACATTAGAGGGCGCTGGACAGCACCGAAGCGGGTATTTCCCTGATCGAAGATCTAGGAACCTTGTCAGTGTGTTCCATAGCACAGGATCTGGTGCCTTGTTTGAACACTCACCGCGTAAATGCCCTTCAGAAACGTGTCTCCCAGGATGTCGAATGACAAATTCCCTCGACTCTGGATCCCACCATAAGTCGTCCCATTCCCCACATCTGCAAACGCCAGATCTGCCTTGTTGACGTTGAACTGCTGGGTCCCCACCGCGAAGCTGACGACAGGGAGCTTATCGGCAGGGGTATTGGTTGGAAAGACATAGCCCTGCTGCGTGGGGTCGTACCTCGCCCCTGGGATGGCAGCGTAGATTTTCTGGCACATGAAATCGTCGACGAGAGCTAGGGTTGTGCCGGTGTCGGCAATCGCGGTGTTGTTATTGTTGCGCTTGATGGTCCTGCCAGCAACGGTTGCAGAGGCGCTGGCAAACTGCCAGAAGCCTTGGCTTTTATCGATAGGGGTGTAGTAGGGGGTTTGGCCACCGAGAGCAGCCTGGTCAATGTAGCCGAACGTGTAAAAGGAATCAGTACGATCGGCATCGCCGTTGGCGGTGACGGAGCCGAGGTGCGCGGTGAAGAGCTCCGAGTCTTTGGGAATATCGGATTGGGATATCATGTTTTCGACGGGAGTTGCAACGGGGGCGGGAGAAACCGTGTTGATGCTACCAAAGGCCAGGCCGAGGAGCCCGTCACCGATGCCTTGCTGGAACTGCTGGGAGAGCATGTTGGCGAGTTCGACGGCTTGAGCTTTGATGACAAGGCCGCCGATGTTGACGTTGTCAGTGCCGACAGTGCCGGAGGCGGAGGAGCCGTCGCCGTACGTGATCTTCCATGTGGAGCCGGGGGAGTTCTGGAAGGTGCTCGATTTGGAGGGATCGAAGACGGTGTGGCCGGTAGTGGAAGTAGACTTGGGGAGCTCAGTCGACCAGACCTAGTGGACAATCGTGTCAGTGGCAGACTGATTGACTCAGGATGGATTCACTTACCCAAAGATCAGCAGAGCCAGTATCAAAATCTAGCTTGAGAGTCTGGGCTGGAGTGCCGATAGCCGCTTCAGAGAGATATTCCGAGTCATTCTGCACGTCCTCTGACGGCACCTCACCAGCTTGGCCGTTGGTGGCAGCTTTCTTTTGCAAGACGTGCTGCTGCACGTGGGCTTTGCCGCCTACGCCAGGAGCATGCTTGCCTTGATGGTGGATTATGTTGTTCATGAAGTAAGGACCCTCCTTAGTGGGGCTGATGTTGTACTTCTTGAGAAGGTAGACATAAGACTTGGGACCAGAACGCTGGTACTTGGGGTTATGGATGAGCTTGACCTTGGTGAGGTTGCCAGCCATGATGGAGGATATAGAATCTGGAATGATTGGACTTAAAAAGAATTCAAAGGGGCTTAACAATGTTAACGAGGATAATGAGTAGAGAGAGAGTTGAGGAAGAGAGAAGTGGGAGAAGGAGAAGAAACAGGGAGAACGACACTCATATAAGTTGGTGCACAACCTTGAGGATCTGGAAGGAGCCCATGATGGACGTACCTGCCAAGATCAACCGGGCTCTGGTGGCTTCAAGGGCAGCACTTGACACAAACAGAGACGCCTTCCCGTGCCTGCCCTTGGGGCCTGACGTGCGAATCGAACGTTTGTGCTACGAGCCGCAGAGGCGTATGCTTCGGTCCGTGATAGTAAGGAGCGATGGGAAGCTCTCAGGTGGCTCCCGCTGAGCTTCCTGAGTGACATTCAGTGGATGGCGTCGAGTCAGCTGCCCGTATTCCTGATAGTCCTTGTGCAATGCTCCTGGTGTAACAAGGGAAAGAATTCAGACAGGCGTGTACTGCATTATTGCAGGTGGCGAGTGGTCAACGACGGGCGGTTCGAATGAGATCACGATCAGGTGGTCGAGGAATTCCTTTGTTTGCGCGCCATCTCGTGCCCAGTTCGGATCAGCTTGGCCATGCCCGTGATAGCACAGTAAGATAAGCCCTCGGTGCCGAGGACAGCCGCGATGAAGAACTTCTACTCGTGGCAATGATGGGGGTCGATAGGCTGGTGGAAGACATGCCGTCTCGAGAATAGACGATGTTCTTTGGCGAGCCACGGAGCTCAGCCACCTCCTTGAAGGCAACCCATACGCTGGCAGGCTTCACTTCTCAGCCCCTTTTCTGTACTGACGTCTAAAATGCCTTCTTCGAGTTTAATCAGGATAGTGAAGGTTGTCAACGCGCTGCCTCTGCATCTATGAGTCTCTGGTCGCATGCGTTCGTGAGGGTCTAAGTCGGTACATAATAATACTCGGAAGATTGTTACTACGACTACCAGCCGCAGGGCGAACAAGTCTGAGATGGATTCAAACATTATGTTAAGTAGAGAGTATCAGTAAGAACGTTCATCATCACTCGTCAAAGGGTTTTTCGTCAGGTGCCAAGCAAAGAGTGAACTTCTTGCCGCCGCATGGGATAGACAATATAGACTCTGATGAATTATAAACATTGATAGGAACGGGTCTTATCAAGGTGGAACCTCGGTCGCTGCAGCCAACGGTACAATAGATGTGGCTGTGAGAGGGCCGAGCTCTGGAGCAAGATTCGGGTCTTTGTGTCAGGTTTGGAGAGCCCACGTTGTGGAAAGGGGCGTTGTCTGAATAAAACGACCCAATCAACACGATCAACTATGATGTTATGAATAAGCGCGATTACTTGGAAACGCGAGTGAGTCTCTTAATTGATAAGATATGTCTTTTCCAGAAGGGGGCCGTCAATAGCAACGGAGCAACAACATCCCACCCATTCTATAAGAAGATTATCTGAATTTTATTCGATGCCTTGGGTAAGTGTAAAGTTGCTCCCAGCCACTTCAGCCGCCAATTCAAACGAATCAATGGCGGAGCAGCAATTTGATTGGGTATCTTTGTGAAGTCTAGCCTCCTGCAAATGCTCGAAATCAATGCGCCTTACCCTTGCCTTCCTCCTCTTGACGAAGAGATGCCATTCGGTGCCCCGTTGACAGCTGTGCCTGGTGCCCCTAGAATACCGCTATGTCAGCCACTATTAGAACAGAGGGTTAATGACCATCCTTACCATTGCTTGCATGCGCTTGAACGTTAGAAGAGGTCTGCAAAGGTGGATGTCTGCGAGCGCTAGGCCCATGTGCTTGGTTGTTGGCAAAAGTATGCTTGTTCGACTCGACCAAGGCCTTCTCTTCTTTCATCTTTTTCCGCCGTTGTAGGTCCCCAATAACGCCAACAATATATTTCTTGGCCATTTCGATGTCTGCTCTCGGTTCGCGGCTGAGCTTTAAAGCCTCCAACATTGCACGACACTGTGTGATTGAATTAAGATGTGGACATGTGCGTTGATGGCCGTAATGAGCGATGCCACACAATGGGCAATGCTCGACATTGGCCAGCTTCAGAGGGCAATAACCTACGGTATGAGGTGTACCACACGCGAGACATGGCGGAAGCTGTCCTGCGTTGAGATCTATATTCTGTAGAGGTAGCGAATGCGCCGAGCTTTGAATGGCTTGGAGCGCCGTAGGAGGTCTCGACTGCACGTGATATGGTTGTGTAGATGCTCCGGGAGCAACAGTAAAAGTCGGTGGTAGGGAATAGAGTTGGGAAGGCACTTGAGCCACAACAGATGTAGAAGCAAATACTGGAAGAAAGTTGTCGGGTGACATGATTACGCGCTTGAAGCTGCCGGTACGGCTCTTTGGAACTGGAGTCGATGTCTGTGATTCGTAGATGCTGCGAGAAGGTCTTTGCTGCTCCTCGGGGTCAAGCTCTTCCACGGTGACATCTTCCATAGTCTCGTCTCCACTGTCTTCAACGTCTGTGTCTGGTCTAGCCTGAAAGTCCGTGTCGGAATCGGCATCCTTGGGTACGGCACGTCTATGAGGGGACGATCCAGCAGCGACCTCCCGTGTCTCCTTGCCATAGTCCACTACTTGCCGTTTGCGTTTTCCTCTGCCCAGAGCTTCTGCCCTAGCGGCAGCTTCTTGCGCGACCTCTTCTTCACGCTCCTTCAAAATCTTCTCCCACAGCGACGGATCCGGAACGTGCTCACTGCTAGGGTCGCCTAGAGAATCTTCCAGAGTAGCCTTATCGTTGGCCCATACACGAGCGAAGCTAAACTGTGACTCAGCGGAATCATCCTTGCCAGTCTGAGTATCCTCGACCTGACTTCGATCGAGTAGTTTGTCAACTGATGTAGAATCGTATTGAATATTCTGTGAATCGTCCTGGAAAAGCGCCTCAGTCCCGTGACGAAGAATTGATTCAAGATCCATGCCGGCGTCGTCCTCTGCATCCATCTGATCTATCAACACATGGTCGAGTGCCATCTTTTTCTTCCCTATTTGCATGATTTTCTCTTCGACAGTTGACCGTGTTGTGAGCTGAAAGACTAGCACCTTTTTCTTTTGCCCGATGCGATGTGCTCGGGAAAGTGCCTGTATGTCTTGATGAGGATTGAAATCCGGATCAAGGATGATGACCGTATCAGCTGTGGCTAAGTTGATCCCTACGCCACCAGCTCTAGTTGAGAGCAAAAATGCGAAGAGGGCAGAGTCAGGAGCGTTGAACTCATCAATACGCTTTTGCTTCTGAAGTGAGCTTAAACTGCCGTCAAGACGTTGATAGAATAGGCCGAGCCCGTCAAGGAAATCCTCCACCATATCTAGCATGTCGAGGAATTGGCTGAAAATCAGAACTCGATGTCCTCTCTCCTGAAGCTTTGGCAGCATAATCTCCAAGAGCTGCAGTTTGGAGGAGGCGTCGACTAGGTTACGATGTGCGATCGCGGCATTGGAATTTCGTTCTTCTATGTCCCTTGAATAGACGAAGGGATGACAAAGGCATTTTCTGAGCTGCATTAATATATTGTTCAAATTAGCACGCTCCGTCTTCAGCAACCGTGTACTGCCTCCAAAAATTGATCTGATAAGCTCTTGATTCTTCGCTAGGATTGACTTGTAGAGCTTCTTCTGCAAGATGGTCAAAGTGACAGGGACAATAATCTGCGCCATAGACGGCAGGAAACTCAGGACTTGAGCCTTGGTCCGTCGCAGGAAGAAGGGACGGAGAAGTTCATGGAGCTTTGGCACGTTCTCTTTTGTTAGAGTCGTGTATTCTTCCTCCATGGCTTGTGCGTCAATAGACGGGTCGAGGAATTGCAGTAGGTTAAATAACTCTCTCGGATTGTTTTGAAGTGGCGTGCCGGTCAATAATACTGCAAATACTCCTGAATTAGCATTGCTCTCCTGGCGAGGTGGATTAGTGCCAAAGTCACTGTGAAGCTGGCTCGAGAGACATGTCTTGTAGTCATTGGACTATCAATGCCTCTGGAACACATACCTTTGAATGGTACCTTCATAGCACTCAAGGCGCCATAAAGAAGATTCTTATCGTTCTTGAGTCTTTGACCCTCATCCACCACAAGCCCCCTCCAATTGACGCCGCGGAAGACCTTGCGAAATTCCTCGTCTTGAGCCGCGTCGTAGGATGTGACTACTACGTGACATTTAAGGTCCTTCGAATGGCCATGGAACAGCTCGTACTTATGGGCTAGTCTCTTCGCCTCAGCCGAGCCAAAGTAGGTGACCACTCTCAGTGAAGGTGCCCATAATTTGATTTCACGGCGCCAGTTAGCGCAAGTCGAATTCGGAACAACCACCAAGAACGGCCAGCATCCGTGCAATTTGAGGGTAGACAAGAAGCCGATGATCTGGATGGTTTTGCCAAGACCCATCTCGTCTGCCAAGATGGCATTCTGCTCCTTGTGCCATTGATAGTAGAGCCAATTCAAACCTTCCATCTGATAAGCCATGAGTTCACCTCCGGTGAGGTTGCTCGGTTGTTTTGCCATCATTATCTTCTTTTCGAAATTCTGTGATCGTAGCTTCGCAATGTAGGCGTTTAGAGAAAGCTGTTTTGGGAGATGAACGTAGCGAGCCATAATCCAATCATCATACGCATCCTGAAAGTCTGCCCACCGCTCTGCGCTAGGTGGTTCCTCCCAGACAACGTCCTCATAGCCTAAGCCCTTGTATTTGACCAATGCCCTCTTAATTTCTTTGATCCGGGCCTTGTCAATTGCTTCGTCCTGTACTTTGACCACATTCGTATATTCCACATCAAAGATGATGTCAACTCGAAGGAATTCCTCGGGGATGGCATCCTCGGTCCGTACCTTGGGCTGATCTTCGCGCCTTGCAAAGGCTTTCAGCATGGCTGGAGATATGATCCCCCAGACCCAAGCGCCTGGCATCCACAGACATCTGAGATGTGACAATCCCTTATATTTGACAAGGTATTCCTTGTCGTCTTCGTTGACTTCTTCCTGGCCAGGAACATAGGAATTGATATCCACGGGTCGCCAGGCCACCAAACCAGCGATCTCGGCAGGTGCTTCTTCACAATCATTGCACGACCAAATTTTGGTGAACTCTGCGAAACGCTCTGCAGCTATGAGGTCTTCGTCAACGTTCTCAACGACAATACCAGTGTCCTCCTTGGGAGGTAAGTGGTGCCAATGGAAGGCTCTGTGGCAGAGAACGCAGCGGAAAAGGACATTGCTGGTATTGTTGATGAGATCAGATGAGATTTCGACAGAGGGATCCTCGCCGTCGTTCTCTTTTCTCGCTTTCTGTTCCTCGCGTGTGGTCTGGCGGGCGCGAAAGGGACTCGACGTATTCCCAGAAACATGGCATCTCTGACATGATCCCTGCTTCGGCGCCGTAGGCTCCTTCGTATGAGCCGCATTGATACAGCGGCGACATTGGAGAACAAAGCCAACATGGTCTACTTTGGTAACAATGTGATCACGTGTGGTTCGCGGACCTAAACACTTTTGATGGTATGAAACAGAGCAGCCTTGACAGAATATCAAGAGGCCTTTCTCGTCGTGGTCACCGTGTTCCTCGCAGGTGTCGCAGATGGGGTTGTGTCGACGCCGAAAATCATTGTCCTTTGGCAAAGCTTGAAATCTCTCCTTAGCTCCAACGGCTTTCGGCAAGATCTTGCCAATATCGGCCTCCGATATGTCATCTTCATCATAAAACTGCATGTCGTACATAGGCTTCTTTGACCTGGAAGATCTGCGGGTGCCTTCTGGTCGTACTCTCATTTTGCCCGGGCCACGACTCAATTTGGAGGTACTCGGCCTTCCCCTTCTACGCTTCTCAGGACGACTTTCGTCGTCGCTGGTCGCAGATTCGTCGGTGACTGGAATTTCCCTATAGTCAACGTGTTGCTCGGTGCTCTGGCGCATGCGACTTCTTCTACTTAGCTTCGGACCCTTGCGGACATCTTCTGAAGTGACACTTGAGGATGATTGCGATGCTGGTTCGGAATTTCTGGCCTTGCGCCCACGTCTTATAGGGGAATGCAATGCCCGTCGTCCACGCAGTATTCCGGTATTAGAACTGACTAGTTCATCATCGGAAGAATCAATCGTGACAACGGCATGAGTGGTCCGTTTTGCGCCGCGTTGGGGCAGGCGTCGCTTGGTAACTGTAGTGATGGTTGCAGACTCATCTGACGTCGAAGCCTCAGCCTGAGTTCGAACCTGATAACGCTCTAGAGCGCGAGAACCGTTTGCGAAGGCACTCAATTCTGAACGCGGTATCTGAAATAAGGAGGTTAGCGTGAGCGTAAGAAAGTTCATTCACTGATAATTGCAACTACTCACTGTTCCCTCATGACCATCTTGAAATTGAACAAGGTACTTGAACTCGTGTTGTCCTACTATCTCTTCCCGTATCGTGGCAATCGTGGTGTCATCCTGGTAGACTTGGTACTCCCATGGTCTTTCTACCGGCGGAACTACAATCGCGATGCCATCGCTACTGGAGGTTGGCCGCGGGCTAGATTCTCGAAATTGCGACGTGCTTGGATCTCTGTCTGAGACGAAGATAGGTGAATTAGGATCCGTCACTGCTCCGTCTGGTGCTGCTGAAGTATCGATGGCGAGGCTATCACCAGATGTGTCCACCATGTCTTTTCCTTCTCCTCTGGAAGAAACCATCGCGTCCTTGTCAAGTCGGTGAAGGAAGATTTGTTCGGATCATCTCCGTATCGTGGGGCTCCGAGTCCGCGAATCTGCTATATAGTCTGGAAGAGGATAAGAAGGTAAAGAAGGGAACAGCTGTAGTGGGGAAAGGAGTAGTCAATCCAATCAATTGGATTTCAAGGAATTCAGGAGCCTTGCTGGTAGTGGTTGAAGCAATCCAGGACATTTGGATCCGACAAGCCGAAATCGATAGGTCAATTGAACGCGCTTTAACAAGACGCGCGATGATGGCGGCTAAACATCGGACCTTAGAAAATTATAGTAATTTGGGCTATCAGGCATCATTAGAAACCTTCCAGGGATCATGTCGTATATTCTTGTATAGACGTTCGATGCTTCACATTGTCGCTCCTTTGAGGTCCATTATTCGTTCCTACCGACAACCCATACCACCTTGGTCAATCTTCTGTGGACATATCTCGACCAATTCAGCGATTCATCAAGGACTCAGAAAGCCAAGTTGGACAAGAGGGGATCCCAGAAGCAACGATCAAGATGGAGGCCGCAGGGCTCATGGACCTAAGTCAGAGTTTCGGAGGGAGCCAAAGGTCCAGAGGCCGAACCATTCACATAGACAAGACGTGGACGACATGGCGGAGTCGGCAAGATTGAGGGAAGCGAAGAGATCACCAAAGCAAAAACATTATCTGCAAGGCGGCCGCAAGCGGAATGAGGAGCCAGAGAGGAGAGTGCGTACTAACGTTCGATATGGTTTTCATGAAAGCAGCGGACGACCCTCGCCAACATCTACGAGGGGGCCCAGAGATATTTCCATGCGGTATCAGACCGCCAGGTCTGCGCCCTCAACAGATGCAGCTCACAATGCACCGATATCCAGGCATCAGAAAGATACATTCGACCGATACGATCGTAGCCGCTCAAGAGTATTTCAGGACCCACGCAGCAGTAGTCATACACAGGGACGAGGGACCACTGCCCTCCAAAATCGAGCAGCACGACGTGCTTCAACGTTTGGGCAGAATGAGGGATCTTCGGAGAGCCACAAAGATGACAGAGCGGCATTATCAGGTGCAAGAAGCGACACCACGGAACGGTGGCATTCGGACAGTCGTCTTTCGGTTGGAGTAGAAGAGCAGGGATTGTCCAATAGGTCTACTCCTCGTTCTCGGGGTGGAAACTTTCTAGGTCGAGACCGCGCTATAGATGTTCCAGTCACGGTTCCATACACTACCCCAGCTTCGGAATTCTTGTACGGCACATCGGTCGTCAGTGCAGCTTTGAAATTTTCGGAACGAAAATTCTACAAGCTCTACTCGTATTTTGCTCAAGATCGGGCAAACCATGGTCAGGATCAAGCCATGCGAAATCTAGCTCGTTCCAAGGGCGTTGAGGTAATGCGGGTGGAGGGGGAATGGTTACGACTCTTAGACAAGATGAGTACAGGTCGACCGCACAATGTATGTTTATTACAATGAGATCTAAGTTGATCAGCATCAGTCGATCTATACTAATATCTTCAAGGGATACATTCTCGAAGCATCTCCATTGCCGAGGTTACCTGTGGTCAGCTTGGAACCTGTGACACAGCCTCAAGATATTTTCTATGCAGATCTCAACCACCAATCTCGGGAAGAGGAGACGATCAATGGAACGAAAGGTATGATTCGTTCTACAAGCAACGATGCTCGATATCCAATCATTCTCTTCTTAGATGGCATTGTAAGTGACTATGGCATGGATCGTTATCAAGAGTTCTGCTAATTGAATACAATGCAAAGGTTGATCCAGGTAATCTAGGCGCTTTGCTAAGAACGGCCTATTTCTTTGGTGTGGATGCGGTTGCCTATTCACTGCGAAACTGTGCACCATTCAGTCCCGTTACCCTCAAAGCTTCTGCAGGGGCTTCAGAGAGCATTCGTCTGCTATCAGTCAATCACCCCCAGAAATTTGTGGAAGATTCGCAGCGAAACGGTTGGAAAGTTTACGCGGCAGTTGCTCCCACAGACTTTTCGAAGGAGAATAGACAACCATACTTGTCTACATCCTCACTTATGTGCCCTGCGAGAAAACATCCTTGTGTATTGATGCTCGGGGGCGAAGGTGAAGGCCTACGATGGAATTTGCAGAAGAAGGCCGACTATCTCGTCGGGATAGAAGGGCAACGGCTTGGTCAGGGGGCCGTGGATAGCTTGAATGTCAGTGTGGCAGCAGGCATCTTGTGCGAGGCCTTTTCCAAATTGTCGGTGGCTGGAATTCTTCCCATCGAATCTATGCCCTCAGCGCCCGTTCAAGAGGCAGCCTGCAGCCAGGTGAAAACCATTGAAGGGCGAACTAAGAGCCCTAGTTTTGCGGACAATCGAGACGTGGGAGCAGGAAGTGATGGAAATCTCTTGTTTTAATGGTTTCGACTGTTTGAGAGAGACGAATTCGCGAGAAGTCGACGCTAAAGTGCATATGATACATGGAATGTTGGCCTCAGCAGCTCGTGAATGTCAATATCAATAGTCCTTGAAGTCGCGAGTGAGAGTGTGGCAATAGCTCCTATGAGAGCATTTTGATCTGCAATACCGGGTCCTGACACTGTACAAAAGTGGATCCCGAGAACAATCGGGGTATGTTTCGTCAACGAACCTACATTCAAGCTGATCTAAATATATATCACGAATCGGTTGCTGTGCTCTAAGGCTGCAACTATCCGAGCTGCAAGGCTGTACATGCTGGCCCTGGATTTGGTGGTGAATGAAAACTGTTCACTTTCTTTCTGTCAGATGAAGGTAGGTTTGATAGGAAACCCTATGCTGCAGGTGTTGACCTTCTTCACAGGGTGACTTGACTCCAACATTTACATCACCAGGATTTTCACCACACGGAACAAGATTACCGGATCAAGCCGTCGAATAAGCGGCAGAAAGCTTCTATGAATGAAACTTCCACCAGAAGTGAATCAATTGTCATTACGCCGGACATCCTCTACGCCTATTTCTAGACTCCTTTCTCTCCTCACAAAGTTTTTCCGTTCTATCTACAAATTTTACCCATAATTGCTATACAGATACGAGTTCCTATCACCTCGTGGCTGCTCCAGCCAGACACTCTTCAAGATATAAAGCTCGAGCCACCATGCAACACTAGTTTGAGATTGCTACAGGTAGGTAGGAGCAAACCCAACGCACAATGTCGGCACGTGATCGCTCATGATTGTGTACAGCTTGCTGATTGCTGGCATTTACCATCGACATAAATATTACTTGCGCTCCTTACTTACTCCCCACGATCTGCAGTTGCTTCTGTGACCGATTCTTGGTCACCCAACACTGCCAGCAGGATCTATACCGTCAGGAAACACTATCCATATCCACTTCATATACAGTGAATCTCATATCAGCAGCATTAAGCAAAAACCGGAAAATTAGATTTCTAGGTTCGCTAGTCATCAACATCATCAAGCACTAGTACCCGATCACGATGTCGAGCTCTCCGCGCCCTCAGTACTTCGTCGCTCGCGAAGACGGCACGCTCACGCCGCTAATCGCCGTCGACGAATTGCCTGAGACCGTGCAAATAGCAGGTGTTCCTGCAACCCTCAGCCCCGCCGGAACAATGAACATGACCAGCCTCGGCCTCAAAGAACGTAGCACTAATCGCTACACTGTGTCTTACCTTGGTGCAGCTGGCCCGAGCGCTACTCCTTCCGAAACCACAGCCTCTGCCGAAGAGACCGATCGTCCGATAGAGGAGATTGGCGTTCCTGCAACTAACGCAACTAAGAAGGGGGGTCGATTTAAGCTCGCTGGAATGGAAAATTGGCGTCAGGGAGTGAAGAAAGATGTAGCTAATGAGGGTGAAGGCAATGGCGTGAAGGATGATCATGGAAAGATCGCAGACACTTCCGAGGAGGTACATGAAGGGATCAAAGGTGCTGGTGAAGAGTCAAAGTCGCCTGACCAATCACCGAAAATGGCGGATGCTATACCATCCCTTGCTGGTGGAGCAGGTGCAGGCACCAAAGGTACCCTTGGCCGAAAGATGTACTGCACGCATTGGATCCGTTGGGGCGAATGTGACTATACGCAGCAGGGGTGCCTCTACAAGCACGAGATGCCGGACGAAGACAAGCTTCACGAGATCGGGATTGCAACTTACCCGCGCTGGTACCGTATCGCTCATCCAGAGAAATTTGGCGGATTTACTGAGGTTCCAGAATGGCACCGTCGTCCTGGCCCAGCACCAACGGATCAGTTGTGGAGAGGCGGTACGCAGGCCCGTGGCATGCCGTCTCAGAGCTTCGAGGACTTTCGTCAGAATGCGACAGTCCAGCGACCTCCTATGGGCACTCCAACCGCGAACATGGGATCTCCTACATTCATCGTCAGCCCTTATCCAGGAAACTTCAATCCTTTCGTTGGCGGCTTCACGCCACAGCCACACATGCAGCCTTATTCGCGTCAGCAGTGGAACAATCAGGCACCAGGACCTCGTATCGTTAATATGGATTCCTCGTTGGTCAATAAATCTATCCCCAAATCTGGGGTCAACAAGCACAACGTAGTCACCGCCCCTGCTTCTGCGGCACAAGCAATCACTGATCCAACTACTGCTGCTGCAACGCAATCGGATAATTCCGTTAAACCGCCGCACTCTTCCAACCGCGTCACGAAGTCAATTCCACGATCTTCGTCAACTTCTGATCAGCCAGAGAATGTTAGCTCTGAAACAATTCTCAACAAAGCACAACTTCGTTATGCGACCTCCCCCAGCCATGCCAACCAGCAAGAGAGCACTGCTGCAAATGGCGCCCACTCGACGAACTTTCCCTCTCGGCCACGGGCCAGCGGATTTCAATTCAGAATCGGAACGCGTAATAGCTCCACTGGATCTCGTGCTCCTAGTGTTGTCAATGAGGCATACCATCCGCTTGTGCCATCGCCAAATTCGCAACAGCAAGCAGCCAACAACGTTAAGGAGAACGGCCTCGAGAAGCCTGAGACTTCGCAAGCCCCTGTTCTTCACCGTCGCTTCTTCGTGCCCGCTGGAGAGCCCCACTTCATTGCCAGCCCGGCAGAGAACCCTCCCCCGAAGAAGCTCTCGGACGAAGGCAGCCCAGCAGAGAAATCCCATAAGGGCAAGAAAGGCGGCAGGAAGATGGATAAGATGAACATCGGTCCCTTGGTCGACGTGTGAGGTGGAGCATGGGAGAGAGACGAAGGAGCGGGAGGTGGTAGGTGGAAGAAGAAAATGGAGGCGGCTTTCGGACTCAGATAGCGGCTCATCCTATCTCGACTTCTGGCGTTTGCATACTTAGCATGAAGCCGGCTTTGTGGCCATTATGAGCATGCACAGGCTTGCTGTCTTTCCTGCATTGATACACTCAGTTGGCCTGCTAAGGCCCTTTAGCATAATAATGCACATCCTCGATCAAGACTCTATTATGTTTTCGCAGCCAGTCGCTCGTTGTGTCTTACGGGACGATCGCTGACCAGCTTGTATTGAGCAATTTGGTCTCAGACGTGGTTGTCCAAGATCAAATTGAACATGTAATGGAACCTGGTAGCAGCCGCACTTCGTATACTCTAGAATAGCGAGTCAAATGACAATTTGCGGGCAAGCAATGAAAATCATAATGAAACATGCGTAGATCGTAGGAGTACCTCATTCAACCTTCAGCGGCCGTTCATTTTGATTGAGCACCTCCTTGATGAAGCCTTCCGAAAACCTATGCAATTGCTCGTACGCTATCTCGAAGCCATCGATCGCACCATAGTACGGATCTCCAACCTCCTCTCCCGGCTTTCCCCCAAAGTCGCCAAACAGCATGACTCTGCCGAACTTGGCAGGCCGCTTCCTAGCCATCCTACGCTGTATCTGCAACAGGTCTTGTAGATTCTCCCCATCCATGGCAAAGATGTAGTCAAAGCTAGTGAGATCCCCGTCCCGAACCTTTCGCGCTTCGTGGTCGTAGTCTGTTATACCATTCTCTTCCAGAGTAGCCATTGTTCGCATATCAGGCCCGTTCCCGAGGTTGTAGGCAGATGTTCCGGCAGAATCAACGAATCCGATGCGACGGTTGGACTTTGTGAGGGACCGGAAGATACCTTCGGCCATGGTCGAGCGGCCTGAGAACGTTAGCGTATGAGCACACTGTCAACTTGAGGAGGACTGACAGATGTTGCCCAAGCAAACAAAAAGCACCGATATTCGCGCAGTTTCCTCGGTAGCGGCGCTGGTGTTGGCCATGTCGCTGTAGCACCACGCCTGGGCAAGCACGCTCGGGTCGCAGAACGCAAGTCGGTCGACTTGCGGGGAGTACTATGTTATCATCGTGTCGAGTAGGTTTTGAATGGCATTGGCATGGAATCACGAGGGTTGAGGGAGCGGTTGAGCTTAGCGTTACGCGTGGTTTAGGGGCGGAGTTGGCGGCTGGATCTAATCGATTGCCGCACGTCGCGGGGGCCAAAATAATGACTGCTTTATTTACGGGGCAGCGCTAGGGCTGGGTTGGCTTGCAAGCTTCAGCCTGCCAGGAGGCGATCATTCGTATGAGACCCCACTCCCTACTGCTGCATATCTTCAGACATCGCCCTTGAGTACCGTGAGGCAACCTCGTCTGCTGTCCTTGAATTGGGGTTGGCGTCTTGGACACCGAAGCAGTCTCACATTCCTCGCTTGTTCTCACGCAGATCAATTTGGCAACTCAAGTTCACAGAGTCCACGAAGAACTTATTGGTCATGTCATACAATCGTATTGGTATGCCCAGACGAAGCTCTCCATGCTGAGATTTCCTTGGTGGTTGTTGGGTCTTTGTCGAGTCGCCCATGGAAAATAAACAATGAGAATACTGACCACAAACATCACAAACTAGACTACTCCGGCCAGCCAGCAGACGACGACGATTACCATCATCCGTCTGGCGACATGAACCCCCATCACCTAGGTCGGACCCCTTCTCCGGGTCAGCCACTACATGGATACCAGCTTGAAGATGGACCGTATGGCGGTAGACCTCAGCAGCAGCCTCTACAGATACCCATGGGCCCCGGCGACCGGCTAGCGGCGCAACCTACGTACTCGGTCGAGAATGTAGAGAATTCTTATCATCATAACGAAGCTTATGAAAGCCATCATCCTGCATCGCGGCCAAACTATCCATATGTGAGCCATGACTATGCAATCTCCCCTGAAGAACACCACGATGCATACTTCACTCAGCCATACGAGCCCAATCCGCAGGACGGACATCCGCTACACCATCAATACTCGCAAGAAACACACGAACAAGAGTACCAAGATGATAATGACCAACGGCCAATCTTGCAGGCGGACAATCCATACGGTCCAAATCCACACAGTCCAAATCCACATCTTCAGCCTGAATACGATGATGTCGAGGATCGCTACGATGGACCACCGCCAGGAGTAACTCCGAGCCCTGCGCCGATCAAGCGGTGGAAGACAGTCAAAGAAGTGCAATTATTTAATGGCAACTTGGTTCTAGATTGCCCGATACCACCAAAGCTGTTGAGCCAAGTCCCGCATGCTACGCCACCAGAGCGAGACGAGTTCACACATATGCGTTACTCCGCAGCAACTTGCGACCCCTCCGAATTTTACGAACAACGATTTACACTACGGCAGAGGCTCTTTGCTAAACCAAGACACACAGAGCTCTTCATCGTGGTGACGATGTACAATGAAGACGATTTCCTCTTTGCAAGGACCATGATCGGTGTTTTCAAGAATATTGAACATATGGTGTCCCGAACGAGCAGCCAGACATGGGGCAAAGAAGCTTGGAAAAAAATCGTTGTCTGCATCATTAGCGATGGACGAGCCAAGATCAATCCAAGGACTAGAGCTGTGTTGGCTGGATTAGGGGTGTACCAAGATGGAATTGCCAAGCAGCAAGTCAGCGGAAAGGACGTGACTGCACATATCTATGAATACACGACGCAAGTAGGGCTGGAATTGAAGGGTAAGACTGTGAGCATCAAACCCAAAGGAGCAACACCTGTGCAGATGCTCTTCTGCTTGAAGGAGAAGAACCAGAAGAAGATCAACTCGCACAGGTGGTTTTTCCAAGCTTTCGGCAGAGTACTGGACCCTAACGTCTGCGTGCTTCTGGATGCTGGGACCAAACCTGGCAGAGACTCTATATACAACTTATGGAAGGCTTTCGATCTTGAGCCCATGTGTGCAGGAGCGTGTGGGGAAATCAAAGTCATGTTGAGTAGCGGGAAGAAGCTCATCAATCCTTTAGTCGCCACACAGAATTTTGAGTACAAGATGAGCAACATCCTGGACAAACCCGTAGAATCTGCATTCGGTTTCATCTCTGTCTTGCCGGGAGCCTTCTCAGCGTACAGATACCTTGCCCTGCAAAACGATAAAAACGGCCAAGGACCGCTCGAGAAGTATTTTGTCGGTGAGAAAATGCATGGCGCCAATGCCGGCATTTTCTCTGCAAACATGTACTTGGCGGAAGACAGAATCCTCTGTTTCGAGCTAGTTGCGAAACGAAATTGCCGCTGGATACTCCAATATGTCAAGTCCGCTACCGGAGAGACTGACGTGCCCGATACCATGGCCGAGTTCATCCAGCAGCGAAGAAGATGGCTTAATGGCAGCTTTTTCGCCGCTATTTACGCCTTGGCTCATTTCTACCAGATCAATCGCACGGATCATAGCTTCATAAGGAAAATGATGTTTATGCTCGAATTTTCTTATCAGGCCTTTAATATGCTCTTTGCATGGTTCGCGATTGTGAGTACTATCACCGTTCTCTGGAAAGACAACGAGGCTGATCTGACCGCAGGGTAATTTCTTCCTGGTTTTCCGGATACTCACAACAGCTCTTGGTGATAAAGATCTTCTCGGCACTACCGGGAAAGTCCTCGGGGTCGTGGTCGAATGGGCGTACTTGGCAACCTTGCTTTCATGCTTCGTCCTAGCACTGGGGAATCGGCCGCAAGGCTCTAATAGGTTCTATATGACCATGGTATATTTCTGGGTCTGTATAATGCTTTATCTAGTCTTCGCTTCCGTCTTCATCACCGTCCGCTCGATTCAGATCGACACCAAGGACAAGAAATTCGCAATCGGAGACCTCATCCACAATCCGCTCTTCTTCACCCTTATCGTCTCTTTGGCGTCTACGTACGTCATGTGGTTCGTTATATCGTTCCTTTTCTTCGACCCCTGGCATCTCTTCACCTCGGTAAGTCCTTTGCAATCCCTTGCTTATCAACACCCCCTAAAAAATTTCCCGCAGTTTCTCCAATACCTTCTCCTCACCCCCACGTACATCAACATCCTCAACGTCTACGCCTTCTGCAACACCCATGACATCACCTGGGGCACCAAAGGCGACGACAAACCCCCAAAACTCGAAGTCGCCAACCTCAAGCCCGGCGGTAAAGTCGACGTCAACATCCCGCAGGACGACGGCGACCTGAACGCGCAATATGAAGCCGAGATGCGCAAGATTGCCGAAAAGGCGCCCAAAGAAGTCAAGAAACCAAGCGAGGCGGAGCACCAAGAGGATTATTACAAAGGGTTCAGGAGCGCAGTCGTGTTGATCTGGATGTTTTGCAATTTCGCGCTTGCTGCGGTGGTGCTCAGTACAGCGGGGTTGGATAGGTTGACGGTCACGAGTACGGAGTCACAGAGGAGTACGATCTACATGGCCGTGGTGCTGTGGAGTGTGGCGGGGCTGTCGCTGTTCAGGTTCACGGGTGCGGTGTGGTTCTTGATTGTGCGGCTGGTGAGTACCATATCCCATTTCAGTGGAAAAGGTGATGGACTAATCTCCCTGACAGTTCCGAGGAGTCTGAGATATCATGTGCATCTCTTGGGCGTTGCGTATGGATGGAAGCATAGGAGCGTTTTTGTGCATTGTGTCGATTCTATTTTCTAGATACCCTACTACTTTGGTACAGGATGCATGCACTGTTAGGAGTTCATCTGAAAAGAATACCGATCCTATATCAGCTCCCCGGGCGCTCTGAGAGTGAAGTATGAGATCCCATGAATCTTGGAATAGTAAGTGCCCGGTGGTGATCTGCGCAGCCAGGGATGAAAACCATAGTTCCACGCGAAAGGTTCCTGGCTTTCAGGAATACGAGTCTCATGCGCTGGCGAGGTGTTCATTGTAGGGACCTGCCATAGAATGAAATAAGCATTCTCTTGGCACTCCTGAAGAAGGTATTGACGAAACGCTACGACGTGAGGTAGTCGAAGGCCTTGTATGGATGGAGTATCAGAAGAAGGCTTCCCTAAAATCCATCGTTGCCAGTGCACGGATGACTTCCGGAGTTTCCGTATGCTATAGCTACTCGCCAACACAGGACTCCTCCCTCGATACCGGAGTCGTGAGCGGTGGTAAGGCGGTTCGATGCATATATATGCGCAGCGGCAGCCGATCCATCTATGAAACCCGTCCAAGTATGATAGATCCCTCGTGCCCCATCAAGAATCGACTGGCGTCACCATTGGCACAAATCCATAATCTCCGGCCCATTCAATCCACCGTCAACTGCCCAAACCCAACCTCCCCCTCCACCCCTTCACTCCACAACGAGAACTCAAATTCGCAAGGATTATCCCTCACAAAAAAGCGGATCGCAAAAAGCAGCGTCCCCAACACATTCCACGTCATCTCCTCGCTCGGTTTCAACGTCAAGAACACACTGCTGTCGGCGTTGGGCCAGGTTCGCAGGTGCGCGCCCATGGGCTGGGTGCCTTCGTGCCTGTGCCCGATATGCTCTGACGCCTCGTTGGTGGCGCGGATGATGCACCCGAAGGCGGAGTGAGGGCCGGTGATGGGTACGGAGCCGCGGTAGCGGTAGAACATGATTGTGGTGGATGTGCCGGGGATGCGCCAGACGTAGGGGTCGGGGAGGTGGGAGAGAGGTGGCCTGGTGGGTGTTAGCTTACTTCGGGGACGCGAAGCGAGGGCTCTTGAACCGGTCGAGGGAGATGGAAGCTGTTGAGTTGAGGAGGTGGGTTTGGTTCGGCGATTGGGTGGACAACGGATGAGGAAGGTGGATGATTAATGCTGCAGTAGAAGCGATCCATAATGTTAGGATAGCTGGGAATTGAAGGAAAACCATGGTGCTGTGAAATGCGTCTTTCCGAAGCAGTCAATATGGTCGGCAAGACCACTTATACCGGAAAATGTACTGTCGCGGATATGGAGTTGCGCGTAAAGGCGTTCTTCGGACTCTCGTTTCAAACACATCGGCACCTCGATTCGCGTCCGTATATGCGCTGCAGGTCATGGCACCCGTGAGAAGTATTGTCATAAGGACAAGGATGTTGAGGCTGGAACGTATTCATCCTAGCTGATTTGCCAGTCTGGTTTGTACGTGCTGTGCGGATCGTGCTTCAGAGCATATAGGAGAATTGTACAAAGCAATTCCAGCAACATAAACGAAACCTGGCCACCAAAACGGAACACAGAACGATACTTGCTCATGATGTAGTCGAGAATTCACGTAACACAGCACCAAATCAGATTTCAGCACAATATACAGGTGAGGTGAACGAACTGAACAGAGTCTGCCAAGACCAGATAGTAGCTGACCATCGACACGGTAACAAGGACCTTGAGCCCAACCCGATAGCAGGTAGTCAAGGCCGGATGCGATTCCTAAATTGACTACCTAAGAGAGTGTTGTGATCTTAGCCTGGGCTCATTCAAGAGCGGGCACGTCAGCCCGTAGGCCACTAGGATCAAAGGTATTCCTGTCCAAAAATTTATTACCATTGGTCTTGTCGGACTGGTCTGGAATACTGTGAAGACCAAACATCGTGCGGACGAACAACCCACAGATGGTAATCCCGGATGGGGTCGACAATGTAGCCATGCTTGTCGACTTCTTCGATCGAGTAAGGACCGAAATAGACGAGCTTGCTGATGAGACAGCAATGTAATCCGTGTCTTTTATTAGCTCGTCTTCTTCCGTCATGTCAAAGACCATAGTGATACCGAAGACGTTGCCGACCCGCTCAACTTTTTCCTTGATTCGGCTATGGTACATGTCAAAGCCATCATGATAATCTCGATAGCGCAGAGAGAATCGAGAAACAGAGATGCGCAGATCTTTGTACCAGATATGCCATTCATATCGTATAATTGACTATCTGACGCAATCCTCCAACAAGCTATTCAACCGCACGGACAGCTTTGATCTCCTGCATCTGAGCAAGATCATCTCGGCGCTTTCAGCTTTCGATGTCCTCAAACATTGCTCGGGCGACTGCCTTAGCTGCAGCACGCACAGACCGTATCGAGCACGTTCTCCAAACCAGCCAGAGGCTAAGTTCGAGTGCATCCGGCACGCAAACAATGGGTGAGCTTTCCAGGTGAAACCCATACTATGTAGGGAACTCAAGTACCTTGCCTGAAGGTTAACACATGGAACTCAGGGCGATGGGCACAACAGCCCAGAGTTGTTATGGCTAAGAAAATCCTTGAGTTCGGGAGGCCTTTGAAGACATAATTCATATTTCTGAGAGCGATGACTTGAGAGATAAGTGTGGTCCAGCCGGCCTACCTGGGAAGTGAAGAGAGTCATCGCTCCAAGACTATGTCTCTAGTGGTAATGATAAAAATACCCAAAGTCGTGGAACCTCTGTTAAGAATTCGACGATTACGGTTCACGTCGCACAATGAAACACAGTCTATATCCTTCCTGAAGAATCCTGAGAACACTTTTGGATGGAAAGAGGAGATGGCAGTATAGGAATGCTGCAGCAAGTGATTTTAACGAGAGACTTATCAATCAATCAATCGCCCCCGTTCGTATACAGGCGTACAGCAAATGCCGTCTAAAGGACCTTATTAGCTTCCTGATCAACCTCCTTGTTGATCATGCCGTCCGCAGCACCCGGAACGCCTTTATCGCTGGCAACTTTGTCAACGCCTAACATAATTCGTCAGTACTCTGGACAAGGAGGCGGATCCAGTAGCGCAAGTTTACTTGCCCTCGTTCAGGACCTTGTCTTCGGTACCCTGGTTCCCACCGCCCTGCTTTTGTTCTTGCCCTCCTCCACCGCCCATGTCATTGACACCTTTCTCGACTTCTCCTGCGAGACCGGACATGACGCTGACAGTGTTATGTATCTGCTTGAGCAAGATGTGCCTATGCTGGCCTGATTCGTGTGTGCGGGGATTAGCTAGGCTTGCTAGAGTCAGGAATTGGTGATTCTGTGAGCAATGAGGGGACGGGGGCTGAAGTAGTCTCGTTAGCGTGGCATTAAGCGAATCGCCGAAGATCTGCCATGGTCTTTTCAAACCTCTCCAATACCATTGCAGATTCCATGCGCATACATCGGCAGAATGAATAGAATTCCTTGACATTTGTGGCGCCGGTGGAGAATCATGGCAGCCCAAGTGCTGCCGTTGCAGCTGATCAAGCTTCCTCCAGGCCCTTCACCACTCACTCCAGAACAGACGTACTGGCGTAGCTTCAAATCCCAACAATTGATTCCTTCGCCATCCAGCAATCCCATTACCAGTATCTCATGCCCTCCTACTCCGGCCAATGCATACTCACAAGGCTCTGATCTTTTCGCCGTCACCACCGGCACGCGAGTTCAAATCTTTTCAGTGCGAACCCGCAAGCTCACAAAAACTATATCCCGCTTCGATGACACTGCGCACAGCGCAGACATCAGACGTGATGGGCGCGTCATGGTTGCGGGCGATGAGAGTGGTGCGATGCAGGTCTTTGATATCAATTCAAGAGCGATATTGAAAACATGGAAGGAGCACAAACAGCCAGTGTGGACAACGAAATTCTCGCCAAGCGAGTCGACGGCCCTTATGAGCGCCAGCGATGACCGGACAGTCAGGTTATGGGATCTTCCCAGCCAAGAAAGTACACGTTCGTTCGTTGGGCATCAGGACTATGTTAGGAGCGGGGCTTTTATGCCCGGACAGGCCGCGAATTTACTGGTGTCCGGTAGCTACGATCAGACGGTTAGGCTGTGGGATCCTCGATCGCCTGGGAGCGCAGTCATGACCTTCAAGCATGCTGCTCCGGTAGAAGACGTATTACCAATGCCTTCCGGAACTACAATCTTGGCTGCTGCAGACAACCAAATATCGGTCCTTGATCTGGTCGCTGCCCGCCCGCTCCACATGTTGCAAAACCATCAAAAGACCGTATCTTCACTGTGCTTAGCCTCAAATAATACGAGACTTGTCAGTGGCGGTCTGGATGGCCATCTCAAGGTTTTCGAGGTCACTGGCTGGAACGTCGTGGCTGGATCCAAGTATCCGTCGCCGATACTCTCGCTAAGCGTAATTAGTGCAGGTGCGACTCGTGAGGACGGACATGTTGTTGTGGGAATGCAGTCCGGAATGCTCTCGATCAAGACTCGATTATCAGGCCAGCAGAAAGTGAAGGAGCGGGAGAGGCAGAAGGAAATACAAGCGCTCATTGAGGGCAAGATCGAGGAGCACGACAAGAAGATTGCGAAGAAGCGACCACGCGGATGGGAAAAGCGACTTCGAGGCCGGGATTTCACGGGCGAGGGAGCAGATATCATTATCGAAGGCAACACTAACGAAAAGCGGAAAAAACGTAGCAACTGGGAGAAGCTGCTTCACAAGGGCAAATATAGAGAAGCTTTGGATGCGGTCCTGGAAGGTGGCAGCCTTCCCTCGATCGTCACGCTCTTCACTGCTCTCCGGCATCGATCTGCTACACGAGCCGCACTCTCTGGACGTGACGATGTGTCTCTCCAACCAGTCTTCAAGTGGATCTGCAAATACATTACGGATCCACGTCATGTCAGGATGTGCGTCGATGTGGGCATGCTCATCCTCGATCTATACTCTTCACACATGGGTGAATCCCAGCCTATCGACTCACTCATGAAACGACTACATAAAGTAGTACGGAGTGAGGTGCAAAAGGCACAAACGGCATGTCAGACCAAAGGAATGCTCGGTATGCTCATCGAAGCCCACTGAAGATGAATCCTGCACAACGACCACCAAATTCTCAACGAAACAGTGATCTAGCATGGGCGATGAAGCGCTCGGCCCCGCCGCCAGCGGTTGCATCAATTCGTTGATCTGGCTGTGACTACATGCATGTCATGAAGCGACGGGATGGGGTCTATCGTTCATCAGGAGGAGCTTCTAAGCTTGCATTTGAGCTACTTCTCAATCTAAAATGCCCGTTTACGACCTCGCAGGGCAAGTCGTCCTCGTCACATGCATCGGTTGCATAGGCGAAGACTGGGACAACGGGACCACCTTCGCCACCATCCTCGCCGTCGGGGAGCCATCCTCTTTGGTTGTGAGAAGTCCCTCCCAGCCACCGAGCGTGCCGCCTCTCAAATCCGCGCCGAATCACCTTCCCACAACGCCACTACTGTCATACATGGTGATACCGGCTTTGCCGGCTATAACGAAGAAGCCGTTGAAGCTTGTATAGCAAAGCACGGGCGTATCTGATCTTCAAAATCATTGGCCGAAGTGAGCCAGTGCCTTAGCTGAGAGGAGTAAGGAGGCGTGGGACAAGCGGATGAATGTGGACCTCAAGAGCGGGAATGTTTTTTCGCCATCTGGTTCTGCCGACAAATGGAAAAGCAAATGCAGGTGTTTGTATCATCGATATATCTTCTGTAGCGGGCTTGCGATTTACGGAGGCCACCGCGATTGTGTATGCAAAGAGGGGTGTCCGTCTGGAAACAGTGATACCGGCCCAAATCAATACGTTGTTGGTGAAGATAATGGCAGACAAGTAGGCAGTTGATGACTATGAAGGGGCGTGCAAGAAGTAGGACGCTCAAGTGCCGGTCGGCGAGATGTAGGTCTTTATGTCTCACATGTTACTGGATTGGGTCGATACTCACGAAGATTAGGGATACCGCCTGGGACGTAGCTCACGCTACACTTTTCCTAGCCAACGATGAGGTTAGGTACATCACAGGGCAAGAACTCGTCGTAGATGGCGGCCTGATAGATGCGACACCATCAAAGCTGGGACCAGATTTTAAAGCGCCCAGCTTATCTTGCTATATACATATATTCTTGCAATACTCGCACTCCGTTTCATCACCTCCCATCTTCCGTCGCATTTTCCGCCGCTTCATTACTCCTCGAAAGCGTCCAGCGCTTTCCCATCCCCACCCCACCATCTCACACTCTCTCACCTACTTCGCTTCCTCCTTCCATTCCGACTCCGACTCCGACTCCTACTCCTCTCCTCACTCTTCCTCCTTCCCACCTCCTTTCCCCCTATCGCACCCAGCAGCGCCCCTCCCAGCGTGCCCACTCCCGGGCCCAGCAGCACATCCCCCAGCAAGCCGCCCGCGCCCGCGCCGAAGAAGCTATTCGTCGTGTCGTTCCTCTTCCTGCTCTTCTCGTCCTTATCCCTATGATGATGATGCTTATGATGACGAGGGCTCGGAGACCGGCTATATGGCCGCTGTTGCTGTGGCGGCGGGGGATAGCCTTGCTGTTGCTGCGGGGGATAGGAATGCTGGGGAGGGTATGGCGGCTGCTGCTGGGTGTATGGCGCTGGGGGGTAGGCGTGCGAGGAGTGGGGCGTGTGGTAGTGCTGGCTGGGACGGTAGTGCCAAGGCGCGTGGTGTTGTTGCTGGGGCGGAGGCGGATAGAGCTCTTTCTGGAGAAGGGGGTAGGAGGCTGGTGGTGGTGGCTGGCTGTGCGATGGCTGCGGAGGGGGACGAGGCGATCTGGGAGGTGGTGGGGTGTGGGTTGAGTATGGAGGGGGAGGGGGACTGGGGAAGGTCGAGGAGCCGGTGTAGTATTCTTGCGCTGCCATGTTGTTCGAGTTCGGGTTGTAGAGAAAGGGAAAAGAAAATGAGAAGACTTGTGTATTTTGTATCGCCTTCGCTGAGGCTGCTATTTTCGTCGCATGATCGTTTCTACGGCTGACTTATCCAGGGTCTGCTGATCGTCGCGTCATCGACCAATAGATAGAGTCATGCTCCGTTCGGGTGAGAGTGCCGAACCGGGGGTGGCGGAATTGTATCCGGTGTCCTCTGCACGTCGGTGTTATATAGATATTACTCTGTGAGATGCTTGTTAGATGCTCATACTCTATTCAAATTCTCGTAGCGTCGAAGCAGGATCTCACCATTTAGTAACAGCTTACGCGCCAGACATTCATCAACTTCCGATGGGCATAATAGCGAGCCTCGAGCAGAACACAGCAAGAGGAACTTCCAGCGTGGTTGAATAACAAAGCGTCAGGTCTTCCTCTCCTCACATTGCTACCCAATTGTACGGATTCCCAACTCCTGGAATCCAAATCTGAAGGACTGTTTCAATCTCAGCGGCTGGCGAATCTATAACTCGGAGTAGGCATTTGCGTATGGACTATGTAATGCCTGCCTTTCACCTCTCCCCCCTCTCAGCAAAGTGGAATATGCTTCGCGGTACTTCTTAAGACACTATGCTCTCCCTATCTTCCAAAGCTCTATCTACGATTGTCCACCCAGACATCCTCCACGTCTTTCCGACTGTAGTGCACAGTCAACATCTCACCAAATCCCAAATCAAAGGACTTGAATATCTTTATCAGACACGCGGACAGCTACTGTTGGCTAGTCCTGCCCATTTCATAAATCCTGGACTTCTTTCTCGACAAATTGACAGTGGTAGGGTAGGTCTCTCCTGATCTCCTACCTCTTGTTATGAGATACATTGATCATCTATCAGCCAGCCACAGTCTTGACATTTATATAGTCTGTCGGACCTATGGTGAGCAACCCCATGGTTTTATTCCTCGTCTATTGCCAGATCCTGCACGGCTTGTTGATAATCTGTATTTACTGGGTCGGCAGGCCACCAGATGTGTAATTGCATCTCCCATTCATACTGGTAGTTCAAGGGGGGCTGGAGATGGGTAAGAATGAGCTTTAGGTCACTCTATAGGTGCAATAGGAAGCTGCGGAAGCGCTGTTCTTTTTTAAAGACATCAAATTCTCTCAGAAATGATGTTGGGCTAATCGCACACTGACGGAAAATCGGATTTCCTTCCAAACTCGGTTGCCAAAAACGCAGATGCGGCTTGAGGAGTAGGATGGAAGTGTGACTGAAAACGAGCGTAAGTCGAATATCTCATAGAGCTCTGGGCACCGAGACACTTGGACCTGCTCAGAACTGAAGGTTGTTAATAGTCAGGAGCTATTCTCAGGAAGAGTTATCTAGGGTGGATCACTGATCGAATCCATAAGCGAGTGCTTTGTTTCTATTGCGGTTGTCATATTTCTGGCTATGGCGCTGTTTGTACAGTGTTGTCTATCTCTATATGTTGTCGTGTGTTTAAACATTATTGCTGCGTTTATACGTCCGATATCTACCCATGTTTCCGCCTCCTCATACCTTCGCATGCTTGCACACCTTCAACCGACCAAGCTCCCAATCATCTCTGGCCATTTCTTACCCCTATTCCCCTCCTTTCCCCTTCTCCTCACGGCTTCTGCAACTGTTCCTTCCTGAAGAACTTGAAAAACCCAACACAAATAAGCCCCTGCAGCAACAATCCCACCCAAAAGCCAGCCTGCTTCAACCCTTCACTCCCCAGCACCAAATTCGGAAACACCGTCCCCGGCCCATCCTTATCCGGCGCCGTCGCCCTCGCCACAATCGTCGCCACACTCCCCAGCACCTGCGCACACACGAGCGTAAACACAATATGGAACCTCGTCAGCGTCTGCAACAATATCATCCCGAACCCAACCCCCTGAATCGCATCCAGCACGCCAAGCCACAGCCAGAGCGAGCGACCGAGGAGCGCGCCCGCTAAGGGGGAGCCCACCCACGGCACCCAGAGGCCCATGCCCGAGGTGCCCCACAGCATCTGGCACCAGCGCGGGGCGCCGAGGGCGATGGCGAAGATGGGCAGGATCCAGGAGTGGGCGCGGGAGGCGACGGCGAAGCGCCAGAGGAAGACGGACCAGATGATGAGGAAGAAGAGGATGATGAGTAGGGCGATGGCCCAGGCGGGGGCGTGCTTGCTGGACCAGAGGTATTTCCAGTTGCGGCCGTAGGGCGCGGAGAGGAAGTAGTTTTGGATGATGACGGTGACGAAGAACCACTTGATGGGGGGGAGGGGTTGTTAGCTTTGGTGCGGATGGGGGGTGAGGGGAGGCTTACCAAGATGACTTTGCGGCGGATGATGGAGCGGTAGAAGGAGGGGACGCGGCCGGGGGATTGGCGGTAGTAGTCTGGAAGACCGAAGAAGAGCACGAGCCCGACGGCCCAGAGGAAGATGGCTAGGGGAGTTGTGATACCCGTCAATGCGGGACCGTACGCTACTAAGGTAGACGCCTGGATTTTATCGAGATTCAACTGGTTGAGGCGTGAACCCCAGAACCATAGGAGAACGACATAGATCTGCTGAGTCCCTTGGATGGCACAAGCGCGGAAGCTCCAGGTCGCGACCGGCACGCTACCTGGCCGTAGAGTCAGTATCGATAATTCGATCTTGAGGTTGGTGACCTACCTTCGCTACCGAAGTTCAAGGAGAAATAGAAAGCACCACTTGACGAAGCCATCGCGTAGAAGCCGGTGGCGACATTCTGCACCCAGCCCCTGCCGAATTCCGTATGCGCATAGGGTGCCAGACCCAGCAGAAAGAACGCAAACCCGTAAGCTGCGAACGGAGTTGCCAGCACCCATTTCGCTTGGAACGTGCGGAATACCCACCACCAAATGATGGAGGTAATGAGATAGATGGACGCTATGATGTATAGCTTCTCTGCCGGTTGACCTACAGCGCCAGTGAGGAGCGTGATTTGATAACTGTTAGCTGCAATGATTTGTCCCTGCGTATTCGTCAGCAGTGTCTGTCACAAGGTTAAGGAATTACGTACGAATGCTAGCAGAAATGTGTACACTGGCCAATCGCCAATTCTCGTAAGTAAAATCTTCTTCAGTCCAGTAGGCGGCTGGTAATTCTCCTCGAGGAGAAACTGCTCGACACCTTCGTTCGTGCCGTTGGACGAGCGACTGCTCCCTGGTCGTGTAGATGGAGCTGGGCTATTGTCCCTCGTTCGAAACATTGGCGACGCCGGAACGGATGTCCTTCCTAGTTTGGCGCCACGGAATCTGTTGAACCAGTCTTTCTCGCTTTTGACCAAGTACTCTTCGACGCACAGAGGACCTTCGGACGTTTTGCCATTGAGGCTTTCGAGCTTTCGTTCATATGCATGGTAGTAGAGTCCGGTCGGATCATCGAAGAACGGATCAACGTTCTGTAACTTGTAATCCTTCTTAGCACCTACCACAGCCCCCAAGCTCAACCGTGCAACAGATGACGATATTAGGTTGCCAGAGATGGGTTGACCGGTACCATGTGTCGCGTCTGGTAGCATTGGCTCTTGGGCTGCATATGATAGGATATCCTGCGCTACTGCCGGATCGGGAGCGAAAGAAGGTTGGTGCAGTCCTTGTGTAACTGCGCCCGAAGACTCTTGTAGTGCGGCGAGCTGACTGTTCTGCCTGTTTGCCTCGGCCTGTTCAGGCGTTAGGAGATACTCATCTGCAGCGGCTTCAGACGCGTCGTCCTCAGAATCCACCTCTGCAATCCGTGAAACTCTGTTCAGAGGCGGAAGAGAACCACTAAAGTCAGCAGCCTCTCGAGGAGTGCTGACTGCCACTCCGACTTCCGAAGCTGAGGGAGCAGCAGTCGTGTTTGGGTTCGGCTTGCTCAAGCGGTTACGGGTACGACCATTCCTGGGTTCTTCCGTTGTGTGTCCTGGACCTAACCTGCGACCGAGCGTTGGCGGTCCGATATCCGGTAGCCTGGACGGACTCTGCGCGCGCGAGGTTGATCGACTTTGTTGTCTACTATGCATCGCGGTAGACAATGCGCTTGAGGGGCCGCTACCTTTCCGATACCAGAAGCGTAAGGGCCCGCCAGCGTCAGCGGGTGGTGTGATACTCCCATCAGAAGCAGAGCTTCGAGGAATCTTGAGTCCATGCTTGAGTGTCTGTTGTTGATTGAGTCTGATTACGTTATCCTGCAATACTGCGAGGGTCTCTTTCCACTGAACAACCGGATAACGCTGCATCGCCGATCGTGCTCTCATCTTCCTCCTCTGCTCAGGTTTAGCCGCCAGAGCATCTTTGATAGCCATTTTGAACTGTCGAATCAGATGGCTTGTTGTGGTCGATTCAATGGTGAACCACCATCCGGGCATAGATCCAAAACCACCAACTCGAGCGCCGATGCAGAGCGCACCTTTGCGCCCAAATTCGACCGCGACCAAGCCGAAGGGCTCGTCACGCGAAGGCATCAAGCCGAACTCGACTCCGCTATGGAAGAATGGCGGCAATGCGACGAATTCGGGGCGTGAGTAGACCCTGCGAGGGTACTTCTCCATCATCTTCTCAAGCTTCAAGGCTGCGAAGCGACCGTATATGTCAATGACAGGGCCGACACATATTAATTGTGCCTTGGGATTTTGTTCAAGGATGGCAGGAAAGACGTCTGCGATGATGTCGATGCCTTTCTGGATACTCCAGCGTCCCACAAAGGCGAATAACTCAGCATCTGGATCGAGTTCTAGACCAGCCCATTCCTGGACGTGGCATCTCATATTGCCCCTTTGTGCCTCGGCTTCTTCGTCGATTGAGATGGCTTTGGGTGGGGCTTTCTTATCCCATTCTTCGAGATCACTAGGATCTGGATTCGGTAGGCCGCCGACCTTGGTCAAGCCCCATAGAATTGGGTAACCTTCGTAAGTCAGCCTCTCTGTTCAGCCGTATTGCTTGCAAAAAGCTCTCGCAATCTAGCCAGACTTCCAATATGGCACGTAGCGTATGGCTGTCGGCCGCAGGCAGAACAGAACTTACGTGCGAATGATCGTTTGCCATACTTCTCACTTACTCCCACCGCACCATAGCCTTTCTGCCAGGTCCGTAGATAACTCGCTCCCGCATGAAGGAGGTTGAACACTTCACCGAATTGTACGTATTTGCGCACGATGTCAGGGTCTAGGTTGTAAGCTCGGCAGACTTCATCTCTTTCAGCCGGTGTTCGCATAGCCCAAAGCCCTGTAAAGTTATCAGAATCTGTCCTCAGTATCTTGCCTGCACGCACGAGGTTCGTAAGGAAGCATAGGAGGTGAAACTTAAGAGCGTCGCGCATATGTCGGCGGCTTTGGAAACGATCACAGTCGAACGTACCTTGGAATTCGGCGTTGTGCAGACTCAGACAACAAGGAATTGTTCTTGGCAATAGATGCAGAGGAGCCACTGCCCCGTGGTAGTCGTTGATGTGGTACAAGTCGATAGGAAAACGTCTCATAGTCTCCGCGATACAAGAGTTCCTTGGCATCCGTTTAAGCAGGTTTTCGAACGGTGGGGATGATCGACTTACCAAGCTGAATAGTAGATGGCCGACTCCATGTCATCCATTCGGCCTAGGATATCGAAAATTAGCTTATCATTCAGTCTACGGACATAAATGACTCAAAACGTATTCAAGCACTGCAAGGCTTTTTTCGTGATTGATACAAAATAGAGTTGTTGACGTTGGAATATTTTGATACTTACGGGGGTAGGGCTCCTTCGCAGTCTGCTGGCGGAAAATCTCTGCATCCAATAAGACGTACGTAATATTCGGACGAACGTGGTGATACTGGTAGCAATGATGTAAGTTTCAGCCTTAATTGCGAGGAGAACATTCCCACCTGAACTGCAATGGTATACTCAACATCGAGGATCGTGACGATCATGGGCTTCGCATGTTGATCGATCGGATAGTCGATCCCTCCGACACAAGGAACGACCCAGACAAGGTCAAGATGTTGCAGATGTTTGCTCATCAGTTGAGCCATAACCCCAAGTCCACCTATCTTGATCTTGATCGCCCAATCTTCGATGTCGTACTCCATAGTAGCTATGAGCACCGTACGACGAGATTGGCGTTGTGCAAGCGTAGTGACTTGGGACGCATTGGCATTGCCTGGCCTCTGCCAAATGGGTTTGCTTTGAAGTTTCGAGACAAAATTTGAGACCTTCTCTGGCACAAAGCGATCGGCATGCCAACTTCGGGCAATGGCCAATGGATGGAAGTCGTGCTTCTCAGTTTGCCCAATGCGGTTAAATTTGACAGCATAGAAAGCATGCCGGTAGGCCCACACTCCAGCGATAGCCGTAAGAATAGGAAGTGCCGCAAGAAGAGCGAAAATGAGGACTTGTGCTGTCCGAGAGCCTGTGGGGACAAGTGAGTATCGCATAGTGGCATCGTTGATAAGTATGCGATATGCCAGATGGGGAGATGGCGGAAATTCTTTATCAAGCCAAATAACGTTCTTTAGCAGTGATACTGGCGAAATTAGATCGAGTACAGTATCGTTATCGACGTCGCCGAATGCGCGTGTGAGATCCGGTTCTCCCGCTGGCGTTACTCCCCAGACATTGGCTTGGAATTCACTTGGCAAATCGTCCCTATTTGTATCTCAAGTATCAGCATGGTTTTCTCACGATGCATGATCAACAGCAAGGGGGACTCACATGAGGTCGTACTGCCAGACACCGTCTTGATTTTGCTCAAACGAACTGTACAGGCCAGAATCGTAGCCATACTCGTTGAATGAGCCGTGTACAAACATGTGTGGGTATCTTCGCTCATGCTTGCGGTGCTCAAGGTCGCCTTGCTGCACATGATCGCTACTGCCTATCATCTTTCCCCAGTATTGTACCATGACGTGAGTACCTGGCCATCTCTGAACTTTGGTGCCGCTCCAATTCTGCTTCGTTATTGTGGAATTCGCGCCGGTGTATGTCTCCCAGTCGCTCCAGCTGGAGCCCCAGTTTGTCCTAAGGAAGCTTCTAGTCAGCCTCTCTGTAAAGGGAAGAGAGAAGAGGCTGGGATATACTCACGAGTAGCGGAACATGTCAGCACCAGCCGCCTGGTGGGAGATGTACAAGCTACCGTTGCTGTTTTTGTGGAGGAGAGAATCTGAATAATTCCCGGTCCTTGGGAAAACAATTGGATTGCTACGCTGCCCGATGCGGAGAAGAAAATGATCGATGGACTAAAAACCATTTAGTTCTGCAGTTGCAATTGTATTCGAAAACAGACTACTTACATTCGTAGACGCGTTACCTGCTTGGTTAGTAACATTGGAGACGGTGATAGAGTGTACACCATCCGAGACATTGACGAGGTTCGCCTTGAGTACCCACTTGGAAGGAATTTGCCCGGTAATAGGACCTGTATATCGAGAGACAATCGCTTCCGGATCGAAGGTCATCTTACAATTCACCGAGGCATTATCCAACGATGGCTTTGAGCCGTCGGCCGTTGTAGAATCGATGGTGATCAGATTCTGTACATTTTCGCAATTCATTTCTTGCGAGAAATGCAGTTCAATTGGAACGGTGTCTTGTTTGTTACTCGAGGAGTCTGATACGAGACGATAATCATGTCCCGGGCTGAATTTGGTGATCATAGGCGAGGGTTCCAACCATTTACCTATGGGCACGTACGCCTTGTATCCCCATGGAGACATCAGAAGGGAATTAAGGCAGCCGTTGTTCTTGGTTGAGTTGTCCAATTCTGACATCACACGGTCAGCGGTTGTATTTGACGTGCCAGTTTCAAATCTGCGCTTTTTCGCTTGCTAGATGTTCTATGATCAGGGTAGCAGAAACTCACCAAGCTTTTGCGGGGATGAGATGAGTGTTACTTCATCGTACGGATATAGCAGATTTTTGACAGTAGTGCCTTGGTCGAAAGGAGCAATCAGAGCCGATTTATTGTCGTTACAATCGAAGCCAAATGTCTTGTTATACCCGATATTGCTGTAGAGTAACCATACACTTTGATTTCCCTGTCCTTGACCAGTGAAATCTTGGAGCCCTACAGTAAACGTGTCAGTGCTGAATCATGCTTATCATGAACACCAGAAAAAGGGAAAAACGCACCAGGCCAGCGGCTACGTAGTACACTCCATAATCCCGTTTCAGTCGGGACCCCCTGTGAAAAGGGAGGATATATTGAATATGTCTGCTTGGAGAGAGTTTTAACGTAGAAACCATCATTGAGAGTGGGATAACGTGAACGCATTTCAAACATGGTCTTCATGATATTCCGGATCGGATGCGACGGATCACGGTGATCAAGAATATTCCAGTCATCGGTGCAGCCCTTGTCATATGTTCCTGGTGGCCACTACATAGCCCCGAAGTTAGCATTTGTGATCGACGCATGTAGGGTAGAAGTAAATGTGAAAAGATGACCTACAGGCGCTATCTTTGCGTTACCGACAGTATAACAGCCGTGGTCTTGCCAAGCAGTCGCACTCGACATCGATTGTCTTCCGAATACGTAGTTGTTTGCAGTATTGTCTAGGACATAGAACGCTTGCTCCTCTCCCCACTCTAGCATGGGTATACCTGGAAGCAGCAACGTAGTGATGAAATTTGCCAAATTTTGTTTCATGGTGCCGTTGTCTATAGTTGGCCATCTAAAGACATCCCTATTGCCGGAAGATCATCAGGATTGCTCCCCAAGAATGTATACTTGGCGATGAAGTGTGCCTATAGAGATTGCGGCGATCCTTCACGGTGGTATTCCAGGAGCACTCACTGATTCTGCGCACCATACATATGTCTGGGATCGAAGACGCCTGTGTTCGCATTTATGAGATCGTTTCTAGAGAGATCTCCAAATTAGCATCTTCCCTAGAACGGTGATCCAGAGACGAAGCTCGAAACTTATAGTCTGTTCGAAATATATATTAGAAGCTTCAAGCTTACGTTTTGATGAAATCGTTCCACGCATCGACCTATCCTACGTAAGCTTCATCGCGAATACACACGATTAAGCAAATCGACTCACGAAATCGACTGGTGTGTCACCAGTGGCGCCCTTGTCACCAGTATTACCTGCTACATATCAACATCATGTTTGTCATTGAGCCGCACGGTATCACCATACCCAAGAATTTGGTCAATGCTCGATATGTACTGTAATGAAAGCATGCTGCATCGAATGCCTGTTTGCCTTCGCCCCGGATGAAAAGCGAGCTATCAGAAGTATTGGTAGTCACCCGAATAGCTTTGTCGGTATCATTGACCGCCATCTGAGGCTCTTTGCCTCTTCCAAGGTACACAGCACCAAATGCATTACCTTGAAACTTCTTGTCAGCGTGCTGCCTTCATGAGGTGTTGGACAGACGCTCACCAGAGACTATCTCTCCAGGTATGAAGAAGTTGTTTTTACCAAATGATCCAGCACACCGACGTACGTAGTCTGCGAATTCACCCTGTGCATCAACTGTAATCTGCTGTCCCTTATCCATACGAAATCCATCGATGTCCAGCATAGCGATCTGTAAACAGGAGAAATGTTGGATCCGTGCCCTGACGGAGGGTTTCCATTCCCGCAAGCGATCTTGGACTGACGCAAACTTCGATATCTGGCGTTGCCATTCCGGGTAGTTGTCGAAAGCCGCAATATCGCCATACTGGTCGAAATCGCTGTCACGACAGCTTTTGAAGTTTTCCGTGCCGTTGTTGACTACCAGCTCTCCGTCTACGATGGGTCAGCCATTGCTTAGATCGCGAGGATAAGGTCTGCCGAGGATGGCCGCTTACAATCATTCCAGAATCGCGGATACTCGCACTTATCTAGTTCGGTATTATTAATATCGAAGTCGTGGTATCTTCGACTAGTCTTCCATAGCGCGTTGTGTTCCGTAAACGAGAGCGGTGTAGAAACATTCAGATATCCTTCGAAGCCAATCAAATCGCCCAAGGTTGCCATGGTGTTATCGAGAACGACGTACATTCCACGATCGTGCATCGCTGCAATGCATTGTCGCCATGCATCGATGACACCAAAGTGCGGGTCCAATAAGGTGAGGTCCAGTGGGCTGAAGGCGTCTGCGGCCCAAGGCATATTGATGAGTGGGCTGCCAGCAAGGTATATACCCTTTATGCCCATTCCCGCCAGGTAATCTAAGGTATCCAGTAGACCTGCGATATCGCCGCCGTGTCGTAACTGGGTACCAGCTGAGAGTGGGCATCAGTCTCTTTCCTAAGAATGAGTCCGGAACGGACTCATACATACTAAGATCATGTTCCCACGCAGTGCCATTTGCATCGTCATTTGTAGGGTCGCCATTGATGAATCTATCGAGCATGAGAGTGTAGAAGGGAAACCGCCAATTGACCGGCGAAGGTTGGAAAGCTGCGGTACCGTCAGTCGATGTCTTCGTGCTTGATGGACCGCTGTTGCGACTTACTGTGATTCGGCCATTGACCGTAATAGGCGAGAGGATCAGTGGCAGACTGATTCTGGTTCAGGTTCCAGCTCACCTGCGCGGGATCATATCTTAAAGGAGAAGCGAAGGGAATTAAAGATACAAACGAAGCGACGAAGGAAATGCACAACATATTGCTGTTAGAGGAATAGCAAGTTGACCACAGCAGCGTCAATGAGTGCCTAGAGAGATAGAAAAGAAGAGATGCGGAAAACAAGTGACATAGCAAAGCATTTCGAGGACACTCTGGGACCGAGATTGCACAGAGGACTTTGTCTGGAATTTCCTAGCTTCAAAGAATATCTTCACCAATAGCACCGCGCGAGACACAAGTCTAGTGTTCTTCGAGCACCAACAAAGCAAAAGAGATGGTGACATCAAAAGAAAACTATCAATAGGAACCAACGAAAACCGGGGACGAATAGCATACAAACGGCATCGAGAGACGCAGAAGCGCTGTCAAGCCTTAAGATTGATATCCACTAAACCCAATGCAAAACCCCACCCACGAAGATCCTGATCGGTACGTATCTGTATCGTGGCGACAGCATTGCTCCCAGAAGTGTGCGGACAGACTCTTGTCGTCTGGGCAGGCGAATCAATAAGGATCAAGGGTAAGGTATGGAAAGGATATAGCATCGTTACCTTACTCGCCGAGAATCCAGGGCTAAGTCTCTAGATTCTGCAAGCTAATGATCCCGCAAGATATTTCTAATCTCAATGTAGCCGAAAAGGTGAGTATGGTTGTCAAGGGTGGCTAATGCGGATCTAACGTTGTCTGTGATCCATAGTAGGGACGCCGCTGAGTGGTCAGTAAACGCGCCAGCAGTAGCCCCTGCAATAAGGTAGGCGGTCTCTTTTGGGAGGACATCTTGACAGCGGCTCAAGTGCCAAAGGCTAACTGATCGGCGAAGCAATCCAATCGAGCGACAAACCTGGAGCGGACTCGAATGCATGTTGGAGATTGATCGTCGGACACTAAAGGTTCGTGCGGAACAACAAACGCACTGCTTTTCGCTCGAGGTCTGCACACGAGGGAAGAAAACCCTATTTCTAGGAACATTGTCGTCATGAGTACGCCCCGTACCGTAGCTTTCAGCTACCCGGCTAGCTGTCGATGCTTATGCAGGCTGGTAGTTGTTCAACTGCCGCCGCGTTCTAGATTCGAGTCGCTACGTCTCAGATTGCCTGTATTGCAGGGATGAAACTCATCGGAACTCTGCCAGAAGCTGTAGAGTTTAACGGTATTCCCCGTGCGTCAGCAGCAAAATGTCGAGAGAGCTGAGCGCATGGACTCATTACCTTTGTGTGAGTCCGGATGCTCGTGTTCTGACAATACGGGTATTTGATACCCCTGTCATGTCCAGCTTCTATTCCGAGACGGACATTCTCTCCAGTTGCACGATGCAGCAAGATGATACCAATTGAGGTGAAGTTGATCGACGGAGAACTTTATCCGCGCCGGTGTCTTTGGTTATCGCAAGAGGCCTGTCTAATTTTGGGGGGATCGGCAGCCAGATCGTCATTCCCGCGTGGCACCCGTTAGCCCGGTCCCGTCTCGGCCAAACGTCGAGGTCTGCCATCCATATCTAAGGTAGTGTCTTATTAGACAGGCTACTTTGGTCCCGGTATACGATTTTAAACCTCGGGGAGAGAGATACATTTCTTCGATCTTCTTACTCCTCTGATCATACTCTTCTGTTTTGATGCTCGACTTCCGCTCCGAAGCCTCCTAGAAATTTAAGTGTGTACCAGCATGATAGCACTTCAACGTAATGCTTAACTATAGACCTACGACCAGCCTTTATCGAGCTATCGCTCAAGTCTTGGTGTACGGATCTTCCTATCGAGACACGACAACCCATAACGCGCTCAAGAGCTGCTGACGCGAAGCTGATCGATCGCCAATAATGGATCGTTAAGAGCTTGATGACTCTATCGATCGCGACAATAGTACCACATATGGCCATGACTTTCTTGAATACTCACCCAGATGGCGCTGTTCCGAAGCGTGCCTCTCTTTGCATACCTGTATTCCTTTACTGTCCATATCGCCGTTCTTTGTTCACGGGCAAGTTCTCTGAGGCTTTACCGCACTCGAGCTAGAACAATGACCTTACAGGAGTCCCGACCTTGGACAAAGGCATTCTCGCCAACTTTACCGCCCCTATATAGCTTGACAAAGCTCTGGATTCGATCTCTACGACACGTCTTGTGACTGGCCCTGCATCCTCACAGTCGCCGTCTCTACCCGGGTGCCCACGCAACCCCAGTGCTCGTAGGCTCACTGCACTGCTCTTTCTTCTGGATTTGGTTCATCTGAAACTTTGATCTCTCGTTTGGTGCGGAGGTCCTTCCGGTGACTTATTACGCAGAGTGATTGAGTATTCCCCTCATCATGCTGCATCGTCGCCTCATGACAGTATGTTCAAAGATCCAGCACGACCGCCCGTATTTGCGTCTAGAAGTGCTAGTACCCTTGGTTGTCATCAGCGCCGTAGTGTTTCTGGGAATTTGTGTGTACGTTGGTCTTCGAATCCGCAAGGCAACCCAGCACAGACGGGACAAACAACGTGATGTCGAGCTTTGCGGGCAGAGCTGGTGTATGAACCCGCCTTTGGAGGTGGCAGGAGACGTGCAAAAGGTAGTGACTAACGACGAAAGAAAAGCAGTCAATTAGACGAGGTCTAGGACTAGACCGATCAGGTGTGTATGAATAGGCACGGGGTAGAATATACAGTTTCAAGATCTGCCAAAGATGCTGCGAATGTCGTAGTCTTGCTAATAGAGTGATCAAGCTGCTCTAATCCAACCTCTCTTCCTCACCTTCACCGAACTCTAACGTTAATTGCGCTAAAATGGGTTAATGACGCTCGGCCGGGGGGCTTCGCTACTATCGGTGTCTTTCATCTCTTAACCTCATTGTTTGACTAGCACTAGAGCCATCTTGCCTTTTTGATTACGTTGAAAGCCATTGTTCCCACTTGTTGAACAAAGAGTTGCGCACAGCACAGAATACCCCTTCTAACAATGACATTGATATAAGACTGGTGTACAGTAGTCAGCCCACGGTAGATCAACCCGCTTGATTCTGCGAGAATTGGCGTACCTGAACGCTTCGAAGACTAATCTTCGATCTGCTCACCTGCGCCATTCTCGGTCATCTTAATCGGTGCAAAGGTTCTTCGGCCGGTCGAAGAAGCCGTTGAGGATCTCTAGCTGGTTCCGGTAACCAGCAGAACACAGAATGGATTCGGGGATCGTTCGAACGAGTTCTATCTCTAGCAGGAACAGGGATCGCGCAGCAGCTCGCCGCGAGGTTCAGGAAGAGCTTAACCTTGCCCACATGAGAGGAGTTATGAAGAGCGTCCGACATACAGCACGCGAACAAGGGTCGGGAAAATCGCGAGTGGTCTTGAAAGAACATACTCCATCTTCGCCGTCACACAGCAGTAAGGCCGTACTGCGGATCGAGACAAAGTTCCACAAGGTTTGCCCCGATTACTACAAGCTGGGACCTTCCATTACGGAGAAGAAGCATGGTCGCGTGAGTACTCCTGTTAGAGGAGAGGATGCTGATCGACGCCAGAATGCCGAAGAAAGACGCCATAGCCAGAGGAGCAAAATATCCCTTTCTGAAGATATTAATCTCTTCAAAGCTATTGAAGAGCAGACAAAAGAAACACCAGCACTTAGGCGTCAGAAGCCCACGTTACAACTTCGAGCAGACTTCGCCACCACCCCAGAGTACCCCCCGATGGACCCTCAAGCCCCAAAGAACAAGCATTTGGGCTTAAGTCGTGCGAGTAAGGGAGATACTGATCGACGCCAGACTGCCCAGCCAAGAAGCTATAGCCAGAGGATCAAGGATCCGCAGCCCAAAGATACCAGTATCTCTCCAGCTGTTGAGGAGCGATCAAAAGAGTCACCAGCACCTATGCGCCAGAGACCTACATTGCAAACTCGAACAGACCCCACTAGCGCTGAACATTTCGCTCAATCTGACTATCGGCAGACTAATCCATATGCTTCGCAGAACGAGCAGCGTCGCGTAAGTGCTCCTATCATCAAGAAAGATATTAATCAATGCCAGATTATGGAGATCATTTCTCTCTATGAAGAGGTGAGGGAAGAGAAGAAGGAAATAGGTTTTCCGCCGCCCATACCGCCGAAGTCTGAGAGAAGAGGAAAGGAGCAAAGGCGTGTTGCAAGTGGGCATAGTGGTACTGATGTGGCTTTCATACCAGCTACTGACAAGCAGGCAGAAATAACATCAGCACCGAAGCGCCACAAGCCCACACTGCGCATACGAACAGACCTAGACAGCGCCAGCCATCTTGATCACTCAGCTCCTGAGACATGGGCCAGTCAGCAAATACTCGATTACCTACAGATGAATCCTTTGGCTCTGGAGAATGAACACCAAGGTACAAGCTCTCCTGTCGACAAGAAGTCTACAGACCGTTGCCAGGATTATAAACAAGACCGTAGTGGCGAAACAAGCCAGAGGCCTCGACTTGTGGATATTGTTCGCCAAGGTCTTGCAGAAAGCGAAGCAGGGTCACCAACTCTCAACCCATCTAGATCAGCTTCCCTGTACGGAGACTATAGCTGCATCTATGAGGAGTACTCGGACTGATCGGCCGAGGAAGTATCGTGGTATGGGTTTTGAGCTTCATCGTATCTGACTCGTTTTCTTTGTAGAATGTTGGCTTTTGCAGGACTTACCTAGTGTTAAAAATGAATGTTCTTCTTGTTCAACGATACATGCTTATGACTCCGTGGTAGCGCGATTAGTCTTAGTATGAATGCTGGTGAGTGTTGTATGTCCTTAATAGTATTCCGTCCACCATGGTTTGGTCCCCCTTGGGAAAGTGTATTGACAGTTTTACGACGGCCTAAACAAAACTCATCGATAGTATGGCAATAGTTCTAAGCAATTGTCTTGCTCGATCAAGCCATCCAAGAAACCAGTCTGGTGAAGGCTTTCGGTATATAGAGAGCTCGAAAGACGCTGGAGGAGTGTACCATGCCACAGGATGAACTATTTGCGAGCCTACTCCGCCCGCATGTAGGAAGCTTTGCTGGTGGAGGATGTGATGCCTAAAGTACATGCTCTTTCTGGATCTCTTAGTGATAGTGACGGGCAGTCAAACCGAAGTCCTGGCTTTAAGAGGATTAGGATTGATAAGATCGATAAGACTGATAAGATTAGAACCACAGCTTCAAGCAGCGTCTTTTTCGGCAACGAATTGATCATCCAGGGCTCAATGGGCTGAAACCCAGACTTACTACTACGATGGCAGAGCTTGCTGATAGTCCAGGTCTGCCACGGTGGCTGTCCGTCACCGGGCAACCTCTGGGATCAAGTCTCGATGCAAGCTTCGAAGGTCTGTCGCGATCCTCGCCACCATCCCGTCCACACGCATGCTGATAGTGCTGCAGGTCAATGCTTATCAGTGAATGCTTTTGAGAAACTGAATCAGCTTGGCGAAGGAAGTAGGTTTGGACTCGGTTTCGAACCTCAATAAATATCATCTAAAGGTCGCATACAGCTTACGGCGTTGTTTTTCGAGCCCGAGCGAAAGAGACCTCCAAAATTGTAGCCCTCAAACAAGTGCGCATGACGCCTGAAGAGCGCCAGAATGGCGTACCAATCACGGCCCTACGAGAGATCTCCATACTCCGATACCTACGGCATAGTAATGTTATCGGCGTATTTGATGTGGCTGTTGGAGGAATGCTCATGGATGAGGTCTACATGGTCATGGAGTATGCAGAACAGGTTGGTAGCCCAATACCAAGGGCTTACCCCTCAGGCCCTCAAGAGTAATGGCGCACCTGGCTGGCTTATTTTCCTTCCGCCTCGAAGCGGAGGGAGTGCCGGTTGCTTCGGGCTTGTAGGATTTGGCAAATCTTCTTGATGAGCTGCAGGTCAGATTTACACTAAGCCAAGGTTCGTCCAGTGATTAAGAGTGAATTAAAGCTCGAATACTAAGATTACACGTAGCGAAATGTCTGTTCCGACAGTTGCTGGAAGGCGTCGAGTATCTTCACAGGAACGATATTATACACCGGTAAGCCGATTCCTCCACCTCTCAGTACACGAGCTAATTTCGTGGTAAAGAGACATCAAGATGCAAAATCTACTCCTGACCGCCAAGGGCGAGCTCAAACTTGGTACGCACTTTGGTAGGACTTGCTACTTATTCTGACATACTTGATGCAGCCGACTTCGGCATGGCTCGAGCCTACAGCCCTCGACCTTTGACTCCAGGGGTAGTTACTGTCTGGTATCGTAGCCCCAAGCTTCTTCTAGGGACCAAGAATTATGGCCCCGCGGTCGATATGTGGTCTGCCGGACTTGTTCTCGCAGAGCTTCTCCTGAGCACGCCATACCTCACCGGTGAAACAACAATTGAACAGCTCTCTCTCATTCTCAAGCTCCTTGGATCTCCAACAGGAGACGACCTTGCAGCGTTCTCGGCAATGGGTTGCCCTGAGCTCATCAAGTGGCGGAGGGAGTCGTTAAATATGGGTCGGGTCGACAACATCGAGCGCAGATTCCTAAATGAGATATCCCCCGAAACTGTGACTATGCTCAAGGGGTGCCTCAGATGGAATCCCCAAGCCCGTTTCACTGCAACAGAGGCACTCGCGAAGAGCAGGAGCAAACACGCTGCAACGGCCGAGAGATGGTGGAAAGAGAGTCCACGGGCGATTGGGAAAGAGCTTCTGCCCACATTTCCTGGTAAGGAGCTTCTAAACACCCTTCAATCTTTTTTAGACGTTCAAAAAGCTTGAGAATGCCTGAAAGAGCTATCCTTTAGCTTCAAGGGGAAGAGCTGACACCGAAATCTACTTAGAAGTTCGCAATGGAGCAGCGTTTCCAAGCCTAGAGAATCGCAGCAGAGTGAAGCAGGCAAAGGTTGGCGTAGGCTCGATAATTGGGGCAAAGGATGCTTCAAGTAATTATGTGTTTGATTTCGATGATGGCACCCGCAGGCCTGCAAAGAGACCTCGTGCAAGATAGAAAATCACAACGAACGGAGAACCAGCACTCCCAACAGTCAAAGCGTTCTTTCCCTTGCGGCATGGTCAGGAAAACATTCGAAGCGTCAGCCTGGCAAATCGTGATCTCATCACGGAGGGTATGAGTTTGGTACAGTCCTACGATGCGGACAGTACTCCGTACATGTACTAGTGATCTGTCTGCGGCGGTGTCATCATGCAAGCCACGGAGGATCTCTCTGCAGGCTGACCGCTCTTAAGAAGGACTGCTCAACAAGCGATACCAATCAGTATTTTAGGTAGCTTGGAGCTTGGCGTTTGTGGCTCTTTGCTCTGCATGAAGCCGTTGCACGTTGCTCGAGTGCCTGCCAATAGCATCACTGCACCGAATGCTCCCATAACCCATACCTGCATCCGACTACTTTATAGTCAAGTTCACCGTCCGCTCGATAGGTGTGATCTCTTTACCCGTGCGTAATCCTCCTTAAACTGGGTGTTGCACCCGGGTTGACATGCCCCGGGCGAGACGGTCACGGATCGTTTGGGCGGGGCGGCACGCGTGATCCAATCCTACCTTACCTCCCACTCTCCCACGCCACACTCTCGCGTACCAACTAAGTACGGAGTATGAAGCTATGAGCACGAGCTAGTAGCTCTCTATTCTCCGGACTCGAATACTTGAGGAAGTACATCTGTGCGTACAGGTTACCTACTGCGAGTAACGGCCGGGATTCTGCTTTTTACGATCTTCATACAACCGGGAGAAGATGACCCGGAAAGCCGTATATGTTACCACTTTGGTGGCTTTTCTTGCTGGTGAGCTCTACGGTTCACCTTGCGGTAGGACGATACTGATAAGCCTTGAATAGCTGCTGCTATGAGTCTAGCGAGCATCATAATACCGCGGTGGATCAGCTGGGATAATGAGACTGTATGTTATGCCCTACATTTACGACAGAGGCTCTGCCGTGCATGTTGAGCTTTCTGCTGACGCCCCATACTGCCGTAGATCAGCGGCGAGCGGATACATTACACCTACGGTCTACACCGGCGATGCAGCTCCATTGATGGCAGATGCGACTACTTTCCTCAGCAAGAAGACTGCCACCATGATCGGTACTTCTGCTCGATGTGGCGCTCAGTCGGCTTCTTGATGTCATTTGCCATTGTCATTGAAGGCATGACGCTTATTGCGTATCTCGTCATACTGGCTGGCGGAGTCCAGAAACGGGCAACAGGCTGGAAGATACTGAGTGGCATGCTCTTGCTAGTCGGAGCCGTGCAGCTTACTAGCATGAGTCTCATGGTTAGTCCTCGAAAGCCTCATCCAAAGGCTTCGCGGTCCTCTGTGGGGTATGAGCATGAAACGCTGACACCAACTCGCAGGCGTTCCTGTACGATAATGACGATCGCTTCTATCCTGGTTGGAAATTGGATGACTCGTGGATCATGTGCACCATCAGCGGCAGTGTTATGGTGCTTATAGCAAGTATAATCATTGCTTCAGCATTTACTCTGCCATCGGAAGGGGGCTACGAATTAATACCGAACTACGAGGAAGAGGAATAGCAACCGATCACGGCTTAGGTACATTTCATGAAGACTTCACGCTAGACGAGAGACGCCACGCGAAACGCTTCGTACTGGACCCGTCTGGAAGGGCACACCTCCGCCCGGTTTGTTGCAAGCTTCGACGGCCACTGGCGAACAATATCTTGCAAGACCTGGGATTCTATGGGAGCAGAGTGGCTATAACGGGCTACGTATGGCTCAATGTCTTCGTATCTCTACGATTGCTGGTGGTAAGTTCTTTATCTGCAGGGGTTCGCGAAGCTTTTAGATGGGCGGAATGTTCCACGAATCCACAGTTGAAAATACGTAAATACAGAAGGTCCACGTTATATCTTAATCAATTTACATGGCCGGGAATAATCAATATCAGAAACATGTCCTTCTCATGTCTCATATAATCTTGAAAATCCTCCTTTTGGTGGCTGCAGCCAATTCCTTTCATCGTATACCTCCTCCCCCTCAATAACATGAAACGTATATATAAATCTACTCTTCCCACTCTCATTCTTCTCACTCTTATGCAACAGGTTCCCATGGATAAGTACCAACGTACCCGCCTTCACCTCTCCCAACTCATACTCCTCCTCTCCCTCCCCATCCTTATCCCCACTTCCCCCCTTCTCCATCCCCCTCGGCCACCTCCTACCCTCCACCTCCACGAACTCCGTCCCCGTCCCACCCCCCTTCCTCACAAACCTCTCCCTCACCGGCGCCCGCCTATGACTCCCCCTCGCAAAACTCAAACACCCATTCCCCACCGTCGCATCCTCCAACGCAACCCAAAACCCCACCGCACTCGGCGGGTTCGTGTACAAGAACGTGCTATCCTGATGCGGCGGCACCCGACCGCCAATCTCCGGCTGCTTGCAAATGACCATACTCTGCAACACTCTCGGATCACGGAAGCCGAGATGTTTCGCTATACTGGTGTGTAAAGGCGTGAAGGTAGCGGAGCGGAAGGGCGGGGAGAGGGCGTGCAGGTAGTGGCCTATCTTGTTGATGGCGCGTTCCTTGGGTTTGGAGAGTCGGCGCTTAGGGTTGGGGTCTGAGGCTGTGGGTGGAGGGGTGGAGAAGGCGTCTTCTTCGAAGAAGAAACGGATCTTGTCGCCGGAGGTGAGGAAGTAGCTGTCGCCGACGTGAGCTGTGGAGTCGCCGGTCGAGAAGGTGGTTAGGGGGTGGGTTTCTAGGGGGAAAGAGGTGAGTAGGTAGTGGGTTTCGGCGAGGAGGGCGGATACGGTGGAGGGGGAGAGGGCGGATGGGAGGATGAGGTAGCCGTCGCGGTGGAAGGTGGAGAGTTGGGTGGGGGTTAGCGAGGTGGGAGGGGTGGAAGGAGGAGGGGATGTACATGAGGGCGCCATCTTGATGTTGGCAGCTTGAACTACTAAAGCAGAAATCCTTTCTTAGTACAATGTCTCCTCCCAGATCGGATCAGACGAAACGTGAGGACCGAGATGAGAGTCACGTGCTGATAAGAGTACGATCTGCAACTAGAGTACGACATGACCCGCCCAATGTCTTTGTGAACCTCGGTTTGTGACGGAAAGAACCCGCATGTGTCGACATAAATGCTGGTCATGGGAAGTGTCGATCGAGAGATGATATCGATTTCTCATTTTGTCATGGCCTCTTACTCGCAGCTCAATCCCAACGGTTCTGGAAGTGCACGACCACTCAGGACTCTGCCCGTCGCAGGACGCACGTTTTGCGGCAATGGAGCACCATAAAGAACTTGAGATGGGAAGGGGGAAACTAGAGACGCCTGACTCGAGCGGCGAGACTGTGAATGATCTTTCTCTCCGCAATGTCGAAGCGGTCGACATCCGCGTCAGAGACTTGGGTGTCAGCATTAATGTCTCTCCCAGCAGCTTTACGGCTTTCAAGGCTCGCCTCAGCGGACGGAATGGACAGGAGAAGATACTCAAGCACATACTCAAGGATGTTGATGCCGATATGCCCAGTGGCAGCCTTACAGCCATCATTGGCAGTTCTGGGAGTGGCAAGACATCCATGCTCAATGCACTATCCCACAGGTTGAAAGGTGCTAGGCTCGGCACAGCGGGTACCATACTCTACAATGGCAATCCTAAGCTGTCGAGCGTTCGAAGTGCCTATGTTATGCAGCAAGACGTCCTACTGTCGACTCTGACCGTGCGCGAGACACTAGCCTATGCTGCGGAGCTACGACTACCCCCTCCCACGACAGCCGCCGAGAGGCATCAGATTGTTGAGGACGTTATCCTAGAACTTGGTCTCAAAGAGTGTGCTAACACCAGGATCGGGAACAACATTCACAAAGGATGCTCGGGTGGCGAAAAGAGAAGGACAAGCTTGGGGGTCCAGATGCTTTCGAATCCCTCCGTACTTTTCCTAGATGAAGTGACAACCGGTCTCGATGCAACGAGTGCTTTTCAGTTGATCAGAACGCTCAAGATGCTTTCGAGCAAAGGACGGACCGTAATTGTCACCATACACCAGCCCAGATCGGAGATATGGGGGCTTTTCGATCACCTGATTCTCCTCAGCCGCGGTTCACCTATATATAGTGGGCCAGCAGCTGAGTGCCTAGATTGCTTCGCTCGTCAAGGTCACAATCTTCCTGCTTTCGTCAATCCGGCCGAGTTCCTGATCGATCTTGCGGCTGTGGATACCCGCACTGAAGAGTCTGAAATCCGGTCAATTGCTCGTGTCGAAGCCTTAAAGCAAATATGGAAAATCACTTCACTCGAGCGGATGTCTAAGACGTATGAAGATAAACGGCCCAGCAATGGAGTACCCATAATAAGTCACGCTTACGCAGGCAAGCACTCGGCAGCCGTTGGCCGACAGATTAAAGTCCTGACTGCCCGAACATTCAAGATGACATATCGAGATCCCATGGGTATGGCTGGTAGTCTTCTCGAAGCTATTACTATGGGAGTCATCATGGGGTTAATCTTCCTTCAGCTGGATGGCAGTCTAGCAGGTATTCGAAGCCGGGAAGGAGCGTTATATACTGCCGCTGCTCTACAAGGATACCTCATTCTACTATTCGAGACATACCGTCTGACAGTCGATATTGAGCTGTTCGACCGTGAGCGTAGCGAAGGCGTAGTCAGTGTCCCAGCATTTCTGGTCAGTCGTCGGCTCGCCAGGGTTTTCGTCGAAGACATACCCGTACCATTCATCTTCTCAGTCATCTTCTACTTTATGGTTGGATTCCGCGCGGAAGCCAGCCAGTTCTTTACGTTTCTCGCCATCAGCATACTGATGCAGTACATCGCTGTCACGTTTGCCACCACATGCGTTTCCGTGTCACGACATTTCGCAGGCGCTTCGCTGATTGCCAATATGGGCTATACGATACAGTCTCTAGGTTGTGGTTATTTTGTGCAGTCGAACCAAATACCAGTTTACGTACGTTGGCTGAAGTGGTCTGCCTATGTGTTTTACGGCTTCGGTGCTTTGACGGCGAACGAATTTACTGCTCACACCAACGATCCTGCTGGCCGATTATATGACTGTCCTTCACCTGGTGGTACAGCAGATCCAATTTGTGAACAATACACTGGCCGCTTCGTCATGGACTCGTTGGGCTTTCCGCGCAACTGGGTCTGGATACCTATCGTTGCACTAGTCGGGTTCGCCTTTGCCTTCTATATTGGAGCCGGTCTGATACTGCGATTCTGGAAAGTTGAAATGAGCATATCCAAAGCGCAGCATGACGATGGCGATCGGTCCGCCGGCAAAGAACTCAAGACTCGATCGCGAGACGATATCCGCACCGTCGAAATTACACTGAGTAATTATTCACTGGACATACAGAAGCGTGACGTCTGGTTGCGGAAGTCCACGAAGCTGTCGATCCTTACAACAATTAACACCAAGTTCGAGCCAGGTTTACTCAACGTCATCATGGGTCCTAGCGGTTCCGGTAAAACATCGCTACTGAATACCATGGCACGTCGACTGAAGAGCTCGCTCTTCACGCGGTATCAAGTCAATGGTGACATGCTCCTCAATGGCGCTGTACCCTCGGAGTCTGTTATAAGATCGATATGCGCATACGTCTGCCAAGATGACGACGCCCTTCTTCCCTACCTCACTGTACGAGAGAATCTGCGCTTTGCCGCTGGCCTTCGGCTGCCTGCCCATCTTTCCAAAGCGGAGAAAAATCGACGGGCTGAATCGGTATTGCTCCAAATGGGCCTGCGTGATTGCGCCAATACCTTGGTCGGCGGTGAGCTCGTCAAAGGCATCAGCGGTGGGGAGAAGCGTCGCGTGACAATTGCCATCCAGATACTTACGGATCCAAGGGTTTTACTGCTGGACGAGCCCACGTCTGGGCTTGATGCCTTTACGGCCTCATCGATTATGGATGTGCTTCGAGGTTTGGCTCAAGAAGGTCGGACCTTGATTCTCACCATACATCAGTCACGGTCGGATCTCTTCAAGCACTTTGGTCATGTACTTCTCCTCGCCCGTGGCGGCTTCCCCGTATATGCCGGAGCAGGCTCTCATATGCTGGAGCACTTTGCATCTCTGGGGCATTCCTGCCCACTGGCGACGAATCCAGCTGATTTTGCTCTTGATTTGATCACTGTCGATCTGCAGCAATCCGACCGTGAAGCAGCTAGTCGGGAAAAGGTCCGTTCGTTGATCACTTCCTGGACCGACACCTCCCCACCCATCCATCGCTCAGTGTCTCGCATCGCGACCCCGGCCGAGCTTGGCTCCTTCGTCCGTTCGATGACCCCTTTCCGTATAGCTTTTCCGCTTCTGCTGCATCGAAGCTTCATCAACTTCCGCCGTAATCCTCCATCAATTATTGCCCGGACCACACAGGTCTTAGGCTTTGCTGCTATACTGACCCTGTTCTTTGCACCCTTAAAGTCGGACTATATCAGCATTCAAAGTCGACTTGGCTTTGTGCAAGAATTTGCCGCTCTTTATTTCGTGGGCATGCTTCAGAATGTGGCCGTCTATCCTGACGAGAAGGCCGTCTTCTACCGAGAACACGACGATGGCGCTTACCCCGTCAGCGCCTTCTTCTTGCAGTACACCGTTGCCGAGATACCCTTCGAAATCGTTACATCTCTCATGTTCGCAGTTCTGACGGTCTTGGCTGCTGGACTGCCCAGAACGGTATCAGTCTTCTTCATAGTAGCATTCAATTGCTTCTCCGTCGTCTCCTGCGGTGAGAGCATAGGTATCATGTTCAACACATTAGTCGCACACACCGGCTTTGCAGTCAACCTGACCTCGGTCATACTCTCCATAGCGACCATCATGGGAGGGATCATGTCTCTCAACATCCCTTCATTTCTACAAGCGTTCAACCATCTCTCCCCCATCAAATGGTCGCTCGGAAACCTTGCTCCCTATACGCTCACGGGGATCCGCTTTTCTTGCCCTGACGCTCAGAAGCTTCCGAACGGAGAGTGTCCCATCAGCACTGGAGAGCAAGTATTGAGCCTCTACAACCTGCAAGCAAATGCCGGACTCAATCTCATGGCCTTGGGGCTCTGCGTGGTGGCGTATCGGATGCTCGCGTACGTGCTGCTCGTGGCTCGGAGGACTCGGTGGGATTGGAGGAGCTTCTGGGGAGACAGGAATAAATAAGGCAAGGCACAAAGGCATGAGAGGAGCATTCCAGTATGATGGACTTACGATTTAACGTATCTGTGATATAGAGGATAGAGGCATATAGACCTGGGTGGTCTGAGGTTTTGAGCGTTAAGCGAGCATAGCATGGCTTTTTGTGGCATACATGGCGCTGTTGCTATAAAGCTTCCATAATTCCTTCATAGATGGCGCTCTTGCTATAAGGCTACTAGAGACTCTACCGGAACTTCGAACAGCATCATGTCGTGAAACCATTGACAAAGTGGGTCTCTCTGTGTTTGTTTACAATGCTGCTATGGACCGGTTCCTCTTCATGGGGTTCTTTCTTCACTGATATCATCAGCCATGGAGCTAGAAAACTACTGAGATAACCTCCTGGTTCGAAAAAATGCAACCCAGGTACAAGTTCATGCACTAATTACTCAGTCCTCAGCTGCCAAATCAATTACAGCTCCAACTCCACCACCATCATAACCGTCACGACCTTGGTTGCTGCCACCACTGGCAAGAGTGCGAAGATCGAATCGACGCCGTTTCGAACATCAGTCTTTGCCCCCCCATTCTCGACCCCGGACCTTCTTGATGGTTTGATGCTGATTCATAGAAAATAAAATGGTCCCATGAGCTTGAAAGACGGGCGATGAAAATCCAGAAGAGCTAGAAGTACTCTGGCTGTCGAATACAGTTCCAGTAATGTTAGCACAAGGAGTCGGTGATGCTAGGGTCACAGGAATGAGATGAACGATCTTGATGTATAGAGATCGGCTAGTAGATTGTATTCTAAGCGGAGGTGGGATGGATGAAGAGACGCCCGAGATAGTTGGGCCGCATGTGTTTGGCTTTGGAGCTGAGAAGATATCCAGAACAGCTGAAGATTTTTCGGGTTCAGTTTATAGTTTATGGTGTGCACGTTTATGGTCTCATATTTTCTGAATTCCGGTGAACAATCCAGAGCACACCTCTGTCGCAGCCCATCGTAGCGAACAACGCTCCTAGTCTCCCCGACGTACATTCTCACCCCACGCTAATCAAGCTCCCCTCCTCTGCCTCCCCCGAATCAAGCTCCCCCTCCTCTGCCTCCCCTAAAGCGTTAAACCCTTCGCCCTCGTCTTCACCAACAAATCCCCACTCCCCTTTAAGTGGGGGGAAAAGGGGGGAAGATGAAGATGGGGGTAGGTGTGACTATCCCTTGAAAGAGGAGGCTGTGGGCGTGGACTAAGGGGGGGAATAGTGTAGCCCAGGTACTTGCCGAAGATGGTTTGGAATCGAGCGAGGAGATCTAAGGTGGTTTGAACTGATGGCTGGGTCGATTTATAGGCCCTAATCAATTGAAAACCTTCAAGCTATCTTTTAGCTCACTTGATGGACCCCCTAGGATCAGTAATCAACATTGTGGCCGGTCCTGGCTGCTAGTGACTGGGCCCAAAGCTGGGAAATATACGCTTGACCGGTTGTTCAGTAATCAAATCAATCGAGACACATGAGCTACGCTATGCCCCTTTTTCTTTCAGAAGAAGAATGAGATTCTGTCGGCGGACTCCAGAGCTGGTCAGTTGACATTCGTGGCATAAGGGCAGTAGATATGTCGCATGTATTAGATCTGAGCTAGGATATGCAGTCAGCATACCAAACAAAATGGCTCCCCTAATCTGAGCTAGTTGAACGACTGGGCTCTGTTTCAGACGTATAGGCTATTGAAGTGGCTAGGTCATCGTATGTTCCAGCACAGCGAGGCTAAGTTGAATTGTGAACAGGGGCTATATACTCTATTGGACGTAACTGTCGCCTCTCCAGCCTAATGGGCTCCATGCTGAAGTGGGGCGGGCCTAGTCGCTTTTGTCGACGAGCCGTGCGTTACCAACTTCCAACAAAAGCACAAGCATCTGCGAGTAACCCATGCCAGGTTCAGGCACCTCGACGTCCTACATGAACTTTGAGTATCTTCCCGGACACAGTGACCGGTTTGCCGGAGAGGTACTCGTAATCCCCACCGCTCGTGCTCACATAGAGAACATCCCAATCGGCGGCCGTTCGCCCAAAAGCGCATGACGTTGGACCCGGCATGCCGGCAATGTATGTAGCAGCGCCGCCTTCACGGGGTACGAAGGCGACACCGTTCTTGCCTTGGGTGTAACTTGTCACGTAGATGTCGCCATGATCATCGATTGCGATATCGTCAGGCCCAAAGCCTCCATATGCCATGATGGTATAGTTCCCAACTGCCTCGCCCTTGGAGTTGACGGCGACCTTGACTAAAGTCTCATGCTGCGTGTTTGTGAAGTAGAGAAAACCGTCGTGGAATCTAAGGCCATTGACGCCAAAACCAGTAGATTGTGTATAACTGTTGTTGATTGCCACTCGCGACGCCCCAGTGTTGATGTTGACGCTGAAGATGACCCCAAGCAAGAAATCGCTGACGAGCAAAAGATCACTCTGACCGCCCAGGAACGTCATGCCGTCAAGAGCCTTTGCTTGCGGCAGAGTTGCTATCTTGGTAATCTCCGCTGAGCCGAGCCGGTCTGGTAGAAACTTTCGCATATCGACCCTGAATATGTACGCGTCGCCGTATCCTTCGAGTTTTTTCGACGAGTAGTTCGCAGTACAAACGTGGAAGACATCTGGAGCTGTTTCGACAATGCCTAAGATCGAAGCAGTCTCGTGGAACTCGTGCACCAGGATGGGCTTGCGAGACCAAAAAGGGTCGACTTGGTAAATGCGTGGCCGAGTGTCCTCCGTCACGATAATCTGTCCATTGCTGCGCACTGCGAGGTTCTCTATCCACGTGTCGGCTGGGAAATCGTAAACGATGCGTGCGGGCAGAGGGAACGTAACATTGGATTTTTCAGTGACAGTTGGAAAGACGTTCCTTTGGTCGATAGGGGAAGGCCGAATTTCCGATGCAAATAGCATTAGAAGCAATCCGGCGAGCATACTGAGAATTCGATACATGATATTCGGAGATTTACGTGAGGGAGTGGGAACGACGGTGAAAGTTATTGTGTGGTACTTGTGGATCTGGAGTATACACACAAGCGACTTGAATAGGTCTGCAGCTGATATGGCAAAAAGAATTAGGAGATATACCGGCTCATGAGATGGTTTAAGTACTCTACCTTTTCCTTGAGGGATGCTACTAAGACTATGTAATTGGAGCGCATAACCAACAAAGCCAATAAGTCCGAATGGCAGATCTTGACTGTAAGGAGGACCATGCAAAGCCAAGACACACTTACTGTAGGTCTACAACGGTAAGAAGAAAGGATTTGTAATTAGTGATTACTGAACAACCCAGTGATGCCAAGACCTCTGACGAGCCCCCTACAAGAAGGTACCAGTACCGCACTGCGACCACGGCAGCGCGATCGGAGTTCGCCGCAGAAACCCCTAGATTAGCGCGATGTATTGGCATCGAATCCCCGACCATTGTTGGTTGGGCTCCTCGTCGATTGGAGTTGGTAAAGGATGACAGCCATGCGAGAGCTATCTAGTCCGATAACCTCGGACAAGCAATCGCGAACAGTAGTCTCGTCCCATAATCGGATCCTCTGGTATCCGGAGAAGCACTTGATGGCCGTCAGATGGGCGTGGAGACGCAGCAACAGGGCGTCAGTGCTCGCAGGGCCGTTGTCGTGCTGGCTTAGAATCATCGATGGTCTGCATAGCCTATCCTTTCGTGCCATGTACCTTCAAAGATGATGTATTCCTGCTTAGATAAGCTGAAGTAGAAGATCGTACGTATATCACTCGCATAGCGTCCTTTAATAAACATGGGTCCTACTTCGAACTTTGCTGCTGTCTGAGTCGAAGCGTGAGCTGTGCTAAATTCTTCGAACTTGCAGACATATCTTGATCTATATCCTCCATATGACTGTGCTTCAACCTTCCAACCCGCTAGCGCCACTTGCTAGGTGCTAACAATTCGAGATGAATTGTTTTGCCGTCGTACTTTATTCGTCCGTATGGGCTTCGCTAACTTGGTCTTTCAAGTTATGATGGACGGCAAGCACTCCAATCTATGTAGCTCGCCATCGATTGATATCCCAGTGGCTGTTGTTGGGGATTACAGCATGCTCGGCCCATTGTTATGACCATCTCCTATTTGATGTCTTCAACACTGCCCCGATGGGGAGAAGAGATGCCATGCTGAACAAGAAGAACCTGAGGACCGCAATTCGATTCGATCCCACAACCTCTAGAACAGAAAAAGCAAGCGAAGTCGCTAGACCCGAATCTTTCTCTGGAGTTCTGTGAACTGCTAGGAGCTCTCGAGGCGATGTCGCACCAAACTAGACGGTTTCGCTTGTGAAAGCCAATCTCCTTTTATGATCCATATTCGTAATGTATAAGTGTTTAGTTCCAGAAATGTGTTGTCTTATAACGCATGCTTTGTGTCTATTTTGCTAGATATGAATATCCAGAGCAATGCGACAATGGTGTTGATTGCGAGCCAATCTTGGGTTCCAAGCAGACGGTTTTGCCTGTACGTGGCTGACTTAGTTGGATTGTGTGTAGGCGAGTGATTCTACTGGCTGGTCTTAGCGCCAGCGTCGAATGTAAGGCGATGTCTCGCTCGGATACAATGGCGAAGTCCCCCTATCACCACTTGAATCCGATGCTAATGAAAGGCCACCGAGGCAAATGTTCAGAATAATTCGTCAGCTGTCACCAAATCAAAAAGAGGTCCAATGTTCAGGCGCCAAAGCGGTCGAAAGGCGATCGGCAACTCCAAGATCAGGTCTGAATCTAGAGTATAGCGCCGAGACCTGTCAGCCTGATCGGCAATTATAGAAACAGCTGCAGGAGGTCGCGAAGAGCCCGACCCCACCTTCTGAACTCTTTCATGCGTGAAGGGGTGTGCCGGTTTGCGGCCAGCGACATGATGCTGGGATCAAAGCCATATCTAGTGCCCAGAGCCGCAACTCTGGCTCAGCCTGGCGACTCGCTCTGGATCCAGTCTTGTATACATGCTGTAGTGTTCTCTTATCACATATACTTTATGAATGTTTGAGACGAGTTTTGTTCAATCATGGGTCTTCCTGTGTTCGGCACAAGCAATTACAGCAATACCCAGTGGATTCCCGAGTCAAGTGGTCGTGGAACATGGGGTCTTGTGCAGAGTTGTTTGCGGACTTTGCGTATACAGTGCAGTCCATCTCAATGTCTTTCATCGAAATTGCGGGTGGTGGGCAAGAGGTTTCATCAAGTGCAAATGGCTAGTAGTTGCCCTACTAGCACCTGAGTTCATTGTCTTTAATGCCTGGTCTCAACGGCGACAAGCGGTCAGGATAGCTCGCATGCTTCGGAGACTCAATGGACAAGAAGAGCCAAGCTATAGCATCCGGACTGGATGGGCGCATTTCTGGCCAAGAGCTGGTATGTTCGACCTAGAAAACCCCAAACGGCAAGACAAAACTAAAAGCCCAAGGCTTGGCAGGCAGTTCTAACCAATGGTGGCGGATTGGCTCACGTGACCCATGAAATACAAGATATCTTATACTCAGCATTTACTCTCAATTGCTAACACATAGGACCACAGAAATACTGTAGCCTTTTACCAACGAGCGGAAGTAGTTAGAAACCGTACTGGTCTCGCTTCTCATAGATGTAACCCAGATTCCTTTGACCAGAACGCGCAAAGCGATGACGCCAATAAATCAGACCTCGAATATGGAATTCGACAAATTGAAACGTCAACAAATAAATTATCGAAACAAAGCGAAGAGGTTGCAGAGATACGTTTTGGTATTGTGTACTATATACAATGGCCTGTTCTGTAAACGCTAATATACTTAATTTTGTCAATCGTTCTTGGTTTTGCAGCGCTCAAGCACTTTTGTGTCTGCGTGGAAAAGTCGAATCCTAATCAAGAGAAATCTCGCTATGCGCACTAACAGCAACAGACTGAGAGCCATGCAGTTCCAGAAGATTGAAGAGGAGCTAGAGGAAGAGCGCCCAACATCGAAAGCTGAGATGAAGAAGAGAAAGGAGTAGATATTCAGAGGGATCTGATGGCCAATAGGGCCACTCAAGTACCATACGGGACGATCGCTCGACCATATAGCGCGACCACGTGGATGAGAGAAAGAGTAGAGGAGGATAAGAGGGAACTGATGGTTAAGGATCTTGTTTTTGCTAAGCTCAAGCAGATGCTTAAAGAAGACAAGCTGTACGAGCAATTCATGGTTGATTAAGCTAGATGTACATTTGCACGACGCTGTGTATTTAATGTAAGACCTTCGTCTTAAGACCAATCGATTTTGGATTTTGCTTTTCCCTCCATCGAAGTCAAAGGTAGATGGAACGTCGTCGTCGAGTCGAATCTCTTCTCTCGACAATAAGCGCTCGATGGTGGACACTAAAGCCGCCCAGCCATACTAAGGGAGGAGAGGTGCTAGTACTATAATAGTGGCAGCCCAAGCATATGATCACCACTTGAGACAAGCTTCGTAAAACAGGTATTGAGAGACGAAATATGTCAGCTTTGCTTAGATTACCCAGTCAAGAATGAGTTGTTAAGATAAGATGTGGACAATGAGTAAGACACTTAGTGTCCAGGAGCCTAACAAGGTACAGGTCAAAACGAGTTGTCAACCACTCCTGCATGGGGACGTGAATCTTTATATACTGCGAAGACTTTGAAGAAACGCAGTTGCTTGCTGAGCTCGACACTTTGTGATCCCCATCTCGCCGCCGCAGGTTTTTTATCCATTTTATCGCACGATACCTCTCGATGATGACTGTCATTATTAATTCCTGATAAGCCTTATGCTTCATTGGATGGATGTGTTGGTCGAGCTCCTCAGCATACATCTTACGTATAATGGGCTCGTTTTCAAGTGTACCCATGCGATTTGAACCACCTTGGCCGGGCTTATAGGAAACAAAATTGTTGAGTTGAATGCCGTTGGAGACAGGGGATCGTGCCGCAAGAATGTTTTGAGACAATGGTACGAGTTCAGTCACATAATATTAGCCTATGCCAAGCTGATATTGTTAAGATTGATAGTATCGTTTTAGATGCCATGCACTCCTGTAAGTTTTGAAGCCCAGTTTCTTCTACAGGAGATCTGCCTGCAAAGCCATATTGATTATGAAGGAAGAGATGAATCCCTGACAGTGCTGTATTCTACCAACGAAATGCAGCTGTAAGACGTTTGAAGAGTCTGGGGACCAGGAACAGATTGTAAGTAGCTAGATATTAGGCGCAGTTCAAAGTTTTCTTGAGTTCCTTAGATACCTTAGATGCCAACATTGGGACTAAGAAGGTACCTAGTAAACGTACATAGGGAAGTTACGCTCGTAGCGTGATAGTGGAGCTATCTAGCAGCAATGACAACCGAAGTCGACAAATTCCACTTTGAGAGCCAAGCATGACGAATCTTGCTCAACGCCTATGAGGCTACCATAGGGTCATTTCAGCTTGAGGAAAGTCTGTTCAGCCCTTCACACATGGAATGCATGCAACCAAAGCGTTGCAGAGAGCCACCTATGTCTCCCATACCCAGCATTGGCCGGTAGCCCGTAGCAGAGCAGAAATTGAGTGAAAGCAGACTCCTGCAGAAGGATTACAGAGAAATCGTGACGATAGATATAGGAAAAATGAAAGGCGTTCTCTGTGAGCTTCTTCGTGGAAATACACACTACCGGTGGAGGATCAGATAACGCACCGTGCCCAGTCGTTCATCGGATGAGAAGTCTACTTTACTTGCCTCATGAAACCCTTTAGAGGTTACTCGAGCATCAAGTGCCGGTTCCGATCCTGTCCTTGAGCCAAGGAAGGATTCGGCATTATAGAGATATATTGCTGGCGAAACCTAGGTCTCGATGAGTGCAAATCCTGCAAAGTCAACCCTCGGAACTTGGAGCAACGATCGTGAATTACTTGAAGCGACAGCTGGATAAGTCAGGTGTGTACAATGCTCTCCTTACATGGGTAGTTGATGATTCATCGAATAAAGAGAGTCAGGAAGGATGCACAGATAAGAACGCGGTTGCGCCTTCCCTCATTCAGCTGGCCTTGCAACAACACTTTCGGCTTCGGACGACAACACCCAGCATCATATTAGCTCTTGGATAACTTATCCAGCTCACCTTGGCTGTACAGCAGAGACGTGGACATGCATATCAAGGACCCACAAAAGAGCGTGTGACGTGGCCGCTATGGAGATCGCTACAGCGCCTTCGACCCCGGACAACGCGAAGTCCCCACCTATTATCCGCCGCGCTTTTACAGCACCAACAAGACTCGCTGGCTATCCGAGAGTATCGATACCGATACGTGAGGCACAGGCCCAAGGGGCAGAGACTCTCTTCGTACAAGATCGCTGCAGAATTGTCTCCTTCAGCTGTGGAGTCAAGCGGCCCAGAAGCTCGGGGAATAATCACAATGACACACTAGACGAGCCTGTGGGAGTTCTCCCCTGGGCTTCACTTACAGAACGGACGATAGCTGCAGGTAAGCCGAAAGTCCTTCTGAGTAAGATCAAAGCTAAAGCTCCGCCTCTAATAAGGACCATTGCGAATCTATCGAGTTCTCGAAATCGCCTTCCTCAACGCGGGCAGTATCTTGCGGCCTATACTACCAAAGTCACAATGCTGGTGCGTTGACGGCGAAGCGAAGTTTGTCTTGAAAGTTGGCCCGGATGCCTACTATCGTGTCGAGCTGCCCACTGCCACCGAAGAAGAGCATCAGAAGGCAGTGACGTTGAAGGATGTATTGGCAAAGCTGCTCCAATACGAAGTGACGGCATGCCCGTTCCAGCGAGGATTCACAGTTGACCTACCCGAGCCTCCAACCACGCCTATACGAAAACGGCCATGGAAGCCTAGGAGGCCATCACACTCTACGACACTTCGAGCTTCCGACCCGGAATTCGAGTTAGGATCACCGAATGGTGAACCATATACCAGGGACCACAGTGATCGAGGGTCCCGAAATGCGGAGACTGGAGAGTCTAGCCAGTCCCAAAGTACCGATGAAGAAAAAAGTGCGTCCAGGATCAGCACTGCGGTGACTAAAAAAAATATCGACAGTAGCGAGGCTGCAGATAACTTTGACGACAAGCCTGCAGCTCTGTTCGGCCCTGGCGATGACGAGCTCGACGAATTGAAGACACCGACACGCCCCAAATTATTGAGCCACGGACGAGCAATAACAGCGCCCCCACAGCTATCATTGACGGTGATTCCCCGGTCAAAGCCTACGCCAGCAATACCCATTCCCTTGAAGCTGGAAAAGGAATCATCCAGCATCTCCTCAAGCATCGACTCCTTCCACTCCTTCCACTCCTTCCACAGCCCTATCTCGCCCTTACCACCCTCACCACCCTACACCGACCCCAGCTCTTCGCCTCTTCTCCTAGCCGAAGACGACACCCTTCCCATCTCCAAGACTCGCACCCACAAGCGTGACATCTCCGAAACAACCCTCACCACCTCCACACCCTGCGACTGGATAACGACACCTACACCACCCGCCCCCTCCGACCCATCGCTTCCACAAACCCCTCCTCTAACAAGCGACTCCGCCTTCCAACCCACCCCCTCGCCTATCACCCCCTCCCCACGCACCCAGCTCCGCCGCCGCCGCTCCCAGCGCTCCACCTCCCCGCTATCCACCCCCCCAACCCTCTACTCCCCACAAACACCCCTCTCCGGGCACCACCTCACCACCGCAATCCTCCAAAAGACTTGTTCTCTCCTCCTCGGCCCACCCGTCCAGCTCGTCGCGCTGATGCTGAACATCGCCCGGAAGATCGCCAGTGGCTCCTACCGCGGTTTTACATTCGGACATGGGGCCGAGGGACAGAGGATACCGTGTAGCTGGGACTTTAGCGATGCGGAGTCCGAGGAGAGTCCGTGGGAAGAGGACGATTTTGGGGTTCCCATCAGGACGGCGGCGAGTGCGCAGGAGCGGGTGAGGAGGGGAGAGGGGAAAGAGGCGGGAGGCAGTTGGGAGATTGATTAGTGTCGCAGGGGTTGGAGGATTGTATTTTGAGACGCGGTTGGTGCATCGGAGTGCGCTGTCGGCGTCGGCGTACTTGGTCGAAGGATTGTTGGCGTTTCTGCAGGAAAGGACATGTGCTTGGAGGAGTTGGCATGGAAGGATAGCTACGCCATCTTGAGCTAGGGATTCTAGGACTCTACAGGAGTAGTGTTGCTCTACGGTCTTAGCATATTATCAAACTCTCAGGACGGTGTACATACTCAGAAGCGTCATTGCGTCAATTGATACAGTCCAAGCGCTTTCCATCAAACCAAAGAGATTCTATGCTGCTGATACTTCTTGAACATGTGCTCCACACCCAACCTATATACACTCCATCCTCGAAGTCCCCATAGACACACGTAACCTTGTCCAAAGTCCCCCTCCACCCAACATCCCTCTGACCCTCGTTCCCCCTACCTCCGCGGCGGCGTCCACGAGTAATTCCCCGTCCTCGTCGTGAAATCCCCCATCTCACTCAAACTCCCAATCCTCCCCAACAAGAACTCCAACTGCCGATACGCCGCGCTAGGCGCATACTGCGGCACCACTGTCCCCACCATCAGCTCCCTTCCCTCTCATTCCACCCCCACCACGATAAGGAACACAGAGAAACTTACTATGCCCGCTCAAATCCACCGTCACGAACGTCAACCCCCTCTCCGTATGCGTCGTCCCAAACACGCCCGCGCCAGCCAAAGAGCTAAGACTGGCCTCACTATGATACGGCACGAAGAACTCGTCAGACGGCCGCGTCTGGAAGCCCTGCGCGCCGTGCCAGGTCATGTTCTGGATCATGAGGAGGGTGCCGTTGGCGATGAGGATGTAGTCGAGCATGCCGTGGGCGATGACGGTGCGGTTGAGGCGCTCGATGACGGAGGGGAGGACGGAGAGGCCGCTCGGCGGGTAGGTGTCTGTGCCGTTGACGAAGACGGGTGTGGAGGTGCATTCCTGCCAGTTTGTGAGGGGTGGGGCGTGGATCGTGGATTGGACGTCGCTGCGGTTGAAGTAGACGGTTGCGCCCGAGGGGAGGTAGTCGAAGGAGCCGGGGAAGCCGAGGACGTCCCAGAGGAGGGGGCAGGTGGTGGCGACTTGCTGTGGGGGGAGTCAGTGTTTCTGTGGGGTTTGAGGGTCTGAGCCAGGGTGGGAGTCAAGAAGTGGATGCTCGAAAGACAAGACTCATAGCTCGAAGGGGCTGTCAGGTGCTTGGAAGAGATGACTTACATAAATGTCGAAGCAGGGGTTGATGCGCGAGGCGGCGTAGTAGATGTCGGTCCAGAGGTCGCAGCCGGGGGCGGAGGAGTGGGGAGGAGTGGGGAGGGGGCCGGTGGGTGGGAAGACGAGATATTTGTTGAGGAAGTCGGTGTAGCCGCAGGAGTCGGCGCGGCGGTGGATGTCGGCTGTGAAGGAGGCATTGAGGGCGAAGAGGCCGGACCAGTAGTCGACGAATGCTACAGCGGGAACTGTCATGAATCAGTAATTTGGTGGCAAAATTATATCAAAGACCTCAAGACTGACTCTGTTCCTGAACAGTATCGGTGCTTGTGCTCGGGTCGTAAATCAAGATGGAGTCAACATTGTAGTAAGTCGTGTCGTTGGTGTTCAACATCGCATCTGCAATATAAGGCACATAGTATCCAGCATAGCTCTCGCCCGCAATGAAGATCTTGCGACCTTGCAAAGCAAAGAGATCTACGAAGTTTTTGAAGAAGCCAAGAAACTCCCTAGCGACATCCGCCTCGCTGGTAGCATCTGGTGTCCCCTGTGAGAAACCAGTGCCTACGGGCTGCTCAACCCACACCATGTTGGTGAGGTTGACCCAAGTCCATTCGTTTCTGAACGGCTTGAAGGTGCCATACTGCCACAAGAAAGGTCCATTCTCTTGGAGTAAACCCTCAAGTGAACTGCAGCCAGGGCCACCGTTCAGCCAAATGGTGATCTCGTCGCTTGCGGCGGGGTTTGTCGAAGGAAAGAACCAGAAGTAAAGTTCTCGAGTCTCATTTGCTGCTGATGAGATAGGAAGAAGTCCGGCATAGGATTCACCAACATCAAAATCGACATCGGGAATAGCAGAGCCGTTCACGGAATACACTGCGCATGATCAGAAGGTATTCCTCACATCAGAACAAGTGATAGCTCTTACTGGCTGTTTTCGGCGTGAGGTAAGAGCTATTGCTCTGGCGCTTTTCATGATGAGTATATGGGGTAAAGTCCCTCCTCTCTCTGGACGTTAACTGCGGCGGCTTTGGCAAGCTCTTTCCGACATGTGCGGGGCTTCTAGCACAAACGAAAGAAGCTGTCGCCAGCAGGCTGAGAAAAGCAAAGAAGCGCATCGTGCAGCTACAACAATAAAGACCGAACAAAAGATCTACACATGAGAGCGACCAAGAGACTTATAGTAGGAAGAGACACGGACGTGCTACCTTCAAGGTCTACCGAGCTCTCTCAACCAGGTGGCAGGGAAGGTCCGAGTGAGCAGCAAGGTACGAGCTGCCCCTGTTCACGGAATGCATGGCTGGTCCAGGCATGTTCACTGCTAACGGAGCTCTGCCTGCGCGATTCAGTGACTCCACCGACCCGGGGCTGCATAGTCTTCGATTGCCCAGATAAGATACATTGATTGGTATCGATGACGGTTCCGTCAAGAAACAAGATGTGTGACCCGCATAAATGCTCAAAGGACCTTCCCAAGTTGACATCGGCATGTCTCTCCAAGCCAGATCTAGAAGGTGATATGTCAGTCGAGATTTAGATATCTGAGCCGCGGCCCGTGAATGAACATGCTTGTTTCGTAATGTAAGAAACCTTCTGTCATGTATACCTTAACCTTGATGACGATGACGTCACTACCCGCACTAGAATGTTTTTGGCGCTTGGGCTCACAGACACAAGCAATCGCTTTCATTAAGCGTGCTAGATCTTGCTGTGACTCTGTCCGTAACACCGAGCTATGTTAGGGCCAACAACTTGTTTACTTGGTAAATGCATAAGCAATACGAATTAATGTTCCGCGCAGCAATAGGCTCTCATATTGGGCCACTACTCTGCTACGTTTCTTGTCGAATAGTCACCATCGCCGTAAAAGGCTGATAAAAATAGTAGCTTCTGCAAATTGGGTGTGCCGTACCCGGTGACTGGATCCCATCCCGGAGTCGCGTTCCAGCTTGCGTAAGGCACGAAGGGTGTTGGCAATCGAGAATAGATATCAGTTCCCGTGCAGCCGTTCGAGCCGCCATTAACAATATCTGTGAGACCTTTGTAGCCTACGCTGTAGATAAATGGATTTAAAAAGCCAAACGGTGGCTGGTGGCGCGACAAACGAGCGCTGTTGAGATTCGCAATGACGGATGCAAATGTGGGTGCAGCAGCACTAACAAACGGATTAGTCAATAGTCAATGCAGATAATTGCTGCATGAGTTCACCTTGTACCGCCGACCCGGATTTCTAAGCCCCGATCGACAACAGTGAAGTTCTGAGATTGTGCAGCAACATCGGGAAAGCCACGGCCTTCCGGGTTATATAGACCCTCCCACTTGTTGCCAAGTATCCCAAGGTATCTCGTCACGGCAGCGTCCTGGTACGCTGGCCGAGGGAATCGGTCGGAGAACCCGCCAGAAGAGAAATAGGTGGCTACCTCGGGCTCCACATGGTGAGTGCCACCCACGGATGTCACGAATGGACATGCGGCTGGGAAGATGGGCAAGAAGCGGGTGGTGTTCTTGCCGTCGTTCGTCTGACAAGCGCTACCGACTCCCGTGTCGCCACTGGAGACAATGACCGAGACTCCGCGCGCTCCCAGCTGGGCGAAGAGGCTGCAGGTCTGATTGGTATCTGAAAACAATTTAGACAGCCTCTTACAGTCCTTGCACGGTCTACTTACAAGCCTCGGGCACGCTTTGTTCGTCTTCACCATATGACGTAGTGAGCGTTTGAGGCAGCTCATTGTCCGGCAGCTTGAGGATGTAATGCAAGAAGTCTAGATACGGCTCATTCTGATCGTCGGCTAACACTGGCTGATCGAGATCGGGTACGAGTTCACCAAGGCCGCCGGTGCTAAAGTACGTGCCGGGCGTGGGATATGACAGTGGATATGCGTACTGAGCGTCCAAATTCGCTTCGACATCATCATCCACAGTGTCATCCTGCGTTGTCAAACCGCCATTGATCGAAACGTAGGTAAAGTTTTCTTGAGCAGCGTAGGGTGCATATTTGGCGGTCTGTAGTAAATCCCTGAGTCAGCATTGCTTGAATGGGGTATCAACACTCCGAAAGTACCTACAAATTGGTTGAAGTCTTTGAACTTGGCGATCTCCTTAAGGTAGCCACAGACCCCAATCTTGTTGCCGTTATGAGCACTAGCACGAAAGTTGTCGTAATTATATAGGGCCTTGATGCATTGTGGAGTGATGGTCGTGTTGCAAAAGGTAGCATTTAGCCCACCTCCGTGGTAGCCACCAGGGCCTCGCTGCGGGCCCATCTCGAAATGCTCATAGATTGTGGATCGCTCAGCCTTCATCTGTCCGAAGCGTGTCGTTGGCTGGATCATGTGGATATATCGGTGCAGTGACTTTGGTACAGAGTAATGAAGCGTTCGGATCGTCTGTTTTTCGGACTTGGAGTTTGAGTAATAATAGAATTTGGTATCAAGGATCCGTTCTGCTTCAACCGCGGGAACGTAGAAGTTGATCCAATCGCCATCGTCCTCAATGTCGGCGCTATGTACGCCTTGCGTTTCAAGCCAGCCGAGTATAGCTTCTGAAGCATCGGAGCTGGGCTGGAGCATACGCTTCAGCTCAGCATGGTTCATATGCTGTCCGTACTCTCGATGACCTGGAGTACTAATGTCGATCACATGCTGTTCGAATGCAAACGCGTTCTGTTGCCTCAATGCAATGCGAAAACGGAGACGCTTGGACGCCGGTGGAGCCTGCTCCTGATGCCAGCCATGGGGTACTTTTGATAGATGCTCCAAAACAGCGAGCTCATCGAACGTCGAAACCCTTGCTGGAGCAGCTTGCACTCCGACGAAGGCCGCAGCCAACAAGAGAATGGAACGAACAGTAACGGAAGACCTCATCATGATTTACTGAACGATCTAGAATGCCGGTATTAGCACTGCAAGGACCAGGCCCATCCATCTCTACAATGACCGTGGATATCGGCATTGGGGAAAAATTGGGGCTTACAGATATAGCTCCACGTAAGAGAGCTTAGAGAGCAGGAGACGGCTTATTAGTGCGTCGAGAAGAGAAATCGAAAATGTATACTTAACCTGCTTGCCCACAAATCCACAGCGCGCTTTCTACTTATACATCTACTCTCCTTACACACCATTGTTGCAGGCAAGGGAACGTTCGACCCGTCCATCAAGCTCGGCTCGTACTCGTACATGAGACTTAAGTGGGCCAGGAAGGGCTTGGGGAGCTGTTACTGGAGCTATCTTGCATGTGCAGAGTGCGGCCCCCATGTTGTGTTGCATCAAGCTTCCTTTTTCGGTCAGAGCGACGAGAACTGCGCTTGCCTCGGTTGATCTCAAGTATGAGCCAGGGACACGCATGCATCTCGACCGGGGGGTTGCGATCTTTCCCTTGCATTAGCATATTTCGATAAGAGGGCGTACAAGCATCCCTTGTGGATGTATGCAGAAGGAGGTCTTAAGTTACCTTACCTTAGATCCTGTTTTCTAATACCGTAAATTAACAAGGTGTTTTTACACTTAGGGTAGGGCTGAGTGTGCTAGTCAGATCATCACTGCGTCATTGGACTGCAGAACACTCTTCGTGTAGCCACCACCACAGAATTAATTGCACGAAGAAACACAATAACAATTTTAACCTCATTCAATCACACCGCGATCATGTCGAAAGAATATGAGGGCCAAGACCCCCTAGCCATCGCCCAGCAAGCCGAGCGTGACCTCAACTCAAACGCAATGAAGCAAGGGACTAGCGACTCCAGTAAATTGCACACTCCCTACCCGTGAGCAAAACTAAGTATCTCACAGCCCAAGACTCAGGCATCAACGAAGCCGCCACGAACAGGTTCCCCGGTTCCACAGTGACGGTCGGCTCGGCGGCATCTGGTGCAGGGGACAACCGAGAAATTCCCCTAGAAGAGGGCGGGGATATCAGCAAAGCTACTGGGCGGTATGTTTGGCCTTCACAGATCTCATCCCAAGGGCTACGTTGGGGACGAGGTTTATTTAAAGTTCGAATGCTGACTTGGTCGCAGGCCTACAAAAGCACGAGATTTTGAGGGTGAGGGAGGACCGGAGGATAAGGCGGCGGCGTACGCAGAGGCGAACCCCGGCAGCGACGACGTGAAGAGCAATGTCCGACAGAGCAAAGAGCCAAAGGGCGAGCCTGTCCCGGCGGTGGGCGTTGGGAAAGCACACTCGGCCATGGATCAAGCAGTCTAGAATTGCTTCGGAAATAAAGTGAAGGTCCATGTAAACGCTTTTGAAAAGGCAGGCTTGTGCCGTTGATATTCAAGTTTGCTCTCCCTCAGTTGTGATGACTGCATCCAGGGATCATTCTTTTCGAGATCTAATCAGCATGATGGAATATCCTACCAGTGATTGACGGAGCTCTTAATCAAATACTACAAGCAAGCTGCTCGTCCCATTCGCTGGCAGGGTCCACTTCTCAGGGCTTCACCATGTCTCAAGGAAAAATACTGCGTTCTTCAACTGTTCGCGCAGGTGTTCCAATTGAGTGAATAAGGCCAAGGCTTTGACGGTTTGCCTCTTTAGCTACAGGTCTTCACTGACTGATACGTCCATCGTCATTCCGTCAAGTTGTTTTTTCGATAGTGCCAAGGAGAGGTGAACCACTTCTTACTGACGCATAGGATGCTATGGCTCATTATAATGGGCACCACGTCGCTCAAGCGCTGTAGTCGCGGCTAAGGGAATTAGACTGCGATATTGGAAGCTTACTTCGAGTCATAGCAATATCTGACGATGTGAGATACCGGAGAGTCACCCCTAGCAACGCAACAACAACCAGAGGCACAGTCATGATTCGAGGCTTTCCAGCAAGAATCCTGCAATATAAGGCCCCAAAGCAAAGTAGTTGCTGTTAAATCTCGTTCCATGATCGATCTTAGGTTGTAAAGAGAGTCAACAATATTGATCTCGAATCTGGTAAAGCAGTTCTCATGATCAAAGTAGCTTCGAGTTGACATTTTCGATAGTCGCATTGAAGGAACCAACAACTAAGGAGAATACCTTACCATCGACGATGCCTCTCATCAACAATGTCTCCTGGACAGCCACCATCGAAAACGGCCGCCAACTGCTTCCCATCAACCGAGCAACCCTGCTCCTCGCCTGCCTATGCTTCGTCCGCCTCTACACCACCTGGAGCTTCCATGAAATCGGCCTGATCCTCCAGCTAAACTTCCCAGACATGCTGGGTCCATTTGATCGCGACGTTGTCAAAGAATATATGTGGTGGCTTTGGGAGTACACCCAGATGACCCGCCCAGACTGGCTTCAAGGAATGCATGAGCTGGCGAGCGGCGAGATAGCATGGCCTGTGCTCTTCATGCTGCAGCGCCAAGATTTTCGCTGTAGCTGTTTGTTTCCTGATGGGTGGAGGGATGGGCAGGCGGCAGAGGTGGACTTGTGGCGGTATTTACAGGGGTTGATGAACTTGCGATAGTCGTCGATGCCCAAAAGGGTGAGGACGTACACGCTCTCACTATGAGCGAAGTTGTTGCTTAATGAAAGGTGTGCATTTAGTCTTGTCGAACTGTCCGGGGATGTGCTTGAAAAACCATGAATTCCTTGCCGGCTTGCCTTAAGCCTCCGTACTACACTCCGGCCTGCTCGAGTTAAGGGCATTTCGACTAGGCGTAGTTCTTGCACGTCCATGAGAAGATGATGCACATGGACGTGGATCCAACGGACTATACCAGTGATACGGTCATCCTGGCAATAATGGGGGCGAACCTGAATTGTCGGTTCCAGAGAGCACCCCAACGAGCTTCTCCAACAAGTGCGGGCTACGGTAGGTAGTGTTCTGATGACTTTGCATGTGTTTGGAGTTTGAAATTGATGTTTACATGCTTATGCTTCGGCTTGAACCTGGGGGATGGCCATGCTACCCTGCTGAGGCGGACATCCGGCTCTTCGGCTGAGGTCCAGACATTGCGAGCGAGACCTCTTCGTCGGCGATCAAGGACCCGAGCTCTCGTTCTCTTAGCCAAGCTTTGACAGAGTGCATTACTTTATCAAGGCTGTCTCCACCTTGAAGAATGTCGTCAAGATGGTACAAAGTGATGCCGCTGCGGTGATCAGTGACCCTCTGCTGACTCCAGTTATACGTTCGTACTTTGTCGCCGCGACCCATCTTCGCCACACCAACGACGCTCAACCTGAGCTGTGCTAATTCTTCTTCTCTTGCCTCCCGTCGTGCTTGCGCCAATCTAGCCCTTAGGATTTGCCAGGCCTTTTCCCGGTTTTGCTGCTGCGATCGGGAGTCTTGCATAGCCACTACCGTTCCTGTTGGAATGTGAGTCAGGCGGACAGCAGAGTCAGTCTTATTAACATGCTGTCCCCCTGCACCGCTTGCACGCATAATGTCAGTTCTGACCTCGCTCGGGTCGATATAGTAGTCGCTGGTTGGATCCTTGAAGTTATCTTGCCCAAGCTCATCGTTGCCGTCGCTCGGAAAACTTGGCATGACAATGACTGCGACGGCGCTAGTGTGGGTTCTTCCTTTGCTCTCTGTTGCTGGGACTCTTTGCACACGATGAACACCTGCTTCGCACCGCAGCAGGTCGTAAGCGCCTGGGCTCTCGACTTCAATGACTGCTTCCTTGATCTGACGCTCCGCTCCCCCTCCCGAACCCGCCGAGACTGCCTCGCGCTCGAGCTTCAGCAAATCGATACGAAGACCTTGCCGCTTGCAATAAGCCTGATACATGAGTAAGAGCTCGCCAGCGAAGAGTCCCGCCTCGGAGCCGCCAGCACCTGGCCTGATCTCGAGGAGACACGGTAGCTCAGCGAACGGGTGCGCAGGTATCAAGCTTGATTGTAGGCGAGCGCTCAACGCTGGAAGGGTTTCATTGGTAGTTTGAATCTCCTCTACCGCCAGCGAACGTAGCTCTTGATCTGCGGTGGGGTCTTGGAGCAATTGCCGAAGCTCTGAAAGCGACTGGAAAGAGGTCAACTTAGAGTAGGTCGTAACAATGGCCTTGACATACGTTATTCGCTAAATCCCATTCCTTCAATGCCTTGACGACCTCCGAAAGCGCTCCGACCTTCTGTGCTGTTTTTACATCGAATGCGTTCAACAGCTGCTTTGACAGGCCGTCATGCTCCGAAAACAGCGCACGAGCTCGTCCAAGTAAGGCAGGGGAGATGTTCTGAGTCGTTGTGACTACTAAGCACATGTCAGCCAATAACAGACCTCTGCGAGACTGCAGGGACATTACCAGTGCTTTGGAACCGAGCATAAGACGGGCAATGAAGCCATGCGGCGACACGATGCTTAGATAATGAGCATCTCGCTACAAACATGCTACCTACACCGCCCCTAATCCGCGATCCACCACCACCAGGTCGGAATCAAGCGTCTGTCGAAGACGTTGTTTTCAAGGAATACCGCCGGGGAAGGATTGCCGAATCGGGCTTGGCGCTTTTTTAAACTTGCGACGGGAAGCATGACGAGCATGACGTTCCCCTCCAGACTAAAGTAAGTAAGTAAAGTAACCTAAAGTATCTTGTGAATGCCAGGAACATTTACCGGAGAGATGGAGGAGCCGGTGTAGATAATGGATTCACTACACAAGTAATTCAACAGAAGTGAAACTTTTTCCATCAGCGTTGAGCAGCTTGACTTCTACTCCGAACGCTCCGGATATCATCGCTACCACGGACCTTACAAGTCATTCACAGCTATCAGCTAGCTTTAATTCTGTTTCAAGTATTCTTTTCTTCTCGCTGAAACAGGAATACTCAGAAGCACAGGTAGCCACAGCCCACCATGCCACTGAACGCTGCCGCCATATACCCATCTTCCGACCCCGAGTTCATCTCCTTCCCAAGTCGCCGAAGTGTCGTTCACAGTACTAAAGGCATAGTAGCATGCACACAACCATTAGCTGCGGAGGCAGGGCAAAGGATCCTAAAGAATGGCGGTAACGCAGCAGATGCAGCGGTTGCGGTCGCTGCAGCACTTAATATGACAGAGCCTTCTTCAACTGGCATCGGCGGCGACATGTTTTGCCTGTTCTATGACATCAAAACTAAGAAGGTCCACGCGCTCAATGGGTCTGGGCGATCGTCTGCAAATTCAAATTTGGAGCAGCTGAGGCGCGACCTGGGCATGAAGCCTGGAGAGGTCGGGTCTATCCCCATGACGAGCGTCCACGCGGTGACCACGCCGGGTGCTGCAGCAGGCTGGGTAGACACAGTCGAGAAATTTGGTAGTGGAAAGCTTTCAATGGAAGAGATTTTAAAGCCAGCGATCGAGCTTGGAGAAGAGGGATTTCCAGTATCGGAGCTTTCTTCAACTTTCGTAAGTTTTGATATAATATCTACCTAAGAGTGCTTTTGACAAGGTGAAGTGGCGAACCAGCGAGCAACTCATCCGAGATGCGTCTCCTAATTTCGGAGAGATGCTGAAGACTGACCCAAAAGCCAGAGATGGCAAGAGGGCGCCAGAGCCAGGAGAGCTCTTCAAGAATCCAACATTAGCGAATACGTTCCGCCTGTTAGCAAAACACGGTAAGAAAGGTTTCTATCAAGGTGAGGTAGCAGAAGCATTGGTCAAGGTAGTTCAAGATCTCGGTGGTCATCTAGGAGAGAAGGATCTCCAGAGCCACATGGATATGGGCAGCGAAGAGGTTCCACCCATTTCGTTGACATTCAGGGGTCAAAATGCAGCCAACGCTCAGCGCGAAAATCTTCATGGTGAAAACAGTGAAAGCACCGATCATCATGGAGTCGAAGTGTGGGAGCATCCACCTAACGGTCAGGGCATCGTCGCGCTCATGACTCTTGGAATACTAGAAGAACTAGAGCGCACGAAAAGAATCCGCACTTTCTCCCAAAAGGAGCACAACTGTGCCGACTATCTCCATGCTGTTATTGAATCGCTACGCATCGCCTTTGCCGATGCAAGTTGGTGGGTCACTGACCCAAACGTCGAGAAAGTCCCAACCCAGGACCTGATCTCCCGGCCGTACCTCGCTGAGCGTGCAAAAATCTTCGATCCAGACAAAGCATCAGACGTCGTTCATCATGGTTCGCCAGCCCACAACCACAGTGATACGGTCTATTTCGCCGTGACTGACAGCTTCGGCAACGGTATATCCTTCATCAACAGCAACTATGGCGGTTTCGGTACCTGCATAATTCCGAAAGGCTGTGGTTTCACATTACAAAATCGCGGCGCGAACTTTGTGCTGAAGGAAGGTCACCCCAATGTCTTCGCACCAAGCAAAAGACCGTACCACACGATCATCCCTGCAATGATCACGAATCCGAGCGATCAAAGCCTGCATTCTGTATATGGAGTCATGGGCGGATTCATGCAGCCTCAAGGACACGTCCAAGTTTTGCTAAATATGTTGACTTTCAAATACAACCCTCAAGCCGCTCTGGATGCACCAAGGATATGTATTGGTGCCGGAATGCCAGATCAGGGGAAGGTTATGGATAAGACTGTGTATCTCGAAGAAGGCATAGCGGAAGCGGTCGTCAAAGAGCTAAGGTCGAAAGGACACGAAGTCGAGGTAGTGAAGGGACACAACCGGGGTTTGTTCGGGCGAGGGCAGATTATCAGGTGTCATGTCGAGGACGGACAACATGTTTATAGTGCAGGAAGTGACCCAAGGGGCGATGGCGCTGCACTGCCTGGGTAGAGAAAAGAAGCGAGAAACCGAGAAAATCTGAGGCTCGTTGCGAACGCCGCTGTGAGACCAAGTAGATAACAGAGTCATTTAATTATTCAATGGAAGACTCGGTTGATCATCGATGGGAGAATCTGTAACGAAATTCTGAAGCTTGACGTTTCCAAATGATATTTGGCAGAAAGGGGGTTCGCGACAATGGGCTGATTACTAAGCTCGAAATCTTGGCAGAACGCGCTCCCAAGTCTCGCTGGGCTACTCGACATTACCTGCGTACAGCTTGAACCAAGGATGTACATCGCTTACCCGCGCTATCAGAGGTCGGCTCTATGGCTGTCGGATTCCTGAGACTCCTGGATCACTGCGACGCAAGCTAGCGCGTGCAAACCCAGACTTGAGCAGTCAGTCTCACAATGACGGAAACCCTCCACAACGCGCCCATCGTTCTCGACAATGGCAGTGGGACCATCAGAGCCGGCTTTGCAGGTGACGATCTGCCCAAATGCTATTTCCCCTCGTTCGTAGGTCGACCGAAGCATAGGAGGGTTCTTGCTGGAGCTCTCGAAGGGGACATCTTCATCGGTCGAAGGGCCGAAGAGCTTAGAGGCTTATTGAAGATTCGATACCCTCTGGAACATGGCATTGTCACGGATTGGGATGACATGGAGAAGATATGGCAGTATGTCTATTCAGAAGAGCTCAAGACCATGAGTGAAGAGGTATGCTCCACAAACAGTCATAAATCCTAGTATTCCTACCTTATGTGCTTTGACTGACCTTTGGCAATGGGTCTAACAGCATCCAGTCTTGCTTACAGAACCTCCGCTAAACCCACGCTCGAACCGAGATACTGCTGCTCAGATCCTTTTTGAAACGTTCAATGTCCCTGCTCTCCACACATCGATACAGGCTGTCTTATCCTTATACGCTTCAGGTCGTACAACTGGCATTGTCCTGGACGCTGGTGATGGAGTTTCACATGCTGTCCCAGTATATGAGGGTTTCGCTATGCCAAGCAGCATCCGCAGAATAGACGTTGCTGGGAGAGACGTGACGGAGTACATGCAACTGCTGTTCCGGAAGAGTGGCTATGTCTTCCAAACAAGTGCGGAGAAAGAGGTCGTCAGAACGATCAAAGAGAAGACTAGCTATGTGGCGCTCGATCCGAAGAAGGAAGAAAAGGAATGGCAGTCCTACCACGGCAAGTTTGAAAGTAAGGTAGTCGAATACGCACTGCCGGACGGGCAGAAGATCAAGGTTAGCAGCATTGGCCAATGAGTTGTAGAGCGTCCATACTCATCCTAATCTAGGTGGGGTCGGAACGTTATCGAGCTCCCGAGATACTGTTCGACCCTGAGATCATTGGCCTTGAATATCCAGGCATTCATCAGATTGTGGTCGACGCAATCAATCGGACGGATATGGACCTTCGGAAATCCTTGTTCGGCAACATTGTCCTTTCGGGAGGTTCAACGCTCACCAAAGGCTTCGGGGATCGATTGCTGCATGAAGTACAAAGACTGGCTATCAAAGACATGAGAATCAAGATCTTTGCACCCCCAGAGCGGAAGTACAGCACATGGATTGGAGGGAGCATTCTGGCCGGTTTAAGTACTTTCCGAAAGGTAAGTCTCAACACACGAATGTATTGCTGGACTATAATTCTAACAAGAGCCGCTAGATGTGGGTGGGAATTGACGATTGGCACGAGAATCCTGATATCATCCATACCAAATTCAATTGAAGGCTTGCGAGGACCGACCATCGTGTTCGTCCCTGCCTAGCATTCAACACGCTGGCCGGGACGACCGAAGCCACATTACCACCGAGCATTGACAGCAAGACAAGGAGAATCGAAATGTGGTACAGGCATAGACCGTAGCAGCGCTACCATGAGTGCTTCTATAACGGGTTCTACAAGCACGCGCAGAGGACAGCCTCTCGGTAGGAGGAACGTGACGGCCATGCTCATGCAGACCGCTCATTGACCGATGATCGACCCCGGATTTCACCAGCGCTTAGGTACCATCGGTACTAACAAGTAGAAGGCGGGGAAGTGCTTCTACTAAGAAAGTGGTATACAGTTAGTGCAGAGCCACGGTCTTCGGTTTTGCAAGGTCTACAGGAACAGGCTGAGAGTGAACAAAGATGACAGCGGCTTCATCCGTTGACGCCTTTCAAAGGAAGGCTTTCGAGGGAAGGATCCCTTCTACAGATTAGGGATAAGAACTCTGAAATGCATGACCTGATCACGCACGACAGTAGAAGTATCGAATGAAAAGTTGGTTGCAGCAAACGCCATTAACGCACAAGCATCACGTTACTTTACACCGAGCCTACTTTCTCGCATACTTAGTATTCCTATTACCCCCAGAAAACCTCTAGTGCTGCCAAGGATACCGAGGCCGACTCCAAGCGCCAGAGCGAAGAAGAGTCCAGCCACACACGCCCCAGTGCCTGAGCTGTGACTGGATATTGCACGATTTTCGTTACGTTTCAACCGAACGCTTCCAAAGGCGTCTAAATTGTAGAGCGGCGTCAACGATTCCCGGCGATTCCTCCGCCCACTCCGCTCTCATTGTCCAACCAGCTCTGGCACTTTCTCCACCCTTCCCACCGATTCCCCCTTAATGACGGAGCGGACTCAAGGCCGGACTGCCTGCCGCTTTACTCCTTCCGCTCCCTCGTGGCTTGCGGTTGCCGTTAACTGCAAGGCGCGTCGCTTCACTAAGCATCTGCGTGACTGTGAAAAAATCGCAATGCTTCAGTTAACGGCATAGTGATTGCAGTTAACGGCATAGTAAACCATCTCGCCTTTCGAACGACGGAACATGATGCTTAGATTCGCCTTCGAGTCAGCTTGGGCTTGCAATTCATGTCAGCTGCATTTCCCAGGCATCGTATTCCCAAGGTTTGCTATATAATCTCCTCTGACTGTCATTTTCACATTTCTTCCAGTCTATACACAATTCTCCAAGTTGTCAACTGCCTTCTATTTACAAACAATCAAAAGCCTCCGGAAAACTCCTCTTCCTGCGCAGCTCAAGAGACACATCCTCTTGACACCACCACATATATTCATATCGCCACTACTTGTCTCTCATCAACCACCTCGCCCCAGTCACCACCACATCCACCGACCAACACAACCATCTCCACCACCACCAATACACCTAATATGCCCCTCCGCCTCACCGAGCCCCACCCCACCGCCTCCCCCAAGATGACCTTTGGCCGCGGCGGTGCCGGCAATTCCACCCGCCTCCCACCACCCACGTCCCTCCACAGCACCACCTCGCACCTCACCTCCCCTTCCTACTCATCCAAATCATCGCACTCCAAATACACCACCGGCCGCGGCGGCGCCGGCAACCTCCACCTTAGCACCGATGAAAGACCCATGTTCCGCTTCGACGAGGAGTTAGAGCGTGAGAGACTCAAGGGCGAGGCGGCGCCGGTATACCACGTTGGACGAGGGGGGAGCGGAAATGCCGTCAACGAGCGGAGGGGCAGTTCCGGGAGTGAAGATAGCGGAAGAACGGGGAGCAAGAGGGGAAGCTTGGACTGGATGAGGGGGGTGGTGAAGCGGGTTTAGGCGGGGAGGCTATTCAATCCTACGGCAACCGACTCGGAAGCCCTACCCACCGGACCATCACTTCAGAGGTCTTCATGTTCTCACGAGTTTCCCTCTATGCATCGGGTTTACGGCTACTTGGGTGGTAAAAAGTCTTTCGTGCATGTCCCTGGCGCGCGCTGCATTCGACCATCCTTTCCTCACATCTTCCTTCGGGCTGGTTCCCGGTGAGTACCGTCACGGAGTTTCACTGAGCCGCGATACCCCTGGGCAGCAACAAAAAGCATAGCATGGCGTTTCGATTAATCAGCAAACAGCAGAGTTGCTTCTTGTACATAGTTCGGTCCATCAAGCTTATTGTAACACCATCACAGTTTTCGTCAATCCGCTCGTTGTTGACTCCTTCTACTTTACCTTACTACACCCCAATGCATCGGCTTTTCCTTACCATCAACTAGAGAATCTTTTCCGGCCAAAAATTCTCAATCCGCTACATTCGACATAGTGGCTGACATGGTCACATTGCTTCCGCCTTACAGCAACCTTGATCCTCTCAAGTTCGAGTAAATTCCATGCTGCTTCTCTCCTTGGTATCTTCATCCCATTAACATCCAGAAAACGGTAGGTAGTCTCATCATCGCTTCTTACGGGCCTACGTGTCCACGATCCCCACTTTTGATTTCCATCATCATATTCTCGAATAACGTTGACAGCATCAGGGAAAGCATTCACCCGTCCTCGGTGGCCCGGCTCCTTCGAGCCACGCGGCCATGTCGAGTTTCAAATCCCCCAAGGCAGCTTCCACACCTCAGCTACACGTCACACGCCACTTCGCACGCAGCCCTAATCCTCTTGTCGTCAGCTACCGATACAGATAAAGGCCTTCGACTTTCCTATAGCTAAAGAAGGATACTTGGCCTCTTGTTCAACAACGTCGTCTACTATGCCATCAGCACCATCACCCCCTTCTCTTCGCGCCATGTCTCCTCCCCCTCCCTCATCTCCCCACTCACTTCCCCCACCACCCTACAGCGCCCACAATCTCCCTCCTAACATTCCAACCCACCAACCCCACTCCAGGTGGCCGACCACACCTCGAAGACCCACCAGCCCTCCTCCGCCGATAGTTTGGCCGCCCAACGACTCCCGCGCCCTGCTCTCCACCTCCCCACCCCACATACCCGACCACGACTCCAAGACCCACCATTCGCGCTCCGCTCGTAGCATGGATGCCCAACGACTCCCGCGCCCTGCTCTCCACCTCCACGATCATTGTTCTCCCACCCTCCCGCCCACGCTCCTCCCACGGCGATAGGCGATCCCACCGTCGTCGTCCCGGACTGCAACCACCATCACCAGACCCGCGCCCCTCCTCCGCCCCATCACCATCCCACCCCTCCAAGCATGGAAATTTCGACCAACCACCACCCCGCTACAGCACCATCTTCGCCTCTGCCTCAGGCCTGCAACCTCACGCCGAGTCCTCTGCTTGCACCCCCGCCCACGCTGAGGCCGCCTCATTCCGCCCCTCCGCCAACTCACCGCTGATCCACTACGCCCGCTCAGCCTCTCCCTCCAGCCCCGCGCTTCCCTCATCGGTGCACGAGCCTTCTGCCCAGGGCCACCGACCCTCCACCAACCCCTTCCGCCATCCACCCTCCACGAACCCCTTCCGACGTCCCCTCCCCGTCTCGGTCCCTCCTGACGCTCCTTCTCCCGCAGACCCATCCCCGCTTCATGGGCATTTCTTCCCGCGCCACGCGTAGCCCCCTTTCCACCGCCTTCATGGTTTGATGGTTGGTGAATCCATGGCGCAGCGGGCGAGAACGTCAGAGCAGGGAGAGAGGGAGGGCCGGATGGAGTAAGTGGGCCCGCGATTGGAATGTAGTGGTCGGGTGCTGGTATCAGGGAGCAGATGAGAAAAGGAGATCTTGGTGGACTGGTTTACTGTTCTACAAAGGCTTTTTGGGGATGGTGGGCTTGGTGTGTTTCGATGAGGGGAACGGGCAGTAGGGATATGTATTGTTCCACAGGCTATATAAGGAAGGCGGAAGGGAGGGAAGATGATATCTAGGCTGATAGAGTGAACCTTAACGGAATGCGCGTGGGAGAAAACCAGTGGGAAAACCGAGATAGGCAACTGAAAGCAAGATCTCCCTAAGGCAACTGCGACACAGCTTCGAACAACTCCGCCACATACGACGTGCTCAAGCCCGTAGGTGCGCTGACCGAGTAGCCCGAAGTGATCGAGGGCTCCAGATCAAACACCACACCTGACTTCTTGCCCGCGCAAAGGCCAAGCCCTACATCCAAAGAGCCGGCAGCGCAGTCTGTGCTACTGATGACTTTGTCCGTAGCGAGCGCTTGGGAAGAGTTATCGAGCAGCTTGCGCTCCAGCGGGCGAAGCGAATCCTTGGGTTTATATGCTGTGCAGCCGGCCTTGATATCTATGCCGCGTCACATCAGTCCTCACTCTCCCAAAAAAACCACAGACACAGATGTGGAGCCAACATACTAGCCAAGAAAAAGACATAGCTCGACGGATTAACAGCCGCTTGCGACGGCGGCAGATCCACAGCGGCGAAGATCCCACGGGCCTCCTCCTCCAGGCTCGGGACACGGAGGTAGAGATGCACCAGCTCGTGGAACAGCACCGACCACTGCGTCTCCCCCAACATAATGCCCATACTGTAACGCCCGCTCGGGAGGTAGCCGACGCAGTGCTGTGATGCCGGTTCCAGGCGGGTGGTTAGCAGGTATTTGGGACAGAGGAAGACGGTGGTCGACTCCTTGACCCACAGCGCCATCAGGCCGCGCACGGTCGCGCATTCGGCGTGCACGTCGCTGCTGAGCACTGAGGGGACGCTCGGGTTGTCGCACACGATTGTGGGGTTGTGTGCGCCGTCGGAGGTGGGGATGGAGGCGCCGATGGCGATGCGCTCTAGGACGGCCTTCACGGTGGTGGGATCTACGCCGCGGAAAAAGGTGTTGTAGAGGGGAGTGCCGGCTGGCCCGGCGCTGTCGATGGATTCGAGGGCTTCTTGGATGGTGAGCCAGATCGATTGCAGGAGCTGGGCGATTTGGTGGGAGTGTTGGCCGCAATAGACGATTCGGTAGTTTCCGCTGGCCATCATGGCGTTGTGCTCTGTGCTGTTCTCAGTCGCCTCGAACAATGACTGGGCAAAACTTCAATTTGCTGACCTTGGGCATATCCATAGCCAACTATACAGAGGCCGAGCAGAAACCGAGCGATCCGCATCTTGTAGAGCTTTTGCTTAATGTATGAGATAGAGATTTTGCAGTGCAACTCCAGCACGAGCGATCGAGTTGTATAAAAAGTTCGGGACCAGTGCTGTCATCTTGCAGGGGAACGAAACATCGCATATCGCATGCAAGACTTGCCATTTTTGGGTCCAAGACACGACCCGTCCAAACCTCAAGCAGTATGGCCAATGGCAATTCTAATGGGGAACCTTTCGTCCGGCTGGATTATCCCAGCGAATGGCCCTCCCAGCTATAACACCAGGTCTTCGGACGGGACCAAGCGTCAGAGCTATGACCATGATGGGAAAGGGAGCTTCCAAAGCCCAACGACTTCCGAGAACACTCAAAGAGAATAAACTCACAGTGCATCATTGAATGCGAGAAACGTTCATTGGTGATGCGTCTATTGGGATCTCGAAGAGAGTCTGGCACTGCGAACGGTAAGGCATTTTGGGTGATGGCCATTTTGCGCGACAGGTTGCAACCCGGCTTCGATCACCGTAAGGTAAGCTGCGCATCAGTCCGTAGATCACGGCTGAGTTTATCGACGGACGGAGGCAACATACCCCCTGATCCTCTCCGCACTCCCGTTCAACCAAGCCCTCTCCCCACCACCTCCAGCCTTCACTCTTGCCTTCGATTTTCCCTCTTTCTTCGCTTTCCTCTCCCTCGCCTCAATCCCCTTCTCCACCGCCTCCTGTAGCCCCTCGCTCCAAACCAACCCACAGTGCCTCTCATACAGTGCCACCAACGCCTCCACACATGCACTCACCTTTGCGTTATCCGCCACGCTCTGTGTATTAGCCGCAAATAGCAAATAACACTTCTCAAGCATCTCCTGATCAAGATTATCGTGCGTGGGGCATGGCGCGGATGAGGAGATTAGGGAACGCAAAACGCGCTGCACGAGGCTTTGAGCGGCGGCGGCGGTCAGGCTTGTAAGCGCCATCGGGGATAGCAGGATGAAGAAGGTAGGAAGCGGGAGAGGGCGAATGAAGTGCAGAGAGTGGTCATAGAGGTCGTAGAGAGGAAGAAAAGACGAGGGAATAATAGCAGAGACGGTGGCGAGAAGAGAGAATAGCCGGAGGCGGAGTGTAAGGGCTTGCATGCCACCGAGAGTAGCGGCGCCATTAGGGGTCTCTTCTAGTAGTGGAGAGATTGGCGCAGTGGAAGTAACAGGGTCGCCGTCCTCGAGGTCGGAGGAGGAGGAAGAGGCCATGTAGTCTCCGTAGTCATCGGCCTCGATGTCAATCTTCTTGTCAGTTGTGCGTCTGCTACCCTGGTCTTTCTTTCTCAAGCGCGTTTCGTTCTGCCATATCTCACAGAATACAGCCAAGCTGTTCTTTGTACCGTCCGCGAAAATGGCGCGCAGAACTTTGCGCTCGTGGCCAGTGCTCAGGGTATCTGCAGAAAAATAGCGAACAATCATGCTCTTCTGCAGTACTATCTCGCCGTCTCCATCGGATTGAAACCATCGCATCTCCCAATCTTTCTCTAAAACTTGTAGCATGTATTCAAGCCAGAGACTCCAGTGCTCCCAGCGATGTGGGTGCGCGACGCTGCAGTTGAACGCCCAGCCGACGACTTGCCAGAAGTCCTCCGCCTGCGTCCATAATGCGCCTGTAGTGGCCAGCTCGCTTGTTATGTCTGTGTCTTCGTAAGAGGACGTGACGTCGTCCGTTGTACGTCTGCGCGCACTGCGGGTGGAGGTTCCGATGCCGGAGAAGGTGAATGCATCTTGCAGGCGGGCATTGATGGGGCCCGCGAGCCTGAGCACGAGGCGCAGATAGCGAAGGGAGAGGGTGGAAACTTCGAGATGAGAGGCGGATCTAGCGCGAGTAGTGAGGGTTGGGTGGACGATAAGGGTTGCGGCGAGGGCGAGGTGTTGGGGTGGAGGTAGGAGGGCGGGCGTGAGGGAGGCGGCGCCGGACGTGAGGAGAGGGATGAGGAGGTTGAGTGCTTGTGTGTCTACTCAGGTTGTCAATTGGAGTGTTCGACTGAGAAATTGAGGCACTCACACAAGCCTTCTTCAAAGTAGATGATGCAGTGTTCACGGAGCTCGAATGGTAGTTGTTTGACGGCGCAGTAGCTTGGGAAAGATCGGCCTTCTTGGCTGGGTGTGGGAGGGGACGATTGCATCTCTTTGACTAGAGAGGACCTTGCGGATCGAAAGGATTTTGGAGAACTCATCTTGGCTCTTGCTACCTAATACCGAAGTATGGGGTCGCGCTTTGGAGCTCAACGGGCACGCGTTGACGCACTTTCGGGAGCTTTCCACCAGTGAGGTCAAATGGTGGGCAACCCGGAGACCACCCGTAGCGTCACCTAGGCGCCTCACCGTTCGACCTAAAGGAGGGGTCATCCAGCACACCAAAGCCTACCGCTAACGCCTGAGGAACCCATGGAACTTCGTACTTTTAGCGTCATTCTTCCTATCGAGTGCTACGGCTAGGCAAATGTTCGAAAGATTAGCAGCAACACATTATAAGAGCATTTTCTCCTTCCACCTCGTACCGAGGTACCAGATGCAGACCCTCCGGCTCCTACCCGATCGAACACGTTACGAGGCGAAATTGCCTTCGTGACATGACCGTCACTCGCTACGGTGTTGGAATGGCAGTGGGGTTTGCAGGGCCAGCATCAGTGCCAATACATTCATTTGTGTAGATGCAAATACGTATGTACAATTGTATGAGTGACCAGACCCATGCTTAAAGATCCCTACACACCTAATTCCGATGCAGCTTATGAGTCCGCTGGTTGATCAAGGGGCCCAAGTAACTATTCGGCACGCAATATATTGGGTCATCCATGACGCTGAAATAGCTATGGCTGCCACAATTACCCAGGAATGAGCCTTGGGGCCCTTGCTCTACAAACTCGCATTGCCTGTCTGTCACGCCAGTGCAGGACATATCCCATGTCAGAATCTTTAACTGAGAGAGACATTGAGTGTTGATGCCCTGCGCGTTGACAGTCACGCTTTTGGACTTGCCGTAATTGCCATTGAGATTACAGGCATAGGCGTTGTCAAAAAGGAGTTGACCTGTAGTGTATTTCTGGAACATGGTGGTCATGAGATCGCCATAGCCGCGCCCGATGTGGGAGAAGTCATCAAGACCAAAGGTTGAAGCATAATGGCCGCTGTACCACCATGTGTCACACACGTTTTGCGAATTGTAGCCTTTGCAGTCGGAAAGGTCGTAAGCAAGATTGTTTTGGCTGCCGTTTGTCGCGAGCGATTGGATGTTGGTGTTTTTGGCTATCGTGCCGTAGACATTGTTGCCCCTGAGGCCGGAAGAAATAACGTAGGTGTTAAAAGCGTAGAGAAGATAATCGGTTTGATTTGGAAGCGACGGCGGTGTAGCTCCAGTGAAGTTGCCTTGCTTGGCAAAGGCCATGAATTCGCTTGCATCTGCCATAACCGAGGAGACAGTATTGTTCAGATTGTTCTGGACTGTGGCGATGAGGTCGCTTAGCTGACTCTTCAGGTCTGCGATTTGGAGGAGCGCGGACGCTGGCGTATCAATTGGGTAAAGAAATCGTCCAATTTGGGGAAATCCAATGATGGCGTTTTCAACAAATGTGAGTCCGGTCCGCAGTGAGTCCGACACCTTTACTGCATCCTCCACAGCGCGGTCGAGCATGCTTCCAACATTGAATCCCAGACCAGGCACCACAGCAAATATGCCAGTCAAGGCGATCAGGATGTCGTCCATGATAAGAGTTGTGTCCGAAGGGGGATCGATCAATTGCACAATCTCGTCGACATTAAGTCCAGCTGTGGCAGCGGCACTGCCGACTGCTGTATACCATGATCCAAAGAATTGATTGATCGCTTGAGCCGAGTGTTAGCTAGACGGTTGAGGCACGTCCATTGGTACAGTACGTACCATAGAGGCTGTAGGCAACATAGAACACTCTTGTATCCTGACCAGGAATCACTGGTGGAGGGGTACAGGTAGATAACATGATGCCAGTGCAGTCAAGTTCTGGGTAACCAACTTGCCTCAAGAAGCATGAGGAGAAGCCTTCGTTTTCGTAACAAGTATTTTCCCATATCCAATTCGCCACCCAGTAATTAAGCTGTAATTCATCCCAACATTTGTTGTCCCGTCCGGTTGAAAGGTCGGAGCAGTTGACTACCATGCGGGTGCCACTCGTATTTGGGATGAATCCAGGCTGTGCTGTTGTGCCATTGATCCCATTGTCGCTATACATGTTCTGAGATTGTTGAGTTCCAGTCGGTGCATTCTGCGCTGCCGCCGTCCTTGCTTCAACGCTGATGACGAGTGGTAGCTCGTCTGCCTTGTCGTCGTTCGCCAGCGTTTGAGCATGTTCGGATCGGGATAGCTGAGGTAATGCAGCGACGTTGAGGGCAGGTAAGACAAGGAAGAACAGCAAGACATGGCAAGCTAGACCCGCGACCATTGAGACCTAGGCTTCTAGGCTTATGCAGAGCAGAAAGGGCCGTCGAGCGACATGAGAAGATCGCATGGTAATGTATAGTGTGAGGATGGTGCTGGAGCTTTATCTGCGTGGCGTACGCGGCATGGCGGCGGAGTAGCTGCCATACTGCCGTTCAGCAAGATAAAGTCCACCTCCAGATCATGATGTAACGCCAGTGACTGGTGTGTTTATCCTGGACCCACCGCTCATGGTTCGGTCAGGGGTCATCTTGAGCGTGACCGTAGATGCGGTATAGTCTTATCACGGATATGGGTTGGAAGGTGTGCTGATGCGCTTTTTGCTGGCAGAGTGGTATGCCGTTGATCCTTTTGAAACGCAGTATTTATCAACAAAAGATAGAGCTGGCTCTGTGTATCAAGTTTGATACTGTTCATCTCCTATTGATTGGGTGTGAAAGGCTGATTGGAAGATGCCTAATCACTCTTGTTATCAGAACTCGTCGGCTTTCGCGTATCAACAAACGAAAATAATTCACTACGATCTTCTAAATTTAGGCCTCCCATCAACGGGTTGATCCTCCGACTAATTGTGGGTCCTTCGTGGGATGACTCGGAGCTGGTAAGTACAAGGATATGAGAATCCACATGTACGGGAGAGGTGATAGAGTCTGATCTCGTGACGTATCCAGGGACCCTCTTGGAGCTTGAAACTATCGCTTGGAAACTTCGATTGGCACAGGCTGAAGCGCCTAGATTCGCGGCCGGAAAGCGACCCCCATGGAAAATCCCCGACAGATATGAGATATCAGTTCCTTTACGCTCATGGTGTGGCTCTACAATCTTACTGATAAGATTGATCGCAAGATCGAGTATCGCCGTTACCGATCAGTGGCCGGGCTCTCATAGGTTCGCTTGACGGCGTGAATGACGAAACGTGGAAGTGAAGGCAGACAAACAAGTGCGAGGTCAAGAACGCTTATCTAAGAGACAGCCTGGAATTGCGAAATATCCAGGAGGAAACAAGCAGGAATAACATTTAGGACCTGTCTCAACATCAGTGAGGAGATTAATGGAGCGAAGGTCAGCTCTATCTACAATCTCAATAATTTGAAGACGATGAGATCTCACATATCTGCCTTGACAGTTGAATAAGATAATATAGAGCGACTTACTTATGCCTTTAATGTAGCGTGAAAAGACACATAGTAGTATTACGATACTCTGACTCGGGACGCTCTACGAAAGGTGAAGCTCGAGTCTCACACGGACAGCACAGCTATCCAGAAGGAAGTCGGTATCAAGCCGGCAAGAAGAACTTACAGTTAACCCCTGAACGCGTTCGGCAGAGCGTCCTCTTATCGAGCCAGCTTGTCACCTTGCATCAAATTTTCAGAAGCATGCGCTCTGTGCCAGAACTCGATCCGTCTCTCAACGTTCTTGGTTATCCAACAGCGATTGGACCCGCGCAGCGGTCCTTTTTCCTAGCAACCATACGACTCGTATTGACCGCGGAGTATTCTCCAAAAGCCCAGGACAAGGTCGGGGTTGAGATGTATGGCCAGAACCATCAGATGTGGCAAAACTTAATCGGACAAGATGGAAGGCAACGAGGCAATCTTTTCGTACTGGCCTCATCCTAGGGCTGAGTGCATAACCCTAAATCTGGGATTTGACTGCATCCCAGCCGCCCATTCGTATTGCTGTGTCTCGACATCTGTGTTTTGACATGTGGCTTCAATCTTACATAGGATGCCGCCAGCATCTTGTTCATAAGGTCTTTTGTTCTAAAAAAACCCGTTATTGCAAACTCAGGTGGCTCGTGCAATTCATGCAATCTCAGACAGAAGCATCAAGATTAGATAGGGAGGACTACTGTAACAAGACTGAACCGCATCTCTGACTGCTTCATGCAAATTTACTCTCCTACACAGAAAGACTGATAGCGCGATTTGCGAAATTGATTTGCGAACCACAATAGAGGGACTGTTCCGTCCCTCATCAACCGAGACCGAACGTCAACCACACCATGCTGACGACCTAGAGTGTCAGAGGAAGCTCAGCAGTAGTCTTATCCATTGCTCACGCATCCGAGGCTACATAGCCCTGCTGCACGGCGAAAGTCAATTAATATTTTACAAGGCACCTCATGAGCAATTCACCCATAGACAAATGAAAACTTGGAAAGCTGGCTTACAATACTAGAAGAAGCTATAGCCAGCTCTGAGGCAACCGGCATAACAGGAGCACGCCGCTGGGTCGACTTTTGTTCGATACCGGCAAGATAATAAGGTATAAGAGAATAAGGGGCACCACGCTCAAGCTCTGCGCTTGCCACCGCGGGAATGTCAGCAGGAGCGGCAGGCTCAGCCTTGAGAATAGCGACGGTGGAGACTGTAATGGTGACAGAAACGAGACTCGTCGGCTGCATTGTTGCGGATGGGTGGAGATCTCGAACATGTGCTTGACTTCCGAGATCCTGCTGCATGCTTGAATCGTGATGGATTGGTTCTGGCTTCCATGTATTGCTGTAAGGAGAATCCAGGAGAATGGACTGAGGAGTGGGAAGCACCTCAAATTTGTGATAGGGGAGATAGCGCTACCCCGGATAAGCAGTGTGGACTCTTTGTCTTCTAGACGAACCTGCGCTTTACAGCTGTGGTATGACCTGAGTCCAGCTCCGAGAACTTTTCAGCAATTGCTCGTAGCTAGAAGACAATGTTGATTGCCTAAGAGGGGAGCGTCAGGAAGTGCCAAAGGACACTTCATGCTTGAGCTGGCTATCAACCCTTTCTGAGCAGCTGCGCTTAGCAAAAGCCGTACAGTGAGCGTAAGAAAGAACGATTGCAGAAGAGGATACTTAGTCTTCGGCTGTCGCTAGCGAGCAGCACTACAAAGCAATGAAGGCGCCCTAGCACAGTCTCTTATAGATACTGTATATAGACATATGAGTACTGATTGGCTGAACCAGAAGACAGCTACTAAGATTGAGCATGGTCCATTGGACACAGGGAATGTTGAATGAACAAGGGTAGGTGAATACGCTCTGATACGCAGTAGCTAATATTGAACAATCATCGCCAGTGATTTTGTTGGTTGCATGACCAAGGATTGCTCTTATGTCGAACCTTCACGGAAGTCGAGTAAGCTACTGTTCAACGCTTTGCAGCGATAGCAAAGTACAACGCTTCTATTCTATTATTGGGTTTTCTATGCTACATGTACAAGACCAGGTGCTTTTGCTCATGGTAGATGGTAGGTTGTCTGCGCATAGCTGTTGGCAAGTGGCACATAGCTCCTGATGGCGGAAATTCTGGTGGCGAATTTGTGCAATTGCAAGAAGTTAAGTGCTCGCTTTTATCAGTAAGCTCTGCTCGTACGCTTCTTCGAGCCCGGTGTGGTAGAGGAAGCCTTCTTCGAGATTGTCGGTTTCGAGGGTGTACTCACAGCCAAATTCTTTGGCGTTTTAAGGGCATTGTTGGTTGCGGACGATGATTGAGGGGTCTTCTTGGTGGCTTTGAGTGGACCTCTGTATTCTTCGTCGTCGTCCAGATCTGGCATACTTGGCTCGTCGTCGTTGTCATCGCTGTCGTTCAGCATCGGTATATCCCCATCAGCTTCGTCCTCATCTCCACTATCTTTAACTTTCTTCTTGCTCTTCTTCACAAGTGAGGATTTTGAACCCTGCTTCTTCGATGGACTACCAGCCCCTCCTTTCCGAGGCCCTGTCCTCTTCACAAGATGATCAATGACACAGCCATCTTCCCAATTTGCACTGCTCTCCCCTGTCGAGGCGCGGCACCTAGGACACGTCTTCCCGTGCTTGATGAATAGTTGATGCAAATCGTACTTTAACTCATCCGGAATCCTGACTTCTAAGTGACTGAAGGTCGTGTCTCTGCCCACTCTCTTCTTATTAGCGGGAACCCAGCCAAGCCACTGGGCTAATCTGAAAACGTGCGTATCGACTGCGAAACAATCGCGCTGCATGCAGAAGAGGGCAGTGCATGCGGCAGTCTTGACGCCAATGCCGGGGTATTTGACGAAAGTGAATATGGCGTCATAAGTAGGCAGGCTGTAGTAGTGATCCAAAGACAGCACATCTTCTTCTGCTAGTGCGACCTCAGCGGCCTTTTGCTCGTCGGTTTCTTCATTGGCGCCCGTAGGAGCTGCAGCAGCTTCAGGGTTGGACTTCGAGGCAAGGTGAGCTTCTCGACGTTCTTGGTTCTCCTTGTAGACCATATCTAAAATGGCTTTGATGTTCTTGCTCTTCGCTTTCGCCAGCCCACCAGAAGCAATTGCGGCTTCAAGGTCGGACTGAGGTGCGAGACGGACAGCGTTGTAATCGACACTGCCTTTTCCAACACCTTTCACTACATTGCCGTAGCGAGCAACCATTCCCTGATATGCGCTACTTGAGTTTTTGCCTGTTGTTGCGGCGCTGAGAAGAGTCCGGATGAGAGCGTCAAGGATGGACGGGACCTGGCCGCAGCCAGCTACGATCTGCGATGGTGGCGGAATAGTAATGGGTCGTCCATGGCAATTAGGGTGGTGTTCTTTGAGAACGCGATGGACCTCGTAGCATTCCTCTGGTGTTGGATGAGGGTACTCGGGGAATGGAGAGACGCCAGGGGTGAGGCCGTACTCATTTGTCTTGGGTGGTTTCGGCGTCCTAGGAGCTTTGGGAGTCTTTGGCTTCTTAGCAGATGCAGGCTCACCCTCAGAAGTGCCGATACTCTTCTTTTTCGGCGTAGATTTGACGGCTACGCCGGCGTTAGAAACATTGGTCGATTCCATCTCTTGAGAACCCGTGGAAATTCCGACGCCCTCTTCAGCTTGAAAATTGTCCTTTTCATCATGCTCTCCTACCTTTACTGACTCTTCCGTCGTAGTTTCCCTCTTGAGTGATGGCTCTGCGGACGCCAATCCTTCTTTCTTGACCCGACCTTTCTTAGCTCTCAGGACTCGGCCCATATTGTGAGGAAGCTCCTCATATTCATCTTCAACTTTGTCGTCTGCAGGTCGTTTGCGTTTCTTGCCTACATTCGCAGCTTCTTTCGTTTCCTTCCCTCTGGGATAGGGTGCCACCTCCCCTGGTGATTGGAGCCCATTGTCTAGGCCCGTCGTATCAGGCGCTCTTGAACTATTGCCTTTCTCCTTCGAGTTTTGCTTCTTGGTCGAAGCAGCATTCTGTGTCCTAGCTTTGGCTGTTGTGGCTAATATGGCTTTTGATGGAGCTTTTCGAGTTGGAGCACTCGAAGATGCCAACTTGGCTGCTGTGGCACGCGTAATACGGCCCATTGAGCTTTTCGATAGACCGTGCCCAAGAGTAAATAGATTATTGAGCCTATTCGACCTGGATTGCAAGAGGTGCAGACTGGTCAGCGCTCTGAAGAACAAGAAAGAGGTTATTGGCTTTTGAACAAGTGACGACTTCAGCTGACAGAGTAAATGAATGGCTGTAGTGAAGCACCCTGACTAGGAAGGACATTCAGACGATCTGTAAGCACCATGGAACGGGCGTTATTGCCAGTGACTATGAATGGTGGATGAAAAGACTGGCATACTTTCGATCGTTGGCGACATGACGCTTCACTAAGGCCGAGCACTAGAATTAAGGTAGTGCTTGGCAGGTCATCGTTCTTCAGACTAGCGATGACGTCACCCATACATATTGATGGACTTTGGACCATAGATTACTGTACTCAACGACAGAGAAAGGGCGCAAGTACCAAGATCCGTCCAACATAGAAGTGTCCTCACGTCTGCTACGAGTGCACTCGTAGCAGGCGTGGGGACAGCTCGGATGAACTGAGTGCTTTCATGGATACTAGAAAGCCATGAAGAGTGTTCAAAAATGGAGCGAGTAGGGGATCTTGCATTCTCCCTGGCTGCTCGGTGCCCCAGTGCGATCGCAATCAACTGGACATTCGATTCAATCGGATGCGACACTCCTGTTGAACCAACTATCGAATTGTACCAACAGCAAAAGTCAGTAAGGTCAGGTGAGGTTGTGCTTCATTCTGAGTAGATTTTCTTTCACACTCAGGATCTTCCGTCACATTGTCAATTCGTTAGGCTACTTGATCCGGAGTGAATCTCCTCCGATCATAGCTTTACTATCTTTTTGTCTTCCTGATACACAAAACTACCACAGCACCTCTTTCGCCTTTCATTGACCTCAACCTCTACCTGTTGCTGTCATACAGATGCCACCACGCAATGTCGAAGCGCCATACGTAGCGGCGATATCATCCTCACGATTGACTGCTTACTTCATCCATCAATTGTCTTCGCGATCTTGCACCTCAGCTTCGTGCAAACAGCGGTAAGAACAAATGGCCATCATAGAAGACTATTTTTCGTGTTTGCTGGATATGACTGAGAAGCGCATGCGGGCGACAGAGGTTCACAGTGCGAGGCGGACAGTACCTAACCAGGTTTACCAGCTCCCTTGTGATTGTCGAGTCTGTGCACAGCAATTGCGAGCTGTCTCAAAACAGCAAAGTGAGACTGCTTTTGTGTACACTGGTCGACTGAGCGATTCAGAAGCTGCCGCGTTAGCTCGTAAATTTGCCGAGTCCCTCTTCGCGGATCTCGAACATGTTCGAACAGCCTTGCGATCTGGGGAGGAGCTGATTCGGAGACGGTGGCTGAAAAAAAGCAATACCAAAAGGAAGACATTCTTGAAGGAGCTGCGACCCAGTATGTGCGAGAGTCACGATCCGTTCAACGAGACCCAGATCATGTGTGGCAAGACAATAACGACTTTTGGCCATCGCGATACCCTTCTGTTACCTTATCTGACTATCGAGGTCTTCTCCAAAGACGGGACTAAGTTGCTTCGCCTTCTTCACCATCGGGTCTCTGATGCTCCAGAAGCATGGGTAACCTTCGATAATCGCCAAATACTCCCAGGCTGGCTATCTGGCGCGTTTGAAGAAAATTTCAACGGTGGTTGCATCACGATGCATGGCGAAACATACGGAACTTGGAATCCATTCGACATAGCAGCGGGTAAGTGATTTTATGGGGTATGGCCAGAGATCATGGATATCATTACTAAGACTAGTCAAAACAGTGCATAATGGAGACAGTTACACTGCACCTAGAGCTCTCCTCATACTCGAGGCACAAGCAAGCCTAGCCAGTTTCCTCCGTGATTCTGTCACAAAACTACTTGGAGCCGATGGCTTAACCGTAGAGGAGACCTCGGAAAAGCTCACGCTTTTGGCTGTCGATTCGAGAGTGCCTTCGCAATACCAGGAATCCTCCTGGCTACAGTTCGGTATGAATTACTACAACGTAGGTGATCTCAGAAATTTTATCCTTATGCAATATCCAAGTGAAGATCTATATCTGTTGATGAGGCTATGCTGAGTCTTAGTCTTTGTAGGAACCCTTTTCTCCTGCCCCCATCTTTAACAACCGTACAATGGACCAGCTTGTACAAATCGTATCCCAGAAGCAAATGGAGATTAAGGATCATCTATGGCTTCTTCAAACAGACCCTGCATATTTTTACGAGGTCGCTGCCTACTGCCAAATGTATAATCTGAGCACTATCTCGGGAGCAAAGTCGATAAAAGACGCCAAATTGCATAATCTAGGAGGCTGAATCATCGTGTATACGATTACACAATTGCAGGACTGGGATTTTATAAGCGAGGAGCTACGAAATGTGCGAAGGCAATCTGAGACTCATCGTGAAGGCATCAAACCCGGCAGGCAGCTACCTGAAGCTTACGACCAGGCTCTTGGTCGCCTAGACTACGTGGTGATCAATCGTCTAATTCACAAGTCAATGCACCTGAAAGAGCAGATGTTCACGTCACCGACTTGGAGATCGATGTGGAAAGTCGATGAACATCTTGGAGATGGCAAGATAACCGCATCATTTGATCCAAGTGGGATGAATCACCTTTTTGGCTGCCTTATGGCCCTTGGTGCTATTGGCGAGCGGCCGAAGACTGCAGGGTAATTGTGAAATATACTATCATCGGAAACGAACTTCTTGTTACATGACTGACTGGGTTTAACGCAGATCCAAAGATATTGCAATCATACTAAAATCGCTGGACATGTATTTAATAAGGTGTGGCCAAACGGAAGCTTCAAAAATAGACGCAGTCACTTACAGCAGGATCACCGATATGGCAGCCATGTACAAGGTTTTAGCTGCAATACGCATGCATAGGCCTTCGCCATCTGCCCACTATTCTTCCGTCGATGAAATCTTGAAGACGCACAATTCAGAGAAATGGCGATTATGGCGCCGTTTAACGGAGGTTAATGAGATCGTCGACGATTCACGACATTTTGATTTTGGTAATGCCCTGGGCAATCTCGAAGTATTCCGCATGCCGACGGGAAAGAAGACTCAAGATTGGCTGGACCGAGCCGACCGTGCGGTAAGCATACACTGTCCGTTGCCGTCTAGAAAGCGGTTTGTTTGTCGAAGGAGATAAACTAATGACAGCAATCTAAAGAGCGCGAAGCGCTTTCCAGAGTGTGGTCTACCGCAAGGGAAAATTACAAAAGAGTGTACCGAACTCTTAACATTGACGCTGGCAACACGGCAGACATAGTCAAAATGCTGTCTTACCACGACTCACCAGAAGTCCAAGCCGTGGTGGCCCGGGAGAGGGAAGAGATCTACATGAAGATAGTCCAAAACAATGGTCCTTCAAGATTGTCAACCGTGCCGTATCGGACTTCGATTCCACACGCCTCTGCACCCAGCGACATGCCCGAAAAGGCATCAAACGCCACTACATCAGCCAAGTCAAAGATCAAGACCCGACCCTCGGACTTCTCGCCGCTCACCGAATCACAAAAGGCGTCGGAACCAAAAGCCGGCATTCTCCTGAATCCATCTGAATTGCGGCATTTACCACCCCTTCCAAAGAAATCTAGATCAGTCGATACCCTTCGCCTGCTCTTTCCGTCGGCAACATCCGACCTGCAGGGCACAGTTCAATGGATGGATTTCGTCACCACTATGAGTGAACTAGGATTTCATGGAGAACACCGCGGCGGATCAGAATGGACCTTCCAATCATCTGGTCATATCGGAGACGACAGCGCAGAGCGGAACAGCGAAGCGACAGTGCAGAGCGAAAAAGACACGGTCCGTAATAAGAGAAGTATTGTCATCCATCAGCCCCATCCCGAGCAGAAAATGGGCGCTATACATCTGCAGCAGATTGGGAAGAGGCTATGGAGGCGCTTTGGGTGGCAGAGGGACTGGTTCAAGGATTTATGAGCCAGGGTTGAGAGGTGGGCACCCCTTCATTACAGATCTTCAATGGATATGGAGAATAGGTCGAAGTTTCAGCCATCACTCACAAGCTAGGACCTTTCGACCGGTTGGTTGCGATTCAGGGATGAAAGTAGTCCTTACTTGCAATGAACAGAGAAGGATTCTAGCCTACGAGAAGAGAGTGTATTTAGAACTGGGAGATTAGACGGAACAAGACAATACTCTTCTACCACAGTTTAGCATTCTCTACAGAGATCTTTGTGATATTGTACTCCACTCCGGATTATCCTTTAATTCTAATAAGTATCATTCGGATCGACGGATCGCCTCCGAACCTCGTCGCAAGTGCAAAGCACACGATCAGGGCGAAACAAGCAGCCTCATAGACCATTGCCGTTGTGACTCCTTCAAGAGTGAAGACAGAGGCTTTTGGACATTTCTGATTTCGGTAAGTGATACCCTAGTCGACAGTCTCCAGAATCTTGAGCACATCGTGGGATATTAAACAGTCTACATCGCTGTCTTGATGTCCTCCGCTTTGACGACCGCAACAACGATACCTAAAAGCTTACTAACAATCTTGCGCTCCGCTACGGTTTGAAGATTGTCGTACCATTGACACAGTCGAACGCTTTTCAGCGTCACTCGAAGTGTAGGACCCTCGCGAGGTTCTATGACGCTCGCGGTAGAATGCTAGTCCTCAAAAACTACAGATTTCTCCCTACTCCTCGCCAGTCCTGATTCGTTTAGTCTGTAATCGTTCTCTATGTTGTTCACCACCATGAAGAAAAACTAACTTGCGCCGCGATAAGGCTTGCTGGCTCATTCCACCCGTTTGTGTGCCTGAGTGCTCAGAGCATGGAGGAATACTCCGGGACTGTTCTCCTGGATCATGCATCGATGCCCGCTGTACTGGAAGTTGAAAGTACATCTCATGGGTATAAGTAGTATACTTTAATACGTAGATGGTCATGGCGCGCCACAAAGGACTTTTTCCAGCTCCTGTTTCAGCCGCGTTGGGTTTCCACCTTAGGAACGGACCGTAATCCCCCGAATCTAAGCCTAATCGAGCCATGGCCCATGGGCGCGGCTATTGAGAAGGCCGAGGACAGCTTCCCATCATTATCAAATAAATTGCAACGTAAGGCTAGGAAATTTGCAAGGCTGAGGATGGTTTATGGACCTCTTTCTCCCAGTGAGAATCCAGCAAATTAGAGAATTTGATGATATTTCACTTCTTGCTGGTATTAGCGCTACAAGTTTGTCAGTGAATAATTTCTACCGGCCCTAAATTCGCAGAATCACCCTCCTTCGCACGGCAAATCGTGTGTCCCTGACCAAATGGGGGTGGACCGCTTTACTTCTTGTTTCTACGTCTTACCAATATGCTTGGCATTTATTGTCGGATGCGCTATGTAGTCGCAACGACAGGCCGTGCTGCCCAAGGGAGAGGAGTTTCGCGGTGTCATGCAGGGCTGCTCATCACCCCGCATACAGTAAGTAAGGTATGTAATGTACGTACGTACTCCCACAGCTTTGCAACCACCGTATAAGCTTTCAGCCCAAACGCGTATCTTTCTAGCATTTCCTTTGAGCTTGCGTCCAAGATAGCTGGCGATGAAGCTTCTTTAACCTCCTGATTTCCATAATATGCTTCATCACGAACGTAGAAAGCATAAGGGACATTCAAAACGCTCGCACGGATCCAGTGCAAAGCAGGCCGAGGAGAGGACGGAGAAACATGGACTCTTCTCCTTTAGCTCCCCCAGAAACGCTCTTAATGAGTCAGTTTACAGTCTGATCAATCGTTGCCATCTTGATTGACTAAATAGTGTTGTTGCCATTCATGGACTCGGCGGCGATGCCTTCACCACATGGACAGACAAACATGGCCACATGTGGCTTCGAGATACTCTGCCGGGCAACTTGCCCAACTCCAGGATATGGACGTACGGATATGATTCAGCGGTGGCCTGGAGCGGCTCGGTCTCTGGCATACAAGACTTTGCCCGCGACCTCCTCGAAAGACTTCTCGGTATTCAAACCTCTGCAGGGCAGATAGAACGTCCTCAGATCTTCATTTGCCACAGCCTTGGAGGCATAGTAATAAAAAAAGCATTGATATCAGCAAGCTTGTTGTCAGACTATGAGCCTGTTCGACGTAACATCAAGGCTATTGTCTTTATGGGAACGCCGCACAAAGGATCTCGACTCTCGAGCTACCTTACCCCCTTACTCGTATCGTCAACGGTTTGCTGCCCATGAGTCCCTTTCGGTCGGATCTTATTGGAAATCTTCAAGTCCTGTCACGAACCCTTTCTGAGGTTTCTGAAATGTCTGTCCAGGCGTTAAGTGAAATTACCGTGATATCGTTCTATGAGCAGAAAAGAATGAAGGGCGTTAACTCTCTTGTAAGACGGGCAATACTTCCTTTCCGACCAGCACGAAGGTGCAGATTGCTTTAAGGGGAGGAATGGGTATGAGAAAGAGCCTAGAACCGCCAGATCTGACCCAGCAACAGGTGGTCGAACCAGCGTCGGCAATATTGGGTATCGTAAACGAACGGGCGATTCCTATAAATGCAGATCATCGGAGCATGGTGAGATTCTCGTCTAATGAGCCAGAGAAGTACCGTCCTTTAAAGAACGCCCTCAAAGGCATTGTCAACAAAATTGAAGCGGGTACTTGCAACTTTTACGCTCTTGCTTCATTTGCGCTGACTGGTATCAAGACAAATTACACAGTTCAAATGCGTTAGAATACCTACAGAAGCTCCGTTGTGTTGACTACGAAAATTTATTAACGGAATCAATACAGCCCTACCCAGGCACAGGGACTTGGCTTTTCGAAGACCAGTCTTTCCGGGTGTGGGCGAAGGAGCCTCTGTCAAGTATCTGCTTGGTCCGAGGTAATGCAGGCTTTGGAAAGACAGTCATTGCCCGAAGTATCGTCGAAAATTGCAAATTGCGAACAGACCGGGTGGTCGACCTAGATCCCTTTGGTACTTCGGTTGTTTTGCACTATTTTTTCCGGGATGATAAGATTGAGACACTCTCTCAGTGTTCACTTCTGCGTTCGCTCCTCCACCAGCTCCTTCTTGCATTTCCTTATATCTGGCACGACATCGAGAACAATCATAATAAAAGCATGGGAGTTCTTGCTGGTCAGCGTAAGGAATTTACCTTCCGGTCTGACTGGCTTTGGAATGCTCTGGAAGACGTCTTAAGCCTGAAAATATGCGAGCATGCGGTACTTATCCTAGATGCACTGGACGAGATTAGTGCTTGGGAGTTATCCTCGATCCTGGGACGGCTTATGGAGATAATCCGTTCGCTCAATCAAAGTCAGCGGACGCAGCGTATCAAGATACTTGTGTTCAGTCGTCCAAATTATTATATTGACAAGACATTTCCCGGCGCAAACGTCACTCTCCTGGACATGGGCCGCGACCAGACCTTGAACGATCTCCGGACTTTCGTTTCAGCGGTTGTCCCAGAGTTCGGAAGAGAGAATAGTTTTCCTGAGTCTGCCATCTCAAAAATCCAAGATCGAATCCTTGGTGGGGCTGACGGAATGTTCTTGTGGGCTCACTTAGCATGGGAGCACTTCAAGCAAGGCGCTACTGTCTGGAATAGAGCAAAAATCAAGAGTCAGCTCGACTCGTTGGGCCAGCTACCCCGCAGACTCGGAGAGCTGTATGGCAAGCTACTTAAGTCCATCGAAAAGAGTGCTAGAGCGGAGCTTGAGCGCGCTTTCATCCTTATCTGTGCAGCTGCTAGACCGTTGGGGTGTGATGAACTTGGCGAGATACTCGCAATAGAGAGCTGGCACCAGATTGTCTCAGAAATAGATACACCATTCGCGATCGAGGCAACTCTTTTGAAGCTTTGCCCGAATCTTTTCAAGATTGACCTTGATGGTATGGTCAGCTTTGTACATCTCTCACTGAAGACTTTCCTTCTCGAAGTGCTTCTACACCTGGACTCAAAAGTAATACACCAATACTTTGCACGAAAATGTCTCAAATACATCGGGTTTGAAGACTTTAAAAGGGATGCTATCAGGGATACGACACGAACCGAGGATGATGGGTGTTTGCTCCGTCAGCAATATCTTCTCTATGACTATATTGCTTCGTCTCTCAAGTTTCACATGGAACAGATACCTTACACTGATCCAATCTGGGTTCAATATTCAAAGATCGTTCATAATCGTGACGTTTTTCATGCAATTGCAATACCAACTCACACGTTATGGGGCCATGCAAGTTCTATTTCCACGTCCTTCTATGCTGAAACCCCGTTGAGGCATGTGCTCAGGCTAGGAGCCTTGGACTTAGTGAGGAGCATTTTACACGAAGGATACGATGTCGATGAGGAGGTCTATCTTTTCTCGGACACGTCTAGAAACGCCTTGCACAGGTTTTTCAAAGAGTGGAGCTCTGAACACAAAGAATGCGATGTTGATAAGGTGGTCTATCTTTTCGTAGAAACTCCTAGAACAGCCCTGCACGAGTACTTCAAGGATCAAGCCAAGGCATCACTTCTCCTTGAAATGGGGGCGAACCCAAATGCTAAAGACAGATGGGACAGGACTACACTCCATCTGGCTATATACTACAACAAGCTGGATCTTGTCAAAGAATTATTAGCTCATCCCAACATCGACGTCAATGCTGAAGATTCCATAGGCGATACTCCGCTACATTACCAAGAATCTTCGGTTTCCTTCCCAACATTACTCTACGATCGACGAGCTGATGTGGGCAAAGTGAACAAAGCCGGCATTACCCCATTCGCTTCATCTGCTCTTTGGGGCGACGAGACCGCTTTCCGATGTTTTGTGGAGCGTCCTGACTTCGCTTTTGGTAGCCATGTTGGGGTTCCTAGCCCTCTAATATGCGCTGCTCAGCAGATCTGGAAAGATCTCACTCTTCAACTGATTATGAAAGTGCCTGACGCGAATACGCACCAGGGCCTTGACGGCAAATGTATAGTTCACTGGGCCGTCATCAATGGATGGGATGACGTGCTCCAAGCAGCTTTGACTCTCGCAAAAGCCAATGTGAACGCAAGGGATCACTCGGGAAAGACTGGGTTGCACTATGCCGCCCAGCTAGGCCTCTACAAGACCGTACGACACCTGTTACGGTATGGCGCATCTGCTCGAAATCAGGACGTTTTTGGTCGCACAGCGGTCCATACTGCTGCTGTTGAAGGATCTGATGACGTGCTGAGACCTCTAATCCTGGAATCCGACTTGGACCCTGACGATGCTGATAAGCAGAAACCTTCACTTATTCACTGGGCTGCATCATGCGACTGGGGCTACCTCATGAAGATGGTCCTTGAGATCCCAGCAATAGACACCAAGAAGCGCGATCATCACGGCAGAACTGCGTCTCATGTTGCAGCCCTTTGCGGCTGTCCCAACGTCCTCCGTACTTTGATAGATTACGACACCTTCGAAGCCACGGAGACGGACGCTTTTGGGAATACATCATTGCATTTAGCCGCACGAGGACGGAGCTTGACGGCAGTAGAGGTCTTGCTGCCACATTTTGATGTGCTCAAAGGCCGAATAAATCGCTGGGGTCAGACTGCTTGAGATGTTGCTGTCGTGTACGGAGCCCACGATATCGAAACAACGCTTGAACGCGCCGGCCTCAGGCTTCAAGTGCCACCAGTCCCTGAAAGCGGAGCACCTGTCAGACCTCTCTATGTCGAGTACGAGCTGTACAGTCAGACGCCCGAACACCTCGCCCTGGTACATTATGATCCTGAGTGGGCTTGGGAGCGCACTAAGAGCCGTGAAAGAAGGATTCCTGAGCGACGTAGACGCGAGCGGAGCAGCAGCCCCGGTTTCAAATTCTATTAAGAGCAACCTGGGTAATGTATGGCTTGCTCAAGGGCTAGTGTAATCTCCAAGAGGCTCATGGACGTTTACGACTGGCGACGCATGGTAAAATACATACATTTACCTCTTCAGCAATCAGCACCTCCACCCTGAGATCACTTTTAAATTTAGCACCATATCCAAGAAAAGGAGTCCAGTGAGTTTTCTGTCCCTCTTTCACCCATGTGATATTTTCCGGGCATCACTTGAAATATGTGTCGAACGCCTACTATATGAGAAGTCGATTGTACACATAGGGAAATGGCAAAATAGGTGGCAATATAGGTAGCAACGCTGTGGCACAATCAACGCTCTCTACGGCTCGAGCCTCAGTTGCGTTGATGGCCACCCTGCACGGCCTTTGATTCCTTCCCCAGAGACAAGGAAACATCCTCAAAGAGCGCAAATAGAATATGAAATTAGTGGGCGATCTCTCTCCTCACTCTTATTGTTGATTTTGCGTTGTGCGTTATGCCGGCAGACTTTAGAGGGGTCGGTCGAGCGCGGTTTCGGTCTGTTGAATTAGCTGTTATTGTGACGGCGCTGGAAGCAGATTTCACAAGATTCTGAAAGCATGCACAGGAGGAAGCTTCATCAAATTCGAGCAGTCCAGCACCAGAGCAGTTCTTGGCAGACCTCTCGTTCTTAACATGGATATTGATGTACTTCGAACTATCAACTACTACACTCAACGATATGATGAGATCGCGAGTACCAAGATTCGTCGAATCCAGGAAGCTCGGATGAATAATCAGGGTTTCCTCGGATACTTGGAAAGCCAAGCATCTCAACCAAATTCCCTCAGTCAACGCTACCAAGCAACCATCGCTTGGACTACTTCCTCAACTATCGTTCTCGAACATCGCAGCCCTCTTTCGCCAACGATTGTTGGGTATGCACCATCTCCCACCATGAAACCCACCCTCTCGCAATCCCTCTACACCCAATTCCCCCTCCTCCACGCTCAACCCACCCTTCCCGACTCTCAAAGCTCCATAAGCGTTGAGCTCGCCATCGGCGACGGCTGGTACCTTCTCTACTACAAGCTCTGCAACGAACTACAATGCATCATCGACATCCATGAGCTCGACCCCACGGCATACCATTTCACAACCGTGAAGCAGAAATTTGGAATTCTACGAGTGTATCTGAGTGCACGCACAGACGAGATGATGAAGGCTATAGGGAAGGCGGTAGAGGAGAGCGGGAGGACTTGTGAGAGGTGTGGTGGGGAGGGGAGGTTGTATGAGGAGAGATGGATGTGTGTTAGATGCGAGGGGTGCAGGAGGGCGGACGAGGTAGAGCGGGTGGCGGGGACGGCTAGGTATAGGGTGGAGAGCGGGAGATGGGAGGCAAGATATGATAGGGTTGGGGGGTAGACGATGTTATGAGGTGAGTGGCTTTGCTTGACGATGCAACGGGTGAGATGAACGGGTATCCCTTTGTCACAATTCCTCAACATTTCTTATTTCGCGAAGCATCCGGTACAGCTACCAGATCAAGGCGTTTGGGACTAGTCTACGTTCTGCCGTACGCCACGTGGTCGTTACCAAAGATCTCAAATTGTGCAATCCTTGGATTGAGGTTGTTAGATCTTTTGTATTTTTATATTTTCCTTCTTCAATTTTTTTTCTAGTATCCTTTGGATCACTAAAATAGGTGGACATGTAAGAGTTATTTGCATGGCTGAAAATCGCATTTACTTCCCACACCATCACAGCTACCCCTTCCTCAACCTCCACCATCCCCACCCCCTCCACACCCCCTAAATCCCTCCCCCCACAACACCCTCCTCACTAGCAAACCACCCCCCCCCCCCTGTTCCCTCAAACCCACCCACCCCCTCCCCCAACATCTTCCCTCCAACCACATCACCACCCCTCCCCTCCAGCCCCGCATCCACCCCTACAAACTGCACTACCGCCTCCTCTTTCCCCCCAAAGTCAACCCAGCACCTTCCTCACCGCGCTACGCCACATCTAAAACCCCGATTGCTGACATACTCGCGTGGCTACCAGCACATCACCACAAACTAGCACCATTTGCAGAATAGAGTGGTTTTGCAAGCAAGCTTAGGATGGCTGATTGCACTTTCGATACGATGTGCTGGGGGCCGATTCCGCGGGATCGTGTATAGCGGTTTAGGGGGAGGAGGTAGTTGGGACGAGGCATGGGGTTGTGGGGAGGGATGATGTCGTGGTGGAGACTATACGGATGTTGTAGAGGATTGGTGTCGGGTTGGGGGTGGATGGTCGGATTACGCATAGGTTGGTGGGAAAGGGGGCTGATAGTGTCTTCGAGAGCTCGGTTAATCGTTTTGTTGTGGTTGTATCGAAGATTGATGATGTGTTGTTTGGGTGATATAGGGTAGGAATGGGGTGCGTTTTGGTTTGGTGGCTCTGCTCTGAAAGACGTGTTGGCGGAGTGGCGATGGTATCTTCGGACGGGAATTGATCGATAGCAGGAGTGGGAAAGGGTTAGTCCCATTAGAGAGAGCACTTGAATCAATGAAATTGAAGAGGAAGATGTGTGAAGGATAATGGATATACGTGATAAGATTGGCCCCGGAGAAATGTACTTTGCCAGCGTGTAGAATACTTTCCGCATACATTCAATCCTGTTCCAATTTGGGCTCCTGCGCTAGCCTTCCAGTGTACATATGTTCAATCAAAAGGCCCAGCCATCATATCTGCACATGGCATTTCCCGTCCTTTCGGAGCCCTAGAGCTTCGACGTCCTATCGAAGTACATCCTCAATCCCATAGCCGCCAGCAGCACCAAGGCATATCTCGTGACGGCGCCAGTCGTGCTCCCTGCGCCCAGAGAAAGAATATACCTCACCAAATCAAACTTCACCTTCCCCTCGCGATCAAAATTCGGCTTCAGCTCGCTCATTTTCCTGAATTTCGCTACCTTGCCCTCGTAAGGCGGATACCTCACGTCCAGCAAACGTTCCATCCAGCCCGGCGTCCGCGTGATGCTGCGTCGGTGCGAGAAGCAGTCAAAGCTCGCCTTCCCTCTGTAGGCGCCTTGGCCTGAATCCCCTACGCCGCCGAAGGCTAGGGTGGGGATGGAGCCGTGCGAGAAGCTGTCGTTGACAGACGCACCGCCAGAGCGCAGTTCGCGCAGGACGCGGTCGGTCTCGCTGCGGTTGCCGAAGGGGTAGACTGCGAGAGGGGTGGCGTGGACTTCGTTGGCTATTCTGATCGCCTCATCGAGGTTGTCGATTGCAAGGATGGGCATGAGGGGTCCAAATGACTCTTCCATGATCAGGGGGTCGTGGAAGTCGTCGACTTGTAGAAGTGTGAGTTCGATGAACAGATCCGCCTCGTCGGAGGAGCCGCCCATCAGGACCTTGCCTTTGCTTTCGTCCATCATGGACTTAAGACGCTTCCACTGGCGGTTGTTGACAATGCGGCCAAAGTCAGGGGATGCACGGACACCTTGTGGGAAGAAGGTTTTGAGAGCAGCTTTCATCTCGGCGACGAAGGCGGGGAGGACTTCTTTGTCAACCATGGTGTAGTTTTGCGAGACACATACTTGACCGGCGTTGACTGTCTTTCCCCATAGCAAGCGTCTGGCTGCGAGTCTGGTGTCTGCATTCTTGGTGATAATGGCCGGATTACGACCACCAAGTTCCAGTGTTACAGGTGTCAGTGTCTCGGCGGCTTTCTTTGCTATGATCGTACCGACGGTGGCAGAACCCGTATAGAAGATTTTGTCCCACTTTTGCTCCAGCAATCTGGTCGTTTCGGCGACGCCGCCTTGGATCACCGCAAAGCATGTCGGGTCAAGCGCACTTTCGATGATCTGTTGCAGGACCACTGCCACTTTCGGAGCGTTCTCGCTAGGTTTCAGGACCGCTGTGTTGCCGGCTGCAATAACACCTATGAGGGGACCAATGGCAAGGTTGACTGGGAAGTTATAGGTACTACGACTTTATCAGCGAGCACATGGAGATGTACGATGTCCGGAGGGAGCACTTGTACGCACCCAATGACGAGGACGCATCCGAGGGGATCCTTTCTGATTCTTGGACTCATGAGCGCATTGCTCCACGGAATGTCATCAGGCTTCTCGTCCTTTGCCCATTTCTCCAGATTCTTGCAGACAAAGACAATATCATTGGTGACCCAATCGATCTCGGTCAAAGTAGCTTCGAAGACGCCTTTGCCCAAGTCTTGCTTGTTCGCTTCGAGCAGCTCAGCTTCATGGTCCTTGATGCTGGTATCATGAGGATTAGTATGTTATGTGTCTGTCGAGTCTCAGAATGAGTTGCGTACGCCCAATAGAGCTTCCGTAGCTGGACGAGACGTAAATCGAGCGGTCTTGTCCTGTGTGTATGGAAGGTTTGGCGGACGCGCTGTACGACGGAGGTGATATCATCGATAGCGGTATACCTGAGATCTGGTATGCTCGAAGCCATCTGGCAGCCTTCCGGAATTTTGGTCCTCAAGTCAATAAGGTAAGTAGAAATTCCTGCTCTTGAAGATGGTCGCTTTGGCAGCTTTGGAGCGGAGATGGGGTGGTAAAAGCCGTGCCGAGGCACAGCTCAGAGGGTATTCAGGGGGTTGATGCAGGGAAGTGAGGCCGGCGGGGACGAAAGCAGAATAAGGTACGAGAGCTCAGCAGAGTTGCTAAGGGGTATCGATTTCTAAATAGCTCTGCTATGTTACGAGTTCAGCCAATGCAACAGGCCAGTCGTACATCTACATGCAAAGCATATTCCCAGCCCCTGTCTACGTTCAACGCCCATCATGAACGCCTCCGTCAACGCCATGCTCGTTGACGCCATGCAGTGGATGCCTCTACACAGGTACATCATTTCTTCTTACCTCTCCCTTTGCCCTTGGGGGTTGTACCCGATCCACTGGATGCCACACTGCCTGCTCTTGATGTCTGAGCAGATGTCGACTTGCTCCCATTCTTGACAGCCTCAAGCTGCTTATTCTGTGGATATTCTTAGCAAGCATTTGGAACATGGCGGCAATAATCATACCTTGACGCCGTTCTTCGCTTTCTTCTTGGCTGGAGCAATTTCTTCTTCCATCTCCTCGTCCTCGTCATCCCGTTGTCGGATCTTGCTTACCCCATTCGTCTTTCCGTCCCCAGCCTCAAACTCCCGTGCAACAGTTGTCAGCAGAGTCGCACATCGACGGCCGATCTCAATAGGTGTTCGGCTAAGGAAAAACCAATCAAAGCGAAACAGAGGGCTTTCGCGGATCTCGTCACGTATTCGCTCATGGATTCCCTCGCCGTCAATGCCATAGCGGTCCAACATGACAAGTAAGAAGCGGTCTTCCTCCTCAGTATAGACCTTCTTATTCGTAGTCGACACGGAGTAATTGAGTTTCAGCTGCTGAAGAGGAACGCGATACATTTCCATCTTCTTCTTCAACATTCGCCGCTGATGGCTGAGTTTTCGAGCTCTCTCTTCACCAGCCTCGATGGTGCCAATGTACTTGGGGTAATCTTGAATGTCTCGGTGCTTTTGCCAGAAGACTTTGGCGTATTCACGGACTTCTTTCTCGACCTTGCCATCAACTTCGTCGGCAATAAGGCCGTAATTATGGCGGCCATGCTTTGCTGAGCCATTGATGAACTGCTGAAAGTCTCGGCGGTTCCAATGGCCAAATCCTTGTTCCGACATGATAGCCTTCTTCTCTTGCTCATCCTCAGTCAACGGGGTAGCATCGTCAATCTCTCGCTGCTCAAGCGCGCGTTCGACTTCTTTGTCATCCTCATCCATGTCTTCGTGATCCGGCAAGGGAACTTTGTACCCGATCTCCTTACGGAACCAAGCCGTCTCACGGTCCTGCAGGTCGCGGAGTTGAGGAGGAAAAAACTGATAGTCGTGGATCTGGACTTGCTTCGGTGCACGAGGTGCCTTTGGCTTGTTGTCGGCTGTTCGCCCTCCTGTAGAGAGCGCTTGCCTATAGTACTTATCCATGGAGTAAGACTGTTCCTTGCGTTCGCGCTTTGATGGGTTGATCCAGTTGACACCGATATCTTTCTTTGCGTTCTTCGTAAAATCTTCGCCATTCCACTCATACGCGTTTTCGGACGTGAACTTTTGCAAATCGTCGATACCAAGCTTCTCATATCGAGCATTAAGCGCTTTTGTTCTCTCCTCACCATGCTTTAGAATTTCATCAATATCATCGTCGGAGAGATCCGACTTGCTAGCGAGCAATCCGGTTGGGCCTTTGGTTTCGAATATTTGCTCAGCACCATGTTGGATCATGTTCAGTAGTTCATCCTTGTTTGCTGCGGCCTTTGCGGCTTGTTGGGCTCGTCCTTGCTGGATGACCAATTGATCCAATCGTAGTTTTTGTGCGGCGCGCTCTAGGACTCTTTCTTCTATCGCTTGCTCTGTCACAAATCGGAAGACAATGACCTGCTTGGTCTGTCCAATCCTGTGGGCTCGGTCCATCGCCTGGAGATCCGCCTGTGGATTCCAATCGCTGTCAAAGAGGATTACAATGTCAGCGCTAGTAAGGTTGATGCCAAGACCACCGGCACGAGTGGTAAGAAGAAAGACAAATTTCTCTGAACCAGGCTTGTTGTATTCATCTATAGCTGCAATGCGATCCTCGTGGGCAGTAGATCCGTCGATTCTGTTGTACTTATGTTCGCGGAATACGCAATAATCCTCCAGGATGTCCAGGACACGGCTCATTTGGGAGAAGATGAGAACCCTGCTCCCTTGCTTCTTCATTCGCGTCAGAATCTTGTCGAGCATCAGCATCTTGCCAGCGTTGTAGATCAAATGCTCGTCGGTAGTGTAAGGGGGGCCTGGCTCTGCTCCTTCGAAAAGATACGGATGGTTGCAGCATTTCCTGAGCTGCATGACAATATTGAGAAGTCTTGTCTTGGACTCACGCTTGCCCCCGGCTCCGTTGACAGCATCAATGTCTTTCTCTAGTATTTTCTTGTACCATTTGACTTGCATATCAGACATGCCGATATAGAGATTGATCTCCTTCTTGGGTAAGAGACTCTTTTCGACATCGCTCTTCACTCTTCGCAATAGGAAAGGCCGAAGCACCCGATGCAGTTGCTGGACAACTGTATCCTGATCGGCTTCTTGATTGGAGAACCACGAGTCAAAGGCTTCTGAGTCGCCGAACACATCCGGCAGAAGGAAGTTTAATAAGGCCCAGAGTTCGTGTAGGTTGTTTTGGAGCGGTGTGCCTGTGATAAGAAGCCGATTCCTCGAGGAGAAGAGGCGGATGATCTGGGCGAGTGATGACTCTTCGTTCTTGATACGATGGGCCTCGTCAATGATAATATATTCCCAAGCAAACTTCTTGAGATGATTCTTTTCACGGAGGATCATCTCATAACTCGTTATGCAGACATCGAACTTCTCGTCGATCAGCCGGTCGTTGATTAGCTGGTGTCGCTCATCCTTTGCGCCTTGAAGGATCAGAACATCCACCTCTGGTGTCCACATAGTGAATTCACGCCTCCAGTTGTCCAATGTCGACTTTGGCACAACAATAAGATGCGGCCCTTTGATATCGCGAATATGTCGGAGATAGCCCAGGAAGGCTATGGTTTGCAATGTTTTGCCCAACCCCATCTCGTCTGCTAGTATGCCAGAAATGCCATTCTCGTGTAAGGAAACCAACCAATTTAGACCAGAAACTTGATAGTCACGCATCTCTCCGTTCTTGATGAAAGCTGGCGATTCGCGGAACAAAGTCTCTGCATTGCCCCCACGCTTCTCATCTTTCAGTAGCTCCGCGTCTTCCTCTTGCTCAGTCCTTCTTCTCCGCTGAGCGGCAGCACCGCCTGCTCTGGCGTGTCCTTTTCTGGTTTTGTGTGAGTCCTCCTCATTTTGCCGATCGATGGTAGCCATTATCTCCTTAATCCGAGGATTGGGGCTGGCATCGATGAAATGGCGGAAGAGGTCTGTTAGCCCCAGCAGATATCGAAAGCGACGGATAGAGTCATCCTCCTGTTCCAAGTACAGGTAATCAGCCAATTTACCTACAACACCGACGCCCGGCAGACCCACCTTCGACTCATCCAGACTACGATGCTTCTTGCCAAAGACGCTCTTGCGCAGTTGAGATGCTTCCGTTCTTCGTTTTCGACCATCAAAGGTAGTGTCGCCAGCGATACTGCTAGCGGTGGTATCTAGATTTGTATCAGAATCCTCGGACAAGTGTTAGCTACGCCGGAATTTGTTACTGGCATCGAAGGGCGGTGGCTTGTAGACTGCTTACGGAGTAATTAGGAGTATCTTGGTAATTCTAAGATTCAACAAGTTAGCTTCTAGGATATCTCTTTCATCGTCCGTGTAGCTGCATGTAGCAGAAGGGTCGGACAGGAAGGGTTCGGAAGGCCTACTGGGGTGTTCTCGTCCTCATTGGCTCCATTCTTGATGCTGTTGACGTCCGCCATTGATGTGTCTGATGGCGATGACGCGCCGTTGGCATTTGTTGGGTAGGCTTTGGAGGGGGCCATGTTTCCCGAGCAGCTTCTTCAAACTTAGTCCGTCTACTCTAGGGACGCGCCAGATTATTGCGGAATCATATGATCGGGTTCCTCGAGGTAGTAGTTAGGAGCTAGATGTGTCCGCACAGTGCTGGTGAAATGTGGGAATGGTCAGTGAGTGTTGGCAAGATGATTGGGGAAAGAGGTCAATGCTATCAAGAGAAGAGGTTCGCGTAGAGAAAGTAGGGCAAGATGACGCTAGTCCCGATCTGCCGCAACTTCCTCAATCGCTCCAACCCGGGTGCTAGATATGAGGACTTCGAACGTGCTACTACTATAGCTTGTGTGACGATGGATGTTGGAATCCTCTGATCAAAAGCCCTAGAAGCCGCACAATCACTATCCAGAGCTCGGCAGCGTCTCTCTTCACTTTGCGGCTTAATATCACGGTCCATTCCCTCGAACAAACAAGTCAAACAGACTCGCCTGGCTGCCAAGCCGCTGCTCTTTGAAACGCCGCCTCGGCCGTTTTTGTTGCGTTGGTCACCCTAATCCCGACTTCACCACATGCCGATCTGACTGCGACCTAGACTCTGCGCTTCCTTTCCGTATCTTTCCACCTCGCCAACTGTGTGATCGTATTGGCATACACTTGATACATTCCAGTCATTTCTATCAAAGATTTTTGCCCACTGGGCTCCTCAAGCTGTTCTGCAGTACCCACCTACGACATCTGCGTTCTGCATTGCCTCGTACCGCTAACGACTGACGATTGCCTTAATGGACTCGATGAGAAGCTTAAACACATCTCTTCCTCGATCTCCCAGAAGAAGTCAACCACCAGAACAACTGCTTCAAGCCTTCAAAACAGCAGCACTCTCAGTCACAAATCTATACAAGACCGCTGCGGTGGACCAAGCTCGAGCACGGACGGAAGGCTACCAAGAGGCACTCGGTGAAATACTACAGTTTCTCGATAAAGAGGAGCTGGGTCTGCGAGACGGAGAAGGTTGGCGGGTTCGCCGATGGGCCACGGAAAGATTAGATGCAAGAAGTCCTCCGGTGTCTACAGGCAATGACAGCGATGACGATCGAAGAGAGGGGCGACGGCAGGCGAGGAGTAGCTCTCCTGTGATGCAACGCGGCGAAGTATTGCAAGGAAGACAGACCTCTACACCACCATCTCCAGTACGGAGCGTACCGACTACTTCCCATACTTCTGCTCCAGTACAGCAAGTCAACGCTACAACCACAAGACCCGACATCTTTACCTTCACGTCCCCTCATCCTTACCCACAAGATCTTGATATGCCGCCGTTAGAGACAGTGAACAGCAACACCTCACAGTCAGAAAGCCATCCTCCAGCTCCGAGCAGCACTTTGGCGCCGACTGTCCGAGTTGAAGTAGTACCCAGAGGATCAAGGACGCCACACAGGAACGGTACCCACTCATCCAGGCATAGCAACAGGAACGCCAATCCAACAAGATCGTTAGGTACAGGGGCCGGTACGAAGAGGAGAATACAATTTGGGGACTATTTTGATATTGGGAACCTTGGGGATGGAAGAGATGGTTCTGATAGAGGAAGTAAACGGGGACGCCTTGGATGACTGATTTGCATAGAATACCCTGCATTTTGATCCTCGAGCGTTGAGCGAGCGAGCATCCCAAACGAGCATGAAGAGCGGCATAGGGCATAAATTTGATACTATGAGCCACACTGTCAGACTTGCTGATACGCATCGTAGTCTACACACATCATTCCCAACATCTTCTTCCCCCTGGTCTCGTTAAACATGCCATGCATCACTGCATGTATGAATAACTTGTGGCTACTGATCGTCCAGCCATTCTTGTCACTCCACGAGGTTCATTTGAGCGAGTCGTCGCGTTCGAAGGCCACCATTCGTACCGGGTACGCACCCCATAAACCCAATCTGAAGCCACGAGAATCGCCGACTTCTTGACCCTTTCAGACTCCTGAATCGTCAAATCCAGGAGTCCTCATCTTTCTTCGCCGTGTAGCCTATCTCAATTCAATTCGCCAGGCGCCATAACCCCATCGCCACAAGAGAGCCAGCAATACCAACAAGCCCCGCTCTTCTCGACTGCATCCCAAATCTGCTACCGCTTTGAATGATCTTTGCCTCTTGTAATTTTAGCTGCTGGGTTCCAGAGAAGTAGCTGTAGCCTCCGAGACCGATAAGCGTAGCGGAGCCTGTAAAGCAATCAACATGTTAGCAGATATCCAGTTGACATTGTATGAAACATTGTTCTTGTGGTTCTTCGGAGCGAATAGCCATTCGTACCCGTTAAACGGCAAGATAGACAGTCATCCTGCTTGTCTGCTTTCAGAGCTTCAGACAGCTTCTCTGGCTTCTTTAGACTGATCAATTGCGGATCTTGCAACATTCTCTCATTGAGACATATGATATTGTGTTTCCTGATGCTGAGGTCTCAAAACACGAGCTTCTTGGCAAGCCTGCTGAGCGAGATATGACTTTGGCTAGGAACAGGCGTGTAGGATCGAAGGTGCCCCGGTTGGCTACAGCTACAAACAGCTGATCGCGTGCTGTGCTTCGATCTAGGTTATCCTAGTGACCGTATCTTCGCGATGGAAAAGTTCCAGGAGTAACGGATCACAAGCGCTGATGTGACAGCTTGTAAAAGGTGAAGAACAAGATAAAACCACGAGGGTCGGACGAAATGCACTGACAAACCTCGAGTAAAACCCCAAAAGAGTTAGTTCAAAGACCCTGCATGAGTGATCAACGGATCACGTGCCGATAGCTAGACGAGATGCGTTTCAACTCTTTCACTCTTTGCATGTTCCTGAGGTGGGTCTGATGCTTTCCAGAAATTTAATGCACTATCGAAGCAGCCTAGGTCTGCTCTCTGGCTAGCAAAGCTTGCGGTGATGCGAAAGTGAACATCTTCTTTTCCACCTGACCTACACAGGCCGCCTCACACCTTCCGCTCTTATACCATGACAACATCATGACAAGTAGCGCCATAGAGGCGCTCTATGTCTTCGATCAGAACGATGACTGTATCCTCGAGCATGTCTACCGCTCCAGACCGGCGCGTCCGCACATCATTTTCCCGCTCTATATCGCCCATCCAGTGCCACGACCTGCCTTGATGAGCCTGGATACTAGCCCGGCTACTGTACTTTTTTCCCTAGTCCATTCCAATCTGCTATTCCTGTCTCCGGCATCGACGGATGTAGAACCCCTGTTTGTCCTTGAATTTCTACATCGAGTCATTGATGTCTTAGAGGAGTTCCTTGGCTCGCCTTTATTGGCAACCAAGATTGAAGCCTCTTACGATGTCGTTGCGCAGTTGTTGGGGGAAATGTGCGATGCTGGCAGTGTGTGCAACACAGAACCAAATGCACTGAGGGATGACGTAGAGGTCACGGGTTGGATGGGCAAGCTCTTGGGAGGAGTCGGGCTACCGGGGTATGACCAGAGTCTTTGTGGGATTTCTCAATGGCTAAAAAAGTATTCACAGCTCATCACCAGCGCTACTCCCTTCTGGAGGTCTGAAGCAGCAGCTGAGTCTCAATTCATCGAACACTGGCTCGGCTATCCCCTGGCGCCGCGCAAATGTTCGTCATACCAGCAATGAGCTCTATGTAGATATCGTCGAGACTGTTTCTGTCACTCTGGCCCCGTCTGGCCGACCATTGGCAGCCTTTGCGAATGGTTCAATAGCGTTCACAGCTAAGATCTCCGGTGTGCCTGATATCCTTCTCACGCTTTCCGCGTCTGGTGGGAAACTGGGTCTTGAGAAAGCAATCGAATTGCCAGTTTTCCACCCATGTGTGCGACTGCAGAGGTGGAAAGATCGACCTGGAGAACTAAGCTTCATACCTCCTGACGGCAAGTTCGTCCTGGCGGGCTACGAAGTAAACCTACTATCAGCCCTGTCGGACCTGAAGTCATGGTCCAATGCCAATCTTCAACTTCCTGCATCTCTAGAAGTATCGAAATCCCTTGGTCTCACAGGATCAGATTTCGAGGTGAGTCTCTTGCTCTCGCCACCCACATCGTCTGGATCAACCCCGTCTTTTGCGTCAAGGCCCGGCCCTGGATCAGCTCGTGGATCAGGGCGGTCCACTCCCATCTTCGGCTCCGGTGCTACCTCTTCCGCAGCTCCCACGCTCCAGGATGTCGTCGTCTCAATACCTATTCCATCCGCAGTTCGCAGCGTCACAGATCTCCGCGCCAGTCGCGGCGAAGCCTACTTTACTCCTGCTGAAAACGTCCTCGAATGGCGCATCCCGACGAAAGAAGCGGCAGCTGCTGGTAACGCAACGCTTCGTTGTACAACTGTCGGCCCATTCAGTGATGAAGATGATGATGAAGCCACGAATGGCTTTCGATTCGATGCTTCCAGCGGTGAGTATAACGAGTACGAGACATACCAAAGTTCAGCATCCGAGCCCACCAAAGGCACTTCCTCCATTAGAGATTCACGGCAACAGCAGGAACAGCGTGACATGAAGAGGGTTGAGCAGAACAAGGCTTTGATGCCAAGATCTGCATTTGTGAGCTTTAGTGTCAAGGGCTGGTTGGCAAGCGGGATCCGGGTTGATGGCTTGGTAGTCGATAAAGGGAAAAGCCGCGGTCTGGGAGAGGGAGTCAAGCCCTATAAGGGAGTGAAATACTTCACTGTCTCGAGAAAAGGGGTTGAGACTAGGTGCTGAGAGTTGACATGAAGTACGATCTAAGATTTACGAACAGAACGCATGAAGACATATGAGGGCGTCGGGATCATCTGTATCTACTACTTCTCGTCCACGAGGAAGTATCTCTGGTGGCAAATTCGACACCTGTCCTTCACACAGTCCATCCATTGTCCTATAAGCGCCCAGCAGACTTCTCAGGAGTCTATGGACGCATTCTCCCAACTACCGCTAATCCTGTCCCTACTCCAACATCCTCCAAATCTTACCAAGTACTCCAAATTAAGAATAATATCACTACTTGGCGCCTTCCCTCTTTCGCTCCGCATGAGGTGACACGGTGCTAATTTCAGGGACTCCCTACCTATATCAAAACCGGTAGCTTTGCATACTCGAAAACAATTTGACGGAATCAACATAGCCTGATGGCCCTTAAATGAAAGTGGTCAAACGGAGAAGAAATCCAATGGTATGGAGTCCAAGCACCCCGAGGAAGGAGAAAAGTGAAGGGGTGATTTGAAGCAGCGCATGGATGTGCCTTTCCAGTCCTTGGACTCCGAAATATATAAATTTGTTCAAGGATCAGGTCTCTATAAGCAGGCCCTCGATGGTTAGGAGGTCTTCCCTGTGATTGTCCAGAACAACTTCAACGAGAGATATCTGGCCGAAGATTCAGAACGTCGGGGGCTTCGCTTTCTCCTCTCTGTTCTCCAGTGGTGCGGGTTTAATTTTAACCGGTGGCGTGTTTGCTGTCGTTTTATTCTCAGCGATGTCCACATTCGATATAACACTCCATGGTGCTAGGAGAGACGGGATGGTATCAGTCCGTTGTCGTCCACCATGCTTTGCATCACCAACACCCAGCGCTCCCTCAATCATCCACTAATCGAATAGCCCCTCTCCGCACTTCCCTCCCCTTCCCACCCTCCCCCCTCTCCCGCCCCCCCTCCTCAAACCCCCCCTCCAGCACCCCCACCAGCTCATCCAACCTCTGAATCCACATCCCCGTATGCTCATGCCCCTTCAACTCCCCATTCGCCTCATTCACCAACAGCACCGTCGCCGCCCCAGCCCGATGCCCCGCCGTCATATCATCAATCGAGTCACCGACCTACATCAGACCTCACATCAACACTCCCCCTCTGACTATAGGCCGATTCGAGCGAGAGGATACCATAATCAGCCCCTCCCCTCGATCCCCCAACCCCCATTCCCGTGCCACATGCAATATCCCCGCCGGATCCGGTTTCGGCGGGCGGAAATCCCGCGTCACGATCGGGGCGAAGGTTTTTCCGGGGAGGAAGGTCTGCAGGAGATGCGTCACCGGGCCGCTGGCGTTGTCTCGCCATCAGTCTCCCCCTCCTTCGCAAAAGCGTTGGTTGGTGGGTTTTCGGACTCACTCGAAATTACGCGTGCATAGGGCCATCCTTATGTTCCGGCGCTCGAGGTAGTCGATCAGCTCGGTCAGGCCGGGCTGCGGCTCTTGGGATAGCATGGCGGTGGATTCGATGGCGCCTGGGTAGATTCGGGAGTCAGCATCCCTCCTTCCAATCAATGCAATGAACAAAACTGCATGTATTGGGAGCGGATACAGCTGAGACACGTTTTGCGCTTCTTGAAGACCTTGGAAAGGGCTGATAGATGCTCGGAGATTTACTTACGGATGGTGGCGTGGGCGGAGGGTTGGTGGGGGGAGGGGAGGGAGTCGATGTGGGTGAGGATGTCGACTGAGGGGGCGATGGAGAGGGCGGATCTTTGAGAGGAGGGGTGGTCAGTAACAGGTTTTGGGTGGGACTTGGGGAGGAAGTGGTTGCAGGAGGGGGAAGGCGAGACCTCATCTGTTTGAACATGTATGATTGGGGTTTGCTAAGGTAGAAGTGTATGCGTTAGGGATTATGCGCGAAAGGCTAGGATTATATGCGATGGGAAGCTTGTAGATCAAGATCTATTGAAGGCTATAACTTGGTTTTGTGATAGCACTGGGAGATTTCGGAAAGTATAGAGAGATTTGTACGATACTTATACAGAAATGATCAAGCAGAATATTTGCCGCGTCGAACCCCGAGCAGAGATACGGAGTCCCGGATGAAGGTAACCGAACATGCAGAATGAAGTCTAGTACATACCACAGAGTACCATCAACATCAAAGATGATCCCCTTCAAGCGTGGAGCATCGGACTCGCTGCTGCGCGCTGGATCGAGAGGCGCGAAGCGCTTCGTGTGTAGAGTCGCTCGTGTCGCCATTGTGGCATACGATGCAAACGCTCCAAAGTATTGCGGCCGGAGCTTCGACAAAGTCAATCGGTGTTGCAACATGGATTGTGGTTTATCCGCATGTACAAGAAGGGACTGAAGTTGCTCTTCGAGGTAGAGTTAGGGTTGTGGCTAGCGCTCACTTTGGTAGATCAAGTGGTTCAGGGGCAGCATTTGATATAGGAGACATACTTGAATCGGCAGTTAATGTTGGATGATAATCAGTTCGAGATGGCCCTTCCTTAAGCCTACATGCGCCTGCTTGCAGAACCCTCGCAACAAATTATGTGATCGAATCAAATTTTGACAGCCTGGTCCTGCATAGCTTGCCCAGATTCGTCTGCTGGTGACATATTGGCCTTCGCGGGGCCCATGATCTGAAGGCCATCCTTACTGAAGCGACTCGCGTGGACCGGACAGTCCCAGCTTTTCTCAACATTGTTCCAGCAAAGCACCCCCTTCAAGTGCGGACATAGCGCCGAGAACTTATGCACACCCCCCTCATCATCCTTGTACACGGCAATCGGTTTGGATAACTTTGGGTTAAGCACACCACCGGTGCCATTGGCCAAATCCTCGATGTCGTTAATGTCGCTCTGTAAGAAGCGTTTGTACTGGGCGTTGATCTGGACATCGTGGGCGATCATGCTGGGTGCGGTTTGCAGGACGCTACCGATGCGCTTGGGATCGTATAATTTTGCCCAGGGGTTTTCGATGCCGTTGATGAGGTCGGCGACGATTTTGCCGCCGAGTACGAAGTGAGTTAGGCCGTTGCCGGAGTCGCCGGTCATAACGTAAATGTGCTTGTTACCCTGATTCAGGCCGATGTAGGCGACGAAGTCTATTGGCTCGAATATTTGGCCGGACCATTGGTAGTCAACCTGGTCTACCATGAGCAATAGTAATTCTAGACAGTTGAACAGAGACGACTTACCGAACCGGCCTTGCTGAAGCGTTCACGGGTCCAGCGCTCCAATTCTGCAAAGCGGCCTTCTTCTGATTCCTGGCCTACTGCATGGTCGCAGCCGCCGACAACGAAATAGTCATCCTTCTCATCGCAGGCTGTGAGGCGCGCATAGTCTAAGTGAATTTCGGAGTCAGCACTGCTTTATGGAGTCAAGGCAATGAATCACGCGGCAGCCGCTCTGAGCGGATGCTGCCAAGACATGTATCAAGCTTCTTGAGACCCTCAGACAGGGATGGAGATGCTCAGAGATTCACTTACGGTACGGGTCTGCTTCGTCGTAGATCAGGCAGTCCTCTATGTAGCCTTTGGGTACGCGAACTGCAATACAGTAGGTCCGGTAATATTCCATTTGAGCAACAACAGCCAGCTTCTGCAGTGGTACGCAGGTTGCTTCTACAGCATTCTTGCATGTAATGGTACTGCCGTCTTCGGTGCCGATATGGACCTCTTTAGAACCAAGACCGAGCAATTGAATGCCTTTCTCTTCTATTGAGATAGCTCTCGTATGGGTATAGCAGCTGAAGTTGGATTGCTCGGCGAGCCATTTCAATACACCAACCATATACTTTGTCGGATGGAACGTCGCCTGCTCTTCAAAGATGGCTGCATCGCGCTGGTCAACTTTACCATCCCATCCTCGTATAGCGAAGCCATCCTTGAACGACGCTGCGATGCCCAGTTCCTTTACCTTTTCCACCTCTTCTTTCAACTCCTTGACCTCATCATCGTGCTCGGACGTCCCTTTCTGGTATTGCGACACCTCATAGCCTGGCAGTTGACGATACTCACACTCAATGCCCAGTTTCTTCGACACCTCGCCAACGTAGCGCAGAGCCCATGAGTGGCTTTGCGCAGCAATCTTCGCTCCCTCCTGTCCATGCTTCTTAGCGATTTGGACGTATCCATCATCAAGTGCGTCGGACAGATGACCACTGGTCCGCCCAGATTCCCCCGAGAGCACTTCACGCGCTTCGATCATGACAACCTTGGACCCGGAGTTGACCAGCTCGTAGGCGGTCGATATACCCGCAATGCCGGAACCAATGATACAGACATCGGCGCTGATGTCTTGGGCAAGCTTCTGGAATTTAGGACGACGAGAGTAAGGCTCAGTGTGGATCCAGACAGGCTCTGTCTGACCGGAGGTGTCCATAAAGTGTTGTGGGCTCACCAAGCTAGCCATAGTCGCTCGTTGAACAAGGTAAGGTCTAGAACGGAGTGAAGGATTGGTAATGCCTGGTCGAGTCAAGGTGAAGATTGGCTGCTTTGGAGCAAGCAGTTGTACAGACGGCGTAGAAAGAGTGGTAGTGATTCGGAAGAATGATGACCTTGACATACTAACCTAAGTCAAGAAGAAGATGTAGGAGACATATCACGAGGGTGGAAGAGCAGATTGAGGGGTGGCCCATTTACCTGGCGTGTCGTCATTATTCTTCGTACCTACGCGACCAAGAGCTGGCTGAATGAACAATCGGGCGCAATGATGTCAGCCGATCACTGCGGGTCCGGTGACTATTACAGAAGATATTCACGATAATATTCATCGGTATGACAGCGCTTCATCAAAGCACAAAAGACAACATTGTTCAATCTCAATTGCATGTGGTTGCTGAAGAGACACATAGAACCGCATAGCTTAGCGTATGCAGATCTGTCTGAGAATAGCCTAGCGCTCCTACAAGCCTTGGGAAGCCTTTCAATTTTGGACGAGATTGCAGCCAACTTCCAGCTTCCATCTGTTGAGACCAAACCGCCGACGACACAGACGACTAGGCCAACTCACATTCTATCAAGCTCTCGGTGCCCTGCTCTTTTGTCCAGATGCCTGTGATCTTAAGGCCTACTTGCTCAACCATAGTGCGCCAGTCCTTTTCTGTACGCTCTTTGACGGCGCCGAGTGCTAGCATCAGCCAGTCCATACTCGTGATGGGCCAGCTTGCGCCCTGATCCGGGACAACCAACTCGTTGATAAGGATTTTCGAGTGGCCTTTCTTCATGACGCAGACTATGTTTCTGAGGATAGAGAGGCAGGAGGCGTCATCCCAGTCGTGGAGAACGGAATGCAGGTGGTACGCACGCGCACCTGGATTCATGTGAGCATAGTCTTCGGCAATTGGGTCTGGAAGGAGACAAACCTTGTACTGGTTGCCGTGTGAAAAAGTCGTGCGTCATCTTTTCAAAGACATTGTTTGTCGTCGGGATCTCGCTCAGGACCTCCTCTTTATCCTGCAAAATCAGTCTGCCCGGCAGGTGCTCGTGTTTCTCTTTTAGCAACTTCAAGTCATGACCGAGACCTCCTCCCACATCCACCAACAAAGCTTCGTCTGTGCCTTCCTTCATTCCACGACCCAAACGTTCTTCCACAGGGTAGAAGCAGGGGTCTACCCACGAAGATTTCCCGGCTCGGTATCCGCCCATGTAGTTGTTGAAGCAAGACGCGAGTTCCGGCTTCTCATAGAGCCAGACGAAGAAGGGCGAGGAGGTCTTGTGAGCGTACTGGAAAGGACCATCGGCGATGTCGGTTGGGTGTTCGTACGAAATGGATTTTAGGTAGGCAGGGATTCCATGGAAGGAAGGACCCGCAACATCGTGGCTTCTGGGTCTCAGTAGCTGACTCGATTGACAGATGCAATGCAGTTGGCAGAAGGTTCACCGTAATGTGAAAACTTACTTATAGATTATGCCATCACGGTACTTCGGCTCAGTCATAGCGACACAGAATGGCGTGGCGACATAGTGATCTGCGCCAAGCTCACCGACGATATTCGTGGCGACAAGATGCTTCATTGTACGCGCTGTGCAGTCAAGGCGTCAGTAAATTTGCTATGTTGAAGCCATGTGGTACGAGGCTTACAGATAAGCGTGGGATGCGCGTTGGAAGCCTTCGCCAACTCGGTAGTCGTTATGCCGATGTCTTTCTTCTCCTTGAGCATCTCGAAGAGATTCAGGTCAACGGCGATCTTCGTCGAAGCAAAACGCGCTGGCTACAAGTCATCAAGTCAGCGAGTTCTCTGCTCTACTCCAGGCTCTAGGGCAACTCACCTCGGCCCAGCTAATCCTCTGAATAGTTTCGCTGGGTAGCTCCATCGCTGCGGCCAACGAGTACGCCAGCGACAGCAGTTTCTCACGAGCACCCGGCTCATTCTGGGAATAGGATTTGCCCACGTCTGATATGTCTTCTAACAGGTTTGAAACCCGAGAATTCGGTGGCGCATCCATTATGGATGTAGACAAGTGCGGGACTTGAAATTGCTCTCACCGAAATGAATTGGAGGGGAAAAGTTAGGATTTCTTTAATTCAAGATGTTCAAGTCCGTGTGATGTCTTATGAGTACGGGTATGAATTAACGAATGAATCTGACAAAAACAGTTAGACGCATCCGAGGCTTTCCAAAGTACTCTGTACTCCAAACCGCTACTATGCGGATCGTGGAAGCTGTGTAAGATATCGTCCTCAAGTGCAGACGCTCTGTTTGGTGCTATTCTTCCCCCCCACTGCACAGCCTTCAATTTCCTGAAATGGGTTTTGCGAGGGCTTTTGGTACACGAACAATAACTTAACTCGAGGTCCCGGGCAAGATTAGATGTTACTTACATCCTCGAATCAGCTAGGACAAGCTATCTGCTGAGAGGTGGTAGCCTAGATAGTGCTCCACTGTGATGCGCAGTGCCAAGACCGGCCTAACAGGGGCCGCGCTGTGCTCTCTTCGTGAATCAAAACGAGGGCTTACATTTCACATACTTTATCTCGACGAGTCAACGAGTCAACGAATGCCAAAACTCTTGGTACTAACATTATTCGCCTTTATTCAGACTAAGATCGCATTCAAAGGTATTCTTGTAATTTTAGTATCCGCGAAGTTGTTGTGCGTACTCGTTGCAAATCTTTTCGTTTATGAGGACGTGCTCTATGATTCCTGATTTTTCCCATTCCTATATCTATGAGACAACAACTCGATATGCCCTGCCATGTCTCGAGATAACTCGTCTTTCTAGTGCCCGGATGATCATTCCATATGTGTTACCATTCACGGCATACCTTTAAGTGCACGGTCAAGAGGAACAGCGGCCGCCAGGAAACTACAAGAGCTTGCTACATTCATGACCGAACATTGTTATCATGGATTGATTTATCTTGGAACCGGCCAAGAGAGAGAGTTGATTGATTAAACCGCCACTTCTCTCCGACTTGCTCTCCGCATCATATCTGAGTAGCTGAACTCTTGTTGACAGACGTCTGCAAATCATGCTATATTTCGTCGGAAGTGGCTAATGTGCAAAATCAAGTTGCCCGAAGGAATGGTATTCCTTCAGATTTCACCGAACACGATTCTGTGGGAGGCGGCCAAGGGAAATCAAACTAGGCATGTTAATGGAGACTTTGGAGAGGAAGCCTAAAAACCGCGGAATATCACGGTTACAAATCTAGCTGCTGACACTAATCTGGCCCATGCCTTCGCCTTGTGAGGTGGCGATCGTCCTGCTTCCCCTGACTCATCATGCAGCTCTGCGGCTTTACCATTCCTCTCCCTTTCTTAGCACAATCGCCGTGTCACAAAATGCGGATTTCCAGTGACAAAAGCATGATTGCACCTGGAGATCGCAAAGACTGGCTTGCGAAAGCTCAATAGGTACAAATTGTGACTCCGATATGATAAGAGTATCTGCAGAATAAATATCCTTATCCCGTAATGGACAGGGAAGCCCAACGTGGGTCTGCCTCTAGCTTCTGAGCAACACAAATATGCTTGTGAAACAACTTCTCTATTCAAAAGATGATATCAGAGACGTTGTGGTAGGCTGCTCGTATTAAAACTTTCACGTTGAAGGATGGCTTTGTTCTGAAGGTGAAGTGGAATCGCGTCACATTATGTGTTACAAGAGTTGAATAGCTTGTGAAGTACCGTGATGAATGGCCAAAAGTCAACCCGTGTGTGATTAGGATCACCTCCCTCGGTAAGTTTAATTTCCTCTTGTTATAAATCCTCATATAAGCCCAGCAACACCTCCCAAATTCAGGTCATACAATCCATCTCAGCTGTACCAACTGTTCAACATTCGTCTAAATTTCCCTGGTGGAATACGGACACAAGTGGAGAGGCCCTGGATTGCAAGAGCAGCTTGACGACACAACGTTACACACGACTGGTCCTGGCTCATATCACAGGCCAAGTTTGCTGTGACGAATTCATCCGAGCTTAGAGAGTCATGGATCTACATCTCATCTTGAACCCAACAGAGAGTCATCACCGACTTGATGAGTTCCCTGGAAGACCTGGAAGGCTTATAAAAGCCCAGTCCCCACTCTTCATCCCTCCAAAACCATCCCATTCTTCAGCAAAGATGGCCACACTACCCGTCACTATTTCGACCATGGAGATGGCTACCTATTCATCGGATGATGAGAGCATGCCATCTCCAACATCCTCAATAACCACCACTGGCTCGCTCACGGAGATCGAGGAAGGACTCGGAAGCGGAGATGACGAGGTCATGGCCTCTTCGCTCTTCGTCGACGGCTTCAAGAGAAATGCTATGGACTCCGATGACGATGATGACAATGACAATGATCAGGAGGCTCTTTCTTCAACCGAAGTCGACTGCAAAGAGGAACAAACTGAAGCTATGCCTATGGGGCAAACATCAAGATGCCAGTTCATGAAAATGTGCAACACTGACTCTAAGGACTACCGTAAGGTCGTCTCGCACCTCTTCGGCAGAAACAAGAAATGTACAACCCAGATACCTGAAGAGTGCTGGATCGAATACTGTAGGAAGCACTACCAGCGGACGAAATATCGCACAACAAAGGATGAACGCAAAAACTGGGTTGGTGTGCAGTTGGACATCCTCTGTCGGCAGCTGACGAGGTTGGAACGTTGGGGCGAGGTACGGAGCTGGGAGATCGCCATACGAAAGAAAGAGCGGGATGTATTGAAGAGGGAGGACGACCGAATGGTCCAGATCCGATCATCGGGTGGTACCGTGAACCAAGCTACCTCGAACCAAGTTCACAAGTGTAAGGAGAGGAGGTTCCTTGGTCATTGTGGCCCCAACAAGACCTACGACGATATCAGAACGCTCATCACCTTTGTCAAGCGCGAGGTCCAGCGCGGCATCTTCGACGACATGCCTGGCCTTGAGCTTCTACCGGACATTGACCCTGTAGCCTATCCGCCTCGTGGAGACAACAAAGCTTTGAAGGACGAGGTTGATTCGAAAGGATCGCCAGCCACATCCGTGAACCCCAGAAAGACTCAGTCTTACAAGCGGTCTTCAAGCACGCCGAGCCGTATCTCGAAGCCGACAACAAAAAAAGAGAAAGCGACAAGGGTGCGACGACTGACACGAGCATCAGAACGCTACTTGAAGCTCGAAGATGACTCAGATAGCTCACCACTGCCCGCAAGCTCGTTGAGCACGACGCCCCAACGCTCCGAACCATCCACGGCATCTCATAGAAAAGCAGTAGCTTCTGTCCGAAAAGACTCTTCGTCACCAGCCATCGCAACCTCTTCGCGAACCGCCGCTTTCAGCGCTCGAACAGCCATGATGGTTCCTCGTAAGAAAGGTGTGGCTTATCCACGGCAGCCAGTCCCGAGAACTCCCTCGCCTCCTCCGAAGACTAAGCCAGCGATCCCTACAGCAGCTGCTTCCAGCTTATCATCATCAGGCTTTCAGCCAGTCAATGCACCTCATAGGGGGATAGTCTACCGGCCTGCAACCCCCAGAACGCCTCCTGGTAATATTACTCCTTCGCCCTGGGTGTCGAAGTATTCGAGTGCTTTACGTATCGATACAGCTCGAAACGTGGTATTCCGCCGAGGTCCTAGCCACGTCGAGCCCAAAGTCGAGAGAGACGACGATTAGTTGGATCGGATGACTGTGCTATCCTCGGATCTCTATTGGTTTGCCAAAGTCCTACCCAGCCAACACATTACTGGCCAGTTTGTTCCTTTGACAGGTTCTTGGACTATTGGTGTGTTTGCCCTAATACCCCTAAAGTCTCGTATTTTATTTCCTTCTGTTTGAAGCGTACTCTCCACTATCACTTTCCGGTACCAGCGTCAATGATGGCTACAAAGCGGTGGCCACTTGGCACAAGATTGATACTGCGCTAGCAGCTGTATCTGGACAATCGTGTACATGGAAAAGGTGGCTGATTGGTGGCTACAAATGTTGATTCTGTACATGCCCTTTGTTCTTGGAAGGCATGTAGTAGGTAGCAAGCGAAACCACTGTGACACCCATGCCGTTGTACCACGCAGCTTGTGATCGTGACAATGACCATGAGTTCCTCTAAATTTCAAAAGCTTACAGAGCTCACCTCAATACATGTATTATCCACAAGCGCCTAGAACAATGCGACATAGGTATACAGACAGATGCCTCTACCATAAAGGATACTGTCTTTGCGCTGTGACTGGTCGATCAGGTAAATGCACCCAGACCTTCCTGTTCTGCCTCTTTTGTTCTCTTTCCTCCATCAGTCGAATCCTCGTTGCCTCTTCTTTCAAGACGACCGATATACCTATTAATGAGGTCAGCCATCATTCTGAGGAAGCATCACCTTTTCTCGGTATCATATCGCTTACTAGTTTGAGGATGCCTCAACCTATCCACCCTCCCCCTCGCCCTAAACAATGGCGAATCCCGATACGTCCCCCGTCCCACCCACGCCTGATCCACATACATGTTTGTCTTATCAGTAACCCATCTCCTCTTCCCATTTTTATCAGTCACCACTGTCCCCTGCGGCATGGTACTACCCTCCTTCGCCTCTCCCTCAATCTGAGCCTCCACATCGACAGCCTTCACCATCCCTAGGCCCATCCCCCTCTTCACCATAGCCTCGTTTCTCGCATACTCTAGATGCTTCTTGACATCCATCGCTGCCTTCTTCTTGCTGAAACGCATCTGCACTATAGCCTCCTCGATCGGCTTTCCCGCTATTTGTCGGGCTAAGGGGTACAGCTTCTTGATACTCGTCTTGATGAAGGGACTCTTTGCTAAGGACACCCGCTCCGTCCGCATGATCCTTTCGGTCTTGCTTAATCGTCCTCGTCTCCGTATATCCCGTATCACCATCTTTCGCTGCCACCGCCTTCGGTTCCTGGGTACAGGGTCCAGCGCGACAGTCATAACGTTGGGATCGCGACGGAGGGCTCCTGTGGAAGGAGTGGGGGTTGTGCTGGTGCTTGAAGCGGGCTCATCGTCGATGATGGAACCAGGGGCAATGTCTCCTTGCTTGGGAGGTTCTTGAGTGGGTGGTTTGGCCTTGCTGCCTTTCAGGAATTTGGGATCGAGAGGGTCGAGGATCTCGCGTTTCTTCTTGCCGCGGCCGAAGAAACGGTCGAGGATCGTACGGCGGGGCTGTGACGAGGGGGCAAATATAGGGAGGAGACAGGTGCAGTGGGTCTGGGGGTTGAAGGGACGACGGGTGATGGCTAGAAGCTCAATTCAGTACGAGGAGTGTGAGATCTAATTGATAGCCGAGATATACCTGCTCGAGCCGCCATCCGCGACGAAGTTGACAGGCTCATTACCACAACGCGGCCGCAACACAACAACGAATATCTGAAGTCTATTTCGGAACTTCAACACCTCGAGATTGACGGTGCCTACAAAGAGTAGACGCCCTAAGCGCAGGCGCCGGGCCTTAATTGCTTATCTCTGGACGCCCTTCTTCCTAGCGGTTTCTCACAACCATGACGAACCTTTTATGTCTTGGAGCATCTAAATTTGAAGATCAACAATGGAGGTCACTGAGCTAGACAGCAGCAGAGGTAGGTACGGTGGCTGGGCCATGTACTATCTTCGCCGCACAAGGCGAAGGCTTCGTGATGTGCAACATTACAACTTGGAGACATTCCGCCAACAGCCACTGAAGGAAATATCCGGCTCGATGGGCGATCTTGGGACACTACTGCCTATCATCATAGCTTTGGCTACGGACTCTGACAATACTGGTCGCAAAGCTCCCATTTCACTTGCCAGTACGCTTGTCTTTGGAGGTCTTGCCAATATTCTCACTGGCTGTTGCTTCGGGATACCGTTGCCCGTGCAACCTATGAAAGCTATTGCTTCGGTAGCACTGGTCCAACATTACAATCCAGAAGAGATTACCTCTGCTGGTCTATTTGTGGCAGGCGCTATCGGCTTTCTCAGTGTTACCGGCCTACTGCAATGGTTCTCCCGAAGGATCCCGATACCTGTGATCAAAGGTATTCAGCTCGGAGTGGGCTTCTCCCTGATCATGTACGGTGGGACTTTGGTAACGAAATCTCTGCTACAGCCTACACAAGTTCTTGTGCCGTTGTTAGCTTTTGTGGTTCTGCTGTGGAATCCCATGTATCCGCGGCTACCTTATGCTCTCCTTGTGGTACTTGTAGGGATAGTCTGGGCTCTCATAATTATCGTTAATTACGTTCATTTTGTCGACTTGCCACTACCTTTCAGTATATGGAAGCCTCATTCTGTTATTCCTTCACCTCACGTTTTTCGTATCGGCGTAACGAACGCTGGTTTGGGACAACTCCCACTTACAGCCCTAAATTCAGTAATAGCTGTCTCTTTCTTGTCCGCCGACCTCCTCCCACAGGTCGAGGCACCATCGACTATGTCCCTCGGCTTTAGCGTCATGGCGATCAACTTAGTAGCCTGCTGGTTTGGCAGCATGCCCGTGTGCCATGGGAGCGGTGGCCTCGCGGCTCAGTATCGCTTTGGGGCTCGCTCCGGTGCAAGCATCATATTTCTTGGCCTTGTCAAGCTCCTTCTAGGCTTGTTTGCGGGACCTTTGGCGAAGGGACTCTTCAATCATTTTCCGAGTCATCTGCTTGGCATTATGGTCATTGCTGCAGGGCTGGAGCTCGTCAATGTTGGCGAGAGTCTCAATACTGTAGGAGCTTTAGACCTTAGAGAATCGTCACTGACCGACATTAATGGGGAACGATTCTTCTACCAAGAGAGCTCAAAAACGATGCTTGACATTACCGACGAAGAAAAGCGCAGGCGATGGATAGTCATGGCAATCACTGTTGCAGGCATTCTGGCTTTCAAGAATGACACCGTGGGCTTCCTGGCTGGTATGCTGTCTCATTGGAGTTTTGAACTACAGGAGAATTGGCGACAGAGGCGATCTCGAACAGGCGGTCAAATCAGGTTGGGCGAGGAGGGAACAAGATAATTCGCTCGAGAGGTGTCTAACATCTTTCAACGCAGTCACACCTCGGTTTTCTCCGAATGCTCTACGAATTACTCGAACGGCTCGAGATTAAACCGGCGATTTGCCGCATCTGAACGAAGCAGAAAGTGCATTGGACAAATTTTAGGACGTCACCGCTTCCATGGTAAAGCGCTGTCATTTGTCTGTCACAAGACCGGGCATCGCCTCGTCTTCTCTCATACGGCAACAGTGGCCGACGAACGTTAACTTCGTGACCCCACGAAATCCGATTTCGCCCCGCAAACATGGCCTATGCGAACGCCTCAGTATTGTAAGGCTATCCTGGTTCTGTGGGGTGTCTGCGGGGATCAACGCTTCGCGCAACAACTCACCCGTTTCTTTTAATAGAGCCAATAGTCCAGTTCAGGTCGACACTAAGAGGATTCTGCTTGCGAATTCAACCCCACAATTCTTCGGGGATGTTGGGCTTCCATGGCTTCGGTCGGCTGTCGCCAATGCAGGAACCCGATGGGAACTCGGAATGCGATCGATTGGTCGATGGAAGATATCACTCATTGCGCACGCAACACCCCACCCGCAGGTCTTTTAGACCCATCTAGCCACAGTACAAATATCAAACGATGCTCATCTACCTGGAATCCTACCCACCCAGGACCGACCGGGTCTTGAAGCAAACATGCTCTCAATATTACCACTAGCTTTAGCAACGCTGATCTATCTAACCCTCACGAGTGCTCTCCCAGCAGATCACACCCCGCCGAGAAACAGTCGAGCCCTCCTACCCGCCAGCAACTCATCGCTAACCCCCTTCCTCTACACCCCCTCCCTCGTCTCCCCCTCCCACGAACCCTGGTGCTTCATCGACGCCTTCATCCCCATCATCACCCCCAACGACTGCCTCTCCACCGACACGCGCATCAGCCCCTCCATCACACAGCCCATCACCTGGGAAAAGGGCAAACGCTGGAGATACGGCAGCTGCGCCATCGCCGTGGTGCCGAATGCGCAGAGCCCGAGGGATGAGTTCTCGAGGCTGGATATCCTGACGCAGGCGCACCGCGTGCTCGAGAAGTGTGAGAAGGCGCCGCATGGCTTCAGGGGTGGGGTGGTGGGGATTGGGGACGGGGAGTTTCAGGTGTTGGTGAAGAGGCCGTCGTCGGATGTTCGTGTTTGGTGAGGCGGTGGCTGAAATGAAGTGGAGGAAGTTGCAAGATTTATTAGGGCTTCATAACGGGGATAACGTATGTGCAAAAATAGTCAAATTTTTTAAGTAGAATATAAGAGAATTTTGGCCACGTGCAATAAGCTTTTGTTACATACACGAATCTCGAACCTTATGGCTTGCTCAGTGCTCCCCATGCTCGCTTGGGCTTTGTATTGGAAATATAGAAAAGCGGTCAAGTACAATTCGTGCCCGCAGTACGTCCACTGAAATAAGAAAGCCAGAAATATCCTCGAATGGTTGCATTCAGATGCTGAGCCTGCGCAGTGACATCGTATCTTGTGTGAAGGGAAAAGCAATATTAGTGGTCTCGGTTGCTCCATGGAAGCGGAGAAACTCGGAACAGATCCAGCGAACGCAAATCTGAATCCATACGTCTGATGATTCAGAAGAAAAGGAGAGCCATATTCATTGCAGGATCCTCCAGTCCAAGATCGTTGATTAACAACAAGATTTCACCAAACAACAAGACTTGAGATAGGACTTCCGGCGTTGATATCATGTGACCGAGTCTTAATATAACAAAAAAGCCTGTACGTTTCAAATAAAGATAGGCTCGGAGATAGTTCTCACTACACCACTTGTCCTTTGAGGTAATTCTTGGAGTGGAAAACCCAGCTTCTCGTTCTGCCATATCTGTCGCTGGAAAAGCCGTCCAAATCACGGTGTTTCCCTTCCTTGTTTTCTTCGTATGCGCGGATGGTGATGGTAACAACGCACGATTAAGACCAAGTAGCAGATGGTAACCACTCACGCATGCAGGAAGCCCATCATTTTCAGCAATGAGATGAGAACCAATGACTGTCGGCAAGAAATGAGAAGTTCGTATCCTTCTTCCAAAGCCTAAGCCTCCAAGACCTACACAATCGAAGGATGTAGAGCGTTAAAGTAACATTGTAAGATATCAAAAAGATGCATATCCAAGCATACCAAGCGTTTTCAGCGACCCAGCAGGCTCGATTGATAGCGCTATTATCCGATTATGACCTCAAATAGCGTTACTCCGTTGCTCCTTCTCGAGTCTCACAGAGTTGACTGCCTCCATGACCATTCGTTAAGCTCTCCCCTTGGGCTCTGGCGAGGCTGACAGCGAATATGCAGCGTCGAAGGGCCGTTCACTCTCAATCTATGCCAGCTGATTGGACCATTCCAGCATTTTATACTGAACTTGTTGCGTGAGAACGTCCCTTGTCATGGGAGAGGGGTTTCTGAGGATGACAGATACTATACTTTCGGGAATATGATGTTGTCGTTTTTTCAGTTCTGTCTTGTGACCACCAAGGAGGTCAGGTGGCCATGCAAATGCTATGCTCCAGGATGAGGCCTTCCTGCTCCGGGGTAGGCGGCGATTCGTTGTCATCTGGGGTCATCCAGATCAGTCCACAAAGCCCATCTCATCATCCATCACTCCCACAAGGCCACGTCCCGAAGGATCATGCTCCTTGTTGGACGGCGGCCAGGCTTTCTGCTTCTCGCGAAGCTTCTCAGACTCGCGGATCGCTGCCGGCAGGTTACTAGATCCGGATCAGTATCAACCCGTCTATTAGCTGCAACGTCATCACCTACTCTAGATGTCCATGCACGACATAGCCCTGTGCGGCGAGCTCCTCAGCAAGCTCTACTTGATGATTGTCGAGCAGAGTTGGGTTGGGAACCACAATGAGCGGGACCGATATGCGCAGTGCGTCGAGGATGGAGCCAGAACCTATACATCACAGGTTACAATAAAATCGATCGCAGAGTTTTCAGAGGAACAATCTATACCGGCATGACTTATGACGACCCCTTCAGCATCACCAGGGTTTCCCTTAGCAGCTCGCATCTCTTTGCCCAAGCCTTCCTTGTTAAAATCGAATCCGTAGACATTGATGCCCCACTCATTCGCGTTGATCTTTCCAAAAGTCCTATGGAACTCCTTAAGAATCAAACTCCCTTCAACGCCATGCTGCAAAACCAGATCGGTATAGTCAGAAGCCTGCAGAGCCTTGAGAAACTCTGGAGTCAATGCTGCGCTGATAAGTGAATCGAACGATGCTGTGGCTCCGATCGTAATGAAGCACAGCTTCTTCGTAATTCTCGTCATGTCTAATCTTACATCCAAAATTGTGTTATACCTTGAAGCAAGGTATTGATAATGCGAAGAATACGTATTTATAGCTGGAAGACGGGAATTGCGCTTTCGGTCTTTTACCCGCCGTAGACGAGATATACCAAATGGGCTCATGAACTTCGTCTCTCCGAACGCTAGATCCAAGTCCGCAGCAATGGCAGCCTCACTTAACAGACTGCGTAATCTCGCACTTCAGAATACACGTCAAATCCCCTCTCGACGAAAAGCACCCTTCTTCCAACCATGCCGCTTCCGCCCCCTCCACAACACATCCATCTACCGCCATCCCAACGAGAACCAACCCTCCAAGATCCAATTCGACATCAACGCCCTCGAAGCCGAAGACCGCGAGGAATACAACCTACTTTCCCCAGAAGAAAAGCAGGGCTTTGAAGAAGAGTACATCGCCCTACAAAAACACATGACCTCCCCCGAAGTCGAAGCCGAGCTCAACGCCGAAGTCGCCCAAGCCGCCTACGAAGTACAGCAGCGAATGCCCCCTGACAATGTGCGTCCGCCGAGGATAAAACCGGGGCTGATGTCTATGGGGGAGCTGGATGAGGAGGGGACAGGCGAGGATGAGGAATTCAAAGGGGATGATATTAGCAGCACGGCGCATGGGGAGTTGGAGCAGCATCGGGAGATGAGGGCGTATGCGCGGATTGCGGCGTGGGAGATGCCGTTGCTGAGTAGTATGTCAAAACTCAAAAGTAGGGGTATGTGGGAATGGTGCTGATGGTGCTATGCAGAGCTCGCGAAACCGTTCGAGCCCCCGGCAAAGGATAAACCTCTCCGCTTTCGCTACACTAACTATATGGGCGAGACACACCCTGCCGCCAAAAAGATCGTTCTCGAGTTCTGCACTGCGGACCTCCCTGACATAACACCCGCTCAACGCACGAAGCTCATAAAACTCGTCGGGCCGCGCTACAACCCGGAGACGGACGTCGTGAAGATGTCTTCGGAGATGTTCGAGACACAAGCACAGAACAAACGATATTTAGGCGATTTAGTAGACACGTTGATGGCCGAGGCGAAGAACGACGAAGATATGTTTGAGGATGTGCCGTTGGATTTCAGGCATCATAAGTTTAAGAGGAGGATGGCGTTTCCCCAGGAATGGAGAATAACTGCGGAGAGGAAGGAAGAGTTGGAGAGGGAACGAGAGAGGAGGGCGTTGGAGGAGCAGCGGAAGGAGACTTTGGGCGCCATTGCTGATGGGGTGAAGATCATCAGCGAGGGGATAAGGAGTTTGCCGAAGAGGGAGGAGAGTAAGGTGCTGTTGGAAGCGCAGCAGGGGAGGGGGAGAGCGAAGCCGAGAGCGAGAGCTTTAAGATGAGAGACTCCGCGTGGTTTGTATATTCATTGGAACTCAGCCGCTGCTCAAAACGTCATCTGGTGGGACATGTTACGTGTGGTTCGCACAGCCAGCTCATGAGCGATAACATCGCCTTCACTATCCCGTGCTTGTGGCTAATGCACTACCTAAGGCTTGCATAGAAATGGATTGTCCTTTCCGGTCCAGCAGCTCCAACATCCTCGCTTTTTCCACTGACTGGGTGCTCTGACCACAGGTACCCCATCCAATGGCATCGTGCACTTCTCAAGTGCTCATTGAGTCCAATGCAGAGTCAGTTCCTTCTGGGACCGTCCTGCTGGGCGTGTTGATCAAGCAAGACGAATGGATTGGCAGTTTACCTCTTCCACTATTGGTCTTTATTGCTCAATAAAATCGGTTAATCGGGCGTTCTGCCACCTCTTTCCTTCGCCAGATGCCAATGCATATCTCTGCAAGCGCATGGTGCAGCATTCCAATACCAATTCTATTGCGTACCCAAGCTGTGTAAGCCATGTTGGTTTTATATTCGAATGGTCGTATTTTTTTTAGAAACTTTAATTACACAAGAAAGAAGAGAAACAAAAGTTTAAGAGGTTTATTTTCATGGCAAATGGTTTAATGCTGATCATATAACCCACCGCCAGCGGGTCCTTTCGTTATTTGTATGTCCCCGCTGACCATAAATCAACCTAGCCATTCGGAGATTCGACGGCTTCTTTGACGATGAGAGCAGCATTCCTCTCGGACTGAGGCGTGGGTGAATCGCCACGGTTACAAGCCGGCAGCTCCACGCCTACATCTTCTCCCAAGTCCCGTCTCCAATTCTTCCGCAACTCGGCGATCGCTGTCTATCATCTCCCATTCCGTAATTTCCCTCTCTTGGTCTTTCACTCTCCGTGAAGCTCCGCAGCTTGGGGTGGTTCCTTAGTCTGCGCTGGTCTTCCTGCTCTTTGCTTCTTACATCACGCGATGAAGCAGTGAGAGATATGATGATGAAGGCGAGTGAAGCACCGACATCGATGTCGAGTTTGATTCCCTCGGAGATTCTCGTCGTATGCTAGGTGGGTAGCGAAGTCGCTGCTGTCGGAAGTTCTACTACTGAGCTCGAGGCTGTAGAACTAGCAATTGTGCTCAGCGTCAGCTGCAAAGTCCGCGATCCTGGAGCTTCTATCGCAGTCGTTGGTGTCACTATCTCGCTCTTATCGATTCTTGACCAGATCCTCGCAACTTATCTGTCAGTAATTGCTGGTCGACTCGGACTTTATCTGCCGAAACAGTATGAATACCATTGTAAGAGAATTATTACAGAGAGGCAGTATTGGAATACGGAGAGTATTCAAGCGCGGAGGTAGAATAGACGGATGGAGCTTGACGCTATTTCCATGAACAACTTGAGGAGCGCCCTTTCGCAGCCCAGGCATGTGAGAATATTATATCTCATGAAGCTCACTTCTATGAACCAGCAGAACCCCGGAAAGGTTTCTAGAACGCACTTCTGGCGTCAGCGCCTCATCATCGAACAGGGTATAATCGAAGAAATGCTGCCTGTACTTTTGGACTAGCCATTCGCTTGAAGAAAAAAGAGGCAGATAACTTATTAGTAAATTCTAAGTTGGTGATCCCTTTGTTCCTCCTAGGCCAGCCCGGAGTTCTCTAGATCGCCACGTCAATCAGTCTCATGCTGGCATTCATACCAACCGTCACATTCCAGACTTCATTTGGATGGACCGTGGAGTCCAGGTTTCACAGATCGAAGTGGGCATGTTGACACAGACTGTCGAGGGCGTTGGGTACGCTGTGATGCCATTACGTGACACATATTTCCTTTCCAGTCTAATGCACTCTTGACTTCGAGTAAAACCGCTCCACTTTCTTCACAGTTCCTGGAATTCCTGTGATTGTGATTCAAGATTCGAAGTCTGCTCACATGAATAGGTATCTGTCACCAAGTACAATAAATAGTGTGGCCTTATATAAAGCTTACAACGAACGATTTCCGATACTGATCTACACCAAAAACAATCCTTATGATACTACTCTCAAATTACTCCCGTTTAACTCTGAACTCTAAGCCACACCACGGTTGTTGAACACCTTCTCGATTCTACAGAGCGAGATTCGCCAGCTTCCCTACCTCTTTCGACACACTCCGTCACACTCCGTCAACACCAGGTTCGTTGCGGTGTATACTCGGTGAAGGGTTCAGTGTGATGTTGGAACCTGCTAAATTGACGCTGGACTTGGATCTGGCTCCCGACCCATCCAAGGATCCTCAAGAACTATATCTGGACATTTGGAAGGGCTTCTCTCGAACTATCAGGGTGATAGTCATCAGACAAGATCCAAGCCCAGATCCAGGAATTGAGGACTGGTGGTACTGGATAGCAGTTAACGCCTCAGACAGACGGGTGGAGGAGGATGTGGCATCTGGTTTCGATATACGTCTGACACAAGCTCTCCGTAATGGCTTTTTAATAATCAGAGACATGGATGGTCAAACAGTGTCGTTCGACCATATAGCGGACGCCGACCTATTAGGGCTTCCTGACGGTGACTGGGAGAGGCAACCTACGGATCGTAGATCTCACAATCTATCTGACGCAAGCCCGGCTTTACTTCCACAATTTCGACGCAAACTGAGTCCTGGCTCAGCTTACAGCTTGCAATTTGCCTCGAAATCGTATCCGATTACATTCAATCGCGGTCTCGATAGCGGATACTTCGACTTGAGTACTATTATACAGCTGGAAAACGGCTGTTTGCCAACCTCGTTGCGCTTTGTCGTAACGGCGGGTACACCACCTCCACAATTGACGATGTCTTTCTCCACAACGACATCAAGCCTTAGCCTTTCCAGCGATGATGAATTTGTCCTTTCTCAAGTCATCACGTCTTTGGCCAGAAAGCCTATCAGGTTGGCCCTTGTCGACTCAAGGCACGAAGAGAATTTTCGGAGACAATTTTCCGTTGAGTGGTCGTACAATTGCTTTCCGAACATGCTCACCATGACCGACCGTAAGTTCCGATTGCCGAGAACGCATGAACGTATCTGGACGCGCGAGGGAAGACGTGATATGCCTTCGACAACAGAGATCGTTGCTGGGTCATACAGGCAGGAGTTGAAGGTGCAAGAGCAGGAGCGCGGACACATACTTACCAGGTTTCCCTCGCCGTTAATCCCGCAAAAGGGTCGACCACTTAGTTCCAAGACATTCCGCACCCGACTTGCAGCATGTTGTATTGTGTCCTGGCGATCAATTAATCCAACGTTATGTTCTTGGGAATAATTACTTGGAGGAATTGAAACCTGACAGGAACTATCTGCTTCGCTTAAAGGATCATTGCTGTCGGTATTGGACCTACGTCACAGATTCTGAGATTAACGACAACCCAGGCATGAACCCCGAAAGATGGCCAGACCACGGAGCTATATGGTTTGCGCGAGTCAGCGAAGTTGCGATGACTCTGGAACAGGCCTTCGAGAGGGCTGAGCCAAAGCACTTTTTCAAGCTGCCCTATGAGTTGCGAAAGGAGATCTATAAGTACTTGAGATTCAGAGACAACGCAAACAGAATCCGCTTCAAGACTACGCCATGAGGGCGACTAGATTGGAATTGCGAAGTATGGGCTGTGGAAATGTCAAGACAAGAGCCTGTACACTCACTGTTTCCACCTGCTTGAAGATTCCAGTCAGCTTGGCTTTGTATGTAATACTCCTTCAAAGTTGATTTACATACTAAGTCCTCTCTAACCCATACGCTGGCACCAGTGGGCGCTAATTGAGTTGGCAGCCTTTACATAAATTTTTCTACTTACTTCTGTAAATTCTCTAATTATGTCACTATAGGTAACCTTGAACCTTTTGTCGATTGGCGACAGGCTGTTACTGGTCATGCAGCTCACCACCTCTTCGACGAACTTTTCCGACATTGCAGAGTCATCGATTCTTGTTCAGCCAGGCCCAATTAGCACCCTGCGGGCGCATGGGATCAATAGGAAGAGCGTTGATTGGATACGTCTACACTGTGTAGCTTAACAAACGTGATCAAGGGTCGGGGTTCCTCTTCCATGAGCCCAATAGAGTAGTCCGACTTGCTACGATTTCGTATCTGATGGGAATCAGCTCAGCCTCCCATTTCTGCATCCTTTATCTCAGGTCCGGGCCTTGAAAAGTTTGATAGGCGATGTCGCCAGTTGTGTCTACTCCATTATATCTAGGCTGCTCTCAATTAATTCCCTTCTTTGGCGAGAGGCAACTTTCAGCAGATACTGGTAACGCATCCAATTGATTATCGAACACACCACTTCTCTACCTAGCGCCTCCGGGGTACTGCGAATCTTCGCGTACAACATTGCTCGTCTTCACAAATGTTTCGCCATCATTGTTGGATGCTAGTATTGGAGAAAATGTGTTTGAAGGACCAACAGGACTTGAACACCAACGGTACAAAAGAGGCGTCGATGATGTCAGCCACGGCCACCTTCAAGACCTCATATACAACAACAGCGCTCGTGGCGGTCCCTACAGCGACATCTGCATTCGAGACGCCCGGGGATGAGACATGTTGGAGATAGGAAGGGTCACTTACGACTGATGTCGCAATGTATACTGTAAAACAAAACGAGACGGTCGGGACAATTCAAACCGAAGCAGGTTTGGATCATCTAAAGTAAGAGTTGGATGAAGTGGGCGGAGCATACGCAGACATCATGATGTATTAAACCGGAACTCACACCTCACCGATGTGTTCACATGGTAGGTGATTGGATTGTCAAGCTTGCGAGTATCTCTAGCAGACACGCGCCTTATTATTATTTAGGTCTTACGGGTACGAGTTGTGAAGTATGGGGCCACTAGGGCTCTGAGGATTTGGCGGTTGCAAAAGTGTTTTCAATCCCTGGGCGCAAAATTTCATTCACTCCACCCCACAGATCGACACCTCGAGAATTCGACTTCGCGAATATACACTATTATGAATTACAACATATACAAAAGTTATAGAGTTAAGTATTTCAATTACGTAGATACAATAAATAAGTAAATTACTATTGTATTAATAAAGATATTGTAGATTTAAATATCAAGTTAAATATGTTCCGAGTAGACTAACCGTCGGGAATCGAATTTTATGCAAATTCGATTCCCGATGCAAATATTATGCAAATGCTAACTATATTAGGCTAAAACATGGCCTAATGCAGTTAAAAATTCGGTTCGATTCCTAGATTTGGGAAAAAAACCGAACCGAACGGTTAGTCTACTCAAGTTGATGTAACTTTTACAAAATTCGAAGTATTTTTGAACGAGTTATTGTGTTGTAAAGTTTATTACGAGTCGCATTTCGTGAGTCGAACACTCCAAACATAAGTAATTAATACTTGTAATCACAACAGCTCTTCCATCTCTCAATCCGAGTTGATCCACAAAGCGAATTAAGATGCACAAAGTGTCAATAGAGGTCTTGAATTTATATGATAAATTCAAAGAGCGCAGTGCAAAGGTTGATAAAAGTACAGCGATCCGACGGGGGAGAATCTTTAATATAAAGCCGAGAATTTGCAACCGTTATGACAACGCTAAGAGCGCATTCGAGGCTTTCGGCAACCTAAAAATTGTCAGCTCACTTTTCGCCGCCTTCTGTATCCCAGACTATGAGCCGCCAAGTAGGCTTGGGGAATGGTCATGCTCTGGAACTGTGACTCAAGCGTATAATAGGTTACTAGAGAGTGTGCGTCCTCCTGCTAGGCCTAGTGACCCTTGCAGCATGACTGAGGTAGGCAACTCTTCGTTGTAGACGGGCTCTTGCGTTTGTGCGATCATAATGGTGCTTGCTCATGCAGGCATGTACGAATTGTCACTCTCTTCTACCCGACTCAGAGCTTGAAATGTTGCACAAGGTGCACTGTCAAGTTGTTAACGGCATACTTATCTGTCTTTTATATCGCACACCTTTGAGGACCAAGCCCCCTCTGTCGTACGCAATAAAACATCTTCGATTGCATCGCCAATGCGCATGCATTCTACAATGTATCCCATATCCAATTTACTAGCAGTGCTACTATTCGCCATAGTGCTCGCTTCTGCTACTGAAAGGCTGTCTTCTCCCGAACTAGAAGAGGCAATGAAGGCCCTCATTTCCAAAGTCCGTAAAGAGCAGATGTGGCCTTCAAGACCGCATTAAATGAGTCGTCAGCAATACCAGGCTCCGAACGAGAACTTCATCCAGAGCCTCATACTTCCACATATCACCCCATCAAGCTCCAGCATTGTTATTCACAGCATCCTCGAATACGTCAACTCCATTCTGGCAGCCGTTGTGCCCGAACGAGAGCTTACAGAGGCACGGCGCGATCCGAAAACTTTTGCGCGGACGCCACTACACGAAAGACCTTGGTATGAGGGACTGCCAGCTGGCGTTAAGGAGTATCTGGCTATCGTGGCGCAGGCGAATCAGAGACCGAAGGAAAGCTGGCAAGTTGGGGCCAGGAAGGTCAGGGCAGGGAAAGTGGCTGTGGATAATGACAGAAGAGATAGCGATGAGCAACCAGTACCGGTGGGCCAACGACAGGACGTAATTTGAAAACATTGACGGCGTTCACATCGAGTTTGTACGTATGGATGTAGTTGCCGTACTATTGTGTGACCAGAAATTACGGCGTTGGGTGTTGTGCGACAGGTAATCAGAGGCACTCACCATGGTGTCTATTACTGAATTGAGCTCGTCAATGTCAAACGCGTTGATCATGAATCTTGGAACTCGGCGCAAGCATCTCTCTTGAGCGACAGATCAATGACTGTGGAAAGCTGAGCGTCAAAAGAAGCTTTGGCCATTTCTAGGGCTGAGGCGAGGTCTAATCCCTGCCAAACATTAACCTCCCATTTCCGAGACAACCGTTGGATCCACCTCAAGTCCGCGCGTCTCTGCAATTCTACAGCCTATGTGGCGACAATACAATTGCATTGAGATCTTGCGTCAGAGAATGGCTTGAGCATCCCCTGCAGCCTCGCCAGCCGCGACGTTACCATTCAATTGATGTGTATATCCTCCTCCACAGCTCTGGGTAGTCCGTGCCAAGCTCGAGCTGATGCTACGCTTTCTACAAGACCTCCAGCTTGAAATCAGCCATTAGTCGGCCTTTCCCCCGCCGTTCAGCCGGGCGTGTATTGCTTTTGTGGGATAACAAGGCTCCAAGCTACATCGCACGAATCCTCTGTTACTCGAGCTCTATCAACGAGACGTATCATCGACCCTTACAACCGAAGGGATATAACGTCCAATGATGGCGTCCAAAGCTGCCAAAGCCGCTGTTGCTGGCGGTGCTCACACTGCCGGCATATACGCAGATATGACAGTGGACGGGCCAGAAATTGGAACATTGGTTGTCATCGTTGACAGAGCGAAAAATCTGCCGAATAGGAAGACTATGGGCAAGCAAGATCCGTACTGCGCTGCAAGATTGGGAAAAGAGGCCAAAAAGACCGAGACGGACAAAAGAGGAGGCCAGACACCCAAATGGTAGGAACAGAAGACTTGTACTCTGCCGAGAGTGCTGACGTCTAGTAGGGACCAAGAGATGCGATTTACGGTTCACGACTCGCCCGACTACTACCAGCTCAAAGTTTCCATCTTCAACGACGACAGGAAGACAGAGATAATTGGGGAGACTCGGGTGTCGCTTGAAGATATCATTGTACCCGGAGGCGGACAGAATGACCTTTGGCACCAGCTCAACTGTAAAGGCAGGTTTGCTGGTGAGATCAGGATCGAGCTTACATACTATGATACTCGTCCGAAGGAAGCGAAGGTCGAGGAGAGACGGCAGAGTTCTACGGTCGGTGGGCTTGAGACCACGCAAAGAGAAGGTAGCGTAGGCCTTAGTGGACCGCGACAACCGAAGCCAGTCAAGAGAAGGCCATTGCCTGCAGACCCAACAATGTCCGATCCTTCACAATCCTCTCCACAGCCCTATACTCCACCTCCAAACAACCAGTATCAGCCTCCTGCGCAGCAACTGTCTCCGGCGCCCTCGCCCAGTGCTAGGATGGATCCCTCCACTCCTATGGACAGCCAATACATGCAAACGGCTTCTAGAGGCTCGAAATCAGATCTCTACGGTTATGGTGGTTCTTTCCCGAGGAATGATCCCATCAATGGCCATGTGCCTGAACACCAAAGCCCAATTCATGACGAGTATATTGGCGGTGCTGATCACGACGAATATGGATATATAGACACAGCTAGGCAGGATTACGGTTCCCATGTCGACCAACCCATTCAGCGGCCCGTATCCTATAACAACGACCAATGTTACGGCAGCGATTATCGTCAAGCCACATCAGTTCAACGGGAAGGGCCTTATGCCCCTGAGTACGCTCATCCAGCAGAGTACGACGATAGGAACAGTCCATACTCGCCGCAACCCCGACGAGGCACCTATAGCAGTTCTCCAACCAAACCTTCTCCGCTCCCCCAGCATGTATCGATGCCAGATGTCAGACCCCAACAAGGCTCCCCTAGCTCTGAACATTCGTATCATCGCTCATCACTTCCAGCTAGTAACAGCTACGATCAACGCTCCCCGCGTTACCAGGCCCTCGACGAGCGAAGTATTGCTTATTCAGATTCACCTGGAGCCGTAGACGAGAATGCTCCGCCACCACCACCAGCTCACCGAAGTAGTCTTCCGCAAATTTCTCCACATCCTAACGGACGAGGACACCCTGAAAGCTATTTACCTCTGGCTGGACCGCCACCTCTCAACATCCGCAATGCAAGGAACAGCATCTCCGCAAGCCCTTTGTCCCAGGTTCAGACGAACGATCACCGTGATGCTTACCAGCCACCCAATTCGCCCTCCACAGCGCGCACATACTCACAACCAAACCCGTCCCGGTTGCCGCACGACTATCACGGCCATCCAAGCAGGCGTCGATCACCAGAACACTTCGCAACGTCTCCTATAAGAGATTACGGGCAAATGACACCGCCTATTCTTATACCCGGCTATAATCCTAGAGTAGCTGACGACGAATCGGAACATCTGGTGCGCGAAAATGAGCCGAACCAACGGCAAATCTCTGAGCCCGTTCCACAATATCAAGCATTCGCCACACACAATACAATCAGTAGGGCACATCCAAGCCCACGTCATGACACATCCAGCCAGCCCAGATTAGTAAATGACACTCAAGACAGGAGACCTCATCGCGCTTCCGCTCCTATCATACCGCGGCGAGAAATTAGCCCAGACCCTCGGACACCGATACGTAAATCAGTGAGTCCGCAGACAGAACAGGCGAATGGTGAAAGGCGACTATCAGCCATACCTTTTGGACCTGACTCTTATGATGCATTCAACCCATCTCTTAATAAAGCTTCCAGCATCAACTCATCAGGTCCCAAGTATAATACCCCAGAGCAAGCCAAAGAAGCACACTTCGAGCAAGAGCGCGAAGCCAAGTTAGCCGAGGGGCCAATCATTGGTAGTGATGGCCGAGTCATTGATCCATCTGATCATCTGCCAACGGAGACCTGGGCACCCGAGCCCGAATCAAAAGCACCAAAGAAGAAACCCGAGGTTACTGTACGATTTCGACGCAGTCCAGCTGGTGCGCAGCCGATGCCGTTGTCTACGCGACGAACAGCTACCGAAGTCCCTCAAAGACCGAGCCCGATGGTCACGCCAGCCTATGCTCACTCCTCTGATACCATTTCCCCTACTTCTGGTGCTAGAAGTCGCCTACAGAAGAAGTCCCGCGTCGCTATAGTGCACCCTGTCTCTAGTCCCGCTGTGCCGACTATAAGCACCAATGCTCGACCTGTTGCGTCAAGGCCTAATCAATCTGATTACCCAGTACGAGAGTATGAGAATTGCGACTACGGTAGTAGTCCTACTTATGCAAGGAAGTCTTTAGGCAGCGTACCGCCTCCTATACCAGGAAAGGTGCCATTGAGCGCAGGAACGGGACAGGAGGATTGGGGTATGAGCGCGTTGAGCGAAGAGATGAGACGCATCGACATAGGTGTCGGTGCTGGGCAAGGAAGATCGAGAAGGAATAGATACGGGGCTTGATGATGCGACTCGATTGCTCCTCCTCCGTCCCCTCCGTGGTACCGGCTTGTACAGTAGAATTCCCATCCCGTCGATAGTGAGTCATGTGAGGCGAGAAGAGGATATAATAGCTAGATACATCGGTTGCATTATGGACCCTTGGATGCGTCCATTCTTCAATATAGACGATTTGCTCAAGAATTCAAACATCGGGGGCTCGCCCGAGATCATTTCGCTTTTGAAGAATGTAAGATGGGAGGAAGAAGAGACTGTTCAGGACCCAGGTCGAAGAAGCTATCTCGGGAAGATTGCACTCCTGCACGGATCTATCATGTCCTACCCGTAAACCCCAAATTGCTTGGTGAGAGCAGGACCGACGGCATTCCGTCTGCAGCTCAACAACGACTTCGCGACAATCCGAGAACCAAGCCCAACCACCACCACGATACCCTGAGCCATCACTCATCATCCTTCCCTCACCCCACCACCCCACCACCACCCTCCCCACCGCCCCCAACCATGTCCACCACCTCCACCTCCCCCCCCGCCTCCCCCTCCACACCACCCCCCTCCCTCCTCCGCTACTCCCTCGGCTTCCTCCTCGTCGGCCTAGCCTGGGGCCTCACCACACCCTTCATCCGCCGCGCCGCCCTGAGCTACACCCCCTCCCCGCACCCCTCCCTCTCCCACGCTCACAACCAATCCTTCCTCAAGCGAAAGATATTGAAGGCTTTTTTCACGGTTACGGATCTACTGAGGAGTCCGAGCTATGCGCTGCCGCTTGTGGTGAACCTCACGGGGAGCGTGTGGTTCTTTTTGTTGATTGGGAAGGCTGGTGAGTTGGGGGGCGTTTGTGTGTGGGGGCGTGTGAGGGGGGTTGGGAGAGGAGAGGGAG